>DSTMR04002__coassemble_564_pt1 | contig 200921 bp, 199 predicted proteins | sample DSTMR04002__metabat2_high_PE_039 | metagenome-assembled genome bin DSTMR04002 | reverse complement strand
TTTGAGATTTTTTTCAAGCTGTTTTTCTCAGCGCCGCTGTCTCTCGCGACAGCTTGATTAGTTTACCACAGCGCAGTGCTTTTGTCAACACCTTTTTTGAAAAAGCTTAAATTCCTTTTCAACGGCTGCGGTTTACGTCGAACCTTCGACGTATAGATAGTGTATCATATCTGTATAGGCATTGTCAAGGAAATCTTTCCCAATTTTTTACGCAGTTCACCCCTCACCCAGAAGTTCCATCCGCATCCGCTGCAGTATTTTGCGTTCACGGCGAGAGATCTGTACCTGTGTTGTATGCAAAAAGCGCGCCGTCTCACTTTGGGTTCTCCCTCCAAAGAAACGCAGTCGGATGAGCTTCCGATCTTCCTCGGGCAGCCTGTCCAATACCTCCCGCAAACCGATCCGTTCCGCCAGCCGTTCCTCGGGTGAATCAACCGGAATATCCCATTCCCTCCTGCCGTCTTCTTCATCTGCAGGCGTCAGCGAAACAACCGGCATGGCCGCATGGATCGCAACCGCTACCTGTTCCGGCGTAACGCCAAGCGTTTGCGCAAGCTGGCCAACCGTCGGTTCCACCCCGTTCTGTTTGAGCCGGCGTTCCCGCTCCGCGTTCACTTTAAGGCCCAGTTCCTTGACCGAGCGGCTCACCTTGACCGCACCGCCGTCCCGGAACAGCTTTTTGATCTCGCCGAGGATCACCGGCACCGCATAGGTGGAAAAGCAGACCCCGCGCGCAGGGTCAAATCCATCGCACGCTTTAACCAACCCCAAGCAACCGGCCGCATACAGATCCTCATATTCAATGCCGCGGCCGGAAAAGCGGCCCGCGCAGGAGCGAGCCAGGCCAAGATTACGCTGGATAAACTCTGCACGGGGCAACTGGGTAAACAATTGGGTTATGTTGGCCGCCGTAGCCGGTGTTGAGACCGCCATAGAGAAAACCTCCTTGCCAAATTATGTAAGGAAGTTACGGTTTGGCTTCAAGCTGTTTGCTCATCGTTACACGAGTACCGCGCCCCGGCGTAGAACTAACCTTGACCTTATCCATAAAGCTTTGCATGACGGCAAAACCGAGCCCCGCCCTTTCATCTGGGTTACCGGTCGTATACAAAGGCTCCATGGCCTTGCCTACATCCGGGATGCCGACGCCGCGATCCGTGATGGTAATACGCACCATTCCGCCTTCATAGAGCACCGCCGTCATTGTGATTGTTCCGACCGCATCCGGGTATGCATGGACGATACAGTTGGTGACCGCTTCCGAAACTGCTGTCTTGATATCGGCCAGCTGGGGTACCGTCGGGTCTGCCTGAGCCAGAAAGGCCGCCAGCGCTGCCCGGGCAAAGCTTTCATTGACCGAACGGCTGAAAAAGGTAAACTTGACCTGGTTAATCATCTTCATGGTGACGCCCTCCCTCAGGCATAGGAAATACCGGCCAGCTCCAAAACCCGCCGCACGGCCGCCGGCGGGTTTTGGACTGTCAGGCGGCCGCCAAGCGAAGCCATGTAGCGCCCGCGGCCCAAGATCAGCCCTACGCCGGAAGAATCCATGAACGTGACGCCGGAAAAGTCGAGTGTGAGGAGCTCCGGCATGCGCGCATCAATCTGCGAATCGATTTCCCGCCGCAGCCCCTGCGCCGCGTGATGGTCAATTTCCCCCGAAAGATAAGCCGCCAGGGTACCGCTGGCCGGCACAAAACAGATTTTTGCCAAGTTTGTCCACCTCGATCCAGGCAAACCAAAAACGCCCTGCAACTGGTTTTGAAACCAGTATACAGGACGTTGGATGCGTATTTTGCTGAAACGGATCAGGCGATCACTTTTCGGCTTCTTTGAGCAGGATCGGCCGCGCTTCAGCCGCGAGGTAGAGACTGCCGCAGACAACAACGCCGGCAAGGTTATGGTTGTCCGCATAGGAAACCGCCTTGTGAATGGCCTGGCGCAGAGGGCCGCCGACCTCCGCATCAAAGTGGAATTTGGCTTCCTTCTGCAGCGCTTCGGCGTCAAGAGCACGCGGGCAATCCGGGGTAACCGTGTACACTTTTTCAAAGCAGGGCGCAAGCGTTTCGAGCATCGGTTCGCGGTGCTTGTCGGCCAGCAGGCCGATAACGCCGACAAGGTTGCCCTCATAGCCGGCTTCTTTCAGCGTATCGGCAAGGCCGGCTGCACCGTCCGGGTTGTGGCAGCCGTCGAGCAGAAGCAGCGGGCGGCGGCGCAGGATCTCGATGCGTGCGGGCATTTTTGCTTCGCGCAGGCCTGCTTCAATCGCGTCGTCGGAGATTTCGTAGCCATAGCGCCGCCAGAGGATCAGCGCAATCTCAATCGCCATCGCGGCGTGGTTGGCCTGGTGGCGGCCCGGAAAGGGCAGCATGACGCGGTAGCCGCCGTAATCGACGTAGTTTTCAAGCGGGCGGCATTTGAGGGCGCGGATGTCCGAAAGTTCGGGTACATCGATCGAGGTATGTGCTTCGGCTGCCGCGGTGAGCAGCGGGCCCATCGCCTCGGCCGGCTGGTCGGGGTAGCAGATGACGGCGCTGCCCTCCTTGATGATGCCGGCCTTTTCGCCGGCGATCTGGGCAAGGGTATCGCCAAGCAGCTCGGTGTGGTCGAGGCCGATGCGGGTGATGGCCGCCACAAGCGGGGCGGGAATCACGTTGGTGGCATCGTACCGGCCGCCGAGGCCGGTTTCGAGCACGACGAAATCACAGTTTTCCTCGGCAAACCAGAGCAGCGCAATGGCGGTGACCGCCTCAAATTCAACCGGTTCGATGCCGCGGGCCTTGAGCGTTTCACAGGCGGCAAGGACCTTCTGAGCCAAAGCCGCCAGCACGCGCGGGGGGATCATCTCACCGTTGATCTGAAAGCGTTCACGGAATTCAAGGACATAGGGGCTGATGATCAAGCCGGTTTTGTAGCCTGCATGGGTGAGGATCGAAGCCGTCATAGCGGCAAGGGTGCCCTTTCCGTTGGTACCGGCTATATGGATGTATTGAAGCCGCTGTTCGGGGTTGCCAAGTTCGGCAAGCAGCGCCCGCATTCGGTCAAGACCCGGAGCGCCCCCCAGCCTTGGCAGCGCGTGGATTCCTTCGATAGCCTGTTGGACTGTCATAGCAGTTCCCTCCTGTCCAGTTGTTCATTGTGCGATGGGGCTGCGTCAAGACGGTCTTCCTCCTGCTGGCGCAGCAAGGCCGCGCGCTCAGCCCGCAGGCGGCGGTTTTCCTTTTTGACGGTATGGAACGCCATGAGCCCCCGCACAATCAACAGCAGAATCAGAGCGATCAGGGCGCCGAACACCACCCCGGCCATATCGATCCAGACGTCGGTCACCTGGGAGGTTCGGTTCGGGATGAAGCGCTGGATCGTCTCATCCAGCAGGGCAGTGGTCATGCCGCCAAGCAGCGGCCAGCTGATGTGGCGTACGAAACGGTTGGTATACACCCGCAGGCAGAGCATGAGCAGGAAGCCTTCGAGGGTAAACTCGGCAAAATGGGCGAGCTTGCGGACGGTGTGCTCGGACAGAGGGCCGAGGTTGACGACCGAGAGGATCTCGTTGATTTTCTGCATGACGGCCTGACTCCGGGCCGAGGAGAGAGCCCCCGATTCGAGCGAATTGCGGAAGATAAAGGCAATGCAGGCGATGAGGGCGATGGTGAAGATAACCCGGAAGGCAATGAGCCAAGGGCTTGTCTTTTCATGTTCCATTATAAATCCTCACTGTTATGGCCCCGCGGCGTGACGGGGCCGGGATGGCGGATGGCGCCGGCAGGCTGCGAAACAGCCCCGACGGTTTCCTGATTATACCACCTTGGCCGGCGCAGGGCAAGAGCGGCCGGGCGGGATATGCCAAAAGCGGCCCGCGCCGTGGTGGGTTCGGCGGGGCCGCCTTGTGCGAATGCAGGGCAGTTTTTACTGGATGAATGCGTCATGGATGGCGGCGACGGCACGGTCGGCCTCGGCCTTATCAATGATGACGCTGATCTTGATCTCGCTGGTCGAGATCATGTGGATGTTGATGTTCTGGCCGGCGAGGGCTTCGAACATGGTGGAGGCAACGCCCGGGTGGCTCTGCATGCCGGCGCCGACGACGCTGACCTTGGCAAAGCTCTTGTCAACGGTGATTTCACCGCCGCCAAAGCGGCCGGCATGTTCCTTCAGCACCGAAACGGCGCTTTCGGCATCAGTGAGGGGTACGGTGAAGATCAGGTCTTTGTTGCCGTTGGCGCCGGTGCTCTGCAGGATGATATCTACATTGATGTTGCGCTGGGCCAGCAGGCTGAAGACCTTGAAGGAGGTGCCGGGCACATCAGGGACCCCCAGAATCGAGATAACGGCAACGTTGTCATCCTTGGCAACGCCTTTGATAAGCATACCTTCCACTTTGGTTTCCTCCTTTACAATGGTGCCGGGCATCGGGTTGATGCTGGAGAGGACCTCCAGCTCCACGCCGTACTTTTTGGCAAGTTCCACACTGCGGTTGTTGAGCACCTGGGCGCCGAGCGAGGCGAGCTCAAGCATTTCATCAAAGGTGATCTCCTGCAGTTTGGTTGCTTTGCGGATTTTGCGCGGGTCCGCGGTGAAAACGCCTTCCACATCGGTATAAATCTGGCAGCGGTCCGCGTGGAGCGCCGCAGCCAGCGCAACGGCCGAAGTATCCGACCCGCCGCGGCCGAGGGTGGTGATATCGTCCGAGCGGTTCAACCCCTGGAAACCGGCCACCACAACAACCCGGTTGCGCGCAAGCTCGCTTTCCACCCGTTCTGTATCCATCCGCTTGATCCGCGCTTTGGAATAGGCGCGGTCGGTGACAAAGCCGGCCTGCCAGCCGGTCAGGCTGACCGCCGAGACGCCGATTTCCTGCAGCGCCATCGCCAGCAGCGCGATCGAAATCTGTTCGCCGCTGGCCAGCAGCATATCCATTTCCCGGTGGGATGGATCGGCCGTGATTTCGGCCGCTTTGGCAATGAGGTCGTCGGTGGTATCGCCCTGGGCGGAGACTACGACAACCACATCGTTGCCGGCGTTGCGGGTGTTGGCGACGATGCGCGCCACATTAAAGATGCGGGTGCGGTCCTTGACCGAAGTCCCGCCAAATTTTTGGACAATCAGAGCCATCTTGGCTTCCCTTCCCTTTCTCGTTGTAGCCCGGGTGCATCCGATCAATCAAAGGTGCCGGAAAATCCGCCCAAAAGCAGCAGGCGCCGCTTTTAAGAAGAATTGGACAACGCCTGAGATTTTTCAGGCTGCACCCTAAGCGTGGCAGTATCAGCTTTCCGCCTTGGCGCCGGCATTGTCGGCCAGCAGGCGGTACAAGGTGAAATGGCGAAGCGCCTCGCTCTTTTCCAGCGCAGCGCGGGCACGGGTGAAGAATTCATCATCATCTTTGTGGACAACTGCGATGATGGTCGGCCCGGCGCCCGAAATATAAACGCCGAGCGCGCACAGGTCCTGTGCAAGTTCGAACACTTCGTCTCCGCCGTGGATCAGCGGCAGGCGGTAACGCTGGTGCAGCGCGTCCTTGGTGGCGACGCCGAGCAGCGCGTAGTCACCGTCGCAGAAGGCCGCGGTGGCGAGCGCCGCACGGGACAGGTTATAGACGGCGTCTTTGTGGGATACCATCTCGGGCAGCGCCGCGCGGGCTTTGGCGGTCAGCAGCCGAAAATCCGGCACAAAAGCCGCAAAGGCCAGGTCGGGGTCAATGTCCTTCTTGACGGTGTAAACAAGGCCCTCGTCATAGACACTGGTGACAAAGCCGCCGAGCATGGCCGGGGCGACGTTGTCGGGGTGGCCTTCAATGGCGGTGGCCAGGGTCAGCATCTGGCGCTGGGTCAGCGGGCTGCCAAGCAGCGCGTTCGCACCAAGCAGACCGGCCACAATGCAGGCCGAGGACGAACCAAGGCCCCGGGCCATCGGGATATCGTTGCGCTGGGTGATCCGCAGGCCTTTGAGCGGAATACCGAGCTGGTCATACACCGCGCGGGCGCTGCGGAACACAAGGTTGTTCGGCCCGCTGGGGATATGGGTGCCATCCAGGGAGGAGATTTCGATGCGGCGGGATTCCTCAAAAGTAAAGACGTTGTGCATCGAAAGGGCAAGGCCGAGCGAGTCAAACCCCGCGCCGACATTGGCGCTGGTGGCCGGAACGGTGACTGTTACCATCGTATGCGAATTCCCTCCCTTTTGTCAATCAGCCAAGACCTTCATGGCCAGGGCCAGCCTGCCGCCAAGCAAAGCCAGTTTGGCGCGCAGGGTTTCAATTTCAGCCGGGGTGGCCGCGTGCAGCAGGTAGGCTGCGCCGCTGGCATCTTCTGCCACAGGGCTGCCCGGGCCGGCCAGGCCGGCCAGCACCGCGGTGTTGACACCGACTGCCCGCAGATACCAACGGTAGGAGGCAGTGTCCGGCAGCGAACCGGGGCGGCGTTCCGACGGAACCCAGAACAGGCTGTCGTGCACCTTTGAGCCTTCTTTGAGCGCGTCGATCACATCGGCTACAACAGCGCTGGCCGTGGGCAGCTTGCCGGCGCCCTTGCCGTAAAAGACGACGTCGCCGAGCATATCGCCCCGCATCAAAACCGCATTGAACACATCGTCAACGCGGGAAAGCTGGTTTTCCAGCGGAACAAGCATAGGTTCCACCCCGGCCGAAGCGCCGCCTTCCGGCAGTTCGCAGTACCAGGCGATGAGTTTGACCGCGCAATCCAGCCGTTCGGCTGCACGCAGGTCGGCAACGGTGATATCCCGAATACCGCGGGTCGGGATGTTTTCAGGGTAAAGGGCGTGGCCGCAGGCCAGCGAGCCGAGGATCGCGATTTTGCGGCAGGCGTCGCGGCCGTCCACATCGTCGCCGGGGTCTTTGGTCTCGGCGTAGCCGAGCTGCTGGGCCACTTTAAGCGCTGCGTCAAACTCCATCTGCTCACGGCGCATCTTGGTCAGCATAAAGTTGGTGGTGCCGTTGACAATGCCTTCGATTCGGCTTATGTGGTTGGCGGCCAGGCACTGGTGCATCGGGGTGATGATCGGGGTGCCGCCGCCAACGCTTGCTTCAAACAGGAAGGCCGCGCCGTGCGCACGGGCCAGGGCCAGCAGCTCGGCGCCGTAGGTGGCAACCATCTCCTTGTTGGAGGTACAGACGCTGCGGCCGCTTTCAAGGCACCGGCGCACATAAGGGTAAGCGAACTTGGTGCCGCCGATTGTTTCCACCACAACCCGGATGCTGGGGTCAGCCAGGATCACATCAAGGTCCCTGACAAAAAGGGCGGCGTCCGGCGAATCGGAAAAATCCCGCACATCCAGAATATATTTAACTTCAACCGGTTCGCCGGCGCGGCGGGCAATAGAAGCCGCGTTGCGGCGGCAGACTTCCAGCACGCCGCTGCCGACGGTGCCGAAGCCCAGGATCGCGATGTTTGCCATAGAAGTTCCTCCCCTGTTTGAATTGGGCCGGACGGTTTCAGCCGCCGCGGTGCACCTCGACGACGTTGGGCTGGCGTGACAGGCGCAGCAGCATTTCTTCCACCGTCATCTGCATGGTGCCGGTGCGCACCGTAACCTCCACCTGGGCGGCTCCGTTTTCGGGCCGCGACTGGGTGATGGTGACGATGGAGGCCCCGGCCGACGAGATGCCGGACAAAAGCCCCTGCAGCGCGCCGGTACGATCAACCAGCGTAGCAATGATCGTGATGGTTTCGCGGCCGGTTTCAGCATCAAAGACAAAATCTTTGTACTTGTAAAACGCACTGCGGGAGATACCGGCCTGCCGCGCCGCCAGCGATATGTTGCTGACCGCGCCCGACGCCAGCAGCTGCTTGGCCTCCAGCACCTTGACGAAAACGTCAGGCAGGACTTCGGCATCCACCAGAAGAAAACGGCGCTCCGGCATAGTGTATCCCTCCCGTAAACAGTTGTGCTCGTGACAGAGATAACTATACCATATCCCCACGGCTGATGCAAGCCGCGCGGGCTTTTTTGGTTAATGTGTACAGGCAGCCCTGTGCATCGTGGATTGTTTTTGTTGCAACCACAGACTGTGCACATCGTCCGCAGTATAAAAACAAACTACCCCCGGGCCGTTCGCAGCCCAGGGGCAGTGTGTGTGATTTGTGGTCAGGCCGTGGGGTCTACAGCGTTTTGCGCCGCCAGGTCCTGCGCTTCCTGCGCGGCCTGGGCGTAGGGATCGCTGGCCAGGGCGCCGGTGGTGGAATCGGGCAGGTTGTCGTCGGTGTAGTAGCCGGTCAGCCCGCCGGAGGACACAATCGCGCCGGTGCTCGGGTTGAACTGGTAGGGCTTCACGTTGTCGTTCCAGTAGAACTGCTTGGCCGGCAGGCCCGCCTCGACTTCCTCCATCAGATACTTGAAGAGGTACTGGGTCGGCTCGCCGTCAACGTCCGATTTAACCGAACTCATATCATACGGCTGGTCGTACCCCCACCAGACGCCGACCGAATAGTACGGGGTCAGGCCGGCGAAGGTGAAATCGCGGAAGTCGGTGGTAGTACCGGTCTTGCCGACTGCGTCGATGCCTTCGGTCTCGGGCTTCTTGTTGCTGGCGGTACCGGGGCTGACCCAGACGTTCGAGAGCAGCCGGTTCATGATAACGGCGGTCTCAGGGTCGATCGCCTGGGTGGTTGTGACCAGGTCGCTCATATCAAGCACGACGTTACCCTGATAGTCTTCCACACGGGTGTAGAAATGCGGGGTGGTGTAGGTGCCATCGGTGAACATTGTATAGACGTTGGCCAGCTCGACGACGGTCAGGCCCCAGCTGTGCGCGCCGAGGACGAGCGGCGCGAGATCGGCGTCGGTCTCCTCGATATACTCAAAGCCGAGGGTATCGGTGACAAAATCATACATATAATCGACGCCGACCATCAAGCCGACGCGGACGGCGATCGTGTTGTAAGACTGCCGTATCGCATCGTAGATCAGCATCAGCGCACCGTCGCCGCCGACGTCGCCATAGTTGATAGGCCAATCACGCCAGACATCGTTGCGGGCCAGGTTGGCTGGGTCGCTCGCGCTGGTCGAAAGGCCGAGCCGCTGGCAGAGCTCGGTGTTCAGCACCTTCTTGCTCGAAGCCGGGTAGAGCGGGGAATCCTCGAACACAGTCGAATAGTTGATGAGCTTGTCGTCAATGCCCAGGCAATAGGCGGCGATCGGCTTCATCGTCGAACCGGTCTGGTGCGCGTCAAGCGCGCGGTTGGTGCCGCGGTCGACCGTCTTTTCGCCCAGACCGCCGACAATCGCGACAACCTCGCCCTTGCTGCCTTCCTCACTGCTGACGACCGCGGCGGCCGCCTGGGTGCGGACCTCCTCATAGAAGAGGACGTACTCATTGCCGTCGTCGCCGGTATAGCTGCCGGTCTTGAAGGTGGTATTGGTGCTGTCGGCATAAACAGGGATATCGTCGGTTGAGAAGATCGAACTGGCTGTCTCGTCGGTGGGGTTCATCGGCAGGCCGTTCGAATCATAGGTGATCTCGCTGCCGACCGGGATGTTGCTGCGGACTTCCTCCTCATGCCACAGGGCCGGGAAGAGCTCATTGCCATTTTCGTCTGCTTCGTTGAGCATAAGGTTTTCGAGCGCGGTCTGCACCTCAGGGTCAACCGTTGAGTAGATGCGCAGGCCGTCATTGAAAATGTGGGACTGGGCCTCGGCCACAGTCTCGTAGCCATAGACCTCCATAAGGTCCTTGGTCAGCTGGGTGATGACAGCCTCGGTAAAATAGGAGTTGTTCGAGCTGTAGGCTTTGGTATCGTTCACATCGCTGGTCTCAGCCAGGGTGATGGTTTCGGCCATCGCGGCGTTGCACTCTTCCTCGGTGATATAGCCCTGGTTGCGCATCTCTGCCAGCACATGGTTGCGGCGGGTGATGAGGTTTTCAGGGTTTGTGAAGGGGTTGTAGTTGGTCGGGCTGCGGGAGATCGAGGCGAGCACCGCGCACTCTGAAAGGGTCAGCTCACTGACATCCTTGCCAAAGTATTCCTCCGCGCCGGCGCCGACGCCGACAATGGTACCGGTCAGCGGGACTGTGTTGAGGTAGGCTTCAAGAATGGTTTCCTTGCTGTAGCGGTTGCACAGGCCGATCGCGCGGAAAATTTCGCGTACCTTACGCATATAGTCCTGCTTATCATCCTTGGTCAGGTTTTTGACAAGCTGCTGTTCCAGCGTTGAAGCGCCCTGGCGGGAGCCAAGCAGTTCATGCCCGGTGATTTCGTTGAGCGCGGCGGCGATGGTACGCGTAAAGTTGACGCCGATTTCGTTATGGAAATTCTTATCCTCAATCGCGACGACGGCGTTCTGCAGGTTTTCAGGCACATCGGTCAGGTATACCCAGAACGAAGTGCTGCTGCCGGAAGAAAGGGTTGCATAATCGTTGCCGTCATTATCTTTAATGATAGAGGACTGGGCCGAACGGCGGCTTTCCAGGTCAAGCAGGCCTTCGGGGTCAGCCGTAACCTGCACAACGTACATGGAAAGCAGCACCGCGCCGACGCTGGCCAGCATAATCCCGACACAGAACATACAACCGATAAACCGGAAGATGGTGCCTACGACGCTGCGGCGCTTTTTCTTTTTTGCTTTTTTACCGTTCCGGGCACCATCGGCCGGGCCCTGGCCCGGCGCTTTCGCCCCCTGGGTGGAAAGGTGCCGTTGCTGTTTGGGGTCTATGGGGACCGCCTCCTTTTACGGGATGGGTGTTCAACTTCTATCGGCAGCGGCGCGGCGAACCGCGTCACACACGAATGGACAATACCATAGACTGCATTATACCACAAAGTATAACCAAAAGTACAGCCGTCGCACGCAAATTTCATAAGAATTTGATTTTTGCACGCTGTACCGGGCCATACTGGGTATAACAGTGCCGCGTTGGCGGGGCACGCCTGTTTGCTTGCCCCGCCCGCGTGCCGGAAAGGAGGTGGCAGGGATGGAGCGCAAACTCCCCAAAGCCCTGCGCGGGTACCTGGGTTTGTTGGCGGCGGTGGCTGTGTTCTGTGTGGTGGCGGCCTGCGTCTGGTTCGGGCATGCCGCGCTTGTGCAGCGAAGCCGGCAGGCCCCGCGTTACCTGCTCAAAGAAAGCGGCGGATATCTGGCGCTTTACAGCGGCGACGGCCAGGGCCCGCTGGCGGAATACGATATCCGTGTACGGATGCTGCCCGAACAGGATGTTCTGGCTTTGCAGCAGGGCGTGCCGGTGCAGGACGAAGCCGAGCTGCAGAAGATGTTGGAGGATTACGGGTTGTGAGGAAAATCAAGCAGGATGCGGTAAAATGCGTTGAGAATGCAGCGGCGTACAGCGCGCGCCGCCACATTCTCTATGCTTTCAAGGTACGTTCCCCCGAATTTATTGGCGAAACAGGAAAGTGTGGTTTGTAATAAGCAATAAAGTGTGGTATAATTCATGCATAGAAATGCTCACGCGCCCCTGCCTGCTTGGGGGCTGCGCTGTTTTTGCATGATGATTTTGAGACAAAGGAGCCACCCGCCATGACTGAGCAAGCCATCCTGGACGCGGTACAGGAGATTTTCCGCGACAATTTTGACGACGACACCCTCGTGATCACCCGCGATACCTGCGCCGACGATATCGAGGACTGGGACAGCCTGGAGCAGATCAACCTGCTGACCGCCATCGAGAAGAAGTTTTCGATCAAGTTCAAGCTCGCCGATGTTCGCGATCTGAAGGACGTGGGCGACCTGCTTGACCTGGTCGCACGGATGACCGCATAAGCCCGCCCGGCGGCCGCAGCCCCAAAAGGGCGGCGGCCGCTTTTTTCGAGAATTTAGATGCGGTGCGCCTGCCGGCGCGTTTCAGATTTTTTGAGCGCGCCATCGGCGCGCGATCCACCAAGTCCAAACTCTCAACTCTAAACACTGAGCAGAATAACAGTATAAGGAATTTCCTATGAACCACTATACCCTAACCGAAATGACCCCTGGCCTGACCGAATCTTTTACCGTAACCGTGACCGAAGAAATGATGCGGCAGTTCTGCGCGCTCAGCGGCGACATCTCCCCTATCCACATGGATGAGGACTACGCAAAGGCCCGCGGCTATGCCGGGCGGGTGGTGTACGGGATGCTCGGCGCGAGCTTTTTCTCAACGCTGGCAGGCGTCTACCTGCCGGGCGAGCACTGCCTGCTGCATGGGGTTGAATGCAAGTTCGCCAAGCCGATCTACATTGGCGATACCCTGACCGTGACCGGCACCGTGACCCACGTCAGCGAGGCGGTGGGCGAAGCCGAGATCAAGGCCGAGATCCGCAACCAGGACGGCAAAAAAGTCACCCGCGGCACCATCAAAGCCGGGCTGGCGCGGTGAATACTTATATAAATAAAGGAGCCTACCCATGTCCTATACCTACCTGATTACCGGCGCGACGAGCGACGTCGGGCGCGCCTTGATCGAGCGGCTTTTACAAAACGCCGCGCCGGATACCGTCGTGCTGGCCCAGGGCTGCGGCGATGTGGACAAGCTCGCCCCCCTGATCGCGGCCCACCCCGGCGTGATCCGCCCGTTTGACGTCGATTTGTCCGACCCGTACAAGGTCGATACCTTCTGCCAGCTTTTGGCCGGCGGGCCCGCCCCCACCCATTTCATCCACCTGCCGGCGCTGCCGGTCGTGAACGCGAAGTTCAAGAATTTTGACGAAGTGCGGTTCGAAAAAGACTGGGAGATCCAGATTCACAGCGCCGTCAAGCTCTGCAAGGCCGTGCTGCCCGCGATGGCGAAGGCGAAGTTCGGCCGGGTGCTTTTTATCCAGACGAGCTACACCCTCGGCGCGCCGCCCAAGAACACCGCGGCCTATGTGATGGCCAAGAACGCGCTGGGCGGGCTGTGCCGCAGCCTGGCCGTGGAGTACGCGCGGTTTGGCGTGACGGTGAACTGCGTGGCCCCGAGCATGATGGAGACGAACTTTTTGAAAGACACCCCCGACCTGATCGTGCAGGCCGCGGCCGCCGAAAACCCGATGGGCCGCAACGCCACCCCGGCCGACGTTGTGCCGGCGATGGCCTTCCTGCTTTCGGACGAGGCCGGGTTCATCACCGGGGTGACGCTGCCCATTACGGGGGGATCGGCCATTGTCTGAGCTTTGTCTGCGGCTTGCCCGCCCCGGCGAGGGGCCGGCGATTGTCGATTTCATCAACCGGCATTTTGATATGCAGCTGCCGCTTGTGAACCGGCCGGAATTCTATGATTTCTACTTTGCCGGGCTGGCCGGCGGCGCGCCGCAGTTTGCGGTGGCCGAGCAGGACGGCGAATATTTGAGCGCGGCGGGGTACATCCCGGCCGGCCAGGCCCCCGGCGCGGACGCCTGGGTTTCGATCTGGGTGGCGGCCAAAGGGCATAACGGCGTCGGCTTGCAGCTGATGGACGCGCTGCCCGGTCTGCTCGGGGCCAGGGTGCTGGCCTGCAACAACATCCGGGCCAACACCTGCGCGCTGTATGAATTTTTGGGCTGGACGGCCGAGCGGCTGCCGCATTACTACCGCCTGGGCACGCCGGGGCCGGATGGCTGGACGCTGGCGGTTCCCGGCGATGGCACCGAAACCGCCCCGCTGCCGGTGGGCGGAGATCTGGCACTCGAACCTGTGGCCGATGCGGCGGCGCTCGAAGCACTGGGGCTGCCCCGGACGCCGCACACGCCGCGCAAGGATCTGTGGTATCTGCGGCGGCGGTATTTCGAGTACCCGTATTTTCATTACGACGTCTGGGCCGTGCGGGAGGGCGGGCGGCTGCTCGCCTATCTCATCACCCGCACCGTCACGGCAGCCGAGACCGGCTGCGCGCCGGTTGTTCGGATTGTCGATTTCATCGGGCCGGACGCAGCGCTGCCGCGGCTGGGCGCGGCGCTTGATAAGCTGCTGCGCGAAGCCGGGGCCGAATACCTCGACTGCTACAACGCCGGCATCCCGGCCGAAGTCTGGCGCGCCGCCGGCCTGCGCGAGCGTTTGCCCGGCGACGGGGTGATCGTCCCCAACTACCTGACCCCGCCGCTGCGGGAGAACACCGAATACTACTACTTTACCAACGTCCCCGAAAACTTCGTGCTGTTCAAAGCCGACGGGGATCAGGATCGGCCGAATTTGGGGTGAAGGGATAGCACCGCGGTTTTCCTCTTGAAACGCTTGTACCAAGTTATGGCGCAGAGTGCGCCGCTACAGTCTCTATTGTTTTCAGGTATCTGGCATACAAATGAACAGCCCCGGTTCTGCGCGAACCGGGGCTTTGTGCTGCCTGCTTTTTGGCTGTAAAGTAGATTTACTTGCCAGCGCTTGAAGTGGGCTGTTGAAGCGGCTAATCGATGTGGTCATCCCGCAGGATGACGGGGCGGCCGGGGATGGCGGCGTCGAGCAGGGCTTCGCGGGTGACGAGCTCGTAGGCGTTCTGGTTTATCCATACCGTGTAGTATTCGCCCGGGGACATCCCATGAATTTGCTTGGGCGCGAGCGGGGAATCCCGCACAATCAGGTACTCCCCCGCCCCGGTCTCACAGAGCAGCCGGACGCAGGTCGTCTCGTCTTTGCCCAGGCGGTAGAGCGGGCTTGCCTGCGTTTCGCCGGTGGCGCGGTCGTAGAGATAGAGCGTCCACACATCCTGTTCGTTGCGGCCTTCAAACAGAATCAGGTCGGGTGAGATCGCTGCGATATGCGAAGCCTGCGCCGGCATCGGCAGCGTCTCGGTCTCGTCACTGTCGAGGGCGCGGAAGCAGAGCGTGTGGGTTTCGCCGTCCAGCCGGTAGAGCCGGTCGTCCTGTATCCGCCAGGGGAAGAACTGGCCTTTTTCGGTCAGCAAGGCGGTCTCCTCGCCGGTGTGCGGGTCGAGCGCGTAGAGGGTCGTCGACACCCAGGGGTCGAGCTGCTCCCAGTTCGAGATTGTGTAGTGGCTGATGACCGGCTCATACGGGCAGTCCGCCGCGACGCTGCGCCGGGTAAACAGCAGTTTGTTTTCGGCCTGCCAGACGCCAAAGAGGGTGCCGCGGTAGTACCCGTCCCAGTCGGTGACCGGTGTCAGCTCGCCGGTCGCGAGGTCGAACCGGCCGATCTGCACGTCGTCCTGGCGGGACGGATCGTCCGAGATGGTGCAGTAGCCCATATAGAGCGCTTCCCCGTCGCTCGCAACGGTGGTATACCAGACCGAGAGCGCAATCCCCTCGGGCAGCGTCCAGGCCTGTTCCCAGGCGGCGCCGGCCGGGCCGGTGCGGTAGATGCGCGGCGGGCCGTCAATACCGCCGGGTATGATCCCATAGACGTTGTCGGCATCGACCAGCGGCAGGAGGTTGAAACCGTTTTCCTCAATCGTCAGCGGTTTGCCGACAATGATCTCCTGCGCATCGTCGAACCGAATACATTGCACCCACTGGGCGTCCTCCCCATCGGTTGAGTAACCGCGGCTGTACCAGCCGGTGCTGTTGGAATCTCCCAGCAGATGCAGCGGCGGGCGGGGTTCCGGCGTGGGCGCGGGTACAGATTCTGCCGCGGCGGCCGGTGCGGAAGCGAGCGGGGCGGGCTGTTTTGCCTGCCCTGCGCAGCCGGCCAAAGCGAGGGCGAGCAGCAGCGCCGGCAGGCGTATGGGCGTTGCGTGTTTCCTCATACGGATTCACCTCCTGGCGGGGTTGTCTGGCTATGGGACAAGTATCGCATGGAAATGTCAACAAAATGCGTCCAAATCTCCCCGGCCGGCCAAAAAAGCCGCAGCTTTGCACTGCGGCTTGAGATTTTTCCGGTTTTTGCGGCGGCGTCAGTTGCCGTCGTCGCTCTGGTAGACCGGAACGTTGGCGTATTCGTCCGGCCCGTCGACGGGCAGGTTCTGCATATATTCGTGCATCGCCTCGGCCACCTTTTTGCTGTAGGCGACGGCTTCGACGACGGTGCGTGCGCCCTTGACCGCATCGCCCGAAGCGAAGATGCCGGGGCGGGAGGTGCGGCCGACCTCGTCGGTGACAAAGAGGCCGCGCGGGTTGACCTTGAGGCCCTCGGTCGTCTCGGTGATCGTCGTGCAGGGGCCCTGGCTGATCGAGACAATGACGCTGTCGGCCGGGTAGAGCATCTCGGTGCCGGGCAGGTCGGTGATCGTGCCGTCCTCGGCCTCCTCGACATCGCGGAACACGACGCCCTCGTCGGTGATCTCGACCGGCTTTTTGTTGTAGAAGAACTCGACGCCCTCGAGCTTGGCGTAGCTGGCTTCGTAATCGCTGGCCGCGAGCTTTTTGGTGATCGAGAAGCACTCGAGGTGGCGCGTGCCGTGGCGGATCGCGGTGCGGGCGACGTCCATCGCGGCGTTGCCCGCGCCGATCAGCACAACCCGGTTGCCGAGGTGGTAGACGTCGGGGTTTTGCAGGTAGTTGATCGCAAAGTGGACATGGCCGAGGCTTTCGCCCTTGATGTGCAGCGTATTCGGCCGCCAGACGCCGGTGCCGATGAAGATCGCCTTGTAGCCGTCGCGGAAGAGGTCGTCGATCTTGAGCGCCTTGCCAACGTCGGTGTTGGGGCGGACTTTGATATCCTTGAGCCGCAGGTGGCGGTACTCGAAATCGTCGAGCACGCTCTTGGGCAGGCGGAATTCGGGGATGCCGTAGCGCAGCACGCCGCCGATCTTATCGTGGCTTTCAAAGATCGTGACGTCGTAGCCGTACCGCGCCAGAATGACCGCAATGGTCAGGCCGGCCGGTCCGGAGCCGATGATCGCGACCCGCTTGCCGTTGGGTTCGGCGGGACCCTTGGTCATCTGGGAGGCGTAGGTGGAGGAGATGTAGTTTTCAATGACCGAGAAATGTACCGGCGAGCCCTTGATGCCGCGGATGCAGTGGCCTTCGCACTGGTTTTCGTGGTTGCAGATCAGGCTGCAGACGGTGGTCAGAGGGTTGTTTTCAAACAGCATCCGGCCGGCTTCGTTGAGCTTGTTGGCCTTGAGCAGCCGGATGACCTCGGGGATGTTGGTGTGGATCGGGCAGCCCTGCTGGCAGCGCGGGTTCTTGCAGCCCAGGCACAGGTTGGCTTCGTCCATTACATGCAATGCCATTGCGGTTCCTCTCTTCCTAAAAGTCAGCGAAAAGTTCCTGAAAGCGCGCCAATTTTGCGCCATACGCCTGCAACAAAGCTGCACATCCGCGCAAAAATGATCCATATAATATTATAATACCACCGGTTTTGTCGTGTACGCAAGCCCCATCGGCCGGGTTTGCCCCCTGCAAAGTGCCGAAAAATCCACAAACCGGCTATACGTTCTGCACAAAGTTTCCGCTTCCGGGCTGGCCTGCCCAAGCTTGGCCAGCGAGGTGGAAACCGGCAGTGTCACCGCTTTGAGCCGCGGCAGTGCCGCCCGCCGCGCCCCCAGCACATGCACAAACGGCGGCAGCGGCGGCAGGGCGCCTTCCTGCACGCCGAGCGCCGCATCCAGCGCCAGCCGGCGCAGCCGGGCGTGGGGGTAGCGCTTGGTTTTCATCCTGGCGTAAAGGTCTTCGGCATCAGTGGCCGCCCCCACGGCAGTTTCCAGTCGGTTTTCAAGCCCCTCGCTGGTTCCGCGGCAGCCGGCAAACCCACCAGGCGCCCGTGCGCGCAGCAGCGCCAGCAGCGCGGCATCAAACTTTTCAGGGCATGCCAGCAGCCCTTTCGATGCGGCTTCCCTGTACAGGGCAAAAGCTTCCGCCGGAACAAAAGGCGCCAGCGCCTCCACCCCTTCGCACTGCACCGCCCCGCGCAGGTAGCTGGCCGAAGCCAGCGGCAGGCCCGCATGGCTGCCGGGGACGCCCGCCCCATGCGCCGCCCCCAGGCGAGGCAGCGGCAGCGGCGCCATGGCGGCCCCATGGCGCAGGATGGCTTTGCAATACTCAATGCCGAGGATGTTGTTGGGGGCCCGCAGCAGATCGCCCGTGCCGGGGCAAAGCGCTTCCGCTGCAGCGGCCCGGGCAGCCGCAAAGGTGCGCCCTGCCGCAAGCGCTTCGCGCAGCGGGAGCTGCAGCGCCGGGCTATCCAGCAGGCGGGCCGCTGCCAGCAGGCGGTCGGGGTCCGGCGTTTCCGCGCCAAAGGCCAGCGTATCACAGCCAAGCGCCGCCAGCAGATGCACGCCGGCCGCGGCGAAAGCTTCGGCCCCGGCGCTAGCATAAGGCGCCGGCAATGCGATAACCAGGTCTGCCCCGGCTTGCAGCGCTGCGCGTACACGGACCGGCTCAGGCAGCAACGGTATCCCGCCGCGCTGCACGGCTCCGGCGCTCATGCAGACCGCAACGGCGTTGACGCCGCGCTCGCGCAGCATCGCCAGCTGGGCCGCATGGCCGTTGTGGAAGGGATCATATTCGGTGATGATGCCGACAAAATTCATACGTTTCCTTTCCGCCGTCCTTCGGCTGTGCAGGAAGCTGCCCCAGGGGGCGCGTTTTTTCCATTGTATCACAGCCGCGCAAGCCGGCTGCAAACCATAAACAAGCACAAGTTTTTTCGCCATGCTTTGTGCAGCTTGCCGGAAGCCGGGGGCAAGAAAATCAACACACCGCTTTCCGCACAAAAAACGCGCCCTGGCAAGGAGAATTTTCTTGAAAAAAGACAAAATTCATACTATAATTGTTTTGACAGAGCGACCGGGTCTTGCCCGGATAATTCACCATTGTAAGGAGAATGAGCATGAAAGTCCTTGTTATCAACTGCGGTTCCTCCAGCTTGAAATATCAGCTGATCGACATGGAGGGCGAGCATGTCCTGTGCAAAGGTTTGTGTGAGCGCATTGGCATGGAAAGCAGCATGATTACCCATGAGGCAAACGGCCACAAAGCCACCACCCCTGCCATCTTCCCCACCCATACCGAGGCCTTCCTGGAAGTTGTCAAAAAGATGACCACCGGCGACGGCAAGGTGATTGACGACCCGAGCGAGATTGACGCAATCGGCCACCGCATTGTGCACGGCGGCGAAAAATTCAAACAGAGCTGCCTGATTACCCCCGAGGTTATCAACGCGATCCGGGAACTGAGTCCCCTGGCCCCGCTGCACAACCCCGCCGGTATTCTGGGCATTGAAGCTGCACGCAAGGTGTTCGGCGAGATTCCGAACGTGGCGGTGTTCGACACTTCGTTCCACAGCACGATGCCCCCCAAGGCGTATATGTACGCGATTCCCTATGAATACTATGAGAAGTACGGCGTGCGCCGCTATGGGTTCCACGGCACCAGCCACAAGTATGTCAGCCACCGTGCCGCCCAGTATCTGGATGAACCGATTGAGCGCTTGAAGCTGATCACCTGCCACCTGGGCAACGGCTCTTCGATTGCCGCGGTTGACCAGGGCCGCGTGGTGGATACCTCAATGGGCATGACCCCGCTGGCCGGCCTGATGATGGGCACCCGCTGCGGCGACCTGGACCCTTCGGTGGTCAACTATCTGAAATACACCCTGAATATCACCGGCCACCAGCTGGATGAAATCCTGAACAAGAAGTCCGGCCTGTTGGGCATTTCGGGCGTTTCGAGCGACAAGCGCGATGTGGAAAAGGCTGCCAAAGAGGGCAACAAGCGCGCTCAGCTCGCCAGCGACATGCTGAACTACCAGATCAAAAAGACAATCGGCAGCTACATTGCGGCGATGGGCGGCGTGGACGCCATCATCTTCACTGGCGGCATCGGCGAGCACGACGCGGATTCCCGCGCCAAGATCTGCCACCACATGGATTGGCTCGGCATCCGTATTGATACCGACAAAAACCGCGATGCGCACAACCAGGGCAAGGACGTGGTGGAAATCACGGCTTGGGGCGCCCGGGTCCGCACCTTGATCATTGAGACGAACGAAGAGCTCATGATCGCCCGCGACACCAAGGAAGTGCTGGAATCCGAATAATTTCCATTGCAGATACAGCCCCGGCCAGGGTTCGCCCGACCGGGGCTTTTGCCTTTGGCCCGCCAAGTACCAAGGAGGCTTCGCATGAAACGCCGTACCCTGAGTTTTCAATACAACGCCCCGGTCACCCTCACCTTTTTCTTTCTGGCCCTGGCCGCGCTGTTGCTGGACCGCGCAACCGCCGGTTGGACAACGCTGCACCTGTTCAGCGTTTACCGTTCACCGGTGGCGGACCCGCTCTTTTTTGTGCGGCTGTTCGGCCATGTGCTGGGCCACGCCGGGTGGGAGCATTTCATGGGCAACATGCTGTTGCTGCTTGTCGTGGGCCCTCCGCTTGAGGAACGCTACGGCAGCCGCACGCTGCTGCTGGGCATTGCATTCACAGCGCTGGTTTCGGGCATACTGCAGTGTGTACTGTTCCCCGGCAGCGCGCTGCTGGGGGCTTCCGGCATTGTGTTCATGATGATTATGCTGGCGAGCCTGGCCGGGTCCCGCGGCGGGTGCATCCCGCTGACTTTGATCCTTGTTGCCGCGCTTTACCTGGGCCAGCAGATCTATGATATTCTGTTTGTTGCAGACCATGTGGCCAACTTCATGCATATTGTGGGCGGCATTTGCGGCACAGTGTTCGGCTTTGCGGTGCGGCGGCGGTAGCCCCCTGCCCTGAAAATGCAGCCGGCGCCGGCCGCCCCGCAAACCCGGGCGGTCGGCGCCGGCTTTTTGTATTTACAGCGGCTCGTCCTCTTCGGCCGATGTGCCGTCACGGTAGGCGCGCGGCCCCACCCCGATAACCTTTTTGAACAGGCGGGAAAAGTAATACGGGTCCTGATACCCAAGGCTGCGCGCCACCTCCGAAACCGTGCGGCGATCAGCGCAAAGGCGCCGGCAGGCTTCCTGCATCTTCAGGCGCAGAAAAAAATCCATCGGGGCCCGGCCGGTGCAGCGACGGAACGCCGCGCTGACGCTGCTTTTGGAGCGCTGCAGCGCGCTGCAAAGTTCCGGCAAAGTCAGGGTACCGTCCACCCGGGCAGCCATCAGCCGGATAGCGCGGCTGACCAGGCGCTGCTGGGCGTCCGGTGCCGGGGTTCGCGCATAGATTTCCGCCAGAATCATACCGAGCACCTGGGAAAGGTAGATAAAATTTCCCAGGGTATAATCCTCCTGCAGGGTGTCAAAGAGCACCGAGAACAAAAACTCCACCCTCTGCGCGGCATCCGGCGCCGAAAACCGGCAGACCCGCGGCGGGTTCAGCGGGTAAAGCGCGCAGTCTTCCCCCGTGAAATGAACCCAGACCAGGCTCCAGGGGGAGGCACGGTCGGCCTCATAGCGGTGTGGGCAGCGGGCCGGGATGCAGAGCACTTCGTTGGCTGCCAGCGTAAACAGCACGCCGTCCACCTCCACAACACCGCGCCCATCTGTACAGCAAAGCAGAATATTTTCGGCAATACCCCGGGGGCGGGCCACTTTCCCCGCGGCGCGGGGAAAGTAGCCCGCATCGGTCAGATGCAGGCGGCGAACCACCGGATGATCGGCATATGCGGCGAAAGATTCCGGCGGCAGGACAATGAGGGTTTCGCCGCGGAACCCGTCCTGCTTGTAGCCCTGGATTGATTTCATGCCATCAGTATAACAGATCTTTGGAAGATTGTCCATCTTTTGATCTGATTCGCCGCTTAGTCTTTCCGTTTTGCGGCGTAGAATAGAACCAAATTTCATGCCGCGCTTTTTGTCAACGCCAGCAAAAAAGAAGGTTTCCCCATACACGCGACCGCCCGCGCTTTGGAAGAAGTCGTCTCTCTGCCCAGCTACCCCGCCGCCGAACCGGAAAAAGCCCGCTCGTCCTCGAACAGCGCACCTGTCAGGGTTCCAGCGGCAAGACCAACGGCTATGATTTTGTCTATTACAATATAATCTGGTCAAACCGGCCGTTGTCAGGCTGGCCTGGCCGTGGATTTCGGGCGCGCCGTACGCGCGCAGCCGGCCATCAAATTCCGTGTAAAGCCGTTTTCCTTTACATACGCCGCATTTTTCCCTTTTCATCTGACACCACACGCAAAAAGCGGCCCGCCCCGCAGCCATCTGTTGGCTGCATGGGGCGGGCCGCTTTGGGCTCTCACAGGGCGTATTCGTTCAAACGCCCACGTTGCCGCTGTTCACGCCGGCGTCGGCCTGGCCAAGGGAAAGCCAATCGATAACCCGTCGGATCTGGCTGTCCCAGAAATCCCACTCATGCGCGCCGGGGGCTTCGCACCAGGTCAGGTCATAGCCGAGGGTTTGCAGGCTGTCCCGCAGGTTTTTGTTCATCGGCAGCAGGCTGTCCTGGCTGCCGCAGGCCAGGTAGATGCGCGGGCGGTCGGCAGGGTTTGTAATCCGCTGCGCCAGCCAGCGCAGATCTTTGTCGCTGCCGGGCAGCTTTTCAAGCGGCCCGAAGAGCGCCTGCGCGTAACCCCTGCGTGCGAAAAACGCAGGGTTATCGTCGGTGAAGGTCGCGATCTGCTGGATAATGTCGGCACTGGAGAGCGCGGCGATTGCGCCGAAGGTATGGTGGTACTTGAGCCCGTTGCGCAGCGCGCCGTAGCCGCCCATCGAAAGGCCGCCGATGAAGGTGTTCGCCCTCTCGCCCGAAAGCGGGAACATCCGGCGGGTGATATCGACCAGTTCGCTGCCGATGAACTCACCGTACAGATCCTGGGTATCCGGCTGATCGACATAGAAGCGGTTATCTCCCGACGGCATGACGACGGCGAGGTTATGTTCCTCGGCCCAGCGCTGGATGCGGGTGCCGCTGACCCAGTCGGTATAGTTGCCAAAGATGCCGTGCAGCAGGTACAGCGTCGGGAACGGGCCTTCAGGGCGCGCGCCGTCCCAGGAGAACTTGTCCACCGGCAGCACGACCTGAATCGGTACGGTGCGCATGAGGGTTTGGGATACAAAGTTGACTTGCAGCAGTGCCATATTGGTATGACCTCCTTGCCTCTGTTGTATATACAGCTGCGGCGGCAGGGGCCGCGGCAGCGTTATTCCATTGCTGCGCCCTGCGCTTCGGCCAGGGCGTCGGCCCAGGCATCAATCTTCTCGCCGTCAGACAGGCGCATTTTGTAGCCTTTGCCGTCAATTTCAAGGTAATCGCCGCAGGCGACAACCTGCTGGGTGGTACCGTCATGGTTATAAATCGTCAGCGAAACAGCCTGCCCCGCCGGGGCTTCATTCTGTCGGCCGTGGGTGACGGCTTTGCTCAGCAGAGAAACAGCTTCGGCCACATCGTCGCCGGTGGCGGTCAGGCTTTCACCCGGCGGGGTGACGGTGACCGCAATGTGGTCGATATCCCGCGCATACAGGTACATCAGCGTACGGGTGCCAAGCAGCATTTTGATCGCCGCCAGGCAGACCAGCGCCACCGCCACCATCGCCAGGCGGTGCAACAAAAGGCTTTTGCATTTGGGTTGTTGGTTTTCCATTGTAGACTCCGTTTTCAATTTATTATACGTTATACGAGTTCAGATTTTGGCGTTTAGAGTTTGGATTCGGTGTTCCGGCGGCTGCGCCGCCCAAAAAACGGCCGCGCTTTCGCTCATTTTTTCGAGTGCGCTGCAGGCGCGCGAACCACCGCATCTCAAACTCTGAATTCTTGTGTTACTCTTCCTCCGCCATCGTCACGATGTCGCGGATAGCCTGCCCGGTCGGGGTGCCGGCCAGACCGCCGATGCCGGTTTCCCTCAAATCGCGGCTCATTGCGGCTCCCACCTCGGCCATCGCGTCGATCACCTCGTCGGCCGGGATATGCCCGACCACACCGGCCAGCGCCATATCGGCGGCCGAAACCGCGTTCACCGCGCCGATCACGTTGCGCTTGATGCAGGGCAGCTCAACAAGGCCGGCCACCGGATCACAGACAAGGCCCTCCAGATTGGTCAGCGCCATTGCAAATGCTTCGGCGCAGGCTTCGGCCGTGCCGCCTTTGAGATCGACCAGCGCGGCCGCCGCCATTGCGCTGGCAGCCCCCACCTCAGCCTGGCAGCCGCCCTCGGCCCCGGCCAGCGTGGCCCGTGCGGCCACGATCTGGCCGAACCCGGCTGCGACATACAGCGCCTGGCAGACCGCCTCTTCATCCGCCGCGCCGCTGCGCCACAGCGGCAGCAGCACAGCCGGCAGCACCCCGCAGCTGCCGGCTGTGGGCGCGGCGACAATCCGCTTCATGCAGGCATTGCACTCAGCCGTTTTAAGTGCTTCGGCTATCACAGCAGCATAATATCCACCGCTGTACAGCGCCCCGGCCGCAGCAGCCGCCTCCACCTTGGCAGCGTCACCGCCGGCAAATCCGCTGGCTGAACGGTCGGCCGCACGGTATCCATCGCTGGTGGCAACCATAACCTGCCACAGCCGCCGCATCTCAGCGCGGGACGCTTCCTCGCTCAGGCCGCTTTCGGCCAAATCACTTTGCAGAATAACCGCATACAGCGGCTGCCCTTCCGACTTGCAGGCGTTCAGCAGCGCCCGCACAGATTCATACGCCATCACTGGCTCCTTTCGGTACGATCCTCACAGGTTCAGGCTTGTCACCTTGACAATGCCGGGCAGCGCGCGCACTTCGGCCACCAGGGTATCGGGCAGCGGCTGGTCGCATTCCAGCACCATCACGGCATAACCGCCGGCTGTGGAACGGTACAGCTGCATCGTCGCAATGTTGATTTCCCGCGCGCTCAGGCAGCCGGTCACCGCCGCCACATGGCCCGGCGTATCAAGGTTGTGGACGATCAAGGTATCGTGGTCGGCGCCAAAATTGGTGGTAATGCCGTCAATCTGGCAGATGTTGATCCGCCCGCCGCCAATCGAAGCCCCCATCACCTCAAGCTTGCGCCCGCTGGGGCCTGCCAGCCGCAGCAGCGCGGTGTTCGGGTGGGCGCCGCGCAGCACGACCGAGCCAATCGAAAAACGGAGCCCGGCGGCGCGGGCCAGCGCAAAGCTGCGGGGGATGGCCTCATCATCCGGCTGCATGCCAAGCAGCCCGGCCACCAGGGCACGGTCCGTACCGTGCCCACGGCCTGTGGCGGCGAAGCTGCCATGCAGCAGGATTTCTGCTTCTGCCGGCGGTTCCCCCAACAGCTTGCGGGCCGTCAGGCCGATGCGCACCGCCCCGGCCGTATGGCTGCTGGAAGGCCCTGTCATCACCGGACCCAGCACGTCAAACAATCGCATCGGGCAGACCTCCTTTTTGTGCGCCGTCCCTGCATTTCTTGCATCTATTGTATGTATGGTATACAGTATATAGATTTTACGCCTGCATTGCAAGGGGGGCAAGGCGCCGGGCAGGGACTGGCAGTAGAATTTTCACAAAAAAACAGCCACCTTCGGCCAAGGACAGCCCCCCGGGCAGGATGTTATACTATTCACAAAGGCACCGTTCTGTTGTTGGCGCCTGAAACCAGTATCTACATACGGAGGCAAACTTATGGCAAACCGCATTGTTTTGAACACCATTTCCTACCACGGCAAAGGCGCGATTGAAAACATTGTGCCTGAACTGACCGCCCGCGGCTATACAAAGGCGTTTGTCTGCTCTGACCCTGACCTGATCAAGTTTGGCGTTACCGCCAAAGTCACCGCCCTGCTGGACGCGGCCAACTTTGCCTACAGCGTCTACAGTGAAATCAAGCCCAACCCCACAATTGAAAACGTTCAGCACGGCGTCGAGGCCTTCAAGGCTTCGGGCGCAGACTGCATCGTGACCATCGGCGGCGGTTCTTCGATGGATACCGCCAAGGCTATCGGCATTATCATCAACAACCCCGAATTTGCCGATGTCCGCAGCCTGGAAGGCGTAGCCCCCACCAAGAAGCACGCAGTCTTTACAATCGCGGTTCCCACCACCGCCGGCACCGCGGCCGAGGTCACCATCAACTATGTCATCACCGACGTGGAGAAAAAGCGCAAGTTTGTCTGTGTGGACACCAACGACATCCCCGAGATCGCCGTTGTTGACCCTGATATGATGAGCTCGATGCCCAAAGGCCTGACCGCCGCCACCGGCATGGACGCCCTGACCCATGCCATTGAGGGACTGATCACCAAGGGTGCCTGGGAAATGACCGATATGTTCCACCTGGAGGCTATCCGCCTGATCAGTGAGAATCTGCGCGGCGCAGTGGCCAACACGGCTGAAGGCCGCGAAGGCATGGCCCTGGCGCAGTACATCGCCGGCATGGGCTTTTCCAACGTCGGCCTGGGCATTGTGCACAGCATGGCACACGGCCTGAGCGCTTTGTATGATACCCCGCACGGTGTTGCCTGCGCGATCATCCTGCCCACCGGCCTTGAATACAACGCCGAGTACTCCGGCGAGAAGTACCGCGCGCTGGCCAAAGCGATGGGCGTGCAGGGCACCGAGAGCATGACCCAGGCCGAGTATCGCAAGGCGGCCATCGACGCGGTCAAGAAGCTCAGCGCCGATGTCGGCATCCCGGCCAACCTCAAGGGCATCCTGAAGGAAGAGGACGTGCAGTTCCTGGCCGAGAGCGCCTTTGCCGACGCCTGCTGCCCCGGCAACCCGCGCGACACCAGCGTGGAGGAGATCGCCGCGCTGTACCGCAGCCTGATGTAAGGCGGCGCCCGAATCGCCACACCGGAAGCAGGGGCCGCATCCGGGCAAGACTGGCACGGCGACCGCAATTTCCGTTTTCCTCTTCCGCATCGCATTGACCAAAGCAACCGCGCGGGCCGCGTTCCGGTGAAATCCGGGCGCGGCCCGCGCGGTTTTTTCGTTGGCACGCACAATGGCAAAGGCCGGCGGCGCAAAGCGAGCAAAAAGTGAAAATTCTGCTTGACAAGCCCCCTGCCATGTGGTAATATAATTCTCGCATCCGGTGGAGCCACTGTGGAGAGGTGTCCGAGTGGTTTATGGAACTGGTCTTGAAAACCAGCGATTCGCGTAAGCGGACCATGGGTTCGAATCCCATCCTCTCCGCCATTTTTTTGAATCATCAATTTACTTTGACTTGGAGTAATACTCAAGAGGTCGAAGAGGCGCCCCTGCTAAGGGCGTAGGGTGCGAAAGTGCCGCGAGGGTTCAAATCCCTCTTACTCCGCCAAACAGGCCAGAAACAACGCGTTTGTTTCTGGCCTGTTCTTCTTTTGTTTCTTATTAAGTTCTTGGTGAAACCGGCAGGCTGCTCAGGCAGGTTTTCTGCCGGTTTTTTCTGCGCGCCGGCAAAGCGCCGAATCTTCACCTCAATCATAATCATACTCCGGGCTTTCGGCGGCGCGGGTATCCAGATAACGGGCCAGACGCTCAAGCGCGGCAAAGCTGATGCGGCCGGTATCGGTCAGGGCGGCAAACATGGCGCGCGCGTCGCCGCCGTACAGCCGCTGCAGGTGGGCCGCGCTGGTTGCACCGCAGTAGGTCTGTTTGCGGACAAGCGGCGTATACAGGTTGCGGTTGCCCTGTTTGGACGGGCGTACAAACCCTTTGCCCACCAACCGGGCTAAAAAGTTGAGCAGGGTTGTATCCGCCCAATGGCAACTTTCGGGCAGGCAGGCCGCAATTTCCCGCCGGGTTGCGGGTCTGCCGCAGTCCCAGAGTGCAACCATAACCTGCTCTTCACTGTGGGATAGTTGTTCCATGGTTTAACTCCTACATTTGTGGTAATTTTCTCGTCTTTTATTTTACATCTGTAGAAGTAATTTTGGCAAGTCGTCATCCTACACAAACTTTCTCCGCCTGATGTAGCTGTTTTGACGGCGTTCATTTTACATTTGTAGAATATACTGTTTTTCATCCGCGGTCATTTGTCTTTTTCACGGTTTTCACGGTTCTATCCGGCGTCACTTTTCGCCGTTTTGCCGGGCGCTTTTTCCTTGCTGCATGGCGTGCGCGGGGCGTATAATACAGCCAGCGGTTTGTACACCGCATTCATCCCCCGCCACGGGCGGGCGTTTGCAGAGGATCAAGGAGGAGATTTCTATGGCTAGGGTATACAATTTCAGCGCCGGGCCCTCGATGCTGCCCGAATGGGTGCTGCGCCGCGCGCAGGAAGAATTGCTGGACTACCACGGTTCGGGCCAGAGTGTGATGGAGATGAGCCACCGCAGCAAATGGTTTGAGCAGATCCTGCAAAACGCCGAAGCCGCCATGCGCCGGGTGCTTGGTGTACCGGACAATTACAAGATCGGCTTTTTCCAGGGCGGCGCAACCCAGCAGTTCGCAATGGTACCGCTGAACTTTATGACAACCGGCTCGGCGGACTATCTTGTCACCGGCAACTTCAGCAAAAAAGCCGCCGAAGAAGCCGCAAAGTTCGGCACCGCGCGGGTGGCCGCCTCAAGCAAAGACCGCAACTTTACCTATATTCCCGACGTCCGGGCGATCGACTACGACCCGAACGCGAGCTATATTCACATCTGCCAGAACAATACGATTTTCGGCACCACCTACACCGAAGTCCCGCAGGTGGCGGGCATCCCGCTTGTGGCCGACGTAAGTTCGATGGTTTTTTCTGAGCCGATGGATGTCAGCCTGTATGGGTGCCTGTATTTCGGTGTGCAGAAAAACGTCGCGCCGGCCGGCATGGCGGTCGCCATCATCCGGGAAGATCTGCTCGGCAAGAGCGCCAAGGGCATCCCGGCCGAGAAGATCCCGACCATGATGAACTACACAACGCTGCTCAAAGCAGACAGTATGTACAACACACCGCCCTGCTGGTGCATCTATATGACCGGGCTGATGATGGAGTATCTCGAGACCGAAATCGGCGGCTTGGCCGAGATGAAGAAGATCAACGACGCCAAAGCGAAAGTGCTCTACGATTATCTCGACAGCCAGGATTTCTATACCAACCCTGTCGAAAAGCCCTACCGCAGCCGGATGAATGTAACCTTTACTTCCCCCACGGCGGAACTGGACAAAGCGTTCTGTGCGGCGGCCGCCGAAGAAGGGCTGCTGAACCTGAAAGGGCACCGGCTGGTCGGCGGGATGCGGGCGTCGATCTATAACGCGATGCCGCCCGCCGGCATCGATGCGCTTGTCGCCTTTATGGAAAAGTTCCGCAAGGCGAACGGGTGAAAGGAGCTTGCCATGTTTACAATCAAAACCATGAACGCCATTTCGCCGGTTGGTTTGGCCAAACTACCGGCCACCCAGTTTGAGATTGACAACGACGCCGCCGCGCCGCAGGGCATTCTTGTTCGCAGCGCCGATCTGCACGAAGCACCGCTGCCCGACAGCCTTCTTGCAATCGCCCGCGCCGGGGCCGGTACCAACAACATCCCGCTGGACAAATGCACCGAAGCCGGCATCGTCGTTTTCAACACGCCGGGCGCTAACGCCAACGCCGTGGCCGAGCTTGTTGTCGGCGCGCTGGTTGCCGGCAGCCGCCATATGCCCGACGCGATTCAATGGGCCTCCGGGCTCAAAGGCAGCGCCACGCTGGCCCGCGATGTGGAAAAGGGCAAAAAGCAGTTTGTCGGGCCTGAGCTGCGCGGCAAATCGCTCGGCGTGATTGGCCTGGGGGCCATTGGTTCCCGGGTGGCCAACGCGGCAGTCGCGCTTGGCATGGAGGTGCTCGGCTACGACCCCTACATCAGCATCGACGCCGCCTGGAGCCTTTCGCGCAGCGTACAGCACTGTGTCGCGCTCAGCGATATGCTGCCGCGGTGCGACTACCTGACCGTGCATGTGCCTTATATGCCTTCGACCAAGTACACGATCAATGCCCAGACGCTTTCGATGTGCAAAGACGGTGTACGGGTGCTGAACTTTGCGCGCGGCGAACTGGTAGACAACGCCGCCATGCTCGATGCGCTGGGCAGCGGCAAAGCAGCCGGGTATTTCTGTGATTTTCCGGCGGAAGAACTGCTTGGCGTGCCAGGGGCGTACTGCACGCCGCACCTTGGCGCCTCAACCCCCGAAAGCGAAACCAACTGCGCGGTTATGGCTGCCACCGAGCTGAGCGATTACCTTCGCAACGGCAACATCACCCACAGCGTCAACCTGCCCGATGTACAGCAGCCGCGGCTGGGCGGCCGCCGGGTCTGCATCATCCATAAAAACGCGCCGGGCGTGATCTCGTCCATCACCGGCGTGCTGACCGCGGCCAACCTCAACATCGAGAACATGGTCAACAAAAGCCGCAAGGATGTGGCGTACACAATGCTGGATGTGACCGGCACTGTCTGCCCCACCCTGGCTGATGAACTCAGCCACATCGAAGAAGCGATCCGCGTGCGGGTGCTGTAAGGGACTGCCGGCTCCCCTCTGTTTTGCCGCCATACCGAACCTTGCCGGGGGTTTTAGGCTTCCGGACCATTCCCCGCAGCCATGTACCATACAAAACCGGCAGGACGTTTTGCCCTGCCGGTTTTCCGCTTGCCTCAGCGCGTATACTTGTTGACCATCTGTTCCATATCGAGCAACGCCTTCTCTGCGCCGCGGGTCATTTTGCGCACGGCGCGGCGCACCTGGCGCTGGTCGTGGGTAGCGGCGTACATTGCCGCGGCGCCCACCGCCGCGCCCACGGCGACCGAGGCGATCGGTTTGACCATATCCATCCGGCTTTCCTCCTTCTTGTTTTGGGTCGGGGTTAGTATGTCCTGTTTCCTGCCCTGCAACCGGGGCGGCAAAATTTGGCGTTCTGCGCCCGGAGTCGGGTGTTCCGCGACGGTTCGGGCTGTTTTTCCGGGGCTTTGGGCGCTTTGGCACGGCTTTCGCCCCGTTCCGTCTTTTTTTGTCGCGCGGTTTGTGTTACAATCTTTCCAGCGCACGGCGGTGCCGTGCAATTTCCCAGGAAATGAGGGTTCTTTCCATGTCCCCTGCCCCCAAAACCGTTCTTTGCATCCATGACCTGCCCGGTTTCGGCCGGGCGGGGCTGTCGGTAATTGTTCCGATCCTTTCCGCAATGGGCGTGCAGGCCGTCGCGGTGCCCACGGCGGTGCTGTCCACCCACACCGGCGGGCTGGGCGCGCCGGCTCGGCTTACAAGCCCCGGTTACGGCCCGGCCGCGCTGGCCCATTACCGCCGCCTTGGCCTTAAATTTGACTGCATTTATTCCGGTTATCTGTCGGAGACAAGCCAGGCCCTGCTGGTAGAGCAGGCTATTGAATACTGGCCGGACGCCCTGGCGATCGTTGACCCGGTGATGGGCGACAACGGTCGGATGTACAGCGGCCTGCCGGCCGAGATGGTGCCGGCGCTTTACACCCTGTGCAGCCATGCCGACATCATTTTGCCCAACGCGACCGAAGCCGCGCTGCTGCTGGGCGACGCCCCGCCGGCCGCAAACGCCGCCACCCCCGCCTATGCAGCCGAAGCCGCCGCCCGCCTGACCCGCCTGTGCCCGCAGGTACTCCTGACCGGCACAGCCGCCGGCCACAGCATGGTGTGCAGCGGCGCCGTGCGCGGTGGCGAAGGCTACACCGTACGCACCCCGCTGCTGCCGCGCCCGTTCCATGGCACGGGGGATATCTTTGGCGCCGTATTTGTGGGCAGGCTGCTGCAGGGCAACGTGGCAGCGGCCGCCGCCCAGGCCGCCGCCGTGTTTGTCGGCGACTGCCTGCGCGCTACGCCGGACGGCGCCGACGAACGGTACGGCGTCTGGCTGGAAAACGTGCTGCCCAAGCTAACCCCCGCTGCCGATTAAGCGCTGCCGGCGCCGCAAGGACCCGCAAATCATAAAGAAGGAAGTTTTTATGCCTACACTCAATATCGTACTGGTTGAACCGCAGATTCCGCAGAACACCGGCAACGTCGCACGCACCTGCGCCGTGACCGGCGCCCGGCTGCATCTGGTCGGCCCAATGGGTTTTACGATCGACGACAAAAAATTAAAGCGCGCCGGGCTTGACTATTGGCCCCAGCTTGATATAACATATTATCAGGATCTATCGGCTTTTTGGGCGGCCAACCGCGGCCCGTTTTTCTTCTTCACCTCAAAAGGGCCGCACCGCCACACCGATGCGGTTTACCCGGACGGCGCGTACCTTATCTTCGGGCGGGAGGACGCCGGCCTGCCCGAAGAGCTGCTGGCAGCCCACCCCGAAAGCTGCGTGCGTATACCTATGCGAAAGGGCGAGCGGTGCCTGAACCTTTCCAACTCGGTGGCTGTCGGCGTATACGAAGCGCTGCGGCAGTGGGATTTTGCCGATCTGGAAAGCCACGGCCAGCTGACACGGTACGAATGGCCGGAAAACGGCTGTGATGAAACAGGAAAGTGAGTATAACATGGAACGCAAACTCGCGATCGTGACAGATTCGAGCTGTGACATCCCGCAGGAATTGGCGGAGAAGTACGGCATCGATATCATCGATTTCCCGATCAATCTGGATGGAAAAGAATACTACGAACGGCATGACCTGACCCTTGACGAATTTTACGAGCTGATGCGGCAGGCCCAGGGCGTGCCCACCACCGCCGCCATCACCATGCTGCAGTGGCAGGAAGTCTACGAAAAGTATGCCGACGAAGGGTATACCGACGTGCTGCATGTGAGCATCAACAGCAACGGGTCTTCAACCTACGCCAACGCGATGCAGGCCGCAAAAAACCTGGCTGAAACCCGGCCGGATTCCGGCATGAAGGTTCATCTTGTAGACAGCCACACCTATTCGATGGTGTTCGGGTGGTATCTGTGTGAATGCGCGCGCAAGCTGCGAAACGGCGGCGAACTGCGCGCCTGCGTGCAGGAACTGGAAAGCAAACTGGCGCGGGTGGAGGTCTGCCTGGCGGCTTTCAGCCTGAAACAGATGAAGAAATCGGGCCGCGTATCGGCAGCGGCCGCCTTCGCCGGGGAGCTGCTCGGTCTGCGGCCGATTATCAGCCTGAACGACGGCGTCAGCAAGGTTGAAGCCAAGGTGCGCGGCGATGCAGCGGTGATCCCTGCCATGATCAAGTGGGCCAAAACCCGGGTGGATGACCTGCACACCACGCCTTATCTTGTCGCCTATACCTCCAGCACCCAGAAGCGTGATGAACTTATCAAGCTCTGCAAAAAAGAGCTTGGCCATCCGCCGATGTTCGTGTTCCGTCTTGGCGGCGTGGTCAGCGCAAACACCGGCCCCGATGCAATCGCCTTTGCGTTTGAGGGCAAACCGCGGCGTCTGGTTGACTATGAGCCGCCGCTGCCGTGACAACGCCCCCTGTGGTTGAAGTTTGCCGTCTCTGCGCGCTTGCAGCGCCGTTTTGAACTGGTATGAAGGGCTTTGCCCCTGCATGTTTCAAGACAGCGCGGCAAGCGCGCTTGGTTTTGGGGCGCCTTTTTCCGCTTGCGCCGCAGGGATTTCTTTGTTATAATAAGGAACCGTTGAGCAACTTAGGATTTTAGGCTCCGCCGCTTGGCCGCAAGGCCGGCGGCGACAAACCGGCGCGGGGCTGGCGGTCCCGCGTGCGGTCAAAATCTATCCCGCCGGAGTATTGTATGTTCAAGTGGATTGTTGTATTTGCGGCTGCCGTTCTGGCAGTCTTTTTTGGTGTCAGGCTGGCGCTGCACCGCGCCCCCGCTTCGGGCCCAGCCATGCGCACCACCCGGATGGTGCGCTGCGCGATGATCGCTGCGGTGTATGTGGTGGTCTGCCTGGCGCTGCAGCCGTTTTCCTATGGCGCAGTGCAGGTGCGGCTTTCGGAGGCCCTCTGCCTGCTGCCGATTTTCGGACCGGAATACATAGTCGGGGTCACGCTCGGCTGTTTGCTGGCAAACGCGCTGGGCTCCACCGTGATCGATGTTGTGTTCGGCACGCTGGCAACGCTGCTGGCCTGCCTGGTCACCTGGAAGCTGCGCAACCTGCGCATCCGCGGCCTGGCGCTGCCCGCCGCGGTGCCTCCGGTGCTCTTCAACGCCGTCATCGTCGGGTGGGAGATCAGCGTCTTCTTCTCGGATACGCCGGCTGCGCTGCCGGTCATGCTGTTCAATATGCTGACCGTCGGCATTGGCGAAGTCATCAGCTGCGGCATCCTCGGCGTGGCGCTCATCAAGCTGATTGAGCAAAACCGTTCGCTGCGGCAGCTCTTCATCGAAGGCGCCCACGCCGCGGCGGCAGGCCGCTGAACCCGGTTTTTCTGAATTATTCTCTATGCCTTCATGTAAGGAGGGATTCCTGTGCGCCCTGAACTGATTTTGTGGGACTGGAACGGCACACTGCTGGACGATGTCGAACTCTGCGTCGATGCGCTCAACCGTCTACTTGTGTCGTTTGGATACCCACAGCAGTATTCGCTGGCTGAATACCGCGAAATATTCGGTTTTCCCATCGAAGACTATTACGTTCGTGCGGGGTTTGACTTTTCAAAGGATTCCTTCGCCGATCTGGCCAAGCGGTATATGGAGGATTACAACCCCCGCTCTTCCGCCTGTTCGCTGGCGGCCGGCGCGCGTGAAGCGCTCGCCGCTTTCCGCGCCGCCGGGCTGCGTCAGGTAATTTTGTCGGCCTCGCAGCTCACAACCCTGGAACAGCAGGTCGATGCGCGCGGCATCCGCCCATACTTTGATACGCTGCTCGGCCTGTCGGATATTTACGCCAAGAGCAAGGTCGAGCTGGGGCTGCGCTTTCTGCACGAATCCGGCTTTGCCCCCGGCCGCGCCGTAATAATTGGGGATTCGGTGCACGATTGGGAGGTTGCGACGGCTCTTGGCGTGCGGTGCGTGCTGCTGGAAAGCGGGCACCAGGCCCCGCAGGCGCTGCGCGCGACCGGCGCGCCGGTGGTGGCCGGCCCGGCCGATGCCGCCCGGCTGTTGTTGGAGGGATAAAACATGCGGGAGATTGCAAAAGGTTCGTTCTTGGCGCTGTTCGGCGCCGTATGCTGGGGTGTATCAGGCTGCGTGGCCCAGTATCTGTTCGAGTATGAGGGGATGGACTCCAACTGGCTGACCCCGCTGCGTTTGGGCCTGGCCGGCGTGGTGCTCTTTCTTTATTACCTGCTCCGCAGCAAAAAGGATCGCCAGGCGCTGTTCGCCCCCTGGCGGGATCCGCGCGACGCCATAGACCTTGTGATTTACGGGCTTGTCGGGGTCAGCGGGTGCCAGTTCCTCTATTTCCTGACCATCCAGCTTTCAACGGCCGGGGTTGCAACGATTTTGCAGAACCTTTCCCCCGTGATGGTTTTGGGCGTTACCTGTCTGCAAGCACGCCGGGCTCCGCGCGCGTTTGAGATTGTCTCCATCGTGCTGGCCCTGGTCGGGCTGTTTTTGCTGACCACCCACGGCAGTCTGACCGGCCTGGTGATTTCACCGGCCGCGCTGGTTTCAGGGCTTTTGAGCGGCGTCTGCGTGGTGCTGTACACAATGTGGCCGCGCCGGCTGCAAAGCCGGCATTCAACCCCGGTTATGCAGTGCTGGGCGTTTGTGATGGGCGGGGCGGTGTTCGGCCTTGTCTTTGCACCGTGGGCCAGCGGGTATGTACCCTCGCTGCGCGGGGTTCTTGGCATTGTGTTTGTCTCGCTGATCGGCAACGTGTTGGCCTTCTGCTGCTTTATGCAGGGGGTAAAGATGGTCGGCGCCCAGCGGGCAAACCTGTACACCTTCGCCGAGCCGGTTACCGCCGCGCTGCTGAGCACACTGCTTTTGGGTTCTCCTTTTACGTGGATCGACGCAGTCGGGTTTGCCTGCATCTTCGCCATGCTGACCCTGCTGAGCCTGCCGCCGCGCAAGCATGCCGAGCAGGCCGCCGCAGCTGTAAAATAAAACTGAACAATTTTTAGAATCGCCCGCGCAGGTTTGACAGAAAGGCCTGCGCGGGTGTATTATATATGAGTGTGTATTTATGGATCTGCACGCCCCGCAATGGGGCCAGGAACCGCTGATTTGAGGTGTCCCTATGTCTTTCTTGGAAAAACTGTTCGGCAGCTTCTCGGATAAGGAGCTCAAACGGATCCGCCCGATTGCGGACAAGGTGCTTGCGCTCGAGCCGGAAATGCAGAAACTGACCGATGCCGAGCTGCAGGCCAAGACCCCTGCGCTCAAGCAAAAGCTGGCCGATGGCGCCAGCCTGGACGATATTCTGCCCGAAGCGTTCGCGGTTTGCCGCGAAGCTGACTGGCGTGTGCTGGGCCTGAAGCCCTACCCCGTGCAGATCATCGGCGGTATTGTGCTGCACCGCGCCTGCATTGCTGAGATGCAGACCGGCGAAGGCAAAACGCTGGTTGCCACGATGCCGGTTTACCTGAACGCGTTGACCGGCGAAGGCGTGCACGTGGTAACCGTTAACGATTACCTGGCCAAGCGCGACAGCGAATGGATGGGCAAGGTTTACCGCTTTTTGGGGCTGAGCGTCGGGCTGGTGGTGCACAGCGTATCCCCCGCCGAACGCAAAAAGGCCTATGAGGCAGATGTCACCTACGGCACCAACAACGAATTCGGTTTTGACTACCTGCGCGACAACATGGTTGTCTACAAGGCCAACATGGTACAGCGCGGCCACGCCTACGCCATTGTCGACGAGGTGGACTCCATCCTGATTGATGAGGCTCGTACCCCGCTGATTATCTCCGGCAAGGGCGAGGATTCAAGCGTGATGTACAAGCGCGCCGACGACTTTGCCAAGACGCTGAAAAAATCCGTCATTGTCGAACTGGACGACAAGGTTTCGGCCGAGGAGCAGGTCGATGGCGACTATGTCGTGGACGAAAAACACAAGAGCTGTTCCCTGACCGAGAGCGGCGTCAAAAAAGCTGAAAGCTGGTTCGGCGTTGAAAACCTGGCCGACGCCGACAACATGACGCTGCGCCATTACATTGACCAGGCCATCAAAGCCCATGGCGTCATGCACCGGGACACCGACTATATCGTCAAGGACGGCGAGGTCATCATCGTCGATGAATTCACCGGCCGGTTGATGTACGGCCGCCGCTACAACGACGGTCTGCACCAGGCCATTGAGGCGAAGGAGGGGGTCAACGTCGCAGCCGAGAGCAAAACGCTTGCGACGATCACCTTCCAGAACTACTTCCGTATGTACAAAAAGCTGGCCGGCATGACCGGTACGGCTTCAACCGAGGCGGATGAGTTCAGCGAGATTTACGGCCTGCAGATTGTCAGTGTACCGACCAACAAACCGCGTGCGCGCCAGGATCTGCCTGACAGTGTGTACAAAACGATGAAGGGCAAATACAACGCCGTCATCGACCAGATTGCCGAATGCCATGAGAAAGGCCAGCCCGTGCTGGTCGGCACCGTGAGCGTGGAGAAGAGCGAAACACTCTCAAAGATGCTCAAAGGGCGCGGCATTCCGCACAATGTGCTGAACGCCAAGCAGCATGAGCGCGAGGCCGAGATCGTGGCACAGGCCGGCAAGCAGGGCGCCGTGACCATTGCCACCAACATGGCCGGCCGCGGCACCGACATCATGCTGGGCGGTAACGTAACCTACATGGCCAAGGCCGCGCTGCGCAAAGAACTTGAAAAGGGCCTGCTTGCAGCCGAAGAAGCCGCCGAGAAAGCCTACAAGGAAGCCCGCGCCGCCGCCAAGGCCGCCGGCGCTCCCCTGCCTGACAAACCGGCGCCGGTGGACCACAGCACCCGGCTGGACTTTTTGCTCAACGAAGCCGACGGCCACGCCGACACCGACGATGCCGAGGTTCTTTCCGCCCGCAAGCGTTTTGACGCGCTGGTGGCGGAGTTTGAGCCGGAAGTCAAGCGCGAAGCCGAGATCGTGCGCGACGCCGGCGGGCTGTTCATCATCGGCACCGAGCGGCATGAAAGCCGCCGCATTGACAACCAGCTGCGCGGCCGTGCCGGCCGCCAGGGCGACCCGGGCGCTTCCCGCTTTTTCCTGAGCCTGGAAGACGACCTGATGCGCATTTTCGGCGGCGAGCGGGTGCAGAACCTCATGGATTCGCTCGGCCTTGAAGAAGATGTGCCGATTGAAAACAAGATCATCACCAACACCATCGAGAGCGCGCAGAAGAAGCTGGAGGCTTCGAACTTCGCAATCCGCAAGCAGGTGCTGCAGTATGACGATGTCATGAACCAGCAGCGTGAAATCATCTACAAGCAGCGCCAGCAGGTGCTCAACGGCGAGGATATTTCGGACAAACTGCATGAGATGATGCGGCAGTCGATTGATGAAAGCTGCCAGTCCTTCCTGAGCGGCGAATCCGCCGACGATTGGGATTTTGCCGCACTGCGCCGCCATTATATGAACTGGCTCTGCCTGCCCACCGACTTCAACTATACGACCGAGCAGCTGAACAGCATCACCCGCGAAGAAGTCGCGGATATGCTGTACAATCGCGGCATGACCATCCTGCAGGCCAAGGAAAAGAAGTACGGTGCACCGATGATGCGGGAACTTGAGCGCATCTGCCTGCTGCGCAATGTTGATTCCAAGTGGATGGATCACATTGACAACATGGACCAGCTCAAACAGGGCATGGGCCTGCGCGGCTACGGCCAGCATGACCCGGTGACCGAGTACCGGGTGGAAGGCTTCCAGATGTTTGACGAGATGGTCGCCACCATCCGGGAAGACGCCGTGCACATGCTGCTGACCATCGAGATCCGCCGCCCCGAGGTGCAGCCCAAGCGTGAGCAGGTGGCCCAGCCGACCGGCGAAGGCGCCACCCCGCGTGCCGGCGCCAAGGGCAGCGCCCCGGTACGGGTGCAGAAGATCGGCCGCAATGACCCCTGCCCCTGCGGCAGCGGCCTGAAATGGAAAAAGTGCACCTGCAAAGAATATCACCCGGACCTGTAACAAACAAACAGGAGGGGCACGGGGTTCAAAACGGCGCCCTGCCGTTTTGAAAACCCGGCCCCTCCCTTTTGTATCAACCTTCGATCAGCAAGGGAGGCCTTCATGAAAGTACATTTGAACCAGGAGCCCCGCTGCGCGCTGGTCTGGGACTTTGGCCCGGACCGGCCGGGGTTTGGCATACTGGAACTGGCGGCGCGGCAGTACAAGCTGCGGCTGCGTGCGGTGGGGGAAGCCGAGCTCGGCGCGACGGTCGGCAACCTTGTGGCCGGGCGGCCCGGCAAACCGATGCCCGAAGCCGTTTCCCTGCCCGACCGCGCGGCCCTGATCGTGAGCGGGCTGCGCACCGACGACGGCAGCCTGAACGGTTTCCTCGATACGCTGCGGCGGGGCGGTGCAGACATCCCCCTGCGGGCAATGGTCACGCCGACGAGCCGCGGCTGGACGCTCGGCGCATTGCTGCATGAGCTCAACGCCGAGCACGAGGCGATCGGGGGCGGCGCATGATTCGCCGGGTATGGCGGGGCGTGCTCGCGGCGGTGGCCGTGACCGTCCTGGGCGGGCTGATTCTGTACCAGGCGCGCCCGCGCCCCCGGCTTTGCTCCGCCACCTGGTGGGATGTGTTTGATACCGTCGTCAACCTTTCGCTCTATGTGGACAGCGAGGCCGAGAACCAGCGGCAGAGCGAAGCGATCCACGACGACCTGCTGCGTTATCACCAGCTGTTTGACGCCTACCACGAGTACGATGGCCTGACCAACCTGGCCACCCTGAACGCCCACGCGGCCGAGGGGCCGGTGCCGGTGGAGGACGACTTGATGGCGCTGCTCGCCTTTGGCAAGCAGGCTGCCGAGGCGACCGACGGGGCCTGCAACATCGCGGCCGGGGCGGTGCTCACGCTTTGGCATGACGCGCGGGACGCAATTGAAGCCGCGCAGTCCGCCACCGATGAAGGGGCCGCCGAAACCGACCTGGCCGCCCTGCTGCCGAGTGAGGATGCCCTGGCCGCGGCGGCGCAGCATATCGACATCAACGACCTTGTGCTCGACGAAGAAGCCGGCACCGTCTATTTTGCCGACCCTGAACTGCGGCTCGACGTTGGGGCGATCGCCAAGGGCTGGGCCGTCGAGCAGGCGGCCCGCGCGGCCGAAGCCCGCGGGCTGGAAAGCGCGCTGCTCAACGCAGGCGGCAGCGTGCGGGCGATCGGCACAAAGCCCGATGGCGCGCGCTGGACGGCCGGCGTGCAGAACCCCGAAGGCGGGGCGCTGCTGGCCGAGGTGGCGCTGGAACCCGGGCAGAGCCTGATTGTCAGCGGGGATTACCAGCGGTATGTCGTGGTAAACGGCACGGCCTACCACCATCTGATCGACCTGCAAACGCAGCAGCCCGCGCGGTATAACCGCAGCGTTGCGATTTTAAGCGGCGACGCCGGCTGGGGCGACGCGCTCTCGACCGCGCTGTTCTGCCTGCCGGCCGACGAGGGCGAGGCCCTGCTCGCCAATTTCCCCGATACCGCCGTCCAGTGGATGACCGCCGACGGAACCGTGCGGGAAACTGTGAACTGGCCGGGGCGGTGACGCCCCTGCCCCGCATCCCCCATAAGGAATCCCCCACCCTGCAACGCAATGCGCAGGGCGAGGGATTCTTTCTCTCAAAACATCGTCCCCGGCGCGGGCTGGGGGACAAGGCCCATCGAGACGCCGAGGGCTTCGTCAACGCGGTGCATATCCTCAGGCGGGATCTTGCCGGCACGCTCGCGCAGGCGGCGTTTGTCCAGCGTGCGGATCTGTTCGGTCAGGATGATGCTGTCCTTGGCCAGGCCGCAGCGGTCGGCCCGCACCCCGATGTGGGTCGGCAGGCGATTTTTATCCTGCCGCGAAGTGATGGCCGCCGCAATGACGGTGGGGCTGTGCTTGTTGCCGATCTCATTCTGGATGATAAGTACCGGCCGCACCCCGCCCTGCTCGCTTCCCACCACCGGGCTCAGGTCAGCGTAAAAAACTTCCCCTCTGTGTACCTCCATCTGTCTGCCCTCCTTCGTTTGCTCACTTACAGTATAAGCAGCCGAAGGCAGGGTTAATCACCACAGCGGGAAAAAAGCGCAGGCCGGGTTACGCTTCGCCCCGCCCTTCCAGCACCGTAAAGGCGCAGGCCATGCCGGCGTCATGGGAGAGCGAGAGGTGCGCCGCCCCGCCGCGCGCGGCCAGCCAGGCCGCGGCCGCGCCGGTCAGCGCGTAGTAGGGCGCGCCGGATTCGCGCCGCAACACCGCGATCTCGGCCAGAGCAAAACCGCCGAGACCCTTGCCGCAGGCTTTTAAAAAGGCTTCCTTCGCAGCAAAGTTGGCGGCGGCGGTCTCCCACTTTGCCTTGCCGCTGCGGGCGGCGAGCAGGGCCTGCTCCTCGGGCGAAAAGACGCGGTGCAAAAATGCTTCCCGGCCCAGCGCGCGCTCCATCCGGGCCGGGGCGCACAGATCCACCCCAATACCGAGGATATGGCCTGCGGGCGGGCCGAGGCGTGTATCAGACATAGAGCACATAGTTTTCCTTGCGCGGGGCAGCCGGCTTTTCACCGCCGGGCGCGGGATAGCCGAGGATGCAGTTGCCGATGCCGACAAGCCGCTCGGCGTTCGGCACGCCCCATTGTGCCAGAAGCGCCTTGCCCTCAGCGCTTTCAAACACTTCCTTGGCGCGGTGAATCCAGCAGCTGCCTAAGCCGACGCTGGCCGCTGCGTTGAGCATGTTGCCCATGACAAGGCTGCCGTCATACTGCCAGGTGCCGCGGGCGGTATCGGCCAGCACAACCGCAACAACCGGCGCGCCGTAGAACGGGTCGCCGGTGTTGCCCATAACGGCGGCGTTCAGGCGGGAGAGTGTGTCCCGGGTCGCTTTGTCCTGCACGACGACGATGACCGGGCTCTGCCCGCCCATGCCGGTGGGGGCAAAGGTGCCGGCCCGCACAACGGCGGCAAGGGCTTCGGGGTCAACCGGGCGATCCTGATAGGCGCGGCAGCTGCGGCGCGTTTCAAGGGTGTGCAGCGTTTCATTGGTCAGCATAGGGATTCCACCTTTCCTGTATTGGGTTGCGGGGCAGCGCAGGCCGCCCCGTGTTTTCTTTAGTATAGCACAATTCCGGGCCAAATGGTAGGATTTTGGCCCGCGGGCGGGTATTTTCCCCTTTGGGGCAGGCTTTCTTTGGTTTTGTTCACCAATTGTTTTCAATTTTTTTCTGGAACTATGCATTTCAGACGTTGCAGTTTTTCGGGAATTACGGTATACTTAGTCATGGTAAACGAAATACTGGGATACAAGGAGGTATTTCCCCAATGAAAACCATTGATTTGACAAAGTACGGGATCACCGGTACCACCGAGATCGTGTACAATCCCTCGTATGAAATGCTGTTCGAAGAGGAGACCAAACCCGGCCTGGAAGGCTATGAAAAGGGCCAGGTCAGCGAGCTGGGCGCCGTCAATGTTATGACCGGCATCTACACCGGCCGTTCCCCCAAGGACAAGTTCATCGTGATGGACGAGACCTCGAAGGACACTGTATGGTGGACCACCCCCGAGTACAAAAACGACAACAAGCCCGCTTCGAAGGAAGCCTGGGACGCCTGCAAGAAGCTGGCTTTGCAGGAGCTTTCCAACAAGAAGCTGTATGTGATGGACGTGTTCTGCGGCGCCAATAAGGACAGCCGCATGGCCATCCGCTTTATCATGGAAGTGGCCTGGCAGGCGCACTTCGTTAAGAATATGTTCATCGAGCCCACCGCCGAGGAACTGGAAAACTTCGAGCCCGATTTCGTCTGCTACAACGCCTCCAAGGCCAAGGTCGAGAACTACAAGGAACTGGGCCTCAACTCCGAGACGGCGGTTGTCTTTAACCTGACCGACCGCGAGCAGGTCATCCTGAACACCTGGTACGGCGGCGAGATGAAGAAGGGCATGTTCTCGATGATGAACTACTACCTGCCGCTCAAGGGCATGGCTTCGATGCACTGCTCCGCCAACACCGACATGAACGGCGAGAACACCGCCCTGTTCTTCGGTCTGTCCGGCACCGGCAAGACCACCCTTTCCACCGACCCGAAGCGCCTGCTGATCGGCGACGACGAGCACGGCTGGGACGATAACGGCGTCTTCAACTTTGAGGGCGGCTGCTATGCCAAGGTCATCGACCTGGACAAGGATTCCGAGCCCGATATCTACAACGCCATCAAGCGCAACGCCCTGCTGGAGAACGTCACGCTGGACGAAAACGGCAAGATCGACTTCCATGACAAGAGCGTGACCGAGAACACCCGCGTGTCCTATCCGATCGACCACATCGAGAAGATCGTGCGCCCGGTTTCCGCCGGTCCCGACGCCAAGAACGTCATCTTCCTGTCCGCCGACGCTTTCGGCGTGCTGCCCCCGGTCTCCATCCTGACCCCGGAGCAGACCGAGTACTACTTCCTGTCCGGTTTCACCTCCAAGCTGGCCGGCACCGAGCGCGGCATCACCGAGCCCACCCCGACCTTCTCCGCCTGCTTCGGCCAGGCCTTCCTCGAACTGCATCCCACCAAGTATGCGGAGGAACTGGTCAAGAAGATGCAGAAGTCCGGCGCGAAGGCGTACCTCGTCAACACCGGCTGGAACGGCACCGGCAAGCGCATCTCCATCAAGGATACCCGCGGCATCATCGACGCGATCCTCGACGGCTCCATCAAGACTGCGCCGACCAAGACCATCCCCTACTTCAACTTTGAAGTGCCCACCGAGCTGCCCGGCGTTGACCCCGCCATCCTCGACCCGCGCGACACCTATGCCGACGCGGCCGAGTGGGATACCAAGGCCAAGGATCTGGCTTCCCGCTTCCAGAAGAACTTCGTCAAGTACGAAAGCAACCCCGCCGGCAAGGCCCTTGTGCCCGCTGGCCCGCAGCTGTAAGCACCCAGCCTGCCTGACGGCTTAAAATCCTGGCAGCCCCTCTCTGTCACTGCAGAGAGGGGCTGCTTTTTGCTGCGCCGCTGCCGCGGCAAAAAGCCGTTGCGGCCGCGCGGCGCGCGTGTTATACTGTATTCATACATAAGAGGAGGGATTCACAATGTACAAAACCGGTGATTCGATGATTGAGGTGCGGGAGCTGCTGATCAAGGCGTTTGCCTCGGCCTGGCCCGTGCGGCAGGCCGAACTGCAGGGAACCGACCGCGACAGCTATATCCAAAGCAGCATCACCGTCATCAACATGCTGCAGGTTTCCCCTGAAATGATCTATGCCGAGGAAGGCCCCGGCCTGACCGACGGTGAGGAACTTGACCACCTTGACGATCTTGTGCGTACCGACGGGCGCTGGGTCTACTATGGGGTACCGGCCGAAAACTACTTCCTGGTAACCTGGATGTGCGATGAAGCCGCCGCCCGCCAAAAAGTCGCCGACCTGCTGGCTCAGGGCGGCTGTGTGGCCTGCGTGGTAAACTTGGACGAGGAGTGGCAGTTTGCCTGACCCGGGCCACGGAAAGGAGGGTTGTGGCATGCAACCTGCCCGGGAACCAAACTTGCCGCCGGTCGTGCGTATGCTGCTGGATACCCTGCACGGGGCCGGCTACCAGGCGTATGTGGTGGGCGGCTGCGTGCGCGACAGCCTGCTGGGCCGCACGCCGGAGGATTGGGACATCTGCACCAGCGCCCGGCCGGACGAGACCGAGGCGCTGTTTGCCGGCCGCCGCCTGCTGCTGAACGGCAAGCGGCACGGCACGGTGGCCGTGGTGCTCGACGGCCACAGCTGGGAGATCACGACCTTCCGCCAGGACGGCGCCTACAGCGACGGCCGCCACCCCGACGCCGTACAGTTTGTGCCCAGCCTGCGCGAGGACCTGGCCCGGCGGGATTTTACCGTCAACGCGATGGCCTGGACGCCCGATGCAGGGCTTGTTGACCCGTTTGGCGGGCAGGATGACCTCGCCGCCGGGGTGCTGCGCTGCGTCGGGGACCCTGATACCCGCTTTGCCGAGGACGCGCTGCGGGTGCTGCGTGCCGTGCGGTTTGCCGCCCAGCTGGATTTTGCACTCGACGCGCCCACCGCCGCGGCCGCCCGGTGCTGCCGGGACAGCGTGCGGCAGGTATCGCCGGAGCGGATTTTTACCGAGTTGGACAAACTGCTGGCCGGCCCCGCTGTGGGGCGGGTGTTGGCCGATTGCGGTGAAATTCTGGGCGGCGCGCTGCCTGAAGTGCTCCCCTGCATCGGCTGCACCCAGCCCGGGCGGTGGCACTGTTACGATGTGTGGCGGCACACGGCTGTGGCGGTGGCAGCTGCCGATACTGCGTCGTTAGCCGCGGCCGGCGACGCGCACGGGCCGCAGGTACTTCGCTGGGCCACGCTGCTGCATGATCTGGCCAAACCGCTCTGCCGCACCGAAACGCCGGACGGCGCCGCGCACTTTCCCGGCCACAACCAGCGCGGCGCCCAGACGGCCCGGCTGATTTTGCAGCGTCTGCGCGCGCCGCGCTGGCTTCGGGACGGCGTGCCGGCGCTGGTGTCCGTGCACGATGCGCCGCTGCCTGCCAGCCGGGCTGAAACCTTGCAGGCGCTGCACCGGCGCGGGCCTGTCTTCCTTCGGCGTTTGTGCCGGCTGAAGCTGGCTGACCTGGATGCCCACGCCCAAAACGAGGCGGTGGCGGCCCGCCGGGCCGAAGTAGCCGCCTTTGCCGAGGCGCTGGAACCGCTGGCTGCCGAAGGCTGCTGGCGGCTGGACCGGCTGGCCGTGAACGGTGCCGATGCACTGGAAGCCGGCCTTGACCCCGGGCCGGAGGTAGGCCATGCGCTGCATACCTTGCTGAACGCCGTGATGGACGGCACACTGCCCAATGACCGCGAAATGCTGCTGGACGCGCTGCGCGCCAACCTGCCCCGCCCCATGCAACCCCGTCTGTGAAACGGGCTTGCGCACGGCTGGCGCAGAAACCAATGTACATCAAAAAACCGGCCCTCACAAGAAGCCGTTTGGCTTGCTTTGAGGGCCGGTTTTTGTTTACTTTCGGGGCAGGGACTATCCGGCTGCCGCTTCGGGTTCTGTCTATCAGTTAAATTTGAAAATCTTCTGCGCTACCCGGTAGCCCCAAAGGGTGATGGCGCGGCCGCCCTTGCCCGGCAAATCGCACAGACTGGCCACCGAAAGCCGGCAGCGCTTGTAGACACGGCGGTCATGCAGTTTGAGGAATTGCCAAAGCTCCGCCCTCTTTTGCAGCGCTTCGGCGCCGCCGTCCATGGTCAGGAAAACGCTCGAGATTGTCATCATCATCGAGAGATAGTTAAACATGTACGCCCGCAGCTTTTTCTGTTCCGGCGGCAAGGCGTAGAGATCCACCGCCGTAATCATCAGCTTGGTAACCCGCAGCTGCTGATCCACCCGTTTGAGCATGACCTTTTCATTCACGCTCTGGTCTTCGCGGCCGATGAAATAGCGGTAGAGGTCAAGATCAAGATAGTAGAGCTTTTTGCAGTGGGGCAGCGGCAGATAGACGAAGATATTGTCCACATAAAAAGTGTGCTTGGGCAGCCGCAGGCCACAGTCACGCAGAACCTGGGTGCGGTAGATCACCGAATGCATCAGGATATTCTGGCTCTGCGGGAAATGGCCGATCTCCGCCCAGGTAAAGGGGCGGTCTTCGGGCAGAATCCCCGTATAGCGCACGGTGTGGTGGGTGTTGTCCACTGTGTGCTCATACACATAGTTGCAGAGCAAAAGATCCACCGGGGTTTCCATCGCGGCAAATTCCCGCAGTTTGGCCATAACCTTCTGCAGGGCGTCAGCGTCAAGCCAGTCGTCCGAATCGACAACCTTGAAGTAGAGGCCGCTTGCGTTGCGGATACCCTGGTTAACGCCTTCCCCGTGGCCGCCGTTTTCCTGATGAATCGCCCGGATAATCGTGGGGTACTTTTCGGCCCAGGTGTCCGCAATGGCGCCGGTTTCATCGCTGGAGCCATCATCCACCAGGATGATCTCCGCTTCCTCACCGGCCGGCAGCAGGGTTTGGATGCAGTGCTCCATATACGCCGCCGAATTATAGCACGGCACCGTAAAGGTGATCAGTTTCATTCAATCATTCTCCTCCCAACATAGCAGCGCGCGAGCGCTTCCTTTATAGCATACCTGTTTTCAGAAAAAAAAACAAGGCCAAACGGCAAGATTCCCGCCATTTGGCCTGTGCAAAAACAGAAAGCCGCCGGTTTCCCGCCGGCGGCTCGGCATAGGGCCCACACTGTTCCCCGCTGCATTCTTTCCATGCGGCTGGGGATAAAAGCCCTGCCCCTTAGAACTTTGAACGCAGGAATTCATGAACCCCCGACGGCATAATGTCGTTGTAGACATCCTCGGGCAGATCATACGGCTCATCGCGCTGAATGACCCCGCGCATCCAATTCATAATCGTGTGCAGTTTCATGCTGGCGACCTCCCTTTCACGGTTCCAAGCCGGGGCCACAGCCTTATGCCCGGCCCCTCTTTCTGTCTTTAGTATACACGGTTAGGGCTTGCAATACAATCCGCACTTTGTACAAATCTACAAATTATATTTGTATTGTTTTCAACATTTTCGTTATTTTGTCTACATCCATTCCACAACTGTGTGCATCAGGCGCACAGTTCTCGCCAGGCTTCCTCCATTGTATCGGCGGAGAAAAGGAACTCGCCTTCATAGGAATACACTTCAATGTGACCGTTGACATGTTTGAACTGGGTACTCACGTTTACCGCCTGCCTTTCTTTGTTCTGGTTCCAGTATACCAGAACAAAAGGGGCATAAAACGGACGATCAAGCTTCAGCCGGGCAAGTGCAGTCCTGTTTATAGGTCTTTTGTGGCAGAGCAGTCCAACGCTGCAGCAGCCGCATCACGCCAAGCAGCCACAGGCAGAGCAGATACCACAGCAAGGTGTATTTGGGGCAGATCAGACCCGCCACATTCCCCCATTCGGCGCTGTAGTCCCAGATTTCAAGACCCATCCCCCTTGTCAGCACCCCGATCGTGAGCTCTATCACACAAACTCCAGCCGTACCCAGCCCCGCCTGTGCCGGCAGCGCGCGCACCGGGCCGCGGGCCAGGGCCTGCAACAGGCAGAGGCATCCCCCGCCCGCCCAGAACATCGACCAGTGGGTCATACCGCGCCATGCCAGTTCAAGCGCCAGGTAGCCGACGCCCCCCAGCAGGAACAGCGCGGTCATCTCCCAGCGGGTTTGTGCCGAACGCATCACAAATAACGCCCCTTCCGTGCAAAACTATCCGACCATTGGGCTTAGTTTGTGCAGGAAGGGGCAGTTGTAATCATTTTGTCATGAATCGCCAGGGTTATTTCGAAAGTTTTTTCAGCAAATCACTGCGGGTATCCCAAAGCTTCTGCGAAAGGTCAACATAATAGCGGTGCGGGTTTTCAAAACGCTTGACCTCGTCCCACAGCGTATTGACCTGGGCTTTGCAGAATTTGCGGATGTCCGCAAGGCTGGGCGAGGTATAAACCCGCTCTCCTGCGCGATAGATCGGGGTGGACAGGCAGCGCGCCGTGCAGTTCACATAGGTGCGCTCCTTCCAGGTTTCGACAGGGTCAAACAGCGTGATGCCGTGTTTGGTTTCCACCGTTTCATCGGCCAGCGTGATGAGGTCGGCCATCGCCTTGCCGTCCTCGTCATAGATGCGCCAGACCTTTTTAAGCCCGGGGATTGTGACCTTTTCGGCCGATTCGCTGAGCTTCATCTTGGGGGCGTAGCTGCCGTCCTCCTCCTTGACGGCGGCGAGCTTGTAGACGCCGCCAAAGACCGGTTCGCTCTTGGCGGTAATCATATTCTCGCCGATGCCAAAGCTGTCTACCCGGGCCCCCTGCATGATGAGATCCCGCACGAGGTATTCGTCGAGCGAGTTGGAGGCCGTGATCGTGCAGTCGGGGTAGCCGGCTTCGTCGAGCATACGACGGGCTTTTTTCGAAAGATAGGCGATATCGCCCGAATCGATGCGGATACCCTTGGGGCGCTTGCCCATCGGCTTGAGCACCTCGTCAAACACTTTGATGGCGTCCGGCACACCGTGGCGCAGCACGTTGTAGGTATCGACCAGCAGCACGCAGGCGTCGGGGTAGAGTTCGGCGTAAGCTTTGAACGCCTCGTACTCGCTCGGGAACATCTGCACCCAGGAATGGGCCATCGTGCCCGAAGCCGGGATGCCGAAATCCCGCGCCGCCATCACGCAGGAGGTTGACCCGCAGCCGCCGATGTAGGCCGCCCGCGCGCCGAAATAGGCGGCGTCGTAGCCTTGGGCGCGGCGGGCGCCGAATTCCATGACCGGCCGGCCGGAGGCGGCCCGCACAATCCGGTTGGACTTGGTCGCAATCAGGCACTGGTGGTTGAAGGTGACGAGCAGCAGCGTTTCGAGCAGCTGACACTCGATGGCCGGGCCCTCGACCGTGACGATCGGCTCCTGCGGGAAGATCGGCACGCCCTCCTCGATCGCCCAGATGTTGCAGTGCAGCTCAAAGTGGGCGAGGTAATCGAGGAAGGGTTCGCTGAACATTCCGGTGCCGCGCAGGTAGGTGATGTCCTCCTCGGTAAAGCGGAGGTTATCGACCGCATCAATGAACTGCTGCAGGCCGGCCATGATCGCGTAGCCGCCGCCGTCCGGCACACGGCGGAAGAACATATCAAAGACCGCGATCTTGTCCTTGTAGCCCTGCTCAAAATAGCCGTTGGACATGGTCAGCTCATAAAAATCGGTCATGGTGGTCAGGTTGCGTTTGATATCCAGCATAGGGCATGGCTCCTTTTGTGGCGTGTATCCGGTATAAAAAGCGCAGGGATCAGCCGCGCTTGCGCTTCCCTTCTTCGTTGAGGGCGATGAGCATCGCCGCCACCCAGACAAAGGCGTAGATCGCCACCGTGACCATCGTGAGGATGACGACGACCTTGAAGTAGGTCGAGCTGAAAAACTCACCCACCCGGGACAGGGTGTAGAGCACCTGGTTGCGGGAGACGTTGCTGCCGGCGATCAGATCGACGGTGCCGACCTCCTCCCCCTCGATCGAAATCGTCACGCTGCCGACGACCTCGCCCTGGGTGACCGGCGCGGCAAGGCTTTCGGGCAGGTTGAAGGTCTGCTCGGTCACGGCGGCGCCGCCTTCCCGCGGCAGCAGGGTCATCATGTTGTCAACCGGGTAAAGCATGACGCTCTCGGCCTCGGTGGCATAGCGGACCGGCAGTTCCGAAATCGGCTGGGTGGTATCAAGCGCCGCGCCGACGCCGAAGGTAGCAAAGACCCAGTCCATGAGCTGGCCGGTCTCGATCTCGGCCGGGGTGGTTCCGATCTCATCCGACGAGTGCAGGAGCACGCTGATGTAGGTTTCGCCGTCCTGGGTGTGCCAGCTGGCAAAGTTCTGCCAGCCGGACGAAAGCGAGCCGGTTTTGCCTCCCTGGGTGTAGGAACGGTAGAGCTCGCTGGCCGAGGAGATCATCCGGTTGGTACTGATAATCGTATAGGGTGCATCGTGGGCGCTCGACTGCGGTACCTGCCAGGTGTAGACACCAGCTGCCTCGACAAAGGCGTCATACTCCATCGCAGCGCGCAGCAGCAGGTAGGAATCCCGCGCCGTCGTGATGTTGCCTTCGTCCAGGCCGCAGGGGTCGGTGAAGGTGGTGCCGGTGCAGCCGATGGCTTCAGCCTCCGCGTTCATCATTGCGACAAAGTTGTCGATGCTGCCGCCGCCCATATAGTCGGCCACGATGTAGGCGGCCTCGTTGCCGGACTGCACCTCCATCGCATAGAGCAGCGTGCGCAGGGTGTGGGTTTCGCCGCGGCGAATGTCAGCACTGGAAGCCCCCTTGCCGTAGAGATAATCGTAGATATACCCCGGCGCGGTGACCGTGATGGTATCGAGCTGGTCCTGATAGTTTTTGAGCAGCAGAATCATTGTCATCAGTTTGGTCAGGCTGCCGGCGACCAGCGGGGTTTCGCTGTTTTTCTCGTAGACGACGAGGTTGGTATCGAGGTTGACGATGTAGGCGGCCTCGGCCGTAACCTCAAAATCCGGGTCATAGCCGGACATCGCCGCCGCGGGGGTGGCCAGCGCCGGCGCCAGCAGCACGACCGCCAGCGCGGCCGCAAAGATTTTTTTGAGTGTATGCAGCATGGGCAGAGTTCCTTGGTGGGCGCGCCGCGGCACCAAAGCCGGGCGCGCAGAAGATTATACAAAAGTAGTATACCAAACTTACAGGCGAATGAAAAGCATTTTGCGTGCCAAATCCTCGCTAATTCATCGCGCCGGCGGTCGAAAACAGGCGTTCCACCTCGTCCGAAAGGGCGTGGTGCTCCGGCGCGGCGAGGTTCGGATCGGCCGCAAGCAGGGCTTTGGCCTCCTGCTGGGCCACCTTGAGCGTGCGGGTATCCTGCACCAGGTTCGCGACCTGCAAGGCGGGCAGGCCATGCTGCGCTTCGCCGAAGAAATCGCCGGGGCCGCGGGTTTCGAGGTCATATTTGGCAATCTCGAACCCGTCCGAGGTGCGGCAGAGGAATTGCAGCCGTTCCCGCACGGACTGATTCTCGTTGTCCGAGATCAGGATGCAGCAGGACTGCGCCGCCCCGCGCCCAACCCGGCCGCGCAGCTGGTGCAGCGCCGAAAGGCCGAACCGCTCGGCGTTTTCGATGACCATGACCGTTGCGTTCGGCACGTCAACCCCGACCTCGATGACGGTGGTCGAGACGAGCACATCGAGCTCGCCGGCCTTGAATTTGGCCATAATCTCGTCCTTTTCCTTCGGCTTGAGCTTGCCGTGCAACAGCCCGATCCGCCGGTGCGGCAGCAGCGCGCAGGCCGTATCGGCATAATACTGCTTGACCGCCTGCATCCCGGCGTCGAGCTCGTTTTCCTCAATGGCCGGGCAGACGATGTAGACCTGGTGGCCGGCTGCGATCTGCTGATCAAGAAAGCCGTACATATCCCGCCGCTTGCGCCCGGTGATAAACCAGGTCTTGACCGGCTGGCGGCCGGGCGGCAGTTCATCCAGCACCGAGATATCGAGATCGCCATAGAGCAAAAGGCCGAGGGTGCGCGGGATCGGAGTTGCGCTCATGACGAGCAGGTGCGGGCTTTTGGCCTTGCCGGCCAGAATCCCGCGCTGGCGCACGCCGAAGCGATGCTGTTCATCGACGATTGCAAGGCCGAGGTTTTTGAACACGACCTGGTCTGTCAGCACCGCGTGGGTGCCGACGACGAGCCCGGCGCGGCCATCCGCAATGGCGGCGAGGGCGACGCGGCGCTCGGCCGCTTTCATGCCGCCGACGAGCAGCGTGACGTTGACCCCGAAGGGCTCGAGCCGGTCGGCCAGCGTGGCCGCGTGCTGGCGGGCCAGAATTTCGGTCGGAGCCAGCAGCGCGCTCTGCCAGCCGTTTTGGGCCGCAAACCAGATAGCCGCGGCCGCCACCAGCGTTTTGCCGCTGCCCACATCCCCCTGCAGCAGCCGGTTCATCGGGGTTTTGCCGCAAAGGTCGCCGGCGATCTCCTCAGCCGCGCGGCGCTGCGCGCCGGTCGGCGCAAAGGGCAGGCTGCGCCAGAAGGGGCCCAGATCCAGCGGGTGCATCGGCGCGCCGACCGCCCGCCGGCCGTGGCTGCGCAACAGAAAGATGCCGAGCTGCAGCACATACAGTTCCTCAAAAATCAGGCGGCGGCGGGCGGCGTTCGCCTCCCCCACACTGTGCGGGGCGTGGATGGCCCGCACGGCCGCAGCCTTATCCGGCATCCGGTATTTCGTCAGCAGTTCGGGGGGCAGCGGGTCGGGCAGGTCGGCCGCCAGGCTCAGCACCGCCGCCACGCAGCGGGCGATGCGGGCCGGGGGCAGGCCCTCGGTTGCGCCGTAGACCGGCAGCAGTGGGCTTTCGGCCACCTGGGCCTCGGTGCGCACCAGCGGGTGCAGCATCTCCCGCCGGGTCATCATGCCGCCGACCCGGCCTTCAAAATAGTAGCTCTCCCCGATTTTCAGGTTCTGCGCGGCATAGGGCGCGTTGAACCAGGAGAGGGCCAGCACGCCCGAATCGTCGGCCGCGAGCACCCGGGTCAGCACCCGGCCGCCCTTGATGCGGCGGTCCCCTTCCCGCTCAAGCACCGTCGCGCGGACGCAGCAGTCGATATCGTAGGGCGCGGCGGTGACCGTGTAGGGCTGGGTGTAGTCGATATAGCGGCGCGGGTAGTGGAGAAGCAGGTCCCGCACGGTGCGGATGCCGAGCTTTTCAAACTTTTTGGCAAACGCCGGGCCGACGCCCTTGATATATTGTACCGAGTCATCCAGCGACGGCATCGCGGGGCCTCCTTTCCTGTAAAGTGTTCTTAATGGCCGCGCCGTTTTCAGCGCGCCGTCTGCCGCAGCAGGCAGTCGTAACGCGGGCAATCGGGGCGGGGCTCGGCCAGCTGTTCAAGCGTGCCGTCGGCAATCAGCGCCTGCATCCGCAGCCAGACAAGGCCGTCCCGGCTGACGTTGGGGTAATCGATGATCATTTGGGAGATCAGCTCGCCGCCGCGGAAGGTTGCGGGCAACTTGGCAAGGGCGCGGCGCAGAAACGGGTCGAAGAAATCCGCCGCCACGCTGACAGGCTGGCCGTTGACAACAGCCCGCAGCGGCGCGTCCTCGGCTTCCAGCCGCTGCCATTCTTTGGCCAGAACGCGGCGCAGCAGCGGCGTCACCGCCTGTGCCTGCGGCACAAAGCGGCCCCATTCGCCGGGGCCTGCCTCAAACCAGCCGCGGCGTTCGCAGATCCCCTCTTGGTCGGGCCGGCAGTCATACCGCGGCAGCGCGATAAGCGAAACTTCGCTGCGGCTTTCCGCCTTATGCAGCTCGTTCATCAGCCAGCGCAGGCCGCAGGCGTCGTTGGCCAGATCGCTGACCCAGACGCGCAGCGGCTCGCCCTCCCGCCCCGCCGCCAGGATGCGTTGCAAGGACGCCCGCACCTGTTCCAAAAGTTTCTCCGCTTCCGGGGACGGGTCGCTCTGCGGCCAGGTATCGAGCAGCCGTATCAGAACTTCGCGGCGGGCCGGGCCGTCAAAGCCGCCGGCCAGCGGGCCGATGTCCCACCGCCCCGGCAGTGCGAGCACGTCGCCGGGGTTGCCGCCGAGCGGAATGGCCGCTTCCCAACGACGGCGCTCGGTTTCGAGCGCATGGCGCAGAACTTCCTGCATCTGTTGTTCGCTCAGCGGCGGGTCATCCGGCGAAGCCGGCTTGATCGAGACGCCGATATCCCCGGTCGGGGCGGAGCCTTCGCCGTAGTGCTGGGCCATCTTCAAACCGGCGGCGGAACATTCGTCAAAGACGATCTCCAACATGGCGCTTTCCTCCTTCGATCGGCCTCTATCAGAAAAGGACGAATACGGCGCGCTGCGTGATCCTGCGCCGGATTCGTCCTTTATGCGGGGAGCGGCGCGCGCCTTACTCCACCGAAATCATGTAGTAATACACCGGCTGGCCGCCGCTGATGTGGCTGACTTCAATGTTGCCGCCGCACTTGGCTTGAACCAGCTCGGTTGTGCGTTCAGCATCCTCTTCGCTGACATCACAGCCCGAGATAACCGTGATGAACTGGGTATCCTTCTTGCGCATGCTACGGGCCAGGCGGTAGGTCATCTTGGTAATGTCGGAGCCGGTGGCGACGATCTTGCCGTTTTCCAGCGCCATGATCTCACCCTTCTTGATTGCCTTGCCGTCATACTCGCTGTCCCGCGCGGCGTAGGTGATGAGGCCGGTGGCGACCTTATCGGCAGCCGCCATCATGTTGACGGCGTTCGCTTCAGGGTCGGCCTCGGGGTCAAAGTTCAGCATCGCGGTCATGCCTTGGGGCACGGTGCGGGTGGGCAGCACAATGACCTTGCGGTCAGCGAGCTTCTGCGCCTGCTCGGCCGCCATGATGATGTTTTTGTTGTTGGGCAGCACCAGCACCGTTTTGGCCGGCACGCTCTGGATTGCGGCAAGGATATCCTCGGTCGCGGGGTTCATCGTCTGCCCGCCCGAGACGACGGCATCGACGCCGAGATCGCCGAACACGGCCTTGAGCCCTTCGCCGGCCGCAACCGCGACAAAGCCGTAGGTGCGCTCGGGGTCTACGGCGGCGTAGACGAACTGCTCGCCGGCGGCGGCCTGTTCCTCGGCCGCAGCCTGCTTTTCAAGCCCCTTGCCCTGCTTCTGGCGGGCGAGGAACTGCTCGTGCATATTCTCGATCTTGAAGTTGGTCAGGTAGCCGTACTTGATCGCCTCGCTCAGCATGACGCCGGGGTCGGCGGTGTGGACGTGGCAGTTGGCGACATCATCGTCCTCAATCACGACAACCGAATCGCCGTTCGATTCGAGGAAGGCGCGCAGCTTGGCGATCGAAGCGTCGGTATTCTTGTGGACGAGGAACTGGGTGCAGTAGCCGTTCTTGATATCCTCGACCTTCATCAGATCATCGGTGAAGACGCCTTTGCCGGCGGCGTCGCTGTTGAGCTTCGGCTTCGGGGCGACTTCCTCGCCTGCGATGATGCCGCGGCCGTCAAACACCTGCTGCATACCGGCGAAGACGAGCAGGATGCCCTGGCCGCCGGCGTCAACCACGCCGGCCTTTTTGAGCACCGGCAGCAGGTTGGGGGTATCGTCCAGCGCCTTCTGGCCGGCTTCCATGACCTCAGCCCACAGGGCTGGCACTTCGGTCGCGGTCGAGGCCTCGGCTGCTTCGGCCGCCAGGCGGGTGACGGTCAAAATCGTGCCTTCGGTCGGCTTCATAACCGCTTTGTAAGCCGCGTCAACACCCATCTTGAGGGCGTTGGCCAGGTCTTTTGCTTCGGCGGTCTGCTTGCCCTGCAAAGCCTTCGAGAAGCCGCGGAACAAAAGGCTCGTGATAACGCCGGAGTTGCCCCGCGCCCCGCGCAGCATCGCCGAAGCGGCAGCCTTGCTGGCCTCGGCCACGGTGCAGGTATCGGGCATGGCCTGCAGCTCGGGCACAGCCGCGCCGATCGTCATGCTCATATTGGTGCCGGTGTCACCATCCGGCACCGGGAAAACGTTCAGCTCATCCACGCGGGTGCGCTGGTTCGAAATATTGTTGGCGCCTGACAAAATGGCGTCGCGCAGGGTTTTACCGTTGATCATGGTATACACACCTCATTGTCTTACTTTCAAAACCGGGACCGGGGCGGCTCAGTCCGCCAGAATATCGTCCACATACACGTCAATGCGGGCCACTTTGAGCCCGGTTGCGCGCTCCACTTCGTCCTGGACGCGGTGGGTAATGCTCTGGGTGATGGACGCAATGTTGAGCCCGTACCCAACCTTGATATGCAGCGCGATGATGAGCCGGCCGTCCTGCTGGGACACGCTGACCCCCTTTTCCGGCAGGCTGCCGTTGCGCAAGGTTTGGCGCACGGTGCTGGCGGTCGGGTTTTCCCCCATTGCTGCGATGCCGTAGCAGTGCTTGGCCGCCTGGGACACCAGGCCGGAGAAGTAATCATTGGTGAGGGAAATATGCCCCAAAGGATTGACTTTTGTGATCACAAGCCGAACCTCCCTTTTCTGCAAGATCGGCGCCTGACGCCTGCGGCCGACAAGCGGCCCGTATGGCCGGACAGCGCCAACTATGTATTGTTTATTATACACTATTATGGCTGGTTTGAACAGGGGTTCGGCAAAGATTTCCCCCGGCGGCACCCACCGGCGAACCCGCCAAAATTTGGCCGTGAAATTTGGTTGACCTGCGAAGCGATTTTGGTTCGTTTTTAACAACCACTTCACAAACTATCCAAATTCAGCGCGTATACTGATAGTGTACGAAGAAACTTTTTGACAGTGGGGGCCGCCCTTTTCCTGCGGCAGATGGCCGCGGTGCCGGCAATGTTCCCCCGCACCTCTTGAGAGGGAGAGATTCCGTTATGAACCTGTTGTTTTTCCTTACCCCCAAGCAGGATGTCCTGTTTATATATGAGGATTTCACCCTGCGCCAGACCCTGGAAAAATGGTCAAACCAGCGCTTGGCCACCATCCCGGTGCTGCGCCGCAATGGCGAGTATGTCGGCACCATCACCGAGGGCGATATCTTGTGGGGCATTAAGAACCTGCACGGCCTTGATCTGGATTCGAGCGAGGATGTGCCGATTTCGAGCTTCCCGCGCCGGCGGGATTACAAGGCCGTGCCGGTCACCACCGATATGCGCGCGCTGCTCAACGCCGCGGTGGATCAGAATTTTGTGCCGGTTGTGGACGACCGCAACGTCTTTATCGGGATGGTGCGCCGCACCGCGATTTTGCAGTATGTGACCGAACACATGGAGGACGAGCGCCACGGCAAAGCCCCGCTGCCCACCGCCCGCCGCAGCGTGCGGCAGAGTGAGTTTGCGTGATGGGGGCGGCCTGGAATTCAAATCATCCGCTATAACTCCGGCTGCAACCGCAAGAATTATTCGTAGGGGGCGGCGTCCTCTACGCCCCGGGAGACTTTCTTGCTCCGCAAACATTCACGGGCGAGCCATGCTCGCCCCTACGGTCTCTACGGAATTCGCATTGATAACAGACTGAATTGCCCGCCGCTTTCCTTGCCGAAGGAAGGCGGCGGGCGTTTTTGTATCGGCCTATTGGGAGGTTACGGCGCGGCGAAGGCGGCGGACAGATCCAGGCTGTAAATGAACCCACTCGGGAACCCAACCGAGTTTGCCCGGTTGTAGGTGGTGCTGGCCCAGTACCCGTTTGGCAGCGGCACCCAGACGGTATAGATTTCCGGGTTATATTGGGTTTGTTCGCTGCGCAGCACTTCCGGCGTGACCGAGACGGGCAGCGGCATGGCGGCATCCCAGACTTGCAGGTTGAAATCATAGTGGTAGCGCGTGTCATAAGCATCGGCGAAGTCGGGACGGTAGGTACCGGCCTGCAGCTCGGCGAAGCGGGTGTTGAGCTGCCCGGTCAGGGCCGCCAGCTCTTCCTCGGGAAGATCGTTGCCGGCCGGCGGGGTTCGCATCCAGCTCGAGGAAAATTGCGGCGTCTGCCAACTCCCCGGAATCTCTCTGACCGATGTAGTCTCGGTTTCACCGGTTTGGGTATCCCGCTGCAGCTCATAACAGAACAGCCGCCCTTCTCCCTCCGCCCGAATGCAGAGCGGGTCGCAGCGGGCATACAGGACGTAATTGTTCTGGCGGATTCCCTCTTCGTCCAGCCATTGATTCAGGGATTCAATCGGCGTCCACTCCTGCGGGGAAAGCCCGGCCTTTTCTTCGCCATAGGGGTACTGCTCACCGATTGCGGCAACCAGGTAGGGCGAGAATTTGGCCACTTTGCCCGCCTCGTCAAACTGCCAGCGGTATTCATGCTGACCGACAGGCAGCGGCGTGTTGCCGGGGTCGATCACGGTCAGCGTCGCCACCGGTACCTCATACCGGCCGCCGGCAAGATGGACTTCCCCGATGACCAGCCCGTTCAAATCGCGGAGCGGGTTGCCGGCTGCGAGCACCTCGTCGGAGAGCGCGGTTTCCAGCCGCTCGACGTCGTGTGTGTAGAGCGCGGCGATAAACTCATACCCGTTGCGGCGGGCGGTCTCGTTATCCGGCATGAAGGTATAGGTCGCGCCTTCATAGCTCGGCAGCGGGTTTGGTTCCATCCGTACCGGCATGGTTGTGTAGGTGATTGGGATTGGAGTGGCCGTCGGTTCCGGCGTTGGCGGGGCCGGGGTGGCGGTGGGTGCGGCAGAGAGCGCCGGCGCGGGCGAAGCGGTCGGCGGGGCGGCGTTCCTCCCCCGCCCCGCACAGCCGGCCAATAGCACCGCGGCGGCCAGCAAAACCGCCAATTTCTTCGCTGCGTTTCGCATTTTCCTGCGCCTCCCTGTGCAGGCCCGCTGCTTGGTAAACAATTTGTGTCGGGCAGGCCCTTTTTTCCAGTATAGCACGGCCCGCCGCCGAATGCCAGCAGGGCGGGACAAGAAGTTGCAAAAGTTAAGGCGATCTTCCCAAACAGAAAAGCCGCCGCCCGGGTGGGCAGCGGCTTTTGAAAACGAAATGCGGAACTGGATTACTTCAGCTCGATCTTGGCGCCGACTTCTTCCAGCTTCTTCTGCATCTCCTCGGCCTCGGCCTTCGGAGCCTGCTCCTTCAGCTTGGCCTCGGGGGTCTCGACGAGCTTCTTGGCTTCCATCAGGGAAACGCCGGTCAGCTCCTTGACGGCCTTGATGACCTGCATCTTGTTGCCGCCGACATCCTTCAGGATGACGTCGAACTCAGTCTTTTCTTCCTCAGCCGGGGCAGCAGCGGCAGCAGCCGGAGCAGCGGCAGCGGCGACGGCGGAAACGCCGAACTCCTCGCAGATGGTGTCGACGAGCTCCTTGAGCTCGAGGACGGTCATAGTCTTGACAGACTCGACAATGGCAGTGATCTTCTCAGAAGCCATGGTAGGATACCTCCATTAAAATTTTGTTTTGTTGTGCGCGGCGTCTTGTTTTGTGAGGGGCTTCACGCCGCAGCCCTCATGCAGCCTTCGGGATCAGGCAGCGGGAGTTTCCTCCTGCTTGTCGACGATCCCCTGGACCGCAACGGCCAGGCCGCCGATGATCCCGCTGAGGGAGCCGGCCAGCATGGACAGAAGGCCTTCGCGGTTGGGCATGGTGGACAGGCTCTTGACGCCGTTGGCGTCCAGCAGCTGGCCGTCGCAGAAGCCGCCCTTGACCGTGAAGCGCTTGGACTTGTCGCCTTCCGCATACTTGCACAGGATGCGGGCCGCGGCAGCCGGGTCCTCCGGGGACAGCGCGATGGCGGTGTCGCCCTTGAAGTACTCGGTCAGACCTTCGTAGGCGGTGCCTTTGACAGCCAGACGCAGCATGGTGTTCTTGACGACCATATACTCCACGCCGGCCTCACGCAGGTCACGGCGCAGCTTGGTGTCGTTCTCCACGCTGATGCCGTTGTAAGCAACGACAACGCCGGCCAGAGCGCCGCTGATCTTTTCGTTCATCTCCTTGACGAACGCCTTCTTGGATTCCAGGATCTTTGCACTGGGCATTTAGTTTTCACCTCGTTCCGCTTGTAAGATCAAACAGGCAAGCGGCTTTTGTGATTTTGGAAAATCAAAAAGCCCCTTCCCCGTTGCCGGGAAAAGGGGCTTAGGACAGCATTGTGTTCAAAGCGCACGTTTCTCGGCAGGCGGGTTTGCACCCGTTAGGCCGCCCGGGCGGGCGGCACCTGCTGTCTTAAAAACAGCTTAGTTAGTATAGCACGGGAACGTGCGTTTGTCAAGCGATTTTTTCCGCTCAGACGCCGTACTTGGTGGTGCTGACGCGGACGCCGGGGCCCATGGTGGTGGCGACGGTCGCGCTCTTGAAATACTGGCCCTTGGCGGCGGCGGGCTTGGCCTTGGCGATGGCCTCGAGAACGGTGTCCAGGTTGGTCATCAGCTTTTCAGCGCCGAAGGACGCCTTGCCGACCGGAACATGGATGATGTTCTGCTTGTCCAGGCGGTACTCGATCTTACCGGCCTTGGCCTCGGTGACGGCGCGGCCCACATCGGGGGTCACGGTGCCGGCCTTCGGGTTGGGCATCAGGCCGCGGGGGCCGAGGACCTTACCGAGACGGCCGACGCGGCCCATCATGTCGGGGGTGGTGACGAGCACGTCGAAGTCCAGGTAACCGCCCTGGATCTTCGCGATCAGATCGTCATCGCCGACCTCCTGCGCGCCGGCGGCTTCGGCAGCCTTGGCGGCGTCGCCCTTGCAGATGGCGATCACGCGGACGTTCTTGCCGGTGCCGTTGGGCAGCACGACGGCGCCGCGGACCTGCTGGTCGGCGTGGCGGCTGTCAACGCCCAGGCGGACATGCAGCTCAACGGTCTCGTCGAACTTGGCGCGGGCGGTCTTGCAGCACAGCTCCAGGGCCTCCTGCGGGTCATATACTTTGCTACGGTCGATCAGCTTGGCGCTTTCGACATAGTGCTTACCATGTTTCATTGCTTATTCCTCCATGTGTGGTAGTTATCGGAAATTTCCTCCCACGGGGCGGTTCATCACTCTTCGACAGTGACGCCCATGCTGCGGGCGGTGCCCTTGATCATGCTGACGGCGGCTTCCAGAGAAGCGGCGTTGAGGTCAGGCATCTTGGTCTTGGCGATCTCCTCGGCCTGGGCCAGGGTGATGGAACCGACCTTGTTCTTGTTGGGCGCGCCGGAAGCGGTCTCGATGCCGGCAGCCTTCTTGATGAGGACGGGGGCCGGCGGGGTCTTGGTGATGAAGCTGAAGGAACGGTCAGCGTACACCGTAATGACGACAGGGATAATCATGCCCATCTGGTTCTTGGTACGCTCGTTGAATTCCTTGGTGAAGGACATAATGTTGACGCCCTTCTGGCCGAGAGCCGGGCCGACGGGCGGGGCCGGCGTCGCTTTGCCAGCGGGGATTTGCAGCTTAATGTAGCCAGTAATTTTCTGTGCCATACTATTTTGCACCTCCAAAATTTGTGGTGAGTTGCGGCCTCTGGCAAGAGGCCTCCCACGGGTGTTTGAAAACACCCTATAAAAACCGGTATCGCCCGGCTTTTACCAAAAACTGCGGACCCTGCCCCAGGTTCGGCAAGCGCTTTACAGCAGCTTGACCTGGTGCAGTTCGAGTTCAGCCGGAATTTCACGGCCAAACATCGTGATCTTAACCTGAACCTTACGGGCGGATTTGTCGATTGATTCGACCGTACCGACCGAACCGGCCATCGGGCCGGCGGTGATCTCAACGGTGTCGCCCACCTCATAATCCACAGAGGGCTCGGCCACCATCTCGACGCCGAGCTTGGCGACTTCATCCTCCGAGAGGGGTTCCGGCTTGGAAGCCGGGCCGACAAAACCGGTGCAGCCGCGGGTATTGCGCACAATGTACCAGGTGTTGTCGTTCATCACCATCTTGACAAAGACATAGCCAGGATAGACCTTGTGCTGGACTTCTTTCTCCCCGATCTTGTTGCCCTGCTTGTCCAGCACATCTTCCAGGGCAGTTTCGGTGGGGACTTTGACATCGCAGATCAGGTCCTGCAGACGGCGGTTTTCGACCATCGTCATCAGGTCCTGCGCGACCTTGTTTTCATAGCCGGAATAGGTATGCACCACATACCAGTATGCTTGTTCAGCCATCTGGGTTCGCCTCCGCGTAGCAAGACACGGCGTTTACGCGCCGATGAGCAGGTGGATGATGCCGCCAAACGCCAGATCCAGCAGGATCAGCACCACCGCAGCGATCAGCACGACGACGACAACGGTGATGGTTTTGGTTCTGACATCTTTACGGCTGGGCCAGACAACTTTTTTCAGCTCGCTCTTTGTATCTTTGAAATACTTGGCGATACGGCCAAAGAACCCTTTAGCGCGGTCAAGAAGAGAGGGTTTCTTTTTGCCGGTGTCCTTGCTGGCCTTTTTCTGCTCCGAAGCCTTGGCCGCGGTCTCAGCTGCCGCTTTTTTATCAGCCATTGTTCAAAGCTCCTTTTTACTTGGTTTCGCGATGAACCGTGTGCTTCTTGCAGAAACGGCAGTACTTCTTCATCTCGAGACGATCGGGATTGTTCTTCTTGTTCTTTTCCTTGTTGTAGTTGCGCTGCTTGCACTCAGTACAAGCGAGGGTGATTTTAACAGTCATTCGTTCGGCACCTCCAATATAACGGTTGATTCAGCCTCCCTCGTGCTTGCGGGCGCTTTTTGTACGGAAAAAAGCGCACAAAAATAAAGCCCGCAAAAGAGGTGATATCATGTTACCACAAAGCCCCCGGCAAAGTCAAGGGGTACGGCGGATTTTTTTCGTGTTGGCGTTACCCTTCCCCGCCGAAAACCCGGCGCGCGATATCGGCGGCCGCTTTGGCGTCTTTTGCGTAGTAATCCGCCCCGATCTGTGCGGCATAGGAAGGGGTGAGCACCGCGCCGCCCACCATGACCCTGCAGGGCAGGCCGGCTTCGCGCAGCGCGGCGATCGTCTGCTGCATGGCGGGCACCGTCGTCGTCATCAGCGCCGAAAGGCCGACAAGCGGCGCGCCTGTCTTTCGGGCGGCTTCAACCACCCGCTCAGGCGGCACGTCCCGGCCGAGGTCGGTGACCTCGTAGCCGTAGTTTTCAAGGATGACCCGCACGATGTTCTTGCCAATATCGTGGATATCACCCTTGACCGTCGCGATGACGATCCGCCCGCGCGCAGCGCTCGGCGCGGCCGAAGCGGCGAGCGCCGCCTTGACAGCCTCAAACGCGGCCTGGGCCGCCGTGGCCGCCTGCAGAAGCTGCGGCAAAAAGAGAGTGCCCTTCTCGAACCCGTCCCCCACCGCGTCGAGCGCCGGGATCAGGGTGTGGTTGACGAGCTCGAGCGGGTCGGTGGTTTTGAGCGCCTCGCGCGCAGCCGCGCCGGCCTCGGCCTTGAGACCGCGGCGGATCGCCTCGTACAGCGGGTCCGCCGCGGGCGCGGGGGCTGCGGCGGCCGGCGCGTTCGCCGTCGCAACCGTCTGCACCTGCCGGCCGGCATAGGCCGCGACATAGTCGGCACAGTTTTGATCTTGGCCGGTCAGCACGCGGTAGGCGCGCACGGCGGCCATCATCTCAGGGGTGTTGGGGTTGAGGATTGCAAGGTCAAGACCGGCCTGCATCGCGAGGGTCAGGAAGGTTGTGTTCATGAACCCGCGGCATGGCAGCCCGAAGCTGATGTTCGAGACGCCGAGCACCGTGCGCACCCCGAGCTCCTGTTTGACAAGCGAGAGGGCGCGCAGCGTCTCGCCTGCCGCGGCCTGTTCGGCCGAGACGGTCAGGGTCAGGCAGTCGATGTAGACGTCCTCCCGCGGGATGCCGGCGGCGTCGGTGGCCGCGACGATCCTGCGGGCCACCGCCAGCCGGCCTTCGGCCGTGGGCGGGATACCGTTTTCGTCGAGCGTCAACCCGACGACGGCCGCGCCGTACTTTTTACAGAGCGGCAGAATTTCGGCGAGGGACTTTTCTTCCCCGTTGACCGAGTTGACAATCGGTTTGCCGTTATAGAGCCGCAGCGCGCGGGCCAGGGCTTCGGGCTTGGTGGAATCGAGCTGCAGCGGCAGATCGGTGACGGCCTGCAGTTCGGTGACAAGGCGCTCGAGCGTTGCCGCTTCATCAATGCCGGGCAGGCCGGCGTTGACGTCAAGCAGCTCGGCCCCGGCCTCAGCCTGGGCGACGGCCTGGGCGCAGGCGTAGGCGCTGTCCCCTTCCCGCAAAGCCTGCTGCAGCCGCTTTTTGCCGGTGGGGTTGATCCGCTCGCCCACCACCGTGATGCCCTCCACCGTGACGCAGCGCACCGGCGTGCAGAGCCGGCTGGCCCGCAGCGGCAGCTTGGCGGCCGGGGTGTGGCCGGCAAATTCGGTCTTCAGCGCGGCGATCGTGGCCGGCGTGGTGCCGCAGCAGCCGCCGACGATCGAGACGCCGGAAGCGAGGTAGTCCCGCATGGCCGCGGCGAAATCATCGGGGCCGAGGTTGTAGCTGCCATCCGGATTGGGCAGGCCGGCGTTCGGCTTGACAAAGACCGGCACCCCGGCCGGCACAACCCGGCAGAGCCGTCTGGCAAAGGGCAGGATTTCGGCCGGGCCGAGCGAACAGTTGATGCCGACTGCGTCCGCCCCAAGGCCGACTGCCGTAATGCCGAAGCTCTCGACCGTGCAGCCGGTGAAGGTGCGGCCGCGGGCCTCAAAACTCATCGAGGCGAGCACCGGCAGCGCGCTGTTTTCCTTGGCGGCGAGCAGCGCGGCCTTGAGTTCATAGAGGTCGGTCATCGTCTCGATGACGATGAGGTCGGCCCCGGCCGCAGTACCTGCCCGCACAACGGAGGCAAACCGGGCAACGGCTTCCTCAAACCCGAGCGAGCCGGCCGGGGCGAGCAGCTCGCCCAGCGGGCCGATATCAAGCGCGACCAACGCGCCGGTCTCGGCCGCGGCCGCTCTGGCGCAGGCGATCGAGGCGGCGACCGTCTCGGCCACCGTGTAGCCGGTATCGGCGAGCTTGCCCTCGTTGGCGCCGAAGGTGTTGGCCAGCAGGATATCCGCGCCGGCGCGGGCATAATCCCGGTGGATAGCGGTCAGGGTTTCGGGCATCGTGAAGGCCGCAAGCTCGGGCAATGCGCCGGGCGCAAGGCCCCGCTGCTGCAGCTGGGTGCCCATGCCGCCGTCCAGCAGCACAAAATGGCGGCGGTCAAACAGTTCCTCAAGTTTCACAGGTCGTCCCTCTCTTCCGATAGGCGCAGGTTTCGCGCAGCAGGCAGCGGGCGCAGCCGGCCCGCGCACCGGTGACCGGGTGGTCGGCCAGGCCAAGGATCGCGGTCACGCTTTTGCGCGGGGTCAGCAGGTTATCGCGGGTAGGGGCCAGGCCGATGCCGCGCGGCGTATCCAGCGCACGGCAGAGCGCCGGCTGCAAGCTGAGCGGGCAATCGCCGTAGCCCGGCGAAAACCGGCCGGTCAGATATCGCCCCTGATTTGCCGCCCAGGCTTTGGCGTCCGCCTCGACCGCGTCACAGACCTTTTCGATGGCGGCCGAGGCCGTCGCGTCCGCCGCCGCGCAGAGCGCGATGTCGGATACTTCGAGGGTGCGCAGCAGTGCGTCCACCCCGGCCCCGAGCGTTGCGGCCAGCCCGACCGCGCCCTCGCAGCCGGCCAGGTGGCGGGCGATGTCCCGCCCGGCGCGCGAGAGATCAAGCCCCGGCGCGGCGGGCAGCACCCGCCAGACCCCGCGCGGGGTGGCCGCCCGGGCAACGAGCCGCTCGGCTTCCTCAAGCAGGGCAGCGGTGGCGGAATCCGGCTCCCAACCGGCGGCGCCGAGATACCGCAGCACAAGCGCGCGGTCGGCCGGAGCGTAGGGGTAGTTCATCTCAGCCCTCCAGCAGGTCGCGGACGCCGTCATAGACAGCGGCGGCCACCGCGGCGTCGTTCATTGCATAGAGGTGGATGCCGTCGGCCCCGCCTTCGATCAGATCGCGCAGCTGGTTGACCGCGTACTCGATGCCGGCTTTGCGCAGCGATTCGGGGTCGTCCTGCCAACGGGCGATCATCCGGGTGAAGGCCGAAGGCAGGCTGGCGCTTGAGAGCGCGACGGTGCGCTCGATCTGGCTGCGGCGCACGATCGGCATGACGCCGGCCGACACCGGCAGCGTGACGCCGGCGCGGCGCGCGAGGTTCAAAAAGCGGTAGAACTTGCCGTTATCAAAAAAGAGCTGGGTCAGCAGGTGCGAAGCCCCGGCCTCCTGCTTATAGCGCAGGTTGGCGACATCGGCGGCAAGGCTCGGCGCTTCGGGGTGGCCTTCGGGGTAGCAGGCGGCGTGGATATCAAACTCCGGCTTCTGCTGCCAGACAAAGGCTGCCAGGTCGCAGGCGTGGACGAAATCGGGGCTTTCGGGCCGCAGCGGGGTGCGGTCACCGCGCAGTGTCAGCACGTTGGTCACGCCGGCCGCCTCGAGCTCATCGAGCAGGGCTTTGGCCGAAGATTTGTCGCTGCCCATGCAGAGGATGTGGGCCAGCGGCTCGACGCCGAGTTCCTGCTTTAAGAAGCGGGCGACCTCGACGGTGGAGACGCCGCCTGCCGAACCGCCGGCGCCGTAGGTCACGCTGATAAAATCGGGGTGCAGGGCCTGCATTGCGCGCAGGGTGTCCTGCATGGCGGCGAAGCGGGTGGTCTGTTTCGGGGGAAAACATTCGATCGAAAAGACGCAGGGCTTGCGCCGGAACATCTGGGAGATCTGCATAAGTAACACCTTCTGTTTGTCAGTAAAGGAAGTCAGGCCGCCGGGGCCGCCTGGTCAGCTTCATCGCCAAGCCACCGCCAGCTGCCGTCTGCTTCGGCGGCAATTGTAACACTGCCCTGCTCGTCTGTGCGCAGCACCTCGACGCCGTAGGCGGCGAAGCGGTCGAGCACCTCGGCGTGCGGGTGGCCGTATTCGTTGTCCAGCCCACAGCTGACAACGGCAACTTCCGGCCGGGCGAAGCTAAGCAGCGTCTCGCTGTTGGAGGTGGACGACCCATGGTGGCCGGCCTTGAACAGGGTACAGCGCAGCCCGAAACCGCAGCGCGCCGCGAGCGCTTCCTCGGCATCCGCCTCGGCGTCGCCGGTATCGAGGAAGGCGAAATTGCCGAGGGAATACCGCAGGCAGAGGGATTCGTTGTTGACGTCGTCGGCTTCAGGCAGGCCGGCCATCAGCACGGTCAGGGTTCCATCGCCGACCGCAATCGTCATCTCGTCGGCTGCGGTGACGACGGCCGTGCTGGTCTTATCGGCCCATTCGAGCACCTCGGCCACCTGAGCGGAGGCGCGCTCGTCCTCCGAAAGCGGCGGGGTGACGAGGGTTTCGACCTCGATCGATTGCAGCACCCGCGCCATGCCGCCAAGGTGGTCGGCGTGCGGGTGGGTCATCACCATCGTGTCAAGTTCCGTCACCCCGGCGGCGTAGAGCATCGCCACCAGGCTGTCGGCCGCATCGGGGGTGCCGGCGTCGATCAGGCAGGTATCCGCCCCGCTCGCAACCAACACGCTGTCACCCTGGCCGACATCGAAAAAAGTAACCGTCGCATCGCCTTCGGCAAGGTCGGCGGCATCCGGCCCGCCAACCGGCACGCCAAGCCAGGTTGCCAGCTGCTCCCAGCTGGGCACAAAGCCGATGCCGCCGCGCGCTTCGATCAGATAGGACGCGCCGGCCAGCACCGCGCCGCAGACCACGCAGCCGATAACCCCGGCCGCCGTGGGGCGGCGGGGGCTGCGCTTACGCTTCGTCATAGCCGGCGCTGAGCTTTCGCTCCTGCCACTGGGCCTTGGTCACAAGCACGGCGCGGGGCTTGGCGCCCTCGTAGGGGCCGATAACCCCCTCCTGCTCCATCTGGTCCATAATGCGGGCCGCGCGGGCGTAGCCGAGTTTGCAGCGGCGCTGCAGCAGGCTTGTCGAAGCCTGGCCCGCTTCAATCACGCACTCAACCGCCTGCTCAAACATCGGGTCGCGGGTGCTGTCGCCGTCGTCATCGCCGCCTTTGCCGCCCTTTTCGGCCACGGCGCGGCGTTCCATCTCGGCGATCATCTCCTCGTCATACTGTTCACTGCTGGTTGATTTGATGAAATTGAGCACCGCGCTGATCTCCTCATCGGTGACATAGGTGCCCTGCACACGGACGGGTTTGGCCGCGCCGACAGGCAAAAACAGCATATCGCCGTTGCCGAGCAGCTTTTCGGCTCCGCCGGTATCCAGGATGGTGCGGGAATCGATCTGGCTTGAGACGGCAAACGCAATCCGGCTCGGGATGTTGGCCTTGATCAGGCCGGTGATGACATCCACACTCGGGCGCTGGGTCGCAACGATCAGGTGGATGCCGGCGGCGCGGGCTTTCTGCGCAATGCGGCAGATATAGTCCTCCACCTCCTTGCCGGCAACCATCATGAGGTCGGCCAGCTCGTCGATGATGATGGCGATATAGGGCAGGTGTTCCAGCACCGGGTTCTGTTTGGCGAGCTTGTTGTAGCTCTTGATGTCGCGGACGTTGTTTTCGGCAAAGAGCTTGTAGCGGCGTTCCATCTCGGCCACCGAAGCGCCGAGCGCGCCGGCCGCCTTGCGCGGCTCGGTGACAACCGGCATCAACAGATGGGGGATGCCGTTGTACTCGGCCAATTCGACAACCTTGGGGTCGATGAGGATGAGCTTGACGTCCTCCGGCCCGGAACGGAACAAAAAGCTGATGATGATTGAGTTGACACAGACCGATTTGCCGCTGCCGGTCGAGCCGGCGATCAGCAGATGGGGCATCTTGCACAGATCGGCCACCTGGGCCTGGCCGGCGATATCCTTGCCCAGGGCCATCGTGAGGGGCGAACGCATGTTGATGTAGTTCTGCGCCTCAAAAACGCCTCGGATGTTGACGGTGGAGCGGATTTTATTGGGCACCTCAATACCCACGGCCGGTTTGCCGGGGATCGGCGCCTCAATCCGCACGCCGGCAGTGGCCAGGTTGAGCGCGATATCATCAGCCAGGCTTGTGATACGGCTGACCTTGATGCCGGCCTGGGGCTGCAGCTCGTACCGGGTGACCGAAGGACCGCGGCAGATATCGAGGATCCGGGTTTTGACGCCGAAGCTGTCCAGCGTGTTGACAAGGATATCGGCATTGCGCTTCATCTCCCGCGCCGCGCCGGACTCGTCTTCGGGATGGTTGGCGTTAAAAAGATTGAGTGAGGGGTAGCAGTAGGGCTGTACCTCCTGCTGTTGCTGCAAGGCGGCCAGGCTCTGGGCTTCCGGCGCAGCCTTGGCGGCGCTGGGTGGGGTGGAGATCGGCGCGCCGGCCGAATTGCCCACCGCCGTGCTGACCCGCAGCGTGCCTGCCGGGCGGGCCGGTTCGGGCGCGGGGGCGGCCGGGGTGGTGATCGGCTGCACCGGCGCGCGGCCGGTCAACAGGTCGGACACCGGGATACCGGCGTTCCAGGCTGCGGCGGCCGGGTCATAGGGTTTCTCGTCTTCCTCCTCGTCATCTGCGTCAAAACTGCCGCCAAGCGTGGGGATCGACGGCACAGCCGCAGGCGGCGCGGGCGGTTCAGCCGGCACTTGCAGTGTCGTCGCAAAAGCGTCCTGCTCGGGGTAATCCAGGCGGATCTCACCGGATACTTCCTGGCCGGGGGCCGACGGCGCGGGGCTGTTGGCCATGGCGCGGCCAATCAAAGCGTCAAGTTCGCCGTCCGCCTCCTCCACCTCGGGCTCTTCTTCCGGCGCGGGCTCCAGGTGCAGTTCAAAGTTTTCCTCCGGTTCCGCCGGGGCGGGCGCCGGCGGAGCCGTCTGTTTCTTGCGGCGGCTGAGCTGTTCAAGCGGGTCAAGGCCAAAAGTGCCTCCCGGGCCGATCTCGATGCGCTCAAGCGGATCGTGCTGCACCGCGTTTTCCAGCGCTTTGGTCGATGCATCCGGCCCGAGGTCCACATCGAATTCAGCGCGATGGGGCGCAGCCGGGCGCACGGGCTGGGTTGCGGCCGCCGGGGCCGGCTGCGCAGCTGCGGCCGGGCCGCGCCGCGCCTTTTCCTCCTGCTCCAGATAAGGCCCGACATCAAAGGCCGGGTGCTGGGCCGGGCGCGGCTGGCCCGGCAGGGAGCCGGTCAGGTTTTCAATCGATTCCTCTTCCGGCTGTTGGCCGAAGAGCTGGGTATCGTAAGCTGTGCGCTCGGCGCGTTCCGCTTCTTTTTCCGCCTGGTAGCGGCGCATCATGTTGTTGATAAAGGCCACCACATCGGCCGGGGTCAGCGCAAAGAAAATCATGAGCCCCATCAGGAAGAGCAGCAGCATCAGGATGTTGGCCCCCGGCCGCCCAAACAGCACAAGCAGCACCGCGCCGATGCCGCCGAAGACGCCGCCCGCCCAAAAGCGGGTCTGCCCCCAGTTGAAAAGCATCTGCACAATATCCCATGCGGTAGACTCATGGACCGCAAACTTGGAAAAGACAACCGGCACAGCCGCCGCCGTCAGCGAAAGCAGCAGCATTTTTGCCACAAACAGCCCGACCCGGTAACCCGAAGCCACCAGGTAGGCCAAATATAAAAGGAAGGGTCCCAGCAGATATGTCACAATGCCAAACAGCCCGAACAGGCTGTTGCGCATGATGAGCCAGACGCCTTCCCCGCGCACAAGCACAAGCGCAATGACCCAAAGGCCGAAACCGGCCAGCACCACGCTGTGCCCGAGGTTGTTGCTTTGGGCGCGCCGCTGCGCCCGGCCGGACGCGCGGTGGGTGGTGTTTTGGCTACGGGTACCGCCGCTTTTGGCGCCGCCGGCCTTGCCGCTGCGCGCGCTTGTGCGGGATGAAGCCGCGGACGAACGTGTTTTTTTCTTTCCCGAACTGCCGGATGATTTCGATTGTGCCATGTACCAAATTCCCTCCATCGCCTTTGCGGGCCGCCTGCAGCGGGCGGCCGTCAAACCTCTGCACACATCCTGTATGTAACAGGGGCAAAAGCCCCCTTATAGCATATTGTTTACCTATTGTAGCACGAAACAGCCGGCTTGTTCAATCCCCGCCGGAATTTTTACGGGTTGTCCGCCGGGCGCTGCTCGATCTCATCATACAGGTACTGCAGCGCATCGCCAAGCCCGCCCAGCGCATCGATCAGCCCTTCCTCCACCGCCTGCTGGCCGTTCAGGACAGTACCCATATCCATGACAAGCTCGCCTGTGTTGTGCATGAGCTGGGTGAACCGCTTGGCCGAGATGGCGGAATGCCGGGCGACAAAGCCGACGATGCGCTCCTGCATCTGTTCAAAGTACCGCAGGGTTTGCGGCACCCCAAGCACCATGCCCGAATGCCGCACCGGGTGCACAGTCATTGTAGCGGTGGGTACAATAAAGCTGCGCCGGGCCGAGACAGCCAGCGGGATGCCGATGGAATGCCCGCCGCCAAGCACCAGCGTCGCGCTCGGTTTGCTGACGCCGGCGATCAGTTCGGCCAGCGCAAGGCCGGCCTCCACATCGCCGCCGACTGTGTTGAGGATGACAAGCAGGCCTTCAATGGCGGGGTCCTCCTCAATATCCACAAGCTGCGGAATCACATGTTCATACTTGGTGGTTTTCTGGGTATCCGGCGCAAGCGAATGCCCTTCGATCGTACCGATGACGGTCAGGCAATGGATCGCATGGCGGCCGCATGTGGCATCCAGAATGCCTTCCTGCTCAATCAGTTCGTGTTTCAGTCGCTTTTCGGCGGTGTCTGTTTCGTTCGAGCGGCGGTTTTGTGATGGCATGGTGCTTCCCCTTTCCTTGTGTTTACCTTTGCAAGGAATAGCTTGCCCCGCACCGGCAATTTTTATTTGGCCGGGCAGCGCTTTCGCCCATGCAGCACAATAGACAAAAGTTTGACAACCCCGGCGAAAGCTAGTATACTTTTACCCAGATAAACGGCCGGGCCGGGCTGCTCCACCCTGCCTTGGGCCGGTTCACGGGGGGGTTGCGCAATGGCAACGCAGGCGAAAGTTTCGCTGCCGGTGATCAAGCGGTTGCCCAAGTATTACCGCTATCTGAACACACTGGCCGCGGAAGGACAGGAGAAGATTTCTTCCAGCGAGCTGGCCCGTATGATGGGCACAACAGCCAGCCAGGTACGGCAAGATTTCAACTGTTTCGGCGGTTTCGGGCAGCAGGGCATCGGGTACAAGGTCGATGTGCTGCTGGCCGAAATCAGCAAGCTGCTGTTCGGCGGCGGCGAACTGCTGCCAACCATCCTGATTGGCGCGGGGCGGCTTGGCACCGCGGTGTCAAGCTTTATCTCCCGTGATACCAACGGTTACCGGCTGCTGGCCGTGTTCGACATCAACCCCGCCCTGATCGGCAAAGAGATGGCCGGTGTGCCGATCCATTCACTGGATGACCTGGAACCGTTTTGCGCCGAACACAAGCCGGTGGTGGCTGTTTTATGCGTACCGCGCCAGAGCGCGATCGAAGTATCTGACGAACTTGTTCGGCTGGGCATCCGCGGGGTGTGGAACTTCAGCCACTATGATCTTTCGGTCAAGTACCCTTCGCTGACGGTGGAAAATGTCCATCTCGGCGACAGTTTGATGAGCCTTGGCTACCGCCTGCGCGGGCAGGCCGCCGAAGAGAACGAAGAAGCCGGCGGGCATTGACCGCCAGGGAGGCAAGATGGCTAAACTGTATTTTCGCTATGGCGCAATGAACAGCGGCAAAACCACGGCGCTGCTGCAGGTCGCCTTCAATTATAAAGAGCGCGGCATGCGGGTGCTGATCCTGAAAGCAAGCATTGATACCAAAGGCGGGGACCGGGTGGTTTCCCGGCTGGGCGTCAGCTGCCCGGTGGACGCCCTGGTACCGCCCGAAACCGATATCCTGCAGCTGGTGGAAGCCGACATAGCCGCAAACGGCCGCCCCGCCTGTGTGCTGTGTGATGAAAGCCAGTTCTTTACCCCCGCCCAGGCCGAGCAGTTGTTTCTGGTCACGGTGGATTTGGGGATTCCGGTCATTTGCTACGGGCTGCGGGCCGATTTCATGAACCGCGGGTTCCCGGGTTCCACCCGGCTTCTGGAACTGGCCCATTCGATTGAAGAAATGAAGACCATCTGCGCCTGTGGGCGCAAGGCCATGTGCAACGGCCGCAAAGTCAACGGCCAGTTTGTTTTTGAAGGCGCGCAGGTTGCGATTGACACGGTGGACAACGTCGAATACGAAAGCCTGTGCCCCCAGTGCTGGTACCGTGAATATCGCGCTTTCCGCGCCCGGCAGGCCGCCGGCCAGGCGTAAACGCAAAACCAGCCCCGCGCAGGCGCAGGTCTGCAGCGTGTCGAGAAACTCGACACACTGCAAAAGGGGCAACAGCCGCGCACGGCTGCGCCTAACGCGTCTATTTCCCCTTTTGAAAACCCCTTCGACAAAATTTTACGGCAAATCGCGCACTCGGAGCACAGCTCCTCGCACACAATTTGCCGCAAAATTTCCCTGTCGGTGTCTCCGTCGTCGGCGCATGTCCGCCGACGGAGACGGATTTTGACTTTTTTGACTGTCTGCAGCCCCGCGCTGGCGCAGGGCTGGATGGTTTGCCGGCAACGGCAAGGTCAGCCTTCCTTATGAAAACGCTTGTAATACTGGCGGTATTGCTGCGGGGAAAGGCCGGTTGCCTCCTTAAATACACGGCGGAAATGCGCACTTGTCATGAAGCCGGCTTTTTCGGCTACCGTCGAAATGCTGTCGTTTGTTTTTTCAATCAGGCTTTGGGCCGCTTTGACCCGCACGCCGTTGATGTATTCAATCAGGCTGAGATTGATTGTCTTTTTAAACAGCCGGCTCAAATAGTACGGGCTGATATAAAACTGCTTGGCAATACCGGTAAGGGTGAGTTTTTCGGCGTAATGTTCGGCAATATAGCTTTGAATCTGGCCGACAATCCGGTTGGTCACCCGGCCTGTGTCCCCGCCAAGCTCACGTTGGGCTTCACACATCTTTTTCAGCTGCAGCAGCAGCCCGGCCAGCAGCATCTTGCGCATCGCATGGCTTTCGGTGCTGTCACCCTGTACGGCGATCAGCTGCTGCAAAACCGAATAGACATAGTTTTGCTGCTTGACGGTTGTGTTGCTGAGCAGATGGTTTTCCTCTTTGTGCAAAAAGCCGAGAAAATCAATTTCAGGGAAAGCAGTGGTGATTTCCTTGAGGTAGGAGGCGCTGAAGTTGCAGACAATACGGCTGCTGGGCCCTTCCCCTACCGCGCCGGTCTTGTGAAGCTGGTTGTCGCCGATCAGGATCACACTGCCCGCGTTGACAATGTAGGCGGCATCCTCAATAAAATAGCGCCGGGTTCCTTCCACTTCATAATACAGCTCGTATTTGTGGTGGGTGTGAAAACTGCTCATCTCATAACTGGAATCATGAGATGCATATTCGATGAAAAAGTCCACCTGCGGAGCGTAAGTATACTCGCGCATGGTCCGCCCTCCTTTCCAGCCTGCAGTGCACAAGGCCTTGTTTGTCATTTCGTTCACAATAGCACATTTTTTGTCAAAAAGCAAATCCATTCCGCATTTTTGTTGGGATGCACCGGCACAGCCGGCCTTTTGGGGCCGTTGTACCGTGCAGGGCCGCCGCCGGCGGCCGGTATACAACCGCGGCTGCCGTCTACCGCGCAGCCAACAACCGGGCGGCCGCGCCGCCCCCTGTTTTAGGAACCGTGAAAGGACGATGACGATGGCTGAATTTATTCTGGGGGCCCGGCTGCATGATTACGGCAGCGGCACCCCCGACGAGCTTTTTGCCAAAGTGGCTGCCGACGGCTTGGGCGCCGTGCAACTGGCCTACAAGAAATGCGTGCCCGGCGTGAAAGAATACGCCGACATCACCCCCGAACTGGTGGCCGATACCGTCGAAGCCGGCAGGCGGCACCATGTCTGGGTCGGGGTGCTGGGCACCTATGTGGAGCTAGCGATTGACGACGAGGCCGAGCGCCGCCGCAACCTGGCCGATTTCAAGAGCCAGCTGGCCGTCTGCGGGGCGCTGGGCGCCGGGTGCATCGGCACCGAGACAACGAGCATGGCGCTGCAGCCGGCCGGCACCAGCCGTGAGCGCGCGCAGTACCTGCTGTGCAAAAGCCTTGAAGAAATCCTGCCGGAAGCCGAGCGTCTGGGCGTGACGGTGGGCATCGAGCCGGTTTTCTGGCACAGCATGAACACCCCCGAGGCAACCCGCCATATTCTGGACACAATGCAGAGCCCGGCGCTGAAGGTGATTTTTGACGCCGGCAACCTGCTGACCGCCGACATGGTGGACAAGCAGCCCGCCTTGTGGGAGCGGGTCGGCAGTTTGCTAGGCGACAAGATCGTCGCCGTCCATTACAAGGGCGAAGCCTTTGACGAAGCCGGCAATCCGGTTTCGACAAGCCTTGAGGATTCGGTCATCGATTTTGATTCGGCTTTCGAGATGCTGCGCGCGCTGCCCCAGAAACTGCCGGTGCTGCGCGAGGAAGCCGTGCCCGCCCGCGCGGCCAGCGACATTGCGATCATGCGGCGGCACTGCTTCGGCTGATTGCGGCGGAATTTTTGCTTGACAAGCCCCGCACGGTGTGGTATACTTACCATCACCGATGCGGGATTAGCTCATCCGGTAGAGTGACTGCTTCCCAAGCAGTAGGTGGCGAGTTCGAGACTCGTATCCCGCTCCAAATAGGCCCCGTCCACACATGATGTGGGCGGGGTTTTTGCATATATGCGGCAGGAGGTGCGCCATGTCCTTTGCGATCCCGATTTATCACTGGTTCCACAACGGCAACCCCTACTCGGGGGCCGAGGGCGGCATGCGGTACATCATCGAGCCCGGCAAACGCCCCGACCCCAACGACCCGGCCGGCAAAAAGAAGGTCGAGTATCTGGTTGCCACAATCTGGCCCGGCCCCTGGAGCCGTGAGCACACGGCCGAGGAAAAGCAGCAGAGCGCCGAGTTTGCCGGCGACCAGGCCGGGCTCGACACCGCGATCGCCTGGCTGCAGAAACAGCATGAAGCCCAGAAAGAGCGGTGGGAGAATGTCCCATCGATTCTGGACTGCGAGCCGGATCGGTGATTTTGCAAGAGTTTAGAGTTAAAAGCGGTGGATTCACGCCTTCTGTGCAGAATCCACCGCTTTTGCTTTTTTTGAGCGCGCCGTCAGGCACGCGGAACGCCGCATCTAAACTCTGAACTCTCAGCCCTTTTTGTACAAGTCTGCCAGATTCAGCAGAATCTCGACGGCTTTGTCCATCTTTTCGATGGTGATACACTCGAATGGGCCGTGGAAGTTGAAGCCGCCGGTGCCGAGGTTCGGGCAGGGCAGGCCCTTATACGAAAGCGTCGCGCCGTCGGTACCGCCGCGCACAGGGGGTTCGACCGGGGTCAGGCCAGCGGCTTCGACCGCCTTGCGCGCGTTCTCAATCAGGTGGAAATGCGGGCGGATTTTTTCCAGCATATTGAAATAGCTGTCATGGATGGCCAGCTCAACCGTGCCTTCGCCGTACTTTTCATTGAGGATCGCGGCTATATGCTGCATCTGGGCCTTGCGCGCCGCAAAGCGGGCGGCGTCGTGGTCGCGCACGATGTAGGCAAGTTTCGCCGTCGTCACATCGCCCTGCATATCGCAGAGATGGAAGAAGCCCTCGCGGTTTTCGGTGTGCTCGGGGCGTTCGCAGGCCGGCAGGGCATTGTGGAACTCGATGCCGATATTGAGGGCGCTGCGCATCGCATTCTTGGCGCTGCCCGGATGCACCGAGAAGCCGTGCACTGTGATCAGCGCCTCTGCGGCGTTGAAGTTCTCATAGTTGATTTCGCCGACGTCGTCACCGTCAACGGTGTAGGCATAGGCCGCACCGAAGCCCTCGACGTCAAAGAGCTCGGCCCCCTGGCCGACCTCCTCGTCGGGGGTGAAGGCGATGCAGATTTTGCCATGGGGGCGGTTTTCGGCGATGAGCCGCTCGGCCATTGTCATGATCTCGGCCACGCCGGCCTTATCGTCGGCCCCGAGCAGCGTCGTGCCGTCGGCCGTGATCAGGGTCTGGCCCTTCATGCCGGCCAAAAACGGGAAGTCTTTGACCCGCATGACGTCGCCGGTGGCGGGCAGGGTCACGTCGCCGCCGTCGTAGTTTTCGTGCAGCTGGGGCTGGACATTCTCGCCCGAAGTGCCGGGCGCGGTGTCCATATGGGCGATGAAGCCAAGGCCGGGGGCCGCCTCACAGCCCGGGGTGGCGGGCAGCGTGGCATAGACATAGCCGTGCTCGTCCAGCCGGGCGTCGGCAAGGCCCAGGGCTTTGAGCTCTTCGGCGAGCATCCTGCCCAGATCAAGCTGGCGGGCCGTGGTGGGGTGGGCCGTGCTTTCAGGGTCTGAGGTGGTGTACACCTTGACATAGCGCAGAAAACGTTCATAAGCGCGCATCATACATTTCTCCTTTGCTGAATCAAAATCAGAAAGCTGCTGCCATTGTAGCACAAAATGCAGCAATTTCCAAGATGCAGGCCTTTTCAAGTACCGGGTTTTATGGTAGAATGATAAAGATTATAAAGGCGACGTGTGCCGCAAGCCCGGCATCGCCACAGGGAGGCCGACATGGCAGATTCGATTTTTAAGGACAAAACCCTGCTGATTACCGGTGGCACCGGCAGCTTTGGGCATACCGTCCTCAAACATTTTTTGACCAGCGATATCGGGGAGATCCGCATTTTCTCCCGCGATGAGAAAAAACAGGACGATATGCGCCACGAGCTGCAGGCGCAGTACCCCGACCATTACAAGAAGGTCAAGTTCTACATCGGCGATGTGCGCAACATCCAGAGCCTGCGCGATGTGATGCCCGGCGTCAACTTCATCTTCCATGCAGCGGCGCTCAAGCAGGTGCCTTCCTGCGAGTTTTTCCCGATGGAGGCCGTGCGCACCAACATCGAGGGCACCGACAATATGCTGCACGCCGCGATGGAGGCCAACGTTGAGCGGGTTGTCTGCCTTTCGACCGACAAGGCCGCCTACCCGATCAACGCGATGGGTATCTCGAAAGCGATGATGGAGCACGTCATCACGGCCAATGCACGGGTATCCGCCCAGCGCGGCGGGCCGGTCATCTGCTGCACGCGGTACGGCAACGTCATGTGCAGCCGCGGGTCGGTCATTCCGCTGTTTGTCGAGCAGATCCGCGCCGGCAACCCGATCACGATCACCGACCCGAACATGACCCGGTTTTTGATGAATCTCGACGAGGCGGTCGATCTGGTGCTGTTCGCGTTTGAGCACGCGAACCCAGGCGATCTCTTTATTCAGAAATCCGACGCTTCGACGATCGGCGATCTGGCCAAAGCCGTGCAGACTCTGTTCGGCGATACCGGCACCCGGATCATCGGCACCCGCCACGGCGAGAAACTGTACGAAACCCTGATGACCAAGGAGGAGCGCACCCGCAGCGAGGATATGGGCGGGTACTTCCGCGTATCGGCCGACAACCGTGATCTGAACTACGACAAATATTTCATCCAGGGCCAGGTACACACCCAGGCCGATGAGGATTATACCAGCCACAACACCCGCCGCCTGAATGTGGCCGAGACGATCGAGAAGATCAAGACCACCGATTTTATCAAAGAGGAGCTGGCCAAGGATGGCAACATCTGAGTTTGACAAAACAGGCCCGGTGCTGATTACCGGCGCGGGCGGCTTTGTGGGCAAAAACCTTGTCGCCACGCTGCGCGCCGCCGGCTACACCGACCTTTTGCTGTTTGAGAAGGACGATACCCCCGCCACGCTGGCCGAGTACTGCCGGCGGGCGGCTTTTGTCGTGCATCTGGCCGGCATCAACCGGCCGCAGTCGGCACAGGAATTTTATACCGGCAACGCCGGTCTGACCGATACGCTGCTCGAAGCCCTTGAAGCCGCCGGCAACAAAGCCCCGGTGCTGGTCACCTCGAGCATCCAGGCCGCGCTGGATAACGACTACGGCAAATCGAAACACCTGGCCGAGCAGGCAATCTTCGCCCACGGCGAGCGCAGCGGCGCGCCGGTGTATGTGTTCCGGATGGAAGGGGTGTTCGGCAAATGGTGCCGCCCCAACTACAACAGCGTGGTGGCGACCTTCTGCCACAACATCGCCCGCGGGCTGCCGATTGAGGTACGCGACCCCGCCTATTCCCTGCCGCTTGTCTATATCGACGATGTCGTATCCTGCATCCGCGATGCGATGGAGCGCGGCGAGGCGGTTCGGGACAAAGACGGCTTCTGCCGCATCCATCCCGTACACACCGTGACGCTTGGCGCGCTGGCCGATACGATCCGCGGCTTTGCCAAAGCGCGCGGCGGCGCGGCGGCCGAAGCGCTCGGCTCTGACGGGCTGCCGACGCTGGCGGTGCCAAACCTTGCGGACGGCAGCTTTACAAAGAAGCTCTATTCAACCTATCTTTCCTATCTGCCGGAAGACACCTTTGCCTATGACCTCAACATGCACTGCGACGACCGCGGCAGCTTTACCGAGTTCCTGCGCACGCCAGAGCGCGGGCAGGTCAGCGTGAACATCTCCCGCCCCGGCATTGTCAAGGGCAACCACTGGCACCACACCAAAAACGAGAAGTTCCTCGTCGTCAAGGGCGAGGGGGTTATCCGGTTCCGGCGGATCGATGCACAGGAAGTGATCGAGTACCGCGTCAGCGGGGATCGCTTGCAGGTGGTGGATATTCCCTGCGGCTACACCCACAACATTGAAAATATCGGCGACGGCGAGATGGTGACCGTGATGTGGGCCAACGAAGCGTTTGACCCGGAAAATCCGGACACCTTCTATGAACAGGTTTGAGAGGGATTCGATGCGGAAATTAAAACTGATGACAATCATCGGCACCCGGCCGGAAATCATCCGGCTTTCGGCCGTGATGAAGAAGTGCGACAAATACTTTGACCAGATTCTTGTCCACACCGGGCAGAATTATGACTACACCCTCAACCAGATTTTCTTTGAGGATCTGGGGCTGCGTGCGCCGGATTTTTATCTCGACGCTGTCGGCAAAGACCTGGGCGAAACGATCGGCAACATCATTGCAAAATCTTACGCGCTGATGGCCGAGCAGAAGCCCGACGCGCTGCTGATCCTCGGCGATACCAACAGCTGCCTTTCGGCGATCGGGGCCAAGCGGCTGCACATCCCGATCTTCCATATGGAGGCCGGCAACCGCTGCTTTGACGAGTGCCTGCCCGAGGAGACCAATCGCCGCATTGTGGACCACATCGCCGATGTGAATATGTGCTATTCCGAGCACGCGCGCCGGTACCTGAACGCCGAGGGCACAGCCAAGGAGCGGACGTTTGTGACGGGCAGCCCGATGGCCGAAGTGTTGCATGCAAATTTGGAAAAGATTGAAGCGAGCGATATTCTCGGCCGCCTCGGGCTTGAACCGCAGAAGTATATGCTGCTCTCGGCCCATCGGGAGGAAAACATCGATACCGAAAAGAACTTTCTCTCGCTCTTCACCTCGATCAATCACCTGGCCGAAACCTACGATATGCCGATCCTTTACTCCTGCCATCCGCGCAGCCGCAAGCGGCTGGAGGCGATGAACTTCCGGCTTGATGAGCGGGTCAAATTGCACGAGCCGCTCGGCTTCCATGATTACAACAATTTGCAGATGAACGCCTTCTGTGTCGTATCGGATTCAGGCACGCTGCCGGAGGAAAGCAGTTTCTTCTTGAGCGTCGGGCATCCCTTCCCGGCTGTCTGCATCCGCACCTCGACCGAGCGGCCGGAAGCGCTGGACAAAGGCTGCTTTGTGCTGGCCGGCATCGCCGAGGGCGGGGTTGAGCAGGCCGTCGCCACCGCAGTTGCGATGCGGGAAAACAGCGACGACGGCATCCCTGTACCGTATTACATCGAGGATGTCTCAAACAAGGTCGTCAAGATCATCCAGAGCTACACCGGCGTGGTGAACAAGATGGTGTGGCGCAAGGAAGGGTTGTAAGCCATGCCCAAGCAACGCATCCTGGTTGTGACCCAGCACTTCTGGCCCGAGAACTTCCGCATCAACGATATGGTGGAAGGCTTCCTTGCAGACGGGCTAGAGGTGGATGTGCTCTGCGGGCTGCCGAACTATCCCAAGGGCGAGTGGTTTGACGGCTACGGCCCCCACGGCCCGTTTGAAGAGCATTACGGCGCGGCGCAGGTGTTCCGCGCCAAGGAATGGCCCCGCCGCGGCAACACGGCGGTGAACATCTTCCTCAATTATGTAAGCTGGCCGCTCTATGCGGCCGGCAGCCTGCACCGGCTGCCCGGCGGGTATGACGCGGTGTTCTGCTTTAACACCAGCCCGGTGCTGATGTGCTGGCCGGCCATCCGGTACGCCAAACGGCATAAGATCCCCTTCACCAACTATGTGCTCGACCTCTGGCCGGAAAACCTCTACAGCGTGCTGCCGGTCAAAAACCGGCTGCTGCGCGCGGTGGCGCAATCGGTCAGCGATTGGCTGTACAAGCGCTGCGACCGGCTGATTGCGATGAGCGCGCCGCTGGCCAGGCGCCTTTGCGCCCGCACCGGCAAGCCCGCTGAGGCGGTGGCCGTGATCCCGCAGTATTGCGAGGATTTTTACGCGGTCCCCTGCCCGGACGCCGCGCTTGAAGCGCGGTTCGGCGGTCGGTTCAACCTGGTGTTTACCGGCACCTTCACCCCGGCGCAGAGCCTGGAAACCGTGATCCGCGCGGTCGGGCTGGCCCGGCAGCGCACCGACGCCGACCTGCATCTGCTGCTTGTCGGTGACGGGATGAGCCGCGCTGCGCTCGAAGCGCAGGTGGCCGGGCAGGGTGCCGACGGGTATGTGACCTTTTACGGCAGCGTGCCGGCTGCCGAGATTCCGAAGTTTACGAGTTTGGCCGATGCGCTGCTCGTCTCGCTGTCCGATTCGCCGGATCTGGGCCTGACGGTGCCCGGCAAGGTGGCGAGCTACATGGCCGCCGGCAAGCCGGTGCTGGCCAGCATGGACGGCGCCGGCCACGACGCGGTGGCCGAGGCCGGCGGGCTGGCGAGCGCCGCCTGCGATGCCGAAGGGCTGGCCGAAAACCTCTGCCGCCTGTGCGCGATGGCCCCGGCCGAGCGCGAAGCGATGGGCGCGCAGATCAAGACGTATTATGAAACCCACTACCGCCGCGCGCAGATTCTGCGCCGGCTGGAAGAGTTTATCCTGGATGGGAAGGCCTGACGCCGCATGGCGCGGCCCCCAAGGACGAGGTGCCTTTTGAAACCTGTACAACACGATGCCAAAATTTTGGTGCTGATCCCCTGCTACAACGAGGAAGCAAACATTGTGGCGGCGGTGGAACGGCTGCGCGCCGCCTGCCCCGAAGTCGATTACATTGTCATCAACGATTGTTCGACCGATGGCAGCGCCGCGCTGCTGAAAAGCCACGGCTACCCGTATCTTGATTTGCCGGTCAATCTTGGCATTGGCGGGGGAATTCAGTGCGGCTATGTCTACGCACAGGCCAACGGTTATGACGTAGCGGTCCAGATGGACGGTGACGGCCAGCACGACCCGGCTTACCTGTGGGATATCGTCAACCCGGTGCTGCGCGGGGAGCTCGATATGTGCATCGGCAGCCGCTTCATCACCCATGAAGGGTTCCAGACCAGCTTTATGCGGCGGGTGGGCATCCGGTTTTTGAGCGGGATGATCCTGCTTTTGTCCGGCCGGCGGGTACTGGATGTGACAAGCGGTTTCCGCGCCACCAACGCCGAAATGACCGCCTATTTTGCCCGCCACTATGCCAGCGACTACCCGGAGCCCGAGGCCATTCTTTCGGCAAGCCTGGCCGGTTTCCGGGTGGGGGAAGCGCCGGTCGTCATGCAGGAGCGCCAGGGCGGCGTTTCCAGCATCAATGCTGTCAAAAGTATCTATTATATGGTTAAGGTATCTCTTTCGCTGGTGATTGATCGGCTTTCGATCAAGCGCAGCCGCCGCAAAGGAGGCAACCGATGAGTGCAAAATTTCAGGCCTTTATGATCCTGGGCGCAGTGGTGCTGCTCATCATCATCTTTGTGCTGCTCAAGCGCGGCAAGATGACGGTCAAGTACAGCCTGCTCTGGCTCGGGCTTTCGCTGGCGCTGCTGATTTTTGCGGTCTGCCCGTATGTTGTGTATGTCATGCGGGACATTCTGGGCGTGGAGATGCCGGTCAACCTTGTCTTCATGCTGATGTTCTGCTTTGTGCTGCTGGTGCTGCTTTCCCTGAGCATTGCGATCAGCCAGCTGGCGGAAAAATCCAAGCGCCTGACCCAGGCCAACGCCATTTTGGAAAAACGTGTGCGAGAACTGGAAGAACAGCTGCGCCGCCACAACACCTGAGCGGCCGGGCCCTGCGGCGGGCCTTTGTGAGGAGGAGGATGCAACGTGACCCTGACAAGCCTTGTGTATCTTGGCTTTTTTGCGGCGGTGGCTGTTTTGCACTATGTGCTGCCGCGGGTGCTGCGGCCCTATTTTCTGCTGGTTGCCAACTATGCATTTTATTGCTATGCGCCGCAGTACCGGCCGCTGGCGCTGGTTCTGGCAGGCGCGACGCTCATCACCTGGCTATGCGGGCTGGTGATCGGCTCCACCCGGGTCAAAGCTGTCCGGGTTCTCTTTTTGCTGCTGACGCTGCTGGGCGGCGCCGGTGTTTTGCTGTATTACAAATACTGGGGGCTTGTTGCCGACCTTGTGGGGGGCACGGCGCTGCCAAGGCATGATCTTCTTGCGCCGCTGGGGCTGAGCTATTTTCTGTTTGCGGCAATGAGCTACACCATCGATGTGTTCAAACGGCGCTGCAAGGTGGAGTATAACCCTTTGCACTATGCGATGTTCGTAAGCTTTTTCCCCACCATGATCACCGGCCCGATTGAGCGCTACCCCCACCTGCGCCCGCAGCTCAAGCAGCCGCGCCGGTTCAGCTACCAGCGGTGCGCGGGCGGGCTGTTCCGCATTCTGTGGGGGTACATGAAAAAGATGGTCATAGCCGATAACCTTGCACGGTATGTCGGCCTTGTGTACGGCACGCCGGATACCATGGCCGGCCCGCAGCTGGTGGCGGCTTCGCTGCTCTTTATTGTGCAGCTGTACATGGACTTTTCAGGCTGCTGTGACATTGCGCTCGGTGTGGGGCGTATCCTGGGGTATGACCTGATCGAAAACTTTCGCGCGCCGTTTGAGGCAACAAGCTTCAGTGAACTGTGGAACCGCTGGCATATCAGCATGACAAGCTGGTTCCGTGATTACATCTACTTTCCGATGGGCGGCAGCCGGTGCAATCTTGTGCGCCGGTCTCTCAACGTCATCATTGTCTTCACGGTATCGGGGCTGTGGCACGGGGCCGAATGGCAGTATCTGCTCTGGGGGTTGATCTGCGGCGTAATTTCGGCTGTTGGGCGCGCCACGCTGCCGGCCCGCAAAGTTTTGTGGCGGCACAACCCGCTTTACCGCGCCGCCTGGCTGCAAACGCTGATCCAGCGGTGCGTCACAGTTCTTCTTTTCGCCTTTGCAATGTCCTGCTTTGCCTGCGCACTCTATGGGGCCGACCCGTTCGGTGTCTATGCCGGGATGCTGCAGGGCTGGCAAGGCCTTGCCCCCGCCTGGCAGAGCGTGACTGCCCTGATCCACGACAGCGGCATTGACGGGCGGATGCCGGTTGTACTGACCTGCGCGGTCGTCATCGTTTTTCTGGCCGAAAGCCACGGCCGCAACGTCGCGCGGTGGATCCGCCAGCAGAATTTTGTGCTGCGCTGGACGCTGTACTATGCCGCCGGAGCCGCCATCCTCTTCTTTGGCGCTTTCGGGCAGAGCGCCTTCATCTATCAGCAATTCTGACACATTGTGCCAAGGCTTCATTTGATTTCCCAAGGAAGGAGCGTTCCTGATGCAGACACCCGTTCCCTCACAGCCGCAGCGGATTTATCGCGGCGGTGTGGCGGCGCCGCCGCGCCCGCAGCCCCCCGCCCGGCATCGCCGGCCGGTCGGGCAAGCCGTCCTGCGCGGGCTGCGCGCGTTCGGCATCGGCATTCTGCGCCGGCTGTACTTTGGCTCCAAGACGATCTTCAAGCTTGCGCTCTGCCTGCCGATCCTTGTGTTTATGGTCTGGTTCAGCTATACCGTTGACCGCAGCGGGCTGTTTCAGGGCGCGCTGGCGCCGCGGCGGATCGTTGACCTGATGCTTGAGGGTTACGACGTGACCAACTTTGACTCCATGGACGAGCGCGAGGTTGTGCAGCTCTATGCCCAGGATGTGCCCGATACGCCGCGGGTGATCGGCATCGGGTCCAGCCGGGTGCTGCAGTTCAACCGTGAACTTGTCGGGGATGACAGCTTTTTCAATATGGGGGTCACCGGGGCCGATGTGCGCGACTGCATGACAAGCTATTACAAGATGGTGAGCTATGGCAAAGCGCCGGAGGTCTTAATCTGGAGTGTGGATCCCTGGGTGTTCTATGACGACCCCGCCGCCTATGACGAGCGCGCCGACGCCGAACTGTACAATGAATTTTTGACCAAGGTTCTCGGCGTAGCAACCGATTACGAGGAACCCGACCGGGTGGAACTTTGGAAAGCATTGGCTGAGCCGGCCTATTTTCAGGGCAATGTAGACTACTTCATCAAAAACCATGGCCAGGCCACCGTAACCGACGATGATGGCAACACGATCGATTTCAACCCGGTTACCGGCGACCCCTACGCCCAGCCTTCCAACATCAAAAGGTCGGACGGCAGCATTTTGTATGAGCCTTCTTTCCGCAACCAGACCCAGGATCAGATTCTGGCCCAGGCGGCGGCCGCCTGCCAGACCTTCAACAGCGTGCACATGGAAGGGTTCGACGCGCTCGGTTCCACCGCCACCGCGGCGTTTGAGGCTTTCATCAACTACGCCCACAGCCAGGGCACGACGGTGATCCTGGTGCTTTCGCCCTGGCACCCCTACTTATACGACTATCTGCTCAACGAGACCGAGCTGCACCAGGGCTTTTTTGCGGTGGAACCATGGATTCGGCAGTTCTGCGCCGTGCATGACATCCCGCTGTACGGCAGTTATGACCCGAGCTGCATTCCCGGCATTGAGGAGATGGATTTCTTTGACGGGCTGCACTGCAAGGATACCGGCATTGCAAAGTTTTTTCCCGGCGTTGATGCGGTGCTGGATGCGATTGAATCGGATTCCCTGCCCGACCCGCTGGCTGTAACGCCCCGCACCACCGCGCCCGTACCCGAAGAGCCGGCCGAAACCGGTGCGGCATAAAGGCAAACCGCCAATTTTTCGTGAAAGTCTTGACAGGTTTTGTGAAATCTGTTACACTGCATATTGTTAGTTAAATGCAACGACGGGGAGAAAGCGTTCCCACAGCCAGCTGAAGAGAGCCGCCGGGTGGTGCAAGGCGGTGCGGCGGGGTGCGCGTCACTGGCCCCTGAGCAGCTGTGCTGAGCGTTTCCCGTTAGGCGCAGCCGGAACCTGACCGTTATCATGCAGGCGCGATTCGCCGTTTTGGCTGATCGTACAGAGGGGCCGCCTGGGTGTAAGGGGCGGCAATGAGAGTGGTACCGCGGGTACAGCAAAACGATGCTCCCGTCTCTCAAAGGCAAGAACTGCCTTTGGGGGGCGGTTTTTTCATACCCTTTTCCCCCAGGGGCCCATCCCTTGAAGGAGGCAAACGCACAATGATGGACGCAACCAAGTATCATGTAGGGTACTATCCCCCGCCGGTCGAACCCGGGCATGTCTTTGAATGGACAAAGAAAGACCACATTGAACAGGCCCCCGCCTGGTGCAGCGTGGACCTGCGCGACGGCAACCAGAGCCTTGTCGTGCCGATGAACCTGGAAGAGAAGCTCGAATTTTACGACATGCTTTTGAAGATCGGGTTCAAGGAGATTGAGGTCGGCTTCCCCGCCGCGAGCGAGACCGAATACACCTTCCTGCGCAAGCTGATCGACGAAAACCGCATCCCCGAAGATGTGACGGTGCAGGTGCTGACCCAGTGCCGCGACCATATCATTCGCCGCACCTTTGAGGCCGTCAAAGGCGCGCCCCGCGCGATCATCCACTTCTACAACTCAACCAGCGTTGCCCAGCGCGAGCAGGTTTTCAAAAAATCGAAAGAGGAGATCAAACAGATCGCGGTGGAAGGCGCAAAGCTCGTCAAACAGCTGAGCGAGGAGTATGAGGGCAACTTCCTGTTCGAGTACAGCCCCGAGAGCTTCACCGGCACCGAGCCAGAATACGCCGTTGAGGTCTGCAACGCGGTGCTTGATATCATGCAGCCCACCCCCGACCGCCCGATGATTATCAACCTGCCGGTCACGGTCGAGATGAGCATGCCGCACATCTACGCCAATCAGATTGAGTGGTGTTCGAAACATCTGAAATACCGCGACAGCGTCATCCTTTCCAGCCACCCGCACAACGACCGCGGCTGCGGCGTGGCCGACGCCGAGCTGGCCGTGCTGGCCGGCGCCCAGCGCATTGAGTGCTGCCTGTTCGGCAATGGCGAGCGCACCGGCAATGTCGATGCGATCACCCTTGCGATGAACATGTACAGCCACGGCGTTGATCCGAAGCTTGATTTTTCCGACATGCCTGCCATCTGCGAAACCTACGAACGGGTAACCCGGATGCATGTGTATGAGCGCACGCCGTACGCCGGCAGCCTGGTTTTCGCGGCCTTCTCGGGCAGCCACCAGGATGCGATCGCCAAGGGGATGAACTACCGCAAAGAGCACGGCCTGCACGAGTGGACCTGCCCGTATATCCCGATCGACCCGCATGATATTGGCCGCACCTATGACGCAGATGTCATCCGCATCAACTCGCAGAGCGGCAAGGGCGGCATCGGGTTCCTGCTGCAGCAGAACTACGGCTACAACCCGCCGCCGCGCATGCGGGAGGACCTGGGCTACCGCGTCAAGGAAGTCAGCGACCATGAGCACAAAGAACTCAGCGTACAGGAAGTGCTGTATGTGTTTGAGCGCGCGTATCTCAACCATACCCAGCCGCTGAACGTGACGGCCGCCCATTTCACCCAGAATGCAGACGGTACAATCACGGCGAATGTCACGCTGGATGTGAATGGCCAGGTTTCTTCGGCCAAAGCCACCGGCAACGGCCGTCTGGACGCCGTCGCCACCGCCATTGAGCAGCAGACCGGTATGCACTTCACCCTGGTTCATTACAGCGAGCACGCGCTTGATTCCGACACCGACAGCCGCGCCTGCGGGTATGTCGGGCTGAAGTGGGCCAGCGGCGAGGAAACCTGGGGCTGCGGCACCCACACCGACATCATTGTGGCCGGCATCCGCGCGCTGGTCAGCGCCATCAACAACAAATAAGGCTTTGCAGCCCAAACGGAGGGAAATGCTATGGGAATGACCATGACCCAGAAAATTCTGGCCGCCCACTGCGGCGAGCCGAACGTCAAGGCCGGGCAGCTCATCAATGCGAAGCTCGACATCGTGCTGGGCAACGACATCACGACCCCGGTTGCGATCAACGAGTTTGAGAAAGCCGGCTTCGATTCGGTGTTTGACAAAACCCGGGTCAACATCGTGCTCGACCACTTTGTGCCGAACAAGGATATCAAGAGCGCCCAGCAATCGAAAAAATGCCGCGAGTTTGCCGATAAGTACGACATCCTCAACTTCTACGACGTCGGCACGATGGGCATCGAACACGCACTGCTGCCCGAAAAGGGCATCGTGACGGCCGGCGACTGCATCATTGGGGCCGACAGCCACACCTGCACCTACGGCGCGGTGGGGGCTTTCTCGACCGGCGTCGGCTCGACCGATATGGCCGCCGGCATGGCGACCGGCATGGCCTGGTTCAAGGTGCCGGCCGCGATCAAGGTCGAGCTCAAAGGTCAGCTGCACCGCCCCGTCGCCGGCAAGGACGTGATCCTGCACTTGATCGGTGAAATCGGGGTTTCGGGCGCGCTGTACAAATCGCTCGAGTTTGTCGGCGAGGGCGTCAGGAGCCTGACGATGGAGGATCGGCTGTGCATCTGCAACATGGCGATTGAGGCCGGGGCCAAGAACGGCATCTTCCCGGTGGACGAAACCTGCGAAGCCTACCTGCGCGGGCGCAGCCAGCGCGCTTGGGTCAAGTATGAGGCTGACCCCGACGCCGAGTACGAGCGCACCGTCGTGATCGACCTCGATACCCTCGAGCCGACTGTCTCCTACCCGCACCTGCCCGAAAATACCCACCCGGCGAAGGAAGGCGGCGAGATCAAGATTGACCAGGTTGTCATCGGCTCCTGCACCAACGGGCGGATTGAGGATATGCAGGCCGCGTATGAGATCCTCAAGGGCAAGCACATTGCCAAAGGGGTGCGCGGCATCATCATCCCGGCCACGATGGAAGTGTACAAAGAGTGCATCCTGCGCGGCTATACGACCGCCTTCATCGATGCGGGCTGCATCGTCTCCACCCCGACCTGCGGGCCCTGCCTGGGCGGGTATATGGGCATTCTGGCCGAGGGCGAGCGCTGCGTCTCGACGACCAACCGCAATTTCGTCGGCCGGATGGGCCATGTGGACAGTGAAGTCTACCTGGCCAGCCCCGCCACCGCCGCGGCCAGCGCGCTGACCGGCCGCATCACCGACCCGAGGGAGGTTTGAACATGAAAGCCCAAGGCACCGTTTTCAAATATGGCGACAACATCGATACCGACGTCATCATCCCGGCCCGCTACCTGAACACCCAGAACCCGCAGGAGCTGGCCGCCCACTGCATGGAGGATATCGACAAGACCTTCATCACCCACGTGCAGCCCGGCGATATCATGGTCGGCGGCGAGAACTTCGGCTGCGGTTCCTCGCGCGAGCACGCGCCGCTGGCCATCAAGACGGCCGGCGTCAGCTGCGTGATTGCCAAAAGCTTCGCCCGCATCTTCTACCGCAACGCGATCAACATCGGGCTGCCGATCCTCGAATGTCCGGCCGCGAGCGAAGCGATTGCAAACGGCGATACCGTCGCGGTGGATTTTGATACCGGCCTCATCACCGACGAGACGACCGGCCAGACCTTCGAGGCCGCCCCCTTCCCGCCGTTTATCCAGAAAATCATCACGGCGGGCGGGCTGCTGAACAGCCTGAAAGAGAGCTGAAAGGAGGTAAAACGGATGCAGAAAAACATTGCGCTGATCTACGGGGATTGTGCGAGCCCCGAGATCGTGACCCAGGCCGTGCGGGTGCTTGACAAAATTGCCGAAAAGCACGGCCACACCTTCACCTACACCCGCGCCTACATGGGCGGCGAGGCGATCGACAAGTTCGGCGACCCGCTGCCCCAAACCGAGCTGGACAAGTGCCTGGCTTCGGACAGTGTGCTGCTCGGCGCGGTCGGCGGGCCGAAGTGGGAGGGCCTGCCCGGCGAGAAGCGGCCCGAGAAGGGCCTTCTGCGGCTGCGCGCCGGCATGGGGCTCTATGCCAACACCCGGCCGGCCAAGATCTGGCCCCAGCTGGCCGATGCAAGCCCGCTGAAACAGGAGATTGTCGAAAAAGGCATCGATTTTGTCGTCGTGCGGGAGCTGATCGGCGGCGTCTATTTCGGCGAGCATAAGACATGGGAGGAAAACGGCGAGACCGTCGCGCTCGATACGATGCCCTACTCGACGCATGAGATCGAGCGGATCGGCCGCATCGGGTTCGAGACGGCCCGCAAACGCCGCAAAAAGCTGACCTGCGTTGACAAGGCAAACGTGCTCGATACCAGCCGCCTCTGGCGCGCCGTGCTTCAAAAGCTCGCGAAGGAATACCCGGATGTCGAGTACAGCGAGATGTTCGTTGACAACGCGGCGATGCAGATCTGCAAGAACCCGGCCCAGTTCGACGTGATTGTGACCGAGAATATGTTCGGCGATATCCTGTCCGACGAGGCGAGCGAGATCACCGGCTCGATCGGGATGGTTCCGTCGTCGAGCCTTGGCGCGACGAGCTGCGGGCTGTATGAGCCGATCCACGGTTCGGCCCCCGATATTGCGGGGCAGGACGCCGTCAACCCGATCGCCTGCATCCTGTCCGCCGCGATGATGCTGCGGTATAGCTTTGATATGCCCACCGAAGCCGACGAGATCGAGGCTGCGGTGTCCGCCGTGCTGGACGCCGGGCTGCGCACCGCCGATATCTGGCAGGAAGGCTGCGAGAAGATCGGCTGCGCCGCGATGGGCGACGCAATTCTGGCCCGGCTGTAAGTGTTGCCGTCCGCGCTGTGCGGGCGCGGACGGCAAAGAGACAGCCCCGGCCACGGAGCCAGGAGAGGAAAGCGCGCCGCTGTGCGAAACGGCGCGAATGTGCAAATTCATAAAAGTGTACCCCCGCCGGGAACCCTGTGCAAGGTTCCTGGCGGGGGTGTTTTTGTGCAGAAGAGTTGAGATTGTGTAGGGAACGGTTGTGACCAAACCGGCAGCATACGGCTCTGCGATGTTTCGGCGGGATGCGGGCATCCCGCCCTACGCATGGCTTTCAGGTTTGTTACCAACACGGCAGGTTTGCTGCCGTGTTGCTCTCGGCCTATGGAACATTTATGAGGATAACAATTCAAGGGGCCCCCCCTCTAATTCAACACGGCTTTATATCCGTCTACCCGATTGCCAGTGATCGTAATATGATAAGTTTCACCAAAGCCGGCTTCCCATGCGATCGGTTCTGCATATTTTGTGATGTCCTCTGGATATATGTTTTCAAAATTGGGCTTCACATACTCGGTAATGACTCGGAACTGCATAGATAGTTCAAAAGGATCGGAAATATTGTTCAGTTCTTCCCTGTTCCACACCACTATGTTATCCGAATCGTGTTTGATTAGCGAACCGTCCGCATTGGATATGCCACCGCTGTATGTGCGGCCGCCTGCCTGATAATCATAAACCAGCAGGCCGATATCCTCTTTCGTATCCACCTGTATCTGCAGGACGATTTCGTCAGCGGCTGGGACGTAGTTCTTCCCATGGAACCGATTGTAAACTACAAGGCTTAGCCCCAACGCAACCGCCACCGCAGCAATAATTCCGATTCTTTGTTTCTCCATCCGGGATACACTCCTGCTTATCCATTCATCTTTGCCTTTATCTTCCGCGCATCATCCAAGTGCTCTTCCCTTCCGTTCAAGCTGTGCATTTCACCGCCACGGCCGGCGGGCGGCGGCGCGGTTGTAACGGAAGCGGCGGTAGAGACGGCTGGCGAGGTAGAGACAGAGTTCAAAGATAATATAATACCACGCGGCCTGCTCCTGCGGGAAAATCGGCAAAGCCCAGAGAACCAGCGCCATATACAGCAGCAGAACGACAATGGTAAAAACACTCTCCAGCCAGCCGCGCCACCTGCGCAGCGATTGGGTCATCCAGATGCGGCGCGCAATGTAGGATCGGATAAAGCTGAGCAGCAGCACAAACGGCAGGAACATATATATCAAAATAGGAAATGTATCTCCGAAAAGGGCCTGCAAAAAATTCGTACCAATATGAAACGGGATATACCAATTGGAGCCGAATGTACAAAGCCAGTCCAGAAAATTGCCGGGCTCCATCTCTCGGGCCATTGCGTCAAAGAGCTCTGCGCGGTTGGGGCCGAGGGTTTCGGCCAGCGTTTTTCCCCCGGCTTCGGCGCGCTCGGCCATTGTGATGAGGTCCTGCCGTACCCGTTCGACTTCATAGAGATTCCAGCTTGCCTTGCGGATCGTCTCCATCGCCACGTCGATTGTGTTGTTATCCGCCAGGGCCAGGTTGGCGCAGCGGCGCTCGTTATCTTTCACCAGCAGCGCGTATTCATTCGGTTGCATCGTCCTGCCTCCTTTCGGGTCCAATATTCCCTTCCAATATAGCGGCCACGCCGGCGGCGGTCGCGCGCCAGGCTTCGCGGAACTCGGCCAGGTAGGTTTCCCCCTCCGGCGTGAGGGCGTAGTATTTGCGGCTCGGGCCGGCGGGCGAAGCGCGGAAGGCGGCCGCGATCAGCCCCTTGCGCTCCAGCCGCAGCAGCAGCGGGTAGAGCGTGCCTTCGGTCACGTCGGCAAAGCCGCCGTCCCGCAGCGTCGCGGCGATCGCGTAGCCGTAACTGGGTTCGCGGGCGATGATCTGCAAAATGCAGCCTTCCAGCGTGCCCTTGCGCAGCTGGCTGCGGTCAAACATCGGCGTCTTTCCCCCTTTCCTGCTTTTCCCGGCGCGACAGAATGTCAGAAAATGGCGCCGCGCCTTCCGGCCGCTACCTTGCGATGCAAGGTTCCTTTGGCTATATTGTATCACAAGGTAGCCGTGCCGGCAACCCCACCCCTGCCGTTCTCCCTTCTGCACAAAGAAGAGTGGGGTGCTTTGTGAAATATCAAAAAATATGGCAGGTATGGCGGTACGCATACCGTCATGCCTGCCATTTACAGGGGCGGATTCCATATCCGCCGGCGAATATCGTACCCCAGAGGTTCCTGGGCCGATGCAAAGGCGCGCATGGTGCGCCACCGCGTGTCGAGAAACTCAACACGCTGCAAAAGGGGCAACAGCCATGCGTTACTGCTTATTGCCCCCGGCCTTCCCTTCCCATGGGCTGCGGATGATTTCGCCTGAATCGACTTTGATTTCGTCTGCAAGTTCGGCGCCGGCTTTGACAATGCCGCCGGGTGCAACATGGACAGCCGCGCCGAGACGGGCGTCGTGGTCAACAATCGCGCCGGCGTTGAGAATGCAGCCGGCCCCGGCATGGACATTCGCCCCGACAAAGGCAAACGGCAGCACAACACTGCCGGGCCCGAGTGAGGCCGAATCGCAAACTTCGGCCATCGGGTGAACAAAGACAGGCAGCTTATAGCCAACGGCGGTCAGTTTTTGCAGCAGCTGGCGGCGCAGGGCGTTGTTTCCAATGGCGACAAAAGCTGCCGGACACTGCCGCCGCAGGCGCGGGTCAACATAATCGCGCAGCATACCGGCACAGCCGGGGGCGTTGTCGTCAAGGTAGACCGGCGTCCCCCAGCCGCCGCTTTCGAGCATTTCACCAAGCTGCCGGCCAAAACCGCCGCGGCCCAGTACGAGGATATGCTTGTACTTTTGCAGAATCGCCATCATAAAAACCCCTTTCGGTTGAACGGCTTTGTTTTGGCACCAGTATAGCACGGTTGGCCCGGCCGGGCAAGCATGCAGGAAAAGTCATACCTTTCAAAATGCCGCCCCATCAAATTTGACAAAAACCGCCCGCCAAACGCCGGCCTGCTGACCAGATGGCTGAAAACTGGGCGCCCCGCTTGCATTTTTGGCAGCGGGGCTTTACACTAAATTTACAAGGGTGCAGCTGACCGATCCTGGGCGCTGTTTTTGGGCAGATCAAAACAGCGCCAGGGGGGGTCAGATGCATCCCGGGGGCTTCCCGGCCCTGCCAAGTTTGCCCAAAGGAGGGTGCAGCGTGGTGTTTCGCCATCTGTGTAAAACGTTGCCTGCTTCGTGCGGGGTTCCGCCGCAGCCGGGGGTTCGTGTATCTTGCAGCCGATAAGCGCAGTGTACCTTATGATACGCTGCGCTGTTTTATTTGCGCGTTTTTAGGAGGTAATTGTTGATGCTGGAACGCAAAAAAGTAGCTGTCATCATGGGTTCGGACAGCGATTGGCCAAACGTGAAGGGCGCGTGCAGCGTGCTCAAAGAATTCGGCGTGCCGTATGAGGCGCACATCCTTTCAGCCCACCGCACCCCCGAAGCTGCCGCCGCCTTTGCCAAAACAGCGCGGGAGAACGGCTACGGCGTGATTTTGTGCGCGGCCGGCATGGCCGCCCACCTGGCCGGCGCGTTTGCCGCCAACACAACGCTGCCGGTTGTGGGTATCCCGATGAAGGGCGGCGCAATGGACGGGCTGGACGCCCTGCTTGCGACCGTGCAGATGCCCTCGGGCTTCCCGGTTGCAACGGTCGCACTCAACGGCGCGAAGAACGCGGCTTATCTGGCCGTGGCGATCCTGGCTGTGTATGACGAAGAACTGGCCGAAAAACTCACCGCTTTCCGCGCCGACACCGCCGCGGCTATCGCCAAGAAGGACGCCGCCATCGCCGCCGAAGCCGCCGCGCTGTAAGCCCTTTTCCCCCAAAGATTTTTTGCCAAAACCGGCGCGCTGTCTTGCGCCGCAGCGGCAAAAACGATACAATAGAAGAAAGAAGAAACTGCGGCCCAGCGCCGCGCTCACCGCACAAGAAAAGGAGATTTATCATGGACGTCAAGATTCTCGATCAGATGTACGAAGGCAAGGCCAAGCAGGTTTTCGCGACGAGCGATCCCGCCATCGTCATGGTTCACTACAAGGACGACGCGACCGCCGGCGACGGCGAGAAGAAGGGCACCATCCGTGACAAGGGCATTGTGAACAACAAGCTGTCCAACGCGCTGATGCAGAAGCTGGAAAAAGAAGGCGTCCCGACACACTATGTCGAGGAGCTCAACGACCGCGACACCCTCGTCAAGAAGGTCGAGATCGTCCCGCTCGAGGTCATCATCCGCAACGTTGCGGCCGGCCATTTCAGCCTTCGCATGGGCGTGCCCGAAGGCACCCCGTTCAAGACCCCGATCCTTGAGTTCAGCTACAAAAACGACGATCTGCACGACCCGTTCATCAACCACTACTACGCCCTCGCGCTCGACCTGGCCACCCAGGAAGAGATCGATACGATCACCGAGTATGCTTTCAAGGTCAACGAGGTGCTCAAGAAGATCCTGCTTGATGCGAACATTCGCCTGATCGACTTCAAGCTTGAGTTTGGCCGCCTGGCTGACGGCACCATCATCCTGGCTGACGAGATCAGCCCCGATACCTGCCGGTTCTGGGATGCAACGACCGGCGCCCACCTGGACAAGGACCTGTTCCGCCGCGATATGGGCGGCGAGGCCGATGCCTACCAGGAAGTCATGAAGCGGCTGCTGGGCTGAGGCTTTGCCATCAATTTGCAAACAACGGAGAAAACAGAAATACCATGAGCGATATGATCCGCAATGCCGGCGGCCTGCACGAGGAGTGCGGCGTTTTCGGCATCTATGATTCCACCGGGCAGACCGATATGGTCAGCGCGGTGTACAGCGCGCTGTATGCGCTGCAGCACCGCGGCCAGGAAAGCTGCGGCATGGCGCTGAATGTGGACGGCGTGCTTTCCGGCCACCGGGACCTTGGGCTGGTGAGCGAGGTGTTCACCAAGCGGGTGCTGGAAGACCTGCCCAAAGGCGCAAAGATGGCTACCGGCCATGTACGGTACGCAACCTCCGGCCTGCGCAGCCGTTCCAACGCCCAACCGATGGTGCTGCACCACTGCAAAGGCGCGATGGCTGTCTGCCACAACGGCAACCTGACCAACGCCGCCCGGCTGCGCCACAAGCTTGAGATGAGCGGTTCGATCTTCCACGGCAGTTCGGATACCGAGGTCATCGGCTATCTGCTGACCCAGAACCGGCTGGTTTCGCCCGATATTGAAACAGCCGTCTGCCGTACAATGGAACAGATCGAAGGCGCGTACAGCCTGGTCATCATGACCCACACCAAACTGATCGCCGCGCGTGACCCGCACGGGTTCCGGCCGCTGTGCGTCGGCGCCCTGCCCGACGGCGCAGGCTTTGCTTTTGCCTCGGAATCCTGCGCGCTGGACGCCGTGGGCGCCAAGATGCTGCGCGATATCGACCCCGGTGAGATCGTCGTTGTTGACCGCAACGGCATGCGCAGCATCCGCACCCACTGCGGCACCGCGCCGCACACCCTGTGCGTGTTTGAGTATATCTACTTTGCCCGGCCGGATTCGGTCATCGAGGGCACCTGCGTGCATGAGGCCCGGCTGCAGGCCGGCCGCTTCCTTGCGCAGGAGCACCCGGTCGAGGCCGACGTCGTCATCGGCGCGCCGGATTCGGGGCTTGACGCCGCGCTCGGCTTTGCACAGGAGAGCGGCATTCCTTACGGCGTCGGGTTCATCAAAAACAAGTATGTCGGCCGGACGTTTATCCAGGGCAGCCAGGCCCAGCGCGAGAGCAGCGTGCGGATCAAGCTCAACGCGATCTCGGCCACGGTGGCCGGCAAGCGTGTTGTGCTGGTGGACGATTCGATTGTGCGCGGCACAACCAGCGCCCGCACCATCAAACTGCTGCGGGAGGCCGGCGCCAAAGAGGTACATTACCGTATTTCGAGCCCGCCGTTCACCCACCCGTGCTATTTCGGCACCGACATCCCCGACCAGAAGCTGCTGATTGCCACCGGCCACACGGTGGAGGAGATCAACAAGATCATCGGTTCGGACACGCTGGGATATTTAAGCGTCGAGCATGTACAGCAGCTGGCCCCCGCCAGCAAATGCCGGTACTGTACCGGCTGCTTTACCGGGCAGTACCCGGTGGCCCCGCCGACCGAGACGATGGAGAGCGTGTATGATCGGCCGCTGAGCCAGTCCAACAAAAACAAAAAACTGTAAACCGATATTGACCCAACACAAAAGGAGCGGACGACCCTATGGAGAAGAGCTATTCGGAAAGCTACGCCGCCGCCGGCGTTGACATTACCGCCGGCTATGAGGCCGTGCGGCTGATGAAGCAGTATGTGGCGCGCACGATGAACGCGCAGTGCATCGGCGGGCTGGGCGGCTTCGGAGGCCTGTTTGAGCTGGATTGCACCGATATGCCCCACCCGGTGCTGATTTCGGGCACCGACGGTGTGGGCACCAAGCTGCGCATCGCCCAGATCCTCGACAAGCATGATACGATCGGCATCGACTGCGTCGCGATGTGCGTCAACGATGTCGTCTGCGCCGGGGCCAAGCCGCTGGTTTTCCTTGACTACATTGCCTGCGGCAAGAACATTCCTGAAAAGATTGCCGAGATCGTCAAAGGCGTGGCCGAAGGCTGCGTGCAGGCCGGCTGCTCGCTGGTCGGCGGCGAAACGGCCGAGCACCCCGGCGTGATGGCTGAGGACGACTACGACCTGGCCGGCTTCACCGTCGGCGCAGTGGACAAGAGCAAGATCCTTGATAATTCGACGATGCAGCCCGGCGATGTGATCATCGCGCTGCCCTCGACTGGCGTACACTCGAACGGTTTCTCGCTCGTGCGCAAGGTTTTCGATATTGAGAACCACCCCGAGGTGCTGAACCGCCATTATGACGAGCTCGGCATGACTTTGGGCGAAGCGCTGCTGGCCCCGACCCGCATCTATGTCAAGCCGGTGCTGGCTGTGATGAAGCAGATCACGGTCAAGGGCGTCTCCCACATCACGGGCGGCGGCTTTTATGAGAACATCCCCCGCAGCCTGAAGGCCGGTTGCTGCGCCCGCATCGCCAAGGCCGACGTGCGCACCCCGGCGCTGTTCGACCTGCTGGCGAAGGAAGGCAACATTCCCGAGCATGATATGTTCAACACCTTCAACATGGGCGTCGGCATGGTGCTGACCGTCGCGGCCGAGGACGCCGACAAGGCGATTGAAATCCTCAAGGCCCACGGCGAGGACGCCTACCGCCTTGGCGTGATTGCCGAGGGCGAAGGGGTGGAACTGGTATGAAGCGGATCGCGGTGCTGGTTTCCGGCGGGGGAACCAACTTACAGGCTATTTTGGAGAGCGAACGCCGCGGTGAAAACTCGAACGGCCAGGTCGTGCTGGTGGTGGCGAGCAAACCCGGCGTCTATGCGCTGACCAGGGCCGAAAACTTTGGGGTCAAGACGGCGGTGGTGCCCCGCAAAAACTTTGCGAAGAGCGAGGATTTTGACGCGGCGCTGCTTGATGTTTTGCGTGAAAACGCGATCGACCTTGTGGTGCTGGCCGGCTTTTTGAGCGTGCTGGGGCCGAGTGTGATCGAAGCCTACCCCAACCGCATTTTGAACGTCCACCCGAGCTTAATCCCGAGCTTTTGCGGCCCGGGGTTCTACGGGCTGCGGGTACATGAGGCGGCGCTGGCGCGCGGAGTGAAAGTGACCGGCGCAACGGTGCATTTTGTGAACGAGGAGTGCGACGGCGGGCCGATCCTGCTGCAAAAGGCCGTGGCCGTACAGCCCGGCGATACCCCCGAAACCCTGCAAAAACGGGTGATGGTGGAGGCCGAATGGGAACTTTTGCCCCGCGCCATCGCGCTTGTGTGTAACGAGGAGGTTTGAATCGTATGAAGAAGAATCTCTACAAGTATCTTTCCGGCAACGAATACCCCGGCCGCGGCATCTGCATCGGCCTTTCGCCGGACGGCAACCGCGCGCTGATCAGTTACTGGATCATGGGCCGCAGCGCCAACAGCCGCAACCGCGTGTTTGAGGCCTACCCCGAGCGCGGCGGCATCCGCACCGTCGCGGCCGACCCGGCCAAGATGGAGGACCCGCACCTGATTATCTACAATCCCGTGCTGACGCTGGGTGATACGACGATTGTGACCAACGGCGACCAGACCGACACGATCTACAACTTTATCCGGGATGGGCTCTACCCCGGCTACAGCTTTGAGGCCGCGCTGGCCACCCGCACCTTTGAGGACGACGCGCCGAACTTCACCCCGCGTATTTCGGGCATTGTGGATATGCGGCTGGGCGGCTACAAGCTGAGCATCCTGAAGAGCTGTGAGGGCAACGACGACAGCGTACAGCGCCAGACCTTCGACTACCCGCAGCCGATCGCCGGCGAGGGGCACCTGATCACGACCTACCAGAAAAACGGCAACCCGATCCCGAGCTTTGCGGGCGAACCGATGCGGGTGACCCTGGATGAGAACGACCCCGAAGAGTTTGCCGGCAAACTGTGGGAAGCCCTGAACCCCGACAACAAGGTCAGCCTGTTTGTGCGCGGCATTGAGCTGGGCACCGGTGACTATGAGGACACGATTCTGAACAAATACAACACGGTGGAGGGCCAGAGATGAACGAATTCCAACTGAAATACGGCACCAACCCCAACCAGAAACCGGCCCGCATCTTTATGGCGGACGGCAGCGAGCTGCCGGTCACCATTTTGAACGGCAAGCCGGGGTACATCAACTTCCTCGACGCCTTCAACAGCTACCAGCTTGTCAAAGACCTGCGCGCCGCGCTCGGTCTGCCGGCCGCTGCGAGCTTCAAACACGTCTCCCCCGCCGGCGCGGCCGTCGGCCTGCCGCTGGACGAGACGCTGCGCCGGATGTACCACATTGATCTTTCGGCCGAGCTTTCCCCGCTGGCCTGCGCCTACGCCCGCGCCCGCGGCGCCGACCGGATGTCGAGCTTCGGCGACTGGATCGCGCTGTCCGACGTCTGCGACCTGGCCACCGCCAAGCTGATCCAGCACGAGGTCAGCGACGGCATCATCGCGCCCGGGTATGACGAGGACGCGCTTGCCGTGCTGAAAACAAAGAAAAAAGGCAACTACAACATTGTTGCAATCGACCCCGATTACACCCCCGCCCCGCTCGAGCGGCGCACGGTCTACGGCGTGACCTTTGAGCAGGGCCGGCAGGATCTGGCGATCACGGCTGATACGATGCTTACGAACATCGTGACCAAAAACAAGACCCTGACCGAGGAGCAGAAGCGGGATCTCGTCATGAGCCTGATCGTGCTCAAGTACACCCAGTCCAACAGCGTCTGCTATGTGCAGGGCGGCCAGACGATCGGCGTTGGCGCCGGGCAGCAGAGCCGCATCCACTGCACCCGCCTGGCCGGCCAGAAGGCCGACAACTGGCAGCTGCGCCATATGCCGAAGGTGCTTGATCTGCCCTTCCGCGACGATGTGACCAAGCCCAACCGCGACAACGCAATCGACGTTTACATCGGCGATACGCCGGAGGATGTGATCGGCGACGACGTCTGGGCCGAAACCTTCACCGAGCAGCCCGCCCCGCTCACGGCCGAAGAGAAGGCCGCCTGGCTGGGCCAGGTGACCGGGGTATCGCTTGGCAGCGACGCCTTCTTCCCGTTTGGCGACAACATCGAGCGCGCGCGCCGCAGCGGCGTGACCGCGATCGTGCAGCCCGGCGGTTCGATCCGCGACCAGCAGGTCATCGATACCTGCGACAAGTACGGCATCGCGATGGCGTTCTGCGGCATCCGGCTGTTCCACCATTGATACGGCGGGGAGGAGTTGGGGATGAGAGATTCCGCATACCCGATTCCTCCCCTTTTGCTATTGTGAGGAAGGCGGCAAGCGGCGCTTTGCCCCCCTTCCCCTGCGACGAAAAGGAGTTTGCTATGAAGATTCTGGTCGTCGGCGGCGGCGGACGCGAACACGCGATCATCCGCGCGCTGCAAAAAAGCCCCCTGCACCCGGCTCTTTACTGCGCGCCGGGCAACGGCGGCATCGGGTACGACGCGGCCTGTGTTGATATCAAGGCCACCGACGTCGCGGCGATGGTCGCCTATGCGAAGGAGAACGCGATCGACTACGCGGTGGTCGCGCAGGACGACCCGCTGGCCCTTGGCATGGTGGATGCGATGGCCGAGGCCGGCATCCCGTCCTTCGGCCCGAACGCCGCGGCCGCCCGCATTGAGTCGAGCAAGGTGTTCAGCAAGAATTTGATGAAGAAGTACGGCATCCCGACCGCCGACTATGAAACCTTTGACGACGCCGACGCGGCGCTCGGCTACATCCGCAGCCGCGGCAAGTACCCGGTCGTCATCAAGGCGGACGGGCTTGCGCTCGGCAAGGGCGTGCTGATCTGTGAGGACGAGGCCGCGGCCGAAGCGGGGCTCAAAGAGATTATGCTGGACAAAAAGTTCGGCGCATCGGGCAACCGGGTGGTGGTCGAGGAATTTTTGACCGGGCCGGAGGTCAGCGTGCTGTCCTTCTGCGACGGCAAGACGGTGATCCCGATGGTTTCGAGCATGGATCACAAGCGGGCGCTGGACGGCGACGAAGGGCTGAACACCGGCGGCATGGGCACTGTGGCCCCGAACCCCTATTACACGCCGGCCGTGGCCGCCGAATGTATGGAAAAGATTTTCCGCCCCACCGTCGCCGCGATGCAGGCCGAGGGCTGCCCGTTCAAAGGGTGCCTGTACTTCGGCCTGATGATCACCCCCGACGGGCCGAAGGTCATTGAGTACAACTGCCGCTTTGGCGACCCCGAGGCCCAGGTGGTGCTGCCGCTGCTGGAAAGCGATCTGCTGACCATTATGCAGGCGACGACCGACGGCACGCTGGATAAGACCGAAGTCAAGTTCCGCGACGGCGCGGCCGCCTGCGTGATCCTTGCTTCGGGCGGGTACCCGCTCGCCTATGAGAAGGGCAAGGAGATCACCGGCCTGACCGACGGCCAGCTGCCCGATGCGCCCGACGTAACCGTCTACCACGCCGGCACCGCCCGCCGGGGCGATGCGCTGGTGACGGCCGGCGGCCGGGTTCTGGGCGTGACCGCAACCGGCTCTACCCTGACGCAAGCGCTGAAAACCGCCTACGCGGCGGCGGAGCGCATCCATTTTGACGGGGCGCACAAGCGCAGCGACATTGGCCGCCGCGCGCTGGCGGCGCTGCCGAACGAATGAGGAGGTTTTCATGGTTTACCGCATTTATGTCGAAAAGAAGCCCGGCTTTGACGGCGAGGCCCAGGGCCTGCTGGCCGAGCTGACCGATCTTTTGGGCATTTCCTCGCTCAAAGGTCTGCGGCTGCTCAACCGGTACGATGTCGAGGGCATCGACCGCGACCTGTTTGAAAAGGCCATCCCGACGGTTTTCAGCGAACCGCCGGTTGATCTGACCTATGACGCGCTGCCCGCCGCCTCCACCGTCTTTGCGGTGGAGTATCTGCCCGGCCAGTTTGACCAGCGGGCGGACTCGGCCAGCCAGTGCATCCAGCTGCTGAGCCAGGGCGAGCGCCCCGACGTGCGCAGCGCGCGGGTCTATCTGCTGGAGGGCGATCTCTCGGCCGACGACCTTGCCGCCATCAAGAAGTACGTCATCAACCCGGTTGAAGCGCGGGAAGCGAGCCTGGATGAGCGCGAGACGCTCAAGATGGAGTTTGCGATCCCCTCGGCCGTTGAAACGCTGACCGGCTTCACCGCCCTCGACGACGAGGCGCTTGAAGCGTTCCGGGTCGAGCGCGGCCTTGCGATGGATCATGCCGACATCGTGTTCTGCCAGGATTACTTCAAGAGCGAGCACCGCGACCCGACCATCACCGAGATCAAGGTCATCGACACCTATTGGAGCGACCACTGCCGGCACACAACCTTCGGCACCATCCTTGACGATGTCAAGATCGACGACGCCGTTGTGCAGGCTGCGTTTGACCGGTACATGGCGCTGCGCGCCGAGACCGGCCGCGACAAAAAGAACCGCACCCTGATGGACTGCGCGACGATCGGCGCGAAGGCGCTCAAGCAGCGCGGGGTCCTCAAAAACCTTGACGAGAGTGAGGAAATCAACGCCTGCACCGTCAAGATCCAGTGCGATGTAGACGGCGAGATGCAGGACTGGCTGTTCCTATTCAAGAACGAAACCCACAACCACCCGACCGAGATCGAACCGTTCGGCGGTGCGGCCACCTGCATCGGCGGCGCGATCCGCGACCCGCTTTCGGGCCGCAGCTACGTCCACCAGGCAATGCGGGTGACCGGCGCGGGCGACCCGCTTGTCCCGGTCAAGGATACGATGCCTGGCAAGCTGCCGCAGCGCAAGCTGGTCACAACGGCGGCGCAGGGCTATTCGAGCTACGGCAACCAGATCGGTCTGGCGACCGGCCAGGTGGACGAGCTGTACCATCCCGGGTATGTTGCCAAGCGGATGGAGATCGGCGCGGTGGTCGGCGCAACGCCGGCGAGCCATGTCCGGCGCGAGACCCCGGCCCCCGGCGACGTCGTCATCCTGCTGGGCGGTCGCACCGGCCGCGACGGCATCGGCGGCGCGACGGGTTCGAGCAAGGCGCACAAGCTCTCGAGCCTCGAGACCTGCGGGGCCGAGGTGCAGAAGGGCAACGCCCCGATCGAGCGCAAACTGCAGCGGCTGTTCCGGCGCGAGGACGCCTGCAAGCTCATCAAGCGCTGCAACGACTTCGGCGCGGGCGGCGTTTCGGTTGCGATCGGCGAGCTGGCCGACGGGCTGCGCATCGATCTGAACAAGGTCACCAAGAAGTACGAGGGCCTGGACGGCACCGAGCTCGCGATCAGTGAAAGCCAGGAGCGGATGGCGGTGGCCGTGGCGGCCGCCGACGCCGAGACCTTCATGGCGCTGGCCAACGAGGAAAACCTCGAGGCGACCATCGTCGCGACGGTGACCGAGGAAAAGCGGATGGTCGAAGTCTGGAACGGCGTTGCGATTGTCGATCTTTCGCGCGAGTTCCTCAACTCGAACGGCGCGGAACGCCACGCCAGCGCCCACATCCAGGCCGGCCATGCCTGGAAGCCGGCCTGGGCCGGCGAGACCTTTGCCGACAAGATGCGCGCGATGGTGGGCGACCTGAACGTTTGCAGCAAGAAGGGCCTGGGCGAGCGGTTTGACGCGACGATCGGCGCTTCGACAGTGCTGATGCCCTACGGCGGGCAGTACCAGCTGACCCCCGCGATGGCGATGGCCGCCAAGCTGCCGGTGGATGGCGAGACGACGACCTGCTCCGGCATGGCCTGGGGCTTCAACCCCTATCTGACCGAGGCCGACCCCTACCGCGGGGCCTACACCGCCGTGGTCGAAAGCGTGACCAAGCTGGTCTGTGCGGGCTTCCACCATGAAGATATGTACCTGACCTTCCAGGAATATTTCCCGCATCTCGGCGATAAGGCCGAGCGCTGGGGCCAGCCGCTGGCCGCGCTGCTCGGCGCGCTGGACGCTCAGATGGGGCTGGGGATTGCCTCGATCGGCGGCAAGGACAGTATGTCCGGCAGCTTCGAGGGCCTCGACGTACCGCCGACCCTTGTGAGCTTTGCGACCGGCATCGGCCGCACCCGCGACGTGCTGAGCCCCGAGTTCAAGAAAGCGAACAGCTCCGTCGTCATCTTGAAGCCGCAGTATAAAGATGGCCTGCCCGAAATCAGCAGCCTGCTTTCGATCTACAAGATCGTTGAACAGATGATTGACGAGGGGAAGGTGCTGGCCGCCTCCACGCCGGGCTACGGCGGCGTGGCCGAAGCGCTGTTCAAAATGTGCGTCGGCAACCATGTCGGTCTCAACCTCAGCAGCCGCATCAACCCCGACAAGCTGCTGGAGCCCTGCTACGGCGCGATCATCCTGGAGCTGCTCGACGCTTCGGCAGGCGAGTTCCTCGGCGTGACGACGGTCGATTACACGATGACGATCGGCGAGGAAACGCTGGATCTCGCCGAACTGCAGGAGATCTGGGAGCGCAAGCTCGAGCCGGTCTTCCCCTACCGCAAGGCGGGCGACGAGGTCGAGGCGATCTCCTACCCGGTCAAGCCGCTTGACCGCGTGGCCCCGGCTGTGCGGCTGGCCAAGCCGCGGATCATCATCCCGGTGTTCCCCGGCACCAACTGCGAGTATGACACGGCCCGCGCGTTCCGGCGCGCCGGCGGCGACCCGCACATCCTCGTGCTCAAGAACCTGACCCCCGCCGACGTGGCCGAGAGCTGCGAGGCGCTGGTCAAGGAGCTGGACGCCGCGCAGATTCTGATGCTGCCGGGCGGTTTTTCGGGCGGCGACGAGCCGGACGGTTCGGCCAAGTTCATCTCGGCCTTCTTCCGCGCGCCGGCGGTGGCCGATGCGGTCAACCGCCTGCTGAAAGAGCGCGACGGCCTGGCGCTGGGCATCTGCAACGGGTTCCAGGCGCTGATCAAGCTCGGCCTTGTACCCTACGGCGAGATCCGCCCGATCACGGCCAACGACCCGACCCTGACCTTCAACACGGTGCACCGCCACCAGAGTATGCTTGTGCGCACCCGGGTTGCTTCGAACAAGAGTCCCTGGCTTTCGAAGTGCGAGGTCGGCGACGAGCACCTGATTGCAATCAGCCACGGCGAAGGGCGGTTTGTCTGCAACGACGCGCTGCTGCAAAAGCTGATTGCCAACGGCCAGGTCGCCACCCAGTATGTCGATCTGAACTGCGTGCCGACGATGGATCAGCGCTACAACCCCAACGGCAGCGTGCTGGCGATCGAGGGCATCACCAGCCCCGACGGCCGCGTGTTCGGCAAGATGGGCCACAGCGAACGCAGCGGCGAACTGCTGTACAAAAACGTCCACGGCGACAAATACCAGCCGATTTTCGAAGGCGGCGTGAATTACTTTAAGCTTTAATTCATTCGTTTAGATACCAGAAAGGAGTGTCCCATGCCGCACGATCGTTATATTTCTCCGTTTTCCACCCGCTACGCCTCGGACGAGATGCAGTACATTTTCTCTGACGACAACAAGTTCCGCACCTGGCGGCGGCTTTGGATTGCGCTGGCCAAAGCCGAGCAGAAGCAGGGCCTTGCCATCACCGACGAGCAGATCGCCGAGCTCGAAGCCCACAAGGACGACATCAACTATGAGGAAGCCGCCGCGCGCGAAAAGCTTGTGCGGCACGATGTGATGAGCCACGTCTATGCCTACGGCTTGCAGTGCCCGAAGGCAAAGGGCATCATCCACCTGGGCGCGACCAGCTGCTATGTCGGCGACAACACCGACGTCATCATCATGCGCCAGGGCCTTGAACTCGTGCGCGGCAAGCTGATCGGCGTGCTTTCGAACCTGGCCAAGTTTGCCGAAACCTACAAGGATATGCCCTGCCTGGCCTACACCCACTGCCAGCCGGCCCAGCTGACCACCGTCGGCAAGCGCGCGACGCTCTGGATGAACGAGTTCTACATGGACGTGCAGGAGATCGAGCACCAGGCCGCGAGCCTTTCGCTGCGCGGCGTTAAGGGTACGACCGGCACCCAGGCCAGCTTTATGGAGCTGTTCGGCGGCAACGCCGAGAAGGTCAAGGCTGTCGAGGCCGACGTCTGCGCCCAGATGGGCTTTGACAAGGTTGTGCCGGTCTGCGGCCAGACCTACAGCCGCAAGGTGGATTACAACGTCCTGTCTGCCCTGGGGGGCCTCGCACAGAGCGCGATGAAGATGGCGACCGACATCCGGCTGCTGGCCAACTTCAAGGAGATGGAGGAGCCGTTTGAAAAGAACCAGATCGGTTCTTCGGCAATGCCCTACAAGCGCAACCCGATGCGCTGCGAGCGGATCTGCGCGCTGGCCCGCTACCTGATGATCGACGTGCTGAACCCTGCGATGACCGCCGGAACCCAGTGGTTTGAGCGCACGCTGGACGACAGCGCGAACAAGCGCATCGCGATGGCCGAAGGCTTTTTGGCCGCCGACGCGATTTTGAACATCCTGCTCAACGTATCGGACGGGCTGGTCGTCTACCCGAAGGTTGTCCGCAGCCGGGTCATGGCCGAGCTGCCGTTTATGGCGAGCGAGAACATCATGATGAAGGCCGTCAAGAAGGGCGGCGACCGGCAGGAGCTGCACGAGCGGCTGCGCGAGCACGCGGTGGCCGCGGCGGCCGTCGTCAAGCAGGAGGGCCAGCCCAACGATATGATTGCCCGGGTCGAGGCCGACCCGGCCTTCGGCCTGACCCGCGAGGAGATCGAGAGCGAACTGCAGCCCGAGGCTTTCACCGGCCGCGCGCCGCAGCAGGTGGAGGAATATCTTGATTCCTACATCCGTCCGCTGCTCTCCGCCAACCCCGACGACATCGGCCTGACCGCCGAACTCAGCGTCTGAGGATTGCGGTTTCCGCTTCATAATCCATCAAACAAATACCCCGCCGCCCGCGGGGGAAGGTGTTCCCTTCCCTGCCGTGGGCGGCGGGGGTTTTGTTTTTGAGTGAGGAGTTAGGAGCTTTGGTGGATCGGCGACCGTTGGCCGCCTCAAAAAAGCGGCGGAGATGGTTTACGGCGACCCGCTATCTTGCCAGTTCCCATGTCTCCGCGCTCAGGGTGTCGTCGGGGTTGCGGGTGACAAGGATGACGGTCTCGGCGGGGGCATCGTCCGGCTGGATCGTTTCCAGCGGCATCGTCTCGCCGGGGGCGATGCCGTCCACCGCCAGCGCGCCGCCGTCCGAAAGGAACCACGCCTTGCCGCCGCTGTAGCCGGGCGCTTCGGTCAGGGCGACCGTCTCGGTGGCGATCAGCGTGCCGTTTTCCCGCACTTCCTCGGCCGTGTGGGTGGGCAGGGCGGCTTCGGTTTCGGGTTCTTCCGTCCCCGCTTCCCCGCCTGCGCCGGCCCACTGATCGAGCATAGCCTTGGCAGCCTGCGGGTCGGCTTCGGCCGGATCAAGCGGCAGGTCAAAGACAAGGTTGACCCCCGCGTAATCGACCTGCGGGGTGATCGCGCCGGTCGCTTCGTCATAGGCGAAGGCGGCCGTGCTGAAAAACGGGCTGCCGGTCGAGACGCAGAGCACGACCTCCCGGTCGGCAAACACGGTCAGATCGTCGCAGCTGACAAGCAGGTAGCGCACGCCTTCCAGGACGATGTCCTGCCGGTCGGGGCTGAACCAGTAGGATGCGGGCGAGCAGTCGGGGATCGCAAGCGCCGGCCAGACCATGCTGTTGCTGAGCGAGAAATCCTGCTCGGCGGCCAGGTCGTCCATCGGGACGCCGTCGCTGTGTTCGACGGCCAGCACGGCGTAGGTGCGGCCGGCGGGGGCGGCTTCGCCCCAGCTGCTTGACCAGTGTTCGTTCAGGTTTTCGCCGCTGACAAGGCCGAGCAGCGTCACATCGTACCCGGCATCGGACTGGGTTTCGTTGACCGCGATCGCGGCGGGGTCGTCAAACAGATCGGCGAGCGGCGCATTGCCGGCCGCCGCGGCCACCTCGCGGCCGGAGAGCAGGTTACCGGCCGCATAGACGCCGACGCCAAAGCAGGCGGCGGCCGCGACCAGCGCAAAGGCGATGGGGCGTTTGTGGGTTCGCATGGGGGAATCTCCTTTCGCATAGCGGGCGGCGCCGCGGCGGCGGGCCGCGCCGGCGATGGCCGCGCGGTCCAGGCCATAGGCCTGCATCGCATGGGCCAGCAGGGTGCGTTCGCTGGGGTTGTGTTGCTGTTTCATTCCGAGACGCCGTCCTTTCGATAAAATTCACGCAGTTTGGCCAGCGTGCGGTAGAGTTTTGCCTTGACGGTGGATTCCTTCATGCCGAGCAGCGCGGCGGTCTGCCGCAGCGTCATATCCAGCGCATAGACGCAGACAAAGATGCGCTGTACATCGGGCGGGAAGGTCTTGAGCCGGGCCGCGATCTCGGCCGCCAGCAGCTTGTCCTCCACCAGCTGTTCGGGCAGCGGGGGCTGGTCGGCCTGCTGCAGGTCGGGCTCATCGTAGAGCTCGCCGTCCTGTGCGGTGCGCTGCAATGGGATCAGCGTCCCGAGCCGCTGGCGCAGCGTGTAAAACCGCCGCAGCTTGGCTTTGGCTACATGGCGCACAAATGCGGCGGGGTCACGCAGGTAGCCGCCGCCTTTTTCCAGCAAAACGGCATAGACTTCGGCGTACACCTCCTGCATCAAGTCGGGCAGCTGGGCTGGATCGGCGCAGCGGCGGGTCAGGTAGCGCAGGGTATCGGCATAGGTATCTTCGTACAGGGCTTCAAAGAAGGGGGCAGGGTCTTGCGCGCGCAACATTCTTCACCTCTTTCCTCTGGTTTGTGTGCGCGGGGCGGGGTTTGGTTGCACGGCGGCAGAAAAAAACCGCCTGCGGCGAACAGGCGGTGAAAGATTTATTCGGTTGGGGCCGCAGTCGGGGCGGCGGTGGCGTCCCCTGCGCCGGCGTCGCCGGATTCGGCCGGGGGTTCGGTCGGGGCCGGGGTTGGGGTGGGGGCGGCTGCGCTGTTGAAGGTGGGGCGGATGCCGCCGCTCGAATCCTGCTGGCTGACGTCCAGCGTGCCGCGGTCGGTGGAGGAAAGGCCGCTGCCCGCGACATCAAGCAGGATCGCAGCGGCAAACCGGATCTTGTACTCCAGGTTGTTCGCGGTGCCAACCAGCACCGAAACCCGCCCTTCATACAAAAAGTTCAGCTCGCTCATATCTGTCAGCGAGACCAGCGTCGTGCCCTCCAAAAGGCCCTGGGTATCAAGTTCCTGCATGAGCTCTTCAAGCACATCGGCCGCGGTGGCCGCGCCGCTTTCGGGCGTGAAGGTCTGGGCCGAGGCCGTACTCTCAAGGGAAAGGAAGCTGCCAGGCGTGGTCGGCTGGCCTTCGACCAGTTTTGCTTCTAACAGAATCAGCCCGTCGGGCTGGGATTCGGCGCTGCGCAGCACCTTGAGCCCATCGCTGAGTACAAGCCATCCGCTGCCGGTATCCAGCGCAAACCGCTCGGTCGCCGGCTGAACCCGCACCACGACGGTACCGGGCAGCTGGGCGTGCACTTCGACCTCGTCGAGGTAGGGCAGGCTTTGCAGAAGAACCTGCGCCTTTTCGGCGGTCGAGAAGCCGAAGAGGTTGTCCCCTTCCTGCAGATCGAGCAGGCTGAGGATTTCCTCCTCGGTATAGACGCCGGTGTTGGCGGGGGCGGTGCCATCGATGTTTTCGACACGGAACCCGGTCACCTTGAACAGCAGGTTCACCGAAAGCACCACGCCCAGCACCAGCACCGCAAAAACAACCAGCATGCCAAGTATCGCGCGCCTGCGCTTGCGGCGCAGCTGTTCGGCCTGGGTCACACGGCGCGGCGGCCGGGTGCGGCCGGCGGGGCGGTAGCCTGGTTTCTGCGGGTTGTGGGTTGGCGGCCGGCGGGGCGGCTGGGTGCGGCGAGGCTCCGCCTGGGCGCTTGGCCCCCTTCCTGCCGCCGGCTTGCGGGATGGGCGGGCGCCCCTGTCTGCCGGCCGGCCGCCATCTGCCGCGGGCCGTGCGCCCGCAGGGCGGCTTGCCTGGCGCGGCGGGTCCTTGCGCAGACCCATCCGGCTCTTCATGCTGCGGTGCTGTGCCCGTGGCGGCGGGTTGGCGGCGGATTTTTGCCGTCGGCTGCGCTGGTCGCGGTCCATCCGCCGTTCCTCCTTCCCTGGTTGGTCCGTTTTGGTGTATGCGTGTTGTCAAAGCCGCTTTGGGTGTGGATATCCCGCACGCCTTTCAGCGGCCGCTGTGCACAAGCTGCAGCAGCCGCGCGGTAATTGTATTTAGGCTGTCCGGCTGGCCCAGGCTGCGGGCACAGCGGCCCATCTCGGCCAGGCGCTGCGGCTGGGCCAGCAGGCTTTTGACTGTATCGATCAGCTTTTCACCGGTCAGATCCTTTTCCTCTATGACGACGGCGGCGCCGGCTTTTTCAAGTTCCAGTGCGTTGTAATACTGATGGTTTTCAGCCACGTTCGGGCTCGGGATCAGGATGGAAGCCCGACCCATGACCTCAAGTTCCGCCAGTGTCAGCGCGCCCGACCGCGCGATAACAAGGTCCGCCGCGGCAAGCAATTCCGGCATATTGTCAATGTATTCCTTCACGACAAGGCTTTCACCCGGCGCAAAGTGATGTTCGCGCGCAAGATCTTGAAACAGCTGCACGCCGCGGCTGCCGGTGGCGTGCAGGTGCAGTACGTTCTGGCGGGTCTGTTGTTCCCAGCCGCAGAGCGCGCCGACCACCTCGTTGATGCGGCGGGCGCCCAGGCTGCCGCCAAAGCTCAGGATCACGGTACGGTCCTTTGCGCCAATCTTGGCGCGGGCCGCCGCACGGTCCTGGGTGAGCAGCTCAGGGCGAACCGGGTTGCCAACGACAACCGTCTTGTCCGGCGCGCCAAGCTTTTCAACGGCGTCGGCGCTGGCTGCCAGCACCACATCGACATCCTTTGCCAGGAGTTTGTTGGTCACACCCGGGAAAGCGTTTTGCTCATGGATTGCCGTATGAATTCCCTTTTTTGCGGCCGCGCGGACAATCGGCCCGCTGACATAGCCGCCGCAGCCGATGACAAGATCTGGCTGCACTTCGCGCAGAATGGCCGCCGTGCGCGGGCCGGACAGCGCCAGATGCCACAGCGCCAGGACATTGCGGCGGATATTTTCTGCCGTGAGTTTGCGCTGGAAACCGTTGATTTCAATGTGATGGAACGGGTAGCCTGCCTTGGTCACAAGGCCGTACTCCATCCCTTCGCGCCGGCCGGCAAAGTGGATCTCAGCCGCAGGGTCGGCCTTTTTCAGTGCCCCGGCAATCGCCAGGGCCGGGTTGATATGGCCGGCTGTACCGCCGGCGGCAATCAATACGCGCATAGGTTGCGCCCCTTTCTTTCTCTGTTCAACGCGGGATTCACACGGTGTGCTCACGCCGGCGGTATACGCGGCGGCCGGTCTCGCCCTGGCCGCTGTGCAGCCGGGCATAAAGCTGCTGCTGGTTTTGTTTGCGCTGGGCTGCGATCCGTGCATTGCCGGCACGGGAGATGCTCAGCAGCACCCCCATTTCACAGAGCAACAGCAGCAAACTGGTACCGCCGGAGGAAAAGAACGGCAAACTGATGCCGGTGTTCGGCAAAGTGGCGGTCACCACCCCGATGTGGCAGAAAACCTGCCAGGCCACCTGGGCCGTGATGCCGATGCCGATCATGGTGCCGAAATAATCGGGCGCACGCAGCGCAATGAAGATGCCCTGCAGAATCAGTGCCGCAAACAGCAGCACGCAGAGCAGCGCGCCCAAAAAACCGAGTTCCTCACAAACGATGGAAAAGATGAAATCGTTGGTAGCTTCAGGCAGCCACAGATGCTTTTGCAGGCTGTTGCCGATGCCCCGGCCGGTCAGCCCGCCCGAAGCGATGGAGTACAGGCTCTGGGTTGTCTGCCAGCCAAGGTCAACATCGCTTTCAGCAAAGAGCCCCCAAGCCCCCAGACGTTCGTTGGCAACATCGTTGCCCTCCGCCGTCAGCATAAAATACAAACCGCCCAGGCCCGTGGCGGCGGCCAGCGGCATCCAGCGCAGACCGCACCCGCCGCACAGCAGCATGGTACCGGCGATCGCACAGATCAGCAAAATGGCCGAGTTGTGCGGCTCCATACGCAGCAGCACCAGAATTGGCACAACCGGCAGCAGCGGCAAAAGCAGGCCATACCACAGCGATTTGCGCTGCTGGTAATGCTTGTCACTAAACAGGGCGATGCCCAAAACCACCGCGAACTTCGCAATTTCCGAAGGCTGCAGCGAGGTACCGAACAGGTACACCCAGCGGTGGCAGTTGTTTTGCGGTTCGCTGTACAGCGCCAGCACCAGCAGTGCAAGCAGCAGGATGTACAGGTGCCAAAAGACATGGCGCAGCGCATGGTAGTTGATGTTCGAGATCAAAAACATCGCGGCGATGCCGATCAGCGCAACGATTGCCTGCGGCGCAATGTAGTAGTAAATATCGTCAAAGCGGTAATAGGCGGTAACATAGCTGGCTGAAAACAGCATAATCAGCCCGTAGACAAGCACGAGCAGCAGCGTGCCGACAAATCCCCAGGAGACGGGGCCGCGTTCCTCCTTGCGGAAGCTGATGTCGCGCAGAAAGCGGAACAGGTTGCCAAAAGCGAGGTCTAAAAATTGGGCTGCCAGCAAGGCGGGCTCCCCTCCTTTCTGGGCTGTGCGCTGCACGCGCCCCAGCCGGAAATAACAATCAGGCGTAATAGATGTACAAGAGCCCCAACGCCACGCCGATCAGCGCAATCAGGCTGAAAAAGGCATCGATGCGGGCTTCCTTCCAGCCGCGCATCTCAAAGGCGTGGTGAATCGGGGTCATGCGGAAGATTCGCTTGCCATGGGTGGCTTTGAAATAAAGGCGCTGGATGACAACGGTCATGGCATCCCAGATATAGACGATGCCGAAGAAAAGCACAAGTTCCGGCCAGCCCATCACGAAAGCCAGCGCCGTGACCATGCCGCCCAGAAACATGCTGCCGGTATCCCCCATGAATACCTTGGCCGGATAAAAGTTCCAGACAAGGAACCCTGCGCAGGCCGCCGCCGTGGCGGTGGAGAGCACCGCCACCTGGTAATGGCCGAGCATGCTGGCCGCCAGCAGGTAGCCGAGCATCGAGACAAAGGTCACACAGGAGCAAAGCCCGTCAAGGCCATCGGTCAGGTTAACCGCATTGACAAGAAAGATGATGCCGAAGAAAGCGATCGGGTAATAGGCCAGCCCCAGGTTGACCGCACCGAAAAACGGCAGCATGATTGTGGTGCTGCAAAGCCCCAGGCTGTACAGCCCGGCCATAAAGCAGCCGGTAACCAAAAACTGCAAAATCAGTTTTTGCCAGGCATAAAGCCCAAGGTTGCGGTGGCGCACCACCTTGGCAAAATCATCCAAAAAGCCGATAAAGCCGGAGCCAAAGGCCAGGAACAGCACCAGCAGCCCGCTTTGGGTCTGCTGCGGGGTGAGCAAACCGGGCGAATAACGCTGCAGGCCCGCGTACACCAGCCCGGCCGACAGCAGAATCCCCACGATAAAGCAGAACCCGCCCATGGTAGGGGTTCCCTGCTTTTTGCTGTGCCAGGTGGGGCCGGATTCCCGAATGGTCTGACCAAAGTGCAGCCGGTGCAGCGCCGGAATCAAAAAAAAGCCGGATAAAGCAGTGATGCAGAAAGCAGCAACAGCGGCCGCCACCAGCATCCAGGACACAATCATCCCCATGGTATTCCCCCAAACAATCAGGTTGTGGTCGGCTGTGCAGGCAGCGCGTCATACAGTTGTTGAAGGATTTCCTCAAACTGCATGGCATGGCTGGCTTTGGCCAGCAGCACATCGCCCGGGCGCAGGTTAGACCTTAGATATTCTACTACTTCCTGCGGATTTTGGCAATAGAGCACGGTTGCGCCGGCCGCACGGGCGGCATCGGCCAGCGCGGCGCTGCGCGGCCCGGTGGCAACAACCAGGTCGGCCACGCCGGCGGCCAGGGCGCCGGTTTCGCGGTGGGCCTGCTCACTGGCTGCGCCCAGTTCCAGCATATCGCCAAGCAGCGCAATCCGCCGCCCGCCGGGGCCGGGGGTGCGGCGGGCCAGCACATCCAGCGCCGCGCGCATGCTGTCCGGGCTGGCGTTGTAGCAATCTTCCAGGAAGGTGACGCCGCCGTGGGTTACCAGGTTCTGCCGCATACCGGTCGTCTGGTAACGGGCCAGCGCGGCGGACGCGCGGGCCGGATCAAGCCCCAGGCGGGTCGCGGCGGCGTAGGCAGCCAGCGCGTCATAGACGGTGTGGCGGCCGACGGTGGGAATATGGACTGAAAATTCGCCGTATTCAGAGTCCCGGATCGTAAAATCGGTGCCGGCGTCCTGCGTTTCGCGGATATTTTCGGCCCGCACATCGGCGGTTTCAGCCTCAATACCGAACCAGACCGGGCGCAGCCGGGCCGGCAGCGCCGCGCCGGGCAGCAGATCATCGTCTGCGTTGAGGACGAGCGGCGCGCCATCGGGCAGGCCCTGGCAGATCTCCAGCTTTGCTTTCAGTATATTCTCACGGCTGCCAAGGCTTTCCAGGTGGGAGACCCCGATCATTGTGATGATGCCGGCCGAGGGGCGCGCCGTGCGGGAAAGGCGGGCAATCTCGCCCAGCGCGCTCATCCCCATTTCAACGACGGCGTATTCGGTCGCATCGTCCAGCCGGAAGAGGGTATTCGGCAGGCCGATCTCATTGTTCTGGTTCCCCTCTGTTTTAAGGGTGTTGCCAAAAGCCGAAAGGACGGCGTAGCAGAATTCCTTCGTCGTCGTTTTGCCCACACTGCCGGTCACCCCGATCATCAGCGGGCTGAACAGCGTGCGGTAGTTGGAAGCCATGCGGATCATGGCGCGGTGGCTGGAAGGGGTAACGACAAGGTGGTCTTCGGGCACGCCGTCAACGGGATGGTTGGCGATGATATATTCCGCGCCGGCCTGATACGCCGCGGCGGCAAAGTCATGCCCATCCACCCGCGCGCCCGGGAAGCAGACAAAGACGCAGCCGGGTGTGACGCGGCGGCTGTCTGTCACAACGGCGGTGATGGGGACCGGGCGGGCCAGGGTCAGCCCGGCAAGCAGTTCATTGGCATGGATGGGTTTCATGCAGTTCCCTCCTCCTGGGTGGTTTCTTCAGAGGCGGCGGATGCGGCGTCGGACGAAACCGCATCTGACGCAGAGCCGGACGAAGCGTCATCCCCGGTATCGCTTTCGGCCGCTCCCATCGTCAGGGTAACGACGGTGCCGTACTCCACGCTCTGGCCGGCGGCGATGTCCTGGGCTGTGACCCGGCCGTTCTCGTCGCCGCTGAAATCGACGTTGAGGTTGGCGGCGCGCAGCATCTGCTGTGCAAATTCGGCCGTGCGGCCCGAAACATCGGGCACGGTGGTCATGGTGCCGGTGGTGGCTTCGGTGTACAGGTAGATGGTTGAACCGGCTGGCACGTTGGTGCCGCCGTACGGGTATTGGTACAGGATTGTGTTGCCGCTTCCGATGATCTGGTGTGCGAGACCCACCTTGTTCAGATTCATCTGGGCGGTAGACCAGCGGTTGTCGATGCAGTTCTGCACAAGTACCGTGTCCGGCGCGACGTAGTCGGGGTCGGTCGGCACGCCAAGGTAGGGCGCAATCTCGCTGATGATGTTACCGACCATCGGGGCGACAATCTCGGAGGCATAGTCGCGATCCCAGCGCGGGTCGTCGAGCACCGCAAAGACGAGATACTCGGGGTCGTCAATCGGCAGGACGGCCGCAAAGCTGATCTGCTTGTGGTAGTCGCCATCGGCGCGCTCCGTCCGGTCAAGCTGTTCGCCCGTGCCGGATTTGCCGCCGTTGCTGTAGCCGGCCACATAGACGTTGCGGCAGGCGTAGCCGGCCTGCCCGTTGCCGACGTTATTCTCCATAAAGGCGCGCATCTGCTCGCTGACTTCCTCCGAGATGACCTGCCGGCGGATGGTGGTCTGGGTCTGGCTCGTAATGTTGCCGGCATCGTCGGTGACATGGTCAACGACATAAGGGGTGACGAGGTAGCCGCCGTTGACCACGGCCGAGACGGCGGTCGCCATCTGGATGGCGGTAAGCTTCTGGGCCTGTCCGAAGGAGGAAGAATACAGGTCGGAAAGATAAAGTTCCATATCCGCCTGATCCTTCGAAAGGCCGGCGGATTCGGCCGGCAGGTCGATGCCGGTTTGCTCAGCCAGGCCAAAAGCCTGGAAATAGTCGTAGAAAAATTCCGGGGTCATCTGCTCGGCCAGCTGGATAAAGTAGAGGTTGCAGCTCTTTTCAAGCGCGCCGGCCATATCCAGCGTACCGTGGGTTCGCCCTTCGGCGCAGTGGTAGGTGATCTCCCACTCGGTATCCGGGAAGACGGTCAGCGAGCCGTTGCAGGTATAAGTCTGGCTGGCGTCCACAATGCCGGAATCAAGCGCCGCAGCCGCCGTGATCAGCTTAAAGACCGAGCCGGGATAGTACAGTTCGGTCACCGCCTTGTTGCGCCACTGCGCTTCGCGGAAGTAGCCCTGCAGGGTGGTGTACTCCTCGTCCGACAGGGTTCCATCCTCAACGATAGAGGCAACGTTATCCTCCCCCAGGCGGGATTGCAGCAGGTCGATTTCCTCGGCCGTCAGGGTGGAATCTTCCAGCACGGCGACAAGGTCGGGGTCCTCGATCGTGTAGGGGTTGTTCGGGTCAAACTGTTCGAGCGTCGCCATCGAAAGCACCGCGCCCGAGTTGACATCCATAACGATGACGGTGCCGCGGTTCATGACGTCGTACTCGTCCATCGCCTGGCGCAGATACTTTTCGACGATCGTCTGCACGTTGGTATCGATGGTCAGGTGCAGGTTGCCGCCGTTGATCGGGTCGTAGGATTCGGCGCTGTCGTTATCGACCTCATAGCCCCAGGCATTCTGGGTACTGATCACCCGGCCCGGCGTCCCGGCAAGCGTTTCCTCATACGAGCGCTCAAGGCCGTAGATGCCCTCGCCGTCGGCGTTGGTGAAGCCGAGCACCGAGGACAGAAACGACCCGAACGGATAGCTGCGGGTGGCGCTTTCCTCGGTATAGATTTCGAGTACGGTCTCCCACTCTTCCTCGGGGTCGCCCTCGTTCAGGGCGCGCTTGGTGTTGGCGTATTCGAGCACGGCGTCCTTGGTGGGCAGGTCAACGCCGCGGGCAATCACCTTGTATTTGCTTTCGCGGTCGCTGAGCTGGGTGCGGATCGTTTCGGCGTCGCCGCCGACGAGCTCAGCCAATTTCTCGGCCGCCTCGTCAATAAAATCCTCGTTGCATGCCGAAGGGTCTGCGATGATGTTCCAGACCGTGGTGCTTCGGGCCAGCACGGCGCCGGTGGCGTCATAGATGGTGCCGCGGGTGGCCGGGATCTGCTGGTCGGAAAGCTGCTGCTCGGCCGCGCCGACGCGGTAGTTTTCGGGGTCACGCAGCTGCAGCGCATAGAGCTGGTAGATCAAAAGCCCCAGGCAGAAGATCAGAAAAAACGCAAGCACAAACAATGTGCGTACCCGCATGGCGTTGTTAATGGGGTGGCGCTCATCACGCGGGGGGCGAGGAGATTGGTTTTGGTTCATGCAAATGCCTCAGCAAATAACTGCAAACAGAATGGCTTGGAAAAACAAAAGCGTGCACCGAGATGCACGCTTTTGGCAAGGGTGCGGTGCGGCCAAACGCCCCGACGCCGTGAAGTTGCCTTGGCCGGGGCAAAAACACAGGTCAGGGCTTCAGGCTGCTGAGCAGGTCCAGCGCAGCGGTGCGCACATCCTCGACCAGCTTCGCGGCGCCGTCTTCCACCGTTTCAATCACGCTCTGGTCTTCCAGGCGGACATAGGTAATCTGGCTGGGGTCAGCCTTGACAAGCCCCAGGCGGGTTTCGGCGACCGTTTCCAGGTTGGACATATTGGCAATCTTGTCCATCTGGGAAGAAAGATAATCGTAGGTGGTTTGGGCTGTGGCAAGGTCGCTGCGGGTGGCGTCAATCTCGCCCGAAAGTTCGGTCAGGCGCGCCTGGCTCGCCACAATTGCGGTGACCAGCGCCAGCATCAGCGCAACCAGCAGAACCATGCCGGCCTGCTGCATGATGGTCTTGGCGCGGCCCAAGGTATACCGCCCGCCGCGCACCACCCGCAGCCGCGGGGCGCCCGGGCGGGGCTGCGCTGTGTGACGGGTTGGTTCAAAAGCTGCCGAAGTCATGGGCAACACCCCCTTTTCAAGGTTCGGCCTGGTTGGTAGAAGCCACGGCATGATATGCCGCGTTTTTTTCCAGTACCCGCAGCTTGGCCGAACGGCTGCGGCGGTTGGCCGCCTGCTCAGCGGCGTCCGCCTCAATGGGGCGGCGGGTGACGAGTAGCGCCCGGGGCACCCCGCCGCAGGTGCAAACCGGCTGTTCCGGCGGGCAGATGCAGCGCTGGGCCCAGCGTCGGAATTTGTTTTTGACCAGCCGGTCTTCGAGGCTGTGGAAGGTAATCACGCACAGCCGACCGCCCGGGGCCAACCGGTCAAACAGCGCTTCCAGCCCTTCGTTGAGGGCGTCAAGTTCGCCGTTGACCGCAATGCGCACAGCCTGGAAGGTGCGGCGGGCCGGGTTTTTGTGTTTGCGGCGCTCAGCCGGCGGAACCGCCGCGGCGACAAGCTCGGCCAGCTGCATCGTGGTTTCAATCGGGGCTTCGGCCCTGGCGCGGACAATCTTGCCGGCAATCTGCCAGGCGTAGGGTTCCTCGCCATATTCGCGCAGGATCCGGGCAAGTTCTTCACGCGGGAGGGTGTTGACGAGGTCGGCCGCGGTAGGGCCCTGCTGGCTCATTCGCATGTCCAGCGGGGCGTCTGCATGGTAGGAAAACCCACGGCCGGCCTCGTCAAGCTGGTGGCTGGAGACGCCCAGATCCAACAGGGCGCCGTTGATGGCGGGGATGCCCAGCGCATCCAGCACGGCGGCAGCTTCGCGAAAATTGGCCTGCACCACGCGGGCAGGTAGGCCCTTGAGCCTTTCGGTGGCGGTTGCCACCGCATCCGGGTCCTGATCGAGTGCGATCAGCTGCCCGGTGGTGAGGCGTTTCGCGATCTCGCGGGAATGCCCCGCCCCGCCGGCCGTGCCATCCAGATAGATGCCGGCAGGGTCGATGGCCAGCCCATCGAGACAGGGCTGCAACAGTACCGGAATGTGGCTGAATTCCATAGTTCCCCCAAATGCGTGCGATCACTGGGGCGTATCCGAAAAATCCCCAGCACTTCGGATTCTTCAGAGTACACCCTAGAAGTCCAAATCTTCCATCGCCGCGGTAAAGTCATCGTCCGAATCGGCCTGGTTTGCCTCCCAGGTTTCGGTGTTCCAGATCTCGGCAAAAGTACGGTTGCCGGTGATCGTCACATCATGGTCAAGGTTGGCGTAAGCGCGCAGGGACGCCGGGATCTGTATCCGGCCCTGCTTGTCCGGCGTAACCTCCACGGCGGAGGAGTAGAGCATCCGGCTGACCTGCCGGCCCTTGACCAATCCTTTTTCGGCAATGCGCTGTGCCACCTGCTCAAACTCCGCCATAGGGAAAGCGGCCAGACAGTGGTCCAGCCAGCGTGCGACGATGAAGGTCTCCCCCATGCCTTCACGGAACTTGGCGGGGAAGTTCAACCGTCCCTTGGCGTCGATGGCATAATCGAAACGTCCGACGAACATGTTGAAAACTCCCCCTTTCTGGCGAAGCGCGCCGATTTTTCACGTCCTGCCGACGGGGGGGTGGTGGAAAACTCCGTTGAAAACGTGGAAAACTACCCACTTCCCACCACCGTGAACCATTTTTACCCACATCGGTACTATCATAGTACCAAATTGCCGGGTAAAAAGCAAGCCCACAGCGGAAAAAACCGCTGTGGGCGAAGAATTTTCACAGGTGGTTCACAGGAGGGAAACCGTGGGGAAGCGAAGCCGGTCGCCTTGTGCCAAAGCCGGTACAAAGCAGGCGAAAACCGCCTTACTTCTTTTGTCCGCGCATCCCGCGGGAGGCCACGCTGCGCAGGTTCATCCGGGTATTTTTGATGTCCGATACGCTGCGGGCAAGCACTTCCTCTGAATTTTTGAGGATGGTCTCACAGTAGGTAGTGGCGCTGCGGCTGATTTCTTTGGCCTGCTGCTGGGCGGCTGTCAGAATTTCAACCGCGCGCTGCTGGGCGCGCTTGGTGATTTCCTGGTCTGAAACAAGGCCCCGGGCGCGTTCTTCGGCCTGTTTGATGATGTTCTCGCTTTCGGCGCGGGCGCCTTTGATAATCTGTTCGCGGTCTGCCACGATCTTTTTGCTGTCCCGGATTTCATCGGGCAGATTGTTGCGGACTTCGTCAATGATGTCCCGCATACGGTCGACATCGACGATGCGCTTGGACGGCGAGAAAGGAACCGCGGTCCCCTCCTCCAGCGTTTCCTCCATCAGTTCGAGCAATTCCTCAACATTCATGGCGTTTCCTCTCTCTCATAACGGCTGACCAAGATCTTGCCGTATTGGTATTGGCGAACAAGCCGCAGGCCGGCAGCTTCAGGCGGAAGGACGGCGTCGCGCTCGCTTTCACAAAGCACCACCCCGCCCGGCGCCATGCTGCGCGCCAGCAGAGGCAGCACCTGGGGCAGCAGGCCGCGGTCAAACGGCGGGTCAAGCAGCGCAAGGTCAAACGGCCCGCGCGCCGTGTGCAGATAGTTGAAGGCATCCCCGCAGGAAATGCGCGCGCGGTCCTGCACCCTGGCCGCCGCGCAGTTGGCTGTAACAATGCGAACCGCGTCGGGGCTGGCATCCAGAAAGGTGCATTGCGCCGCCCCGCGGGACAGCGCTTCGATGCCAAGCTGGCCGCTGCCGGCGAACAGGTCCAGCACCCGCGCGCCGGGCACAAGGAACTGCACGCTGGAGAACATGGCCTCCTTGACGCGGTTGATGGTGGGGCGGGTGATTTCCTCCCCCGGGAGGGACTGCAGCTGTTTGCCGCGTGCCGAACCTGCTATGACGCGCATCGGGCACCTACCTTTCTGGCTGTGGCCTGGGCGGCCGAAAAGCCAAAGATCCGGTTTTTCGGCAGCTGCCTCAGGATGAATACCCTTATTATGGGGCCTGACGGCGCGGTTGTCAAGTGATCCGGCGGCAGGGCGGCTGCAAATTTGATCGAAGCACCGTGCAAGCAGCCGGATCAGGCGCGCAGCGCGTTGTAAATTTTTTCCGCCTTGGCGTGGCTGATACCCTTGACTTCCTCCAGATCCGAAATAGAGGCCGCCTTGACCGCCGCCACCGTTTTGAAATGGGCAAGCAGCGCGGCCGAGGTTTTCTCCCCCACGCCGGGCAGCGCGGTGAGGGTAGCCGCATAGGACTTTTTGCGCATGAGCCGCTTGCGGTAATCGTTGGCATAGCGGTGGGTTTCATCCTGAATCGCCGTCACAAAGGTAAAGATATTGCGGTGGCGGTTAATCGCAATTTCACCGCCTTCGTCGTCCACAATGGCGCGGGTGCGGTGACGGTCATCCTTCACCATGCCAAAGGTCGGCACATGTTCCAGCGCGGTGCCGCGCAGCGCCTGCTTGACCGCGCTGACCTGGCCGCGGCCGCCATCAATCAGCAGCAGGTCCGGCAATGCGGCAAACTGGTTGGCCGGGCCATCCGGCTTGTCTCCGCGGCGGGCCGCCTCGTACTCGGCCGCGCGGCGGGCAAGCGTTTCCGCCAGCGAGGCGTAGTCGTCAGTACCGGCCACCTGCCGCATTTTGAACCGGCGGTAACCGCTGCGATAGGGCTTGCCGTCCTTGAAAACAACCATACCGCAGACGCTGGAACCATCGCCCCAGTTGGAGATGTCGTAACTTTCAATAAGCCTCGGCGGGCTTTTGAGCCCCAGGACCTGGGCCGCTTCCTCAAGCAGCTTTTCTTCCCGGGTATAGCGGCCGCTTTCCCGGCCAAGCCGCTCGACAGCGTTTGTATAGGCCATGGTGACAAGCTTGGCCATATCGCCGCGCTGCGGCACATAGAATTCAATCTTTGACCCGCGCGCCTCTTCCAGCGCCTGGCGCAGAGCCTCGTGGTCATCCGGCAGCGCGTCCACCGCAATCGTTTTGGGAATTTCCTCTCCATCCAGATAGTAACGGGGCAGAAATTCTTCCCGCACTGCGGTGATATCGGCGGTATCGTGAAAGACAAATTCCCGCTTGTCGGTCAGGCGCCCCTCCCGGTAGCGCAGCACCGCGGCGCAGACCGCCCGGCTTGTTCCGGCCAGCGCGATGATGTCCATTTCTCCCCCGCCTTCCCGCACAACCTTCTGGCCGGCAGCCACCCGCTCAATCGCGGCGATCTGGTCGCGCAGCAGCGCGGCGTTCTCAAAATCAAGCCGTTCCGAAGCGGCGAGCATCTTTTCACGCAGCTGGCGCAGGATATCCTTTTTGCCGGTGCGGATCATCTGCAAAGCGCCCTGCACCGCCTCGTTATAGGCTTCGCAGCTGATTTTTCCGGTGCAGACCGCCATACACTTGCCAATATGTGCATTCAGGCAGGGGCGGTCTTTGCCGAAATCACGCGGGAATTCACGGCTGCAGCGGGGCAGCAGGAAACAGTTCTGCGCTGTCTCCACCATTTCCCGCACGGCGAAGGAAGAGGTAAACGGGCCGATGTAATCGGCATTGTCGTCATCTTTCTGCAGGGCGGCCGAGATTCGGGGCCAGGGCCCGCGGGTAACCTTGACATAGCTGTACCCCTTATCATCCTTGAGCAGGATGTTGTATTTGGGGGTGTGGGCCTTAATCTGGCTGGCCTCCAACACAAGGGCCTCAAATTCGCTCTGGCAGACAATCACATCAAAGCTGAAGGCATGGTTGATCATCTGGGTGACCTTGGCGTCATGGGGGACGCCCTCACGGAAATATTGGGACACCCGGGTACGCAGCCGTTTGGCTTTGCCGATATAGATAATCTCATCCGCCTTGTCCCGAATGATATAAACGCCGGGCAGCAGCGGCAGCATACAGGCCTTTTTGTACAGTTCTTGCTTGGTCATGCGTTGCCCTTTCGATACACAAAGAAGGCCGGGTGGCGAACCACCCGGCCTGGAAATCTTCTGCTTATTCCGAGAAACCGGAGTTGACCAGCTTGACCAGGCCATCCACAGCAGCCTGCTCATCGGTGCCGTCCGCAATAATGCGGATGGTGGTACCGCCCACGATGCCAAGGCTCAGAACGCCGAGCAAGCTCTTGGCGTTGACGCGGCGCTCTTCTTTTTCAACCCAGATGGAAGACTTATACTCGTTCGCCTTCTGGATGAAGAAGGTAGCCGGACGAGCGTGCAGACCGACCTGATTCTCAACGGTAACTTCTTTCACGTACATAGCTATTCTCTCCTACTTTGTGAAAATACTATGCCCAAGCATCACTACCGCGGGCATGTGTCAGGCGGTTATATGCACAACATCGGCCGCCCGGTTGTTTCTATTTTATCCCATTTGTTCGACTTTGTACAGTGGAAAACTCGATTTTTGGCAGGATTCCGCAATTCCGACAAAGCGCAGCCGGCTTCTTTGTGCAACCTAACCAGTTTATTTTCAACATTCTTGTCTAGGAATACGAAAACTGTTACCTTTTTTCTCTTCTCAGACGTCGTTTTTTGTCGGTGTATAGACAAATTTCACTTCTCTGCAATAACGGCTGGCACTGTCGGTTTCAGCCGGGTCATATACGGCAATCACCCCTGCCGGGCGGAAGCCCATGCGCAAATAAAGCGCGATCGCACGCTGATTGGTATCCAGAACCGACAAAAAAGGCTGCGGATGTTCCGCAAGCTTTTTACGCGCAAAATCGAGCATTTTGGCGCCAATCCCCCGCCCCTGCGCTTCGGGCGTCACATAAAGCCGGCCGATTTCACCGGTTTTGTGACAAACGCCGACAATGGCATCCGGCACCCCGGCCGTGCTGTGCAGGTACAGCGCCCAGCCTGCCGCGCGGTCCTCCGCCAGCTTTGCCTGCATATAGTCTGGCGTGTGCTGCGCCAGATATTCCTGCGTACAAACTTCTGCACAGAGCTGCTGCCAGCCGGCCGCATAAATTGCCGCAGCCGCGCGCCAGTCCTCCTCTTTACGGATCAAAACCGCCCGCTCGCTGCGTTTCCAGCGGCCAGGCGCCAGCGGATGGGCGCGGCACCACGTCTCATAGAGGTCCGGTCGGCGTCGCATGGTACGGGCATGGCTCTGTTTGGCGCGCCAGGCCGCAATCTTCTCATGGTCGCCCGTCAGCAGCACCGGGGGCACGGCGCGCCCTTCCCAGGTTTCGGGGCGGGTATACTGCGGGTATTCAAGCAGGCCGTCCCAGTGGCTTTCTTCCTGAAAGCCCTGGGCTTCCGCCAGCACGCCGGGCTGCAGGCGCAGCACGCTGTCAGCCACGACAAGGCTTGCCAGTTCGCCGCCGGTCAGCACATAATCGCCGATCGATATTTCCTCATCGGCAAACGCTTCAATCACCCGCTCATCGATGCCCTCGTAATGGCCGCAGACCAGCGTCAGGCTGTCGCAGGCCGCTAACCGCTTGGCTATTCCCTGGTTGTAGGGCTGGCCGCCGGCCGTCAGAAAAACGATATGCGGCCTGGCGCGCCCCTGTTCGGCGCACTGCGCCTGCACCGCGCGCAGGCAGTCCGCAATCGGCTGGGCGTACAGCACCATGCCGCAGCCGCCGCCATAGGGGTAGTCGTCGGTCTGGCGCTGTTTGTTCAGGGTGTAATCCCGGATCTGGTGGCAGTGGGCTTCAAACAGCCCCTTAGCCCGCGCGCGTCCCAGGATGCTCGTGCTGAGCACCTGGTCACAGAGTTCGGGAAACAGCGTGACAATATCTATGCGCATGGGTTATTCCTCATCGCCGTTGACGGCTTCGGTAAACATGCCCGGGATCGGGCGGACATAAACAGCCCGGCCTTCGAGGTCAACACGGTCAAGAAACTCCTCCACTGCCGGGAACAGATGCTCGATGCCGGCCGCATCGGTCACAGTATACACATCGTGGGCAGCCGGGTGCTCCACCGCGGTGATCGCGCCATACACAGCGCCGGTTTCGGCATCCAGAACCCTGCACCCCAGCAGGTCGTCAATGAAATAGCGGCCCTCGGGCAGCCTGGCGTCCGCTTTGGCAAAATACCAGGTATGGCCGACCTGGGCGCGGGCGGCGTCCATATCTTCGATGCCGCCCAGACGAACCAGCAGCATATTGCCCTGGGCGCGTACCCCAAGCAGCGGTGTTTCGCCGCTGCCTTCAGCCGTTTTGTACAGCCGCTTGAACTTGGACAAAAAAGCCGCGCCATCGCAAAGCGGCAGGGCTTTCATCTCACCGCGGACACCGTGGGTGGTGACGATTTTGCAGGCTGGCAGGTAGGTTTGCATGGCGTTCTCCTTCTTATGCGGGATTGCAGGCAAAAAGAAAGCACCTTGCCGGCGGCAAAGTGCTGGGCTGGGCGGGATCAGTCGATCTCAACCACAACTTTTTCGCCCTGGCGGACGGCGGCGGCGCGCATTACAACGCGAATCGCCTTGGCAATGCGGCCCTGTTTGCCGATGACGCGGCCCATATCGCCTTCAGCCACACTGAGGTGATAGACGATGGTGCCGTCCTCGCGGGCAGGGTCAACGGTCACCCGCACCGCGTCCTTGTCTTCCACAAGGCCGCGGGCGACGGCAATCAGCAGTTCCTGCATCTGAGGTTCCTCCCTTGGGTTATGACAAGTTACAGGATTTCAGCCTTCTTGAGCAGCACGCGGACCGTGTCGGTGGGCTGTGCGCCGTTGGCGAGCCACTGCTTCGCCTTTTCGGCGTCGATCTGAACAAGGGAGGGCTCCTGCGTCGGGTCATAGGTGCCGATTTCTTCAATGAAACGGCCGTCGCGGGCAAAGCGGCTGTCAGCCACGACAACGCGGTAGAACGGGCTCTTCTTGGCGCCCAGACGGCGCAGACGAATCTTAACCATGGTGTTTTCCTCCAAAACAAAATGTTTTCAAAAAATCTATATCCACCCCGCAAAAGGGAGAGATAACGGTTTTCAGCGCATGCCGCGCAGGTTGCCCAGATTGCCGAGGCTGCGCATAAAGCCCTTGGGGTTGCGCTTGGCCTTTTTCATCATCTTCTGCATCATCTCATATTGGCGCAGCAGCTTGTTGACAGCTTCAACGGTCTGGCCGCTGCCGGCCGCAATGCGGCGCTTGCGCTTGGGGTTGATGATGGAGGGCTTGGCCCGCTCTTCCGGCGTCATTGAATAGATAATCGCCTCAATATGAGGCAGGGCCTTTTCATCCAGGCTGTCGGGGTCAATCTGGTTGCCCCCCGGCAGCATATTGAGCAGCGCCGCCGCGCCGCCCATCTTTTTGATCTGGGCAAACTGGGCAAGCATATCGTTGAGGTCAAACTTATTTTCCAGCAAACGGCGGGCGGTTTCTTCCGCCTGCTTGTCATCCTGAACGGCCTGGGCCTTCTCAATCAGGGAAAGCACGTCCCCCATGCCGAGGATACGGCTGGCCATCCGGGCCGGATAGAAAGGTTCCAGATCGCCAAGCTTTTCACCGGTGCCCTGGAAATAGATCGGCTTGCCGGTGACCGCCAGCACCGAAAGCGCGGCGCCGCCGCGGGTGTCGCCATCGGTTTTTGTGAGCACAACGCCGCTGATGCCAACCTTCTCGTTGAAGGTCTTGGCAACATTGACCGCTTCCTGGCCGGCCATTGCATCGACAACGAGGAGCGTCTCATCCACCTCGACAGCCTCTTTGATGCGGACAAGCTCGCCCATCAGGGCCTCGTCAATCTGCAGCCGGCCGGCCGTGTCCAGAATGACAATGTCATGGCCGTGGTCCTTGGCGTACCCAATCGCCTTGGCGGCGATAATCTCAGGCTTTTCGGTCCCCAGTTCAAACACCGGCACACCGGCCTGCTCCCCCACGATCCGCAGCTGGTCAATGGCGGCCGGGCGGTAAATATCGCATGCGACAAGCAGCGGGCGCCGGCCCTGGCTTTTATAGAATTTGCCAAGCTTGGCCGCATGGGTGGTTTTGCCGTTGCCCTGCAGGCCGCACATCATCAGCACCGTCTGGCCCTTGTTTTTAATGCGCAGCGTCTGGGGTTCATCGCCCCCCATCAGGCGGGTGAGTTCCTCATTGACAATTTTAACAACCTGCTGGGCCGGGGTCAGGCTCTCCATCACTTCCTGGCCCATTGCACGCTCGGATACCTGGGCGCAGAAGTCCTTGGCAACCTTATAGTTGACATCCGCTTCCAGCAGCGCCATCCGCACCTCGCGCATGGCGGCCTTGATGTCAGCTTCGCTGAGCTTGCCTTTGCCGCGCAGTTTTTTGAAGACGCCGGACAGGCGCTCGCTCAAGGATTCAAATGCCATGCGGCACCTCCCGAAATTGTTGTCAATTGTTCAGCCGACGCAGGATGGCAAGCATCTCGTCGGTATCGCGGGTGATCTGGGGCACCGGGGTGAAGAGCCCGGTGTTGCAGCAGCGCACCTCCATAACCAGCTGTTCCAGCCGGTCCAGGTCGGCGCGCTGGGCCGCTTCCCGCTTGGCATACCCCAGGCGTTCCTCCATCTGGGTCAGGGCGGCTTCACCATGTTTGATCGCATCCCGCACGCCCTGGCGGGAAATTCCGTAGTTTTCGGCAATCTCGGCCAGTGAAAGGTCCTGGTCATAGTATTCGGTCAGGATGGCGCGCTGCTTATCGGTCAAAACAGGGCCGTAATAGTCCAGCAAGACCGAAAACGCGAGGTTTTTCTGGCTTTTCGGGGCCAAGGGCGCCGCCTCCTTCCCGCCATGATGTAAAGTGATTCTTCTTTACAGCAGATGAATTATACCACCGCCGGGTGACCGTGTCAAGTGAAATTTGGCCGCCGGCGGTAAATTTGAGGCCGCCGCAGCGGCAGCCTCCCAATTTTTATGCCGCCGGGGATGCAAACGGGCGCGAAATATGCTATAATAAAGGAACTTCTGGCAAAACTGGCGGTTTGCCCGGCCGGAGGATACCCAGGGAAAGGAAGAGAAATCGTTGGCCATCCTGCAAAGTTATTACCAGGACGTCTACCGCTGCCCGGTGCTGCGCATGTCGGGGTATTCAGGGCAGCATGGGCTGGCGGCCACCATTTTGGCCTACCTGGATTTCGGCGGCGCAACCGGCACCTGCAAGGACGGTGTGGCCGAGACAATGCTGGCTTTTGCAACCGAACGCGGCGCGCTCAAGCCCGGCATGCCGGTGGTGGAAGCCAGCTCAGGCAGTTTTGGCGCGGCGCTGGCGGTCTCCTGCGCCACCACCGGCCACCCCTGTATTCTGGTGGTGCCCAGCAGCCTGCCCCCCACCCGGCGCAAGCAGCTGCAAAGCCTGGGCGCTCGGATTGTGGTGTGCAGCAGCGGCGGGCGCAAGGCGTTGGAGCGGGTGGCTGCCGATACCGCCAAGAAATACAGCGGTTACTACACCAACTACTTTGCCAACGACGACAACCCCGAATACCACCGCCGTGTGACCGGCCCGCAGATTCTGAAAGCCTGCGGCGATTCGATTGACGCGGTCGTGATCGGGGTGGGCAGCGGCGGCACCATCACCGGCGTGGCCGAATATCTCAAAGCCTGGAACAGCATGATCCGGGTGGTTGCGGTGGAGCCGAGCGAATGCGCCGCCATTTCAGGCGGTTTTATCGGCCACCATGGCATCGCCGGCATCGGCCCCGGCTTTGTACCCGAAAACTATAACCCCTATGTAGTGGATACGGTACTGACCGTTTCAACCGCCGATGCCGAGCGCGCGGCCCAGGAAGCGCTCTTCTTTGACGGAGTTCCCGCCTGCACCAGCGCCGGCGCCACCTTGGCCGCCGCCGTACAGCTCATGGGTACCGGCAAATCCAAGCGGCCGCTCTGCGTATTTGCCGGGCGCAAAACCTATGAATAACCCCACAGGTTGCCTCTGCAGAAAGCAGCCAGCCTTCCCGCACGCCCTGCACAGCCGTTGGCGGGGAGGCTGCTTTTCTCCTATCATAGAAGAATCCTCCCGCGAAACAGGGCGGAACGATGTTCATTAAGATCGGAGGCCGCTCATGAAGCCCCGTCTCTCTGCCCGAACCAGCCGCCGGCTGCAACTTGCAAGTTTTGCAGCGGCTATACTCCTTCTGTTGGCCGCCTGGGCAGCTGCACAGTGTATGCCGCCCGCCGAAACGCCGCTACCGTCCGAGGAGGCGAACTCTTCCATCTCCATTGAGATCGACGGCACGCCCGCGGCGAAAGCCGAGGCCTCTCTGGCGCCGCTTGATGCTGCATGCTTTGCGCTGTGCGGGGCAGCCATTGTACTTCTGTTGGCCGGGCAGGTACAGGCATGGTTTTTCTACCGCTGCCCGCATTGCGCCGGCAGCCTTTTACGGGTGCGCGGCCCGATGCCAGAATTTTGCCCGCACTGCGGGAATGTGATAGGGCAGTGAGACTGCCCCATCAAGCAACAAAATGTTTTGGTGCGGCGGCTGCAGAACGCCGGAACATCACATCGAAACCCTGTGCTTTAAGCCGATACAAAGCCCGCCGGATACCGCAACAGCATCCGGCGGGCGTTTTTTGTCCGTGTTTTATTTACGGGCGCCTGGATTTGGGCAGCTTGGCCACAACCAGATCATAGCTGCGGCGGCAGAGGTGGGCGAGCTCGGCCGGCGGCAGGCTGCCATCGAGCCGGATGCTGACCCAGGTGCGCTTGTCAGAATAGTAGCCGGGCAGCACATCGGCCGGATACTGGGCGCGGTAGAACTCCCCTTCAGCCGGGTCAATCTTGAGCGATACAAACGGATGGTTGGCATAGCGCGGGTCTTTGTGCTGCGCAATGAAGAGCAGCCCGGCGTACATTTTGCCTGCCACGAGATACCGGTCCCACCCCCAGACCGGCTGGTAATCCCGCACCGCGCCGGGGTAGGACAGCAGCATCGCATCCAGGGCGGGATATTGTTCGAAGAACATCAGGTTTCCTCCTTCGGCTGCGGCAGATAGCGTGCCAGATACGCCTTTTCCACCCCCATACGACAAGCCGTTTCGTCCGGGGTCAGGCCGCTGTCCAGAAAGCGGCGCACAACCGTCTGCATTGCTTCGGCCACCTCAACCAGATGGCCGTCAGGGTCGCGCAGCCGCAGGCCGCGCTGGCCCCAGGGAAATTCGTGAACGGGCTGGCAGATTTCCGCGCCGTAAGCCGCGGCGGCTGCGGCGAAAGCGTCGAGATCGGTTACCTCAAAATAGAACTCACCGGCGTTGTGGCCAAAAGAAACCGCCGCGCCATCCAGCAGCCGGTTCCAGACAGACCGCGCCTGCAGCGCGATGCCGCAGGCCAACAGCCGGTTACCGCCGGCATCCTCGACGACCGGCAGGCCGAGCAGCTCACCGTAGAAGGCCGCGGCACGGTCGATATCCTCCACCACAAGCAGGCAGGCCTGCAGCCGCGGCGTTGCGGCCGCCCAGCGTCGGCAGGTTTCAAGGCGGCTGCCGTCGCCTTCGCCGTGTTCGGCGTCGAAGGCAAAATCGTGCAGCGTCGGGCAGGGGAAATCCGGGCAGAGACCGCAGTGGGCCAGGCCGCGGCGCTCGGCACAGGTTTTGAGCGGACATTCGCCCCAGAACGGCCGCCGCTGGCGGGTACAGCCGGGGCAATGGTTGGGTTCGCGCCAGGCGCAGGCATTACAGCAGAGGCCACAGCGGGATTGAATCATGGTCGGGTTCCTCCTTGACTGGTTTACTCCCAGTATACCGGATTTTCCCCCTCGTCTGCTTGTAAAAATGCGACAGGTTCCGCCGCACGGGCCAGCGCCAGCGCAGCGGCCGGCGTCATGCCGTGGTATTTTTTGAAGCTGCGCAAAAGATGCGCCTGATCGGCAAAGCCGAACCGCGCGACAGCGTCCTGTACGTCCCAGCGCGGGTCGGTCAGCAGGCTGCGCCACAGGCACTGGTAGCGGATCAGTCCGGCCAGCGTTTTGGGCGGGCAGCCAAGCCAGGCTGTAAACTGTCGTTCAAGCTGGCGGGCGCTGCAAAAGGTTGTGTGCAGCAGTTCGGCCACCCGAAGATTTCCGCCGGCCTGCACCAGCGCCCCCACCGCCGTTTCAACCGCAGCGGGCATGGCACGGGGGCTTTCGGCCAGCCGGGCCAGCAGAACCTGCTCAGCCAGCCGGGTCCGGGCGGAAAAATCCCGTACCGCGGCCAGCCGCGGGGCCAGCGCAGCAGTCAGCGCCGGAAAATGCTGCCCGCCCGCGAAGGTACGGTTGCGGGTATCGCACAGCGCATCTTCAGAAAAGAAAGCGGCCGTCCACGCATACCAGCGGATTGCAAACAGCGAATGGCATCCGCCGCCCGCCGTGCGGTAGGGTTGGTCGCCCAGGCCGCAGAAACAAGCGTCTGTCCGGCCAGCGTCCTCCCCGATGCGGAAGATCAGATCAACACAGGTATCCGGCACAACCCAGGTCGGCGGTTCAGTCTGGCCCGTACCGCCCCAAAAACAGCAGATATACGGCTGCAGCGCCGCACAGGGGCGCCGTTCGGCCAGCATGCCGCCGCGGCCCGGGTGGGCGGTCAGCGGCTTCCATACCAGTTCATGCATCGCGCGCTCCCCTCCTTCCGGCTGCGTTTGCCTGTATGAATGACCCGGCTTCATTCTACCACAGTCTGCGGGGGGTCTACAATCTTCTTTTTTCGCATAGGGTTTGGCAGGGGCTCGAAAAGCCCGCCAGACCAAGGTGAAGGAGGATTGCGTATGAAAGGCGACCCCGAGGAGCGCGCGGTGGCGGTGGGGCGGTATCTGGTGCGCAGCGGCGCGACGGTGCGGGCGGCGGCCGGGGTGTTTGGGGTGAGCAAAAGTACAATCTGGAAAGACCAGACCCGGCTGCGGCAGCTGAACCCCGGTTTGTGGCGAGAGGTACGGCAGGTACTGCTGAAAAACAAGGCGGAGCGCCACCTGCGCGGCGGCGAAGCCACCCGCTGCAAATATCTGCACCAATCCCGCCCGCCGCGGCCGCCCGGCGCAAGCGGGTAAACTTTGCCTGCGCCAGGGCTTGCACGCCCCGGGTACGAACAGTATAATAGAGGTAAAGAAAGCGAAAAAAGCGGGAAACCGCCGCAGGAAGGTCGTGTTTGAATGAAGCGCACCGATTATATCAGCTGGGATGAATACTTTATGGGTATCGCCCTGCTTTCGGCCATGCGGTCCAAAGATGACAGCAGCCAGGTGGGGGCCTGTATTGTCAGCCCCGAAAACAAGATTCTCTCGCTCGGGTACAATGGTATGCCGATCGGCTGCAGCGATGACGAGATGCCCTGGGCGCGCGAAGGCCCGCCGCTTGAAACCAAGTATATGTATGTCTGCCATGCTGAGCTCAACGCTATCCTGAATTCGGCGCACAGCGACCTGCGCGGCGCACGGGTCTATGTGACGCTGTTTCCCTGCAACGAGTGCGCCAAAAGTATCATCCAGAGCGGCATCAAAGAAATCATCTACCTGTCAGACAAATACCACGACGCTGATATGAGCATTGCAAGCCGGCGGCTGCTGCGGATGGCGGGGGTCAAGTTCCGCGCCTATGAGCCGACCGGGCGGGAGATCCGCTTTACGGTCTGAGTTCAGCCAAACGGCGGAAGAAAAGAAAGGACTGGAAACGATGGAAACCATCATCATCGGCATTGCAGGCGGCACCGGCAGCGGCAAGACCACCCTGACCGAGCGGCTGCGCGACCAGTTCGGCAGCGACGAGGTCAGCGTCATCAACCACGACAGCTATTACAAACGGCATGACGACCTGCCCTATGAGGAACGGTGCAAGCTCAACTACGACCACCCTGATTCCTTTGACACCCAGCTGCTGGTTGAACATCTGCAGGCGCTGCGGCGCGGCGAGACGGTTGAAGTACCGGTATATAACTACGCCATTCACAACCGCAGCGACAAGACTGTGACTGTCTGCCCGGCGCCGGTCATCATTGTGGAAGGGATTTTGATCTTTGCTTCCCCGGAACTCTGCGCGCTGATGGATTTGAAGGTATTTGTTGACACCGACGCAGATGTGCGGATTCTGCGCCGCATTGTGCGGGATGTCAAGGCCCGCGGCCGCACGCTGGACAGCGTTGTGACCCAGTATCTGACCACCGTCAAGCCGATGCACGAACAATTCGTTGAACCGAGCAAGCGCAAAGCCGACCTGATTGTGCCGGAAGGCGGCCGCAATGAGGTCGCGCTGGATATGCTCATCAAGTGGGTATCCAATCATCTGGGCAAATAGCCCAAGCCCGGTAAACACGCAGCCCTTTCCGGTATAAGAACGGAAAGGGCTGCGTGTTTGTTCATGTTCAGGCCGCGTTGAGCTGGCTATACACAAGCTGGCCGAGCTGCTGCATCGCCGCAACCGGGGCGGCGGGAAAATCAATCTCAGCATCCCCCTGGTCGGTCATACAGCACAGGATGTAAGGGTGGGCGGCATACACAATGGCCATGTCATGGAAGGCAGCGTCCCAGCTGCCATATTTTTTTGCGGCTTCCACACCGGCCGGTATATACAGCGCCGTGTGACCCGCATCCAAAAAACAGGCGCGCAGCTGACGAGCCAGTTCGGTATCGGTGTCAAAATACTCATACAGGGCGTTCATCAAAATGCCGGCGTCCTCAATTGACATGACGCCCTCGATCCCTTCCTCCATCGTGATAGCGCAGCTATCCGCCGCATGGAAGCCAAGCTCCCACAAAAAGGCTGAAAAACCGGTTTCGGCGTTGCCTGGCCAGACGGCGGCCAACAACCGTACCGCCTGGTTATCGCTTTGAGCAATCATGGTGTACAGGGCGTCCCACACCGGGATGGTCTCGCTTGCCGCATAGCCGGCCAGCGCCCCCGATGCCAGTTCCTCCCCATAAAAATTGTAGACCGCGCCGGACAAATCAACCAGGCCGGCTTCCCCCATCTCACACAACCAGAGCGCATAGGCGGCTTTGAGGATGCTGGCCGGGTAATACTCGGCATCTGTACCGAAAAAGTATTCTTCCCCACTGCTCAGGTCTTTGACATACACAGAAAAACTTCCCGCCTGGGCCGCGCAGAAAGCATCCAGCGCCGAAGAGTCCAAGCCAATCGCAGCGGCCGGTGTTGCAGCCGGCGTCGCGGTTGGCGTCGCGGTCGCGGTTGCAGTCGGCAGCGGGACCGAAAGATACTGGGCCGCCTGCTTGACCCGGATCACCTGTGTTTCCAGCACCGCAATACCCGGCTGCCCGGCCGCCTGCCAGCCGCCAAAAGTCAGCAGGCCCAGACCCAGCAGAATGCAGACGCCCCTGTACAATCGGCCCTGTCCCCCACGCATCCGGCACGCCTCCCTTTCGCTGTTTTCTTTTATTATAGCACATCCTTGTATAGAATTTGTATCAGAAATGTGTGCATTTTGTCGTTTTTTGCCCACAATGGCAGCGCCCCGCCGGGTTGCCAACAGCCACGGCGGGGCGCTTTATTGGTTTTGTATTTTCCGGTCAGAGGTTACCAGAGGTTTACGACCTCATTGTACAAGCCCTCATAGCTCTTGGCCGAATTCGCCCAGCTGAAGTCGCATTCCATCGCGCGGCGGACAAGGATGGGCCAGCCTTCCTTGTTCCAGTAACCTTCCTTGGCGCGCCAGCAGGCTTCGTAAAGTTCGTGCGCATTGTAGTTGGCGAAGGTAAAGCCATTGCCAAAACCGTCGCCCGAATCACGGATCGAGTCGCGCAGACCGCCGGTTTCACGCACAACGGGGATGGTACCATAGCGGCAGGAGACCATCTGGGCCAGGCCGCAAGGCTCCGAACGGGAAGGCATCAGGAAGATGTCGGCGCCGGAGTAGATCCGCTGGGCCAGCTTGGCGTTGAAGCCGATGTATACCCCTACCCGGCCGGGATGACGGGCGCAGAGTTCGTTGAAGAAATTCTCGTACTGCGCTTCGCCCGAGCCAAGAATGACCAGTTCAATGCCCTGCTGCAGCAGGCCTTCGGCGATCGAGCGTACCAGATCCACGCCCTTATGGCCGACAAGGCGGGTCACCATGGCCATCACCGGGCTGCCGTCCTTGTTCAGGTGCATTTCGTCCTGCAAAGCAGCCTTGCAGACTGCTTTGCCATCCTGGAACGTATTGGCGTCATAGTTTTTGACGATATCCGGGTCGGTTGCGGGGTTAAAGACATCGACATCGATGCCGTTCAGAATACCGCAGAGTTTGTACTGCTTCTGACGCAGCAGGCCGTCAAGGCCATGGCTGAACCACGGGTCAAGAATTTCACCTGCATAGGTGGGGCTGACGGTGGTGACCTTGTCGGCCGTTTCAATCGCGCCCTTCATGAAGTTGGCACAGCCGTCGTACTCGACCACATGTGCGTCCCGCTTGCCGATCCCGCAGGTATCTTCCAGAATATCCAGGCCGTACTTGCCCTGGTAGGCAATGTTATGAATGGTGAAGACGGTCTTGATCCGGTTGAACTTGTCAAGATGACGATAGTACAGGTTCAGATACACCGGGGTCAGCGCGGTCTGCCAGTCGTTGCAGTTGATGATGTCGGGTTCAAAATCGGTGTAGAACAACATTTCGAGGATTGCGCGGGAGAAGAAGGCGAAACGCTCGCCGTCATCATAGAAGCCGTACAGCCCGCTGCGCTTGAAATAATATTCGTTGTCCAGGAAATAGAAGGTAACCCCATCATGTACCGCACGGAACAGGCCGCAGTACTGGCTGCGCCAGCCGACCGGCACGCTGAAGTTGGTGACATAGGTCAGCGTGTCCTTGAACTTGAGGTCATTGTACAGCGGCATGACCACGCGGCAGTCGATGCCGTCGCGCACCAGCGCCTTGGGCAGCGCGCCGGCCACATCGGCCAGGCCGCCGGACTTGGCAAAGGGCGCCGCTTCGCTGGATGCATACAGGATCTTCATAGAGTTAGCCTCCTTGCGGTTATCTCAGGGCGCGGACAGCACCCGGTTCAGTTAAAGAGAAAGGGCGGGGACTCCCCCGCCCTCTCAAGCAGGCAGGACCGCCGGGGAGATGTGGCAGCCAGCCTTTTTGAGCGATCAGACCGTGTGGTTCTTCGCCACAAACACCGGGAACGAGTCGGTGCCGCAGAGCTGCTTGCCGGTGGTGATGTGGACGTTCTTGTCGGTGACGACATACTCGACCGAGCAGTTCTCCTCCACAACCGTGTCCTGCATCAGGACGCTGTTCTTGACGACCGCGCCCTTCTTGACCGTGCAGCCGCGGAACAGAACGCTGTTTTCGACAACGCCTTCGATCACGCAGCCGTCCGCCACCAGGCAGTTCTTGACCTTGCTGCCTTCGAGATAACGGGTCGGGTTATCGTCGCGGATCTTGGTGTAGATCGGGTTGGCCGCGTCGAACAGCTGCTCGACATTGCCGGGCTGCAGCAGGCGCATGTTCTCGTCAAAGTAGCTCTTCATATCCGCGATGCGGGCCGCATAGCCGGTGTACTCGTAGGCGCGGACGTTGAGCAGGTTGAGGTTGCGGGCGAGGATGTCGCGCTCGAAGTAGACGAGCCCGCGCACCGCCGCGTCGCGCACGAGCTGGATGAGGCTCTCGCGCTCGATGACATAGATGTTCATCGACAGGTTCTGCATGCCGGGGCGGTAGTCGTTGGACAGCAGTTCGGTCACGCGGCCGCTGGCGTCGATGCGGATGGTGTAGTTGTCGTTGCGGGCGCCGTCGGGGATCTCGGCACGGTTATAGACCATGCTGACGTCCGCGCCGCTCTCGATGTGGGCTTCGAGCAGCTTGTTGAAGTTGAAGTTGGTCGCGATGTGGGAGTCGGACAGGATCACATACCGCTCCTTCTGCGCCTTGAGCCAGGACAGAACGCTGGCCAGCGCGTCCACGCGGCCGGAGTACATCTTGACGCTGCGCTCCGCAAACGGCGGGATGATGTTGAGGCCGCCGCGCTTGCGGGTCAGGTCCCACTCACGGCCGGAGCCGAGGTGGTCCATCAGCGAGTGGTAGTTCTTGCGCACGATGATCGAGACATTGTCCACGCCGGAGTTGGCCAGGTTGGACAGCGTAAAGTCGATCATGCGGTAGCGGCCCGCGAACGGGATGGAAGCCATCGTGCGTTCGGCCACCAGTTCGGGGACAAGGTTATCATACGAGTTGGCGAAAATGACGCCCAGAGCATTAGCGTTGCTGCTTACCATTGTTCCTCACCATCCTTTACATCGTTGGATACCATCGCTTTGGGGCCGACCACAGCGCCTTTGCCGACCTTGACGCCGGAGCCGAGGGTGGCGACCTCGCCGGGTTCGGCAATGTTCAGGCCGTCTTCCGGCATCTTGCCGACGGTGGCGCCCTCTTCAATCTGGCAGTTTTCGGCCACAATGCAGTGGCTGACGGTGGCGCCGGCCTTGATAACGGTGCCGCCCATGACAACGGCCGCCTCCACCGTGGCGCCCTTTTCGACAACGACACCCGGGAAGAGGATGGAGTTTTTGACAGTGCCGTTGATCTTGCAGCCTTCGGTCACCATCGAGTTGATGATATCCGCGTCGGCGCCGATCTGCTGGCAGGGCTGGCCGGAGTTGCGGGAGTAGATCTTCCAGTTTTCATCAAACAGGTTGATGCCGGAGTGCGAGGGGTCCAGCACCTCCATGTTGGCCTGCCACAGCGAGGTGATGGTGCCGACATCCTTCCAGTACCCGTTGAAGCGATAGGCATACATGCGGCGGTTATCCTTGAGCAGGGCGGGGATGACGTTCTTGCCAAAGTCGTTTTCAGAGTTGGGGTCGGCTTCATCCGCGATCAGGTACGCTTTCAGCACATCCCAGTTGAAGATATAGATGCCCATCGAAGCAAGGTTCGATTTCGGGTCTTTGGGTTTTTCCTGGAATTCGTTGATGCGGTCGTCGTTGTCGGTGACCATCAGGCCGAAACGGGACGCTTCGCTCCATGGCACTTCCATAACGGCAACGCTGAACTCCGCGTTCTTTTCCTTGTGGAAGCGCAGGAAGTCACTGTAATCCTGCTTGCAGATCTGGTCGCCGGACAGGATGATGACATACTGCGGGTCATAGCGGTCGATGAAGGAAATATTCTGGTAGATGGCGTTGGCCGTGCCTTTGTACCAGTCCGAGCCGGAAGCCTGCTGGTAGGGCGGCAGCACATGGACGCCGCCGTGCAGGCGGTCAAGGTCCCAGGGCTGGCCATTGCCGATGTACTCGTTCAAAACAAGCGGCTGGTACTGGGTCAGGATGCCGACTGTGTCAATATCCGAATTGACACAGTTGGACAGCGGAAAATCGATGATGCGATACTTTCCGCCGAACGGCACCGCCGGCTTTGCCAGCTTCTGGGTCAGCGCATACAAGCGCGACCCCTGCCCGCCGGCCAGGATCATTGCGATCATTTCTTTTGCCATAATAGTTCTCCCCTTGCAAAATCATTTTCGTGGGTGAATATTTCCTGCCATCTGCACAAAGCGGCACTGCCTTATTCGGCCGCGTTCTCAGACGGTTGGGACTTGGGTTTGCGCGCGCGGGCGCTCTGGGCGGTTTTCTGCGCAGCGGAGCGAGCGGGTTTTTTGGCTGTCGCCGGCTTGGTTGTACGCTTGCGGGGGGCCGGCACGCTGAAATACAGCGTGGACAGCGGAGGCAGCGTCAGGCTGACATGCTGGTCAAAACCGTGCATCGCGCCTTTCTTGCTGCGCACAGTGCCGTTTGTCACACCGCCGCCGCCATACTGGGCATCGTCGGAGTTGAGCAGTTCTTTGTAACTGCCGGATGTGGGCACGCCCATCTGATACCCTTCACGCAGAACGGGGTTGAAGTTGCAGACAACCATAATCATCTTGCCTTTCTTGTCCCGCCGCAGGAAGGCGATCACGCTCTGCTGGTTATCGTCCGGCACAATCCACAGGAAGCCTTCCCAGCTGTAGTCTACCTCCCACATGGCAGGGTTTTCGAGGTAGAACCGGTTGAGCGCCTTGACATAGGACTGCAGCTGGTGGTGCTTGTCATAGCCAAGCAGCATCCAGTCGAGCGGCTTTTTCTCATCCCATTCAATGAACTGGCCGAATTCCTGCCCCATAAAGAGCAGTTTCTTGCCCGGGTGGGCCAGCATATAGCCATAGAAGGTGCGCAGGTTGGCGAACTTTTGGTCATAGTCGCCGGGCATCTTGTTAATCAGGCTGCATTTGCCGTGCACCACTTCATCGTGGCTGATCGGCAGCACAAAGTTTTCGCTGAAGGCATAGAAGAAGCTGAAGGTCACCTTGCCGTGGTTGCCGGCGCGGAACAGCGGGTCTGTCTTCATGTAGCTGAGCATATCGTTCATCCAGCCCATGTTCCACTTGAAGTTGAAGCCCAGGCCCCCGTCTTCCGCCGGTTTGGTCACAAGCGGCCAGGCGGTGGATTCTTCGGCAATCATCATCTTGTAGGGATAGCGTCCAAGCACCGTCGAGTTGCACTTCTGCAGGAAGGCGATGGCTTCCAGGTTTTCCTTGCCGCCGTTTTTGTTGGCTTCCCACTCGCCGTCACGGCGGTTGTAATCAAGGTAAAGCATGCTTGCAACCGCGTCCACCCGCAGGCCGTCAACATGGTACTGCTCTACCCAGTACAGCGCGCTCGAAATCAGGAAGCTCTGCACTTCGGGCATGCCGTAATTGAAGACCATGGTCCCCCACTCTTTGTGTTCACCGCGGCGGGGGTTGGGGTCCTCATAGCAGGGCGCACCGTCAAACATGTACAAACCATAGCCGTCCTTCGGGAAGTGGGCGGGCACCCAGTCCAGAATCACGCCGATGCCGGCGCGGTGGAGCTTGTCCACAAAGGCCATAAAGTCATGCGGGGTACCGTAGCGGCTGGTCGGGGCGAAATACCCGGTAACCTGATACCCCCAGGAACCGTCGAACGGATATTCGGTGATGGGCAGCAATTCCACATGGGTATAGCCCATTTCCTGAATATAGGGGATCAGTTCATCGGCCAGTTCGGAATAGTTATAGGGTACGCCGTCGGCCTTCATCTTCCAGCTGCCGGCGTGCAATTCATAGATGAGCATCGGCCCATTGATAACGTCCCGCTTTTTCTGGGCTTCCTCCCAGGCGGCATCGCCCCAGGCATAGCCCGAAATATCATAGACCTTGCTGCCGTTGGACGGGCGGGTCTCTGCATGGAAGGCATACGGGTCAGCCTTATAGACCTGCTCCCCCGCGGGGGTGGTCACGCAGAACTTATAGACATCGTACTGCTTCATGCCGGGGACAAACGCTTCCCAAACGGCATCGTCAATTTTCTGCATCGGGTTTTGGCCGGGCGTCCAGTTGTTAAAATCGCCCACCACCGAAACAGCCTGGGCGTGTGGGGCCCACACGCGGAAGACAACCCCGGCCTGGCCTTCCTGCTCGCACAGATGCGCGCCGAAATAACGGTAGGCCTCCATGTTGTTGCCTTGCTTGAACAGGTAGATCGGCAGATCGGAAGGTTTGGGTTCCGGTGTTGCCTGCATTGCCTGTGGATTCTCTTTCACTGATGATCTCCCCTTACGAAACCATGATTTTGCCGGGCGGCGAAGAACGCCATAACCAAAGCTCCGGAATCAGTTTCCAGTATAATTCTATATTACCCGTTTCCGTTTGGAATTGCAAGGCCTTTTCTGTAATAAAGCGCTAAAATTTTCACAGACCGGTGTGTCGATTTGTGCAACATTGTCAGTTTTTGCATTCATCTCTTGGCAACAAGCACGAAAAAGGCGCTTATAACGTACTTTTTGAAAAGCTGTACGTTATAAGCGCCTTCGGTGTTACGAACCCAGAATATACCAGGGGTCCGCCCCTTCATACTTGTTGCGGCGGTCCCAGGCTGTGTGGGTGGAAAGATATTCCACCCATACGCCATACCCGGTGGGGTTGAAATGGATGCCGTCCGCGGCTGAATACGCATCAATCTGGTCGCCGGCCGGGGTGCACAGGGCTTCCTGAATGTTCAGGAAATAGCAGCCGGTGCGCAGCGCAAGATTCGCGAGCATGTTGTTAACTGTCTGAATACGCGCGTTATCAAGGCCGGGGGTCTGTTCCACCACCGTTTCCTGCACGCCGGGGATCGACTGCATATAAATGGGCACGCCGGGCAGCTTTTCCTGCAGGATGCGGATCATCTGCTCATAATAAGCAAGGAAGGATTCCTCATTGCCCTGCACCGTCAGGGTATTGGTGCCGAACAAAACATAGAGGAAGTCCGGCTGGGTTGCGACGACAGCATCAAGGGCCGCCTCCTCCACGCCGCGTACCTCATCGCGCACAACGGTGTTGTTGACGATGATCTGCGGCCCGGTGCTGCGGTAGCCGCGCACATGGGCGTTGGGCAGGCCGGTGTCATAAATGGCCAGGCCTTCGGTAATGCTGTCCCCCAGGAAGGTCACGGTGTTGAAATGTTCACGGCTGACCCGCCCAAGCGCCGGCAGCCCCACCATCCGTGCATCGGTTCCTGTATACTCAAAGTCAATGGTCTGTTCCACCGCATCGCTGTGGTCCCAGGCTGATGCTTCAATTGCCGGCAGCAGCCGCTGCGGCGTGAAGGGTGCGGCGTTTTCCGCCGTAGCGGTTTCCGCGGAAGCTGCGGCATGCTCTGCCGTAGCCGGGCTGGATTCCGGCGCAGGCGAAAGCGTTGCGGCCGGAGCCGCAATGGGTTCTTCGGGCGCCTGGTCCGACCGGAAATACAGGTAACCGGCTGCTGCGCAGAGCAGCACCACAACCGCCAGCAGCGCTACAACGGCGCGCCGGCGGCGCTTTTGATTTTCCACTTTGCGGCGATAGTAATAATAATCCGCCATGACTGGGTCTCCTAACGCGATGGTTCACAGGCCGTTTGCAGCCCATGATAGATTGGTTCCATTATACCGCGTTTGGCCTTGCGCTGGCAAGAGGGCCCGACGGGTTTTACAAAACTCGACTTTCTTCGCTGCGGGCGCGTTCTTGACGCAGGCGGCGGCAGAACGTATAATGAAAAGAAAGACGGGTGTACAACACCCCGCAAGGAGATTATTTCTATGGCCTGGATGATCGTATCCGATTCTTCATGTGATATCAGGGAACTGACGCCGCTGGCGCCGGGCGTGCAGTTTGCGTTGGTTCCGTTCAAAATCCGTATCGGGCAGCGCGAATATGTGGACCTGCCCACCCTGAACGTGCCGCAGATGATGCAGGCAATGACCGATTACAACGGCGCTTCGACCTCCGCCTGCCCGAGCCCGGAAGAATGGGCGGCCTGCTTTTTGCAGGCTGACCAGATCCTGGCGATTACGATCAGCAGCAATCTTTCGGGCAGTTACAACGCCGCGGTTGCGGCCCGCCAGATGGTGCTGGAGGAACACCCGGACAAACAGATCTTTATCCTGGATACTCTGAGCTGTTCCGGCGCACTGGCCGGGGCAGCCGCCCTGGCCAACCAGAAAATAGCCGCCGGGGCCGGTTTTGAGGAAGTCTGTGATGCTGTAATTGCCTATGCCGAGGCCGGTCATATCCTGTTTTCGCTGGCAAGTTTTGAGAACCTGGCCAAAAACGGGCGGGTTTCCAAGGTGGTCGGCTTTATTGCCGGCGCGCTGAACATGCGGGTGTTGGGCCGGCGCACGCCGGACGGCAAAATCGATTTCTTTTTCAAAACCCGCGGCGAATCCCGGGTTCTGGCACGCATTCTGGAACAGATGGACCGCGACGGCTTCGATGGTTCGCGCAGCGTGATGGTCAGCCATTGCCACAATGAAAAGGCCGCCCAGCTGCTCTGTCATGGCATTCAGGCCAAATGGCCCGACACAACGGTCGAGATTGTGCCCTGCAGCGGGCTGTGCAGCTTTTATGCGCAGGACCAGGGGCTGATCGTAACCTACTAAGGTGGGAACCGCCCCAAGTGCAGGTTCGGCGGGCTTCACCATATATAAAGCGCGCTGTTGAACAATACCCCGACGGTACAAGGACCCTGGTCGATTATTACGCCAAAGATTTGTAAGCCATACGCAAACGGGGGCGCGGTATCCGCGCCCCCGTTTGCGTACTTTTTCGCCAAAATTTCACAGCAAATGCCCGGCGACCACAGCATACGCAGCGAAGCCAAGCAGGCATCCGGCCAGGTTCAGCCCGACATCCGGCCAGGCACAAGCGGCTTGGTGGCCTCATCCCCCCAGGCCCAGACCAGCGGCAGCGCCAGCCATACCGGCGCCAGCCCGCCCACCCGGCAGGTAGCCGCCACCAGCACCGCCCACACCGCAAACAGACCCGGATGGGCCAGCCGGCGAAGCGCAGCGTTTCGGCGCTGCAGGGTCTGCTCATCTTCCCCTTTCGCGCTGAAGATCTGTGCCCAGAACATGCTGGTGCGGCGGGTATGGTCGCCGTCCTGGTGGCTGAGCCAGGTCATCAGGATAAACCAGGCCAGCGCAGCGGCCAGCAGCAGACAAAAAAGCACCGGTTCCTCCTTTCCTCAGCGCTGCAAACCGGCAGCCAGTTCCTTGGCCTGCTTGCCGGTCAGGCAGTCCACACGCATTTCCAACATACACAGCGGCGCCCAGTAACGTGTGATCTCTGCTTCGGTATCGGCCGGGTCGGCTTCCGGCGCATATTTGCGGGCCAAGGTTTCAATGGCCGCGCGCTTTTCGGCTTCATCGGTCAATTCACGCACGGTTCCAAAGGCGATGACACTGCGGAAATAGCTCGTATATTCCTGCGGGACAACCCGGTCTTCATCCACCACGCAGAAAGATGCCTTGGGGCAGCGGCGCAGCGCGTTCAGCTTGTGCCCCTCCCTGGCGCAATGGAAGTAGAGCTTGCCGTCGGCATAGACAAAGTTCAGCGGTACTGCATACGGGTACCCTTCCGCCCCGGCAACGGCAAGCACGCCCGCGCTGGCGCGCTGCAAAATTTCTTCCGATTCCCGGGCCGAAAGAGCCTGGCGGCTGCGGCGCATGGCTGGAAACATAGAAAAACCCCCTGTCCGGTTTCACCCTCCCGGCTTTGCCGCCGGCGGCGTGCTGTCTTTTGGATGGATCTTCAAAAACGGCGCTGCCCCCTGCCCAAAGCAGCGTACGCCGCGCCACGAAACCTTGGGAGCAGACCTGCCCGCGGTTTCGTTCCTTGCGTCCGCACCTTTGGGGCACGGTTTCGAGCATGTTGTCTTGATCCAGTGATTTTTAGCATACCAAACCCGCGCCGCAAAAGTCAAGGCTTTTACGGCGCGGGCCCTTTCAACGCGGTCTAGAAACCTGACACACCGCCTAAAAGGAACAGCCGCGCACGGCAATTGCCTTACGCGGCTGTTTTCTTACTTCAGCTGGCTGTACGATTCGTCCGAAACAGGCTCACACCATTCGTTGGCTGTCTGTTCACCGGGCACTTCAATGGCCAGGTGGGCAAACCAGCTATCCCTGGCCGCGCCATGCCAGTGCTTGACTTCCGGCGGGATGACGACCACATCGCCGGGGTGCAGTTCACGCGCAGGCTGGCCCCATTCCTGATAATAGCCACGGCCTGCCGTGCAGAGCAGAATCTGCCCGCCGCCCTGCTTGGCATGGTGGATATGCCAATTGTTGCGGCAGCCGGGCTCAAAGGTTACGTTGCCCACCGGCACGCCGCTGGTGGTGAGCATGTTCAGATAGCTCTGGCCGACAAAAAACTGGCCGAAGGGGTTCTTCTCCCCGACCGGAAAGACGCTGACTTCCTCAGGTTTCATGGCAAATCCCCCTGTCAACTTTGTTTTTGGTATGCTTTTATTGTAGCGCCGGCAGACTTGACATGGAAGGATAGAAATTGTAGGATGGTTGTAACCAAAAGTTTATGCAATGGAGGCCCTGCCATGTTCAACCCCTTGCTGACCAGCTTTGTCTGCGTGGCGGACAGCGGCAGCTTTAACCGAGCCGCAGAAAAGCTCTACATTTCTTCCACCGCCGTGATCAAGCAGGTCAACGCGCTGGAAAAGCACCTTGCCCTGCAGTTGTTTGTGCGCACCAACCACGGTGTTCGGCTGACCGCCGCCGGACAGGTGATCTACCGCTGCGCCAAACAGATGTTTGAAGAATCGGCCCGCGCGGTTGCCGAAGCGCGCGCTGCGGACGAACTTGTCTCCCGCACGTTCTGTGTCGGCACCTCGCTGCTGAACCCCTGCAAACCTTTTACCGATCTGTGGTACCAGCTCAACGGCCAGTTTCCGGGGTACCGGCTGCACATTGTTCCCTTTGAGGACGACCACGACGGCATCCTGGCACAGATTTCAGCCCTGGGGGAAAAGTTTGATTTTCTGATCGCCGCCTGCGATTCCAGGCTCTGGCTGAACCGGTGCCGCTTTTTGCCGATTGGCCGCTGCAAGCAGGCAATCGCCGTACCGAGGGAACACCCGCTGGCCGCCAAGCCCAGACTGCGGGTGGAGGACTTGTATGGTGAGACCGTGACCCTGGTCAAGCAGGGCGATTCACCGACGGTTGACCGCATCCGCGCCGAGCTTGCGCTTCACCCGGCCATCACGCTGGAAGATGCGCCGCAGTTTTATGATATGGAGGTATTCAACCAGTGTGTGCAAACCCAGCATCCGCTGCTGACGCTGGATTGCTGGGCGGAGGTGCATCCTTCCCTTGTGACGATTCCGATGGAATGGGACTATTCCATCCCCTATGGGATTTTGTATGAAATGAACCCGCCCGACGACATCCTGCAATTTTTGGACTCTGTGCGGCAGTGGGTAGCCACCCGGCCCGAAAAATGATCCGCCTGCTGCGGGAAACGAACCAAAACCGGTCTGCCGCCTTCCCACAGGCGCCCGCCCTGCCGAATCCGAGTTTCAGCCTTTCCAAGTCAAACGCCCTGCGCAGAAAATGCGCAGGGCGTTCTTCTCGGATGATTCGGGTTATAAGTATGCTCAGGCCGTTTCCGCAGGCTGGGATTGAGCGTCGGACGAGCTTTCGGAGCCGGATTCCGCCGGCGGGGCGTCCTCTGTGGGTTCGGATACGGCCGGCGCTTCGGTCGGGGCCGGCGGTTCAGTCGGGGCCGGAATCGGCGCTTCGGTCGGGGCCGGGGTGGGCGCCGGCGTCGGAGAAGGCGAAGGAACCGGCGTCGGGGTAATGGTCACAATCAAGGTTTGGCAGCGCGTGCAGTATCCGTTCGCATCCGGTTCGGTATGGCCAAGCGGATCGGTGTAGCTGTCGGTATAATCACGGCTGCTGTCCTGGTCGCAGTGGTGGATCGTATAGCCCTGTTCGGTACAGGTGGGTTCCACCACCTCATCCCAATAGGTGTAGTTGGGTTCCGGGGTTGCGGTCGGAGACGCCGGCGCCTGGGTCGCGGTGGTAGAGCTGGAAGAAGCCGTATTCTGGTTGGTCACGGTAGCGGCCGTACCGGCGCTGACATCCTTATCCCCGATATGCTCCGGGATTGCCGTCAGGGTGGGGCGGTCGTCCTCCGTAATATAGCTGTGGGTGCGGATATAACTGAACAGCGCATCCATCGCCGCACTGGTCAGGTGGATGCCGTCGCTTGCTTCCACATACCCGCTCTTGGCATAGCCGGTATCAGGGTCCTTGAGGGTTTCGGCGCTGTTGAGGAATTTCCATCCGTTTTCTTCGCACATTGCCACAAGGCCGGCGTTGTATTCGTCAACCTGGGTCTGGGTCAGGCTCTGGTTCGAGTGCTGCTGGCCGAGCGGCGGGATCGAGTTGACAATGATATCGACACTTGGGTAGGCTTCGACAATGGCCTGGATGCCCTCTTCATAGTTGGCGATGAAGTCTTCGGTGCTGTAGCTCGGCGAAAGGTCGTTTGTGCCAAAGGTCAGGATCACCCGCTGCGGCTGCATCAGCGCAACAGCTTCGGGCATTGTCTTGTAATTGGAGTAACCGGAAAACTGCACGCAGGCATAGGTGGCAAGGCTGCGGGCCGACATGCCAACCGACCCAATCGCGTTGTCATAGCTGCAGTAGTCAAACATGCGGTACATTCTCGCTGTGTTCGAATCCCCCAAAAACAGCGTTTCGTCAATATATTCCTGCCCCGCATCTTCGCTTTCCTCCAAAATGGTCGAAGCGTACTGCGCGGTATCGATGGTGTTTTCGTCCTTGTTGTAGCTGGCGTCTTCCACCAAAGGTTCACTGGCAGCGGCAGTGCCCTGCGTTTGTGCCCCGGGGGCGGCCAGGCTGTGCACCACCAAAAGCGCGATCACAACGGTCAGCAGCACCAGAGCACAGCAGATGGCCAGCACAAAATGCATGCGAGCCCGGCTGCTCCAGCCGGTCCAGAACGTTCGGTTGCGTCTTTTTCGTCTTGCCATTCTATGCTCTCTCCATTCCTGGTTCCGGGGCCAAGCCCTCCCTGTTCCGCGGCCGATAGCCTGCGGGACGCTGTTACCGATTTATTTTACACCATTTTCCCCCAATGTACCAGTGTTTTGCCTATTTTTACATGTTTTGCACAAAAATGGCTTCTCCCCGGCAGGAGAGAAGCCAAAGCGAAACGAAAATTGACGATTTTTGCCGCCATCTGGCGGTGCTGTACCCCTGCACGCCCGGGCTGCGCAGGCCGCGCCGTGGGGGAAACGGTATATCAAGGCAGGGTAAGTTCGGCGCAAACCGGGTAATGGTCGGAAAGATAGACCCCGCCTTCACAAGCATCCCAGCACTGCACCGGGCCGACTGTCCATTCAGGGCCGGCATACAGATAATCAATCTTGCAGGCCGGTTCGGTGGGGCGGCTGCGGAAATAATCATGGAAGGTCAGCGGAATGGCAGCGGTAACATCCCGCAGCGGGGTATGGGCCAACACGGCGAGTTCCGGCGCGCCGGGGGGTGCGTTGAAGTCCCCCATCAGTACGGCGGGCAGCAGGCGGCGGGCGGCATCCGCCTGCATACGGCGCAGTACCGTTCCGATCCCCTGACGCCGGGCCCCCGCCCCTATGTGGTCAAGGTGGGTGTTGTATGCGCGGAACATCCTGCCCTGCGCATCCCGCAAAAGAGCAACGGCGCAACAGCGCGGGCAATCGCTTTGATCCCGGTAGCGGCTGCCGGGTTCCGCCGGCGCCGGCGAAAGCCAGAATGTATCCCAACCCAGCAGCTCAAGGGTTTCATCGCGCACCGCAATGGTCATCGCTTCGCCTGCCAGATCGGCTCCGCGCCCGCAGCCGAGCACCGTGTACCCCGGCATAGCCGCACGCAGCCAGCGCTGGGCGGCGGGCAGAACCTCCTGAAAACCGACGAAATCCGGCTGTTCCGCCTGCAAGACTTTGGCGATCAAAGGCTGCCGGCAGCAAAAAGCGTTGCCTCCGTCCGCGCCGTCGCCGTAATCGGCCCGCAGGTTGAAGGTGACGAACTTCATACAGCAGGCCCCCTGTCAGTGTTGGGTGCAGCGAGCGCCGGGCAGCAGCCGGGCCTTTTGCAGCGCCGGGTGCAGCGCCAGATAAAGCACCACCGCACAAGCCGTGGACAGCAGCGAATTGACCAGCGTAACCCCGCTTGCCACCTTTGCCAGCACGCTGGCCAGTTCCACCGCCTGGCCGAACAGGAAACGGTTGCGGAAGTAACCAACAACAGGGTCGGTCACAACATTGACCAGCAGGCCGCTGAACGCGCTGGCCGTGACCAGCCCGACGTAAGCCGCGCCGCCGGGTTTGCGGGTGTCAAGTTTGAAAACGCGGTGGGCAAAGAACCCGCAGACAAGCCCGATGATGAGCTTGAGCAAAAAGGTTGTGACCGCATAGCCGGGGTCACCGGCGACAAGGTCTGCCATGGCAAGGCCGATTGCCCCGGCCAGCCCGCCGGATACGCCGTCCAGCAGCAGAGCGGTCAGCGCCGTAAAGGTATTGCCCAGGTGAAAGCTGGAGCCGGTGCCGGGCATCGGGATGCGGAAAAATTCATAAGCGACAAAGCTCAGCGCCGCCATCACGCCGATCATCGCGATTTTCTGCACCGTAAACTTGGTGCGGGACATCGAAACCGCCAGCAGCACAACGGCAGCCAGGCAGAAAGCCAGCAGGCAGATCCATTCAGTAGACATGCAAAACATCTCCCCTCGTATATCGGGTGCATCCACCCGCCCCAGGGCCTTGACAACAGCAGCCGCTTGGGGTATGCTCCCATTATACCCGGTTCTGGCCTTGTGTGAATATCCAGGTTGGAACTTTTTTATGGGGCCAGTTTTGCAAGATCCATGCAGGAGGTTTGGCTATGATCCAGTTGGATGCCCAGAGCGCGACGCCGCTCTATGAACAGCTGTACGCCGCGCTGGCGGCCGAAATCCGGGAAGGCGCCCGCCCCGCCGGCACCGCGCTGCCGGGCCGCCGCACCATGGCCGCCCAGCTGGGGGTCAGCGTAAACACGGTGGATGCGGCCTACCAGATGTTGGCCGCCGAAGGTTGGGCCGAAGCCCGCCCGCGCAGCGGTTTTTATGTACAGGAAACCGGCGGGCTGCTGCATCCGCCGGTTTCCCCCGGGCCCGCCCCTCGCCCCGGGCCTGCGCCGGCGCCCGGCGCCCGGTACGACCTTTCGACAGGCAGCATTGACACCGAACTGTTTCCCGCCCGCAGTTGGGGGCGCATCCAGAAAGAACTGCTTTACCAATCGCCGGAGCTTTTGCAGCGCGGCGAAATGCAGGGCGACGCGGCGCTGCGCGAGCAGATTGCGGCTTATCTTGGCAGTTATCGCGGGGTTGTCTGTACGCCGGACCAGGTGGTAATCGGCGCGGGGATCGAATACCTGCTCGGGTGTTTGGCACACCTGTTCGCAGGGTCGGTCGCCGCGATAGAAAACCCCGGTTATACCCGCAGCCGCACCGTGCTGGAAAACAGCGGCCTGCGCTGCACCCTGATCGATATTGACCGCCAGGGCCTGCCGGCCGCCGCGCTGGAGCGCAGCGGGGCCAACCTGTGTTACCTGACGCCGAGCCACCATTTCCCCACCGGCGTCACAATGCCGGCCCCGCGCCGTGCCCAGCTGCTGGGCTGGGCCACCGCACAGCCCGGGCGGTACATCCTGGAGGATGACTATGACTCAGAATTCCGGTTTGACACCAAGCCGCTGCCAAGCCTGCAGGGCATGGCCGGGCCAGAGGGGCCGGTGGTTTACCTGACAACCTTTTCCAAAAGCCTGGCGCCCGGCATCCGCATCGCCTGCATGGTGCTGCCGCAGGGGCTGCTTGCCCGTTACCGGCATGACTTTGCGGTATACGCCAACACGGTGGGCCGGTTTGAGCAGCACACCCTGGCACGCTTTATGGCGGAAGGGATGTTCACCCGGCACATTGCCCGGATGCGGCTGGCCTACAAGCGCCGGATGGAAGCGTTTGCAGCCGCGCTGCGTGCGGCGCTTGGCCCGCAGCTGCAGCTGCAGGGCACTCACTCCGGGCTGCACTTTCTGCTCACGCTGCCCGGGGCCGGCGGCGAAGCGGCGATGGTGGAGGCTGCCGCCGCGCAGAGCGTGCAGCTGCGCGGGCTTTCGGGTTATTACATGGCCCGGCCGGATCTTTGCCCGCCCGATACCGTCGTGGCCGGCTACGCTGCGCTGCGGCAGGCCGATATCCCCGCCGTAGCCGCCGCGCTGGGGCGTGCCTGGCGGCCGTTGTGATTCACGGCGCGGCGCTTTCCGGCGTGGCGGGCGCGCCGCCGGCCAGAATCTCCCGCACGGTGGCAAGCCCCTCCTGCGTCAGCTGCCAGCTGCCGGCTGCCGGGCTGAGCGCAGCTGTCTCGTAATCCACTGTCAGGCCGCCTGCCTCAGCCAGCCATTGGAGCGTTTCCTCTATTGAGGCAAGGTCCTGGGCGCGCAGGTCGGTCAATGTGCGGGAAGACGCCGCCCGTACCCCTTCGGTCAGATCCGCAAGGCGGTCGCGCCCCTGCCGAAAAAGCGCCGCCCATACCGCGGCGCGCACCCGGGCCAGGTCAGGCGGCTTCACCCCGGGCAGGGCCGCGACCGCCCCCAGGAACGCCGGCGTTTCTTCTGCCGTCAATTCCAAAATGGTGCCGTCCGTTTCATAGGGCAGGGCGGCGCGCGCAGCTTCCGTCAGCATAGCCGCCAGGTCAAGCCGGACGGCCGGTTCCTCGCCCCAGATGGAGGCAAAGCCGTCTGCCGTGGCTGCCAGATAGGCATCCGGCGCAAGGCCGACTGTATCGGTCAGCAGGTCGGCCGCGCGGGCCGGGCCGGCGCTGAGGTAGCAATCAGCCAGCGTGGTGAAACCAGCCGGCGCCGTGATCTGCATTTGGCCGGGCAGCGCACAGAACCGGATCTGCTGGGCAGGGCCGTCCAGCCGAAGCAGCAGGAAAGCCGGCGTTTCCCCCTGTACGGCCAGCAACAGCCGATGGGTACTGTGCGCGCCGGCAGGTTCTGCCAGGGCGGTTTTTTCCGCGCTGACCCGGGCGGTCTGCTGCTCGCCGCGCAGCCCCGCCAGGTAAGCCACCGCAGCCATCATAGGCAAAACCAGGATCAGGGTAATGAACAGGCTTTGGAAAAAAAGTCCGCGCCGTTTGTGCATAAACGTCACCTCTTTGCTGCAAACTACTGGTAGCTTGGCCCGAATCGGCCAGCCTTATGCAAACGCCGCCCGAATTTTACAGCGGCGGAAAAGGAGGATAACGATGAACCACGCACCGTATGGCCCGCGCGGGGCCGAAAGCGAACGCGAAGATTTCTGGACCGACATTCCTGAAGGCAACGACATGCTGCCGGGCACCCTGCCCGGCACCTTCGGCGGGGCCCAGCAGACCGGCCAGTCCGCCGAAAACGGCGGCGAGCCCTACTGCCCGCAGTGCCCGAATGCCGACGACCCGGCCCTGCAGCCGGACGGCGACCACAACGACACCGGCCTGCCTGAAGAGCTGACCGAACTGGACAAACTGGACGATACCCTGATGTAAACATCCCGCAAAAAACAGCCCCGCCGCCTTTCACAAAGAATGGCAGCGGGGCTGTTCAGTTTCAAGGTTTACGCGCGCGGCATATCCCGCCGATAGGCAAGGAAGCGGAACCCGATTTCAGTTTCCAGGCAGTCGCAGGCCGCAAGCCGGGCCAGGCCGTCGGCCGGGGTGCGGAATGCGTAGGGCGTCATGGCGAAAAGCTGGCGGGCGGCATCGCCCCCCAGCCTCAAGCGCCCTTCCACTGTGCGCGCGCCGAGCCGGGTAAAACCGGGATAGTCGGTGTCCTGTTCGGCGTTTTCATACGGATGGGCATACACAAGCGCCTTGAGGCCGAACAGATGCCGCGGGGTGGGCACCGCGTAGAGAAGCACCCCGCCCGGGCGCAGCATGCGGGCAAACTCCGCCCCGGCCCAAGGCGAAAAGACATTGAGCAGCAGATCGGCCCATCCATCGGCCACCGGCGCGCAAAAACTGCCGCCGACCGCAAAGAAAGCCTCCGGCACCAGTTTGGCCGCCAGCCGTACCGCCGGTTTGGACAGGTCGAAGCCGATGAGCCGAGCCTCCCGCCCGGCCGCTGCAAACGCGGCAAGCACCGTTTCATCATAGCTGCCTTCGCCGCAGCCGGCATCCACAATTCGCGGCGCAGGCGGGCCATATTCCAGGCAGAGTTCCGCCAGCGCGCTGCGGAACAGATCATAGTGTCCCGCCTGTAAAAAAGCACGGCGGGCCGCCACCATCTCCTTCGCATCGCCGGGGTCAGCCGCATGGCGTTTCTGGATCGGCAGCAGGTGCGCATATCCTTCCTTTGCCAGGTCAAAGCAATGCCCTTGGGCGCAGCGCAGCGTGCGGCCGTTAAGCGTCAGCGCGCCGCGGCAGACAGGGCAGCGCAGCCCCGCCGCACACAGGGGGTTCACGCTTCCCCCTCCGGCAGTGCGGGCGCTTCTTCCGCACCTTCTACGGGGGCGGTCACACCCCCGTGCGCGGCAAGGTACTCTTCAAAATTCGCAAATTTCTGTTTGGGCGGCCGGCGGGCAATCAGCGGCAGGCCAGGGTCTTCCTCCACCGGGCGGCGGCTGCGGGCGCGGCGCGGAGATTCGGCCGGCTTGGGCGCCGGCGTGCCGGCGCGCCGGCCATTGCCGGGAGCCGCCGCAGCCGGGGCAGTTCTGGCCGGCAGGGTGCTTTTTGCTGCGGCAGCCCCCTGGTTGCGGCCGCGGCGGCTGCGGGGTTGGGGCGCATTCTGGGCGGGATGGGCCGCGGCGTTCTGGGCCGCCGGTTTGACCGCCTGCTGGGCGGTATTCTGGGCCGCGCCCTGGCTGCTCTTGGCCCCGCTGCCGCCGCGCGGACGGCGGCGACGGCGACGGCCTTCACCGGTTTTGCCGGGCTGCGGCGTCTTGTTCTGGTTCGGCATCGTATTTATTCCTCCTCAGGCAGCCCGCCCGCCAGGCTGCGGCATTCGTTGTAATAGCGTTTTTCTTCGGCATGGCCCATGCTGAAAGTTTTGCGCGGCAAAACGCCGCCCAGCACAACGCCGCGGAACAAATCGCTCTTTTCAAAAGGCGGCAGCAGCAGCGCGGCGGCCGGGCGCGCCGGGTCGGCTGCCAGCGCCCGGGCGCTGGCAGCGCCGTGGATGTAATCCAGCTGCAGGTCCCGGCGCTCCGACAGCCAGTCGGTCAGGAAATGTTCCACCGTGCCGACGGTCAGCGGGTCGGGCGAGGCAGCCAAGGCCACAACCGTTTCACCGGCTGCATCGGCCACCGTAAAGGTCTGGGCCGGGGCGGCATCGGCCGCCTTTTCCACACCGTTGCGTGCCCCCCAGGCGGCAAAAGCGGCGGCGGTTTCAGCCGCCGAAGCGCCGAACACCACGCGGTGGATCGGTTCAATTTCAATGGCCGGGCTGTGTACGTTACAGACTTCGGCCAGGCAATACCGCGCCGGGTGGGTAGCCTGCGCGGCAAGGGGCAGGGCGGCTTTGCACTCCTCCCAATAGGCTTTGGCCGTAGCCAGGGAATGGTTGCCATCCCCCACCGCCAGCACCATCGGCGGCTGCCCGGCTGCCGCAGGCCAGCGCGCTGCAAAGGCCTCCGGGTCGCCAAGGGCGGCCAGCGCCGCATCAATCCCGGCAATAAGGTCCGGTTCCTCCACCGCCCAGCCGGCCAGGTGCCCGCCGCCAAGCATGAGTTCCCCCTCATAAAGCAGCGGCAGCGCGGCTTTGCTGCGGGCAACAGGGCCGATCAGGGTATCATCCCTGTCGTCGGCCAGCATCATGACATGCGGGGTTTCCAGCAGCGCGCCGCGGCGCACCGCCAAACGCGGCGGGATGCGGGCGACAACGGTCTGCTCGCTCGGGCGGATCGCGGGCTTTTCCCCGGGGGTATAGCTGTATGCCTCCAGGTCCACCATGCCGACAAGCCCCTGCCGCACCAAGCCGTCCTGCAAAGTGCGCTCAACATAGACATACCCGTGCACCCGCCGCGTCAGCAGGCTTTCGTGATATGCCTGCATGGTCGCGCGGATCTCGGCCAGGCGCGCCGGTTCTTCCGGCGTACCAAGATACGCTTCGGGCAGTACAATGTGCAGCGTGCTGGGCTGGTGGGCGGCACGGGCTTCGGCCCGCTGCCAGTAAGCCGGCTCTGAGGTGAATTGATCGACCGCAATGCAGGCCCACGGATCAAGCGGTGTGCCGGCAGGCGGCAGCAGAATCTCTGCGGGCAGAAAACAATTTGCCATCCCTTTTTCCTCCTTGGCGGGTCAGGTACAAAACCGGGCGCGCAGCGTCACTCCATCAGCGCGTAAAGCGCCAGCGAGAGGATTCCAATATAGATCAGCCAACTGGGCAGCCCGCGGAAGATCGCAGGCACGTCCTTACTGCCCAGCCGGCGGCGGCCCTCATCCACAACAAGCACCGCAAACAGGTACCCCACCCCGCTGCCAAAACCAAACGCGATCGACTGAAGCAGGTCATAGTTCTGGTTGGCGCACAGCAGCATGGTGCCAAGCACGCTGCAGGTGCAGGTGGCAATCGGCAACTGTTCCCGGCAGGGCACGCGCCAGACAGCCGGCGTCAGGCCCAGCAGCAGCCAGACCACCGCCATTCCCACCGCCGCACAGCTCAGGTAGACAAGCGGCCGCAGCGCGGTGGCAGGCAGCCAGGCGGGCAGCACGGTGCGGATCAGGGGGAAGAAATAGGTCATGGCCACCCACCCCAGCGGGGCGCTGAACAGCTGTACAAGGATAACCGGCACGCAATACTGCCAGGTGTGGACTTCGGGGTCGTTGACAAGCTTGATCAGGCGGGAGACCCCCATTGCCCTGGCAAAGACAACGTTCTCGGCAAAAATGGCAAGCACCGCATAGGAGATAAACTGCGCCACCCCCTGCAGCACCGAAAAGTCAGCGCTTACGGTCAGCATACAGATGACGCACCTCCTCACGTTTGTAGTGGACATAGGCGCCGCCGACTGCAGTCCAGAGCGCCGCCAGGATACCCAACAGCAGGAACCCGCCGGCCGGCTGGCTGACAAGCGGCAGCGGCGCGAAGGCAAGGACCGTGTGGTCAAACACGGTGCCGACACCGAGCAGTTCCCGCAGCATTCCAACCAGCAGGATTGCCACACACACGCCGATCGTGTTGTTGATGCCGCGCCGGAAGGCTTCGCCGATGGTTTCCAGCTCGGTCGCCTCCATCCGCTTGATGATGACCGGCTCCACCACCATCATCGGCAGATAGATACCGAGCAGGGTCAGGTCGGTGCCAAACAGCTGATACAGAATCAGATACGCCGGCACATACACGATCGCGGCCGAATAGGCATACACCATCGCACGGAAGCGGTTGCCGGTCAGGTGACAGACGGCCACCGCCAGCACGCGGGTTGCGGTGAGCAGCAGGATGGCCGTGACGCAGAGCATCATCGCACGGTTGCCGTCGCTGGCCATGGCGACAATGGGCGCCAAACCCAGCCCGCGCACCATCACGGGGTTATTCAGCCAGAGGTGGTCATCGTGGATGTTCTGGTAGAGTTCGGCTTCCGCCTGGGCGCGGGTCATCTTTGCCGGCTTTTTCTGCTCCGGCTGGCGGGGCTTTGCCTCCTTCGGCTGCGCGGCAGCCTCGGACTTGGCCCGGGCGGCGGCTTCAGCCGCGGCGATCGCTTCCTGTTCGACCTGCTGGCGGTTCTTGCCGGCCGCCGCAGCCCGGCGTGCCTGCTCAAGCACTTCGGGCGAAATCTGGGGAATGATTACCGTTTGGGAGTGTTCCGCCTGCTTTTTGTTGCGCCGAAGGCTGCGCCCGGCCGCTGCCGGTTCAGAAGCCTTCGGGGATGCTTTCGGGGTTTGCTCGTTGGGCACGCCGCTGTTCCTCCTTCTTCATAAACTTGATCCGCTCGGCACGGCGGGCCACACGGTCCAGCCATTCGGGGAAAGCCCCGACAATCAGCAGCGCAAAGCAGATACCGGTTTCATAGACCGTGTTGTACCGGAAAACGGTGGTGGCCACCCCCAGCAGCAGGCCGTAAATGATGCGGCTGGACAGCCGGTTGGGCTGGGTGACCGGTTCACAAGCCAGGAAGATACCGCCGAACAGCATACCGCCGGAAAGGATGATATACTTTTCGAGGTAGACGCGCTGGCGCACAAATTCCCACGGGAAGCTGAACGCAGGCAGATCGTTGAGGGCAGGCATCAGCCAGGGCACCGCCACGCAGACAACCAAATAGGGCAGCAGCGTGGACAGCTGCAGATGGCCGCGGCAAAGCAGGTACAGCCCGCAGGCCAAAATGACAAGGATGGCCCCGGTGCCCAGCGGGCCCGCCACATTGCCCGTGACAAGGTTGATGGTGGTATCGGAAGGCAGGCCGCCGCTGGAAAGCGTGGCGTTCAGGCCGGCGCCGGTCCCGCTTTCCACCCCGCCCCACAGCGGCAGGACCGTGCCGGGTGTCGGGTAGGAAAAGACCTGGCCCGGCCAGGACAATGCGGCCACCGCCATCCCGACAGCCGCGGGGTGGAACGGGTAGTGGCCTTCGCCGCCGAACGTCTCCTTGGCCAGCACGGCAACGACAACCGCCGCCACCACCACCGCGTAGGAAACGCTGGCCGGCATCATCAGCACAATGAGGGCTGCAAAACATTCGCTTGAGGGTTCGTGCGGGCGGTAATCCGCCCCGTGCAGCGGGGCGACCAGGCAATCGCAGACATAGGCGGTGAACAGGCCGGCCAGCATCAGCAGCAAGGGCCGCGGGCCATAATAAAACCAGGCCATCGCCATCAGCGGTACACAGCACCACAGCAGGTCTGCATAGTAGCCATAGTTGGCGCTGCGCTGAAAAGAACTATGCATCGGCATGGGGTCTCCTTTTGGATCGGTTTACAGGTGGTGGGCCGGCGGGTTTTCGGCCGGCTGCAGGGCGTGGATGCTGCGCACAAGCGCCGCGGGGTCTGCGGCGTGGTAAAGCGCGCTGCCGGTAACCAGTACGTCCGCGCCGGCGCCCGTGCAGAGCGGGGCGGTTTGCGCATTAACGCCGCCGTCCACCTGCAGCATTGTTTTCAGGCTGCGTCGATGCAGTTCCCGCCGGAGCACGGCAAGCCTTGCCGGCGTTTCGGGCAGAAACGGCTGCCCGCCGAAGCCGGGTTCGACGCTCATGACCAGGACAAGGTCGATTTCGCCCAGATACGGGAAGACTGCCTCCACCGGGGTGGCCGGACGTACGCTGATGCCCACCCGGCAACCTGCCTTGCGGATCGCCGCAATCACAGCGGCAGGGTCCCCCCGCACGCAGGGGGCTTCGATGTGGAACGTGATGAGCGAAGCGCCCGCTTCGGCAAAGTCGATGGCGTACCGGGCCGGGTCGTCAATCATCAGGTGGACATCATAATAGGCATCGGGCAATGCGCGGTGCAGGCAGCTGAGCACCGGCGCGCCATAGGTCATATTGGGCACAAAATGGCCGTCCATCACATCAATGTGCAGCATATCCGCCCCGGCTTCCAGCGCAAGGCGGCATTGGTCAGCCAAATGGGCCAGATCGGCCGAAAGAACTGACACACTCAACTTGGTTTGCATAAATCCCTATACCTTCCTTAAAACTTGGGACGCGCCCCTCCCTCTTTGAGGCAGTGCAAGCATACGTCTTTATTGTACCGTAACCTGACGTAAAAATCAAATTTTTCAGGCCGGAACCTGCCGCCGGTCGCCCCGAAAAAGCGGCGGCAGACGCTGCAAACGGTCTGCCGCCGGAAAAATGTGAAATTTTGAGGGAAACGCAGGGTTATTTGTACTGGTTGATCTTATCAAGCTGCACCGCAACGCAGTCCAGCGCGCTTTCGATCACCTTGTCCATATCATAATACCGGTATTCACCCAGCCGTCCGCCGAAAACAACATGCGGTTCCGCATCGGCCATCGCCTTATACCGGGCGTAAAGGGCCATGTTCGGTTCATCGTTGACCGGGTAATACGGTTCGTCGCCAGGCTGCCATTCGGCCGAATATTCACGGCTGATCACCGTTTTTGTGCCAGGTTCGGTTGAACCGAACTCAAAATGTTTGTGCTCGATGATGCGGGTGTAAGGGGTTTCGGCATCGGTATAGTTGATCACCGCATTGCCCTGGTAATTCGGGCAGTCCAGGACTTCCGTCTCAAACCGGACGCTGCGGTACTGCAGCGCGCCGAGCGCGTAATCAAAGTATGCATCAATCGGGCCGGTGTAGATAACCCGCCCGGCCAGCGCGTCCAGCTCGGCTTTCTCTTTGAGGTAGTTGACGCCAAGGCGTACCTCAATGCCCTGCAGCATATTGGCCACCATCTGGGTGTAGCCGCCGTTCGGGATGCCCTGGTAGAGGGCGTTGAAATAGTTGTTGTCGAAGGTCAGGCGCACCGGCAGCCGCTTGATGATAAAGGCGGGCAGTTCGTCGCAGGGGCGGCCCCACTGCTTTTCTGTGTAACCTTTGATGAGCTTTTCATAGATGTCGGTGCCGACAAGGTTGATGGCCTGTTCTTCGAGGTTTTTGGGCTCGGCGGTAAAGTGGGCGGCCCGCTGCTCAGCTATTTTGGCGGCTGCTTCGGCCGGTGTGACAACGCCCCACATCTTGTTGAAGGTGTTCATATTGAAGGGCAGGTTGTACAGCTCGCCGTGGTAGTTGGCCACGGGTGAGTTGGTGTACCGGTTGAAAACCGCGAATTCGTTGACATAGTCCCACACACGCTTGTTGTTGGTGTGGAAGATGTGCGCACCATAGCGGTGAACCTGGATGCCTTCGATCGATTCGGTGTAGATATTGCCGGCGATGTGGTCCCTTTTGTCAATGACCAGGCATTTGCGGCCGGCTTTCGTGGCCTGCCGGGCAAAGACAGCGCCAAACAGCCCGGCGCCGACAATCAGGTAATCATACGGTTTTGCCATACTCGTTCCTCCTTGGTAAAAGACATGCTTGTATACATGCTAAAGAGCTGGCGCCGGGGAATACCCGGTGCAAAGAACTGCGGCCTGCTCACCCGCGGCGCTCGGCTTCGCGCCGCCAGCGTTCGGCCTGCTGGAGCTTGAACTCAAAATTTCGGGCGTCCTGGGTGAGCAGATTGGACAATACGATGCCGGCGGTAAACAGCAAAAGCGCCGCCACCATGCCGCAGGCGCAGACGATCAGGGTCGGGAAACGCGGCACAAGCCCCGTGCGGAAGTATTCGGCCACAACCGGCACCATAAACCCGGCGCTTAACACGGCAAGCATCGCCGCCAGCAGGCTGAAAAAGCCGAACGGGCGGTAATTTTTGTACAGCCGCAGGATTGTGCCAAGCACCTTGGCGCCGTCGGAATAGGTGTTGAGCTTGCTTTCGCTGCCCGCCGGACGGTCGCGGTATTCCACGACAACGTTTTCAATCTGCATATTGCGCTCCACCGCGTGGATGGACATTTCGGTTTCAATTTCAAACCCGCGGGAAAGCACAGGAAAGGTTTTGGCAAACAGGAAGCTGAACGCGCGGTATCCTGTCATGATATCCTGAATCCGGCTGCCGAAAAGCCTGTTGATCGAAAACCGGACAAGGCTGTTGCCAAAGTTGTGAAACGGGCGTTTGTTCTCGGTAAAATAGGTGCTGGAAAGGCGGTCCCCCACCACCATATCCGCCCCATGTTCCAGCACAGCGGCCACCATCTTGGGGGCGGCGTCCGCCGGGTAGGTATCGTCGCCGTCAACCAGCAGGTAGCACCGGGCGTCCACTTCGCGGAACATCCGGCGCAGCACATTTCCTTTGCCCTGCTGGGCTTCACGGCGCACCACAGCGCCGGCCGCCGCCGCCAGTGCGCCGGTGCCGTCGGTCGAGTTGTTATCGTACACATAGATGGTTGCCCCGGGCAGCGCGGCGCGGTAATCCGCCACAACCTTGGCCACGGTAGCCGCTTCATTGTAACAGGGGATCAATACGGCGATCTCGTCCATGCTCTTTCCTCCCCTACTCGGCCGCAAAGCGGCGGATTTCTTCGAGCCAGAAGGCCGCGGTGGCCGGCCAGCTATAGGTTTTGAGCACCGTATCCGGCGGGGCGACAGGCCGGGCAAACAGCGCGTCAAGGTCAACCTCATAATCATACGGGTCAAAATAGCGCACCGTATCGCCATAAAGTTCCGGCAGGCAGGAGGCGTTCGCCACCGCGACCGGCGCGCCAAGGCTGAGCGCTTCGAGCGGCGGGATGCCGAACCCTTCAAAGACAGCCGGGTGCAAAAATCCTTTGCAATGGCGCATCAGGGCTTTGTTTTCGCCGTCTTTGACATAGCCGGGATAGTGCAGGTTGCCGCCGCTGACCGCGTCGGCATCGTCCCCAAAGGCAGCCAGGTCCTTGCCGCCGGCAACAACAAAAGTTTTATCCGGGTTTCGGGCGGCAACTTCCCGCACCCAGCGGTAGTTTTTGTGCTTGGCCAGGCTGCCCAGCGCATAGTAATAGTTGCCCTTTTCAACGCCGGGCAGCTTGTCAAAGACTGTGTCGTCCTCCTCGGCGCGCTGCATATGTTCCCAGCCGTTATAGGTCAGCCCGATTTTGGAAACCGGGATGTGCAGCCGATCGCTGATGAGCCGGCGCTGGTCATCGCTGACGGTGTAAACCCGCCGGGCAAAAGCCCGCACGCTCAGGCAGTGCACCCAGAACTTGAACCGGAAAAAGCCGCGGTCGGTATCCATAACGAGCGGGCGGATATCATGCAGGACGACGGCGCTGTGCCGGGTCATGAGCATATCGCTGGCAAGCCCCAGGAAAAACGCCTTATGCTTGCGCAGATATTGCGGCAGCACGACAAGGTTATAACTGTATTTGACCGCCTTGAGCGGTACGATGCGGATGTTTTGCAGCGGCGGCAGCTGTAAGGGGCGGCCGTCGTCGCGGTAACACAGGCGCACATCCAGCCCGGTGCCGGCCAAAAGCGGGTCCAGACGGGTGACAACCTCATACACATAGCGCGGAATGCCGGTGATCGGGTCACACAGAACGGTGCCGTTGATGACAATGGGTCTCAAATGAAATCAATCCTCCGTTGGGGGCGTATGGTGGGAACAGGCGTACAATTCCCCGGCCCAATCTTCCAGCCGACGGGCGCAGTACGCACGCAGTTCGCGCTCAAACCGCTCCTCACTGAAGCGGCGGCTGTGGTCGCGGATCTCCTCCGGCCCGGCGCTGACGCCGGACGTTTCAAACTGCTGGATGCAATCGATAAGGCTGTCAACCGTCTGCTCTGCAAAAAGCAGGCCGGTCACGCCGTCCTCCACCGTTTCACAGGCGCCGCCGCGGCCAAAGGCCAGCACCGGGGTGCCGGCGCTTTGGGCTTCAACCGGGGTGATGCCGAAGTCTTCCTCTCCGGGAAAGAGGAAGGCCTTGGCCCGCAGGTAATAGCCGCGGACTTCCTCATCGGTTAAACCGCCGCCCAAAAACTGTACCGAAGGCCCGGCGATCGCACGCAGGTGGGCTTCCTCATCCCCGCCGCCGATGACGACAAGCGGGCGGCCAAGCTTTGTGCAGGCGGCAACTGCCAGATCGACCCGCTTGTACCAGGTCAGCCGGCCAACTGTGAGGTAGAAGTCCTCTTTGGGGACAAAGGGACTTTCGTTGATGTGCACGCAGGGGTAGATCACATCCGAATCCCGCCGATAGTATTTCTTGATCCGGCGGGCGATGTAGTGGGAGTTCGCGATGAAATAATCGACCCGGTCGGCCGCGCATTTATCCCACTGGCGCAGTTTGAGCATCTGCCCCGGCATGACCGCCCGCACAAGCGGGTTTGCATTGGCGCGGTAGGTGTAATAGAAATCCCAGACATAGCGGGTCGGGGTATGGCAGTAGCAGATATGGACGGCGTCCGGCCGGGTGATGACCCCTTTGCTGCAGGATGAGCAGGAGGAGAGCACAAGGTCGTACTCGGACAAATCGAGCGCCTCAAACGCGCGGGGCATCAGCGGCAGCATTCCTTTATAGAGCCGGGTGGCAAACGGGAGCTTCTGTACCCAGGTTGTGCGGATGTCGTAGTCACGGAACCAGGCCGGCATTTTGTCTTTGTCATAAACGAGGGTGTAGATCGGCGCGTCGGGGAAGATATGGTGCATACAGTCCACCACGCGGTCGCCGCCCGCATAGCCCACCAGCCAGTCGTGGACAATGGCGACTTTCGGCTTTTTGTTTACCATACCCTGCCTCCTTTTTGGATGCTGCGTCAGTTCAGTTTCTCATCGTTGATCATCTTGCCGCCGAAGACGGTGCGGAAGAGGATCTTGATATCAAGAGCAAGCGTCCAGTTTTCAATATACCAGATGTCGTAGCGGATACGCTCAGCGATATCGGTGTCGCCGCGCAGGCCGTTGATCTGGGCCCAGCCGGTCACGCCGGGACGTACCTGCTGGCGCACAAGATAACGGGGGATTTCTTCTTTAAAATGTTCAACATGGAACGGGACCTCCGGCCGCGGGCCGACAAGGCTCATATCCCCTTTGAGAACATTGAAAAACTGGGGCAGCTCATCCAGGCTGAATTTGCGGATCAGGCTGCCAAACCGGGTTTTACGCGGGTCGGAATCGGTGCTCCACCCGGTCTGTTCGCCGGCATTCTGGCGCATTGACCGGAATTTGTACATCATAAACTCCCGCTTGTTCAGCCCCACCCGTTTTTGTTTGAAGATGATCGGGCCGGGGCTTGAAAGTTTGACCCCGACCGCAACAGCCAGCATGATCGGGCTGGTCAGCACAATCAGGCACAGGCTGCCCAAAACGTCCAGCAGGCGTTTGACAAAGGCGTTCAGGATATTGTCAAACGGGGTCTGGCGGACATTGATCAGCTTGCAGTCTCCAAGTGCGTCGATGGTGGGGCGGGCCGGCAGATAGTCATTATAAAACGGTACCATCGTGATCCGCACCCCCTGCTTGTCGCAGGCGGCGAAAACTTTGGAGATGCGGTCCATCTCATCGGCGTCAAGCGCGACAACCACCTCGTCGATACCGGGCTCCGACAATGCCAGATCGAGCTTGTCATATCCGCCAAGGTAACGCGGGGTGAATCCCGGCGTGGGGCGCAGTGCAATATAGCCGTCAACCCGGAAACCGTAGTAAGGGTTGTGTTCAAGCGCAAGCAGGTACTGCGCGGCCATCTTGCCGCCGCCAACCAGCAGAATGTGGCGGAATCCTTCGCCGCGGCGGTGGCGCCAACGGTCGTACCAGCGGCGGAGCATCCGCTTGAAGATCAAAAAACCGGTGCCGAACAGGTAAAACAGCAGCACAACCAGGCGGTTGAAGTTGACCACCCGGAATTGGTACAGGCAGGCCTCAAACGCCAGAATCCCCACCGCATTGACAACCAGGATCATCCGGCTGCGCTGCCACAGCCCCCGCAGGCGGGAGGCGCTGTACAGCCCGCAAAGCCAGAACGCTCCGACCGCTATAACCGCATAGATCGCGCCAAAAAAGATGGTATCCTGCGCGATATCCAGCGCAGGGCCGGCGCCGCCGGGCTGGATATAAGGCAGGAAGTTGAACCGCAGGAAGTTCGCAAGCAGATAGGCGGCAAACAGCAGCAGGGCGTCCAGCACGCTGCTGCCAACCGACAGGATGCGTTGGTTCTTTTCCAGCATAGCCGCGGCCCCTCCCTTCCCGTTTTGAATCAGCGGCGCTTATCTTTATAGGATACCACACTCCCGCCGGCGTTGCAAGACAGGCTTTGGCGGCGGCCTCACTCAAAGAAATACTCCCAGTCGGTATAACTGGCCTCAACCACAGCCTCTGTGACCGTGACGGCAGCTGCATCGGCCGGCAGCGCCTGCAGGGTGACTGTGCCGGTGCCGTCGGCGACGGTCACCGGGATGTTGTAAACGCTGCGGTCGGTCGGCAGGTAGAAGCCGGCGTCGCCGCCTTCCCGCCCGCGTTCGGCCCAGAGCGCCGTTTCGGTATCGGGGTAGCAGAGCAGGAAGCCGTAGAGCCCGCCGCGCAGAAGATAATCGTCGGGCAGGTCAAACGCATACCCGATGCGCAGATCGGCCACGCCGTTAAAGGTCGGGTCAGCGGCGGTGAGGGTGATGGTCACGCTCTGGCCGGCCGGCGAAGCTTCGACCGAAAATTCCTGCCCAAGGTCGTTGCAGACGCCGGTGCGCTGCCAGAACAGGTGCATCCCGCCGCTGTTGAAGGTGTTGGCCACCGGGGCGTACCAGCGGTAGAGCTCGCGGTAGAACCACCAGTTTGCATTGCGGCTCCAGCGTTCATACTGGGCCACTTTGGGGCTGGGGGTGACAACCAGGTCAAAATCCCCCTGCTGGAAGGTGGTCAGATAGTGCAGCCGCTGCCTGTCGCCAAGGGCGTGGATGATGTAATCGGTGCCGGTCGGCTGCAGCTGGCCGTTCATGGCTTCGAGCGCGCTCGAATAGGTGCCGAAGAGCCGCGCCTCACCGGCAAGGGCCTGCTCCGTCGTCAGGTTGCCCGCCTGGTCGCCGAGCCAGCCGCCAAGCGCCGGCAGATGGGTCAGCCCTTCATGCCCGCCGATTCGGCTTTGCACCTGAGCGACGCCGCCCGCCGCGACGAGCAGGCAGCCAAGCCCTGCGCAAACAGCCGGTACAAACCGGTGCAGCGCGCGGGCCAGGGCTTCTTTGCCGCGCCAGAGCCGGCCGGCCAACAGCAGCGCGCCGCGCACCGCCAACGCCGGCAGCAGGGCCGCCAGCAACGCCTGCGCGCCGCCGGCCGGGCCTTCCTGCGGGACAGCCGAGAGAAGACAGTAAAGCAGGTTCCACAGCTGCATACCAAGGCAGAGCGCAAACCCGCCGGCCGCGAGCACGGCCGAGCGATCGGTTTTGCAGCGGAAGATGCCGATTGCAAACGCGACGGCGAGCGCCAGACAGATGCCGCCGGCGAGCTGGGGGACATAATCGGCGATATAGCAGAGTTTGGCGGTGTTCTCGGTTCCATAGTACCAGGATTGGAAGGCGCCGCTGCCGCGGGTCTGGCGCAGCCAGGCGAGCGGATGCCCCCAGCTGACGAGCAGCACCGCGGCGCCAAGCCCGAGACAGCTGACGGCGATATACTGCGCGACCCGCAGCGCCACCATGCTGATCTTGCGCCCGTACCGACGCAGCAGGAACAAACCATAACCGAGCGCGACGGCGATGTACATCGCCGCGCCCATATCGTTGCTCCACACAACAAGCGCCCCCGCCAGAGCAGGGGTAACGGCGGCCTGCCAGGGCGGCAGAAAACGCCGCCAGCCGCCGGTCGGCTGTGCCGGGGCATGGCGGGGCCGACGCAGCAGTGCAAACGAAAGCAGCACTGCCAGCGGAAGCGCAGCCGAACGCATCATCCGGGCGCTGTTGCCGGGGTCGGCCGCATATTCAAGCCAGGCGCCGAACGGCCCGGCCAACGAGACCCAACCCTGTACCTGCATAAACAGCACGCCGCACAGCGCGATGGCCAGGGCGCGCGCGCCGCGCCCTTTGCCCATGACGACGGCACAAACCGCAAGCACAAGCAGTTCAAAACAGAACCAGGTCAAAAAGCCGGTCGCAAACATGCTGCGGCCAAAACTGTTGCCGAGCACAAGCAGCATTGCGCCGACGCTGTACAGCTCGCCAGCGCCAAGGTAGACCGTGAAATCACGGAAAGGCACCTGGCCGGCCAGCAAATGCCGCACCGGGTTGTAGTTTTGAAAATCGCCGTTGGTAATTTCATAGCTGATGTTGTAGCAGTGATCCAGCCCGCGCACAGCGGCCAGACCGGCCAGCACCGCCAGCAGCGCCAGCCACGGCACAGTGCGCCGCAGCCGGCGAAGGGGTTTTGCTTGCATGAAAGCGCTCCTTTTTATGAGATTGAGCGTCAAAGGAAAATTAGAAGTTCGGAATTTTGGTGGTTCGGCGGCCTGTGGCCGCTTTGAAAATGCAGAGATTGTAGGGGCCGATTCCCTATCGGCCCGGCTTCCGGCGCGCTATACGCGGGCGGATATAGAATCCGTCCCTACATTTTTGGTTTACCGATAAATCGTCTCCAGCGTATCCAGCGTTTTGCGCATTTCGGCGCGCACTTCCGGCGGGGAAAGAATTTCGATCCCCGCGCCAAAACCGGCCACCCAGCCATAGAACTGCGGACTGACCTGCACATCCACCGTGATGACAAACGCCTCACCCCCTGCATAGGGCACAAGGGTCGGCCCGGTGCCAAAGCGGTCGATCATTGCGCCGGCAAGGCGGTTCTCACATTTGAGCGTAACTTTTTTGATCGGGCCGTTGAACATGCCAAAGGTCTGCTGCACATAGGTGTTGACATCGAAATTGGCATATTCTTCGGCGCCTTCACGCCGGGTGTCAAACAGCGGTTCCACCTTGAGCATCTTGTCCACCCGGTAATGACGCAGGTGTCCATCGGTATAGGCGATCAAATAGTAATTGCCGCTTTCCCACACAAGCGCCCAGGGGCTGACACGGTAAAGCTGCCCGCCGTGGCGGGGGACCATCGTTTTTTCCAGCGTCCAGTCACAGTATTTGAACTGTACCTGGCAGCCTTCGGTCAGGGCGCGGTGCAATGCATCCACGCTGTAAAAGATTTTTTCATCCTGGCTTTTGATCCGGCCCGAAACCAGCACCGCGCGGTTCAGCTCGGCCTGGTGATACCGCGATGTAAAGCGGCCAAGCTTGTCAATGAGGGTGCGGGTTTTGCGGGCCGTGATAAACTTGCTGGCGTACACCGCATCCACAAGCAGTTTGAGTTCGGCGAGTTCAAAGGGGGTGTCGGTCATATAATACCCGCCGCCGCGGCCGCGCTGCTGCACAATTTCAAACGGCGCGTTCTCGATCTCGTTGAGGGTTTGGATGTCGTCATAGATGCTTTTGCGTTCCGCCTTGATGCCGCGTTCCTGCAGCATTTCCACAAGGCGCGGCACGCTCAGGGGGTGGGTTTCATCGGTATCACGGGCCAGAATCTGCAGCAGGGCCAGCAGTTTGAGTTTTTGTCCTTCTTTGCGGGGCATGGTCGTCCCTCCTCGCTGATGGGGTTATTTGGTGTCAAACGCCGCGCGGCGCCTGGTGGAAAGGCGGAACATTTCTTCAAGGCCTTCCCGGTCGCCGCTGACCAGCCGTTCACGCAAAGCCGTCAGGGCGGTTTCGAACATGTCAATCTCCCCGATCAGATTGTCCTTGTTCCACAAAAACAGTTCGGCCCACATCGTGGCGTTGATGCGTGCAATGCGGGTCAGATCGCGGAAAGAATCGCCGGTGTAGCGCGCAAGCTCGGTATTGTCGGATGCGCACATCAGGCAAACCGCAATCGCATGGCAAAGCTGGCTGACATACCCGATCATCCGGTCGTGTTCGGCCGGGCTCAAAGTGGAGATGCGGGCAAACCCCAGCGTGCGGGCCAGTTCCTCACACCAGGCGACAGCTTCGGGGGTGTTGCGCTCAGTCGGCGTGATGATAAAATTGGCGGGGGCAAAGTCTACCTCAGCCGCATGGGCGATGCCGCTGGTTTCACGGCCGGCCATCGGGTGGCTGGCGATAAACTCCACCCCTTCGGGCAAAGCGTCCTGCACCGGGGCGACCACCCCGCGCTTGACGCCCGACACATCGGTGACAAGGGTGCCGGGGCGCAGTTTGCAGCCATGTTCGCGTATCCAAGCCAGGAAAGCCGTGGGATACAGCGCAAAGACCACATAATCGGCCCCGGCGATGAGTTCGTCAAAATCTGCGGCGGCCCCGCAGGAGATGTAATCCCGCTCCTTCGCATAGGCGACGGCGGCGGGGTCACAGTCAATCCCAAACACCCGGAACCCTTTGCCCGAAAGCACCTGGGCATATTTACCGCCCAGCAGCCCAAGGCCAACGATCAGAAAGGTTTTGCTGCGGTCCAACATAAGGCTTCCCTCCCCTGTTGTCTTCGTTCATTCCTGTTCCTGGCGCTCAAGCTGGGCCCCCAGGGTTTCCATCACACTGAAAAATCCCGGCCAGCTTTTGCGCACAGCCTCCGCACCGCGGATGACGGCGGGCAGCCCGGCGCCGAGCGCCGCAACCGCAAGCGCCATCACAATGCGGTGGTCGTTGTGGCCGTCAAGCGGCGCTTCGGGCGCGCGCAGTGCCCCGCCGGTGATCGTAACGGTGTCGGCGTCGGCTTCCACCCTCGCGCCGAACTTGGCAAGTTCCTGCTGCATGGCGGCAATACGGTCAGATTCTTTGAGCCGCAGCCGGCCGGCGTTGCGGATCACGGTTGTGCCGCGGCAGAAGCAGCCGAGCGCGATCAGCACCGGGCCAAGGTCGGGGCAGTCGGCCAGGTCAATCTCGGTTGCACAGAGCAAACTGCGGGAAAACCGCACCCCGCTTTCCCCTACTGTATATTTGCCGCCGCAACGCTTGAGAATATCCAGGATAACCCGGTCCCCCTGGCGGCTTGCAGGCTCCAGCCCGGTTACGGTGATGCCGCCGGCCAGCACGCCGAGCACAGCCAGGAACGCAGCCTGGCTGTAATCCCCTTCAATCGCCATGTCGGCCGCCGTATACCGCTGCGGCGCCGCCACGCGGTAGAGCACGCTTCCATCCTTGCGGGCGCGCTGGGCAACCTTGACGCCGAACCGGCGCATGGATTCAATGGTCAGGTCCACATAGCTGCGGCTTTCGTACGGGGCCAGCACCTCGATGGAGGAATCGGATTCAAGCAATGGCGCGGCCAACAGCAGCCCGCTGATGAACTGGCTTGAGACATCGCCCGGCAATGTGAACCCGCCGGGGCGCAGCCGGCCGAAGATCGTGATGCCATCAGTTTCCTGCTCAAACCGCAGGCCCTGGCGGTGAAACAGCAGGCGGTAAACCTCCTGCGGGCGGGCAAACAGCCGGCCCGCGCCGGTAAACCGGATTTTCTGGGCGGTCAGGCTGAACAGCGGGATCAAAAAGCGCAGCGTGCTGCCGCTTTCATTGCAGAAAACCGGCCTGGTCACGGTGGCGAAGCTGTCGCCACCGCAGCCGGTGATTGTGACAGCGTCTTCCTCCTCCACAACCTTCGCGCCCAGCTGGCGCACAGCGTCCAGGGTGGCACGGATGTCATCGGAATATTCGATATGGGTAATGCGGCTGGCGCCGGCCGCCAGCGCGGCGCAGAGCACCGCGCGGTGTGCCATGCTTTTACTGGGCGGAACCGTCGCCGTACCGCCCAGCCTGCTGACGCGGAGTGTGACTTGCAAGGGTGTACCAACCTTTCGGATCAATTTCGGGTCAATGCGTAAACGGAACCGCCGTCAATAGGCGTAGTCAAACACCTGCTCAAACGCAGCGCGCACCGCCGAAACGGTATCTTTGAGCGAGCCGGTGTTATCAACAGCGGCATCGGCCGCCGCACGGTAGGCAGGTTCGCGCTCCACCTGCATGCGGCGCAGCGCGTCCCGCCCGGTGGAAAGCGGCCGCCCGCTCATAGCCAAAAATTCGACCGGCCGCCGTATCCAGATAACAGGGCCGTTCATCCGCAGATGGCGGGTGTTGCCCGGCGTTTTGATCACACCGCCGCCACAGGCGATGACCTGCCCGCTTTCGCGGCTGACCTCTGCGACGGCCTCTGCTTCAAAGCGGCGGAAGGTGGCTTCCCCCTGCCGCTCAAAGATGTCGGGGATCGGCATACCGGCGCGCAGCTCAATGACTTCATCAAGATCGATGTAGGTTTTGCCCAGTTCCGCGGCCAGCGCTTCGCCGATGCTGCTCTTGCCGCAGCCCGGCATGCCGATCAACGATATATTGGTCAGCTGACGCTTGAGGCCGCGATGGGTTGTTTCAATCAAAAGGTCCTTGTCCATTGTTTTGCCGGTGAAATACTCAGCCGCATAGACGGCCTGGGCCACCAGCATCTCAAACCCGCAGTAGCCGGGCAGGCCAAGCTCTTCCGCACGCAGAAGCAGTTCGGTGCGGAACGGGTTGTACACCACATCAAGCGCCGCCTCCAGCCGGGGGTAGTTGGCCAGGTCAACCAGGCAGTTGCCAACATCCGGGTACATGCCGGCCGGCGTGGTGTTGATAAGGATTTCGGCTTCCCGGTGGGCGGCGGCCTGTTCATAGGTCAGGGCGCCATCCCGCCCCGAGCGGCTGACTGTATAGATTCTGGCCGCGCCGGCATCCCGGCAGACAGCCGAAACCGTTGCGCTGGTGCCGCCGGTTCCCAGGATCAGCACCGTCTTGCCGGTCAGGCGCACATCATGCTTGCGGGCCAGCCAGCGGAAGCCGGCATAGTCCGTGTTATACCCGTACAGCGTACCGTTTTTGTTGACAACGGTGTTCACTGCACCGATGGCTGCGGCGGCCGGGTCCACAACATCGCAGCAGGCCAGCGCCAGCTTTTTATACGGGATTGTGACATTGACAGCGCGGAAAGCCCGGGCCTGAAAAAAGGCGCGGGCGGCCTCCTCGGTGGGCAGAGGGCGCAGCTCATAGGCATAACCGCCGACCTGCTCATGAATCAGACGGGAGTAGCTGTGGCCAAGCTTGCCCCCGATCAAACCATATTCCATAAAGGTCCCCCCTTTTGTTGCAGTTGGATCAAACCTTTGGCAGGCCATGGCGCTGCGCCAGGGTGCCGTAACGCTGGGTGAGAAGGTCCAGCAGGCCGAAGGCGGCCAGGCTGTTCTGCACAACCGCCGCGCGCGGCACAATGCAGGGGTCATGCCGGCCCTGGATCTGCAAAGCGGCGTCTGCGCGGGCGGCATAATCCACCGTGTCCTGCTGTTTATAAATGCTCGGCGTCGGTTTCACTGCGGTGCGGAAAACAACCGGCATCCCGTTGGTAATGCCGCCGTTCACCCCGCCGTTGCGGTTGGTGGCGGTGACAACCCGGTCGCCCTGCATTCGGAACGCATCGTTCGCCGTGCTGCCGCGCAGTTTGGCGAAGCCGAACCCCGCGCCGAATTCCACCCCTTTGACGGCGGGAATCGCAAACAGCAGGTGGGCAAGCATACTTTCCACGCTGTCAAACCAGGGTTCGCCGATGCCGGCGGGCAGGCCGGTGACGACAGTTTCGAGTATACCGCCAACGCTGTCCCCTTCGGCCCCGGCCGCCCGGATGGCTTCCTGCATCGGGATTTCTTTGCCGGGGTCAAGCAGTGCAAAATGGCCGGGTGCCGGCTCAGGCAGAACAAGCCCCGCCGCGCTTGAAAGCGGGGCGTCGTCAACACCGGCGCAGGATGCGATGTGGGTGTACACCCGCACGCCAAGGCTTTGCAGCACGCTTTCGCACAGCGCGCCGGCCGCAACGGCAGCGGCGGTCAGCCGGCCGGAGAAATGCCCGCCGCCGCGCGCATCCTGAAAGCCCTCGTATTTCGCATAGGCTGTGTAATCGGCGTGGCCGGGGCGCAGCAGGGCGGCGGTGGCCGCGTAGTCTTTGCTGCGGGTGTTGGTGTTGCGCAGCAGCATCGTGACCGGGGTGCCGGTGGTATGCCCATCCAACACGCCGGAAAGGAACTCGATCTCGTCCGGCTCGGTGCGGGCGGTCGAAAGCCCGTCCCCGCGGGCGCGGCGGCGGTCCATCCGCACGGCCAGAAAATCCGGGTCAACCGGCAAGCCGGCGGCCAGGCCGTCCAGCACTGCGCCGATGGCCGGGCCGTGGCTTTCGCCAAAGATGGTCAGCGACACCGCGCTGCCAAAGGTGTTTTTCATCTGCGCGCCCCCTTACGCCTCTTCGTCCGGCAGGCCGAGCAGGGCGGGCAGGGCGGTTGTCGGGATGGTATCGGCCCGCCAGCAGCCGAGGCCCGGCACCTTGATGACGGTAATCGTACTGCCGGCACTCTTTTTATCGTGGCGCATATAGTCGAGCACTTTGTGCTTATCGACGCCGGTGCGCACCGGCAGGCCGAGCTCGCGCAGCACGGCGCGGGCGCGCTTTTGCAGCTGCCTGTCCTCAATCATCGGCAGCATCCCGAGCGCGACGCACTCACCGTGGTAGAGCCCGTTTGTGCGGCGGCCGCGGATGCCCTTGACAGCCTCGATGCCGTGGCCGATTGTGTGGCCGAAGTTGAGCGCGCGGCGCGCGCCGCCCTCCCGCTCGTCCTGTTCGACAATCTTCTTTTTGACGAGCAGGCTGCGGTAGATGATCGTCTCGATATCGGCGTCAGGGTCGCCGGTTTCAAACAGTTCAAACAGCGCCGGATCGGCGATCAGGCCGGCCTTGACAGCTTCGGCCAGGCCGTTGACAAAGTGGCGGCGCGGCAGGGTGGCGAGGGTATCGGGGTCGATCAGCACGGCTTTGGGCTGCCAGAACGCGCCGACGATGTTTTTGGTTGGGCCAAGGTCGATGCCGGTCTTGCCGCCGATCGAGGAATCAATCTGGGAGAGGGTGGTGGTGGGGCAGTTGACGAAATCGATGCCGCGCATATAGCTGGCAGCGCAGAACCCGCCCAGATCCCCCACAACGCCGCCGCCCACCGCAACAAGCAGGTCTTTGCGGGTCATGCCGAAATCGAGCATGGCTGCAAGTACCTCGCCGTAGGTCTTTAAGCATTTGCTGCCCTCGCCCTGGGGCACGGTGCAGACCTTGCCTTCGGCGCACTGTGCCAGCAGGTTTTGGGCGTAAGCCGCGGGCACGCCGCTGTCGGTCAGGATGAAAACGCGGCGGTGGGTCAGATCGGTAAACTGGTGGAGATTGGCCAGGCAGCCGCGCTTGAGGATGATATCATAGCTGCGGGCGCCGAGGTGCATGGTCAGCTTCATGGGGGAACCTCCTTTTATCATAAACGGCCGTCACAGCGGCGTTTCGTCGGGGCCGGTTTCAAACACGCCCAGGCTGCGCAGCGTGCGGCAGAGATTCTGCAGCGCATCGCACAGCGCGGCGCAACGGGCCGGGGCGTCTGTGTCCGGGCAGACAAGCTGGACGTAAAAATAATACTCAAACGGCACATGGGGCAGCGGACGGCTCTTGATGTTTTCCATATTAAAGCCCTGCTCACCGATCAGGCGGATGACCTCGGCCAGTTTACCGGGCTTGTGATCGACGGTGAAGAGCAGCGCCATCCGGCGGCCGGCGGCCGGCGGCACCGGAGCGGCCGCATCGGCGCGGGCGATGACGAGGAACCGGGTCGTGTTGTCGCCGTCCTCGTTGACGCCGGGGGCGAGGATTTCAAGGCCATAGAGCTCGGCGGTCTGGGCCGAGGCGATCGCGGCGAGGGTTTTATCCCCGCTTTCGGCCACATGGCGGGCGGCGTCGGCCGTGTTGCCCCAGGCGCGGGTGGGCAGCTTGCGGGACTGCAAAAACGCGCTGGACTGCGCGAGCGCCTGCTGGTGGCTGATGACGAGACGTATATCCGAGAGCTGCGCGCCGGGCAGCGCGAGCAAATCCTGCCGGATGGGCAGATCGAACATCCGCACAATCGCAAGCTCCGGGTGGGCGTAAAGCAGATCGAGCACGGCGGAGACATCCCCGGCGCTGGAATTTTCAAACGGCAGCACGCCGTAGCCCGCATCCCCGGCCGCGACGGCCTCGCAGACTTCGGCCCAGGTGGCAAAGGCGCGGGGTTTGGCCGCGGGCAGCAGCTTGCGCAGCGCGATGTGGCTCCACGCGCCCTCTACCCCCTGGTAGGCCGCAACGTCCCGCCCGAGCAGCTGCCGCTGGTAGGCGCGGGAGACTGCCATTGCCTGCTGCAAAAAGCTGCGGTAGTACCCGCGCAGGGTTTCGTCCTGCAAACGGGCGATGTTTTTGGCGATGACGGCGTCCTCCCGCGCGGGGTCGAACACCGGTTTGCCGGTGGCGGCCTTGTAGCGGGCCACCTGGCCCACGGCCTGCATCCGGCGCTCAAACAGGGCAGCCATCTCGGCGTCGATCTCATCAATCGCCGCACGCGCCTGCTGCAAATCATCCATACGGGGTCCCCCTTTGCGTCGATACGACTCTGATTTTACTATACCATAAAGCGGTCTATATCACAAGGGGGAAAGGAGAAAAATGGAGGGAAAATTGGCGGGGTGCGAGCGCGGTTGAATGGCTAGGATAGAAAAGTGGCAGATCACGTCCCGGGGCGCAATCTGCCAAATCCTTACTGATTTATTGTCCCCCTTGTCCGCATGATTGGCTGCGCTTATCGCAGCGTCCCGTCCTCGTCCATCGTCAGGGTCAGCGAGGGGTAGACCTCCCGCCCGTCGCTCTGGCGGCGGAAGATGGCGGTGGCGTGGGCTTCGTCGTTGTTGCGCGCGCCGGGGGTTCTTTCGACGCACTGCCAGTCCTCGTCATAAATCAGGCAGCGGTCGTCGGCCATCACGCTTCTCATCCCGTCGGGCAGCAGCGCGAACCTGGCGCGCAGGGTGTAGACCCAGACGAGTTCGCCGTTTTCATAGCAGGCGTAGCGCTTCTGCGCGGTGATGTTCTGGTTGATGAGGTCGGGTTCGCCGTAGTGGGCCTGTATCTGGATCGAGCTGCCATCCGAAAAGGTCTGCGAAAACGCGCCCAGTTCGATCTCGGATACCTCGGCGGTCAGGGCTGGCTGGGTGGCCAGCTGCACAAAGCTCAGCCCGCAGCAGAGCGCAAGGCCGGCCCAGGCCAGACCGATGACGACGATGGCGGCCAGCCGCCGCCAGCCATAGCGCTTTGCCTCGGCCAGAATCTGGCCGGCGTCCATGCCGTTCAGCACGTTTTCGGCCGCCTGTTCCGGCGTGCCGAAGGCTTCGACGACTTCCTCCCAACCGGCGGCGGGGCTGCGGGCCAGGAACTCTTCCAGGCTGGCGCGCATATCCCGCCGGGTGCGGCGGCGCAGCTGGGGCAGCGGGGCCATCGCGCGGGCAAAGGCGCGGGTGTATCGGCGCATAAGATCGGCCGCGGCGCGGGCGGTATCAGCCATCTTGGGTTCCTCCTTCCCCATCCAGGCGCAGGATGGCGCGGATGCCCTCCTGCACGCCAAGGTATTCCGCCAGACTCTGGCGGAAGTAGGTTTGGCCGGCGGGTTCGAGGTGGTAGTAGGTGCGCTTGCGCCGCTTGCCAACCAGCTCTTCCCGCGCCGAGATATAGCCCCCATCCTGCAGGCGATAGAGGGTTGGGTACATCGATGTTTCCTGCAAAACAAACTTCCCGCGGCTGCGCTCCCGCAAAGCCTGGGCCATCTCATACCCGTACATATCCTGCTCGGATAAAAGGCCCAGCAGCACCAGTTCGGTCACGCCGCGCTTCAAATTGTCAGAGATTCCCATACCAAATACCTGAAAGCCTAAAATTCCTTAGTATAAGTATGGCAGATTTACCAGTTCTCGTCAATACTTGTTGTGGAATAGTATAATTGACAGTTCTGTTCCGCTATGCTATTCTGAAGATGAAGAAAGGGCCTGCGCCCGGCGTGCCCCACGAAAGGAGAGCCTGCCATGAAACAGCCAAGCAGCAAGCCGTTGACCGTCCGAAGCATCCTTGTTGTAGTCGGTCTGATTGCGCTGAACGTCGTCTTGATTTTGGCGTATCTCTATTTCATTCACTACCCCATCTCGCACAGCGCCTATGCCTCCGGCGACCCGGGGCGGCTCGATGTGCAGTATGAGGGGGCAACCAGAGTCGATCAGTGGGACAACCGTTTTTGGGTAATCCTAGAGCCAGACGGAAGCACTCGCTTCCTGGCGATAGAAAGTGCGCCTTTTTTCTACCGCTACCGCATTGCAGCTTCGATTCCGGTGCCTGATGAACGTCCCTGCACGTTGGAGTTTGCGTTTAGAGCGATTCGATGGAACGTCACTATTGACAGTGCAAACAGGCTTGTTGACTATCGCAGCTTTGGAGCCACGGCAGGCATCAGCTTCCAAATCACCAATATTCTTGCTTGGGGCGCGTACCTTGTTATCGCTATGGTAATTGTCGAACTTGTTGCCTATCATCTGCTCAAAAAACTCCTTCACAAACAAACATCCCCCTAACCCCCGGGCGGGCGGCTGCGGCCGCCCGCTTTCTGCAAACCGGCACAGCAAAACCCGCACCCTTGCCAAAAGGAAGGGGTGCGGGTTGTTTTGCTTTTCGCTGATTGCCTATTCCTGATTATCCGAATCTTCCGCCCTCCCCGTCCCGGCCGGGCGCGGGTTCGCCGCCTGTTCGGCGCGGGCGCGGCGGGCCAGGTCTTCCAACCGCGGGGTTTGGGTAAAAAAGCGGCGGTAAGGGTTTTGCAGGTCTGCGGGGCCGGGCGGCGGGGCGGCGGGCGGTTCTGCTGCGGGGTTTGGCGCAGCCGCGGCGGCATCCGGGCGCGGGGCTTTGGGGCGCAGGCGCATCAGCCTTCGGCCTCCACCGTCGAGACCGCGCCGGCGGTCAGCGCGTCCCAGAGCGCGGCGGCATCGGTATAGTTGTCGGCGCGGTCCTCATTCCAGACGGCGAGCCGCCCAACATAGAGCTGACCGAGTACATCCTGGTTTTCGCCGGTCGAATCATCCACCGCGGTGTAGCCTGTATAACTGCCCAGCTCCAGCCCCGCCAGCACCGGGCAATCGGTCCAGCGGTAGACCATCTTGGTCCAGTCCAGCGTGGCGGGGTCAGCATCCGGGTCAGGCAGGGTACCGTCCAGGTATTGCAGCGCGCCGGTGTATTCCACAAATGCCTGCGGGTCCTCCATCAAAAAGATATAGCTGCCGTCGGCGCTGGAAAGGTCGGCCGTGAGCTGGGTTACGCCGGCCATCTGCACGGCGGGGTCTATGTTTTGGTTATCAAAAGTCAGATCCAGCGTATACTGGTTGAGCTGGACGACCACCTGACCGTCGCCGTTTCGGTCGGTACAGAAATTTTGTTCCAACGCTGTGGTCAGCGCTTCGGCCGTGTCAACCGGCAGCTCGGCCATGCCGATATAGCCGATCTGATAATCCGGGCTGGTTCGGAAAAGCATATCGCGGATGATCCACACAAGCATCGCCGCGATCAGAACGCCAATGATGACATACCATTTGTGGTACGCCCACCAGTTGCCGGCTTTTTCGGCTTTGGTATATTCGCGCGGGGGCGCAGGCTTTTCATAGGTTTCCTGGCTGTCTTTGGTGACCCATGCCATGATGGGAATTCCCCTTTCTTGTAACAAATTTCGAGCTGCTTTTTACTATACCACAAATTCGCGTGGGATTTGTGAAATTATTCTGACCTTTTTTGGCCCGCCCCGGCTTGCATGCCGTGGCAAAATATCGTATGATACTGATAAAGAAGCCATTTTGCAAGAAAGAAGGTAGGTTTATGCCCAAGACCGATTCCTCCGCCCCGCGCCGCCTGCCCGTTCGGCGCTGCATCGGGCCGTTCTATCTGGCAAGCCTTTTTTGCTGCCTCGGCTTTTTGCCGGGGGCGGCGGGGGTGCTGTGCGGCATCCGCATCAATCTGTTCTGGGTCACGCTGTTGGGCGGCGCACTGGGCGGAGTGATCGGCGTTCCGCTGCTGTGCGGTTTGATGGACACTGTGCTGCGCGCACTGCGCGGCACCGCCACCGGCCGCTGGTGGCCCACCTATTGCGCGGCCTGGCGGCAGAACTGGAAAGACGCCCTGCCGGCTGGCGAGCTGAGCGGCGCGCTGCTGGGCTGCTGGTGCTGGGTAATCATGACCTTGCCCGATATGCAGCGGGTGCCGGTTTCCGTTTGGGTTTGCATGGCCGTGGGCAGCTGCCTGCTGGTGGGGTATTTCACCTATGTCTACGCCCAGGTTGTGCTTGTGCAGCTTTCCCTGCGCAGCATGCTAAAGAACGCGGGGCTGCTGTTTTTGGCTGCTCCGCTGCGCACGCTGGGCGCCACGCTGCTGCAGGCGGTTTATTGGCTGGCCATGCTGCTGGGCGGGTGGTATGCGCTGCCGGTGCTGCTGGTGACCGGTTTCTGGCTGCCGGTGTGCGGTGCACTTGTTATTCTGTTCCCTGTTTTGGACAAAGCGTTCGGCCTGCGGGAAGCTGACCGCGCAGCGGCACAGCCGGCGGAAGGTGGTGTATGATGGAAGCAAAGAACACCTGCATTCTCAACGAAACCGAAGAATTCATGCGCGGTGAGCTGGATAACGTAACCGTGGCTGAAAACCGGATCTTGCTGGACCTGGTGCAGGGCGGGCATGTTCCGTATGGCTGTTATACCAGCCCGGCCATCCCGATGCCGGCCTTTGACGCGCTGCGGGTAAGCTGGAACGCCGGCACCCCGCCGGGCACCGCCGTGGAAGCCCAGGCCCGTGTGATGGTGGATGGCAACTGGACTGCCTGGATGAGCTTTGGCCGCTGGAGCCCCTACCTGAACCGGGAAGGGGCCCAGCCAACCACCCGCGGGCCGCTGGTGCTGCGCCACAGCCAGCTGGGGCTGGATTCCAAGCTTGGCACCCAGGTACAGCTGCGTGTTTACCTGTATACCAGCCAGGAAAAATCCACCCCCACCGTGAGCCTGCTGGGCGTAAGCGTTCACTCGGTGGATGTAATTCCCGCGGGCGGGCGGGCGGTAAACGCCCGGCTGCACCTGATGCCGTACTCCGTTGCCCGGCGCGCCCCCGCTTTGCGCAGCGTGATGGACCTGGCCATCTGCCTGGCAAGCCTGACCAACCGCTGGGGGGCCGATATCCTGCCTGAGGAGTTTGCGCTGGCCATGCGGGATTTCCAATGTGCGGACGGGCCGCGCAATTTGAGCTTTGCGGCCGCCGCTGCCGGGGCCTGGGGGTTCCCGGCCTGGGCCTGCTGGGCCGACCTGGCGCTGCTGCGCGCCGAGATCCGCGCAGGCTACGGCGTAGTGGTCGCATTGGAAAGTACGCCCGCCCAGCAGGAAGCCGGTTTGCCGGCTCTGCGGTTTGCGGCGCTGCGCGGTTTTTCGAACCAGGATGGCGCTCCTCAGGCGCTGCTGATCGACCCTTGGCGCGCCGAAGACGATTTCGGCACCGAAACCGAATGGCCGCTGGATGATTTCCTTGTTGCCTGGAACAACCTTGCGCTCTGTATGCGGCCGCGGCGCCACGGCGTGCCCGATGGCTGCCCCGCCCGGGCCAGCGTCTGGCTGCGGCATGAAAAGGACGCCGCCCCCGGCCTGTTTACCCTGTACCAGGCGGGCGTGCGCCACCCCCTGCCCGACGACTTCTGCGACGCCGGTGAGAACCACCCGGACGGTGTGCTGGCCTGGTCGGTGCCGGACGAACGCCCCCACGCGACAACCGCCCACCGCGCGCTGCATTTTGTTGCGCCGGAATCCGGCGGAGTCCGGCTGCCTGTGCCGGAACTTTCCCCACCCGAACGCGCCCCCATCAAATACACCGTTTACGCCATTGACCCGGCCGGGCAGATGTTTGTGGGCGATGTGCTGGTGTAAACCGCATCCTTTGGCGCTTCCCGCCAATTTTGACAAGATAAGGCCCGCCGGCGTTGAGCCGGCGGGCCTTATTGTTCAGGGGAAGTTTGCGCCGCCTTGCTTTGCCGGAACAGGTTACCCGGCTGTGCCTTCCAGCACGCCGCGCTGGTAATCGGCCGCAGTCTGGTTTTCGGCGCGGGCGGTTTCCATTGTTTGGGCATAGGTGGCGGCATCGGTCTGCCAGGTTTCATACTCTGCCTCACCGCGGTGGTCGGGCAGCGCGTAGTGCTCGGTCAGATACACGCCGAGCGCACGGCTCAGCTTTTCCGCCCCGAGTACATTGAGGTGGGAGCCGCCGTCCGGCGTATCGGTATGCCAATCAATGCCGGGGTCGTTTTCCGCCAGGTTGTAATCGATATAGGGCAGGCCATACTCATCCGCAAAGGCCTGCACGCCGTTGTGCCGCGCCAGGTTCCAGCTGGATTTGGCCGGCACCGTAATGAACAGCAATTCGCTGCCATGTTCCTTGCAGAGCTGGACTATACGGCTCAGATACAGCCGTACCAGAAACGGAATCGGCTCTTCCAGGCCGGTGTCATACATATAGTCCCCCGCCATATTCGCCGCCACGTTGGTCACAGGGGTGTACCCTTTGTTGGGGTCCCGCCAGCTGTAGTCCTTTTCCTCAAACATATTGGCCGGGGTAATTTCCTTCCAGTTGTCATGGAAGCGTACCAGGGGGATCAGCTCATCGGTGATATCGCCGATTGCGGCCTGCAGGTCGCTTTCCCCCGGCATTTTGCTGTACACCACATCGGTGCAGAGCACGACCACCTTGGGGTTTTGCTCTTCATAAATTGTACGCAGCCGGTAATACAGCGTAAACACTGACATCCAGCCCGCCGCGTAGGTGTATCCGGTCACGCCGTAGTCCTCATACCACTGCATGGGGGTAATCCCCTGCGCGGCGTTGGAATCGCCGAGAACCAATACATCGACGGTGTCAAAATCCTCGCCCAGGATACCGCCGGCCGTGTAGCCTTCCAGATAACGGTTGGAGGTGGGCATCAGGTAATGCCCGGCCAGAAACACCGCCATGGACAGCACAAGCAGGAAGGCGGCAACCCGCAGCGCCGGTTTCAGGATGGTTTTCATTGCAGCGCCCCTTTCCTAAAACTGGGCATAGATAAAGGCGGCCGGCTCATAGTTATCGCCGTAGGCGCCAAAAATCATGACAAGCAGCACCGCCCCGATATAGACAGCCCACCGCAGCACCAGCGGCCGGGCTGCGATTTCGGCCCGCAGATGGTGCCCGCGCGTGTGCAGCCAGTCCACTGCAAAAAGCACGGCTGCCCCGATGACAAGCACAGCCATATCCCGCGCATCAAGCTTGATGAGCAGGCTTTTTTCATAGGGCTGAAAGAGCGAAACCAGCATATCCGCCGCAGCGCGCACACCGTTGGCGCGGAACAGCAGCATACCGAAGCAGACAAGCCCAAACGTGCGCACAGTCTGCCACAGGCGGTACACCGGTTTTTGCCGCCAGGCAGGCAGGCCGGGCAGCGCTTTCAGCAGCAGCGGTTCGGCCAGCTCGCCAAGCCACTGCAGCGCAAAGTAGTACAGGCCGTATAGCAGATAGATAAACGCCGCGCCATGCCACAGCCCGATCAACGCCCAGGTCACGCCGAGCGCCGCCCAGACCGGCCACTGCCGCGCCGCCGCAGGGCCGAACCTGCCGCGGCAAAACTGGGTAAACTTCTGCATAGGCTTGCTGAGCACAAGCGGCTGGAATACATACTCCCGCAGCCAGGCGCCCAGGGTGATGTGCCAGCGGCGCCAGAATTCCCCCACTGAGCGGGAAAAGAAGGGCTGGCGGAAGTTTTCGGCCAGAGGCACGCCGAACATCTCGGCTGAACCGCAGACAATATCCATGCAGCCTGAGAACTCGGCGTAAAGTTCGAGCGTGTACAGCAGCGTGCCAAGCACAACGGCTGCACCGCTGTACTGCACCCAATCGTCAAAAACTGCCTTGACGCACATATACGCACGGTCGGCAATGACCATTTTTTTGAACAGCCCCCAAAGAATCCGCTGTACGCCGAAAGTCAGGCTGCGGTAGGATGGGCGGGGCGGGTCGAACAAAGCGGGCGCAAGCGCGCCGTAGCGATCAAACGGGCCTTCCACCACATGCGGCCAGAACCCCAGGAAAAGAAGCACCTGCCAGTAATGCGCCGCCGGGGCGCAGGCGCCGCGGTAAACATCGACCACATAGCTCACCGCCATCAGGGTGAAAAAGCTCAACCCCAGCGGCTGCACAAAGCTGGGCACCGCCAGCGAGGGCGAGCCCGGCAGCCACGCAGCCAGGGCGTTCCAGACCCGCACCGCAAACGGCAGGTATTTCACGGCAAGCAGTGCCGCCACGCTGAGCACCGCGCCGAAACCAACCGTGAATTTTTTGAGCGAGGCCACCTGCTTTTTCATCGCCTTGCGGGCCGGGGCGGCCAGATCTGGCTTGGCTGCGGCAAACAGGGCGTCCAGCCGGGTCAGCTGTTGCCCCACCGCCCAGGCCACGGCCGCCACCGCCAAAATGTACAGGACGTACTGCCGTGCGCTGACCAGGTAAAACGCCATGCTGGCTGCCAGCAGCACAAACGGCCGCCCGCGCTGGGGCAGCACCGCCCAGGCCCCCCAGGCCACCGCCAGGAAGACAAACAGGTAGATGAAGGAATTGTATGACATACAGGTTACGCTTCTTCGAGCTCATGCACCATCGTAAGGATGGTTTCAGCCGAGCGGAAGTTTTCCTCCCGCAATTCCATCGGGGTGATTTCGATATCAAACGTATTGTCCAGCGCCAGCACCAGCGACATGATATCGACCGAATCGAGCAGGCCGCTCTTGATGAGTTCGGCATCCGGGTCAGGGCGCAGGCCGGGTTTGACTTCAGCAATCAGGTCAAGAATTTCATTTACGGTATGCATAAGAATTTCTCCTTGTTGTTCAGTGTGTCTGGCTGAGCAGCGCCTGCAGCGCAGGGCGGTCAATCTTGCCGTTCGGGTTGTGGGGCATCGGGTTCAGGCGGTGATATTCAGCCGGCTGCATATAGGCGGGCAGGCGGCCGGCCAGCCGGGTGCGCAGCGCCTGGGCCAGGTCACGCCGGCCCTGATAAAACAGTACCAGGCAATCCCGCGCGGCGTCATACAGGCAGGCGCATTCGTCAAGCTTGTCCTGCCCGGCGGCGGCCGTTTCGATCTCGCCAAGTTCAATGCGGTATCCCCTGTGTTTGATCTGGTTGTCCAGCCGGCCGCCATACATCAGTTCTCCGTGCGCATTCCACCGCGCAAGGTCACCGGTGCGGTAGATCCTTTCCGGGTAATGGGGCTGGGCCGGGTTCAGGGTAAACCGTTCGGCTGTTTTGTCCGGCTGGTTATAGTACCCCACCGCCACAAAACTGCCCCGCACACAAAGCTCGCCTTCTTCCCCCGGTGCAGCGCAGCTGCCGTCCGGTTTGAGCAGCAGCACGCCGCAGTTTTCACAGGGGCGTCCAATCGGCAGCGGTTCATCGTCGGCAAAAGCGCGATCCACAATATAGTACGCGCAGATGTCGGTCGTCTCGGTAGGGCCATAGAGGTTGGCAAAGAGGGCTTCGGGGTAATGTGCGCGCCAATAGTTGAGCTTGGCCGTTGGCATCACTTCGCCGGCAAACAGAACGGTGCGCAGCGGCGGCAGCGCGGTGTAGTCAAGCGCCTTCCAATTTGCGACGATGCCCAGCGCCGAAGGCACCCAATAGATCGCGTTGACGCCGCGTGCCGTCAGGTAGTCGAGCAGCTGTACCGGGAAGCTGAACAGCCGTTTGGGCAGGATCTGCACGCAGGCGCCGCCTCGCATGGCGCCGTACAGGTCGGTCACCGACATGGAAAAGTACAGCGGGGTCTGGTTCCCCAGCACCGTGCCAGGCCCGAAGGCGAAGGTGTTAACCACCCACTCGCTGTAAGCCAGCAGGTTGCGATGGGTAACGGCCACCCCCTTGGGCCGGCCGGTTGAACCCGAAGTGAAGAGCAGATAGGCAAGGTCCGTATCCAGGGCTGCCGCCTGCAGGGCGGCCAGCCGGCCCGGCTGCGGTTCGGCCGCAAGCGCAGCCTCCAGGCCCAGCACTGGCGCCGAACCGGCCAGAACTTTCGCCTGCGCCATATGGGCTGCATCGGCCAAAAGCGCAGCGGGCGCCACCTGGGAAAGGATATCCCGCAGGCGGCTTTCCCCCTGGGCAGGGTCAAGCACAATATAAAACCCGCCGGCTGCCAGTGTGCCCAGCATTGCATGTACTGCCGCAGCGCCGCGGTCAGCCAAAAGGGCGACCGGCCGGCGCTGCACACCGCCGGGCAAAATATCCAGCGCTGTGCCAATCGCCGCAACGGCGGCCCTGGTTTCAGCCCAGGTATAAGCATGGCCTTCGTCACAGTAACTGGGGGCGCCGGGCCAGCGTGCAGCGGTGTGCGCCAGCAGCTCCAACACATGGTGCATGGGCGTTCCCTCCTTTTTATCAAGCAACTTTGCGGCTGCTTTGAGTTTTCAGTATAACACAGCTTTGTGACGAAAGCGCGACCAAACGGCAAAGAAATGGTAAAGAAGCGGCGCAGCCCCATAAAATCAAACGAGACTGCGCCGCTTTTTCATTTGTAAACGGATGTAAAAGTTTTGTGCTCCAACTCAGAACATCTTGGGCACCTTGACAGTCCAGCCTTTTTCATCGGGCAGTTTGCCCCACTGGATACCGGTCAAGGTATCATAGAGTTTCTGGGTCAGGGGGCCGATTTTGCCGCCGCTGATCATCGCGACTTTGCCTTCCCAGTCAAGTTCCTTGACCGGGCTGACCACGGCCGCCGTGCCGGTGCCAAAGACTTCTTCCAGCTTGCCTTCCTCGGCAGCTTTCATCACATCGGCGATTGCCAGCTTGCCTTCAACCACTTCATAGCCCCAATCCTGAAGCAGCTCAATGATCGAACGGCGGGTAACGCCGGGCAGTACCGTGCCGGTGCAGGCTGCGGTATAGATTTTGCCGTCGATCTTGAACATGATGTTCATCGAACCGACTTCTTCCACATACTTCTTCTCCACGCCGTCAAGCCAAAGCACCTGGCTGAAACCGCGCTCTTCGGCCAGCTCGCCAGCCTTGATCGAAGCTGCATAGTTGCCGCCGCACTTGGTGAAGCCGGTCAGGCCCGGGGCGGCGCGGATATATTCATCCTCCACATAAATGCGCACCGGGTCCAGCCCTTCGGCATAGTAGGCGCCGGAAGGCGATGCGATGACGACAAAAAGGTAATGCCGCGACGCATGCACGCCGAGGCCGACATCGGTCGCAAAGCAGAACGGGCGGATATACAGCGAAGCGCCGTCCGAATGGGGCACCCAATCACGGTCCACATCGACAAGGGCTTCCACCGCCTGGATGAAATCCTCCACCGGAATCGGCGGGATGCAAAGGCGGTCGGCCGAATCCTGGAACCGCTTGGCGTTGCAATCCGGGCGGAACAGCTGCACACTGCCGTCCGCCGTGCGGTAGGCTTTCATGCCTTCAAAAATCTCCTGCGCATAATGGAAGACCGTCGTGGCAGGGTCCATCGGCAGCGGGCCGTAGGGGACGATGCGGGCGTCATGCCAGCCTTCGCCGGCGGTATAATCCATCAGGAACATATGATCGGTAAAGATCTTGCCGAAGCCGAGCTTCGATTCATCCTGTGGCTTTTCTTTGGGCGCAGTGGTGCGCGTAACCTGGATGTTCAACATTTTCCGTCTCTCCTTTTGCACAAATACCCCTCATGCAGCCTGCCGCCCGGCGGCTGCACATACCGCCGGGCGGGCGTTTGTGCCGCCTTGGTTGCTTTTCATTATAGCGCTGTAAAGCGACGAATACAAGCCCCCTGCCCCAAGTTTTGTTGCACCGCGGGCAGTTTTGCGGTACAATAGAGACACAAACTTTGCCCACACAAAGGAGAACTGTACGATGGTAAAAGGCGTCATTTTTGATATGGACGGGTTGATGTTTGATACCGAACGGCTTTGGGATACCTTTTGGGCGCCCTGCTGCGAAAAGCTCGGCCTGCCCGCCCCACCTGCGGATTTCTGCCCGGGCTGCCGCGGGCTGGCCGGTGAAAACCTGCGCAACCACATCCACCGCTACTACCCCGCTATTGACCCGCAGCGCCTGCTGGATGAAGTGTGGGCCTACGGCGCCGCACAGATGGCCAAGGGCGTCCCCTGCAAACCGGGGCTGCGCGAACTGCTCGGCTACCTGGAAACCATCGGAATGCCGCGGATCGTTGCAAGTTCCAGCCCGCGGGATATGATTGAGATGAACCTGCAGACAACCGGCACCGCACGGTACTTCCATGATGTTGTCTGCGGGGCGGACGTTGCACATTCCAAGCCTTCCCCGGACATTTTCCTCGAAGCGGCGCGGCGAATCGGGCTGCCGGCGGATGATTGCCTGGTTCTGGAAGACAGCTTCAACGGTGTGCGGGCCGGCCACGCGGCCGGCGCCGTGACCGTCATGGTGCCCGACCTTGCCGCCCCGACCGAGGAGATCCTGGCCCTGTGCACCCGCTGCTGCCACGACCTGCACGAGGTGCTGGCGCTGCTGAAGGATGGAAAACTGTGAATTCACAGAATTCATAAAACTTGGTTTTTGAAACTGAAGCAAACGGGCGGCCCGCGCATCGGCGGGCCGCCCGTTTTTTTGTTTTCGTCAGGGCCTGAACAGCGCATCCACCGTTGTGCCAAGCGCGGCGGCAAGCCGAAAGGCCAGGGCAAGGGTGGGGTCATATTTGTTGTTCTCAATCGCATTGATGGTCTGCCGTGAAACGCCGCATTGCCGGGCCAATGCTTCCTGAGAAAGCGCCAGCGCTTTGCGCCGCTCTCGAATCGTGTTGTTCATCGCTCACACGCTGTACTTTCGCTTGTAATAGACGAGGGCCACAAAAAAGACAATCGCCATCACGCCGAGCTGGACAAACGGGTTGCTGCCTTCAAGCGCATGGCCCTGCACCAGCGCGGACACGATGTCCAGCACAAGGTTGCCGGCCGTCCCAAGCAGCGTGAGGACGCTGGCCTTCCAGACAATCATCTGGCGGCGCTCATCCCCGGGGCGCACAAGCGAGACCAGCATGAAGATATCCAGCACAATCAGCGCCAGAAGGAACAGAAAGAACAAAACGAGGAACACGGACACAGTGTTGCTGCTTTCCATAATCAGGCTCCTTTCCTGTGTGGGGGGCTCAAAATGTTAAAACGTTTTGACATTTTGAGTATAGCAAACGGCGGGCAGAATGTCAAGAGTTTTTGACATTCTGCCCGCCGTATAGCAAAACAATCAGGAAGAAAATCGGTGCCCCGGCAGCTGTACCGCCTTGAAAAAAGGCCGCGCTGCGCCACCGCTTTTTCTTCTTCATTCATTCTCTCTGAAGAACGCATTCTGCACCGCGTTCAAAATGGCGGCGCGGGCAGCCGTGAAGTTGACGCCGCCCTGCAGGTAACAGGTATAGGGCGGGCGCAGCGGGCCATCGCAGGAGATTTCGATCGTGCTGCCCTCGGTAAAGCTGCCCGACGCCATGATGACCTTATCGGTGTAGCCGGGCTCGTCGGCCGGTTCGGGGGTCACGATGCTGTCGATCGGGCTGCCGTGCTGGATGCCGGTGCAGAACCCTTGCAGCGCCGCTGCGCTGCCGGCATCGAAGCAGGTGACAATGTCGTTGTGGTCATCCGTATAACGCGGAACGGGGTTTGCCCCGACCATCTCAAGCAGACACTGGGCGTAGATTGCAGCCTTGAGCGCCTCACAAACAACGCCGGGCGCATAATAGAAGCCGAGGAAGGTATCCCGCAGGCTGTCCTGGGTGCAGCCGAGATCCGCCCCGATGCCGGGGGCGGTGAAGCGGTGGCTGCACTTTTCCACAAGATCGGCCCGGCCTGCGATATAGCCGCCGGTTGGGGTGATGCCGCCGCCGGGGTTCTTGATGAAGCTGCCGGCGATCAGGTCGGCCCCGGCCGCGAGGGGTTCACGCTTCTGGGTGAACTCGCCGTAGCAGTTGTCAACAAAGATCACGGCGTCGGGGTTGGCGGTGCGGACAATCCGGGCGATTTTTTCAATCGTGGCCAGGTCGAAGGCGTTGCGCTGGGTGTAGCCACGGCTGCGCTGGATGTGGACGACGGTCGCGGTGCGGGCCTTCTTTGCAATGATGTCGTAATCAGGGGTGAAATCGGGGCGCAGCGGACATTCGTCATAGAGCACGCCGAATTCCCGCAGCGTTCCGCAGCCCTTGCCCGCATCCCCCAGGCCGATGACCCCTTCGAGGGTATCATAGGGGCGGCCGGTGGCGGCGAGCAGCGTATCACCGGGGCGCAGCAGGCCAAACAGCGCGACGGCCAGCGTGTGGGTGCCGCTCATGAACTGAGGACGGACGAGGGCGGCTTCGGCCCCCATGCAGCGGGCAAAGACCTCCTCGAGCTTGTTGCGGCTGTCGTCCCAGACGCCGTAACCGGAGGAGCCCCAGAAATGCCGCGCTTCAACGCCGGAATCGGTGAAGGCGCGCAGCATCTTGAGCTGGTTGTAGTCGCGGATTTCCTCAACCTTCGCGAAGGGTTCGCGGCAGAGTTCGAGGGCTTTGCGGTCAAGATCCAGCACCGCGGGCTGCAAATCATAAAATTCTTCGATCATGTTTCGGTAATTCCTTCTTCGTTTGTCGGGATGCGGTATTGCAGGCAGACGCCCTGGTGCACAAAGCCATGCCGCTCATAGAACGGGCGGCGGTTATCGGCGCACAGAAAGCGCACCTGCCAGCCTTCGGCCGCAAGCGCGTTGGCCAGGGCGGGGATCAGCCAGCCGCCAATGCCCTGACCGCGGCGCGCGGGAATCGTCTCCCCGCAGGCCATGTAAGCTTCGCCGCCCGCCATAGCGTAGGCCCCCACCGTGCTGACCAGCGCGCCTTCCGGCGTTTCAAGCGCCCAGACGCGGGCCAGGCCGTGGGCGACGGCGGTGCAGGTTTCGGAGTAAAAGGCGTCCCGCCGGGCCGCCCGCGCGGGTTCGGGGAAAAGCAGGTCGGCCACCGGGCCGATAGCCGGCGCGGTTTGCAGCCGCAGGCCGGCCGGCGGCTCTTTGGATACCAGCGGCAGGCTCTGCCCCGCCGCCAGGCCGTAGAGGTGCAGCGTTTGCAGCGGCGGCAGCGGGGCCGGGCGGTCGGCCGTGAGCTTTTCAACACCGGCGAATTGCAGAAAGAGAACGAGTTCTTCCCAGTTTTGCACCGCGCCGCAGAGTTGGGCGCTGCGGCCCGAGATTGCCAGCGCCGCGTCCGGCAGGGTATACAGTTTTGTCGGCGCGCCGGCGTTGCCGGCCCAGAGCGCAAGGTCCCGCCCAAACAGCGCCCCAAAGAACGGCTTGCCGGCGACCGCGGCCGCAAAGGCGGCCCGATCGGCCGCTGTGGAGACTTCCCGGATGCCGCGGCTCATGCCGTGGGTTCCTTTTCGGGCAGCGCGTTGACGATCCGCTTATACTCCCGCCCGCGGGCCTCAAAGTTCGGGTAGCGGTCAAAGGAAGCCGACGCCGGCGAAAGGCTGACGATATCGCCGGGGCGGGCGGCGCTGCGGGCCAGCTCGACGGCCTGCTGCATATCTTCGGCGTGCAGGATCACCATGCCGCTGGCCGCGAAATCCGGCAGGGCGCGGACTTCCCTCTCGATGACCGGGCCGGTGGCCCCCATCAGGACAAGCACCTTGACATGCGCGAGCAGCTCAGGCGCGAGCGGGGCGTAGCTGATCTTTTTGTCGTAGCCACCGGCGATCAGAATCAGCTTCTGGTCAAAGCTGCGCAGGCCGGCGATTGTGCGGGTCGGGCTGGTCGCGATCGAATCGTTGTAGTACTGCACGCCGTCGAGGTTGCGCACCGGCTCGATGCGGTGCTCGACCCCGGTGAAGGTTGCGCCGACCCGGCGCATCGCTTCGACCGGGACAAGCCCCCAGACCGCCGCGATGGCCGCGAGCAGGTTTTCGACGTTGTGCAGCCCGCGCAGCTTGACATCGGCACGGGGCAGCACCGGGGTGATCTCGCCGTGGTCCGCGTAGCAGAGGGTATCATCCGCCGCGCGCAGGAAAGCGCCGTTGTCGGTTTCATGCAGCCGGGTAAACCAGACCTGGTCGCCCTTGCAGTCGGCCTGCATCGCGCGGGAAATCTCGTTTTCATAGCCGAGCACGGCGCGGCAGGGCGGGTTTTGCCAAAGAAGGATGTTGCGCTTTGCGTCGATATACTCCTGCATATCCTTGTGGTGATCGAGGTGGTTGGGGGTGACGTTGGTCACCACCGCGACCTGCGGACTGCGCCGCATACTGATGAGCTGGAAGCTCGAGAGTTCGGCAACCGCAATGTCGTCAGGCTTGACATTCTCGAGCTGGGGCAGCAGCGCCGCGCCGATGTTGCCGCCGAGGTGCACGGTGCGGCCGGCGGCTTCGAGCATTTTGGCAATCAGGGTGGTGGTCGTCGTCTTGCCGTCGGAGCCAGTCACCGCGACAATCGGGCAGGGGCACAGTTCAAAGAAAAGCTCGACTTCGCTTGTCACCACGGTGCCGGCGCGCAGTGCCGCCTGCAGTTCAGGTTTGTAGTATTCATAACCGGGGGTACGCAGGATGATGTCCTGCCCGGCAAAGCCGTCGGTATACCGCTCGCCAAGACTCAGACGCACGCCCAGGCGGCGCAGGGTCTCGGCATACGGGCCGAAGGCTTCCAGATTGGGTTTCTGGTCACAGAGGGTGATCTGCGCCCCGAGGGCGGCGAACTGTTCAATGCAGGGTTTGTGGCTGACGCCGGCGCCGATGAAGGCGACCTTCTTGCCGGCGACCATAGCCCGCAGACGTTCGATAGGCTGCATACGGCTTCTCTCCTTTGGGTGTGATGCCCGTGAATTTATCCATTTCATAAGTATAGCGTGGAACCCCCGGCAATGCAATAGATTTGCCTGTGCCGAAATGGCACAGGCAAATCAGAAAACATGTGGTTCAGATTGTACCGCCCATTGGGATGCCGTGGCGCTCCAGCAGTGCACGGATCTTGACAATCGGGTCGATGATGCTTGAAACGCTTTTGTCATGGTTGATGGCGGCGATAAAGTAGGCCGTGTACTTTGAAACGTCAACATCGTAATACCACGGGCGCTCAAGCAGTTCCGGTTTCCGGTATGTCAGATTGGTGCCGAGCACCGCATCGACAATTCCGTCCTTATATGCTTTGTCAAACTTTGAAAGCCCGGCCGTGAAGAGCGGGAAGGTCGCGTAGGTGAAAATCTTGCGCGCGCCGCGCATTTTGAGGCCGTAGGCAATATCAAGCATGCTCTCGCCCGAAGCGATGATGTCGTCGGCAATGAAAACGTCCTTGTTTTCGACGCTTTCGCCAAGGTATTCATGCGCAACAATCGGGTTGCGGCCGTTGACAATGCGGGAATAGTCGCGCCGCTTGTAGAACATGCCAAGGTTGCAGCCCAGAACGCTCGAATAGTACATATTGCGGTTCATCGCGCCTTCATCGGGCGAAACAACCATAAAGTTTTCCTTGTCGAACCGCACGTCCGGCACATGGTGCAGCAGGCACTTGAGCACCTGGTAAGTGGGCATCACATTGTCAAAGCTCATGGTGGGCACAGCGTTCTGCACGCGGGGGTCGTGAGCGTCAAAGGTGATGATGTTCTTGACGCCTACGCTGCGCAGCTGCTGCAGCGCAAAGGCGCAGTCCAGGCTTTCGCGGCTGACGCGGCGATGCTGCCGGCCGCCGTACAGGCTCGGCATAATGACGCTGATGCGGTGCGCCCGGCCGGATACCGCCTGGATCAGGCGCAGCAGGTTCTGGAAGTGGTCGTCGGGCGAAAGGTGGTTTTCATACCCGAAGAGGTTGTAGGTCACGCTATAATTGCCGGGGTCCACGAAAATATAAATGTCATCGCCGCGGGTGGATGCTTTCACAAGGCCCTTGGCATCGCCGGATTGAAAGCGCGGGCAGTCAGATGGGATGATAAAACTATCAACATCCATCCCCACCTCACGCGCCCAGCGAACCAGGTGTCCGTCCACCTGCTCCGCCAGCTCTTCCGCACCGGGGCAAGCAAGCAGCCCCAGATCAGCAATGGCGTCCTCTTTCGCAAAAAAATCACGCGGGCCCAGATTCTGTTCAGCCATACATTTCTCCTTCACAGCAAGGTTACACAGAGGGCGAGCGCCTCACGGCGCCGCGGTGAGCCGCCGAAATTGCGGCCCTGTCCACCTTTATTCTATCACAGCAGAGGGGCAAAAGCACCTGCCGTTCGACGTTTTTTTGCCTAAAATTCCATTTTCCGCACCTTGCACACCTGCCTGCGGGCAGTGTGCAGGAATTTCTGGTAGATTTTACAAATATTTTTCAATTTCCCTGCGGGCGGCCGTCTGCTTCGGTACGATAGGCCGTTCTGCCTTGACAGCCCGCACCGGCTGTGGTAGACTGAAAAGCAGAATTGGTCTATTTCAATAAACCGCTCTATCCGATGTTTGCTTTCCCGTTGCGGCGGTTCCGGCCGTTCGCGTTGACAAGCCGGTGCTTTCCCCGCGCCGGCCCCGTTTATTATAGTGCCCCATGAAAACAAAAAATCCTTTTACCTGGCAGCGCCTGCTGGATGACTGGCGCTGCCGGCATACCGTGCGCCGGTGGCGGCGTGCCAGCCGCCACCGTGTCCGGCATAACCGGCTGGCCGCCCGGCTGCGCACGCTGCCCTACTGGCATGAAACCGGAGAATTTCTGTATACCGTCGGTTTTTCGGTTGAATATACAGCGCTGCGGGCGGGCAGGCTCGCGCTTCGGCTGACCGGCCTGCTGCTGCATGGCCTGGTTGATCTGCTCACCGCACTGCTGCGCCCGCTGGCCGAATCCCTGCCTGCGCCGCCTGGGCGCGGCGGCCAGGCGGGACGGCTGCTGGGCGGCGTGGCCGTTGCGGTCGCCGCCGCGGGCTTTTGGGGGCTTACCCGCTTTGTGCTGGCCCAGCCGCGGCTGCTGCTTGTCGCCGTCAACGGCGAGACAATCGGCTATGCGGCCAACGAACAGGTCCTGGATAGCGCCCAGGCCGCCGCCACCGAGCGTATCCAGAACGCCCGCGCCGTGCTGGCTGCCGCCGGCACCCCGGCCGATGCCGCGGATTGGCAGCTCTTTCCTACTTACACGCTGGCCATCACCGGCGACCAGCCCATGACGCAGACCGAACTGGTCAATGCGCTGCTGCAGGCATCCGGCGGCGAGCTCGTGCAGGCCACTGCCGTCTACCTTGACGGCGAACTGCGGTTCGTAACCGACGAGGGCGACCACCTGCGAAGCTACCTGCAAAGCCTGCTGGCCCCCTATTCCGATGTCTATGACCCCAACCAGCAGGTATCCTTTGCCCATGGGCTGACCCTGAGCGACGGATTGTTTTTGACAGAATCCGTGCAGAGCTATGCCGACGTACTCGCCCAGCTGCAGGCCGACGGTGAGGCACTGCAGGTTTCGACAATCGAGCGGCGCAGCTATACCGAAGCCATCCCCTATGAAACCGTGACCGAGGAATCGGCCGAATACGCATACGGTGAGACCGTTGTTGTGCAGGCAGGTTCGGACGGCCTGCGGGAGGTTACACAGGATGTCGTCTCGATCAATGGCGTACGGACCGAACTGCGCACCGTGGCGGTTCAGACGCTGCAGGAACCGGTAACCGAGCGGATTGTGACCGGCACCCGTCTGAAAGACTGGATGTATGGCGAAGCCGGCGGCAACGAATTTATCTGGCCGGTTCCGCAGTACCGCCAGGTCAGCCGCTGGATGGGCGGCGGCCACACCGGCACCGACATTGCGGCCCCGGCCGGCACCCCGATCATCGCATCGGCTTCCGGTACCGTGACAACGGTCCATTTCTGGAACGGTATTGTCACCCAGGGGGACTACAACAGCTACGGCAACTATGTCGTGATCGACCATGAGAACGGCTACCGCACGCTGTACGGCCATATGACCTACTTCATTGTCGGCCAGGGCGAACATGTCGAACAGGGGCAGGTCATCGGGTATGTCGGCGAGACCGGCTATGCGTTTGGCGCACACCTGCATTATGAAATGTTCGGCCTGAACGGCCGGTTCAACGCGCATACCGTCTTTCCCAACGCGCCGAGGTGGAACTTTTAGCCCGGCATAAACAACGCCAAAAAAGGAGCGTGCCCCCTGCGGGACACGCTCCTTTTGTTTTTTGTTCTTTTGCAGCTTCGATCAGACGAGCTCGATGATCGCCATCTCGGCGGCGTCGCCACGGCGAACGCCGATGCGGGTGATACGGGTGTAGCCGCCGTTGCGGTCGGCATACTTGGCGCCGTATTCATCAATGACCTTCTTCGCGACATCTTCCTTGGTGATGAAGCTGAAGATCTGGCGCTTGTGGTGCAGATCGCCGGCCTTGCTCAAGGTGACCATCTTCTCGGCCATGGAGCGAACCTCCTTGGCACGGGTGACGGTGGTCTCGATCTTGCCGTTTTCAAACAGATAAGTGACCATTGCGCGCAGCATCGCCTTGCGGCTGTCGGTGGCGCGGCCAAGTTTTCTAGTACCGGGCATTCCGTTTGCCTCCTTCCATCAGTTGTCTTCTTCTTTGACGAGGGTGAAGCCCAGGCTTTCGAGCTTCTCAATGACCTCTTCCAGGCTCTTGCGGCCGAGGTTGCGCACCTTCATCATGTCTTCCTCGCTCTTGTTGACGAGGTCGCCCACGGTGTTGATGCCGGCCCGCTTGAGGCAGTTGAAGGAACGGACGCTGAGGTCCAGCTCCTCGATGGTCATTTCGAGCGCCTTTTCCTTGCCCTTCTCATCGTTTTCAACCATGATCTCGGTCTCGGCGGCTTCATCGCACAGGTTGACGAACAGATTGAGGTGTTCGGTCAGCACGCGCGCAGCCAGGCTCAGGGCCTCCTGCGCGGTGGTCGTGCCGTCGGTCCAGACTTCGATGGTCAGTTTATCAAAGTCGGTGATCTGGCCCACGCGGGTGTTGTCCACCGTATAGTTGCATTTGAGGACCGGGGTGTAGATGCTGTCCACCGGCAGGGTGGTCACATCGTTCTTTTCCACAAGGGCGAGCTTGTTGCGCTCGGCGGGAACATAGCCGCGGCCCTTGTCGAAGGTCAGCTCCATAACGAGCTTGGCCCCCTCGCCCAGCGTGGCGATGTGCCACTCCGGGTTGAGGATCTCGAGATCGTCGCCCTGCTTGATGCTGCCGGCGGTGACTTCACACGGGCCGGCGGCTTCCACACGGACGGTCTTGGGGCCTTCGCCGTAGATTTTGGCGGCGATGCCCTTGAGGTTGAGTACGATCTCGGTCACGTCCTCGCGCACGCCCTCGATGGTCGAGAATTCATGCACAACTCCGTCGATCTTTACGCTGGTCACGGCCACGCCGGGCAGGCTGGAAAGCAGCACGCGGCGCAGGCTGTTGCCCAAAGTCGTGCCGAAGCCACGCTCCAGCGGTTCCACCACGAACTTGCCGTAACGGCCGTCGGGGGAAAGGTTGGCCATCTCGATCTTGGGGCGTTCAATCTCCATCATAAAAACCCTCCTTGATCAGCCGGCAAATGAAGCCGGCACAGTGAAAAAAAGCGGATGAGAGAGGATTACTTGGAGTACAACTCGACGATCAGGTGTTCCTGGACATCGTAATCGATGTCGCTGCGCTCAGGCAGCTTGGTGACAACGCCCTTGAGGGTGCCGGCCTCGCGGCTCAGCCAGGAGGGCAGGGCCACGACCGGGGCATCGGCGCCGGTCAGCTTGGCGAACTTTTCGATCTTGCGGCTGGTCTCGCAGACTTCGACCACATCGCCGGCCTTGACCTGGTAAGAGGGGATGTTGACCTTCTTGCCGTTGACGGTGAAGTGGGCGTGGCTGACCAGCTGGCGGGCGTCGCGGCGGGTGGACGCATAGCCCAGACGGAACACGACGTTATCCAGGCGGCATTCCAGCATCTGCAGCAGGTTTTCGCCGGCCTGGCCCGGGCGGCGGGCCGCCTCGTCAAAGTAGTTGGCGAACTGCTTTTCGAGAACGCCGTAGATGAACTTCAGCTTCTGCTTCTCTTTGAGCTGGGTGGCGTACTCAGACTGCTTCTTGCGGAAGTTGCCGCCGGAGTTGCGGGTAGTGGTCTTTTTGCTGTAGCCCATAACGGCAGGAGAAATGCCGAGAGCTTTGCAGCGCTTGGCGATGGGCTGGGTATTCTTAGCCATAATTCAGTTTCCTCCTTCCATCAGACGCGGCGGCGCTTGGGCGGGCGGCAGCCGTTGTGCGGGATCGGGGTCACGTCGCGGATCATGGTGACCTCCAGGCCGGTGGCCTGCAGCGCGCGGATGGCGCTCTCACGGCCGGAACCGGGGCCCTTGACGTAGACCTCGACGGTCTTCATGCCATGTTCCATCGCGGCCTTGGCAGCCACTTCGGCAGCGCTCTGGGCGGCGTAAGGAGTGCTCTTGCGGGAGCCGCGGAAGTTCAGCGTACCCGTGCTGCACCACGAAATCGTGTTGCCCTGCGTGTCGGTGATGGTGACGATGGTGTTGTTAAACGTGCTCTGGATATGAGCCGCGCCAGCGCTGACGTTTTTACGCTCTTTGCGCTTGGTGCGTACCTTCGCATTAGCTTTCGTAGCAGCCATTTCAGTTCCTCCTTACTTCTTCTTGTTGGCGACGGTGCGCTTCGGACCTTTGCGGGTACGCGCATTGGTCTTGGTGCGCTGGCCGCGCACAGGCAGGCCCTTGCGATGGCGGATGCCACGATAGCACTGGATTTCAGTCAAACGCTTGATATCCAGCGCGACGTTGCGGCGAAGATCGCCTTCCACGATGATATCGTTCTTATCGATGTAGTCACGGATCTTAGCTTCATCTTCAGCCGACAGATCCTTGACGCGGATATCCGGGTCAATCCCGGTGCCGGCGAGAATCTCGTCAGCGGTACTCTGACCGATACCGTACACATAGGTCAGACCAACTTCGATCCGCTTCTCGCGAGGCAGATCAACACCAGCAATACGTGCCATAAAGCACCTCCATAAATAACATCCCATGTCCTGTGTCGGGGCCTGCGCCGGGAATCTACGCACTTGGCCCCCTAGCGTTTTGGGTGCGGTTTCCGGGCTTTCACCCGGACCTGCAACAGCCTGGTGGGAGCTGTTCTTTAGCCCTGACGCTGCTTATGCTTGGGGTTGATGCAGATGACCATCACGCGGCCTTTGCGCTTGATGACCTTGCACTTCTCACAGATGGGTTTCACGGAAGGTTTTACCTTCATGATGTTAACCTCCTTCTATAGCACATGGCGTTTACTTGGAACGCCAGGTGATCCGGGCTTTGGTCAGGTCGTAGGGCGACATTTCCATCGTGACCTTGTCGCCGGGCAGAATGCGGATGAAGTTGGTCCGCAGTTTGCCGGAGATGTGCGCCGAAACCGTGCGGCCGTTGGGCTTGCCCTCTTTGTTGAGCAGCTCAACCTTGAACACGGTGTTGGGCAAAGCCTCCCGCACGACGCCTTCTACTTCGATGACATCTTCTTTAGACAAGTGGATTGCCTCCTTGAAGGTTTCGTTCAGCCGGGTGCGCCGCGTCATAGGCGGCGATTGCCCTGCTGAGCAGTGGATCGCTTTTCAAAAGCTCGTTCGCCAGCACAGTGGCGGTGGGGGCCACATGCCGCGCATTTTTGCGCTTTGGCGCGGCCAGCGTACGCTTGTTGCCGTCCGCCAGCCACACCACATCCCCCCGCGCCGCCACAACGGCGAAGGTGCGGGTTTTGTCCCGCCCGGCTTTGGAGCGCACCAAACGGCCTTTTACAAAGTCCATTCGGGTTCCTCCCAGCCGTGGGTCAGCACTTCGGGGCCGTCCTTGGTGATGGCGATGGTATGCTCAAAGTGAGCAGCCAGGCCGCCGTCACAGGTTTTGACCGTCCATCCGTCGCCCAGGGTCTTGACATCGTACTTGTGCTGGTTGACCATCGGTTCAATCGCGATGCACATACCCGGCACAAGCCGCGGGCCATGGCCCGGGCGTCCATAGTTGGGGACCTCGGGGTCCTCATGCAATTCCTTGCCGACGCCGTGGCCCACAAAGGCCCGCACAACCGAGAAGCCGTTCTCCTCCACATAGCTCTGCACCGCATGGCCGATATCACCAATACGGGCGCCGGCCTGCGCGGCCTGTATGCCGAGGTGGAGGCTTTCCCGTGTGACGTCCAGCAGGCGCTGGGCTTCCATGTCCAGCTTGCCGCAGCCAAAGGTGCAGGCGTTGTCACCGTTGAAGCCGTCAATCTTGCAGCCGGTATCAATCGAGACGATGTCGCCGGGGCGGATCTTCTGGTCGCGGGTGGGGATGCCGTGGATCACGGTATCGTTGACGCTGATGCAGGCAGTGGCCGGGAAGCCGTACAGGTGCAGGAAGTTCGGGCGTGCGCCGTGGCGCACAATGAAATCGTAGATGATCTTGTCGATCTCCGCGGTGGAGATACCGGGTTCGATCGCAGCGCCGCCGGCTTTGAGAGCAGCCGCGCTGATTTCACAGGCACGGCGCATCTTGGCCAGTTCCGCGGCATTTTTGATCTGAATCATGGGCGGTTTACGCCTCCAGCTTTTTAAGGATCAGGGCGTTGGTGGCCTCAATGGAACCCGCATCAGGGATTTCGACAAGTTTGCCGCGCTCACGATAGAAGGCAACCAGCGGCTCGGTCTGCTCATGATAAGCCTTGAGCCGATCCCGCACGGTGTCGGGCTCATCATCCTTGCGGATGGTAAGTTCCCCGCCGCAGCGGTCGCAGATGCCAGGCTTGGCGCTGGGCTTGTTCTGGATGTGGTAGCTCGCGCCGCACTTGGCGCAAACACGGCGGCCGCTCATCCGCTGCATAATCATCTCATCGTCAGCGAGCAGGTTCAGGACCTTGTCAATCTCCACGCCCATTGCTTCAAGCGCTTCGCCCTGGGCGATGGTGCGGGGCATACCGTCAAGGATGAAGCCATTGGCGCAGTCCGGCTGTGCCAGACGCTCCTTGACGATGCCAACGATGACGTCATCCGGCACAAGGGCGCCGGCGTCCATATAGCTCTTGGCCTTCTGGCCCATCGGGGTGCCGTCCTTTACGGCGGCACGCAGGATGTTGCCGGTGGAGATGGTGGGGATGCCCAGCTTGTCACAGAGGATCTCAGCCTGGGTACCTTTGCCGGCGCCGGGAGCGCCCAAAAGGATCAGTTTCATAGTCAATTCCCCTTTCCTGCGGCGGAGAGCACCGCCGCCTTGCCTTCCCTGCTTATTCCAGGAAGCCTTTGTGGTGGCGTGCGGTCATATAGCCTTCCAGCGAACGCGCGGTGTCCAGCGCAACGCCGACGACGATCAGCAGGCTGGTACCGCCAAGCTGGATCGAAACGCCGGTCAGATTGCCCAGGATGATCGGCAGGCCCGCGACAACCGCCAGGAAGATGCCGCCGATCAGGGTGATCTTGGACAAAGTCTTGGTGATGAAATCGCTGGTGGGCTTGCCGGGGCGGATGCCCGGGATCGTGCCGTTGTTCTTGCGCAGCTGGTTGCTGATATCCACGGGGTTGTACTGGATTGCCACATAGAAGTAGTTGAACGCGACAATCAGCAGCACATACACCACAAGATACAGCAGGCTGTTGTACTGGAAGATCCCGAAGAAGGCGGTCCAGATCGGATGCTCGGTCGGGTCCAGATTAAGGAAGGAGCCAATCATGTTGGGCAGGCTGCACAGCGTCATGGCGAAGATGACAGGCATAACGCCGGACATATTCACCTTGATCGGAATGTAGCTGGCCTGGCCGCCGTACATCTTGCGGCCGACCACCCGCTTGGCGTACTGTACCGGGATGCGGCGCTCGGCGTTGGTCAAAATAACCACAAAGACAACCGCAACAATGGCAAGCACCAGCAGAACCGGCAGCAGGATATAGTAGCCGGGAGCCTGCTGCGCCATCGCGAGCAGCCCCTGGACCATTGTGATCACACTGGACCAGTTGGCTACAATACCGGCGAAGATCAGCAACGAAACGCCGTTGCCGATGCCCTTGGCATCAATCTGGTTGCCCATCCAGGTAACCAGCTGGCTGCCGGCCGTGAAGCAGAGCACAATGACAATGGCGGTGAAGATGCCGGCAAAGCCATCGGTATACTCCAGCGCGCCGGAACGGCGCAGGATGAAGTAGTAGGCAACAGACAGCATCAAGCCGATGCTGGCGCCCACATAGTTGGTGATGCGGGTCAGCTTGCGGCGGCCTTCCTCCCCTTCTTTGGAAAGGTTTTCCAGGTAGGGGATGGCAACCGTCAGCAGCTGTACGATAATGGAAGCGTTGATATACGGCTGAACGCCGAGCGCAAAGATCGCGCATTGGCTCAAGGCCGAGCCCGACATCATGTTCAGGTAGGTCAGCATGCTGCCGGTTGTGAACATATCGGACAGGGCACTTGCGTCGATATAAGGAACCGGAACGGCACAGCCCAGGCGAAAGATAACCAGAATCACAAGCGTAAACAATAGGCGCTTGCGCAGGTCCTCGATCTTCCAGGCATTGCGAAATGTTTCGATCACCTTAGATCACCTCAGCCTTCCCGCCTGCCTTCTCGATTTTTTCCTTGGCAGAGGCGGTATATGCCGCCACCTTGACATTGACAGCCTTGGTCAGTTCGCCGTTGCCCAGCACCTTGACGCCGTCGAGGGTCTTGGAGATGATGCCCTTTTCGAGCAGGGCGGCCGCATCGACGGTCGCGCCGGCCTCAAACTTTTCAAGGTCGGAAACCTTGATGGTGACATACTTGGTGGCGAAGACCGTGTTGTTGAAGCCGCGCTTGGGCAGACGGCGCTGCAGCGGCATCTGGCCGCCTTCGAAGCCAGCCTTCTTGACGCCGGAGCGGGCCTTCTGGCCCTTGTGGCCGTAGCCGGCGGTCTTGCCGTTGCCGGAACCCGCGCCGCGGCCCTTGCGGGTGGCAGCCTTGCGGGCGCCCTTGGGCGCTTTCAGTTCATGCAGATTCATACGTTGCACCTCCTTACAGCTTGGTCACAACGACCAGATGAGAGATCTTGGCAATCTTGCCGTTGGTGGCCGCATTGTCGGGCTGTTCGACAACGTCGCCCGGGCGATGCAGGCCCAACGACTTCGCAACGGCGATCTGCTCCTTGCCGCGGCCGATCAGGCTCTTGGCGAGACGGATGCTCAGTT
>DSTMR04002__coassemble_563_pt1 | contig 204583 bp, 183 predicted proteins | sample DSTMR04002__metabat2_high_PE_039 | metagenome-assembled genome bin DSTMR04002 | reverse complement strand
ATGTGGTTCCGTTCATCAAGTATCTGCTGGGGACCATTCTTTCCGCCTACAAGGATTTCGAAGATCGCTTTGCTCTTGTGGAGACTAAACTTCCTGCCCTGGAGACTGTGCGCCGGGCGACCATGGAGAAAATCGGCCGGTTTACGAAGCAGGACATCCGGGAATTGTGTCCTTCTCTCAGTATCAGTTCCATCGAAGGGGCACTGCGGAAATTGGTGGCATCCGGTGAACTGAAACGGGAGGGCTCTGGGAAGAATATTTGCTATTACAGATTAAAATGATTCCCTTCATCAGTCGTGCACTGCTATCCTGGAGACAGCTGTGCGATGTACCTGGCACATGTCTGTTCATTCAAAGCGGAGCTGATGCTGTCCGTGCCTTTCTTGCAGATTTTTGAAAGCTTTGTGATGAGAGCAACTCCAGTCCTTTGACAAAGACAACAGCTCTATACAGCTATTCTCAAAATGTATTGTGGAAAAAATTTGCCGGGCTTCTTTATTTGTCCATAATTTGCCGGTATAATAGAACCAAGCCATTTTATGATTGGGAAGGATGAAGGTTATGGCAAATGAAAAGATCCTTGTGGTCGATGACGATAAGAACATCTGTGAGCTGCTGCGCCTCTATCTTGAAAAGGAAGGGTTCGCCGTCACAATGGCCTATGACGGCAACGCCGCTTTGCAGGAATTTGAAAAGCTACACCCCGACCTTGTTCTGCTTGACGTGATGATGCCGGGCATGGATGGCTGGGAGGTTTGCCGCCGTATTCGCCAGGACAGCAAAACCCCGATCATCATGCTGACAGCGAAGGGCGAAACCTATGACAAGGTGCTTGGCCTGGAACTTGGCGCGGACGATTACATTGTCAAGCCGTTCGAAACCAAGGAGGTCACCGCCCGGATCAAGGCGGTGCTGCGCCGCAGCAAAGCTTCGGAGGAAGAGGACAAGGGTGTGTATGACTTTGACAACCTCCACCTTGATATGAACCGCTATGAGCTTAAAGTGAAGGGCAAGGTGGTGGACGCACCGCCCAAGGAACTGGAACTGCTGGCCTGCCTGGCCGCCCACCCGAACCGGGTCTACACCCGCGACCAGCTGCTGGATGAAGTGTGGGGGTTTGAGTATTACGGCGATTCGCGCACCATTGACGTACATGTCAAACGTTTGCGTGAAAAGCTGCAGGGGGCTTCGGAGCAGTGGAACCTCAAGACGGTCTGGGGCGTCGGCTACAAGTTTGAGGTGAAGGAATAATGCGCCGCCACAGCATCAGCCGGGAGTTCTTTTCCAGCACCGCGCTTGTGCTGCTGTTAAGCCTGACCCTGATGGTCGGGGTGCAATGCGCGATGTCGGTCGGCTATTTCACCAGCGAGCGCCGCGCCGCCCTGACCAGCGTGCTCGATGCCGCTACCGCCCTGAGCGAACAGTTTACCGACTATGGCAGCGACGTGACCCGCCCGATCGCCGACGAAGCGGTGCGTGAGCGGGTGGAGGCCGGGTTCGAACTCTTCCATACCTCTTCGGCCGTGACCATCTTTATTGCCGACGGCGAAGGCGACCAGCTGCTTAAAACCGATTCCGACCAGCTCAACGATGCGCCGGTTCCGGCCGAAGTGCTTGACAGCATGACGGATGGCAAAGACTACTTCGCCCAGACGGACCTCGGCGGCATGCTGGCTTCCAAACACTATGTGGCGGGGCGGCGCATCCAAACAGGCCAGGATGAAGCGTACCTTTTTGTCTGCGCTTCAACCCAAAGCCTGTACCGGTACCTGGAGGACAGCCTTGGTATCTTCCTGTTTTCGGCTGCGGCAATCCTGCTGTTTGCCACACTGATTTCGATCTTGCTCGCACGCAAGATCAGTGCCCCGATCGAGCAGATCAGCGCGGCGGCGCGGCAGCTTGGCAGCGGGGACTTTACCGCCCGCGCGCCGGTTGACGGCTGTGAGGAACTCGCTGATTTTGCGACGACCTTCAACAACATGGCCACCCGGCTGCAGACGATCGACAACGCCCGCGGCCAGTTCATGGGCAACATTGCGCACGAGCTGCGCACCCCGATGACCACCATCAAGGGGTTCATCGACGGGATGCTCGACGGCACCATCCCCGAAAGCGAGTACAAGCGGTATCTCGGCATTGTCTCGCAGGAGACCGGGCGTCTGGCCCGGCTTGTGCAGAATATGCTCGATATCACCAAGCTTGAATCGGGCGAATACAAGGTCCAGGCCCGCAGCTACAATGTGTGGGAAACCCTCACCGATGTCGTGCTCAGCGACGAGCAGCGGATTGAGAACGCCAAGATCGACATTGAGGGCCTCGAACCCAGGCAGGAGATCGTCTTTGCCGACCCTGACCTTGTCCACCAGGTGGTCTATAATATTGTGGACAACGCGATCAAGTTCACCCCGGCCAATGGGGTCATCCGGTTCAAGGTGCAGCGCGCCGGCGATATGGTGACGATCTCGATCGAAAATACCGGCGAGGGCATCGCACCCGAAGCGCTGCCCTTTGTGTTCGAGCGGTTTTATAAGGAAGACCGTTCCCGCGGGCTGAATACCCGGGGCAGCGGGCTTGGCCTGCACATCTGCAAGGTACTCATCAACCTCTCCGGCGGCCAGATCAAGGCGGAAAGCGAGCAGGGAAAATGGTGCCGCTTCACCTTTACGCTGCCGGCAGGGCGGGCGTGATGGCGCGCGGGTGCGTGAATAAGAAGTCAAGAAAAATGAAATGTGGCGAATCGGCGTTCGTTGGACGCTGATTTGCCGAATTTTTTTGTTTTTTATTCTTCATTCTTAATTTTTTTAAATTACCGGCCCCGCTTCTTGACACAAGTTTGTACTACTGCTATAATACACACAAAGCCGATGCAAAGGAGGACTTGCGATGGTCAGTTTCCGGGGGCTGCGGTTTGACGATCGGTCGCCGGTGTACCAGCAGGTGGCCGAGTACCTCAAGCGGCAGATCCTGCTTGGTCTGGTGGAAGACGGCGAGCCGATGCCCAGCCGGCGTGAGCTTGCGGCGCAAACCGGCATCAACCCCAACACCGCCCAGAAAGCCTACCGTTTGATGACCGAGGAGGGTTTGCTGCACACCGAAGGCAACGCCGGCAGCACCGTCTGCCTGACACCGGAACGCCGTGCTGCGATTGAGGAAGAACTTACCCGCGGCCTGGTGGTTCGGTTTGTGGAAGATGCAAAAGCCAATCGCCTGTCCTACCGCAAGGTTATTGCCCTGATTAGCGAACTTTGGGGGGAAGAATAGCTGCGCGGCCTTTTGACAGGTTGTTGCGTACCAATGGCGTAGTACAATGGCGCGGCGGCTTTTGTCCGCAAAAAGACAAATGACCTGGCCTTTGATACAGGCGCCGCAATGTTGAATGTGAAGATCCGGGAAAGAGGTGTCCCTCATGGTAAAAAGCAGTCGATTTAGGTTCTTTTCCCTCGCCGCCTGGAACTGGCGGCTCTACCGGCGCGGCGCCGCCGTGCTGCTGGGCGCGGCTACATTGCTGGAAGCCGGGCTGCTGTTTGGCTGCGCGGGCAACCTGAATTTTGCGGCCACCAGCTATGACGCGCTGCTCAGCACAAGCGGGGCGGGGGCGGTGTTTGCCATTGTGCTGGGGGCTACGCTGGTGGTTGCGCAGGCGCCGCTTTTGGCGGCGTCGTCTGGCAAAACTCGTGCTGCTTACACAATACTGACTTTTCGGCTGCCGCGCTGGCAGATTTTGGCCGGCCAGACTTTGGCCACGGCTTTTGGGATGCTGCTGGCGCTGGCCTGGCAAGCGGCGGTCTGGTTCGGACTGTTCTGGCCGGTTGCGGCCGTGCAGGATGCGGTTGCCGGGCGGTACTTCGGTTTTACGGTTCCGGCCGCCGGGCGGTTGTGGTGGGCGTTTGCCACCAGCCCATGGTTTGCGCTGGTGCTGCCCCGCACGCCGGAAGGGTGCGGGCTGTGGGCAGGGTGCCTCGCGGCAGTCTCCCTGCTGGCGGCGGCCGTGGGGGTGCACCGGGGGTGGCGACGGCTGCTTGCCTTCTGTATGGCAGCTGTTGGCAGCGGCTGCTGTGTGCTGGTGGCCGGGGTGCAGTTCGGCAGCGAAGGATTCGGGCCTTTGTTCTGGGTGCGTGCCGGCGCGCCGCTCACGGTGCTGGCTGTGCTGGCCGTGCTTGCTGTGCCGGGCGCGCTTCTGGCGCTGCACCGGGCGGAGATGGCAAAGTAAGAAAAGCCGCCCCGAGCGCTGTGTTTATCCCTGCGCAAAGGGCTCATACATCACAGGAGGTTTCCATGCAAATGTTGCATTTCTGGCATGCCACCCGCCGCGGAACCCGCGCCCCGCGCCGGCCGCATCGCACGGTACTTGTTCTGCTGGCGCTGGTTGCTGCGCTGGGAATCGGCGCACAGGTGTTTTTGTGGCTGTGCTGGCCGCACGGGCAGTTCGCCCTTGAAGCAGAGGACGGCTCCCTTGCCGCGCTTGAAGGTTTCACGGTGCAAGGGGGAAGGTTCGGCAGCGGGGACACCGGTCTCGCTTTTACGCTCAGCGATGGTGTGCTGACGAGCGCTCCGGCCCGCAAGCCGCCGGCCGCCCCCGCCCCCCGCAGTTTTATGAGCAATGCGCGGCTTGCTGTGCCGGCCGAGGACTATGCCGCCCTCAACGCCGGGGCTGAAAGCACAACGGTTGCCTCAAAAGGGGGCGCGTTCGGTTTCTCACACAGCTGGTACGGCGCGGCCTACCTGGCCGAAACCAGAACCCTTCAGCTGACCGAGACAATCTCAGTCGAAAGTGTGCCGGGCCAGTCGGGGCCCAATGGTTCGGTACGGTTGAACTTGGGCAGTGTCTTTTACCCGCAGCCGGTGCCGGTGCAGGCTACCCGGTATGAACCAGGCGCGCCGGCGCAGCTTTCGTCCGGGTATACCGGCAGCGGGGACGCGTACGCCACCGCCCGGGTCGTGCCGGAAGACTGGGTGGCCAAAGCCGGTGTTGATCTCCTTACAGCCGGGGATGAACCGCTGCTTTTCGTCCGTCCGCTGGCTATCGGTACCGACCTTGCCCGGGGCATTTACCGCATCACCGATGCACTTTCCGATGCGGAGATCGCCGCGCTGCCCGCCGATGCGGCGCTTGGCGATACGCCGATACGCAGCGAAGCAACGCCCTATGGTGAAGTGGTATGTATCTGTGCGCTGGAAGATCGCGAAACGCCGCTCTTGTCGCTGGCGGTTTGCGGGGAAAGCCGCGTGCTTGTTACCTTGAACGATGCCGGCGACGTGCGACTGCGGCTATTTGACGAAAACTGGAACCTGACGCAGGACACGGTGCTGACAACCCAGCCGCCCGCTTGGGAACATGGGCTTGCCACTTCGGAGTATGAACTTTTCCCACTGATAGGGCTGCGGGAGGATGAGATTGCGTTTCTTATCTATCCCAAGGCGGCCGATGCGGCGGCTGATGCCTGGATCAAGATGGTGGTCGCCCGCATAGAAGAAGGCCGGGTGGTGGCACAGGAGATCCTTTCCTCCGCTGGAACCACCGGCGCGCCGATTGCGGCCGGGCTGCGGAATGATGGAGGGGCGGTGATGACGGTGTCCTTCGCGCAGCATACCGAGCGCAGTGGCATCTACCGCGCGCTGATGGAAAACCCGGCGCCGTTCGGGCCGAGCTTTTCACTCTCGAGAGACGAAGACCCTGCGACCGGCTCTGTCATCGACGGGCTTCGGCTGACCGTTTATGAAGAAGGACATCCTGCTGCGGCCGCCCTGCTGCGCAGCCGTGAACAAGCGGCCTGGCGCAGGCAGCTTGCCTACTACATCGCAAACGGCAACGAAGGGCGGATTCATGTGATGCGCCACCAGAAGTGAAAGCAGGAAAGTGCAGCATGGCGGACATCTTGCGCCTGGCCGCGCTGTACCCGAAACCAAGAAAGAGGTGTCTCAAATGGAAAGGAACATTCCCCTGAAAGCCCTGCCCATCGCCGCCTGGCATGGGTGGTTGGCGCGGCGGGGGCTGGCGGCGCTGTTCGGCGTCTATACAGCGCAGCAGCTTGTGCTGCTGCTTGCGGCGGCCGCGCTGCCCGCCAACCTCGGCTGCGGGTACGCCGCGCTGTTTCTGCGCACGGGGCAGGTCATCTTCTTCCTGTTCGGCGGGGTGGCGGCGCTGGGGCTGGCTTCGGCGGCGCTCTGGTCGGGCGGCCGCTCCGAGGTCGGGATCGGCCTTCGCACGCTGCCCGGCGCGCGGTGGAAGCTGCCGGCCGGCCAGACGCTGCTCTGTGCGGCGGTGGCAGTCGGGTTTGTGGCCTGGCAGCTGCTGCTCTACTTCGCGTTTTACCCGCCGGTCGCGGCGGTGTCCACCTGGCGGCTGCTGGCCTCTCTCGAAACCCCGCTCGCGCTGCCCACCGGCGGGCTGTACGAGCAACTGGCCCAGAACCCGCTTTTGCAGGTGCTGCTACCCACCTACCCGCTCGGCTGGGCGGCGCTCGCGATCGACCTGGCCGCCCTCGCGGTGCAGGGCGGGTGCATCTTCATCCACCGGGGCTGGCGGCGGCTGCCGGCCGCGCTGCTCGCCCTGCCCACGGCCGTCGGGGCGCTGGCGCTGCCGATCCTGGCCGGCATGATCCAGCTGCGCACCGCCGAAGAAATCCGGACGCGGTACTTCTGGCCGTTCTTTTTCGTCGCCGTCGCCCTTACTGTCCTGCCGGCTGCCGTGCAGTGGGTGTGGGCGGTGCGCGAACTGAAAACCGGGAGATAAAGTTGCGGCGGGAACGCCTGCGGGCGCAGCGAGAACGCCGCCCTACGGGTGGGGCAGACGTGCCGCTAACCCGCCAACGCCCATCCCACTGTATACGCGGGCGGATATGGAATCCGCCCCTACGGAGGAACGTTTTGCGTTTCCTGCCATGATTTAACGTTTTCTCCCGCCGTAAACATCGATGGCGCACGCTGTGCGCCGCTGCAATCGCAACGGTTTATAACCCGCTCCCCATCTTTTCCGAGCCGGCCAACGGCCGGCGATCCACCTTGTCTAACCTCTCAACTCTAAACTTTCAGCTCTCAAAAAGGAGGCTCCCATGAAATCCCTCACTCCCTCCCGCCCGCAGAGGCGGTTTCTTGCCGGGGCGGTGGCGGCGGTGATGGTGCTGGCGGCGGGGCTGGGCTACCGGGTGGCCGGGCGCGGCGCGCTGGATGCTACCCTGACCCGGGTTTCCGGCTCGGACGAGGCCCTGGCCGGTTTCACCCTCTACGGACAGACCCGGCACAATACCGCCAACGCCGTCACCACCTTCACGCTGCAAAACGGCGTGTTCACGAGCAAAACCGACCTCGACGCCCGAATCCTCACGGCCGAGGAACCCTACTCTGTCCGCGGCGGAACCAGGTGGGCCGTCGCCCCCGCGGCGCGTGAAGAAGTCAATGCGGCGGCCGAGGCAGTGCGCGACGGGTCGGACACCCTCTCGCTGCAAAGCGAAGCCTCCCGCTTCCGGCTCATGCTGAGCCTGGACGTCCCCGGCCGGGGCACGGCGCAGCTGCCGATCGAGGAGGTCGAGACCCCGTCCCCGGTCGCGGTGCGCACCAAGCTGCAGGCGGAAGGGGCGCTTTACGACTGGCTGGTTGCCGATGACCCGCAGCTGCTCGATACCAGCGCCAGAGACCTGCTGACCGCGCTGGAACGGCAGAGCTGGACGTTCACGCCGGACGCCGCCTATTTCGCGATGCCGGTCGATACCCTTACCGCGCCGGCCGGCCTGTGCAAAATCGAGGCGATCCCCGACGACCTCTGGGCCGCCCGCCGGAACGAGCAGGCCATCGAGTACGGCGGCAAAACCTACGCGGCCGGCGACGCCGCGGAGGAAATCGGCAGTGTGTCAACCCTTTACACCCCGGCCGATGCGGCAAGCTGCGTCGCGACTTTCGCGGCGGGGGAGAGCCTCGGGCTTGTTTATGTCACAACCGACAATATCGTCAAGGCCGACCTCGTCGATGCGGCGGGCAGCTGCACGGCCTCGGTTGAGCTGCTGACCCTTGCCGAGGGGCAGCACGTTGAAAACTGCTTCCGCTACCCCCAGCAGAGGGCGAGCGACGTGGCGTTCGAGCTCTCTTATTGCACCGAAGAAGAACGGCAGAACGCGCAATACAAAAATCTCCTCTGCCTGCTTCGGGTCGAGGACGGCGCGCCGACTGCCCTGATTCGCAGGCCGCAGGAGGACGACAGCGACGGATATCTGCGCTATATCGACCTCAGCGACGATGGCACGAGGCTATTGACCGTGCGCACCAACACTTCCGAGTTGCGCTACACCCGCCGCGGCTATACCCAGACGATGATAATAATCGGCCCCTACGGCGTTGCGGTCGCGCCGGCAGAGGCAGGGGAACCACTCTACACCGGCCTGCTCGACGCCGGGCAGGACACCGGCCAGATCGATCAGCTGGCTGAGCACAGCGGCGACGTCATGCTCTATACGCCGGCCATCGAACTCGAACCGAAGGCGCAGGTCGTCATCCCCGACCTGGCGGCGTCCGAACCCGATTCCACCCAGACCCCCAAGGAGGAAACCCCATGATTACAGTTGAAAATCTGCGTAAAACCTGGCGGCGGCACGGCAAAACCGTCGGGCTGCATGGCGCGAGCTTTACGGTGGAGGACGGCCAGATCGTCGGGATTCTGGGCGACAACGGCGCCGGCAAAACGACGCTGCTGCGTGCGATGGCGGGCCTGCTGCCAGCCAAAGGCCAAGCGCTGTTTGACGGCAAGCCCGCCGCCGCGCAGTATGAGCGGATCAGCTACATCACCGGCGAAGGCAGCTACTACCCCGGGTTGACGGTGGGGGAATACGGTGCGTTTCTCTGTGATTTGCACCCGGCGTTTGACCCGGCAAGGTACGCGGCCTTCCTGGACTTTTTTGCGTTGGACGCCGCCGACCGCATTGCCAGCCTTTCAACTGGCCAAAAAGCCCGGGTTGAGCTTGCGGCCGGGTTCGCCAAGCGGGCGCAGTATGTACTGATGGACGAACCCTTTCTTGGCAAGGACGCCTTCACCCGCAAGGATTTTCTCAAGCTGATGAGCGGCGTGCTCCACGGGGATGAGACAATCCTTCTTGCGACGCATTATCTCGATGATGTCGAGCATTTTCTGGACCGCGCGCTTGTGCTGCACGAAGGAAAGATTGCCGATGATTTTCTGGTTGAAGAGCTGCCCGCCGCCGGAGACACCTTGCTGAATCGTATTGGCCGCCAATGCGGATGGGACGGCGAGCGTTACCTGCATTGGGAGGAGGATGCGCATGGATAAAGGACATTGAAAATGCGATCATTCGCTATCGTCAATAAAGATGCAGTAAAATTGGAACAAGAAAGGAAGCGAAAATGGCTAAAGCATCGCTTTATCGTAAGAGAATAGAACTTGTTTTGCTCCCGCTTCTCCTTCTCTTGCTTGCCGTAACTTTTTCTGGCTGTCAAGCGGAAAGCAATCATGAGGATTTGCTTTTAAAAGAAGAACAGCTGTCCACGATTGAATCAATTTATAATCAAGACAGGCCAAAGGTATTGGAAGCTCTGCATATTGAAGAAAGCGATATTTCACAAGGTACCCTGCCAGGCGGTTGGGATCTGTCGGAACCTGTATCTTTTGAAGGAACTGAATTTTCCGAGATCTTACTTTTTGATGTATCGGCGGAGACATTTTACGGAGTGAGATTTATCTGCTATTTCGAAAACGCTGAGGAACTTTCCGGTTTGGCAGAGGATATATTGGAAAAGGCGAATACAATATATGGAGAGCCATCCACATACCCGGGACTGCCCAATCGCCTTACGTCTGAGGATTTTTCAAAAGAACTCTCAGAATCCATGAATCAGGGTACGCTGGGGGATTGGCGAGAAGAGTGGTCATTGGGCGAAAAGACGAGATGCACTCTTTCAGCGTCGGTGGTTGAGAACAATGTGGCTTTCCTCTCCTTGGAGTATAGTCTTTCTCAATGAATGGCTTTATGGGAATATGAAGTGCCTGGCGAACTTCAAGCCGCCTGCATTGCCGGCTGATTTTATGCCAGGCCCTGCAAACCATTTTGCGAAAAATCCTTGACACTATCCTTTGGAACAATCCGCCCAGGAAAAGAGGGAATAAGCGGATACAGGCGAAATCCGCGGCAAAATACCAGGGGCCCTCAGCATGCCGAAATCTCGGCTTGCTGAGGGTCCCTGTCGCTTTATTGCATCAGCGCCGCGTTTCCCTGCGCCTGGCGCAAAAACGCGTGCCAACCGGTTTGCCTGCAACAATATCGTACAGTACCAGCGCGTCAGCGCCGTTGGCGATGACCATATCGACACCGCCGGCCGTTGCAAGTTTGGCGGCCAGCAGTTTGGTTGCCATGCCGCCGGTTCCCAAAGCGCTGCCTGCGCCGCCGGCCAGCGCTTCAATCTCAGGGGTAATAGCCGGAACTTCGCGGATCAGCGTCGCATCGGGGTGGGTATGGGGGTCAGCTGTATACAGCCCGTCAATGTCACTGAGCAGTACCAGCAGATCCGCCTGCATGTATTTGGCAACCAGCGCGCCCATTGTATCGTTGTCACCAACCGAAATTTCCTCGGTTGCCAGGCTGTCGTTTTCGTTCACGATCGGGATTACCCCAAGCGCAAGCAGCCGGTACAATGTGTTTTCCAGATTCAGCAGCCGGCCGGGGTTGTTGAAGTCCTCCCGCGTGAGAAGGATCTGACCGACCGTGTGGTTATAGGCGTTGAACAGCCGGTCGTAGGTATACATCAGCTCGCACTGGCCAACCGAGGCCGCAGCCTGCTTGGTCGGCATATCGGCCGGGCGGGCAATCTGCAGCTTGCCCGCGCCCATCCCGATTGCGCCGGAGGATACCAGAATAATCTCATGCCCGGCGTTTTTCAGGTCGCTGAAAGTTTTGACCAGTTCCTCCGTATGGCGGATGTTGAGCCGCCCGCCCGGGTAGGCCAGCGTGCTTGTGCCGATCTTGATGACAATACGCATGGTTTCTCCTTCCGCAAGGCTTAGCTTTTGCCCATCTCAAGCGTTTTCGCAAAGGCGGCCAGAACGGCGTCGGTTACTGCACCGCGGAAGCCGTGCTCTTCAAGTGTGCGCACGCCCTGGATTGTTGAACCGCCCGGGCTGCACACGGCGTCCTTCAACGCGCCGGGGTGGGCCCCGCTCTGCAGCACCATCTGCGCGCTGCCCAGCAGCATCTGGGCCGCGTATTCCTGTGCCTTGGCACGGGGCAGGCCGGCCGCCACGCCGCCGTCGGCCAGCGCTTCGATAAACTGGTACGCCCAGGCCGGCCCGCAGCCCGAAACGCAGCTCGCCGCATCGATCAGTGTTTCCTCAATCGCATCAAGCCGGCCTGCCGGGGCCATTGCGGCAAGCCAGGCGCCCAGCGCTTCATCGCACACGCCGGCTGTGCAGTACTGTACCATGCCCGCGCCGACTGCGGCCGGTGTGTTGGGCATCATGCGGATAACAGGCCAGTCGCCGCCCGCCATCTGCCGAATCCGGGCCATCGAAAGCCCGGCGGCCATGCTGACAAGCACGAACTTTCCGCCGCGCGCGGCCAGTACCGGCCGGATGCCTGCAAGCATACCGGCCATCAGGTGCGGCTTCACGCACAAAAACACAAAATCGCAGCCGGCGGCCTCCTCATTGGTGCCGGCATGGCAGCCGAGTTCGGCCGCAAGCGCTTCAGCTTTTGAAAAGGTGCGGTTTGCAAGCCAGACATTCTGCGCCCCGGCGCCGCGGCAGACAGCCCGCGCCACTGCGCCGCCCATGTTGCCGCAGCCGATGAATCCGTAAGTCATGGTAAAAAGCCCCCTTCTATCTTCGCTTATAGTGTCGCTTTCATCCTACCGCAGGGGGCGGCGGTTGTCAAGAAAGGAAGGTGGGGATATAATGGAGAGGATACGGGGAGGCAGAACAAATTCGGGGATAAGGCCGTACTTTGGCGGTTCCCGGCTTTTTGCAGACGCCCTCGCCGCTGCATCAATTTCTTTGTACCGGAGGTTTTCCCATGCAGTATGTCCAATTCGGCAACACAGGTTTGACCGTATCCCGGCTGGGGTTCGGCGGCATCCCGATCCAGCGCATCGACCAACCCGGCACACGCGCCTTGCTCGACGCAGCGCGGCGCGCCGGCATCAATTACATCGATACCGCCCGCGGCTATACGGTCAGCGAAAGCTGGATCGGCCAGTCGCTGGAAGAGCTTGGCGCGCGGGATGATTTCATCCTTGCAACCAAGTGCCGCGCCCTGACAGCCTCCGAAATGGAAGCCGAACTGCAAACGAGCCTTGCGAACCTGCGCACCCGATATATTGATCTTTATCAATTTCACAACCCAAGTCTTGCGGATCTTGAAACAATCCTTGCGCCAGGCGGTGCGCTGGAAGCGCTGCAAAAAGCGAAGGCGGCCGGCGTTGTCGGCCACATCGGGCTGACGGCGCACCTTGCCGCTGTGGCCGCGCGTGCGGCTGAGACGGATGCCATCGAGACGATTATGTTCCCCTACAACATAGTTGAACAGCAGGGCGCAGATATCATTGACCGATGTGCCAAATCCGGAAAGGCCTTTATTGATATGAAACCGCTCGCCGGCGGTGCGATTGAGGATGGCCGGCTTGCCTTGCGGTATGTGCTTTCCAACCCTGGCGTGACCATCGCGATCCCGGGCATGGCTGCACCCGAAGAACTTGCTGCCAATGTTGCCGGCGCAGCCGATACCGCCCCGCTCACCTCCGAAGAGCAGGCTGCCTGCCAGAAGGTGCGCGATGTGCTGGGCACCCAGTTCTGCCGCCGCTGTAACTACTGCGCACCCTGCACCGTTGGCATCCAGATCCCGAGCGCTTTCTTGTTTGATGGGTACATCAGCCGTTACGGGCTGGAAACATGGGCGCGGGAACGCTATGCAACGCTGCCGGTCAAGGCGGGCGCCTGCATAGAATGCGGCGCTTGTGAAACCCGTTGCCCTTATAACCTGCCGATCCGCCAGATGCTCAAAAAAGTGGCGGCGCATTTCGGCGAATAAGGCCGTAGATGCCCGGCAACACACCGACCCGCAGGCGGCGTGTTGCCGGGCATCCTTTTGCGGCGGACCGGGTTGGCAGAAAGATCCGGCTTTTCAAATCCACCCTTCGGTTTCTGTATAGTTCGGGGTGCCGGAAAGATAATCTTCGACCGGTATGGTGGCGAGAATGCGGCGGGAACTTTCGACTGTATAGGGGGCGCCCGCATTATCAAAACGTGTCTCGATATGCGGTTCGGCGCGGCTGGTTACAAGCAGCCGGTCGCCGAGGTCGAGGACTACGGCAGGCGGGTGGGGGTAACCGTTCCAGGTTTGCATCGGCAAATCGGGTTTGCGCCGCACTTCACCGGTTTCAAGGCTGACAAGGTAGGAAAAATTGATCTGGTTGTAGTCTTCCTGTTCCCAATCATTGCTTGAATAATCCAGTTCAAGCCAGCCGTCCAACACACGCATGGGCCGGCAGCTTTCGTAGCCGCGGCCTTCGTTCGGGTCGGCGGGGAAGGGGCTGCTTTGCAGGACCGTCTCGCCGGTGGCCGGGTCCTTGCCGGTTACGGTACGGGTGGAAAAATCAAACGCATAATACATGCCCCCAAGAACAGCGCGCGATATACCGCTGTTATGGCTGAACACCTCCCCGGAGTAGGGCCGGGCCGACAGCGTGCGAGTTTCGCTGGTGTCAAGGTTATATGCAATGTCATAGCAGGCTTTGTCGGTTTCAACATCCTGATCCAGAACAACCCAGCGCCCTGATACGCCGAGAATTAGATAAATACCCGGAAGGCGGACGACTGGTTCAGCCTTGCCGCTGTCGAGGGAAATCCGGTAAAGGACACCGTTGCTCTCCTTGCAGGAAGGATTGCCCACGGTATAGACTGATTCACCGTCAGTGAATAGGTAGTCCGTGAAGGAAAATCTGCTGTCGTCGATAACAAGTGTCAGGTTGCGACCGTCGCGGTCACAGCGATAAAGAGATGTCATATTACCGGAAAGCAGGGTACTCTCATCCAGAACCTGTACCGTCCATCCCGCTTCAACCGGGTGCAGGGCGGGGCAGCTGTCGGCGGTGTGGCTGCAGCCGGAGACATCGCAGACCGGTGCGCATGCCCCGGTGACGAGATCGATTCTGTACAGAATGGTGTGCGTGCCGTCGCCGGCGTCCCGCACCTGGTAATAGGCGTCTGCATCACCGGATTCAAGCCGGCGCAGCGGCTGCCCGGTCATGGCGGCGGGAAGAGATGTACTCTCGGCAGGCGCGGCGCTCTGCGGCGCGGCGCCGCACGCCGCCAGCAGGCCTGCCAGCATCGCGGCGGCAAGCATAATACAAAACCGTTTCATCAGGGAACCTCCTTCAAAATTTACTTCTTGAAAACCAGGGGCGTATCGGATGCATCAAGCGTGCTGCTTTTTCAGATACCCCCTAGGCAAGCCCGGCCAGATCGTCCTCGGGGACTGAACTCACGCCGACCGAGAAATACCCTTCCTGAAAAGTCGCATGCAGATACAGTTGTCCATCGGCGCTGTAACGCGTATGCAGTGTGCCGTGGGCCGGGGTGGCTGCAAGAGTCTGCCAGTCGGCCAGGGTGTCGAGGCCGAGCAGCGCACACAGTGCATCAGCCGCGGCGGCTGTGTCCAGCGTAGCGCCGGCGTTGTACCGGCCGGCCAGGCTGACGGCTGTGTCACCCACCCATTCCATCTGGACGAAGGCGTCAGAATCCGGGAAATGCAGTGTCCAGGTGACAAGGCCGCGGTCACGCGGGGAAATTTCCAGGTCTTCGGGCAAAGCGGCCGTCACTGCCTGGCGCAGCGGCGCGGCGAACGCATCGGGCAGGACGCCGGCTTGGCAGAAAGTGTCAAACGCTGCGGCAAACTCGTCCAGTTCGGCCGCGGTGGCGGTGCGGGGATTATACCCGTTGGAAAGGTCATTCCGGGCCAGCCAGAGTTGGCAGGCCACTTCCACCGTTTGCCCGGCGGGGGAGAGCAGGCCGACGCTTGTTTCGGCAGCCAGCACCCGCCCCGCAAGCGAGGCATCCCGCATGGCAAACCAGGCGGCCGGCAAGCCGGGCAGCAGGGCCAGCGCCAGTACGGCGGCTGTGCCGAGCGCAGCAGCCTGTAATGTGGGCGTTTTCATGGAAAATCCTCCTTGTTGTATGGGGGCACGGCAATGGGAAAGGGCGGAGGGCTGCGCACAAAGCGGAAAGGGCGGCACAGCTCAGCCTGTTGCCTGCGGGGGCTGCCCGGCCCAAACGGCCTGCCGCTGTGCTCAGCTCTCTTTTTCGGGTGCGGCAGCGGCCAGCGTTATTTTGACCACCGTGCCATGGCCAACTTCGCTCTCAAATTGCAGCGTTGTGCCGTGCAGTTCGGCAATTTTGGCGCACAGCGCCAGCCCCAGCCCGCTGCCGCCGTGGCGCCGTGCGCGGGATTTGTCCACCATGTAGAACGGTTCGCACAGCCGGGGCAGGTCTTCGGGCGGGATGCCGCAGCCTGTGTCCTGCACAGCCAGCGTCACGCCGGCTTCGGCCGGGGCTGCGGTCAGGGTGACCCGGCCTTCGGCCGGGGTGGCGGCGCAGGCGTTCAGGATAAGGTTATACAGCAGGTCCTCCAGCAGGTCGCCGTCGGCCTGTACCCACAGCCCGTCGGCGGGGTCCAGCGTTACCGCCGGCGTATCCGGCCCAGGCGGCGGCAGCGTGTGTGAAAGCCGGCGCAGCAGAGGCCCAAGCGATGTCGGGCATAGCGCCGGAGGGGCATCGGTCAGCCGCAGCAGGGCCAGCAGTTTGTCGCTCAGCGCTTCAAGCCGGGCGCTTTCGTGGTAAATGTAACGGGCGGCCAGCCGGCGGGTTTCGGCGGGCAGTTCGGCCCCGCGCAGCAGGTCGGCATAGCCGAGCATGCTCGTCATCGGGGTTTTGAGCTCATGGGTGAAAGCCGCCACAAAATCCTCCCGCTGGCGCACACCGGCTTCCAGTGCGGCAATTTTCTCCTGCACGGCGGCGGCCATGGCGTCAAAGCTTGCGCTCAGGGCTTCCATCTCATCGCCGGTGGCAAGCGCGGTGCGCCGGTCGTAGGCGCCGGCGGCAATCTGCCGGCTTGCGGCTTCCAGCACGCCAAGCGGCCGGGTCAGCCGGCGGCAGAGCAGCACAACCGCCCCGTCCGCCAAAACCAGCAGGATCAGCCCGCTGAACAGCGCCTGGGCCCCGGCCTGCCGCCGTGCGGCCCAAACTTCGCCCAGGCCCTGCGCGGTCAGCAGCGTCAGCCCGCCGGCGGGGGTGATGACGGTGCCGGCCGTCAGCAGGTAGACCTGCCCGTCCACCCCGCGCGCAGCCAGCGTGCGGGGCTCGCCTTCGGCGTTGAGCGCAGCTTCGCAGCTGCCGGTATCCAGCGCGGCCGGCAGCGCGGTATAAAGCAGGCTGCCGTCCGGCTTCCAGGCTGCAAGCGGCGGGGCGGCGCCGTCGGCCTGCAGTGTGATCAGGACGTTGAACAGGCTGCGGTCAGCCCCTTCGCGCTGTACGGTGCGGGCAGCCAGCGTCCAGGCGCGTGTGGCTTCGGCCTGTGCAGCGGAAAGATCGGCTGAAAACTGGCGTTCCAGCGTCCAGGTGTTGGCGGCGGCCAGCACCGCGGCCAGCACGGTGCCCAACGCCAGCGCCAGTTTGGTGGACAGTTTCATCAAAGCTCCTCCTTTCGGCGGTTTTGGCGGTTTTCACGCCCGGCGTGCGCGCCTTCGGCGGCCAGCCCTTCATCGGTTTGCAGCATATACCCGACCCGGAACACCGTGCGGATCTGCCGCCGCCAGCCAAGCTTTTTGCGCAGCCGCTGGATGTGCAGGTCGAGCGTGCGGGTGTCGGCCTCGGCGTCGGGCCCCCATATCCGCTCATACAGCACATCCCGGTAGAGCACAAGCCCCCGGTTTCGCAGCAGCGCTTCAAGCAGATCAAACTCCCGCCGGGACAGCCGCACCGGTGCGCCGTCCTTTGTCACCTGCCGCGCGCCGGGGTCAAGCACAACCCCAAAAGCCGAGAGCAGCACGTTTGCCCGCCCGGTGCGGCGCAGCACAGCCTCCACCCGGGCCAGCAGTTCAGCCGGGGCAAAAGGTTTGAGAATATAATCTTCCGCCCCGAGCCGCAGCCCGCGCACCCGGTCGGCTACGGCAGTCTTTGCTGTCACAAACAGCGCCGGGGTGCCGGTGGATTGCAGATAGCCCAGCAGTTCGTAACCGTCGATCTCCGGCAGCATGATGTCGAGCACGGCGAGTAAAAAGTCCTGCCGTTCGATGAGGTCGGCCGCTTCGGCGCCGTCGCGGGCGATGGCGCAGGGGTAGCCGGCGGATTCAAGGGTCAGCCGGATCAGGTCGGCGATCGGGGGTTCGTCTTCAGCAATCAGAATCGGTTTTGCGGCGTTCATAAAGCGGCCTCCTCGGGGTTCGGGTATATATCAACTGTAGCCTACACTTGTTTCCAAAAACTATCAAGATCTATCTGCGAAACCGCTGCCCAAAATAAAGAAGGGCCGGCAGCGCGCTGCAAAATGCGCAGGGTTCCTGTCTCTCTTTCCTAAACGGGGCGCTCCGGTTTTTCCATATTATTTGTTTTTTCGGCTTGTGCAACCCCCTTTGCACATGCTATAATTTACTCTGTATCACTGTTGCATTTTGAATTCGCTGAAAAGAGGTTTTTCGCTTCCTATGCGCTCAAACGCCGCTCTGCATTATCTTGATAACGCCGCCACCACCATGGTTGACCCTGCCGTGGCCAATGCAATCCACACCGCCCTGCTCAACCAGTGGGCCAACCCCTCAAGCCTCTATGAACCGGCTGTGCTCGCACAGATGGCGCTTGGCAGCGCCCGGGGCAAGGTGGCTGCAACCCTTGGCTGCACGGCGAAGGAACTGTACTTTACTTCGGGCGGTACCGAGGGCAACAACCTTGCGATATTGGGCGCGGTTGCGCCGCGGCGCAGCTGGGGGGATACGATCGTCGTCTCGGGTTTTGAACACCCGAGCGTTCAAAACCCAATCCGTGCGCTGGGAAAAGCCGGTATGCGGGTGGTGGAGGTCAACCCCGGCCCCGACGGCCGGCTTGCGGTTGACGAGCTTGTTGCGGCGGTTGACAGCCGTACGGCGCTCTGCTGCTGCATGGCGGTCAACAACGAAACCGGAGCCAGGCAGGATATTGCCCGCCTGGCGGCCGGCGTCAAGGCCAAAAACAACCGCACGGCCGTCCATGTTGACGCGGTGCAGGCCTGGCTGCGGATGCGCATAAACCTCAAAACCTGGCCGGGGGTAGACAGCCTTGTCGTATCGGGCCATAAGGTCCATGCGCCGAAGGGGATCGGCGCGCTGTATCTGCGTGCCGGCTACCACTGGACGCCCCCGATTCTGGGCGGCGGGCAGGAAAACGGCGTGCGCCCCGGCACCGAAAACACACCCTACGCGATCGGCCTGGCCGCGGCGGCCGAAGCCGGCGCCAGGACGCTTTCGGCCCACAACGCCACAATCCGCGCCCTCAACGCGCGCCTGCGCGCCGGGTTGGCATCCATTCCCGGTGTGACGATCAACTCGCCCGATGACGCGGTGCCCGAAGTGCTCAACTTCAGCCAGCACGCCGTGCGCAGCCAGACGATGCTCAACTTTTTGTCTGACCGGCAGATCTATGTTTCGTCGGGCAGCGCCTGCGACAAGGGCGAACCCAGCCACACCCTGGCTGCGATGGGCTGCGACGCCGACACGATTGATACCGCGCTGCGGGTGAGCTTTTGCGCCGACAACACGGCGGAGGATGTTGACGCGCTGCTGGAAGGCCTGCGCGCGGGCCTGGCCGAACTGCAGCACAGCACAAGCGGACGCCGCCTTACCAGATAAAAGGAGATTCCCATGCATGAAATCATCCTCGCCTACCAGGGCGAAATGACCCTCAAGGGCCTTAACCGCGGCAAGTTTGAAGCCGGCCTTGCCAAAATCATCCGCCACCGGCTTGAAGATCTCGGCCCGTTCAAGGTCCACTCAGCCCAGAGCACCGTCTTTATCGACCCGCAGGAGGAGGGCCTTGACATTGACGAAGCCTTCCGCCGCGTTTCAAAGGTGTTCGGCATCGTCAAGCTCAGCCGCGCTGTCGCCTGCCCCAAAGAGTTTGGCGCAATCTGCGAGACGGCCGAAGCCTACCTGGGCGGCCAGCTCCGCAGCGTGCGGACGTTCAAAGTGGAAGCCAAGCGTGCGGATAAGAAATACCCGATGAAGAGCCCTGAAATCTGCCGTGAGGTCGGGGCGTACCTGCTCAGCCGCCACCCCTATCTGCGGGTGGATGTGCACAACCCCCAGCTCGAAATTATGATTGAGGTGCGGGATACTGCGGCCTACATCCACGGCCCCAAGGTGGCGGCGGCCGGCGGGCTGCCGGTCGGCACAAGCGGCCGCGCGCTCAACCTGCTTTCGGGCGGTATCGACAGCCCGGTTGCGGCCTACTGCATGGCCCGCCGCGGCCTTGCGCTGCACCATATTCACTTCGCGAGCCCGCCTTACACCAGCCTGCGCGCCAAGCTCAAGGTCCAGGCGCTGGCCTGCGAACTGTCGGAATATATCGGCAACTGCGTGCTGTTTGTCGTGCCTTACACAAAACCGCAGGAATATATCCGTGACCACGCCCCCGCGCCGATCTTCACGGTGCTGATGCGCCGCAGCATGCTGCGCATTGCAAACCTGGTGGCGGCCAAAACCGGTATGGAAGCGCTGGTCACCGGGGAAAGCCTGGCCCAGGTGGCCAGCCAGACGATGGCGGCGCTTGCCTGCACCGACGCCGCCCAAAGCCTGCCGGTGCTGCGCCCGCTGATCGGGATGGATAAAAGCGAGATCATCGCCATCTCGCGTAAGATCGGCACGTTTGATACTTCGATCGAGCCGTATGAGGATTGCTGCACAATCTTCACCCCGCCGCACCCGAAAACAAAACCGACCCTTGCCGAAATTGAAGCCGCCGAAGCACAGATGCCTGGCCTTGCCGAGCTTGAAGAAGCCGCGGCGGAAGGGGTCGAAAAAATTTACATCCGCGTGGGAGACACGGCGGAATTTTGATTCGGTGAAGCATGGCCCGCAGAGAGCCGCGGCGCTGCGGCCTTTGGCGTAAAAAAGGCCGCGGGCGGCTCTTTCCGCAAAGGGTGCGCCCAAGGCGGTTGTTTGTAACGAACTTTTAACTTGTCCGGCCCGGCAAGGCCGGCCGGGACGCAAAGGGGTGAGCGGCTTTGACCGCGGAAATTATCTGTGTCGGCACCGAACTTCTGCTCGGCGATATCCTCAACACCAACGCCCAGTTTCTGAGCCGGGAACTCGCCGAGCTTGGCATCAGCGTGCTGCATCAGCATGTTGTCGGGGATAACCCCGGCCGGCTGCGCGAGCTTGTCAATGAAGCGCGCGCCCGCAGTGACCTGCTTGTCTTTTCGGGCGGGCTGGGCCCGACCGCCGACGATCTGACCAAGGAAACCGTGGCGGAAGCCTTCGGCGATACACTGCAGTTTGATGAGGCCGAATGGCGCAAAATCGTCGCGTTTTTTGCCAAAAGCGGCCGCACGCCGACCCCCAACAACCGCAAGCAGGCCATGGTGCCCACCCGCGGCCATAAGCTGCCCAATGCCCACGGAACCGCGCCCGGCGCCTGGTTTGAGGATGCGGCGCACCACGCCGCTGTGCTGATGCCCGGCGTCCCGCGGGAGATGCGGGCCATGTGGCGTGAAGATGTGCGCCCGCTGCTTGAAAAGCGGCAGAACTGCACAATTCATTCCATGACGCTGCGGGTGCTTGGCGGTGAAAGCAGCATTGCCAGCAAGGTTGCGCCTTTGTTTGAATCGGCCAACCCGACCGCCGCGATCTACTGCAAAACCGGCGAAAGCGAGATTCGGGTTACTGCCCGCGCCGCCACCGCCGCCGAAGCTGAGGCCGCCTGCCGCGCCAGGGTGGATGAATTTCGCAAGATCCTCGGCGATAATGCCTATGATGTCGATGTGCCGGGCCTTGCCCACACCGTGGTGCGGATTCTGCGTGCGCGCGGCTTGACCGTTGCCGCCGCCGAAAGTTGTACCGGCGGGCTGATTGCCAAAGAACTGACCGATGTGCCGGGGGCGAGCGAGGTTTTCGAGTTTGGGTTCGTGACCTACTCAGAAGCCGCAAAAACCCGGCTGCTCGGGGTGGACCCGGGCTTGTTTGACCGCTATACCGTGATCTCCAGCCCGGTTGCCGCTGCAATGGCCCGCGGCGCGCTCGCGGTGTCGGGCGCAAAGCTTGCGGTCGGCATCACCGGGCTGGCCGGGCCGGGCGGCGCGCTGCCCGGCAAGCCGGTCGGCACCGTGTATCTGGCCGGGGCCGACAACCGCACCGGCCGCACCCATGTGATGCGGCTCAATCTCGGCGGTTATGACAACCGGGATGTCATCCGCACCCGCGCCGCGCTGTATGCGCTGGACCTGATCCGCCGCATGGCGCTCGGACTTTCGCCTGAAAACGCCGTTACCCTCAAACCGGGCCAGCCCGCGCCGGAACTGTGAACGCAGCAGGCGGCAAAAGGCGCCCGGAAATTCTGCGGCTTTCCCCCGGGGGCGGCGCTGCCCCCGGCTTCCCTACACGTCAGCATCTTTCCCGCCACAACCCAGAAACGAGGTGTCCCATGTTAGCCAGCCAGATGTCGATTTTGCGGGTATTCGGTTTGCCGGAAGCCGAAATATCGGCCGTGGTGCGCGCGGCCGAAGCCGAGGGCTGCCCCGGCCTGCGGCTGCTTGAGCGTGACGGCGAGTTTGCCGTCTGCCTTCAGGTCAGCGCCCCTACCCAGGCAATGGCCGATGAATACTGCGAAAAGTGGACCCAGAAACTGCGCGCCCGCCTGGGGGACGCCGTCTATGGCACCGGAGAAGCCAGCCTGGCCCGGGCCACGCTGGAAGCGCTGCTCAAAAAGCGGCGGCTGCTTGTCGCGGCGGATGAAACGACCGGCCGGCTGCTTGGCGCGCTGCTGCAACCGCTTGAACACAGCGAAGCAGCCTATGATTTCGGTACCCATACCTGGGCGGATGCCGCCATGGCCCGCAAGCTTGTCACCCCGCCGGCGATCCTGCAAAAGTTCCCGGGCGATGTGCTGCAGGCCGCCGCGGCCCGCGCGGCGCTTTCACTCGGCGCGGCGGAAGCCGATTATGCGGTCGTCTACATGCCGGCCACCGTTGGCCAGGCCCCGTTTGTGCTGCTGTGCGATAAGCGTGGGGCGCTGGCGGCCGCGCTCGGCCCCGACCTGCCTGACGCCGCCATCGCCAACCATCTGCTTGATCTTGTGCGCCGCCGCACGCTGGGGCTGCATCCGTCGGCCGGCACCATCAGCTTCCGCCCCGGGCATGAACACCCGCTCTTGATTGTCTCGCAGGACGGCCAGCCCGGCCAGGCGGTGCGTTCCACCCGGCGGCGGCCGGTGCGCCAGCCCGCCGCCCCGGCGGTGGATGGCCAGCCCACCGGCACCATTACATTTGAATCGGAGGATGCCCCGCCGCCCTCCCCGCCCGCACCCCGGCCGGCGGAGGAGGAAGACAGGGCGGATACCGTTACCTTTGACCCGCTGCCAAAGCTGACCGGCCCGCTTGATTTTGAAACCGCCGGCCCTGCGGCGGCAGCCGCTTCCCGCGCGGCGCGGGGGCAGCCGGCTGCAGGGGAGGAAGAACCGCCGGCCCACTCGCTGCTGGATGACGACATCCCCGATTTTTCGGCCGGGCTTGACCCGGCGGCGATCGAAGCCGCCCGCAAAGCGGATGAGGACGCCCCGCCCGCCTCGGCGGAAGATTTCCAGCAGGCGGCTTCCAAACTGTTTGAACCGCCCGAAACGGAGGAGCCGGATGACGCCCCCCCGGCCCGTGACCCGATGGCCGTACGCCGGGCGGAACGGGATGCGGTGGCGCGCAAAAATCGCAGCCTGGCGGTCATCCGCCGCTCGGCCCGGCGCCGGCGCCGGCATGCAATCCTTGCCACGGTGGCGGCGGTTGCGGTGCTGGGGGCGGGCGGCTTTGCGGCCTGGTACTTCCTGCACAACGACCTGGGCGCCCGGCCGGCGCCCCGCAGCTATGGCACCGAAGCTTTTGATACAACGGCCGGCCGCTACCTGCGCAATGCGATGGAGCGGCTGGAAGGAATCGAAGGATACCTGGCTTTCCCCGGTTTGGAAGGCCGTTTCCTGACTGCGGCCGGCGCACAAACGCCTGAAGGCCAGCAGGCCGGCGTATGCTGGGCCAGCGAAAACTGGCTGGGCAGTGCGACCCCCTCCAACACGACGATTGACTGCGGCGATGCGCTGCAATCACTGGCTGATGAGGCCGCCATGGCTGAAAATACGGGCTTTACGCTCTATCTGCCCGGCACGACCTACCGCTGCAAGGTTGTTGCGGTCTATTATGCCGAGGCCGACGGCTTTCACCCGGCAGCATATACTGACCTTTCGGACTATTATACCTACCTGGATTTCGTGCTCGGCATCGGCACACGCAGCCTGTATGATACCGGAGCGACAGCGGGGGAGGACGACCACTTCCTGACCCTGGTCGGCCAAAGCGATACCGACGGCGTACAGCTCTGCATCACCGGCCGGCTGCTGACCGAAACCGAAAGCCAGACCCTGGCAACCAGTATTTCGACCAACGAAAGCGCGCTGCTGACCGGCGCGCAGTACCAGGCCAGCGGCCGTGCCGCGCCTGACCCGGGGCCGCTGCTGGCCGCCCAGCTGGACCGCTACACGGCGGCCGGTGCGGCGGCTGCGGCCGAACAGTCGGATTCGCAGACCGGCGGTGCAACCGGAGGCACGACCGGGCTGGAGGACGACCTTGCGGCCCTGCAGCAGGAAACCGACGCCCTGATCGCTTCCACAAAGGATATGATGGCCGGCCTCAGCGACATTGCGGGGCAGATCGGCGCAGTGGAAACCGACCTGAACCAGGGGGCGGAAGGCAGCGTACCCAGCCAGACGGTACCGGTTGACAGCCTGATTTCCACCGCTCCCACCTCTGCCCCCACGGCTGCGCCGACCGAGCCGCCGGCTTCTTCCCAGGAAGGCCAGGGGGACCAAACCCCGGCGGCCGAGCCGACCGAACAGCCTGCCCCGACCGAGGCCCCGGCATCCGAGACAATTTCTGTCACGATGAACGGTACCGCCCAGGATATGGATTTGGTGACCTGCCTTGCCATGATTGCCCAAAACGAGCTTGGCGCCAACGCCCCGGCCGAAGCGTACAAAGCGCAGTGCGTGGCCGCCCACTGCTGGATTCTGAGCCAGGGGGGCTATCCTTCGGTTGCGGGTACCACCCCGGGCGAAGCCGCGCTGGCTGCCGCGCGTGAGGTTGCCCATGTGCTTGTTACTTACAACGGGCAGGTCTGCTTCACCCCGTACTTCGCTTCGGCTTCGACCGGCACTGCCTCGGCGGCCGATGTGTGGGGCAGCGCCATCCCGTACCTCGTTGCGGTTGACAGCCCCTATGACCAGAGCGTGGCTTCCAACTGGAACACCAACGGCTACAACACCGGCTGCGCGCGGTTCTCCCGCCAGACGCTGCAGGACCGCATTCTGGAAATGATGGGGGTGGACCTGTCCGGTGTAGACCCGAACAGCTGGTTCACGATCCTTTCCACCAACGAATATGGCTGGGTGGCCCAGATGCAGATCGGCCCCAATGCCAGCGGCAACGATACCTGCTCCGGCCGGTGGTTCCGCGAAACGCTGACCGCCGGTTGCAGTGTTGACGGCCGCAGCCTGCGCAGCCAGTGTTTCACGGTCAGCTATGACGCCGACCTGGATTGCTTCATCTTTGATGTCAAAGGGTACGGTCACGGCTGCGGCATGAGCCAGTGGGGGGCGATCGGCTACGCCCAAAACGGCTGGAGCTACCAGGATATCCTGACCCATTACTATCCGGGAACAACGCTGACGAGCTATTGAATACCCGCTCCATCCCGGGTACGGGACGAGGAAACCCAAAATACCAGGCCCCCTGCCTGTGCACCGTCAAGGTTTGCACAAAACAGGGGGCCTGCTTCGTTCTATAGGGTGTGGGGACTCAGCCCGTCGCTTTCAGCCAGCGGGCCAGCGCAGGCCAGGCGGCTTCGGTATCGGCCCGGCCCAGCGCATACTGGGCGTCGATGGTTTGCATATCGCGCTCCATCCGGGTGATGCCGGTGTCCCGGCTGGGGCGGATTAAAAAAGTTTCGCCGCTTTTGGCGGCCTGCTCCACCTCACAGACCTGGGCGTTGTAGGTCTCGGCACGGCGGGCCATCGTCTCGACAAAAGCGGGGTAGCGGCGGTAGGCGGCGGCAAACATCGGCTGGGAGGCGCTCGGGTGCTTCAGGTAGCCGGCCGGCTGGGTCAGCACAACCAGGCAGCGCCGGCAGCCCAGCGCCTTTGCCGCGCGGTAGGGCACACTGTCGGCAACGCCGCCGTCCAGGTAGGGCTGCCCGCCGATCATGGTAATGCGGGAGCACAACGGCATTGATGCGCCGGCCCGCAGCACCTCCATCCCGCCGCCCTGGCGCAGATCGGGGCACAGAATGTGTTCGGCCCGGCCGGTGCGAACGTTGGTCACCGTGACATAAAAGTCAACCGGCGAAGCCTCAAACGCAGCTTCGTCAAACGGGTCAAGCCGGGTCGGGATCTCCTCATAGCAGAACTTGCGGCCGACCGCTTCGCCGGTGGTCAGCAGGGCGTACAGCCCCATGAAATGCCGGTTGCGGCGATATTTGCGGTAGTAGCGGATGCTGCGCCCGGCCTGGCCGGACACAAAATTGCACCCGTGAATGCAGCCGGCGGAAGTGCCGATGACCATATCGGCCTGCAGCCCGTGGGCCATCAGCACGTCCAGCACGCCGGCGGTGTAAATGCCGCGGATTGCACCGCCTTCCAGCACAAGGCCAAGGTCATAGCGGGGGGCGGCCTGCGTTTGTGTGGGTTCAGATCTCATTGTGTTTCGCCTTCTGTCATATTGGTTTGGTGGACCGGGCGGGGAGCAAACAGCAGTGCAAAGTCCTGCTCGGTGTATACGGCAAGGCCGGCGTCGCGCAGCGCTGCGGCCGCCACCCCGTCGCCGGCGACCTTCCGGTGGGAAAAGCTGCCGTCATAAATGGTGCCGGCCCCGCAGCTCGGGCTGTTGGCTTTCAGTACGGCGGCGGTGCAGCCGGTCAGCGCGGCGAGCCGAACAGCCGTATCCGCGCCTTTTTGGTAGGCGGCGGTAACATCGGCCCCGGTGCAGGTCGTCACCCGGCAGCCCTGGCGTTCGGCCGGCGGGCGCGGGGTGGGCAGCCCACCGTATACTTCCGGGCAGACAGGGACGGCGGTGTGCCCGCCGGCGCGCAAAGCTTCGAGCAGGGCGGCGCAGGCGTTTGCGCCGCCGTCATACCGGCAGGAAACGCCCAGCAAACAGGCGCTGACAAGAATGTTCATAAAATATCCCTTTCTCGATCCGGCTGGCTGTGGTATCATAAAACTGTATCGGGCATATTTGGCGCCATACAAACCCATTATAGCATAGAATACAAAGAGCTGCAAAACCCGGCGGCGCATGGCCGCCGGAAAATAAGGCGGCGGGGGGCTTACCCCCGCGAGGAGGTTTTCATGAAAAATTGGCTGGACCGTGTTCCGCGCACCATGCGGGACTGGCTTTCCCTGTTCACGGCTGCCGCGCTGATCCTGCTTGTTGTCAGTGCGCTGCCGCGCACGGCCGGCGGGGTTTCGGCGGTGCTCAAGGCTCTTTCCCCGTTTGCAGGGGGGATTGCCGTGGCATATGTTGTGGATATCCCCACCCGCTTTTTTGCCGAAAAGCTCTTCCACGGCAAGCGCGGGTTTGCGATTGTGCTTTCCTACATCTGTTTCATCGGGGTGGTGGCCGCGTTGATCGGCCTGGTGGTACCCCAGCTTATTATGAGTGTGAGCAGCTTTGTCAATGCGCTGCCCGGCTATCTTGACAATGCGGCGGCCGCCATCGGCGGGCTGATGACCGACCTCAATATCGGCAATGAGATTGTCCAGCGGCTGACCGCCTGGTTTGACAATACCGGGAACACAATCCAGAACACCATCACCGAACTGATGCCCCGGGTGGCCGGCGCTGCCGGCAGCGTGGCCGGCAGCGTGGTTGACGCCGTCGTCGCGCTCGCGGCCAGCATCTATCTGCTGGCCGAAAAAGAGCCGCTGCTTGAAGCCTGCCGCGCGCTGCTGCGGGCGCTCTTCCCGCCGCGGCTGGCCAAGGGGGTCTTCTCGGTCTTCACGCTGGCCAACCGCACCTTCAGCAGCTACATCGGCGGCCAGCTGCTCGACGCGCTGCTTGTCGGCATTGAAACTTTTGTGGCGATGCTGATTCTGCAGCTCAACTATGCGCCGATGATCGCGGTGCTTGTTGCCGTGACCAACATCATCCCGATTGCCGGGCCGTATATCGGCGCGGTGCCCAGCGCGCTGTTGCTGCTGCTCAGCGGCGAACCGCTGCAGGCGCTGATTTTCTGCATCTTGATCCTTGTCATCCAGCAGGTGGATGGCAACTTCATCGCGCCGCGCATCCTTGGCGGAGCCACCGGCATTTCGGGGCTGTGGGTGCTTGTGGCGATCATTGTGGGCGGCGGGTTGTTCGGCATCGCCGGTATGGTCATTGGTGTGCCGGCGCTGGCGGTAGTGGCGGCGCTGCTGAAACAGGCGGTGGGTGCCGGGCTTGAAGCCCGCGGGCTGGACCCTGCCACCGGCGGTGAAACCCCGCTGCCCCGCCGGGACGAAACCGAACGCTGACCCTTACCCCCGTTGGATAGAAAGACAGGCAGACTATGGGAAAACATTGGCTGGACAAACCTCCGCGCACCATCAAGGACTGGCTGGGCATTATGCTGTGCTGCATTGCGTTCTGGGCGCTGCTCAACGGGATGAACGGCATTTTGGACGCCCTGGGCACCCTGTGGGGGCTGGCTGCACCATTTGCCTGGGCGGCAGTGCTGGCCTATGTGCTGGACACCCTGGTCCGCCCGCTGCACCGGTGGGTGCTTCGGGATAACCCGAAGCTGCGTTGGCTGGCGATTCTGGCGGCTTACCTGCTGGCAGGGCTGGCTGTCTTCGGGCTGGTGCGCCTGGCGCTGCCGCAGCTTGTGCGCAGCGCGACCACGCTGTTTTTGAACCTGCCTGATTATATCAACAATGTCCAGGCCGGCCTTGTCTCGCTGCAGGGGCAGACCCGGTTTGACCTGAGCCCTGTGATTGCCGCGCTGGACGATTACGAGCAGCTTATGGCAGGTTTGTGGGAGATTCTGCGCGGCTACACGCCGCAGCTGGTCAGCTCATTGGGCAGCGTTGCCTCCTACACGGTGCAGATTGTCATTGCGGTGGCCGGCAGCGTGTTTATGCTGGCGGATAAGGACCACCTGCTGCGCCAGCTTCGGATGCTGGTGTGGGCGTTTTTGCCGCGGCGGGCCTCCGCCTGGCTGCTGGACCTGGCCCGGTTCACCAACGAAACGTTCGCAAGTTTCTTCTTCGGCAAAATTGTCGCTTCGGCGGTGATCGGGCTGCTGCTCTGCGGTGCCATGAGCCTGCTTGGCATCCATTTTGCGCCGCTGATCAGCGTCATGGTCGCGTTTGCCAACCTGATCCCTTTCTTTGGCATCTATCTGGGCGCGCTGCCCGGCGTTTTGATCCTGCTGTTTGTCAGCCCGGTACAGGCGCTGGCCTGTGCGGCGCTGGTGGTGCTGCTGCAGCAGTTTGATTTGCGGGTGTTGGCGCCGCGGGTGCTGGGGCATGTATCGGGGCTGTCGGCCTTCTGGGTGCTGTTTGCGATTGTAGTTGGCGGCTGGCTGTATGGGCCGGTTGGCATGGTGCTGGGCGTGCCGGCGTTCGCCACGCTGTACAGCCTGGCGCGCCGCTTTGTCTATTGGGTGCTCGCCCGCCGCGGTATGGAGGAAGAAACCGACGGGGAAGAGGAAGAACAGACCGTCGGCGCGGCGCAGTAAAAAGCAGAAACATAAAAACGGGAGCCAGACATTTGGAACACAACGCTGCCAAATGTCTGGCTCCCGCTTATTTTGCAAGCCGGCAGGTTAGCGGCAATAGATCGTGACCGGTGAAAACACCTTGACAAGGTTGCCGGGGATCGGGTCCTGGGCGGTCACGGTGCCTTCGGTGGCGCCGCCGGCCACAACGGCGGTCAGCCCTGCCTGCTGCAGTGCGTCGCGCGCGGCGTCAAGCGCCATGCCCTGCACGTTGGGCACCGGGCGGTTGGGGTCCGGCAGAGGGCGGATCACCGTCACCTTCACAGCCGAACCGGCGGCCAGCTGTTCGCCGGCGGCCGGTTCGGTACGCAGCACGGTGTAAGCCGCCACCGTATTGTCCGACTCAAACTCCACAACCGGTGAAAGCTGCAGAGCATGCAGGGCGGCCAGCGCCTCGTCACGGTTCTGGCCGGTCAGATCCGGCATGGAGATCCAGTCGGTACCCAGGCTTATTTGCACGGTCAGCGCTTGCCCGGCCTTGACGGTGCGGCCGGCGGCCGGCTGCTGGCCGCAGATTTCGCCGGGGGTCACGGCGGGGTTGTACACTTCCTCCCAGGTCACGGCAAGGGCTGCGGTTTCGGGCAGGGCTTCGGCCTCGGCCCGGGTCATGCCGGAAAGATCCGGCAAAATCACATCGGTACGGCGGCTCCACAGCGGGTTGGTGCTGCGGCCCAGGATCACCCAGATACAGCCGGCGGCCGTCAGCACCGACGCAAAAGCCAGCAGCCCCAGCACCCCCAGCACAGTGGGGCGGGGGCGGGGTGAAGAAGCGGTGGACATACAAGACCTCCTTGGGTGAAAAAGCAGGGGGATAAAAGCGTACGGTCCGATTTTGTCCCCGGGCAGCGTCTGCCGCGTTCGCGGGGCCTGCATCCGCCGCTTTGGGGCGAAAGTTCCGGCGGTTTTGCGGTATTAGTGTGGGCGCTTTGCCCAGCACCGTGCGGCTATGCCGGCCGCCAGCACCCCGCCGCCCAGCAGCGCAAGCCCTGCGCCGGGGGCGCCGGTCAGGTCGCCGGCCAGGCCGGTGAGCGGAGAAACGGGAATCATCAGCAGGCTGTACACCATGCTGTTTACACTGACCAGCGTCGCGCGCTGGTCACTCGGGAAACTGTCGTTAAGCCGTCGCTCGCTGCAAAGGGTCCAGAGCATCTCACAGCCCGCAAACCCGGCCCCGGCCAGTACGGCCAATGGGAGCGGGGCCAGCCCGGCCGCTACGGTACAAAGCCCGCCCAGCGCGGCGCAGGCCGCGTACAGCCCCACCAGCCGCCGTGGGCGCACCCGCAGCGAAAGCCAGCTGCCCACCGGTCGCCCCAATTCAAACAGGCAGACGATCAGCCCCAGCAGGGCGGTGGGCAGGCCGGCGGCGCTGAGCCGCTGCTGCAGGAACATCAAAGTCAGGTAACAGGGCAGGCTGATAACCGCATTGGCAAAGATCAGCCGGGTGGTGGCCGGGCTGCCCAGCAAAAAACGCACAGTTTCCCGCACATGCGCGCGCAGGCGCCGCGGCAGCGTGGCCAGCAGGGCGCGGGTTTCAGCGGCTTCGCGGGCGGCCTGGGTTTCGGTTACAACCGGCTCTCGCAGGCTGCCCGCCGCCAGGCTGCGAAGCCCGCTCAGCCCGACATCAATCAGGTAATACGCCCGGAACGGCAGCACCGCGGTCAGCAGGCTGGCCAGGTGCCCAAGTATGGAGCCGACTGATTGCAGCAGCGCGCACCGTGTCTGCACGGTCGGGTAAAGTTCGGTGCGGCCGGCCGCACACAGGCTGTCATAACTCAGAGCCTCAAACGTGCCGGAAATCAGGTTGTAAGAGAGAGCCGACAGCGCCATAGAGGCCAGCACAAAACCGAATCCTTGCTCAAATGCCATCAGCAGCCCGGAAAGCGCCGCCATCAGGCCGGATGCCGCCAGCGTGCGCCGCCGCCCCAACAGGTCGGCGGCCATACCGCTTGGAATTTCGGCAGCCAGGCTCACAATGTGGTGGACGCCTTCTGCCAGGCCGATCTGCCACAGGCTGTAGCCGCGCGCGGCAAGCAGCGCCACCCACACCGCAGTGGTGATATCTATGCAGCTGGTCAGCTCATAGCCGTACAGACCTGCCAGCTGCCGGCGCAGCGGAAAACGCGCCGGCGTTGTTTTCTGTTTCATGGGAAAGAACACACCTTTCGTTCATCATGCGGTAAAACGAACCATGTGCCCCTTTCCGGCCCCGGAACGCCGGTATGCAAAAAACGCCATGACAAACCGTCATGGCGCAATGCTCCCATGTACAGTCTGCCGGCGGCCCGTGGCCGCAAAAGGGTACACTACGAGTGGGAGCAGGTTAAATATTGCCTTGCATCGTGCAAAGCACAACCAGCTTCCAGCCCATTGCGTACCCCTTTCCAGCCTTGGCGGCAAACGATGTCGATAAAGTTAAGAGTTGAGAGCTTAGTTTCGGTGGTTCGCGCGCCTTCTGCGCGCGCTAAAAAATTGTCGGAAACACGGCCCCGCTCTTTTGGGAGGCAGCGCAGCCGCCGACCCACCGTATCGAAACGCTTGACTCTACACTCTTTATACTGACTATTTCACAGCGATTATACCACTTCACATCTGTCCCCGTCAACCCTGCCCTTCGGCCCTTGCTTGCAAGGTGGCCATCAGCGGGGGGATCAACTGCTTTTTGCGGCTGACCACGCCGGGCAGCATGGCCTTGCCGGCTTCGGTCGAAACATGGAAGGCATCCTGCACGATCTCTTCGGCACCGTGGCCGTAAAACATCAGGTCGGTTGCCTGATGCTGCATATCGGTGAACATGTAAAATACCATCGGCACGCCGGCGCGGCCCAGCGCGTCGGCCAGGTAGGGGGCGACCAACGCTTCGGCCGCCGCGCGGGAGCGGGCGGTCATATAGCTCGACTGCCCGACCCCGAACTTGACGTCCCCGCGGCTGAACACTTTGAAATCGGAAAAAAAGACATCCTCCGCCGTGCGACCGGTCAGATCGGCGCCGGCTTCAAACATCTGCTCGGCATAAGGCTGGATTTCCACCCCGGCCAGTTTGGCCAGCGCTTTGGCTGCGGCCTCATCCAGCGGGGTCGAAGTGGGCGAACGGAACAGCAGCGTGTCGCTTAAAATTGCGGAGAGTAAAAGCCCTGCAATCTCCTTTGGCGGGGTGATGCCGTGTTCCCCGTACATCCGCCAGACGATTGTCGCCGTGCAGCCGACCGGCTCGTTGCGGAAGTAGACAGGGCCGCTTGTCTCAAGGCTGCCGATGCGGTGGTGGTCGATAATTTCCAGGATTTCGGCCTGTTCCAGGCCGTCAACAGCCTGGGTGCGCTCGTTGTGATCGACAAGGATGATCTGCTTGCGGTGCAGGTTCAAAAGGTTGCGCCGGCTGACAACGCCGCAGTACTGCCCTTTCTCATCAAGAATCGGGAAATAGCGGTGCCGCACCCGGGCCATCACCTTGCGCGCATCCTCAAGCGGGGTGTTGACGCTGAATTTCAGCAGGTTGCTGCGCCGCATAAAGTGCCGCACCGGCGCGGCGGTTGAAATCAGCCGCGCCGCGGCGTATGTATCATAGGGGGTGGTGATGACGGTGCAGTTCTTTTCCTCGGCCCGGGCCAGGATTGTGCGGGGCACGCTGGCCCCACAGCAGACAACAATGCACCCGGCCCCGCAGTCGATGGCGCAGACCTGGGTTTCGTACCGGTTCGAAACCAGCACAAGATCCCCGTCGCCAACGGCGCCGTCCATGGCCTCAGGGCTTGAGCCGATAAAAATGCGGCCGACGCTGATCCGCGCATCGGCATCGCCGCGCAGCATCTGGCCTTCCAGGGTTTCAAGCACGTTGCGGTAGCTGGTGCGGGCGTTGGCCAGCACGGCAGTGTCGAACAGATCCATGTTTGCGTTTGCAATGTCCTTGACCGTAATCAGGCCCTGCAGTTCATCTGCGCCGTCAGCGATGCACAAGGTGTCAATTTCGGAATCGCGCATCATCATCCAGGCGGCGCGCACGCTCATCTCGCCGTCGATGGCTGGCTGCGGGCGGATGTCAATATCTTTGATCTGCGGGCTCACATCGGTGCACAGCCGCGGGGGTTCCACCCCGAAATGGTCCAGCACAAAGGAGGTTTCGCGGTTGAGCTTGCCGGCGCGGCGGGCTTCGTAGGTGGCGCCGCCCAGGGCGTTTTTGAGCCAGGCGTAGCCGATGGCGGAACAGATCGAATCGGTATCGGGGTTCTGGTGGCCGATGATGTTGACCTTGTGGCGGGCGGCAGGCGGGGTTACAGACATGGGGAAAACTCCTTCACATTCGATTCAGGCAAAGCGCGTTTATACAGACTGGCAGACCATGCAAGGCCTGCTGCAGCGGAACACTATGCTGCTATTATAGCACGCGAAAATCTGTTTGGCGATTCTTGACAACAAGGGCGGTATGACGTACAATATAAACTGTATGCCTGCGGCCTTCCTGACCGCGGCTTTTTTGGGAAAGAAGTTTAGCAAGACAAACTATATACGAAAGGTAAGAGGGATCAAAACAATATGATTCGGGAAAATCTTCGCAACATTGCCATTATCGCCCACGTTGACCACGGAAAAACCACCCTGGTGGATCAGATGCTCAAGCAAAGCGGCGCCTTCCGCGCCAACCAGCAGGTTGCCGAGCGCGTGATGGACTCCGGCGATATTGAGCGTGAGCGCGGCATCACGATCCTGGCAAAAAACTGCTCCTGCGTTTATGAGGGCGTCAAAATCAACATCGTTGACACCCCCGGCCACGCCGACTTCGGCGGCGAGGTCGAGCGGGTGCTCAAAATGGTCAACGGCGTGCTGCTGCTTGTCGATGCGGCCGAAGGCTGCATGCCACAGACCCGCTTTGTGCTGCAGAAAGCCCTGCAGCAGAACCTCTCGCTCGTTATCGCGGTCAACAAAATCGATCGCCCCGATGCCCGCATCGCCGAAGTCATTGACGAAATCCTCGAATTGCTGATGGATTTGGGCGCTTCGGATGAGCAGCTCGACAGCCCGATGGTCTTCTGCTCCGGCCGCAACGGCACCGCGAGCTATGACTGGACCAACCCCGAGGCCGGCACCGATCTCAAGCCGCTGTTTGACACCATCCTCAAATATGTGGCCCCGCCCGAAGGCGACCCCGAAGCGCCGATGCAGATGCTGGTTTCAAGCGTTGATTACAATGAGTTTGTCGGCCGTATGGGCGTCGGCCGCGTGCAGAACGGCGTGATCAAGGTGGGCCAGAACGTGCAGGTCTGCGACTGGCACAACCCTGACGTGCGGATGAGCGGCCGCATTACCAAACTGTTTGACTTTAAGGCAAACGGCCGCGAGCCGATCGAACAGGCCGAGGCCGGCGATATCGTCGCCTTTTCCGGCCTGCCCGATATCACAATCGGCAACACGCTGTGTGACCCCGCCAAGGTGCAGCCGCTGCCCTTTGTCAAGATCAACGACCCGACGGTCGAGATGACCTTCTCGGTCAACGATTCGCCGTTTGCAGGCAAAGAGGGCAAATACGTTACCTCCCGCCAGATCCGCGACCGGCTCAACCGCGAACTGCTCAAGGACGTCGCGCTGCGGGTTGAGGATTCGGCCACGACCGATTCCTTCCGGGTTATGGGCCGCGGCGAGATGCACCTGTCCATCCTGATCGAGACGATGCGCCGCGAAGGCTACGAGCTGCAGGTCTCCCCGCCCCATGTTCTGACCCATGAGGAGGACGGCAAGACGATGGAGCCCATGGAGCGCGTCGTCATCGACGTGCCTGAAACCTACCAGGGCGCGGTTATGACCGCGCTGGGCGCGCGCAAGGCGGTGCTCATGAACATGCAGATGCTCGGCAGCCGCTCGCGCCTGGAGTTCCGCATGCCCAGCCGCGGCCTGTTCGGCTACCGCAGCCAGTTCCTCACCGACACCCACGGCGAGGGCATCATGAACACGATCTTTGACGGTTACGAGGAATGGGCCGGCGAGATCGCCACCCGCTCCACCGGCTCGCTCATCAGCTTTGAGACCGGCGACGCCGTCACCTACGGCCTGTTCAACGCCCAGCAGCGCGGCACGCTGCTTGTGCTGCCCGGCGAGAAGGTCTACGCGGGCGAGGTCGTCGGCTACACCCCGACCGGCGAGGACATCACGGTCAACGTCTGCAAGACCAAGCACCTGACCAACACCCGCGCCTCCGGCTCCGACGACGCGCTGCGGCTGACCCCTGTGTCGAAGTTCAGCCTCGAGGCCTGCCTTGAGTTCCTTGCGCCGGACGAACTGCTCGAAGTTACCCCCGAAAACCTCCGCATCCGCAAGCGCATCCTCGACCATGACCTGCGGATGAAGGCGGCGAGCAAGAAGAATAAGTAAGCGCGTTCCGCCTTAACTCCTAACTCCTAATTCCTATTTTTTTCGCTTTCACGCTTGACACCACCCCCCAAACGTGCTAGGATAAAAACTGCGAAAAGCGTTGAACGGGAAAAGTAACCCCCCGCCGCATTGCGCAGAGAGCCCGGCCGCAGGCTGTAAGCCGGGACAATGCAGGGGAGCGAAGAACACCCGCGAGCTGCAAACAGAACCCCGCGGCAAAACCGCCGGACAGTAAGGGCGCCGCAGGCCGCGCGTTACAGCGGCAGCGTTTCAAAGGTGAACGTGTACGGAAAGGGACCGTATGCTTTGTTTTTCATGCATGCGGTAAGTTAGGTGGCACCGCGGATCAGGCAGCGATTCGTCCTAAGTTTGTTTGGGACGAGTGCGCTGCCTTTTTTATCGCTCGTTTTCAAAAATAAGCGATAGGAAAGGATGTGCCGCTTATGTGTTGTGTGTTGGGGTATGCCGGGCAGGATCTCTCCCGGCAGGAGTTTGAAGGGTATCTGCTGCGTACGGCCAGCCGCGGGCCGGACGACCACCGTGTGCTGCAAACCGAGTTCGGCTGGCTCGGCTTCGGCCGGCTGGCCATTATGGGCCTGACCGAAGCCGGCATGCAGCCGTTCACCCGCGGCGGGGACTGCGTTGTCTGCAACGGCGAACTTTACGGCTTCCGCCCGGTGCGCGCCGCGCTTGAAGCTGAAGGCTGGCAGTTTGCCTCGGATTCCGACTGTGAGATCATCCTGCCGCTGTATTACAAATATGGCCTTGAGATGTTCCGCCATCTTGACGCTGAGTTTGCAATGATCCTGTACGACAGCCGCCGCAAGTGGCTGATCGCCGCGCGTGACCCGATCGGCATCCGTCCGCTGTTCTACGGCTACAGCGAAAGCGGCGCCATCGCCTTTGCCTCAGAGGCCAAAAACCTTGTGGGGCTGTGCAAAAAAATCCACCCCTTCCCGATCGGCAGTTACTACTGCAACGGGAAGTTTGTGCGCTACTGCGATATCGCCGACACCCCGGCCTACAACCAGGACGACCTGCCGACGGTACTGACCAACATCCGTGAAAAGCTCATCGCCGGGGTGGACAAGCGGCTCGACGCCGATACGCCGGTCGGCTTTTTGCTCTCGGGCGGGCTGGATTCCTCACTCGTCTGCGCGATTGCAGCCAAAAAGCTCGGCAAACCGATCCGCACCTTTGCGATCGGGATGCGGGCCGATGCAATCGATCTCAAGTATGCAAAACAGACCGCCGACTATCTCGGGGCCGACCACACCCCGGTCATCATTGACCCGGACACCGTGCTCGGCGCGCTGGAGGAAGTTGTCGCGATGCTCGGCACCTGGGATATCACGACGATCCGCGCTTCGGTCGGCATGTACCTTGTTTGCAAGTATATCCATGAACATACCGACATCCGGGTGCTGCTGACAGGGGAGATCAGCGATGAGCTCTTCGGCTATAAATACACCGATTACGCTCCGAGCGATGCGGCTTTCCAGGCAGAAAGCCAGAAACGCATCCGGGAGCTCTATATGTATGATGTGCTGCGGGCCGACCGTTCGATCAGCGTCAACAGCCTGGAGGCGCGGGTGCCGTTCGGCGACCTTGCTTTTGTTAAGTACGTCATGGCGGTTGACCCGGCCAAAAAGCGCAACACCTACGGCAAGGGCAAGTACCTGCTGCGCAAGGCTTTTGAAGGGGATTGGCTCCCGCCGGAGATCCTCTGGCGGGAGAAGGCGGCCTTTTCGGATGCGGTCGGCCATTCCATGGTTGACCTGCTCAAAGCATATGCCGAAGCCCGCTACACCGACCGTGAATTTGCCGAGCGCGCCGGCCATTACACCTACTGCCGCCCGTTCACCAAAGAGAGCCTGCTCTACCGCGAACTGTTTGAGAAATACTACCCCGGCCAGGCCGAGATGATCGTTGATTACTGGATGCCGAACAAGGCCTGGCCCCACTGTGCCGTCAATGACCCCAGCGCCCGCGTGCTGGACAACTACGGGGCGAGCGGGGTGTGAAAGGAGCCCACATATGCCGACCGAACCCGCGCTTACCATCCGCCCGGCCCTGCCGGGCGACCTGCCGACGCTGCGCAAAATTTTTGACGCTGCCAAACAGTTTATGCATACCCATGGCAACCCGCACCAGTGGGACGGCCCCTACCCGGAGGATGCACTGCTGCTTGACCAGATTGCGCGGGGCGTCTGCTATCTTGTGGAAGCGGCAGGGAAAGCTGTCGGCACCTTCTGTTGCCTGCCCTCGCCTGACCCGACCTACGCCGAGATCGACGGCGCCTGGCCGGAGGATGGACCCTATTTTGTTGTTCATCGGCTGGCTTCGGATGGGCGTGCCCGCGGCGTTGCGGCGGCCTGCTTTGCGTTTTGCGCGGCGCGCGGCCTGCCGCTGCGCATTGACACCCACCGCGACAACAAAATCATGCAGACCCTGCTGGCCGAAAACGGCTTTCAATACTGCGGCGTTATCCGGCTGACGAACGGGGAGCCGAGGCTGGCATATTATCGGGGACAGAGAGAAAAGTAAGAATGAAAAATTGTGGTGGATCGTCGGCTGCGCCGCCTCAAAAAGTTCGGAAGAAGGTTTCCGGTTACTTTTTTGAGCGTGCCGCAGGCGCGCGAAACACCACAATTTTTATTCTGCATTTTTCATTGGCTGCGCAGCAACGCCGTCGATGCACCTCAACTTTGCGCTCCCATCGCCCTGACGGATGACCCGGAACATCCTGTCGTTGACAACCTCGCTCTGGCTGCCGGGTTCAAAGACCGAGAGATAATCGGCGACGAACTGGTCCTCAGGGCAGTAGATATACACATAATCGTAGCTTTCGGCAAGCTCCCGGCTCCAATCCTTGGGGGAAATCTCCCGCGCCCAGATCAGCCCTTCCGGCACGTCGGCCATCAGGATGACGGCGTGGGCCGGCAGCTGGAGCGGCAAAAGATCGTACCGGATGCGCAGCTCGGCCGCGCCGCCGTCGTTGGCCGTAATCAGCCAAAGGCGCGGGGCGGTTTCACCCAAAGCGCGGATGCGGTCGGCCGCATGGCGGGAAAGTACCCGATCCGCCCCGGACGCCGCGGCCTCCTGCGGGGCGTAGCGGATCTTGTCAGCGCTGGGCCCGAGCGGAAACAGCAGGCAGAGCCCGGCGGCCCAGCCGGCCAGCGCAAGCCAGTTCCGGCGCGGCGCCCCGCAGGCCGCCCAGCCCAGCGCTCCGCCGCCCAACACTGCCAGCAGCATGACGCAGCTGTCAAGATACCGGTAAAGCGAGGCCAGCTGCACAGCCTCGCTCGGTTCAAACATAAAGAGGTAGGTGTAGAACAAACTGCCGGCAAATGCAGCCGTAACGCCCAGCCCGGCAGCCCCGATGCCGGCAAGGCGCTTGCGCGCGGGGCAGGGCAGAAGCGCGGCGGCCAGCCCAACCAGCAGGCAGAATGCCGCCGGCCAGGCAAGGAACGGCAGGCTGCGCGCCGCGCCGTAGTTGGGGGTGCAGACCATTGCTTCGCAAAAAGCCGCGATTGTCATCCGCCGCCAATCAGGGATGTTGTTGATGAGCAGGCTCCAGATATTGCGCAGCGGGTTTTCGCCCTGCCAGCGCACGGCCGCGCCGACGGCCCCCAGATGCAGCGCCCAGCTGCCTTTCGCCAGCCCGACGCAGGCCAGCGGCACAAAGGCGGAAACCAGGGCTGACCGCCGGTTCTTCCACAGCCGGGCGGCAAGCATTGTGAGCGCGGCCAGCGCCGCCAGCCCCGCGCCGGCGTCCTTGACAAGCGTCAGGCAGAAGCAGCCGAGCGTCTCGACCCATGGCGTCGCCGCGCTGCGTCCCGGCAAAAAAGCCGAGAGCAGCAGCACCGCGCAAAACACCCCGATCAGCCCGTCCACGCTGGCCCGGGCAAAATAGGTGGGGTAAACAAGCAGGGGCGTTACCCCCAGCAGGGCTGCGGCCGGTATGGCCGGCAGCCCCCGTCCGGCCCGCAGCGGAACCAGCAGCAGGGCGGCGGTCAGCAATGCGTTGGCGTACAGCAGGATGTCCTCCCGAAAGCCGCGCCAGACCCAGCGCCCGGCCTGCAGCAGCATAACCTGCCAGAGCGCCGTGGCCGGCGGGTAGGATTTGTACCCGTCGTCACAGCCCGGCACGGTGTAGAGCGTATCGGTTGTAAACATCCATTTTGCAGCCCGCCCCCAGTGGGAAAAGTCGTCCCAGTCGGCCAGGATGTGGCCGCGGCAGAGCCACCAGTAAAACAGCGCCAGCAGCACAAAAGCGGCCGCGCCCTGCCATAGCCCGCGGAAAAACGCCGGGTTGTCGCCGCGGCGGCGTTCAACCAGTATGACGCCGGCCAGCGCGGCGGCCCAGGGCAGCAGCCCCAGCAAAGGCAACAGCCCGGCCAGCGCAAGCAGATAACCGGCCGCGACCAGCCCCAGCATTGCCACGGCCAGCCCTTCGGCCAACTGGCAGCGGGCAATCGCGCAGACCCCGGCCCCGGCGGGCAGCAGCAACAAAATCAGAAATACCGCGCTCATTCGTTGGCATCCTCCTTCCCGGCGTCCTGCTCCAAAACCGCAGGCACAGGCGGCGGGGCAAATACCCAGCGGCGCTGGATGCCGAAGCTGACAAAAAACAGCCCCAGATCGACCGGAATTTTGCAGGCGGTGGCGGCCCAGGGCAGGGCGGCGGCCAGCGCGGCGGTCAGCCCGGCGCTTGCGGCGGCCTGCGCCGCACAGAGCAGTGCGTACCGCCCGGCAGCCCGTACACCCGCGTGCTGCAGCCGGAACACCAGCGTGCGGTTAAGCATAAAGTTGCACCCGGCCGAAACCACCCGCGCGCTGAGCGCCGACGCCACAATTCGCCCGCTGCCCGCGGCAGCACCGCCGGCCAGCAGGGTAAACAATCCCAGGTCCACCCCGGCGCACGCGAACGACGCCGCCGCGAACCGCGCCAGCGGCGCAGCCAGCGTCAGCCCCACAGCCAGGCCGTCCTGCAGCGGGCGAAAATGGCTGGACCGGTTGCCGTCCTCATACACCGTTGCAATTGGCAATGCGGCGACAAGCCAACCCGCGCGGCGCGCGGCAAGCAGCATGGCGGTTTCATATTCATACCGCTGCCCGGGCAGGCGGGCCAGCATCGGCAGAAGCCCGGCGGGAATCCCCCGCAGCCCGGTCTGGGTATCCGGGATGTCATTCAGCGCAGGGCCCAGCGCCGCGCGGGCCAGCGCGTTGCCCAACCGGCTTTTGGCGGGTACGCCCGGCGTGGCAAAATCCCGGCAGCCCAGCCAGAGAATGCCCGGCCGGCCCCGCAGCGCCGTGGCCAGGCGCAGAATGTCTGCAGGCGTGTGCTGGCCGTCGGCGTCGGCGGTTACGCAGCCCAGCAGGTCCGGCCAGACGGCCAGGCAGTGGGCGAAGGCGGTCTTGAGCGCCGCGCCTTTGCCGCGGTTGGCAGGGTGGCGCAGCACCGTCGCGCCGAGCCTCTCGGCCTCGGCAAAATAGGGCTGCGCGGCAGCCGAACTGCCGTCGTCCACCACAACGGCCGGGCCGCTCCAGTCAGGCCCCAGCGCCCGCAGCAGGGCGGGCAGCCGCCCGTCCGGTTCGAGCGCCGGGATCACAAGGGCGATCACAAGTTCGGGATGCATGGCGTACCTCCTCAGGATTGGATTCATGCCGTTATCGTAGCGTCCGTTTGTATCGGGGTTGTATGCGAGGTGTATCCGAACGGTTTCCGAGTTGTATCCCTTTGGGGTAGAAAAGAAAAAACAGCAATGTTCACGGAAATGTTACATTTAATTCCTAGTGATTCATTAGGAATTGGCTTGTGCTTTGGCCGCATCCGTGGTATAGTATCAATCGGGATGAAAGAGCCCACAATGGGGTGTGCAAAGAAGCTCTGGCGCCTTTGCGCTGCACAACCCCACAGAAAAAGACCCACTTTCGGAGGGACACCATGCTAACACTCAACCACGTCGGCTATGAAACCGACGATAACAAGGAGATCCTGCGGGATATCAACCTGACCATCCAGGATCGTTTTGTGGCGATCACCGGCCCCAACGGCGGCGGTAAATCGACGCTGGCCAAGGTGATTGCAGGCATTTACCAGCCTACTTCGGGCCAGATTCTGCTCGACGGGCAGGATATCACCCACCTTTCCATCACCGAGCGCGCAAACCTTGGCATCTCGTATGCATTTCAGCAGCCGGTTCGGTTCAAAGGCCTCAAGGTCAAGGACCTTCTGAGCCTGGCGGCCGGCAAAAATACCGATATCAACACCGCCTGCGGTTACTTGAGCGAAGTCGGCCTGTGTGCGCGCGATTATATTGACCGCGAAGTCAACGCAAGCCTTTCGGGCGGCGAGCTCAAGCGCATTGAGATCGCCATGGTGCTTGCCCGCGGCACCAAACTTTCGATCTTTGATGAGCCGGAGGCCGGCATTGACCTGTGGAGCTTCCAGAACCTGATCCATGTCTTTGAAAAAATGTATGAGCAGACCCGCGGCAGCATCCTCATTATTTCCCACCAGGAGCGCATCCTAAACATTGCCGATACCATTGTCGTCATCAAGGACGGCGGCATCCAGCGCATCGGCCCGCGCGCCGAAATCCTGCCGGCGCTGCTTGGCAGCGCCGACGCCGCCAACCCGGCCTGCAACGTACTCACTAGCAAAATGGAAGGGGTGTGACCTATGATCGACGCGATTGAAAAGAAGCTGCTGCACGAGGTGGCCGAACTGGACGCGCTGCCGGTCGGCGCCTACAACATCCGGGCCAACGGCAAGCTGCAGAGCCGCAGCACCACCGCCAACATCGATATTGTCAGCAAGGAGGACCTGCCTGGCATCGATATCTATATCAAAGCCGGCACCAAAAACGAGAGCGTCCACATCCCGGTCATCATCTCCCAGACCGGCCTGACCGACCTTGTCTACAACGATTTCCACATCGGGGAGGATGCCGATGTCACAATCATTGCGGGCTGCGGCATCCACAACTGCGGCGGCGGCAACGCCCAGCATGACGGCATCCACACCTTCTATCTTGAGAAAAACGCGAAGGTCCGCTATGTGGAAAAGCACTACGGCGAGGGTGACGGCCGCGGCAAACAGATTATGAACCCGACGACGATCGTTCACCTTGCACAGGGCGCTTCGCTCGAGATGGAAACCACCCAGATCGCCGGCATCGACGATACAATCCGCAAGACCAGCGGCGACCTGGCCGCCCAGGCAAGCCTTGTCATCAAGGAGAAAATCCTCACCGTGGGCGACCAGCACGCCGTGACCGATTTCAATGTCGAGCTCAACGGCGAAGGCTGCTCGGCCAATGTGATCTCCCGCAGCGTTGCGCGGGATCACAGCGTGCAGGAATTCAAGAGCAATATCAACGGCAATACGGCCTGCGCCGGCCACAGTGAGTGCGACGCAATTATTATGGACGACGCCAAGGTCATCGCGACCCCCGGGCTTGTCGCCAACAACATTGATGCGACGCTGATTCATGAGGCTGCCATCGGCAAAATTGCCGGCGAGCAGCTCATCAAGCTCATGACCCTCGGGCTGACCGAACAGGAAGCCGAAGAGCAGATCGTGAACGGTTTCCTTGAATAAGCGGCAGACAAAGCGATACCCAAAAGAGAAAGAATAAAGAACACGCTCGGCGGCTTGCGCGTTTTTTGCCCCGCCGTGCGGTTCTTTGTTCTTTTTTCTTTTCCATTTTTAAAATCTTCTCGCAATTTCCCGTGACAAACCACGGCCGGATGTGTTATACTGTATCTGTATACCTGTCGGCATAAGCCGGCGGGTGAAAACTTCACCGGAGGCATCCTAATGATCAACCAAAATGACCGCGGCGGCGAACTGCTTTGGGGCAAAAACCCGGTAACGGAGCTGCTGCGCAGCGGCGCCGGGGCAGATACCCTCTACCTGGCTGATTCCCTTGACCCGCGGGCAGCCGGGTATTACACTGCGCTTGCGCGTCAGGCCGGGGCGGTTGTCAAGCGGGTACCGGCCGGTAAACTGCAAAAAATGACCGGCACCGCTGACCACCAGGGCGTGGCGGTGCGTGCCGCCACCATTGAGTATGTCGAACTTGAGGACCTGCTCGCACGGGCCGAAGCCGCCGGCGAACCGCCCTTCCTTGTCCTTTGCGATGGGATTGAGGACCCGCACAATCTGGGTGCAATCCTGCGCACCGCTTTTTTGTGCGGGGCCCACGGCGCAGTCATTCCGCGGCGCGGCGGCGTCGGGGTGACCGGCACCGTCATGAAGGCCAGCGCCGGCGCGGCCGCCCGGCTGCCGGTGGCCCGTGTTGCCAACCTGGCCGGGGCCATCCGCACCCTCAAAGACCGCAATGTCTTTGTCTACTGCGCCGACCTCGGCGGCGAGCCGCTTGAAAAAAGCAACCTGTCCGGCCCGATTGCGCTTGTGCTCGGCAGTGAAGGCCGCGGCCCTGCCGCCCTGACTCGCAAGCTGTGCGACGGCGCGGTTACCCTGGGCATGCACCCCGGCGCTGCAAACACAGGCGTGGACAGCTACAATGTCAGCGTGGCGGCCGGTATCCTGTGTTACCATATTCTGCAGTGCCGCGGCAATACCTGAGTCTGCCCGCTGCGCGCGGCCATACCGGCGCAGGGAAAGGGCAGGGCGACGAATTTTGACTTACTGACAGTCTTGGGGAGATTCGATTTTTATGCCAAGCAAACGCACCAATGATTCGGTGGACCGCATCCTGGAAGAGCTCAGCCATCAGCAGGCCCGCGAGGTTGTGCGCGACAGTGTGAACGACCGCAAGGTGGACGAGATTCTGCGAAGCGTCGGGATCGACGCTTCCGCCCCGGGTACCGGCCACACCGCGCTGGGCCCCATCGGCAAAGAGGACCTGCCGGCTGTTGAGATCGACGGCAGCGAGGTGGAGACGGCCGACCGTTTTTCTACGGCCGTGCTGGATGATATTCTGCGCGACCTGCCCAGCATGCAGAAACTGCACCATGAAAAGCCCCCGGCTGCGCCTGCCCGTACCCAGCCGGCCCCGCGCCCGGCCGCCCGGCCGGCCCAGCCGGTCCGCCCGGCCGAAAGCGCCCGCCCCGCCGCACCGCAGCCGGCGCCGCAAACGGCCCGGCCTGTGCAGCAGCCCGCGGCCCCCGCACAGGCCGCTCAGCCGGCCCCGCGCCCGGCCGAACAGCCTGCGCCGCCGGCTGCCACAAGTTCGCTGACAGGGGATACCACCCGTACCTCCATCATCAAAAACTTCCTGCTCAAGATGGCGCCGGGGTCCGGCGCTGCCGGCACCCAGCAGCTCAATGAAGGCAAGGAACAATTTCAGCAGTTCTTTGGCAAATCGGCGGCCGTTTTGCCGGATGAAAACGGGAAACTGCGCGACCCTTCGCAAAAACGACGCGGCATCTTCGGCCTGGGTAAGGCGGAAGATACCGGGGAGTTTGTGCCGATCAACGTCTCGCTCGGCGGCCGCCGCGCCGCCGAACCGGCCCCGGAACCCCAACCCGCGCCGGCGCCCCAGCCCGACCCGGTGCAGGCAGATCCCTTTGCCGATGAGCTGGGAGAAACCCGCACCACCCCGATCCTGACGGATACCCTGGATGGGATCGACGCCACCGGCCCTGCGCGCAAAAAGCCCGGCCTGTTTGGCGGGCTGTTCGGCCGCCGCGCCGCTGCGCCGGCCGCGATGGAGGACGAAGCCGGGGACGATACCTACGCAAGTTTCCACCTGGAAGAAGCGGACACCGGCACGATGCCGCAGATCCCATTGGAACCCGCGCAGGAAGAACAGGCAAGCAAAACAGTGTACCACTCCAAATACAGCGCGGCCCGCGCCGGCGTGGAGCCGCCCGCGGTTACTTCGCCCAGCATCACGCTGACGGGGCTGCGCGAGGCGCTGCGCGGCAGCCGCCCGGCGCGGGAAGGCGTAACCGGAACGATCTACCGCAAAAAGCGCAATACCGTTGAATTCACGCCCGGTCAGCACAAAAAGCGCAGCCAGGCCCCGGCCGAAGCGGAAAACCGGGCGCCGGAAGTGACCGGGCCGGTGGGGGAACCGGTTATGACCCCCGACGCTTCGGTGCAGCCGCAGACAACCGGGTTTACGACCGCGTTGGACGGCGCAGCGCAGCCGGCAGCGGAGAACACCCAGGATTTCCTGGCGGCCGCGGCGGAAGCCGCCCGGCCGGCGCCGCAGCCGGAACTCGAGGAGCCTCCCCGCACCGCCCGCGCGGATACCTTTGAAGAGCTGGATGTGGATAGCGCGGCTTCCCTGACCGGCGAGCTGCATCTGGCCGATCTGGCCGCCGGCGCAGCGGACCGGGAAACCCCGGCGCACAGCGGCTTTTCGGCCCAGCTGACCCCCGTGCAGGAGGAAGCGGAGGCTGCGCGGCCGGAAACCCCGGCACACAGCGGTTTTTCAGCCCAGCTGACCCCGGTGGAACCGGAGGAGGAAACCCCGGCGGAACCGGAACAGCCAAGCGGCTTTGGGGCGGATCTGCCGCTGAACAACCGCCCGGCGGCCCGGCCGGATACCAGCGATTTTGTGCGAGGCATTGCCGAATCGATCAATGAAGGCACAGCCGATGAACCCGCCCAGGTGGAAGAACGCTTTGCCAAAGCGGCGGCGGTGCTGACCGAAGAGGAGGCCGAGCCTGCGCAAACCGCACGCCTGCCGCGCGCCAAAAAGCCCCGCCGCCCCGGCATCCGGCTCGACGGAGAACCGGCAGATGAAACGGCCGACGGCGCCGAGCCCCCGTTTGAGGAAGACGAAACCCCGGCCCGCCGCCATGAATATGAGCATACGGAAGACGCCCCTGCCGTTCGCCGCGAACTGGATACCCAGGTCCTGCTGCTGACGGTGGCTGCGATTGTTTGTGGCGTCGCCGCCCTTGTCATGATCTACCTTGGTACCGCCGCCACCGGCGCAGGCCTGCCCATGCCCGCTCCGCTTGACCCGGCGGTGGGGGCCACCCCGCTGCTGGCCACGCTGCTCGTGCTGCTGCTTGCCAGCGCAGGGTTGTGCTGGCGCACCATGCTGGCCGGCCTGCGCGGCCTTGTCAAGGGCGCCACGGCGGACAGCCTGCCCGCCCTTGCTGCCGTCGGCGCAGCGGTGCAGCTCATCATGATGCTCATCAACCCCAGCTGGTACCGGGCCGATGAACTTTGCCTGCTGGCCGGCCCGGCGGCGCTGCTGCTGTGCTTCAATGCGGTCGGCAAACGGCTGGATGCCGTAACCACGCGGGAAAATTTCCGCCTGGTCAGCGCCGGCAACGACCATGCGGTCGCCTACCGGCTCAAGGACGCCGGCATTCTGCGCGCCGTGACCAAAGGCCTGACGGAATCTCACCCGAATGTACTGGTCAACCGCCCCACCCAGCTGATCAAAGATTTCCTGGGTTCCAGCGCATCCCGCCGCACATCGGATAAAAACCAGCAGCAGTTTGCACGGCTGGTCGGCGGCGTGGGTCTGGCGGCGCTGCTCTATACCCTGGTCGCCCGCCGGGACCCCGGCATGGCATTTACGGCGCTGGCTGCCGTGCTCTGCATCGGGGCGCCGCTGGCCGGCACGCTGCTTTCGGCGCTGCCTGCGCGGTTCATGCAGCGCAGCGCAGCCCAGGTCGGCGCGGTCATCCCCGGCTGGCGGGATATTCGCCAGCTCGGCCGCATCAATGTGATCCAGGTCTCTTCACAGGATCTCTTCCCGAAAGGCTGCGTCAAGCTCTGCGGGATTCGCCCGGTGCAGAAAGAGCATATCGACCTTGCCATTGTCTATGCCGCTTCGCTGTTCAGCCAGGGGGCGCCGACCATGCGGGAAGTTTTCCTGAGCATGATCGGTGACAACCGCAAGCTGCTGCGTCAGGTGGATGATTTCCAGACTATCTACGGCAAAGGGTATGTCGGCTGGATCGGCGGCGAGCGGGTGCTCGCCGGCAACCGCCAGCTTATGCAGCAGTTTGAAATTGAACTGCCCAGCCTGGAATATGAAAAACGGCACACCGTCAACCAGCGCCGGGTGATCTACCTGGCGGTGTCCGGCAAGCTGTACAGTATGTTCCTTGTCGCCTATCAGGCGGACCCGGATACGGCCGTCGTGCTGGAAAGCCTGCGCCGCACCGGCATGTCGCTGCTGGTGGACGCCGATGATTTTAACTGTGACGAAACCCTGCTGGAAGCCGCTTATAACCTGCCCACCGGCAGCGTGCGGGTTCTCGATGACAAGGCCCGCCAGGCGCTGGAGCCTGCGGTTGCCTGGCTGCCCGAAAGCGAAGGCAATATGCTGCATCTGGGCAGTTTTGCAAGCTTTGTCGGCGGGCTGGAAGCCGCGGCCGGCGCGGCCGAAGGCGAGCGCAAAGCCGCAATGGTGCTCTCTGCCTCGGTGCTGCTGTCCTGCGTACTGGCTGTGGTGATGGTGCTGGCCGGCGGCATTGCGGCGCTGCCGCTGCCCGCCCTTGTGCTGTACCAGGGCGCCTGGGCTGTGCTGGCGCTGATCTTCCCCATGCTGCAGCGGTATTAACCCGGGGCTGTACGGCGGGGAAGGGGAATTCAAAAAGAAAAGGGGAAATCAGGATTGTACCGCACCAGCGAACACCAGTTGAGCATCTATGACTATCTGCCCCCCTACCATGGGGAACTGGCCGGGCAGAACCGTTGGGTACGCCTGGCGGATGCGATCGATTGGGACGCCTTTGAACAGGAATACAGCGGCCATTTTGGCCGGGCGGGCAAGGTGGCCTTGCCGGCCCGGATGGCGTTCGGATGCCTGATTATCCGGGCGGCCCTCGGTGTGACCGACCGTGAAACCGTTGCGCTGATCCGCGAAAGCCCCTACCTGCAATATTTCCTCGGGTTCCAGACCTTTGAAAACGCGGTGCCTTTTTCCCCGCGCAGCATGGAGCGGTTCCGTGCGCGCATCCCGGCGGCCCGTGTCAAGGAGGCTGTCAAACTGCTGCGCCAGTTTGAATCAGAAGCCGAAGCGTATGGCCGGCAGGCCCGCCGGGTTGGCCCGCTGGCCGCAGCCGAAACAACCGAATGACGCCGTTTGCCGGGGGTAAACCCTGGGGGTTTCTGAAAGGATGCTCGGCATCGTCCAATTTTGCCAAAATGCAGTGCCTGCCCGTGTTAAGGCCTTGGATCCGCTGCTTTTTCGGCGAATTGTCCAGCGTGCTCGAGAGGCCAGAAACACTCTGGCAGTCCCCGGCTTTTCCGGCCGCCATATTCCACATTTTTCCAAAGGAGCGGATATGCTGCATCTTGTCGTCCATTCACTTGAACACGCCGTGGAGGACAGCCTTCCCATGCTGCCCTTCCTTTTTCTTGCATATTTGTTGATCGAATGGCTTGAACGCCACCATGGCGCCCGGATTGAACGGGCGCTGGCCGGGGGCGGGCGCTGGGGCTTTGTGCCCGGTGCGCTGTTGGGCTGTGTGCCGCAGTGCGGTTTTTCGGCGCTGGCCGCGAACCTTTACGCAAGCCGGGTCATTACGCCGGGAACGCTGCTGGCCGTTTTTCTGGCTACCAGCGATGAGGCTGTCCCGCTGCTGGCCGCTGCGCCGAAATTCTGGGGCGTGATCCCGGCGCTGCTCATCGGCAAGGTAGCGGCCGGAATTTTGGGCGGGCTTTTGCTTGATGTGCCGCTGCGCAAGGTGCTGCCTGCCGGCCTGTATGGCGGCTACGCCGGCCATGCCGAAGATATCGACTGCCATGAGGAACACGAAGAGCACAGCGGGGTGATCGGCGCTGCGCTGCGCCACACGGTTGAAATCTTTTTGTTTATCCTTTTGTTCAGCTTTTTGATCGGTTTTGTGTTTGAACTGATCGGCGAGGATGCCATCACCGGCTTCCTGCTGGGCATGGGGCCGCTGCAGCCGATGGCGGCTGCGCTGGTTGGGCTGATCCCGAACTGCGCGTCCAGCGTGCTGCTTGCCCAACTGTATCTGGAGGGCGCGCTCAGCTTCGGCAGCCTGTTCGCCGGCCTCTGTGCCGGGGCGGGCATCGGCCTGGCCGTTCTCTGGCGGGTAAACCCGAGTTGGAAGCAGAACCTTTTTTTGACCGGCGTGCTCTGGGCAGGCGGGTCGGCCTGCGGCGTGCTGCTGCAGCTCTTGCCGATCGGCGCCGCGGCCGTGTAAAAGCAACGCATACAAAACGAAACAGGGCAGCCCTTGGGCTGCCCTGTTTCGTTTTGTACACCTCCAAAGGTGGGGTTAGCGTCGTATCTGCCCGTTGCCGTGCACAATGTATTTGTAACTGCACAATTCGGCCAGGCCCATGGGGCCGCGGGCATGCAGTTTCTGGGTAGAAATCCCCATTTCGCAGCCAAGGCCAAACTCTCCGCCGTCGGTAAAACGGGTGGAAGCGTTCACATACACAGCCGCGCTGTCCACACAGGCGGTAAAACGGGCGGCGGCCGCGCCGTCCTGGGTCAAAATCGCTTCGCTGTGATGGGTCGAATGGGCCGCAATATGGGCCACCGCGGCATCCAGGCTGTCCACCACCGCTACAGCCAGGGTGTAATCCAAAAACTCGGTATCAAAATCATCCGGCCCAGCGGCTTTGCCCGGAATGATCATGGCGGCGGCTGTGTCCAGCCGCAGTTCCACCGGGGTCAGGCCCTCCGCCAGGCGGTCGATGACAAGCGTTTTGTAGAGCAGCGGCAGAAAATCGCCCGCGATATCCCGGTGAACCAGGCAAACCTCGGCAGCGTTGCAGACACTCGGCCGGCTGGCCTTGGCATTTTCAATGATGTTGGCCGCCATGGCGAGGTCGGCTTCCTTATCCACATAGATATGGCAGATGCCGGTGCCGGTCTGGATGCAGGGAACTGTTGCATTTTCCACACAGGCGCGAATCAGCCCCGCCCCGCCGCGCGGGATCAGCAGATCCACCAGGCCGTCCGCCGTCATCAGCTCGTTGGCCGAAGCATGGGTGGTATCCTCCACCAGCGCTACGGCATCGGCCGGCAGGCCCACGGTGGCAAGGCCCTGGCGCAGCGCGGCCACAATGGCGTGGCAGCTGGCCCAGGCCTCCTTGCCGCAGCGCAGCACGCAGGCACTGCCGGCCTTCAATGCCAACGCGGCCGCGTCGGAGGTTACGTTCGGGCGGCTTTCGTAGATAATGGCGATAACCCCCATCGGCACCGTCGTTTTTTCAATCAAAAGACCGTTTGGGCGCACAATTTTGCGCTGTACCTGGCCCACCGGGTCAGGCAGGGCGGCTACCTCCCGCATGCCTTTTGCCATATCGGCCAGGCGGGTGGGGGTCAGGGCCAGCCGGTCCAGCATTACAGGGCCGATCGTGGCGCGCGCGGCGTCGAGATCCCGGCGGTTGGCCGCCAGAATTTCCTCCTGCGCAGCCACCAGCGCTTTGGCCATCGCCTCCAGCGCGGCATCCTTGGTATCGCTGTCGGCCAGCGCCAATGCCAGCCGTGCTGCGTGGGAACGGCACAAAATCTCGTGGGTGGTCATGGTTTACCTCCTGCGGGGCGGCCCCGACTATACTTTATTAAAAGAATACAGCAAGCGGTGCTTTTTGTCAACCGCAGAACCGTCTTTTCGATACCTTCGGCTTGCAATGAAAAGCAAAACAAGGTATAATATCCCATATATGCGCCGTGCGGTCGTCCCGGGCGGTGAATACCCAAAAGGAGCGTTTGTTTGATGAAATCCTTACGAGCTAAATTTCTCAGCCTGGGTATGGCGATGCTGCTGCTTCTCGCCGCTTCGGGCTGTACGATCACAACCCCCTCGTCTGTTGGCAGCATCGGCGATGTGGAAATCCCGGCCGGTATTTATCTTCTGGCCCAATACAACGCGTACAACACAGCTTCCAGCGATGCCGACCTGGCCACCGGTGAAAGCGCCCGCGATGTCAAAGCCGTGCTGCGCGCGGAATGCACCGGCACCATCGGCGATGAGGAAGTGACCACCGACGGCGCCGACTATATCGCCCAGCTGACGCTGCGCAGCCTTGAATACTATGCCGCCGTGGAAACAATGTTCGACGAACTGGGCGGCGTGCTGGATGACGCCGCCACCAGCGAAGCGGCCGACACTGCGGCCAGCGTCTGGGAATCGAACGGCGACCTCTACGCAGCCAACGGCATCAGCCAGGCCACGATTGAGCAGTACCTGCTCAACAACCAGAAGGCCCAGGCCTGCCTCGAACTCCTCTATGGCGAGAACGGCCAGACCCCGGTTACCGAGGCGGAGTACACCGATTACCTGCAAAATGAGTGCCTGTATATTGACGAGGTACAGCTGCCGTTGTTTGACGCCAACACCTATGCCTTTGCGGATGAGGAGCAGGCGGCTGAAATCCAGGCTTTGGCCGAGGAATGCGCCGCCACGCTCAATGAATGGGCCACGGCGGAACAGGGCCGTTCAGAGCGCCAGGTGTCGATGATCGAAGCCGCGAGCGAATACATCCCCCGCACGGGCGAAATCCTCGGCGCGACAATGGAAAGTGCCCAGGCGCTGCAGTATATCAGCAGCCAGCTCATGACGCCGGATACCCTGACCTCTTACGGCGATTCGCTGACCGAAGCGGCGGATGCAGCCGGTGAAAATACCTGGTTTACCTATGACACCGGCATGAGCGTTGCGGTTATGTGCAGTGTTGACCCTCTGGAAGCCTACAGCCTGCAGGAACTTATTGAAGGGTACGACCTGCTGCGCACGATGAAGGGCACCGAGATGGACAACCAATTCTACGCCGAAGGCGCCGCGCTTGCCCATAATCTGGACCAAAGCGCGATGAATACCTATAAGCCGGGCAATATCAAGACCGAAGTGTAAGCTTTTGCGGCATCCGCCGCAGGAAGTGTAAAGGAGGGGTTCGCATGAACTGGAAACTCCGTTTGACATCGCTGGCGCTGGCCGCCGGCCTGTTCTGCGCCGCACCGGCCCCCGCCCTGGCCGCAGCCACGGCCGGCGGGCAGAGCTGGGTGGAAGAATTGATGGAGCTGCCGGTGGTGGGGGATCTGCTGCGGTTGTTCAGTGGCAAAGCAACCGATGAAACGGCCACAGCGGAAACTGCGACCGATGAAACCGCAACAGACGAAACCGCAGCGACCCCGGCGCCGACACAAACCCCGGCGCCTACCCAGGCGCCGGCCAGCGAGCCGCAGCCCTGGGCGGCTGCCTGGATGGCGGGGGCGGTGCAGCCCGGCGTTCAGATGCCGCAGGGCAGCACCGAAGCGGGCGACCCGGCTTTGAGCGCCCAGCAGTGGGGCAGCTTGGAACTTTCAAGCGGCGCGGTGCTGCAGCTGACCAGCCGTGAGGAGACAAACCTTGGCAGCCTGGCGGCGGATGCCGCCGCCCAGGCGGCCGCGGCCTGGCTGTGGACCGATGCCAACCAGGACGAAACCCTGCGCAGCCAGCCTGTTATTGCGATGCTGCCGGGTGCGGCGTTCACCGGCAATGCGCCGGCAGGCACCGCTCTTTCGGTCCTGACCGCCAACCTTGCCGACCCGGACGCGGCGCTTTCGATGGTGGCCGTGACGCCGCGCAAACTGACCGAAATCCTCAACCTGAGTTTTGTCGGGATGCTGGAAGCCGACACCGCCGATTCGGGTTACGGCAATTTCCCGCAGCTCAGCGGTCTGCGGGTACTTTACCGCACAACCGATGAAGCCCGCCAGGTAGAATCGCTCTGGCTGCCCAGCACAACCGAACCCGAAGGTCAGCCGCTGGATCAGAATGATGAGCAGACAACCCTGCTGCTTGTGCTGCCGGCTTCCCAGCGAACCCTGTATGGGCTGGACGATGCGGCCGGCTACACCGACCTGCTTGCGGAAGCCGGCCTGACGATGGGGGGCGCCCTGACTGCGCTGCCCCGGAACCTGGACGCGGCTACGCTGACAACGCTGCTGGCGCGCAGCGGCAGTACCGGGCGGATCCTGCCGGCTACGGCGGTTTCGTTTACGGGGGTTGTCCAGCTCGGGGCGGAATACGCCAACCAGCAGGTCAGCTATTTGATCGACGGCGCCGCCGCTACGGGTGTGACCGATGCCTCCGGCGCGCTGGCGCTGCCCGGTCTGGCGGCCGGCAGCCACAGCTTCCAGATGGCGGCAGGCGAGCCGGTCTATTACCTCAGCAATCTGACCTTTATCGGCACGGATGACGCGGCCTCAACCCCGGTGCAGATTGCCAATGTGCCGGCAGAGTGCCTGCTTGGCCCGGCGCCGACTGCAACCCCGGCGCCTTCGGCCGCGCCCACCGCAACGCCGGCGCCTTCGGCCACCCCTGCCGCAACGGCGACGTCAACCCCGGTCACCGTCACCAATGAGGGCCACCCCGATATCGCGGATGCCATTGCGGACGGTACCTGGGGCGCAGCCCCCACGGCTACCCCGGCCCCCGAGGCACCGGCCCCCACCGCTGCACCGACCCCGACACAGGCAAGCCGCAGCACCCCGGCCCCGGTGCATGACCCCACGGCCGGTTTGCTGACCACCACCCCGGCCCCCACCCTGGAACCGACCCCGAGCCCGACAGCGAGCCCGGAACCCACTGTGAGCCCGGAAGAGGAAGCCCGGCGCGAAGAAACCCAGAAAACCTCCAGCCAGCTGCCGCTGTACATCGGGCTGTTTGTGGCGGCTGTCTGCATCGCCGCGGTGGTGGCGGTGCTTGTGCGCCGCAAGATGGGCATGGGCGGTGAAAACGGCACTACCTATCGCCGCCGCAAATAACCAAACCGTTGCACCCTGAAAGGAGACCCATGACCGACAATCGCCTGAAAAATCTTGCCCTGGAAGTGTTGGGCTGCTTTATCTCTGCCCTGGGTACCTACAGCTTTGCGGTGGTGGCCCAGGTACCGGTTACCGGTGTGGCCGGCATCGGCGCGATCCTGTATCACCTGTGGGGGCTGCCGATCGGTATGACCAACATCCTGCTCAACATCCCGATTGTGCTGGTTTGCTTCCGGCTGCTTGGGCGGGGGTTCTTCCTGCGCAGTGTACGCTGCATGGTACTGTTCGCCTTCTTTACCGACTTCGTGCTCCCGGCCCTGCCGGTGTACAGCGGCGACCGGCTGTTGGCGGCTGTCTGCGGCGGCGTAGTGATGGGAATCGGCGATGCGCTGATTTATATGCAGAATTCCAGCACCGGCGGCCTGGACTTTGTTACCATGGCGATCAAGGTCAAGCACCCACACATGCCGTTCGGCAATCTGACCTTCGGCGCCGCCATGGCGGTAATCATTGCCAACGGGCTGGTTTTCCGGGATGTGGATGCGATTATCTACGGCATTCTGCTCAACTTCCTGGCTTCTACCGTCATCAACAAAATGATGTTCGGCTTCAATTCCTGTATGTTGGCCATGATTGTGACCGAAGATGGCCCGGCTGTCTGTGCAGCGATTGACGAAGCGGTTGACCGCGGGTCTACCATCCTCAAGGCTTACGGCGGCTACAAACAGGAACGCCGGGATGTGGTGCTCTGCGCCTGCAGCAGCAAACAACTCTATGAGATCGAAAAGCTGGTCAAACGGATGGACCCGGCGAGCTTTACGATTATGCTGCAAGCCAATGAGGTACAGGGCGAAGGATTCCGCCGGCTTGTACTGGGTAAGGGCGAGGAGAAAAAATAGAAAAAGCGCAGCGCCTGCGGCAAAAGGGAACCCCCCGGCCGCAGGCGCTGTTGCTTATTGGATTTTCAGCGCGCGCTGCACACGGTAGACGGCGTACTGGAACAGCCCCGCCACCAGGCTTGCTTCCACCCAGATATAGTTGGGCAGGTTGCGCAGGTGAAATTTGGGTTTGCGGATCTTGGGCAGCGCCGCGCATGCTTCTGCAAAACCTTTGGCATAGTCACTGCCAAAGCCGCGCAGCCGGAACATCACAACCTTCAGCAAATATCCGGCAAGGAGCGGCAGAAAGTTCAAAACCAACATGGCAAGCGGCATATTTTTATACGGCAGCAGAATGCTGTTGCGCCCGCTCTGGATGCTTTTGAAAGGGTTGTAGCGCACGGCGCCGGTTGTGGCGCCGCAGATATGGCGGCAGCGCGCGGTGGGGCAGTAGACATTTTTATACCCGTAACTGTTGGCCCGCCAGCTTAGGTCAACATCCTCATAATAGGCGAAAAACAGTTCATCAAACACGCCGATCTCATCCAGGATGCTTTTGCGGTAAAGCGCCGCCCCGCCGCAGGCCGAAAAAACCCGGCAGGGCTTCTGGTAGCGGCTGGCCTTGAGCCCATCGCCCCGCTTGCAGGCGAAGCCGAGCAGCGTGACATAGTCGCCGGCGTCGTCGGCCAGTTCGGGTTCGTAATAGCGCAGCATCAGGCTGCTCACCGCAAAAATGCGCGGGTCCGCTTCGGCTGTGCGCAGCAGTTCGGCCAGCCAGGTGGGTTCGGCAAACGCATCGTTGTTAAACAGCGCTATATATTCGCCCTTGGCGATCGCGATGCCCTGGTTGACCGCGTGGGAAAAGCCGGTGTTGCGGTCGTTCTCAATCAGGGTGTAGCGCGCACGGCCAATATAGCTGCGCGCGATGGCAAGGCTTTCGTCGGTGGAGCCGTTGTCTATGACGATGAGTTCAAAATCCTGCTCGGTCTGCGCCCAGATCGATTCAATCGAATCCCGCAGCCAGCCGGCCCCGTTCAGATTCGGGATAATCACGCTCGCTTTCATAAAAAACCTCCCCACCGGCCTGACAGCAGCGGCAAAATGCCGGTTAGCTGCCAGAACGGCAACACAGTCAAACCCAGCGCCAACACAAGCAACAGCGCCGACAGGATCACCTGCCGCAGCAAATACGCCCGGGCCAGCCGGCGCCGCGCCGGTTTTTTGGCGCTGCAGCTCCAAACCAGCATGGCGATCAGCCCTGCGACCGGCACAAAGAACAGGCAGAGCACCGCAAAATACCCCGCCGTTGAAAGCCCGCCCGGTTCCTGCGGCTGTGCGGCGTAGCGCGGGGGCGGTGGGGCGGCGCTGCGCTGCGCGGCCTGGCTGCGGGAAGCGGCTGGCGCCGGGGCCGGCGTGCCGCAGCGCGGGCAGGCTGTGTGGCCCGGCGGCAGCAGCAACCCGCACTGCGGGCAGAAAACCATCTTCATCGGGTATCCTTCTTTCACATTACTGACTCACAATATCTTCTGCACGTCGCCGGCGGGCGGCATGGCATCCACAAGGCCCGCAAACGCCCCGCCGCAGCGCCCGAGCAGCGGGGGTCACAGCGCCAGCCGCCTGTCCAGCTGGGTGGCCAGGATAATTTGGGTGTTGGTGGTACCCAATTGCTGGATTTTGTTCAACAGGTGCTCCAGGTCCTCAATATTGGCACAGCTGACCTTGACGATGAAGTTGTAAGTGCCGGTTACACGGTAACACTGCAGCACGTCAGACTCCTGCTGGATAAGGGCCAGGAATTCTTCCCTGCGGTCGGGGGAGGTTTGTACCGATACCAGCGCCCCCACGCGGTTGGGCTCGTCCGGGCGGTGCAGCTGCACGGTATAACCGCCAATGATTCCCTCCTGTTCAAGCCGGTGGATGCGGCTGGAAACAGCCGGGCTGGTCAGGTTGATCTTTTGCGCAATCTCCTTGACCGGCATGCGGGCATTTTCGGTCAATAAGTGGATGATTTTTCGGTCTAATGCGTCCATACGCTCACCTTCTGTACAGATGACTTTGTGAAATGCGCACAAAAAAAGAAAATGAAGAAAAAATTCCTTGTGCGGAACATCGAAAACGGGAATCGACCGATTTCCAAGATCTTCGCTAAACAAAGTAAAGTCTTTCGTTCCCTATTATAATAAAAGAAAAGGAAAAATACAAGATCCGGGTTTGACAATTCATTCAAAATCTGTATAATAAAGACATTCCAAATGACATTCACCGACCTTTATATACTTTCCCACCCCTCTATGCACAAAAGCCCGCCGTCAGGCGGGCTTTTGTGCACTTTTAACACAGCAGAAATAGCAAAGAATCGGCAGGAAGGGGCGCGCAGCCGCCGGGACAATTTGTTTTTGGCAATATTTGTGCTATACTTATGGACAAGGGAGGAATATATATGCAAACCGAACTTGATCTTTCCGCCATCACGGCACAGAGCCGCCAGGCGGCCGAGGAACTGCTCGCTGCGGCCAAGCTGCGCGCAGGGGATCTCTTTGTCGTCGGCTGCTCGTCCAGCGAGATCGTCGGCGGCCATATCGGGCATGACAGCAGTCTCGAAGCCGCCCGTGCGGTCTATGCCGGCATCGCGCCGGTGCTGGGAGCAGCTGGCGTCGCGCTGGCTGCCCAGTGCTGTGAGCATCTCAACCGTGCGCTGGTGATTGAACGCGCCGTGGCTGCGCGCCGCGGCTATGTGCAGGTCAACGCGGTGCCCCAGCCCCACGCCGGCGGCAGCTGGGCCACGACCTGCTGGCAGAACTTCAGCGACCCGATTCTTGTCGAAGAAATTAGGGCCGAAGCCGGGCTGGACATCGGCGGCACGCTGATCGGGATGCACCTGCGCCGGGTGGCGGTGCCGGTGCGGCTGAGCCTTTCCCAAATCGGCTGTGCCAACATTCTGTGCGCCCGCACCCGCCCGCCCTACATTGGCGGGGCGCGCGCCGTCTACGAGGAGATGTGATCGATGCTGAGCGAAGAAATCCGCGCCCGTATGGCCGAAAATGTCGCCCAAATCCGGCAGAAGATGGCCGAAGCGGCCAAAGAAGCCGGCCGCGACCCGGCCGAGATCCAGCTCTGCGCGGCCTGCAAAACCCGCACGGTTGAGGAAGTGCGGGCCAGCGCCGACCTGGCGATCGACCTCTTCGGCGAAAACCATGTGCAGGAACTTGTGGAAAAGACTGACGCCGGAGCCTACGCAGGCAAGCCGGGGCACTTTATCGGCCATTTGCAGACCAACAAGGTCAACAAGGTCGTCGGCCGTGCCGCAATGATCGAGAGCGTTGACAGCGCGCGGCTGCTCGATAAAGTCGCCCGCGCGGCGGCCGGCCGGGGCCTTGTGCAGGATATCCTCATCGAGATCAACATCGGCGAGGAGGCGAGCAAGAGCGGCGTGCGGGAGGATGACCTCTGGGCGCTGCTTGAGGATGCGGCCGCCCGGCCCTCGGTGCGGCTGCGCGGGCTCATGGCGATCCCGCCGGCCGATGCCGCTCCGGACGAAACCCGCGCCTTCTTTGCCCGGATGCGGGAGCTGCTGGCCAAAGCCGCCGGCCGCCATTATGAAAACGCCGTCATGGACACCCTCTCGATGGGAATGAGCGGGGACTACCCCGCCGCCATCCGCGAAGGCGCAACCATCGTCCGCATCGGCACCGCGATCTACGGCGCGCGGGATTATTCCAAGAAAGGGTAAGCGCTAAGGCGGGGCGATTGCGATGTTGTATGAAATGCTCTGGAAGCTTATCAACTGGGACAAAAGCGCGGCGGCGGCTTGCGTGCGCTGCTGCCTGATCCCGCTGGTTGTCGGGGTGGCGCTGTGGTTCTGGCTGCCGGATACGCTGCTCGGCTGGTCCACCAACCAGGGCGCGTTCATCGGCGGCGCGGCAAAATGGCAGGCCGTGCTGCTGATACCGCTGCTGTACACGGCGGTCGAGGTCTGGTTCATCTGGCTTGTCACCAAGAGCGCCCGCAAGCGGGTGGCCGGCACCGTCTTTCCCTGGGTGTTCGCGGCGGTTGCGCTGCTGTTTTTTGTGCTGGGCTTCTACCCGCTCACCCAGACATCCTGCGGCGCGGCGGCCCTCTTCCTCGGCGCTGCGCTGTTTGCCGGCAATCTGCTCTGGTTTGTAAAGGCGAAATAAAACGATTATAAGATAGTAACAGCCCGCGGCCTGTGGAAGCAACCACAAGCCGCGGGCTGTATTTTTGTATGAATCGTAGGGGCGGGCATTGCCCGCCCGTGGAAACCCGCCGTGCCGCAAACACCCCGGGCGACCAATGGTCGCCCCTACGATCTCTGCATTTTTTAGCCGGCCGGCGAACCACCAATTTTATTATTTCTTATTTCGTTCAGCGTTTCATTCAATCCGTATCCCCGTCCCCTCCAGAAGTGCGACAACTTCGGGAAAGGTGAACCGCGCTTCTTTGAGCTGGTTGGCGGCAGGGTCGATGGCATAGCTTTCGGCCCCGCGGAAATCCGCTTTGCGCAGGTCGCACCGGGTGAAGCTCGTGCGGCCGAGCGGCGCGCCCTGAAAGCTTGCGCCCACCAGCTTGCAGTCGTCAAACACCGATTCGCGGAACTGGCAGCTCGAAAAATCGAACCCGTTGAGCGCCATGCCCGAAAAATCGCAGTACTGGAACGCGCAGCCTGCCAGCCGCGCAAACGGCTGCACGAGCGCGCTGCGCCCCTGCAGGCCGCCCCAGGCGATTGAGCGGAAGCCGCAGTTTTCCATCACAGCCTCCCGCATCAAACAGAAGCTGAAGGTGACGGTTGACCACTGGCAGCGCAGGAACCGGCAGTCGAGGAAGGCGCAGTTCTCAAACCGCGCGCCGGCGAGCCGGCAGGCCGAAAAATCGCAGTCCTGGTACTCGGTATCCCGGCAATCCTCGGGCGAAAGTTCGGTCAGAACCGCGCCCTGCACAATCCGTTTCACTCGGCATCCCCCTCAAACTCGGCCGCGTGGGCGGCGAACCATTCGTAGTAAACTCGCACGTTGGGCAGCTCGGTCCAGCGGCGGGCGCGCACCGGCGCGCTGTCCAGGTCGTACACCCGCGCGCCGGGCATCGCAAGCAGAAACGGCGAGTGGGTCGCAATCACAAACTGGCATCGATCAAACCGCGCCGCGCCGGCCAGAAAATCGGCCAGCTCCTGCTGCAAAGCCGGGGCCAGGCTGTTCTCTGGCTCGTCCAGCAGATAGAGCGCGCCGGAACGGATGCGTCCGGTGAAAAAGCGGAAGGCGCTCTCGCCGTTGGAATAGGTACGGGCGTTGTCCATCAGCCGCGCCCGCACATAGCGGGACTGGCTGAGCCTGCGCGCTTCGGATACCTGTTTGAGCCGGTCGTAGTCGTCCAGGCTGCGCAGCTGGAACTTCGAGTATTTGGCGTCCTGCGCCTCGGCAAACAGCTCGTCCCGCCGGCGGTCGATGCCCTCGTTGATCGCGCGCAAATCGAGCATCGTCTCAAACACGTCGTCGCTCGTCAAAATCGCGCTTTCCGCCGGCAGCGCGTGCAAAAGATGCGCGTCGCACAGCCGGCAGTAGGCGGGGAAGAAGCTCGTCGAGTTGAACGGCACACCGCGCCGCAGCCGCAGCGTCTCGGCAATGACGTTGAGCGCCGTCGTCTTGCCCGAGCCGTTGCCGCCGTACAGGATCGTGATATCGGCAAAATCCAGCGCGCGCAGACCCTTATCGGGGAAAACCTGGAACGGGTAATAGGAATCGTAACAGGTGCGCCGCTGGGCGGTAAAGAAATTGAACTCGTCGTTTTCGCCCGCAAAGCGGAATTCGGATAGGTAGAGCATAGTAGGTAAATTAAGAATGAAAAATGAAAAATTGAGGTGGATCGGCGGCCTGCGGCCGTCTTAAAATCACGGAGAAGGTAGGGGACGGATTCCGTATCCGCCCGCGTGCATCACGCCGCAAACCGGGCCGATATGGAATCGGCCCCTACAACCGTGTTTTTTGAGCGCGCCGCCAGGCACGCGATCCACCACAATTCTTCATTCTTACTTTTTAATTTTTCATTCGCGAACCGCGTTCGCGCCCGATCACTTCGTGCCGTAAATCCGGTCGCCTGCATCGCCAAGGCCGGGCACAATATAACCGTTGTCGTCAAGACGCTCGTCCATCGCGCCGACATAGATGTCCACGTCAGGGTGGGCTTCATGCAGTGCTTTCATGCCTTCGGGCGCGGCAATCAGCCCGATGAACTTGATATGCTTGGCGCCGCGCTTTTTGATCTGGGTGATCGCATCGGCCGCGCTGCCGCCGGTCGCCAGCATCGGGTCAAGCACAATGACCTCGCGCTCGGCGATGTCCTTGGGCAGTTTGCAGTAGTATTCAACCGGCTGCAGCGTTTCCTCGTTGCGGTAGAGGCCGATGTGGCCGACCTTCGCGGCCGGGATCAGCCGCAGCATGCCGTCCACCATGCCAAGACCGGCGCGCAGGATCGGCACGAGCGCCAGCTTGCGGCCGGCCAGCACTTTGGTGCGGGCCAGCGCGATCGGGGTTTCAACTTCGACTTCCTCAGTGGGCAGGTCGCGGGTGGCCTCATAGCACAGCAGCATCGCGACTTCGCTGACGAGGTCGCGGAACTCTTTGGTGCCGGTATTGCGGTCCCGCAGCAGGCTGATCTTATGCTGGATCAGCGGATGATCGACAATTTCAACAATGCTCATAGGTCATGGCTCCTTTGTTGGGAGAAGTTTTATGCAAGCCTGCCGTGCAGGCGGGGGACGTGGGGGGCATGAAGCGCGCTCAGCGGGTTTCAATCGCCATCATCTTGTCGATGCGGCGGGCGTGGCGGCCGCCCTCAAACGGGGTGGAGAGGAAGGTTTCCACAATTGAGAGCGCCAGCCCTTCGCCCACAACCCGGCCGCCCAGGCACAGGGCGTTTGCATCGTTATGGCGGCGGGTAAACTCAGCGCTGAAGGTGTCCGAACAGCAGCAGGCGCGGATGCCGCGCACCTTATTTGCGCAGATCGACATCCCCACGCCGGTGCCGCAGCACAGAATCGCGAGCGAGCACCGCCCGTCCACGACCGCCTCGCAGGCGGGTACGGCGTAGTCAGGGTAGTCGCAGCTTGCGGTGCTGTCAGTGCCAAAATCAGTAAAGGCAAGGCCCTTCTGCTGCAAATGGGCTTTGATGGCTTCTTTCAGCGCATAGCCGCCGTGGTCGGCCGCCAGCGCGATCGGGGTGGTGTGATTGTCCTTCATCTGCAATCCTTTCTCTTTTGCGCGCTTTTGCGCAAGTATTGCCCGGGGGGAAAACGGCCTTATTCGGTTGCGACGCGGCCTTCCCGTTCGGCACGCTCGCGCTCGGCCTGGCTGAGACGGTGGTAGTCCGGCAGCAGGGCGGCCGGCGGCGCAGCCTCGCCGGCCTCGGCCATTGCCCGGGCGGCCAGCGCCACGCCGGCCCCGCGCAGCAACTGCAATGCGGGTGGACAGGGCACAACGCCGTCCACCGTTCCAAATCTATTGTAACACAATGCGGCGCCGTCGCCAACAAAAATCAGCGGTTTCGGGCAGCTGGCCACAAAATTTTCAAGCGCTTCGACCGGTGCGGCGGCGTCCGGGGTCAGCCGGGCGTGGGTGGCCAGGTCAAACCCGGCCCAATAGACCTGGCCGCGGCGGGCGTCCTGCGCGCCGATCACGGTGCCGCAGCCGGCCAAACCAAAGGCCAGTGCGGCCAGCGTTGATACGCCGCAGCACGGAGTCTGCCGCGGCAGCGCCAGCCCCTTGACCGCCGCCAGCCCAATCCGCAGCCCGGTAAAACTGCCGGGGCCGTTGGTCACGCCGTACAGGTCAATGTCGTCGCAAGTGAGCCCCGCGGCGCGCAGCGCAGCGTCAACCATTGGAAGAAGCGTCTCGCTGTGGGTCAAGCCGGTATTGCCGATCTGCTCATACAGCAGCCGGTCATTTTGCATTACCGCCACAGCTGCGCTGCGCCCGGCGGTGTCAATTGCAAGGATGTTCATGAAAAACTCGTCTCCAAAATGTATAGAAATAAAAAGTTATACGAAAAGATGAAAACTGCAAACGCATACAATCCGCAACCGCTTGCCTGCGGGTTATGGGAAGACAGTTGAAAACCGCTCTCGCTTATTCGGGCACAACACAGGGGCCCGCCTTCAGAGATTCAGGCCAGCTCGGCCCCGTCAATGGTGATCCGGCGCGTGCTGTCGTCCAGCCGCGCAATGTCAATGCGGATCGGCTTTTCAGCCGCGAGCAGGTCGGCGCAGTTTTCGCTCCATTCGGCTGCGACAATCGCGCCGCTGTCAAGGTAATCATAGAACCCGGCCGCGGCCAGGTCGGCCTCGGTGTGGATGCGATAGAGGTCAAAGTGGGCGAACGGCTGCGGCCCGCGGTAATAGTTCACAATCGCAAAGGTCGGGCTGGAGACAGGGTCAGTACAGCCGAGCCCTTCGGCCAGGCCCTGGCAGAAGGCGGTCTTGCCGGCGCCGAGGGAGCCGGTGAAGGCAATCAGCGCGCCGGGGGGAAGCACCCGGGCCAGTTGGCGGCCCAGCGCAACGGTTTCCGCACGCGAACGGGTGATGTATTCGGTCATAGGTCTGTGCCTCCCCGGGGTGGAATACACTGTTATTGGCAGAGTGGCCGGCCAAAACGGTGAGCTGTTGTGCAAACATAGCATAATAGCCGCGTTGCGGCTATTATACCACGGATACGCCCCATTTGTAAAATTTTCTGCTGTAAATCTTCTGTCACTGGTGCGGCGCGGGGGTGTGCGGTATAATATCTTTGATCTTTCGTTTTATTCGCGCGGCTGCGGCGGATATTTACACCGGCCGCAAAGCGAATCCTTGAGAAAGGAGCCTTTTATGTTCACCCTTGCAAGGCGGTACCTGCGCCGTGTGGATGTGCTGAGCCTGGCGCTTTGCCTGCTGTGCTCCGGCATCAGCGTTGTGGTGCTGCTTTCGGTCGGGCACAGCCAGCTTGGCGGGTCCGGCAACAAGGCTTCGGTACAGTTTATTGCGAGCCTGCTCGGGCTGATGCTGGCGATCATCACCTCCACCATTGATCTGCACGCACTGGCCCGCGCCTGGCCGCTGCACGCGGTGGTGGCCTGGGGCCTTGTGCTGCCCACCCTGTTTCTGCACAATGTCCGGGCCGGTTTCCTTGTCATCGGGTATGATGCAGGCGGAACCTCCAACTACAGCTGGTACCGCATCGGCGGTATGACCTTTCAGCCGACCGAGCTGGCCAAGCTCAGCTTTATCTTAACCCTGGCCTGGCATCTTGATAAAGTGCGCGGCCGGGTCAACCGCCCGCGCAACCTGCTTTTGCTGCTCGTCCACATCCTGCTGCCGGTGCTCGCGATTCATATCCAGGGCGACGACGGCACCGCGCTGGTCTTTGCCTGCATCGGTGTGCTCATGCTGTTTGCAGGCGGGCTGTCGGTCCCGCTGGCCCTCGGCGGGCTGGCGGTGGGCATTGCGGGCGGGGCGGCGTTGGTCGCCACCCACCCCGGCATTTTGAAAGGATACCAGTTCCAGCGGATTCTCGCCGTGCTCACGCCGGACGATCCTGCCCTGGCCGATATCGCCTACCAGCAGAACAAAGCCGCGATGGCGATTGGCACCGGCGGGCTGACCGGGCAGGGGCTCTTCCAGGAAGAAAGTATCTTCATCCCGAACGCCTGGAACGATTTCATCTACAGCTACCTGGCCAACGCGCTCGGCTTCCTCGGCGCGCTGGCGGTGCTGCTTCTGCTGCTCGGCATCATGCTGCGCACGCTGCGCACCGCCGCGGCCAGCCCGGATCTGCTCGGCCGGCTTGTCTGTGTCGGGGTGTTTGCGGCGCTGTTCGGCCAGTGCGTCATCAATATCGGGATGAATTTGCAGGTGCTGCCGGTCATCGGGGTCACGCTGCCGTTCCTCTCGGCCGGCGGGTCGAGCGTCGTCATGGTTTATTTGAGCATCGGCCTTGTGCTCAGCGTCGGCCTCTCCGCAAAACGCCACGCCGGGCTAGCGGGGCCGGTGGAGTGAGAATTAGGAGTTAGGAGTTGCGGTGGTTCGGCGGTTGCGCCGCCTTAAAAATGCCGCTGGGGCAGCTTCGACGCCCCGGGAACTTTGCGGTGTGATAAACGCCCCACAGGCGGGCAATGCCCGCCCCTACATGACTTTTCCGCCCTGTGCTGCGCGCCGGGCGGAAATTTTTTTGGCTTTTTGCAAATCTCTGTAACAAACGCGCCGTACGGGGACACTCTTATGCGAAGCGCGCTGAACAAAATGGAAAGGGGGGCCGCAACATGGAGCATCTGCCGGAGCTCGAACAGCTCTACCAAACCTACCGGACAGAGCTGTACCGGTATCTTCTCTACCTCTGCCGCGACCCCCACCGGGCCGAAGACTTGCTCAGCGATACCTTCCTGCGGGCGCTGCAGGCAGCGCCCCGCTACAAAGGTGGGGAGGTCAAAGCCTGGCTTTTCGGTTTGGCGCGCAATGTCTGGCGCGAGAATCTGCGTCGCCGCAAACAAGCCCTGCCGTATGACGATCTGCTCGGTCTCACGCGGGAAGATACCCTGGCCGAGGACGCTGCCGCGCGGCAGGCACTTGAACGGGTCGAGACGCTGCTCGACGAAAAAGGCCCGCCGGCCGCCGAGGTTGTGCGGCTGCGGGCGGCCGGCTACGCCTACGCCGAGATTGCGGCCAAGCTCAAGATCACCGAATCCAGCGCCCGGGTGCTCGAACACCGCACCCGCCGCTGGCTGCAAACCACCCTGCAAAAGGAGGGACTCTGGTATGCCGAATGAGAAAACAAGCATCCCCTGCGCGGTCTGCCGCGACCTGGCTCCGCTGGTGGCCGACGGGGTTGCCAGCGCCGAGAGCGAAGCCCTTGTGCGCGCGCACCTGGAGGTTTGCCCGGCTTGTGCGGCAGAATGGCCGGAACTTTGTGCCGAAGGAGAACGACCTGACCAGGCAGATGTGCCGGAAACAGTGCCGCTGCCAGATGATATCCGGGTACTGCGCCGGCTGCATCGCAAGCTGAACCGGCGCTCGGCTTTGCTGCTGACGGCGGGGGCGCTGGGCGGCGCGCTGCTGACCTACTCGAACCGATTCAATTTGATCATCCTGTTTTTTCCACTCGTCTGCGGCGTGTTCAGCTGGCAGCGTAACCCGGCCTGGCGGGTGCTGCCGGTGCTGACCTTCCTCTGCACGGCGGGGATGGCGCTGGTGCTGGATGCCTGGCAGCACAGTTATACGAATATCTGGGCGGCGGTGCGCGGCGGCCTCTGGATGGGGGTGATCAGCGCGGCGCTCTGCCTGATCGGCGCGCTGGCCGGCCGGTTGTTCGCCTACGCGTTCAAAAAGGAGGAAGACGAATGAAAGCCAAACGGAACAAAACCCTGCGCATCTGGGCCGGCGTCGGCGGTGTGGTCATTGTGGCCGGGCTGCTGCTCGCGGCCGACGGAATCACCGGCGACCCTTTGAGCCGCGCCTGGGCCGAGCGCTGCGCCCTGGCCTATGCCGAACGTGCGTACCCGGACAAGACTTTTACGGTGCAGAACAGCTACGCCGGCAGCGGATTTAGCTACGGTGTGACGGTCGGGGCAGAGGAAAGCGCTGACACACGGTTTGACGTGGAGACCCGGTTCTGGCTGCTGACCCACGGCAACGAGGACAGCATGGTTGAAAATCGCCACTGGACGCTGATGCGCCAGGGGGTAACCGGTGCGCAGGCAATCGAGGACATTCTGGACGAAGCCTGCCCGCAGTATGAGCGGGCGGAAAATTACAGCGGCTGGCTGCCAGGCACGGACCCGGCACAGGCCGAGCCGCTCTCGGTTGAGCTCGACCTCTGCTGGACGTCGGACAAGACGATGAGCGGGGCGGGGGAATATGTCGAGCTTTTTCCGCTCGATTCGGCGTTTGACCCGGCCGTTACGGCCGAGGTGCCCGACCGCCTCTGCGCCCAGATCCTTTGGGACGGCGCGCCGGCCTGGGACGACCTGCAAACCGTTGCCGATGCCTTCGACGCGGCGCTGACCGCCGCCGGCTACGACATCGACTACTACGACCTCACCCTCGTCCCGCGCGACGCAAGCTACGACGAACGGAAAGCCATGATGGTGGAGGGGGTCATTCAGAAATGACAGTCTCGTGTTAAGAGTTTAGATTCGGTGCGCCTTCGGCGCGTTCCTTATCTCAACTCGAAACGCTCAACTCTTAAATTTCCAAAAAACAAACTCCCCCCGCCAGGCATCTGCCCGGCGGGGGGAGTGTTTGGTGGAGCGGTTACGGGGTGCGGGGGTCGGCGTCGCGGCGGGGTTCGGTGGCGAACAGCGTCGGGATCAGAGCCAGTGCGGCCAGCCCTACCACGATAAAGACGGCCCGCGCGAGCCACCCCAGGCTGCCGCCCAGCAGCCAGCCGATTGCATCCAGGCCCCAAATGCCGTAGATGCCCCAGTTCAGGCCGCCGATAATCAGCAGCAACAGCAAAACTTTCGTAAACGTAGAATGAAACATAGCAGATTCCCCTTTCTGCCCCTAGTCTGCGCAGGGGAGGGGAGGTTTATGCAGATTCAGGCGGGCGGTCCGGGACGTTTGTGGGAAAAAACGGTGCGCAGGATGGAAAGAAAGCCCAACAGGGACAGGCACCAGCAAGAGACGAGCCAGAACCAGGCGGGCATCACCGCATCCTGGGCGAAGAGCGGGCCAAAGAAGGGGGCGAGCAGCAGGCTTTCGGCCAGCAGCAAAACTATCCAAAGGATCTTTTCCCTGCGCGCGGAACTGCGGCGGAACAGCGCGGCAAGTGCGACGACCACCACCAGATGCAGCAGCAGGACGCCGTACCGCGGGTTGCCCCAGCCTTTCACGAACGAACTCACAATGGCGTAGCCGAAGAGCCCGAGCTCCAGAATGCCAACCAGCATTTTGGTGAAGGGATTCGAATTTTTTTCCGGCATATTGCAACCACCGCCTTGCCATGAAACAGGAAAGATTTGCTTCTACCTGTAGTATACAACAAAGGGGAACGAAACGAAAGGGGGGGAGAGCGAGAAAAAATGCGGACCTTTTTGTCAGAATTGCACAAGAAAAAAGCGCTCCCGCACACGGCCATGCGATAGCGGGAACGCGAGAGCGAAAACTCAGTTCTTCAGCGCCTGCATCGGGGCGGGGATGCGGCCGCCGCGGTGGATCATGACGGCGGGGCTGAACTTCGAGATCGGCATGATCGGCGCATGGCCGAGCAGCCCGCCGAAGTCGAGCACATCGCCGGCCTCGTGCCCGATGGCCGGGATGACCCGCACGGCGGTCGTTTTCGAGTTGACCATCCCGATTGCGGCTTCGTCGGCGATCAGGGCGCTGATAACCTCAGCCGGGGTGTCGCCCGGGATGACGACCATATCGATGCCGACCGAGCAGACCGCCGTCATCGCCTCGAGCTTTTCCAGGCTCAGGCTGCCGCACTCGGCCGCCTTGATCATGCCGTCGTCCTCCGATACCGGGATAAACGCGCCGGACAGCCCGCCCACATGGTTCGAGGCCATCACGCCGCCCTTCTTGACCGCGTCGTTGAGCAGCGCCAGGCAGGCCGTGGTGCCGCAGCAGCCGCAGCTCTCCAGCCCCATCTCCTCGAGGATATTCGCCACGCTGTCGCCGATCGCCGGCGTCGGGGCGAGCGAAAGGTCGATGATGCCGGCCGGCACGCCGAGCCGCTCGCTCGCCAGGTTTGCGACGAGCTGGCCCAGCCGGGTGATCTTGAAGGCGGTGCGCTTGACCAGTTCGGCCACCTCGTCCATCGGGGCGTCCTTGGGCAGCTTGGCCAGCGCGGCGCGCACCGCGCCGGGGCCGGATACCCCGACATGGATTTCGCAGTCGGGCTCGCCGGGGCCGTGGAAGGCGCCGGCCATGAAGGGGTTGTCCTCCGGCGCGTTGCAGAACACGACGAGCTTCGCGTCGCCCATGCACATATTGTCTTTGGTGCGCTCGGCCGTCTCGCGGATGACCCGGCCCATCAGGGCGACGGCATCCATGTTGATGCCCGACTTGGTCGAGCCGACGTTGATTGAGGAGCAGACGAGCTCGGTTTCGGCCAGCGCGCGGGGAATGCTCTTGATCAGCCGCTTATCGCCGGCCGAAAAGCCTTTGTGCACGAGCGCACCGAACCCGCCGATAAAGTTGACGCCGACCGCCTTGGCTGCGGCGTCGAGCGCTTTTGCATACTGCACGGGGTCGGCATCCGGCGCCGCGCCGAGCAGCATCGCGATCGGGGTCACGCTGATCCGCTTGTTGACAATCGGGATGCCGTACTCGGCTGCAATCGCATCGACAACCGGCACCAGGTCTTTGGCGCGGGTGACGATCTTGTTGTAAATCTTTTCGCAGGCTTTGCCGCCGTCAGGGTCGATGCAGTCCAGCAGGCTGATGCCCATTGTGACGGTGCGCACATCGAGATGCTCCGAGGTGAGCATCTCGATGGTTTCCATAATGTCGCCGCTGTTGAGAATCTTCATGCCGGGCCCCCTTACACTTTGTGCATCGCGTCAAAGACTTCCTGCCGGGTCAGGGTGACCTGCATGCCCATCTTTTCGGCCAAGGCGTCGAACCGGGCGCGCACGGCGGCCTGGTCGGTGTTGCAGGCCGAAAGGTTGACCAGCATAATCATGCAGAACATATCCTGCATAATGCTCTGGGTCACGTCCTCGATGTTGATGTTCAGCTCGGCGCAGACCGCGCTGACCTGGGCCACAACGCCTACGGTATCTTTCCCGATCACGGTGATGACTGCTTTCATAAGCCCCTCCTGACAAGTTGATGAAGGTGAGTTACAATATACACTGTATTATATCAGATTTCGCCCGGTTTGGCGAGAAGGAATTCTGCGCGGTGCGCCGCGCCCTCAAACCGGCTTGCCGGCGCGCACCAGCAGCATCATCGGGCGGCGCATTTCGTCCCGCATACCGGGAACAGCAAGGGTTTCGGGCGCGGGGAAGGCTTCCTCCACGGCTTCCAGCACAAAGCCGGCGCGCAGCAGCCCGCCGAGGATCTGGGTCAGGGTGTGGTGGTACTTCGGCACTTCCTGGCCAAGAAAGACGGTCTGCCGCAAACCGGGATAGAAATAGTTGTCCACCGGCCAGTAGAGCGGGCGGCCGGCCTCGTCGGTGATCCATTCCTCCCGAACGCCGGCCGTAAAGACCGGGTGCTCGATGTTGAACAGGAACGCCCCGCCCGGCTTGAGGGTCTTTAAGACCTTTTCATAGACGGCGTCAAGGTTTTCGACATAGTGCAGCACAAGATTGCTGACAACGAGATCCCACCGCGCGGCGGGGTAGGCGTAGTCGAGCAGGTCGCAGACCTCGTAGCGGATCACGTCGGCCGGGTTGCGGCGGCCGGCTTCGGCGATCATGCGGGCGCTGCTGTCCAGCCCGAGCACCTCGGCCGCGCCGCGGGCGGCCGCATAGCCGCAGTGCCAGCCGTAGCCGCAGCCGAGGTCGAGCACCGCCTTGCCGGCCGCATCCGGGAAGAGCGGGCCCAGCTGGTGCCACTCGCCGGCTGCCGCCAGCCCGCCCTGGCTGCGCGGCATCTCGGCGTAAGCGGAAAAGAAAGCGGGATTGTCGTAGATGGATGGCATGGCAGACTCCTTATTCCTCATGGATTCGAAAGGTTCTACCCCCAGTATACGCGGCGCGGCAAGGGAGGGCAAGACTATGCGCAAAATTTGCAAAAACGCATGGATTTTGTGCAGTTCGTGCAAGAAACCACCCGGTTGTAAGAAAACGGCCCCGGCTGCCGTCTGGAGGGATAGAAGGCCTTCAAAACCCGCCGGCCGCCGCCGGACAAAGGAGAACCATTTGTGGATGACCAAACATTGATCCGCCTGCTGCGGCAGGACCCCGACGCCGGGCTGCGCGCCGCGATGCAAAGCTATGCGCCGCTTGTCAAGGCGGTGATCGGGCGCATCCTGCCGCGCGACCCGCGCGAAGCCGAGGAAGCCGTCGCTGATGTCTTTGTTGCGCTGTGGCGGCAGGCCCCGGCGCTGGCGCGGGAAAACACCCCGCTGCGCCCCTGGCTCGCCGTGACCGCCCGCAACGCCGGCATCGACCGCTACCGCGCGCTGCGCCGGCAAAACACCCTCTCGCTTGACGACGGACTTGCCGATGCGATCGCTGACCTGGCCGAATTTGACCGGATGTCCGCCGGCCCGCAGGATCTTGTCGGCGCGCTTGTCGCCGCGATGGAACCGCCCGACCGCGATATTTTTCTGCGCAAATATTACCTGCTTGAATCCAGCCGGCAGATCGCCGCAGCGCTCGGCATGAGCGAGAGTGCCGTCAACACCCGGCTGAGCCGCGGGCGCGACCGGCTGCGCCGCGCCCTGCTTGCGAAAGGAGTGCACCCCCATGCGTAAAGAACCTGTTTCCCAACACTGTGACCCCGACCTGCTCGCCGCGCTCGATACCCTCGACCTGCCCGCAGCCGCGCTCTCGGAAGGGGAGTTTGACCGCATCTATCAATCCGCCCGCGCCCGGCTGCCCCGCGTGCAGAAGGAGGCCGCGCCCAAGCGCTGCGCCAAGGCATCCCGGCGGTGGATTGCACGGGTCGGCGGCTGCGCGGCGGCCTGTGTCATCGCGCTCAGCGGGCTGAACCTCGCCGCGCCGGCCCTGGCCGAAGGGCTGCCGCTCATTGGGGGCGCGTTCGCCTGGGCCAACCGGGTCATGAATATCCAGCTGCGCAGTGAGCAGCTCGACGACTACGCCGCCCCGGTTGATGCGACGGCCGAGACGAGCGCCGAAGCGGTCGATACGATGACCCTCTCCCAGGCGTACTTTGACGGCGACTGGCTGCGGCTCAGCGTCGTGCTGGAGGATCAGGATGGCAGCCTTGCCGCCTTTGATGAGATCGCCCCGATCCACCCCGAACAGCGCGCCGACCCCGCGGCCTGGCCCGACGACCGCGAGGGCTACGGCGACCTTGTGCTGGCCGATGGCCGCCTGCTTGGCAACGAGGGCTACCCGGCCTTTGCGAAGCAAGACGAAAACACCTGGGTGCTTGTGCTCAACTATCCGGTCTTTCTGGAAAGCAACCCCGCCGCGCTGGCCGGCCAGGAGCTGACCCTTGTGCTGCGCGATCTCGTCGCCTACAACAAGGCGAACCTCGTCCATGATGTGGACGAGTACGGCCGCAGCGCGAGCCAGTGGGAGATGGAAAACGAAACCGATCTGCCCGGCGTCTACACCATGACCTTCACGGTGCCGGCCGCCGGAGAAGCCGGCGTGCGCACCGCATCGGGGGCCGACGAGGCGAGCGGCGTCACGGTCGAAGAACTGCGCGCAACCCCGGCCGCGACCCGCCTGATCGTCACCGCGCCGAACACCCCGCCCGAAGGCGAAGGGGAAAGCACCCTTTCAAACTTCTACGACTTCGCGCTGACCCTGCCCGACGGCACGCCGCTCAAGCTTGAGCGCGGCGAGGGCGAACCGGTTGATGAAGCGTGCACGGCCTACCGCTATACCTACTACTTTGACGCTGCGCCCGAAACCGCGCCTTCGGTCACGCTGACAGTGCTGTGTGATGGCGCGGAGGCTGCGGTGATCGAACTGCCGCTGGGCTGAACCGCCGCAGTGTGCCCTTGCGCGGGGGCGGAGGAAAGGTGTATACTATTACAAAAAGCTGTATAAAGTTGCACATGATCCGAAGGAGGAAGCCATGACCATCCGCAGAGCCACCGAAAAGGATATGCCCCGCATCCATGAACTGCTGAGCCAGGTGGAGGAAGTACACCACAAAATCCGCCCCGACCTTTTCAAGGCCGGCGGCCGCAAATATACCGATGAGGAGCTTGCCTGCATCATTGCCGACGACAACCGCCCGATCCTGGCCGCTGTGGATGAAAACGACGCGTTGCTCGGCTATGCATTCTGCAAATTCCAGCAGTATCAGGGCAACAATATCATGACCGATATCAAGACCCTGTATATTGACGATCTCTGCGTGGATGAAACCCTGCGCGGGCAGCACATCGGCCGCGCGCTTTACGATGCCGCCGTCGCCTACGCCAAAGCCCACGGCTGCTACAACCTGACCCTCAACGTCTGGGCCGGCAATGAAACCGCCCGGCGGTTCTACGAATCCTGCGGTTTGAAGCCGCTGAAGTATGGGATGGAAGTTGTTTTGGATAAGAGCTGAGAGTTTAGTTATGGTGTTCCGCGCGCCTGCGGCGCGCTCGAAAAATGGAGCCCTTCCCTTTTCAAAAATGCGCCGTCAGGCGCACCGCATCTAAACGCTCAACTCTTAACGCTCAAACAAAAACCGCCCCCGCCGGCAAAGCCTGCTGCAAGGCTGCCGGCGGGGGCGGTTTTTTGTTTGAACGGCTCAATACTTGGCCGGGTTGGCGCTGAGGTATTTCTTAACCATCAACGCCACTTTGAAGACGATGGCATCGTCAAACTTGCGCAGGTCAAGGCCGGTCAATTTCTTGATCTTTTCAAGCCGGTAGACCAGCGTGTTGCGGTGGACAAACAAACCGCGGCTTGTTTCCGATACATTGAGGTTGTTTTCAAAGAAGCGCTGGATGGTGAACAGCGTTTCTGAATCCAGGCTGTCGATGCTGTCCTGCTTGAAGACCTCGTGCAGGAAAGCTTCACACAGGGTTGTCGGCAGCTGGTAAATCAGCCTTGCAATGCCGAGGTGGTCGTAGGAGATGACCTGCTTTTCGTTGTCAAATACCTTGCCAACCTCCATCGCGATCTGGGCTTCCTTGAAACTGGCCGCCAGGTCCTTGATGTTTGCAATCGGGGTGCCGATGCCGACCACCGCTTTGATATAATGCTCGCCCTGCAGGTTATCCACAATCGAAGCGGCAAGCTTTTCCATATCGCGGATGTTGTTGTCCGGCTTGATTTCTTTGACCAGCACGGTATCGGTCTCTGAAATATTAAAGACAAAGTCCTTCTGCTTATCGGGGAAAAGGCTGCTCACAACGTCGTAAGCCGAAATGTCGTTGCCGCTTGTCACCCGGATCAGCAGCACAACCCGCTGCACATCGGATACAAAGTGCAGCTCCCGCGCCTTGGCATAGATATCACCGGGCAGGATGTTATCCAGCACAACGTTTTTGATGAAATTGGTCTTGTCGAACTTTTCGTCGTGGTATTGCTTGATGCTCTGCAGGCTGATTGAAAGCAGGGCTGCAAACTGTTCGGCGGTGGTATCGATCCCCTCAACGAAGACGGCGTAATCGTTGTGTTTGGCGTTGGAAAACTGGTGGTAGGCAAAACCATCCTGCACAAAGGCATCCCCGGCAGTCAGGCGATTGGCGGCAAAGCCTTCACGCATTTCACCAATCTGCCCCAGCTCGGAGCAGGCGATCACAGTGCCGGTCTCATCCACGACGCCCACCACGCGGTCGATCGCATTCTTCATTTGGTAGACCACGTTCTGGAATACCCTGTTTGCCATACTCTAGCCTCTCCTTACCTTTGTGCTGAATGACCAAAGCGGGTGAAGTCCCTTCCCGCGCCACTCTGCCGTGATTTTGCCCCAATTCCACCGGGCTGTCATGTCTATTTTACACAATCAAGTTGGCTTTTGCAACAGTTTTGCTGTAGAAAATAAGATTTTTCTTGTGTAATTTTGTTTTCTTAGCGAAAAGCTACACTTTATTCGAAAAATTGACGGTGAAAATTTCCGTCAATTTGCCGATATCTCAGGCCTTGGGGTCGTCCTTGCGCTGCTCCAGCGTGCCGGTGCCGCCTTCCACCACGCCGCGGCGTGCAAACACATAGGTGATGCTGTGGAAAAAGATCTTGCAATCCTTGGCAAAGGTGATGTCGGCCGCGTATTCCCCGTCATACCGGGCCTTGACATCAATCGGCAGCTCGTCACGGCCGTTGATCTGCGCCAGGCCGGTCAGCCCGGGGCGCACGTCGTTGGCGTGCACGGCGTCCCGCGCTTCGATCAGGTCGTACTGGTTGTACAGAGCAGGCCGGGGGCCGATGATGCTCATCTGCCCGGCAATGATGTTGTAAATCTGGGGCAGCTCGTCAAGGCTGGTGCGGCGCAGGAACGCCCCGCTTTTGGTGATGTAGGCGTTTGGGTTTTTCAGCAGGTGGGTCGGCACATCGTGGGGGGTATCGCCGCGCATCGTGCGGAATTTCAGGATGTTGAAATGGGTTTTGTGCAGCCCCACCCGCCGCTGTTTGAAAAATACCGGCCCGGGTGAATCCAGCTTAATCCAGACAGCCAGTACCGCCATCGGGATGGCCAGCACCACGGCTGCCGCCAGCGACAAAATCAGGTCCAGCGCGCGTTTGCCATATTTTTCATACATGGTTCATCCCTCCTGGCTGTCGGCCTCCGCTTTGGCAACAGCCTGGGCGACGGCGTTCTTATCAAGGATTTGGGTATTGCCCCGCGCCGCGCTGACCGTGTGGTCTTCGTTGACCTTGCGGTTGGGGTGGTATTGCCCCACAATCTGCATCAGGGCGCCAACCACCGATTCATCGTTGTTTTCGGCGCATTGCTGCAGGTGCTGCAGTTCGGTATAAAAACGGGCCAGGTCAATCTGCATCGGCGGGGCGATGAAGATCTTGTTGTGGGCGGTGCGGATCATCTTGTCCTGCTCGGAATCAAGCATAAGCTCTTCGTACAGTTTTTCACCCGGGCGCAGGCCGGTGATCTCAATCGGGATATCAACCCCCGGCTCATAGCCGTAAAACCGGATCAGCCGGGTGGCCAGGTCCATAATCCGCACCGGTTCGCCCATATCCAGCACATAGATGCTGCCGCTTTTGGCAAGGCCGCCGGCCTGCAGCACGAGCTGGGCAGCCTCCGGGATTGTCATGAAGTACCGCACAATATCGGGGTGGGTGATGGTTACCGGGCCGCCGCGTTTGATCTGTTCCTCAAACAGAGGGATCACGCTGCCGTGGCTGCCCAGCACATTGCCAAACCGCACCGCCATGCACCGCATGCTTGTGTGGGAGGCGTAGGTCTGGATCAGCATTTCGCAGATGCGCTTGGTGCAGCCCATGACGTTGGTGGGGTTGACAGCCTTGTCGGTTGAAAGCTGGACAAAACGCTCAACATCGTGCTCGGCCGCCGAGGTCAGCAGATTTTTGGTGCCAAAGACGTTGTTTTTGACCGCTTCGGCCGGGCTGAGCTCCATCAGCGGCACATGCTTGTGCGCCGCGGCATGGAAAACAACCGAAGGATGGTAGGTTTCAAACACTTCATCCAGCCGGTGTTTGTCGCGGATAGAGCCGATCAGGGTCACGATCGGCGCATCGGCGCCATACTTGCTGTGCAGCTCCATCTCAAGCTCATAGGCGCAGTTTTCATAAATATCAAAGATCAGGAGCTGCCGCGGAGAATACCGCATGATCTGGCGGCACAGCTCGCTGCCGATTGAACCGCCGCCGCCGGTGACCAGCACAATTTTATCATGCAGGTATTCGGCAATCTGGGCGTTGTTGAGCTGGATCTCATCGCGGGAAAGAAAGTCCGCTGTGTTCAGCTCGCGCAGGCCGGCCACCACAGGTTTGCCGCTCTCGTCCACAGCCTGCGGGTCGTTGAGCATACGCACCCGGCAGTGGGTCGAGTTGCAAAGGTTGATGACCTCCCGCAGCCGGTCGCCTTTCAGGGTGGTGATGGCGATGACAATCTCCATGATATGGTATTTGCGCACAAGCTCGGGTATGTCCGAGATTGTGCCGCGCACAGGCACGCCCTGCACCCGCAGGTTCTTTTTGGTCAGGTCATCGTCCACAATCGCGACCGGGTTGCCGAAAGATGCGTTTTTTGATTTGCAGAGGTTGACAGCCCAGGCGCCGGCGTTGCCCGCGCCGACGATCAGCAGCGGGGCGGCGTTGCGCCGGCCGCGGTCCTGGTCATGGGTTTGCCAGCTGGCTTTGACAGCGCGCACCAGCCGCCACAAAAAACGGATGCCGGCCACGGCCGCCGTGTTCAGCAGCCCGGCGATGATCAGCACCGAACCGCTGATGCCGCGGCTGCCGCGCACAAGCATATCAAACAGCATAATAAAGCCGGTGGCAAGCCCTGAAAGGCAGAGCAGCCGGGCCAAATCCCGCATGCCGGCGTATTCCCACATGATCTCATACAGCCCGCCGAACCAGTACACAACCATATAGATCGGCAGGATATAAATCAGCATCGGGGTCATGGCCGTGATGACGGCCTCCCGGCTTGGGGTGTCGATGATGTTCTGGGCGGCCAGGGTGGCGGCATCGTCATACCGCAGCACAATCGACAGGTAAAAGCACAGCACAATCAGCGCGCAGTCCAGCAGCATCAGCAAAATGCGGCGGGGCAGGCCTTTGATGAGTTGTTCGTTGGATGGTTTCATGCAGCTTCCTTCCCGGCCGGCAGGCGGCGCGGTGTTCTGGATCATAGGGCGCGGCGCGCCCCCGTACGTCTTATTATAACACGACTTTGCCCCGTTTGTCCCCCTGCAGGGCGGCCAAACGGAGCAAATGGTGCACAAATTACTCAGGGCTGTTTTGGATGTTTTAACAAGAATACCGTTATTCCACCGTTACGCTCTTGGCCAGGTTGCGCGGTTTGTCTACATCCAGGCCCTTGGCGCAGCTGACATAATAGGCCAGCAGTTGCAGCGGAATGACCGAAAGGCTTGTCGCAAAGTGGGGATCGGTTTTCGGCACATAGACGGTGAAGCCGGCCGTGTCCTCAATGCTGTAGTTTCCGTAACTCGTCAGCCCCATCAGGAAGGCGCCGCGGCTTTTGGCTTCCACCAGGTTGGAAACGGTCTTTTCAAACAGATCAGGCTGGGTCAGGATGCCGACAACCAGCGTGCCCTTCTCCACAAGCGAGATGGGCCCGTGCTTCATCTCACCGGCGGCGAACGCTTCGGAATGGATGTAGCTGATTTCTTTGAACTTGAGGCTGCCCTCCAGCGCGACGGCATAATCCAGCCCGCGGCCGATGAAGAACGCATCATGCGCGTTGGCATATTTGCTTGCAAACCACTGGATGCGCTCTTTGTCCTGCAGGGTTTTCTCAATCTTTTCAGGCAGGGCCTGCAGTTCGGTTACAAGTGCGGCGCAGCGGTCTTCGTCCAGTGTGCCGCGCACCTGGCCGAAGGCGATGGCCAGCAGGTAGCAGGCGGCCAGTTGGGTGCTGTAGGCTTTGGTGGTGGCCACGGCAATCTCCGGCCCGGCCCAAGTGTAGAGCGTGGCGTCGGCCTCCCGCGCGATGGAAGAGCCCACGACATTGACGATGCCGACTGTGCGCACGCCGCGCTCTCTGCACAGGCGCAGCGCAGCCAGCGTGTCGGCGGTTTCGCCGCTCTGGCTGATGATGATGGCGAGGGAATCGGGCTCCAGCACCGGGTCGCGGTAGCGGAATTCGCTTGCAACATCCACTTCCACCGGCAGCCGGGCCAGGCTTTCAAACACATACCGCGCAGCCACTCCGACATGGTAGGCGGAGCCGCAGCCGATGATGTAGAGCCGCCGTACCTGGCGCAGCGCTTCCTCATCCAGGGCAAGTTCACTCAGGTCCACCTGGCCGTCCTTGATGCGCGGGCTGATCGTGTCGCGCACAGCGGCGGGCTGCTCGTGGATTTCCTTCATCATGAAATGCTCGTACCCGCCTTTTTCGGCGGCTTCGGCATCCCACTCAATTGTCGAAGCCGCTTTTTGCACCGGCTCGCGGTCGATGTTGTAAAATTCGATCGAATCGGCGGTCAGCCGCGCAATCTCGAGGTTGTCGATATAATAGACGGTGCGGGTATATTTGAGCAGCGCCGGCACATCGGAGGCAATCAGGTTGCCGTTTTCGGCCTGCCCCACAATCAGCGGGCTGTCTTTGCGCACGGCGTATACAACGCCGGGCTGGTCGGCAAACAGTACGCCCAGCGCGTAGGAGCCGCGCACATGCAGCATCATCCGGGTGATGGCGCCAAGCGGGTCGCCGGCGGCCTCGCCGGTATAATAGTAGTCGATGAGCTGGGCCACAACTTCGGTATCGGTCTGGGAGACAAAGTCGAACCCGCGGCCGATCAGCCGGTCTTTCAGTTCCTGAAAGTTTTCAATGATGCCGTTGTGTACCACCGCGATCCGCTCGTCCTTGCTGTAATGCGGATGGGCATTGACGACGCTCGGCTCGCCGTGGGTGGCCCAGCGCGTGTGGCCGATGCCGCAGCAGCCGGCAACGGCATGGCCGCCATCGGTCATATCGCTGAGCACCCGCAGCCGTCCTTTCGCCTTGACAATCTCAATTTTGCCGGCGGCGTTCTGCACCGCAATGCCGGCCGAATCATAGCCGCGATATTCAAGTTTGGCCAGACCGTCCAACAAAATCGGGGCGGCCTGATCCCGGCCGGTAAAACCAACAATTCCACACATCGGTAGTTCCCTCCAGTTTGTGTCATGAGATTGGGGCGAATCTTCGCCGAAAGCGCGATCCATCGGATCTGAGCTTGCAACGCGAAACTCGAAACTCTTTATCCTTCACGGATTCTTCCAGTATATGCGATTTTGTGCAAAATGTCTACCTTTTCAGGGGGCCAAACCGCAAACCTGACCAAAAAAGTAACCGGCCGTCAAGGGCAACGGCCGGCTGCGCACGTATTCTCCCTTTCCAGTATCTTACACCATGAAGACTTTTTAAATGAAGAAAGACGTACTTACTTAAGTTTATCAAGAAATTCGGCTGCCTGCAAGGAAAACGCGGCGTTTTCTGCTTTTGCAAAGAAAATACCGCGCGTTTTTTGCGTTTCCCTTGTTTTGAGGGGAGAACACAAAAGAATGTTAGTCTGCTCCGCCTGCGTCTTGAGCCAGCCGGGCACATACGACATACCGCCCGTTGGCGCTGGAATACTCACAGGTGGAAAGCGTCAGCAGCTGGTCGCCATAAGAAGGGGTGATGCCGCTGTCCACATCGCTGCGGCGTTTGGTCTCGGCCACAAACTCGTTGAACGTCGCTTCATCCATATCGAGGAAGGTGTTGTACGGGAAGCTGGTATCCTGCACCACGTCAATCGCAAAGGCGGCGTATACTTCATAATCGCCGCCGCCGTACAGCGTGTCCAGCCGGATGGTCGGGTGTTCTTCATACATGGAAGCTTCCTTGTAATCGGTCAGGCAGCCGAAGATGGTGCCGGTTTTCATGTTGTGGCCGTAGATCACAAGGTTGTTGCTCTGCGCGTCCGCAGTCAGCGTGCAGTCTTCGTCCAGGTAAGGCGTGCCATAGTTGCTGTATTCCTGGCTGAAATCATGCCGCAGGTAAAAATCCGGGCGGTCCGGGCTGTACATGACCGGGAAGCTCAGATTGGTGCCCTCGATTTTGATCCAGCCCACAAAGTCAGGGTTGCGTGCAACCAGCGGTGCAAACCGGGTGGCGTTGTCCACCGTTGTCTCCACCGAAACAGTCTCGGTGCTTGGTTCGGCAATCAGCGATTCCAGCTGCGTGAATTCGGATTCAGTCTGTTTGTCCTGCCACAGCCGGCTCAGCAGCGCGCCGGCGCTGGCCACAAACACCAGCGCAAAAAAGGCGAGCGCCACCGTGTACCCCACACCGCTGCGTTTGGGTTTGGGGGTGCGGGCCGCCCGAACGGGGGCGGGGTCCAGGTCCTGGTCGTACAAAACCGGTTTCCCGGTTTGCACAAGCGGTGCGGGATCGTTGCGTTTGATTTTTGGCATGGGCACAAGCCTCCTGCAAAAGCGGTGAAACGCCGGGGATGAGTTCCTAAGCGAGCCTATTATACTACGTTGTGCCGTCTTTGGCAAGAAAAAACAGCGCGTCTGACCCTTGGCAGAGGGGGAAGGGGTATGGTATACTGGTGGTAAAGATTTGGCAAAGATTCTATTTCGAAAGGTAGGGACCTCATGCTCGTTTCTCTTCTGCTGCTTCTGGCGGTCGTCATGTTCACCTGCACCGCGTTTCACCGCCTGTCCAACCGGCTGAGGGTGCCGGCGCTGCTGGCGTTTTTGTTTTTGGGGATGCTCTTCGGCTCAGACGGCCTGTTCAAAATCCCGTTTGAAGATTACGCCTTTGCCGACCAGGTCAGCACCGTGGCGCTGCTGTTCATCATGTTTTACGGCGGCTTCGGCACCAACTGGCGCGCAGCGCGCCCGGCCGCTGCCCCGGCCATCCTGCTTTCCAGCCTGGGAACCGTGCTCACGGCGGCGCTGACAGGCCTGTTCTGCCATTTTGTGGTGGGTATGCCGCTGCTGGAAGGCCTGCTCTGCGGCGCGGTGCTCGGCTCTACCGATGCGGCTTCGGTTTTCGCCATCCTGCGTGCGCGCAAACTTGCACTGAAAGAAAACACGGACTCCCTGCTGGAGGTGGAAAGCGGTTCGAATGACCCGTTCGCCTATATGCTCACGGCGGTTCTGCTCACGGCAATGGAAAGCGGCATCACACCCGGGGCGGTGGCGCGGCTGCTTGGCGCACAGCTTGTGTTTGGGCTGGCATTTGGGTTCGGCGTCGGCTGGGCGGCGTTGTGGCTGCTGCGCCGCCTGCGGCTGGATGGCTCAGGCTTTGAAACGATTTTTGTGGTGGCGACTGCGCTGTTCAGCTATGCGGCGCCGGCCATGCTCGGCGGAAACGGTTTTTTGAGCGTATACATCACCGGCATCCTGCTGGGCAACGGCCGGCTGCGCAGCACCGCAACCCTTGTCTCTTTCTTTGATGGGGTTACCGGCATTATGCAGATGGTGCTGTTTTTCCTGCTTGGCCTGCTGGCCTTTCCCAGCCAGATGCCCGCTGTGGTGCTGCCGGCGGTCGGCATTATGCTGTTCCTGACCTTTGCGGCGCGGCCGGCGGCGGTCTTTCTGCTGCTGGCGCCGTTCCGCGGCAGCCGGCGGCAAAAGCTGCTGGTTTCCTTTGCGGGGCTGCGGGGGGCGGCTTCGATCGTTTTCGCGGTTATGACGGTTATCAGCCCGGTTTCTACCGACCATGACCTGTTTCATATTGTCTTTTTGATTGTTCTGTTTTCCATCTCGCTGCAGGGGTCGCTGCTGCCGTTGGCCGCGCGCCGGCTGGGCATGATTGACGAAGGGGGAAATGTCCTCAAAACCTTTACTGACTATGTGGATGAAACGCCGGTACAGTTCATTCAGTTTACGGTGCCGGACGGCCATGCCTGGTGCGGCCGGGCCGTGCGGGATTTGATCCTGCCGCCCGGCAGCCTGCTGATCAGCCTGCAACGCGGGCAGGAGCAGATTGTGCCGAACGGCGATACACAGCTGGCCGCCGGGGACAGGCTGATCCTTGCGGCGCTTGAGAGGGAAACCCTGCCCGGCGTGACCTTGACCGAAAAAGAGGTCACGGCGCAAGACCTTGCCGCCGGCGCCCGCCTGGCCGATCTGCCGCGCCGCGCCGATGCCCTGATCGTGCTGGTGGAGCGCGGCGACAGCTATCTGCTGCCAAACGGCGATACCATTTTGCAGGCAGGGGACAGGTTGGTGATCAACAATACCGAGGGGTAAACAAAAACCAGAAGCCGCGACAATACGGCTTCTGGCAGACTGTTGCCCCTTTTGCGGTATCAAAAAAGCGGTCATGGCGCGCCGGCTTCGGCCGGATACATCCGGACAACCGGCCAGCCAAGGCTTGATGCGGCCTCGGCGTCATGGGTGACAAGGATCGCATCCCGTCCGGCAGTCAGACGACGGATCGCGGCCGATGCCTGGCTGACGAGGGCGGCATCCATGCCGGTGAAGGGTTCGTCAAACAGCAGGGCCGGCGCGCCGGGGCACAGCAGCGCCCGCAGCAGCGCCGCGCGCCGCGCCTGCCCGCCCGAAAGCTTTGCGCAGGGCAGCGCAAGTTCCTTATCGGTAAAGCCGAGCGCACGCAGCTCGGCTTCGGCTGCCGCTGCGCTGCCGCCGGGCAGCGTTATGTTGGCCGCCGCCGTCAGCTGCGGGCACAGGCGGTTTTCCTGAAAGACCGCCGCCACCCGCACGGGGGCCTGCACCGCGCCTTCATCGGCGGTTTCCAGCCCCATCAGGATGCGAAGCAGCGTTGTTTTGCCGCATCCGGAAGGCCCCATCAACACAAGCGGGCCGTTGACGGTCAGGCTGAAATCCTGCAAAACGGTCTTGGGACCGAATTTCTTGGTCAGGTGGTTGACCGCAAAGCTCATGCCGCTACCTCCCCGCAGAGTTTTTTCTTGGCTGCCCGCAGCCCGCGTGCCGACAGCGCCGACAGCGCGGCCGACAGCAGCACGATGACGAGCGTCCAGGCAAAGACATCGGGGGTGGACAGCGTGATCTTGGCGCGGTAGAGCGCATCCCCGACGCTGTGGTCGGGCAGGCCGATGACCTCGGCCGAAACGCCGCTTTTCCAGCACATGCCCATCGCGGCGATGCAGCTTTCGCTGAAGGAGGGAAAGACCCCCGGCAGCCAGATGTACCGCAGACGTTTGGAAAGCGGCAGCTTGTAGACCGCCGCCATCTCGAGCAGCTGGGGGTCGGTATCGGCCATACCGCCCGCAACCCCGGCATAGATCACCGGCAGCACATGGGTAAAGCTGACCACGACCGAAAGATTTTCACTGCGCACCCAGAGCAGCGCCAGAATCACAAAGCTCGCAACCGGCATCGCGCGGATCAGCTGCAGCGGCGGGCCGATCAGAACCCGCACCCACTGCCACCGCCCGCCGGCCGCGCCCAGCAGCAAACCGACCGCCACCGCCAAAAGGAACCCGGTCAGAATCCGCAGTGAACTGAATACAATGCGGCGCCAGAATTCGGTTGTCGGCAGCTGGGCGGCCAGCGCTTGTACCGTCTGCGAGGGTGTGGCCAAAAACAACCCGCCGTGGCCCAGCGCCATGGCCAGCAACTGCCAGGCGGCCACCCAGAACAGGATGGCCGCCGCAGTCTGCCAGCGCTTCGGTTTAGCCCGCGACGCCATAGTAGAAGGCGTCGTCCGGCATGGCGCCGCCCACACTGGCCGGGTCGGCGTCGTACAGAACCTGGAAGTAGGTGGCAAGGTCGGTTTTCATCTCCGAACCTGTTTCAAAGACGATGTTGCATTCGGGCAGCGCCTTCTGGGCCAGCGCGGCCTTGGCCACAATGCCGTATTCCTCGCACAGCGCGGCCGTGCCCTCCAGATCCGAATTGGCCAGTTCCGTGCTGGTCTCATATGCGGTCAGGAAGGCGCTGAAGGCTTCGGGGTTCGCCTCAATCGCGTCGGTGCGGGCCACCAGCACGCCGGTCACAAGCTTGGAACCGGCCACGGCCTCCCACTCGGTGTTCATATCGAGGGCCACCCGCAGCCCCTCCACCTGGGAGAGCGCGCTTGTCACGAACGGCTGGGGCAGCATTGCGATCGTGCCCGCGCCGGCCTGCAGCTGGGCCAGCGCCTCGGTGGCCTCGCTGAAATATTCGATCGTCACGTCGGTATCGGGGTCAAGGCCGTTCTCGCTCAGCACATACCGCAGCACATACTCCGGCGTTGTGCCCTTGCCGGTGGTCAGGATGGTCTGCCCGGCCAGGTCGGCCACGCTCTGCACGCTGTCGCCCTGTTCCAGCACATACAGCACGCCGAGGGTGTTGATCGCGGCCACCTGCACCGCGCCGTTCGTTTTCTGGTAGAGGGTGGCGGCCAGGTTCGCCGGCACCGCGGCGGCGTCCAGTTCGCCCTGCACAAGCATCGGTACAATCTCGTCGGCCGCGCCGTGCATCGAAAATTCGAGGTCAAACCCGTAGTCGGCTTCGTCGCTGGCAACGTCGTCCACCAGGTTGATCAAGCCCATTGTGGTGGGGCCTTTCAGGCCGGCCACCCGCAGCGCGGCGGTTTCGGCCGCTTCGGGGGAAGCCGGGGCTTCGGTCGGGGCCTCGGTGGCGGCGGGGGCAGCCGGGGTTTCGGTGGCTTCGGGCGCTGCGCTGCTCGCCGCACCGCAGCCGGCCAGCGATGCGGTCATGGCCAGCGCAAGCAGCCCGGCCAAAAGACGGTTGGATTTCATGGTACTCCTCCTTGCGACAGCGCAGAGAAAACGGCTGCCGCTGTAAAAGGGCGGCAGGCCGCTGCGCTTTGATTTGCTTTTGCGGGCTTACTATACTATAATAAAAGGCAGAAGTCGATTGCCGGTGCAACAATTTTGCCCCGGCAACAAAACGCACGCTGTACAAAGGAGCCCGGTATGGATCTCTCACCCTATTACCCGCTGCTGCGGGAAACCTCGCTGCTGCGCCATATGCGTGATGACGAGCTTGACCATCTGCTCCACTGTTTTAATCCCCGCGTGCGCCGTTACCAGAAAGGCGAACTGCTGCTGCTGGCCGGCTACGAGACGCGGGAGGTCGGCATTCTGCTGGAAGGGCAGATCATCGCGCTCAAAAACACGCCGGACGGCGGCAGCGTGGCGATCACCCAGATGGAAGCCGGCGGCCTGTTTGGGGATGTGCTTTCGGGCTCAAGCGAAAAAAGCCCGGTCAGCGTGATGGCGCAGACCGCCTGTCTGGCCCTCTACCTGCCATATGAAAAGATCATCCACCCCTGCGCCCAGCTGCACGAAACCCATCTGCAGCTGCTGCAAAACCTTGTACTGACCATCTCGAACAAATACTTCGCGCTCGACCGCCGCATTGAACTGCTGATCTGCAAAAGCCTGCGCACCCGGATCAGCCTGTGGCTGCTGGAACAGGCCGAGGCCGCCGGCAGCGATACCTTCGCCGTGCCGCTGACCCGCGCCGGCCTGGCGGAGTATCTCAACTGTGACCGCAGCGCCCTGAGCCGGGAACTCGGCCGGATGCAGCGCGAAGGGCTGGTCGAAACCTTCCGCGGCAGCTTCAAAATTCTGGATAAACCACGTCTGCGAACCCAGTGCCAGATGTGAGCGCCTGATACATCCTACGATGAGGTGAACCCATGAACAACCGTGAAACCCCTGTTTTGTATATTGTCATCCCCTGTTACAACGAAGAAGCCGTGCTGCCGATCACGGCGCCGATGTTTTTGCAAAAAATTACAGATCTGGCCGCCGCCGGAAAAATCAGCCCCGAAAGCCGGGTGCTCTTTGTCAACGATGGTTCGAAGGATAAAACATGGCAGATCATCACCGAGCTGGCAAACAGCGACCCGCACTACATCGGCATCAGCCAGAGCCGCAACCGCGGCCACCAGAACGCCGTGCTGGCCGGTTTGATGGAAGCCAAAGACCGCTGCGATATCACAATCTCGATCGACTGCGACGGCCAGGACGACATCAACGCGATGGACGCAATGGTGGACGCCTACCGCGACGGCTGCGAGATTGTTTACGGCGTGCGTTCCAAGCGTGATACCGATACCTTTTTCAAGCGCTTCACGGCCGAAGGGTTTTACAAACTTCTCAACGCGATGGGGGCCGAGGTCGTCTACAACCATGCCGACTACCGCCTGATGAGCGCCCGCGCTTTGCAGGAGTTTGCCAAGTTTAAGGAGGTCAACCTCTACCTGCGCGGCATGGTGCCGCTTGTCGGCTTCAAGAGCACGGTCGTTACCTACGTGCGGCACGAACGGATCGCCGGCGAAAGCCACTACCCGCTTTCCAAAATGCTCGGCCTTGCGTTTGACGGCATCACAAGCCTTTCGGTCAAGCCGATCCGCTTTATCACAGGTTTTGGCGTGCTGGTGGCCGGGGTATCCTTCCTTGGGGTGGTCTGGGCCATCATTGAAGCGCTGCTCGGCGCGACGGTGTCGGGCTGGGCGTCCACCACCTGCATCATCTGCTTTGTCTCGGGCGTGCAGCTGATCTGCCTTGGCGTGATCGGGGAGTATATCGGCAAGATTTACATGGAAACCAAGCGCCGCCCGCGCTACATCATCAGCGACCGCACCTGGGAAAAAGTGGAAAAAGCAGGACAGGGGGATACGCTATGAGCCGTCAGGTCTGGAAGGGCTCGACCCTGTTAAACCCCGAACCGCCGGTGCTTGTCAGCTGCGGCCCGGCCGACCGGCCCAACCTCATCACGGTGGGCTGGTGCGGTACCATCTGTACCCAGCCGCCGATGCTCTCGATCAGCGTCCGGCCCGAGCGGTACAGCCACGGCCTTATTCAAGAGAGCGGCGTCTTTGTCGTCAACCTGCCGACCGAATCGCTCGTGCGGGCCGTTGACTGGTGCGGGGTCAAAAGCGGACGGAATGTGGACAAGTTCGCCGCAATGGGCCTGCACGCCGCCCCGGCCGCCAAGGTGGAGACGGTCCTTTTGGAGGAAAGCCCCCTGAACCTTGAATGCAAGGTTACGCAGGTGATCCCGCTCGGCAGCCATGATTTGTTCCTGGCCGAGGTTGTCGCCTGCGATGTGGACGAGAGATTGCTTGACCCGAACGGCAGGCTCTGCCTCGAGCGCGCCGGCCTTATTGTCTACTCACACGGGGCGTATCTTGCGCTCGGCAGGCAGCTTGGCACCTTTGGCTACAGCGTGCGCAAAAAGCCGCGCCGCGCCACCCGCAAAGGAGGATCACGATGAACAAAACCGACAGCTTTCTGCATCGGCTGCACCTGCGTGCGCGGGAACGGCAGATTGTGCGGCTGCTGCGCAACCAGGTGGCCGCGGCGTCCAGCATATTGGAAGTGGTGCTTGCCATCCTTGTGCTGATCGGGCTTTTAATCAGCACGGTGCCGATCGCGCAGGAGATGTTCAACCTTGTCTCCACCCGGAGCACCGAGGCATTCCAGACTTTTTTGGGCCACGCCTTCAACCTTGTCATCGGCATTGAGTTTATCAAGATGCTGGCCAAGCACAGCCCGGGCAGCGCGCTGGAGGTGCTGCTCTACGCGATTGCGCGGCAGATGATCCTCGGGCACGAATCGGCGCTCGAAAGCTTCATCAGCGTTGCTTCCATCGGGCTGATCTTCCTGATCCGGCGGTTTGTCTTTGTGCCGTCCTTCGGCTCCACCATGCCGGATGGCCAGCCCGCCCCTGATACCGAACCCAACCCCCATGAAGGGGACGAAACCTTTGCCTGAAGGCTTTGCCTGGTTACAGAACCATATTTGCCTGCGCGCTGCGCCCTGCCCGGGGTGCAGCGCGCTTTTTGCTGTGCAGAGGGCACGGGCATGCAGCAAAGATCAACAAAAGATCAACGCCTTTGTTTATCTGGCGTTTACCTTGGGCGTGTAGAACGTTCTCAATGTCACGGATGGTGAACTTTCGCCGAGCGCAGAGACGAGCATTACGAATTATCTCAACGCGATCAAAGCAAATCCTGATTATGCTGAACTTTGGGACGCATATGAGGGCGACAACCAGGATGGCGTTGAAGCAACAATCGATCTGCTCGGCAGTATGGCCCTCTCTGTGCGAACGGGGAAAATTTACTTCTCTGTTGTTCCCGATATTCTCAACAAAACGATTACATATGTGTTGGCTGCAACAACAGACGAATTCCAGGTCGCCGCTAATGTTAACGCAACCTTTAGTATGGAGATTCACATCGAAATCAAGTTGGATGATGATAGCAATGTAGAAGGTATCATTGGAGGTTTCTCCGCTGAGACGGCCACAGATGTTGCCCTTGGGCTTCTTGTTGCTGGCGCGCTAATCGGCTTGTTTGTTATGCCTCAAACGAATCTCCTTGCGATTTTGTCTTCGTTGATTGCCCTCTTCACGAGCTCGTTGCCGGTTGTGGCGATTGCCTAAAGATCTCCGGAAAATGGACACGTTCCGGCTGCGGCTTATGCGTTAATGTGTAATTCTTTGTTCAAGTGAAGAATCGGGGCTGTTGCGCTGTATTTTCGCAACAGCCCCGATTCTTGCTTGCGCACCTGCACAGCTGTAAGCCGCTAATGGACAAGCCAATCGGATCGAATCACGCAGGTCGCTGCCGGTTGGAAGGAGAAGGGGTTCAAAAGCCCGTTTTTCCTGAGCATGGCAACTCGCTCTGAACCATCCAGAACTTCGGTATAAATATCCGTTTCGTGGTTGAGAAAGGCAAACGGCAAATCAAAGCGGACCGCGATGCCGCCTGCATTGCGGCATACAGTTCCCGTCAGAACGGCGTCCGAACCACCCGCACGCACAAGTCTTTTTCGCAGTTGCCGAAGGCAAACCGATACCTTCAGCCGCAGCAGGAAAACACGAACGGCGGGATAGCGAAGGAGAAACAACAACAGCAATGCAACTACGAATAGACAGGACACGTATTCGCTCAAAGGATATCGGACGGTCATGGCCAGGATCAATCCCAAGGTGATTGGGAACTCATAAATCAAAGTAGAGAAAAGAGCGATTACCACGATCGCCAAATTGGAACGGGAAGGGGCACAACTGCGTTTTACCTGTGACAGGCAGAAAGCTTCGGCTTCTTTCAAATATGTATCGAGAGGAACCCGGAACGGGACGGATTGTTGTACGGCACGCCCATCAAACTTATTTGCAAAAGTCATAAATGTACGGTCGTTTTGGCTCAGCCAGGTATACATTTCCGCTCGCTGCTGTTCGCTGATCGTATTCAGCGGGAATAAAAAAGCGTTCGGATACAACTGGCTTATAAACGCCCACCAGTGCCGCAGAACCAAATTTCCCCCGGGCAGATTTGCGCCCCACACTTTGTCGGCATCCACCAATAACAGTGCCTCGTCCCCCTTCCAAAGGCACCAAAGTTGTTTGGTATTGCAAGACCAAACCGTTTTCTCTGCCCCGCTTTCCTCCTGACAGGTCGCCTGCACGGTTTCTTCTTCAAAATGCAGATGAAGCGTGAACTGTGTTCCATGCAAAGCGGGAATCGTACCGAGAGGGTTGCGCGCCGCATATCTGCGACATACGCCTTCATGCATCTTGTTGATCCGCCAGGGCCAGCTCAAAAGCGCAATACCCAATAAGGCTTCCAGCCAAACAGGCCAATGCGTTGGATTTGTCAATATCGTGCGGTCAGCAGAAGGAAAGAGGACGAACAGTACGGGGATACACAGAAATACCGTGCATACATAATAACGAAGATTTCGAAACCAGTTGCCCCAATTGTTTTCAAATGCGCGCACGGACAATGTTTGCAGTATATCGGCGCGCAGGTCTTGGTATACTTGTGTTTGGCATACTGCTTCGTATCGTTCTGTGTGGTCAGGCATAGATCATTACCCCCTGAATCCGTGTTATTCTTTGACCGGTGCTATCTTGGTTGCTCCTGCCACTGTTTTGGAAATGGAAGTATGTTTTTTATTATTATAGCACGGCCTTGTTTCTCTCTCCACCCCAAGCTACTTTCAATTTTTTTAAGGCCTTGATTTTCGTTTGGTTGATGGCCTGCCGTGTTTTTTGCTTTTGTTTGGCGACCTCGGCAACGGATTGCTGCTTGAAATAAAGCGCATAAATGATCTCGAACTCGTAGTCGTCTAACACTTTATGTAAATCTTGGACGCTCAGTTGATCATATTGATCATACGTACTTGTTCTCTGTTCGTACTCAATGGTTTCTGGAACTGTTGCATCTTCTATATAAAAAACACACTATCTAAACTCTCAACTCTTCACTCTAAACTCTTTTGGAGCCGGGCTTACTGATGGCAAAAGGCAGTTTGCCTTAGAACAGCCCTGTAATTTTCCCTTCGGCGTCGCAGTCAATGTCCATGGCGGCCGGGTGCTTGGGCAGGCCGGGCATCGTCATGATCGAGCCGCAGATCACGACGACGAAGCCGGCGCCGGCCGAAAGCCGCACCTCCCGCACGTTCATCGTGAACCCTTCCGGCGCGCCGAGCAAGGAGGCGTCGTCGCTGAAGGAATACTGCGTCTTGGCGATGCAGACCGGCAGCTTGCCGTAGCCGAGCTTCTCAAGCTCGGCCAGCATCTTTTTGGCGGCCGGGGCGTAGCTGACCGACCCGGCGCGGTAAATCTTTTTCGCCACGTCGTCGATCTTTTCCTCCAGCGTCTCGTCAAGATCGTAGGTATACTGAATCGGCGCGGGCGCGGGGTTCGCGTCGATGATCGAGAGCACGGTCTTGGCCAGCGCCTTGCCGCCCTCGCCCCCCTTGGCGAATACCTCGGAAAGCTCGCAGGGCACGCCGGCTTTTTCGCAGACTTCGCGGATGATTGCGTACTCCTCCTCAGTATCGGTGGGGAAGGCGTTGATCGCGACGCAGACCGGCAGGCCGAAGCCGTTTTTCAGGTTGTCAATGTGGCGGGCCAGGTTGACCGCGCCGCGGCGCACGGCCTCGGCGTCGGGAGCGTTCAGGCCGGTTTTGGGCACGCCGCCGTGGTATTTGAGCGCCCGCACCGTCGCGACAAGCACGACGGCCGAGGGGGTCAGCCCGGCGTAGCGGCACTTGATATCAAGGAATTTCTCGGCCCCGAGATCGGCGCCGAAGCCGGCCTCGGTCACGACGTAATCGGCGAGTTTAAGGCCGAGCTTGGTCGCGGTCACGCTGTTGCAGCCGTGGGCGATGTTCGCAAACGGGCCGCCATGGATGATGGCGGGGTTGTTTTCGAGCGTCTGGACAAGGTTCGGGTCGATCGCGTCTTTCAGCAGCGCGGCCATCGCGCCGGCCGCGCCGATCTGCCCGGCCGTGACCGGCGCGCCGTCATAGGTGTAGGCGCAGACAATGCGGGACAGCCGATCTTTGAGGTCGGCCAGGTCGGTTGCCAGGCAGAAGATGGCCATAATCTCGCTGGCAACGGTAATATCAAAGCCGTCCTCCCGCGGGGTGCCGTTGACCTTGCCGCCAAGCCCGTCCACGATGAACCGCAGCTGGCGGTCGTTCATATCCATGCAGCGCTTCCAGGTGATGCGGCGCGGGTCGATGTTCAGCGGGTTGCCCTGCTGGATCGAGTTGTCGATCATCGCGGCCAGCAGGTTGTTTGCGGTGCCGATCGCGTGGATGTCGCCGGTGAAGTGCAGGTTGATGTCCTCCATCGGCACCACCTGGGCGTAGCCGCCGCCGGCCGCGCCGCCCTTGATGCCGAACACGGGGCCAAGGCTCGGCTCCCGCAGGCAGAGCATCGTGCGCTTGCCAAGCGCGCAGAGCGCGTCGCCAAGGCCCACGCTGGTCGTCGTTTTGCCCTCGCCGGCCGGCGTCGGGCTGATTGCGGTAACCAGAATCAGTTTACCGTCCTTCCCCTCTGCCTTGGCCAGCTTGTGGCTCAGCTTGGCCTTGTAGCGGCCGTAGGGGATGACATCCTCGGCAGCCAGGCCCAGTTTGGCCGCCACCTCGGTAATGGGCAGCATGTTGGCGTTCTGCGCAATCTGAATATCGGTGAGCATGATCGCATCTTCCTTTCCTGTCTGAACCAACCGGATTTTGGGGCGTTTCCAAGTTGATTGTAGCAAACTTTTACAAGAAATACAAGGCGTCGCCACAGGTTGTGCTTGCGGGCCAAATCCTGCCAAAAGGCGCCGGGCTTTTCATTTTTGCGCCGCCGTGGTATAATACATACAACCACCCGGCCTGGCACCGGCCCGGCCGAAGATCCAAAAAAGCGGGAAAGGAGGCGGTGCGCCTGCTGATGAATCTGCAAACCCTGCACAAAGACGCTGCCCGGCGCGCTGCCTGGGGGCAGCGGCTGTTCTGTACGGCGCTGGCCATGCTGCTGCTGCTTTCGGAGGTGTTCAGCTCCTCCATCCAAAGCACGCTGCCCACCTTCAGCCATCTGGCCCGGCTGGTGCTGACTGGCGGCGCCATTGCGCTGCTGTTGGTCAAGTGCGTCTTTTTCACGCAGTATGAATCGCGGATACAGTGGGTCATCGCGGTGGCGGCGGTCGGGTATGCCGGTTTTGCGGGGCTGTATGGGGATGATACCTGGTTCCCGCTGGCTGTGCTGGTTGGCCTTGGCGCCAAAGGGGTGGACCTGCGCCGTGCGCTGCGGGTATATCTGGCGGTGGCGGCAGCCGGCGTTGTAACGGTGCAGCTGCTGCACGCCGGCACAGACCTGATCCCGTTCCGCTATTATGCCCGCAACTGGGATTTTGGCTACGGGCATTACAACGGCTACGGCGGGCGTCTTGTCGGCGTCTTTTTTGCCTGGGGCTGGCTGCGCTGGGGCCGCCTGCGCTGGTGGGACTGGGCTGGTCTGGCCGGCCTGGCCGCTTACACGCTGCTGGTACCCGGCTGCCGCGGTGCCGGCGGGGCCATGGTGGTGCTGCTGGTGCTTTTCCTTGCCTGGAAGCTGTGTCCGAAGTTCTTTACCGGGCGGCTGTGGCAGGCCTTTGTCACGGCGCTGTACCCTGTGCTGACGGCGGCCAGCATGCTGACCGGCTATTTCTTTGACCCGGAAAACCCCGGCCGGACCCCGCTGCTTGCATCGGTCAACAGGCTTCTGTCCGGCCGGTTTGAAGTATGGCATCATGTGTTTTGGGCCCGGCCCTACACCCACCCGGCGGAGGATGGGGTTGCCGCCTGGTACCACAGCGACCTGCCCAACACATTGACGCTGCTCGGCGGGTTGCCGACAGACGGCGACGTCCATCATTCCATCGATAACACCTACCTCGCCCTTGTGATGAACAAAGGCTTGCTTGGGGCGGTTGTGGTCGGCGCGGTGATCACTTTCCTGGCCTGGCGGCTGGTGCGGCACGGCCATGTGGGGGAAAGCCTCTGCCTGGCTGCTATGCTGCTGTATTTTCTGATGGAGAATAAGCCTTTCCTGCTTTCAGCCAATCCGCTTGTGCTGTTGCTGCCCTGCGCGCTGCTGACGCCGCGCGGCGCTGACCTGCCGGTACTGTGCGAGAGGCCGGCGAAGGTGGGCAGGCAAAAAGAAAAGCAAGAATTCACGGCTTTTCATTCTTGATTTGCTCGTTTCATACAAAGACGGACGCCCCGCAATACCGCAGGGCGTCCGTTTGGCTTTCTGCTTACAGATTTACAGGCTCGAATATCCGTAGCTGTTGACCAGCGCGTCGATCTTCTGCCCGGCCTTGCACCACGGGCAATCGCGCGAATCAAAACTCTGGTAATCGCCGAGGGTGGCGGGGTCAAAAATTGAGGTGACCGGGTGGCCGGCGCATTCATCCACCGTAGCAAAGATTGCGGTGATGCCCGCCACAATGCCGCCGTAGTAGTCCACCGCCTCCACAGCGGCCTGTGCGGTAAAGCCGGTGGTGACCGATGCCGCCAGAATCAGAACATGTTTGTTGGTAATCATCGGGGCGGTGTTTTCACGGAAAAGCAGCTGGCTGCCGCTTGTGTGCTCCGGCGTGACCACATAAATCGTCTGGTGGGCGTTCATGTTCATGTAACCGCCGCGGGTCAGTTCGTTGGCCAGGCAGGCGCCGATGACCTCGGTGCCGTCCAGGCAGAGCACGGTGTCCACCACGGTGGTGCTGGCATAATGCCGCACAAGTTCCTGCGCCACGGCTTTTGCCTCAGACAGGCGGGTCTTCTGCATGGTGACATCGATGAAATAGTTGATGTGGCTGTGGCTGGTGGCAAAATGCCCTTTCGCCACACGCAGCAGCAGGTCCCGCTTTTTGCTGGGCAGCTTCACCAGATGGATGGCCATTGAGCAACACTCCTTTTTCTTACCGAAATATTGTACTATTTATTGTACAGTCTTTTGTGGCCCGGCGCAAGGGGATAGGGGCGTCTTAACGGCTTCTTTACCAGCCAAGAATTGCTCGCCGTTTTTGGCAGTTTTGCCGAATCCCGGTTCCGCCGCGCTTTACAGCCCTGCCGCGCGGATGGTATAATAACCGCAAACGCGGCTATTATTGCGCAACGGCTCGCCGTTCTGGTTTCGCCAGCCCGGCAACCGCCTCTGATGCGCAATTCTACCATTCCGCTTCGCTGCATGGTATAATAGACGTTAAAAGAGCATCGCATGACATAACGGAGGAAACGGCATGGCATACAAACTGGCGGCAAACAGCGGGGAAACGGTGGCGGTGCCGCAGGTGGTGTTCCGGCATCTGGCGCGGACGGACGGCGACACCGTGCGGGTGGCGCTCTACCTGGTCGGCGGCGGCGCGGCCGAACCGCGCACCATTGCCCACGACCTTGGCCTTAAAAGTGTCGAAGCTGCCAAGCGCGCGCTGCAATACTGGGTAGGCGCCGGGCTGCTTGACCGGGGCGCCGATGCGGCGCTGCCAGAAAACCCGTCCCCGCGCGCCCGGCTGGACCCCGATGCCATAAACGACCCGTTTGTCGCGGTGCTTTGCCAGGAAGCGCAGGCGAGCTTTGGCCGTGCGCTGAGCCGCAGCGAGATGCTGCGCCTCGTCTCGCTCTATCTCGACGAGGGCTGGCAGCCCGATGTGATTTTGACCTGCTGCGCCGAGATTGCCCGCCAGCCAGGCAATGCCCGCAAGACAGTCGCTTCGGTCTGCCGGGAACTGCACCGCTGGCGCGAAGCCGGCGTTGAAACCGGGGCCGACGCTGAAAAGTATCTTCAGCGTGAAGCCTTGCGCGCCGAACGCCGGCAGGAGGTCGCCCGCCTGTTTGGCGTGGACCCGGCCGATTTCACCCGGTGGGAGCGCAGCGCGATCGACCGCTGGTTTGAGCAGGGCGGCTTTTCGGCCGAGGTCATTGCCGAGGCGATCCTGCGGGCCGAAAACCACCGCACCGTGCGGTATGTGGACGGCATTCTGCGCGCCTGGCACGCCCAGGGCCGCACCACGCTTGACGCCGTACGCGGCCAGGGCCAGCTGACCGGTGCGAACATCCTGGCCACCGGCGCCAAACCGGCCGCCAGCGCAAGTACCGCCCCCGCTAACGATTTGTTCCACACCGACTGGAACGCTATTTTTGATGACGAGACCGAGGTGTAACCCATGCGTACCAAGGATGAGCTTTTCCGCGAGGCCCAGCGCCACATTGCGGCCCGCCGCCAGCGCGCTGTGACCGAGGCCGCCCGCCGCCGCGCCGCCGCCTTCGCCGCCCACCCGGCGCTGGCCGAAGCAGAGGAAGCCCGCACCCAGGCCGGCTTGGCCCTGACGCTCGCCGCCGCAAGCGGGCGGGATACCGCCCCGGCCCGGCAAAAGCTTGAAGCCGCCGGCCGGGCGCTCAACACCGCGCTGGCTGAAGCCGGCTACGGCCCAAACGGCCTGGCCCCGCGCTACACCTGTGCGGTTTGCCAGGATACCGGCATCGCGAACGGCGCGCCCTGCGCCTGCGTGGCCGAATTGGCCCGCACGCTGCGGCGGGAGGAGATCAACGCCGCCAGCCCGCTGGCCCTGTGCGGGTTTGAAACCTTTGACGTCACCCGCTACCCGACCGAGCCTGACCCTGAGCTCGGCGGCCCGGTGCGGGACTATATGGCCAAGGTGCTGGCCTACTGCCGGCGCTATGCCGAAACATTTGCCCCCGCCAGCCAGAACCTGCTGTTTATGGGCGGGGCGGGGCTTGGCAAAACCCACCTGGCGCTGGCCGTGGCCGATGCGGTGCTGGCCCGTGGGTTCGATGTGCTCTACACCTCCAGCGCGGCGCTGGCCGCAAGGCTCGGCCGCGAACACTTTGACTACGACGGCGACGACAGTTGGCTTGAAGCCTGCCAGGAAGCAGACCTGCTGATCCTTGACGATCTCGGCACCGAGCACCTGACCACTGTGACGATCAGCGTGCTGTATGAGCTCATCAACACCCGGATGCTCTGCCACCGGCCCACCATCTACACAACCAACATTGTGGACCAGGGCGTCTTTACAACCCGCTATACCGAAAAGGTGGCCAGCCGGATGCTTGGCAATTGCCGGATCTTCAAGTTTTTTGGGCAAGACCAGCGGCTGGCAGGGAAGGGAAGAGCGAAATAGGCAAGAATTAGGAGTTGCGGCGGATCGGCGGCCGCCTCCCATTTGCCTGTAGGGGCCGATGCTCGCATCGGCCCGGAAACCCCGCCGTGTCGCAAGCGCCCCGGGTTCCGGCGGGATGCCCTCATCCGGCCCTGTGCGTGGACTTCATGTTTGTTGCCAACACGGCAGGCTCGTGACCGTATTTTGTGCCCCTGCAGATAATTTTTGTGTTGCAAGTAATACAGAATAGAACTGGTGGATCGCATACCAGCGATTCGCCTTTTTTCATTATTATTTTTCTCGCTGCCCCTTGACAACTGCGTATATACAGTATATACTGTGAATACAGGATATGTACAGTACGCCCTGAAGGAGCCATCGATGGAACTTTTTATCTCAAATACCGGGCAGGAGCCGATCTACGCGCAGATCACGCGGCAGATCAAGGATAAGATCCTGGCCGGCGAACTCAAGGAAGGGGATGCGCTGCCCAGCATCCGGCTTTTGGCCAAAGAGCTGCGCATCAGCGTCATCACAACCAAACACGCCTATGAAGACCTTGAACGCGAGGGTTTCCTTGTCACGATGCCGGGCAAAGGCAGCTTCGTGGCCCCGCAGAACCCCGAACTCCACCGCGAGGAAATGCGCAAACAGGTGGAGGATCATCTGCAGCAGGCCATCGACGCCGCCCGCAGCGGCGGCATCACCCGTGATGAGGTTCTCGCCGCCATCCAACTCTTGTGGGAGGATACCTGATTATGTTTGCCACAGCCGCCGCTTTACACGACATTGAAAAGCGCTACAAAACCTTCACCCTCGGCCCGCTTACCCTCACCATCCCGGTCGGCAGTATCGTCGGCCTGGTGGGGGAGAACGGCGCCGGCAAAACCACCACCCTCAAACTGCTGACCGGCGTCATCCGCCCCTCGGCCGGCCGGGCCGAGCTGCTTGGCGGCAACCCGGCCGACCCCGCTACCCGTGCCCGGATCGGCGTTGTGTTTGAGGACGCCTACTTCTACGAAAACCTTACCGCCGCCCAGGTCGGCCGCAGCATGGCCGGCATCTTCGGCGCGCGCTGGCAGCCCGAAGCTTTTGCCGGGTATCTTACCCGCTTCGGCCTTGACCCGCGCCAGAAAATCAAGGAGTACAGCCGTGGGATGCGGATGAAGCTGAGCCTTGCCACCGCGCTGGCCCATGCGCCCGAGCTGCTCGTGCTCGACGAGCCGACCTCCGGCCTTGACCCGGTTGTGCGGGGCGAAATTCTCGATCTTTTCCTCGATTTCATCCAGGACGAAACCCGCAGCATCCTGATGAGCAGCCACATCACAACCGATCTCGAACAGGTGGCCGATTCGATCGCCTACCTGCACAAAGGCCGGCTGCTCTTCCAGGAGGACAAGGATGAACTGCTCGCCGAGTACGGCCTGCTGCGCTGTGCGCAGGCAGATCTCGCCAAACTGCCGGACGGCGCGGCCATCCACACCGAGCGCCGCGCCTTCGGCTGCGAGACTCTCGTGCGCGGCCGCGAAGCCGTGCGCGCCGCGCTGCCCGGCGCGGTCTGTGACCCGGCCGGCATCGACGATATCATGCGCTTTTATTCGGGGAGGGATACCCAATGATCGGATTGCTCAGAAAAGACCAGACCCTTTTGTGGAATACCTATAACAAAAATTTCCTTGTCGTGCTGCTTGTCTACACCGCGATGATGCTCGCCTCGGACAGCTTGATCTTTGTGATGTACGCGCTCGTGTTCCTCGGCGGCATGTACGCTGTCAGCACCCTGACGCTGGACGAATACAGCCACTGGGATACCTATGTCCGCACCCTGCCGGTCACGCCGAAACAGATTGTCGGCAGCAAATACCTGCTTGCGCTGGGCTGGGCGCTGCTCTGTTTTGTGCTCTCTACCGCGCTCTGCGCGCTGGGCGGGGCAATCCGCGGCAACCTGGCCGAAACCTGGCCGCAGACGCTGGCCAGCAGCATCGCCGCGCTGGCCGTGGTGCTGGGCTATAACGCATTCGCGCTGCCGCTCTCCTACAAATTCGGGGCCACCAAGGCCCGCAGCGCCACGATGGTGGCGTTTTGCATCCTGATCGCCGCTGTGGTAATCGCCGGCGGCCTGCTGGCCAACCAGCTGCCGGCCGGCGACAGCGCCGAAGCGATGGGGGAGACCGGCGTGCTGCTGGCCGTCGGTGGCTTTACCCTCGCCGCTCTCGCCGCCTACCTCCTCAGCTTCTTCATCAGTACCGGGATTTATCGAAAGAAGGCGGCGTGAGGAAATAATGAGGAATTAAGAATTGAGAATGAAGGTGGATCGGCTGCCTGCGCCGTCTCAAAAAAGCCAACGCTTTTTGGCATTTTTCAAAACCGCGCCAAAAGCGCACCACATCTCAACTCTCTAAACTTTCAACTCTTTGGAACAAGCCTTGACAATCGGTATTGCCGCGGGTATAATAAAACACATCGGCAATACCGCGCAGGTGTCGTACAACGGCTAGTACATCAGCCTTCCAAGCTGAGGACGAGGGTTCGACTCCCTTCACCTGCTCCAAACAATTCCGCGCTGGGACGATCTGTTTCGGCGCGGGTTTCTTTTTGGGTACACACGGAACTACGCACTTCGGCTTCAGGGGCGCGCCTTGCTTTTTTGCCGCCCTGCGCCGCCGCAAACACCTGCGGGCGAGCGATGCTCGCCCCTGTGGTCTCTGTATTTTTCTGCGGCCGCAGGCCGGTGATCCGCCTTACCTAAACGCTAAACCATTTTCAAACTTTCAACTCTCACCCACAAGCGAGGTAGAACAATGCCAACCATTCAAACCCATTCCTCCCTGCCGCGGGCGGCGGCTGCGATTCGGCAGGCGGTTTTTGTGCAGGAGCAGGGCTTTGTGGAGGAATTCGACGCGCAGGACGCCGCGGCGACCCACCTGGTGCTGGTGGCCGACGACGGCCGCCCGATGGCGACCTGCCGCTATTTTCAAGACGCCGACGGCGCCTGGGTGATCGGCCGGGTGGCGGTGCTGCCGGAATTTCGCGGCGCGCACGGCGGGGCCGCGCTGCTGCGGGAGGCCGAACGCCAGATCGCGGCGCGCGGCGGGCGGGAGATCCGCCTGGCCGCCCAGGTGCGGGCCCGCGGCTTCTACGAAAAAGCCGGCTACACCGCCTACGGCGAAGAATTCCCCGAGGAATACTGCCCGCACATCTGGATGAAAAAGCAGGTGCGGGCGTAATATGGGGCGCAACCGCGGGTTGCTTGGCGGGGAACGCTTGCCGTGGTATACTGCCTACAGCAAAGGAGGCTGCGACCACGATGGATACCAAGGAAATATTGCTAAAACTGCGCACCCAAAGCGGGCTGACCCAGGAGATGCTGGCCGCCCGAGCAGGTGCGGGCCTATTTGGAGAAAACCCTCCCGCAGCTCAAACACTGGAAGAAAATTGAAAAATAAAGCAAGGCGGCAGAGCGTTCATGTGCTCTGCCGCCTTGCGGTTTTGCCGGGATTTATGAGAAAGAATCAACCCGTTTCCCCCTGCGTCTCGGCCGGTTCGGGTGCGAGCAGCCGGCGTTTGAGCACCGGGCGCATCGCGATGAGGTAGACCGTGACCGTCACGATCGGGCCAAGCAGGTCGGAGATCGGCTCGGCGAAGAAGGCGGCCTGCGCGCCGAAGAGCGCCGGGCAGACGAACAGCGCAACAAAATAGACGAACTTGCGCCAGAACGACAGCGGCAGCGAATACCGCACCAGCCCCATTGCGGTGAAGCCGTCCACAATCTCATACTGCACGCCGAGCGGCAGCAGCATCAGGGTACAGACCCGGATCGCCCGGACCGCTTCGCGGGCAACCTCGGCATCCGCTGTGAACAGCCGTACAAAAGCCGGCCCGGCCACCCAGGCCAGCAGCTGTAAAATTGCCGCATACCCCACGCACAGCCCGATGATCCGACGCTGGGCCTGCCGCACCCGACGAATGTGTTTGGCGCCGTAGTTGTAGCTCAAAATCGACTGGGTACCGCCGCTGATGCCGCCAAGCGGCATCGTCACAACCAGCATGAAGCTCTGGGTGATCGTTGCGCAGGTGACGAGCAGGTCGCCCCGGCCGGGGCCGCCATACTGCTGCAGCGCCATGTTCATTGCGATAATCATGATGTTATCCACCGCAATGATCGCAAACGGGGTGAACCCGACCGCGAGAATCCGCCCCATGATCCGCGCCTGATACCCGCCGAACCGGATCGAAACCGGCGGCCAGGGCCCGAACAGAAAACGCAGAACAAAGCAGCAGCTTGCCAGCTGGGAAAGCACTGTCGCAATCGCTGCGCCGGCCACCCCGAACCCAAGTGCAAAGATAAAAATAGGGTCAAGCACAATGTTGAGCACCGCACCCAGAATGACCGAGCACATCGCAATCTTGGCGTATCCCTGGCAGATGATGTACTGGCTCATGCCGGTGGCCAGCAGCGAAAAGACGGTGCCGATCAGGTACCAGCTGAAATAGGTTTCGGCGTAAGGGATTGTCGCTTCGCTCGCGCCAAAGAACAAAAGCATCGGCCGGCGGACTGCAAACAGCAGGCCGGTCAGCGCCAGGCCAAACACGCAGAGCATCAAGAAGGCGTTGGCGACGATGTCCCGCGCGGCTTCCTTCCGGCCTTCACCAAGCCGGATGCTCATCAGCGGCGCGCCGCCAACCCCGATGAGCGAAGCCACCGAGCCGACCATCGTGATAACCGGCCCGCAGACGCCGACGCCGGCCAGCGCGATCTCGCCGATGCCGGCAATGTTGCCGATGTACATCCGGTCCACAATGCTGTATAGAACACTGACAAACTGGGCCAGCATGCTCGGAATGGCCACCCGCCAGACCAGCTTGCCGATCGGGTCATGCCCCAGATCGTTTTCCTGTCTCATCGATATACCTTCCCCACAGAAAAAATATATAGCAGCGTGCCGAGAGACTCGACACGCTGCAAAAGGGGCAACAGCCGCGCACTGCCGCCGCTCACTCTCTCTTCAAATCCCGGCCCATCAGCGCGGCGACGGCGGCTTTGGCGGTCAGTTTGCCGTCAAGAATGCGCCCCACGGCCTCGACAATCGGCATCTCGACCTTATACTGGCGGGCCAGCTTGCGGGCGGCGGGCAGCGCATTGATGCCCTCCACCACCTGGCCGACCTCCTTCTTGGCTTCCTCAACATCCATGCCGCGGCCCAGCAGCATGCCTGCGTGCAGGTTGCGGCTGTGCATGCTCGTGCAGGTCACGATCAGATCCCCCATGCCCGAAAGCCCGGCGAAGGTTGCAGCCTGGCAGCCCATCGCGACGCCGAGCCGCGCAAGTTCGGCGTTGCCGCGGGTGATCAGCGCGGCCTTGGCATTGTCGCCGTAGCCCAGCCCCAGCGCCATGCCAACGGCCAGCGCGATCACGTTTTTGACTGCGCCGCCCAGCTCGACGCCGAGACGGTCGGGGTTGGTGTAGACCCGGAAGTTCGGATTGTTGAAAAGCTTCTGCACGGTTTGGGCGGCCGCCTCATCGGCGCAGGCTGCCACAATCGCGGTGGGCAGGTCGCGGGCGACCTCCTCGGCGTGGGTCGGGCCGGACAGCGCGACCACCGTGCAGGCTTCGTGACCCGGCACGGCGGCGAGTTCCTGCTCAATCACGCCGGACATTGTCAGAAAGGTCTTTTCCTCAATACCCTTGGCTACATCCACAATCATCTGGCCGTTTGGCAGGTGGGGAGCGGCCTTTTTGGCCGTTGACCGCACAAAAACTGAAGGCACCGCAAAGACCAGCAGGTCGCGCCCTGAGCAGATTTCAGCAATGTCGGCGGTGTAGTGCAGCAAAGCGGGCAGCTCCATGCCGGGCAGGTTGGGGTGGCGGCGGGTTGTTGACATATTTTTGAGTTCTTCGGGCAGCGCGCTCCAGATGGTCACATCGTGCCCGTTTTCACACAGCAGCCTGGCCAGGGCAGTACCCCAGGTGCCGGCGCCCAAAACACCGATCTTCTTCATTCTCATTCCACACTTTCCCGCCGGCGGGGGCCGGCGTGGTTTTATCGGCCGCTGCGCAGCCTTGCAAACAGCCCCCGCGCCGGGATTTCGGGGCGGTCGGGCAGTTCTAAATCAAAACGTTCATAACAGTTGATAATGCGGGTGGCGCCGTACTGATGTTCCCGCGGGATGTTCGCCCCGTATGACAGATGCACATGGCCGTGCAGCATCACGGCGGGTTTATAGGCGTCCAGCACCTCACGGAAGACTGTAAAACCGCGGTGCGGCAAATCATTCAGATCCCCGTAGCCGTGCAAAGGCGCATGGGTGACCAGCACGTCCACCCCTCCGGCATGCATGACCTTGCTGCGCGCCTTGCGGATACGCCGGCGCATTTCGGCTTCGGTAAACTGCCAGGCGCCGGTGCGGTACCGGCAGCTGCCGCCCAGGCCCAAAAAGCGGTAGCCTTTGTAGCAGAACACATCGTCGTCAATGCAGATCGCCCCTGTAGGGGGATGGGTGTCGTAGCATTCGTCATGGTTGCCGTGAACGTACAAAACCGGCATGGGAGCCACACTGGCCAAAAAGGTCATATAATGCATGTTCAAATCGCCGCATGCGACAATCAGGTCGTAACCGTGCAGCTTTTCGGGCTCATAATAATCCCACAGGTATTTGGATTCCTCATCGGCAACAGCCAGAATCCTCATAGCTCGGCCTCCTTCTCCACCGGCAGGCGGTCGCGATGGATACCCTGCATACGGTATAGGGGCTTTGCCTCTTCGGTCAGTTCGTCATAGCCGGGCACATGGCCGTCAACTGCGTCGCACAGCCAGTCCATGTGCAGAATCTGTTCCGGCGCAAAGCCGGTGTTGCCCTCGTTCATCAGGGTGCCGTCCTGTGCGATAATATGGCAGGCGAACGGGTCGATCGCGCCCGCAATCACGCCCTGGCGCAGGATGTTGGCAAGGTGGCGCACATCGTGCGGCAGCTCACGGCTGAACAGCACGTCCATGGCGCCGCTGTTCATGCCCCACCAGTAATTGACGGCGCGGCGCTCATCGCTCGGCTCGTCACGGTTCCAAGCGCCGTTGAGCACGCTGCGGATTACATTTTCATACAGCTGCCCCCAGTGCCAGAACGGGGAGGCAAGGTCTTCCAGCATGCCGCCGCGCAAAATCCGGAACACGCCAAACTCCCGCGCCGGGCGCCCCGGGGCCGGGGTATCGCGGCCCGAAATCACCGTGATGCCTTTTTCGGCAAAGGCCCGCATCGGGTCGCCGGGCAGGCAGGTCCATTCCAGGTCCACCCGCACGCGGGGGTTCACCATCCGCGCGCCGAGCGCAAAGGCGTTAATGTCGGCCGGGGTGCCGAAGTTCGGTGAGACGGCCAGATAGCCGATCCTGTCGCTGCGGGCCATGGCGCTGGCAATGGCGCCGCTGATAAACTTTGCCTCATACACCCGTGTGTAATAGGTGCGGATGCTGGTATACGGCATATCGACCGAGCAGTTCAGGATGCGGGTTTCCGGGTGGCGCAGCGCCGCGCGCAGCGCCGCGCCGACAAGTTTGGGGCTGGTGGTAAAAACAATGTCCGCCCCTTCTGCAATGGCCTGTTCCACCAGGGCATCGGCATTGGAACCCACCACGGCGTTGTGGTAGGCGACGGTTTCGACCGTACCGGGGAACACCTGGTCGAGCTGGCAGCGGCCAAACTCATGCTGGCTGGTCCAGGTGCTGGTTTCAGGCGAGCGCTCGTTGACAAAGGCCACCTTGAGGTGGGTGGGTTTCTGGTTGGGCAGGATCGCCGGCAGGATCTTGTTGAGGAGTTTGGGCCCGGCGGGTTCGGCAGGCTCAGCCGGTTTGGTGCTGAGCTTGACAGGCTGCGGGTGCTCAATTGCCAGCACATCGTCCCAGATGGCGTCCAGATCCTTTGCCAGCTCGGCGGGGGAGCGCTTTTGCAGGTCGGCCATTGTGTACACCCGCATCAAAAGCAGCATGACATCGCCGACCGTTGTGTGCAGGTGCTGCCCGCCGTGCGCGTAGTAAGCCTTTTTCACCCAGTTGTACAGCGAGATGACATTGGCCCGGTCATCGTTGGACCACTTTTCCCCCGGCGCTTTGCCCAGCGCTTTCTGCAGCCGGGCAAAGCTGCCTTCCTGGGTGAAGGTCAGGGTATACAGCTGGCAAAGCGGGTAGTATTCCACAAACTCATAATAGAGCTTGACGAGGGGGCTGTCGCTGTATTGGGGCATAACGCGGGTGACATTGGCCGTGATCGAATCCGCGTTGAAGTATTTCAACACGCTGACCCGCTTGTTGCCTTCCTGCACATAAAACCGGCCCAGATATTCAAAGCAGCGGATCGGGTCGCGGATGCCTTCGTCCACATGGGCCTGACAGAGCGAAACCCACTTGTTGGCAAACTCGGTTTTGGGGCTTAGCAACGGCAGAAAGTTGGAGGCAAAAGCGGCTGTGCGCCCGGCTGTCTTGGTGCCGACAACAAGCGCAAGCGGAATCTCCACCGTGCCGATGGGCAGCTGATTTTCCACACGGGCGTTTTCGAGAATATCGTCCAGAACCGGCAGGTAGGGATACTGGCCGGCAGCCATCTTTTCGCGGTAATCGCGCTGGGCACGCTTTTGGGCGTGGACATATTCTTCCAGTGCTTCCATACGGGTCATACGGGGTCCACCTTTCTTTAACAGCAAAGGGAAAATCCAAATACGGCGGGATGCCGGGCGCCGCAGCCGCTGCGCAAAAGCGGCAGGCCACAGGGCTTGGCAAAGCGGGCCGGGCTGCCGCCTTTTTGCGGCGCATGAATAACGCAACGCGCGGAGCCACATCTAAGGTTATTATATCATAGCCAAGCGGGGGACTGCAATTGCAATCGGGTAAAAAGTGTGGTATGGTAAATACAAAAGCAACGCCGCGCCCGCGCGGAGATAAGGAAAAGAGGAAACAAGATGGGCCTGTGGGCAGATGCAAAAAACATCCGGGATAAGGACCCCGCCGCGCGCAATGTGGCGGAGGTGATCCTTTTGTACCCGGGCTTCCATGTGCTGGTGACCCACCGCATTGCACATTGGCTGTACAACCGCAGGCTGCTGTTTTTGGCGCGGCTGGTCAGCCAGTTGGCGCGCCACCTGACCGGCATTGAAATCCACCCCGGCGCAAAGATCGGTCAGCGGCTGTTTATTGACCACGGCATGGGCATCGTCTTTGGCGAAACAACCGAAATCGGGGACAACTGCACAATTTACCACGGGGTCACGCTTGGCGGTACCGGAAAGGATGTGGGCAAACGCCACCCTACCTTGGGGGATAATGTTCTGATCGGCGCCGGGGCCAAGGTGCTCGGCCCGGTGTTTATCGGGGATAACGTGCGGGTCGGGGCCGGCAGCGTCGTGCTGCAGAACATCCCGGCCAACGCGACGGCGGTCGGCGTGCCGGCCGAGATCGTGCGGGTGGGCAACATCCGCTGCTGCCCGGCCGACGACCTTGACCAGCAGGCCCTGCCCGACCTGCCGCAGCAGCGCCTTAATGAGCTCGAGGCCCGCCTCAGCCGCATCGAGGCCGCCATGCAGGGCGAGTATCCGCCTGGCACCGAACAAAACCCGCTGGATTTTGTTCCGGAGAAGCACGGCGAAAAAGCGAAACAGAAATGAGGAAGCCCTCCCGCTCGCTGCATGGCGAATGGGAGGGCCTGCTTTATATAGAGTTCAGAGTTGAGATGTGGTGTGCTTTCGGCGTTATTCTTCGACCACCTCAATAAACCCGCCGCCGAACACAAACCCGCCGCGGTAGAAGACGGCGCTCTGGCCGGGGGCCGGGGCGCGCACCGGGTCGGGGAAGGCGACGGAAAGCCCGGCGTCGGTGCGCGTGACCTCACAGGGAACTGCTTTGGCCGCACTGCGTACCTTGACGCGGTAGGCGCCTTCGGCCAGCGGTTGGGCGTCCGGCGTGACGACGCCGGTTACGGTTAGCCGGGATGCATATTCACCGCCGCTTTCGGCCAGACGGATATCGCCATTGGGCAGAATCTCCTTGACGAAGAGCGGCCGCCCGGCCGCAATACCGAGCCCTTTGCGCTGGCCGACCGTATAGTGATCCACCCCGGCATGAGGACCGAGATCCTCGCCTTCAGGGCCCAGGAACCGCCCGGTACGCGGCTCAAACCCGCGCGCACGGATGAAGGCCGCGTAGTCGCCATCCGGGATGAAGCAGATTTCCATCGAATCCGGCGCGTCGGCGCAAGAAAGGCCGATGTCCCGCGCAATCTCCCGCACGTCGTCCTTTTCAAACTCGCCAAGCGGCAGGATCAGCCGGGCCAGGATTTCCTGCGGCAGGCGGTAGAGCATATAGGTTTGGTCGCGCGCGGCGCTCTCGGGCGCGCAGAGGCGGTTGACCCCGTCGTCACAGCAGACAACCCGCGCATAGTGGCCGGTCGCGATGTAGCGGCAGCCAAGTTCGTCGGCCTTTTGGGCCAGCAGCCGAAATTTGACGGCCGGGTTGCAAAGGATACAGGGGTTCGGGGTGCGGCCGGCGCAGTAGCTCTCACAGAAAGGGGTGACGACGGCGGACTCAAACGCATCGGCCGCATCAATCACATGCACCGGCACGCCAAGCGCCGCGCCGGCGTCTTTGGCGGCTTCAACCGCCGCGTCATGCGCAGGGGAAAAACGGATCACGGCGCCCTGCACGGCAAAGCCCTGTTCCTGCAGGATGCGGACCGTCACACTGGAATCAACCCCGCCGCTCATCCCGACAAGAACCTTGTCCTGCTGTTCAAACGTATTAAAACCAAGCGATGCGTCCATCGGTGAATCCTCCTGTTATGCCCCGCGCGGTATGAAAACGCGCGGGGCGGACTATGATAGATTTGTGCAAAGAGTTGAGAGCTTAAATAAGGTGTCCGGCGGCTATGCCGCCAGGCGCGCGATACACCGCATCTAAACGCTTCACTCTGAAATCAGCGAAACTTCCTGCTCTCCTCCACCGCCATCTGGTCGCAGCGCTCGTTTTCCGGGTGACCGGCGTGGCCTTTGAGCCAGTGGTAATGGATTGTGTGTTTGGCGCTTTCTTCCAGCAGCGCGCCCCATAAATCGGGGTTCAGCGCGGGGGATTTGTCTGCCTTTTTCCAGCCGCGGGCGCGCCAGCCCTTCGCCCAGCCCTTTTCCAGACCGTTGATGACATACTGGCTGTCTGAAAACAGGTCGATGTCGCAGGGCTCTTTCAGCTGCCGCAGCGCTTCCAGCAGGGCGGTCAGCTCCATGCGGTTGTTGGTGGTGGAAGGTTCGCCGCCGTGCAGCTCCTTCTCAAACACACGACCGTCCGAGGTGCGAAACCGCAGGATGGCCCCCCAGCCGCCCGGGCCGGGGTTGCCACTGCAGGCGCCGTCGGTATAAATTTCAATATGTTTCATGGTTGGCTCCAGTTCAATTGATCTTGCCCCATTATACATGGTTTTGCCCGGGCTTGCAAGGCGGCCCGCTATTTGACAACAGGCCGTGCAGGAACTATAATAAAGCTAACTGCAAAGGTGCGCAGATACGCCGCGCCCGGAGCCTGCCGGATAATCCCCTTGGGGCCGGCCGGCCCCAAGGGGCGGCGGCGCAAAGCGGCGCACGTCGTGTTTTTTACGGGGCCCGGTCGCATCCTGTCGGATGGACTTTCCGCGCCCGATCCCGCCGGACGGCCTATCAGCTGCCGCCAGCAGGGGAAAACCATGGCCAGCAACCCTCGCGATTGTCAGCGGGGAAGAACAACTTTTTTGTGGAGGATATCGAATGGAAGAATTGAATCAGAAGCGTCCCGCAGCCAAACGCCCCCGCCAGAACGGCGAAACGCCCCGCCGCCCGCGCCAGGGGGAGGGCAAACCCGTTACCAAGCGCGCGCCGCGCCCGGCGCGCCAGAATGCAAAGGGGGGCGATTCCCCGGCCGAGCGCCAGAATGACCGCGCCCCGGCCCGCCGCCCGCGCCAGGCCAGCCAGCCCCGCCTGCCCGGCGCCCAGCCCGCCCCGCGGCTGCCGCGCCGCCGCCAGGCCGCCCAGTTTTATGAGGAACCCGCTGTTCCGATGCATATTATCCCGCTTGGCGGTCTCGGCGAAGTAGGAAAGAATATTACGCTGTATGAATGCCAGGGGGATATGATCCTGGTTGACTGCGGCCTTGTCTTCCCGGATGAAGAAATGTTCGGCGTTGATCTCGTCATACCGGATTTCACCTATGTGCTGGAAAACAAGGACCGCATCAAGGGCCTGTTCATCACCCACGGGCATGAGGACCATATCGGCGGCCTGCCCTATCTGCTCAAAAAGTTCAATGTGCCGATCTATACAGCCCGGCTGACCATCGGCCTCATCAAGAACAAGCTTGAAGAACACGGCCTTGCCTCCAGCGCGATTTTCCATGAAATCCGTCCGCGCCAGAAGGTCAAGCTCGGCTGTTTCACGGTGGAGCCGATCCATGTCAACCACAGCATTCCGGACGCGCTCGCCTTTGCGATTGAGTGCCCGGCCGGTATCGTGCTGCAGACCGGCGACTTCAAGATCGACTATACCCCGCTGGCGGATGCCGTGACCGACCTTTCGACGATTGCGGAATATGGCCGCCGCGGTGTGCTGGCGCTGCTGTCGGATTCGACCAATGCAGAGCGCCCTGGATTCACCGCAACCGAGCAGACGGTGGCCGAAGGGGTGCGCGCGCTGTTTGCCCGCGCCAAAAACAGGCGGATCATTGTGGCGACCTTTGCTTCAAACATCTACCGCATCCAGCAGATCATCGAATTGGCGATGGAGAGCGGGCGCAAGGTGGCGGTCAACGGCCGCAGCATGGTTTCCAATACCGAGATGGCCCGCGAACTTGGCTATATCCGCGTGCCGGACAATGTCCTGGTCGATATTGAAGAGATCAACAAATACCCGCCCGAAAAACTTGTGCTGATCACAACCGGCTCGCAGGGCGAACCGCTGTCGGCACTTTCCCGCATGGCGCAGGCGAGCCACCGCAACGTCAAGGTCGGCCCGAATGACTTCATCATCATCTCGGCCCGGCCGATCCCCGGCAATGAAAAGACGGTGACCAAGGTTGTCAACGGTCTGCTTTCGCTTGGCGCCGAAGTCATCTATGAAAATATGTACGACACCCATGTTTCGGGCCATGCCTGCCAGGAAGAACAGAAGCTCATCCTGACCCTTGCGCATCCGCAGTATTTCCTGCCGGTGCACGGTGAGTTCAAACAGCTCAAGCGCCACGCCGAAACGGCCGAGCATCTCGGCTATCTGCCAAAGGCGAATATCTACATCGCCCAAAACGGCCAGAACCTGCGCATCTCACGCGATGAGCTGACGCTGGAAGGCACGGTGCCTTCGGGCGCCGTGATGGTGGACGGGTACGGTGTGGGCGATGTCGGCAACGTGGTTCTGCGCGACCGGCATCACCTTTCGGAGGATGGCATCATCGTCGTCACGGTGGCGGTGGACGGCCGCACCGGCCAGGTGGTTTCGGGGCCGGAACTGGTCAGCCGCGGCTTTGTCTATGTGCGGGAAAGCGAAGAGCTGCTGGAAGGCGCGCGCACCCAGGTTGAGATGGCTCTGGACCGCAGTATGGCCGAAAATCTGCACGACTGGGCCAGCGTCAAGGCGCGCGTGCGGGAGGCGCTGTCGAATTACATCTACCGGCGCACCAAACGCAGCCCGATGATCCTGCCGATTCTGCTGGAAGTGTAAGCCTGCGCCCGCCACCCGCGGGCCGGCCAAAAGGGGAAAGACGATGAAACACAGGAACAGTCCCGATTTGGTCATCTTTGTGCTGTTGCTTGCCGTGGCCTGCGTGGCGCTGGCGGTGCCGGTGGCGCTGCTGGACCCGCGCTGGCTGCTGCCGCCGGCCGTGCTGGTGGCGGTGGCGGCCGTGCTGCTGGCCTTCAACCTGCGCCGGCTGCGCCGCTTCATCAACCAGAATCTCAGCGGCCGTGCGTTTGAAAGCAGCCGCATGCAGTATTCGCTGGCCGAGCTGCCGGTGCCGGTGATCCTGCTGGAGGAAGGCCGCGTCGCCTGGTATAATCCCTATTTTCGGGATGAAGTGCTCGGCGGGGAAGACCTTGTCCGCCCGGCTGTCGGCCGGGTGCTGCCGGGGTTTGATCTTGCGGTTTGTGCGCGGCCCCACGGCCAGGACCTTACGGCAAACGGCAACCGGTTCACCGCCTACGCCAGCCCGGTGCGCGGCGGGGCGGGCGGGGCGCTCGTCTACCTGATCAACGATACGTTTTACAAAGATACCCTGGATGAATACACAGCCAGCCGCCCGGCTTACCTGAACATCGTGATAGACAGTTACGATGAACTCTTCACCGATATGAAGGATTCGGAGCAGGCGCATGAGCTGGAATCGATCAACCGCCTGCTGGAAGACTATTTTGCCAAAACCTCCGGCTTCCTGCGCAAGGTTTCGAACAACCGCTACATTGCGGTGGTGGAAGAACGCGATGCCAAGATCATGATCGAAAACCGGTTTGATATCCTTGACCAGGTGCGCGCTCTGCTTCCCAGCGGGATGCTGACCCTTTCGATCGGGCTGGGCCACGGCGGCAAGACGCTGTTTGAGTGCCAGGAAATGGCCCGTGAAAGCATTGACATTGCCCTGGGCCGCGGCGGCGATCAGGCGGCTGTCAAAACAGCCGACGGGTTTGAATTTTACGGCGGTGTTTCCCACGGGGTGGAAAAGCGCAGCCATGTGCGCAGCCGCATCATTGCCCACGCCCTGGCCGACCAGATCCGCCAGAGCGACAGCGTCATCATTATGGGCCACCGCATGTCTGACCTTGACGCGATCGGCTCGGCCATCGGCGTGCTGCGGATGTGCAAGCTCTGCGATGTACCTTCGGTTATTGCGGTGCAGCGCGGCGCCACGCTGGCCGGCGCGCTGATCGATACATTTGACGATGCAGGCGAATCGCACAATTTCATCGAACCGCGCGAAACCCTGCCCCTGATTACCGACAACACGCTGCTCATTGTGGTGGATACCTACCAGAAAGGGCTGCTTGAAAGCCGCGAAGTCTACGATAAATGCAAGCGGGTGGTCGTCATCGACCACCACCGCATGGCGGTCGGCCACATTGACAACCCCGTCCTGCTTTACCACGAACCCTACGCCTCCTCAGCCAGTGAGCTGGTCTGTGAACTGCTGCAGTTTATGCCGGCGGCGGGCAACATCACCCCGCTTGAGGCGCAGGCGCTGCTGGCCGGCATCATGCTGGATACCCGCAGCTTTGCGCTGCATGTGGGGGTGCGCACCTTTGAAGCAGCCGCCTGGCTGCGCAGCCGCGGTGCGAACACAGCGCAGACCAAAATCCTTTTCAATACAAGCAAGGAGGAATACGAGGCCCGCGCCTCGATTGTGGAAAGCGCCTACATTTACAAGGGCTGTGCGATTGCGCTGTCGGATGAGCTTGACCCCGGCATGAGCGTGGTGCTGCCGATGGCCGCCAACGACCTGCTGACCCTTAACGGGGTGGATGCAAGCTTTGTCGCCGTCGCCAAAAACGGCGGCGTCAATATCAGCGCCCGCAGCATGGGCGCGCTCAACGTTCAGGTGATTCTGGAACCGCTTGGCGGCGGCGGACACCTGACCATGGCGGGCGCCCAGCTTAAAAACTGTACGATCCGGGAAGCCGAGGCCCGCATGCGCGAGCAGATCGACCTCTACCGCCAGAACCAGGCAGCCGGCAAGGCTGAAGCCCGGGTCTGAGCTTTTTCAAACTTTATATGTTAGGGGAGAGAACACCATGAAAGTTATTCTCAAACAGGATGTCAAAAGCATTGGCAAAAAAGACGAAATCCATGAAGTGTCGGACGGATACGCCCGCAACTTCCTGCTGCCGCGCGGCCTGGCCGCCGCCGCGGACGCAAACGCTTTGAACACCGCACGCACCAAGAGCGAGGCTAAGGCCCACCACGAAGCCGAAGCCCGCGCCGCGGCTGAAGCGCTTGCCGCCAAAATCAAGGATCGCACCGTGACCATCAAGGTGAAGGGCGGTGCTTCCGGCAAGCTGTACGGCAAAGTTACCGCCAAGGAGGTGGCCGAGGCGCTTGGCCAGCTTACCGGCGCCGAGATCGACAAGAAAAAGGTGGAACTGCCCGCCGCCATCAAGGAGTTCGGCGCATGCACCGCCCAGGTGCGGCTGTACGCCGGCGTTGTGGCCAGCTTCCAGATCAGCGTCCAGCCGCTGGATTGAACGGAATGTCCGAACACAGGCTGAAAACAGGGGGAAGGGGGTGCCCGTGTGGCCAATGAACTGAGCCTGGCTTCGCTGGGCATCCAGATGCCCTACAACATGCAGGCTGAGCAGAGCGTTCTGGGTGCGGCGCTGATGGATGAAAACATCCTCAACCGGCTTATCACCGAGCTGGTTCCGGAAATGTTCTATTCGGACCAGAACCGCGCGGTGTTTGACCAGATGCGCGCGCTGTTCAGTGAAAGCGAAGCTGTCGATGTCATCACGCTTGTCGATGCACTGGCCCAAAACGGCGTCTTCCGCGGCGCCGATGAGGCCAAAACCTACATCGCCCAGATCGCGGAGACGGTGCCCGCAATTTCAAACGTCGATTCCTATATCAGGATTGTCAAGGAGAAATACCAGACCCGCCGCCTGATCGAAGCGGCGCGCTCCACCCTTGAGCAGGCCGTCAACGAACCGGACGCCGACCTCCTGCTGGAAAGCGCAGAGCAGAAACTCTATGACATCCGCGGCGGGCAGGATAAATCCGGCGTCAAGAGCATCCGGGAATCAATCCTTGAAGTCATTGATACGATGCAGAAGCTCAGCGGCGCCGACCGTGACAAGTTTGCCGGAATCCCGACCGGTTTCAACTACCTCGATACCGTCCTGACCGGCCTGGGCCGTTCTGACCTCATCATCCTGGCGGCCCGCCCCGGTATGGGCAAAACAAGCTTTGCGTTGAACATTGCGACCAACGTCGCCCGCCAGCAGAAGGTGCCGACGATCATCTTCTCGCTCGAAATGACCTGCGAGCAGCTCACCGACCGTATTCTATCCAGCGTGGCCGGCATTGACAGCCAGGCGTTCCGTACCGGCCGGCTCAACAACTCTGACTGGAACGACTTTGCAACGGCGACCTCGCTGCTCTACAACGTTCCGATTTATATGGACGATTCTTCCGGCATTTCGGTGCCCGAAATCAAGGCTAAGATCCGCCAGATCAACCAGGACCCCAAAAAGGAACCGATCGGCCTTGTCATCATCGACTATCTGCAGCTCATGCAGAGCGCCAAACGCACCGAAAGCCGCGTGCAGGAAATCAGCGATATCACCCGGAACCTGAAAATTATGGCAAAGGAGCTTAATGTGCCGGTCATCGCATTGTCGCAGCTTTCGCGTGCGGCCGAAAAGACGGCCGGACGCTCCGACCATCGGCCGCAGTTGTCTGACTTGCGTGACTCCGGCTCAATCGAGCAGGATGCCGACATCGTGCTCTTTTTGTACCGCGCGGCCTATTACAACAAGCTGAATGGCGAAGGCGAGCAGGCCAACGAAAACGAGGCCGAGTGCATTGTGGCCAAAAACCGCCACGGCGAAACCAGCACGGTTCGCCTTGGCTGGGACGGCGCGCATACGAGGTTCTCGAACCTGGACGAGATTCATGAGCAGTACTGAACGGAGAGTTCAGTGTTAAAAGGGAAGAGTTTGGATGCGGTGCGCCTGACAGCGCGTTTTTGAAACGACAATATCTTCATTCTCCACCCTAAACTCTTATTTTTTAAGATCGCCGGTGATACGATGAACGCCAACGAGCAACAGAAGATCATCCAAAAGACAGAGCAGACCCTGCTTGCCTATTGCAAGCGGCAGGGTCTGTTCAAGGCAGGCGACAGGGTCATTGCGGCCTGCTCCGGCGGGGCAGACTCGATGGCCCTCTTGCTGTTTCTTTTGCGCCGCAAGCGAGACCTTGAAATCGAGGTGCTCGCCACCCATGTCGATCATGGCATCCGGGGCGAGGCTTCCCGCGCCGACGCAAACTTTGTGCGCAAATTCTGCGCGGCCCGCGGTGTGGAGCTCTTCTTGTACGACGCCCGCCGTGCCGGCGTGACCGTCCCCGACCACCCGAGCGAGGATTGGGCCCGCAGGCTGCGCTACGCCTGGTTTGACGAACTTGCCGCGCGGGAGGAAGCCCACATCGCCACCGCGCACACTCTGTCCGACCAGGCCGAAACGGTGCTGCTGCGGCTTGCGCGCGGCACCGGTGTGCACGGGTTGGGCGGCATCTTGCCGCGCCGCGGGGTCTACCTGCGGCCGATGCTCTGCCTGAACCGCGCCGAGACCGAGGCATACTGCGCGGCGCTCGGGCAAAGCTATGTGCAGGACGTTACCAACGAAACGGACGCTTACGCCCGCAATCGAATCCGGCACGATGCGATCCCCGCCCTGCAGCAGGCGAACCCTGCGGCTGAGCGCTGTATAGCGCGCCTGTGCAACCAGATGCAGGCGCTGGACGCCTGGCTTGGCGCCGAAGCCGCCGCCCTGCTGCAGGCGGCGGCCACATCCGATGGGTACGACCTGCAGACGCTGCGGGATGCCGACGGCCCGGTTCTTGAAACCGCGCTGCACAGCCTGGTTGCGCCGGTGCGGGATGCTGAGGAAAAATATGTCAGCCTGCTGCGCTTTGTGGTGTTGCAGGGGGAAGGCGCGGTTCAGCTGCGGCCGGATGTGACATATAAAGTGCAAAAATACCCCGGCGGCAAGGAACTTGTGCGCCTGGCGCCGGCGGGCAGCGCCCCGCCGCCCGCCCCGCCGCAGCCCGCATTGCCCGGGCTGTATCACCTGCCCGGGGGGTATACGCTGGCGCTGCGGGTCGAAAAGTATGAAGAATTTCTGAAAAATGCGCCAATTTTCAAAAAAGACTTAAACTGTTGCGCGGATTATGCTAAAATAAGCAAGAATGTTTTGCTGCGCACCCGCCAGCCCGGCGATGATTACCGCCCGCGCGGGCGGCATTTGCGCAAGACGCTCAAAAAATACTACAACGAACTCGCGGTGCCAAGCAAAGAACGCCCGCTGCTGCCGCTTTTGGCCGATGGCAGCGAGGTGCTTTGGCTTTGGGGATCAGGCTTTGCCGAAGGCCTTGCCCCTGATGCCTATACCCGTGAAGTTCTGTGGATCAGGACCGAAAAAACGGAGGTGCCCTAATGCAGCCTATCCACCCAGATGTGGACCATATCCTTGTGACCGAAGCCGAGCTCCAGGCCAAGGTGGCGGAACTTGGCGCCCGAATCAGCGCCGATTACGCCGGCCGGGACCTGCTGCTTGTCTCCATCCTGAAAGGGGCGGTCGTCTTTATGGCCGACCTGATGCGGGCCATCACGATCCCCTGTTCGATCGACTTCATGGTTGTGTCAAGCTACGGCGGGTCGAACACAAGCTCGACAGGCCTGGTCAAGATCATCAAGGACCTTGACCAGGACCTGACCGGCAAGGATGTGCTGATTGTTGAGGATATCCTTGATACCGGCATCACCCTGTCGAACCTTGTGCCGATGCTCCAGCTGCGCAATCCCAGCAGCGTGCGGCTCTGCACAATCTTAAGCAAACCCAGCCGCCGCAAGGCGCAGATCGAACCTGATTATTGCGGGTTTGAAGTGCCGGATGAGTTTGTCGTCGGCTATGGGCTTGATTTTGACGAACGGTACCGCAACCTGCCCTATGTGGGCGTTTTGAAGCCGTCGGTTTACGAAACGGCGGCAGAATAAGCAGGGCAGCGGCGGCGCCGCACCCGGTAAGGAGTTGATATTTTGCAGCATAAACCACGCCTGAGCGGCATTATTGTGACAGCTGTTTTGTTGGTGCTGGTGCTGGTTATGGCCACCACCTATTCTTCGATGTCTTCATCAAGCGCCAGCACGATGCGGCTGAGTGAGGTCATGAACTACTTTGAGGCCAACCAGGTCACCTACTTCAACCTGGATCTCAACACCGGCCTGATTGACCTGAGCCTGAAAGAAGGGGAGTACCCTTTGCCGGAAGAAGCCGAAACCCAGCAGCAGGCGGCCGGCGGGCTGCTTTCACAGCTGTCCGACAGTGAGGACTACGGCCCCCAGAACGGCGGGATCGTTTCGGTCACATACCGCCTGCCCTATACGGCTTATTTCCTTGAATATATCCAAGGGTATATTGATGCCTACAACGAGGCCAACCCCGACGCCCCGATGGAGTATGACATGGTTGGCCTGCGGGATTCGATCCCCTGGTTTGAGATCCTGCTCTATGCCTTTATGATCGGCAGCGTGGTGCTGCTCTTCATGTCGATGTACCGCGGCGGGGCAGGGGGCGGCGGCCTGATGAACGTCGGGCGCGCCAAGGTCAAGGACCAGCAGGAAGGCCAGCGCAAGGCTACCTTCGCTGATGTGGCCGGCGCCGATGAGGAAAAAGCCGAACTGCAGGAGGTTGTCGAATTCCTCAAAGCACCCGGCAAATTCAACTCCCTCGGCGCGCGCATCCCGCACGGCGTGCTGCTGGTAGGCCCTCCGGGTACAGGCAAAACGCTGCTCGCCCGCGCCTGCGCCGGCGAAGCCGGCGTGCCGTTTTACGCGATCTCCGGCTCCGATTTTGTTGAAATGTATGTCGGCGTCGGCGCATCCCGCGTGCGTGATCTGTTTGAAAAGGCCAAAAAGACGATGCCCTGCATCATCTTCATTGACGAGATCGACGCGGTCGGCCGCCAGCGCGGCGCCGGCCTTGGCGGCGGGCATGACGAGCGTGAACAGACGCTGAACCAGCTGCTTGTCGAGATGGACGGTTTCGACGCGAACGACGGCGTTATTGTCATGGCGGCTACCAACCGCGCCGATATTCTGGATAAAGCGCTGCTGCGCCCCGGCCGGTTTGACCGCCAGGTGTATGTCGGCCTGCCGGATGTCAAAGGCCGTGAGGAAATCCTCAAGGTGCACACCCGCAACAAGCCGCTTGCGCCGGATGTCAGCCTCAAAACCATTGCCAAATCGACAGCCGGTTTCTCAGGCGCAGACCTTGAGAACCTTGTCAACGAGGCCGCGCTGCTTGCCGCCCGCAAAGGCAAGAAGGCGATCACCGAGGCTGAGATTGAGGAAGCCTCGATCAAGGTTGTTGCCGGGCCTGAAAAAAAGAGCCGTGTTGTGACCGACAAGGAAAAGCGCCTGACCGCCTACCACGAAACCGGCCATGCGATCACCGGCTATTTCTGCAAAACCCACGACCCCGTGCACCAGATCAGCATCATTCCGCGCGGCGCAGCCGGCGGCTTTACGATGTATCTGCCGGATAAAGACCCCAGCTATGTCACCAAGACCGCGATGAGCGAGAACATCGTCTGCCTGCTGGGCGGCCGCGTGGCTGAGCAGCTTGTGCTCGACGATATCTCGACCGGCGCCTCGAACGACCTGCAGCGCGCGACCGATACCGCCCGCGCAATGGTCACGCGGTACGGGTTCTCGGAACGGCTCGGCCCTGTCGTGTACGGCACCGACCCCAGCGAAACCTTCCTGGGCCGTGATTTCGGCCAGGGCAAGGGCTACAGCGAGAACATCGCTGCCGAGATCGACAACGAAATCCGGGATATTGTCGATGAAGCGTATGAGACTGCCCGCCGCATCCTGTCCGACCATATGACCGAGCTGCACCGGGTGGCGGCTGTGCTGATGGAACGTGAAAAGATCAGCGGCGAAGAGTTTGATACCCTGATGAAGGGCGGCCAGCTCGGCCCGTTTGACCTGAGCGGCAACACCGAACCCCCGGCCCCTGTGCCGGCCGCACCGGCCCCCGAACCCCCGGCCGCACCGCAAGAACCTTCCGCAAGTGATGAATAAGCAAACGCTGAATAAGGTGGAGTGAATCATGGATCAGAATTTTACCCTCATGGCGCAGTCCCGCGCAAACTACTATACCGCGGGCAGCCCGGTTCAGTTTGTCCGTGTCGAGCTGCTCAAGGGGGACGTTACCGGAGAGGTCGCCGTCTGCCTGACCTTCAAGAATGTCGGCACCGAGCCGCTGACAGGCCTGGTCATCCACTTCAAATGCAAGGACGCCGCCGGCCAGGTGCTGTGTGAAGATGATTTCTATTATGAAAACCTCAACGCCCAGCCCGGCGATCTCTTCGGCGCTGACGATGCGGTCTTTGTCAGCGATACGCCGGTTTCCAGCGTCGAGACTGAGCAGGACCGCGCGTTCCTGAACGGCCGCGGGGTTGATCTGCGCGGGTATAAGCGGGTGCGCCTGCCCCAGCCGCGTGTGCTGCCGGCTTCCATTGCCAAAACCCTGCAGGCGCGCACGGGCAACCCGCAGCTGACCTGTGTGCCTCAGGATACCGAGTACGGCTGGTTCTGTGCCTGCGGCGCGTTCCACCCCAATGAGGAAGCCGCCGCCGTCTGCAGTGAATGCGGCGGTGACCGCGCCTTCGTCAAGGCCAGCCTGACCACCATTCTGGAAGAAGCTCGCCGTGCGGCGGAAGAGCAGCAACGTGAAATCAATGCCGTAACCGGTGCGGCGCAGCAGCCTGCCGCCCAGCCAAACCCGGCGGCGGCTACTGCAGCGGCGGCCCAGGCAGCCATCGCCCAGGCGGAAACCGAACCGGAAGAGCCCACCGCCCAGTTCAACCCCGAAGAAGCCACCAACGCCGAGATGGCCCGTGTCCGGCGCTACGCCCCCAACGGCAGTTTGTTTGAGGACGAAGAGGATGAGGACGACAGCACCCGGATGTTTGACAGCGAGGACGGTGAGGAGGACGCAGCCCCCCGCCGCGGCCGCTATGTCGATGACGAGGAGGAAACGGAGGACGATGTTATGGCAGAGCGGATCATCCGCTGGGCTCCGCCGATCACCGCAATCGTCTGCGCGCTGATTGTCGCCGTTTCACTGATCTATTATTTTGTGATTGCCTGAATTTGCATCAAAACCGCGCACAGGGCGCCCGCTTTACGGCGGGCGCCCTGTTTTTGCGCCGTGGCGGGCGGGATGCAGAGCCGAACAAAAGAAAGCGCAATCCGGCAGACAGAGCAATACAACAAACGATTGGGCGAAAAAAGTTGTTCGATTCGCTGTTTGCACAAAAATCGCTTGAATTTTTTATACACGGTGCTATAATAAATCGCGAAAAGGGAGAAGACTCTCCTTTCGAGGTGATAGCATGAAAGATCTGAATGACTTGATGCAAGCGATCCTGGATATGGACGCCGCACAGCGCAAGGCGACCGAGGCCGCCAAAGCGGAGCGGGCCGAACAGCTTGGCCGGCTGGATGCGCAGCGGCGCGCCATCGCCGATGATTTTGCAGCCAAAGCCCAGGCGCGAAGCCAGGCGGCGGCCGCGGCTGCGGCGGCCGCCAACCGCGATGAACGCAGCGCCCTGGAAGCGCGCCGCCAGGCGGCCGAAGCCGCGCTGGAAGCTACAGCGGCGGCCCATAAGGATGAATGGGCTGCGACGCTTTGCCGCCGTGCGCTGGCCGGCAACGAAGCCGGGGGTGAGGCCTGATGGAGCTGCCGCTGCGCGCCAAGGCCAGCAATGCGGCGCTGGCCAAAGCCCGCGCCCTTTACGGCCGGCGCCTGACCGCGGCCGATTACCGCCGCCTGGCCGCCTGCCGCACCATGCCGCAGCTGGCCGCTGAGCTCAAGGCGCTGCCGATGTATGCAGGCGCGCTTGAAACCGTCAACGCCCCGCTGGCACGCCGCGCCCAACTGGAAGCGCTGCTCAGCCAGGCTATTTTTGACCGGTATGACAGCCTGTGCCGGTATGAGCTTTCCTCTGGCGAAAAGGTGTTCCACTATATCATCATCAGCTGCGAAGTGCAGGAGATCCTTTCCTGCCTGCGCTGTCTGGACGCCGGCCGGCCGGGAGACTACCTGTACAAACTGCCGGACTTTTTGCAGCAGCACTGTTCGGTGGATCTGTACGCCCTGACCAAGGTGGCCGATGCCGCCAGCCTGCTGGCGGCGCTGGCCGGCACGCCGTATGCGGCGCTGCTCGCCCCGCTCAGGCAGATCCCGCCCGGGCGCAAATTGCTGGTCTATGCGGAACCCTATCTGGAAGGGTATCGGCATGAGGCGCTTGTGAACCTGGCCAAGGAAGGCCCCGGCCCGGCTTCGCCCGGCAAGGCGCCCAGCCTGTGGGACTATATCGCGCTGGACTGTGATATTGAGGCGCTCTCCAATGCAGGCCGGCTGATCCGCCTGGGCGCCGACCCGGCAACAATTTCCGAAGCGGTGCGGCGCGACTGCACGGCCCTCAAGCCGGCCGAATGGGAGCAGCTGCTTGCTTCCCACGATTTTCCCTCATTCCAGGCGGCGCTGCGCCGTACCCGGTATGGCCAAGCACTGCAAGGGTACCGATACACCTTCCTGAAGGAAGGGCTGCGGCATTACCAATATGACTGGTGCCGCAAGTGGCTGCGGTTTTCCACCGACCCTGCGCTGGTCATGCTGTGTTATATCCGGCTGGCCCGCTGCGAGGTGGACAATCTGGACCATATCATTGAGGGCGTACATTATGGTATGCCCGCTGATGAGCTGCTTTCCATGCTTGTCGGTGCGGAAGAAAATGAAACCCAAACAAACCAAGGGAGGGTGCATTGATTTGGTTGAAAAGATGAAACTGATCCATGTGCAGGGCACCTTGCCCCACCTGGATGAATTCCTGGGCCGCTGCTGCCTGGACGGCCGGGTCAACCTGGAACCGGCCAGCCAGTATATGTCGGCTTCGCTCGGGTACGGCCCCCTGAACGAGGAGGACCCCTACACCCCGCTGGTTGCCCGGATCGAGACGCTGGCCCAGCAGCTGGAAGCCCAGCTGCCGGCAACCCCGGCCCGCCCGCTGGGGGCTTCCGGCGATGATGCGGCGCTGCTTGACCAGCTGGGCCACAAACTGGCCGACCTGCGCGGCCAGCGTGACAGCCTGGTGGATCAACAGCGCCTGTGCGAGGAGGGCATCGCCCAGTACAGCCACTTCTTGAGCCTGAAGGCCAATGTGGATGAAATCACCAGCTGCACCCATGTCAAAGTGCGGTTCGGTTTTCTGCCCAAAGCCGGCTACAACAAGCTCATGAGCTCCTACGCCGACGACCCCTACATTCTGTTTGTGCCCTGCAGCCAGACGCCCGAAGGGTACTGGGGCGTTTACCTGACGCCGCGCAGCCGCTCACAGGAGACAGACGGCATCTTCTCAATGCTTTATTTCGAACCGCTGCGGGTGCCCGGCGCAGCCGGCAGCCCGGCCGAGATTGTCGAGCATTTCCGCGAGAATCTTGAACTGGTGCAGAAAAGCATTGATGAACTTGACGCCGAGATCCGGAACATCTGGACGGAAAATGAGGAAAAGATCGAACAGATCTATGCTGCGGCGCGGTATGGGGCTGCGGTGTTCAGCCTGCGCCACTTTGCCGCGGTGAAGGGCCAGCACTTCTTCTGTGTGGGCTGGGTGCCCGCATCCCAGATTGACGCCATCACCCAGGAGGCCCGCTCGATTGAAGGAATCCGCCTTACAGTGGATGAACCCGACCCGCACGGCCGCCAGACACCGCCCACCAAGCTGCGTAATCCCTGGTTTGTGCGCCCTTTTGAGTTTTTTGTCGAGATGTACGGCCTGCCCAATTATGATGAGACCGACGCCACCCCGTTCGTGGCGTTGACCTTCACCGTCCTCTTCGGCATTATGTTCGGTGACGTGGGGCAGGGCGTCGTGCTGACGCTGTTCAGCCTCTTCATGTGGAAGGTCAAGAAAAACGCACTGTTCCACCTGATGATCCCCTGCGGCATCGCCAGCACCATCGCCGGGTTTGTCTACGGTTCCTTCTTCGGGTATGAAGAGTTCCTTGACCCGCTCTACCACGCGGTCGGCCTGCCGGGCAAACCGGTTTCGGTCATGGAATCCATCAACGGTATCCTGATCTTTGCCGTATATATCGGCGTGGTACTTGTGCTGGCCGCCATGGGCATGAACATCTACACCCAGGCCCGCCGCGGCAAATGGGGCAGCGTGCTCTTTGGCACCAACAGTGTGACCGGCGTGCTGACCTATCTGGCCGGCGTGGACCTGGTCAGCGCCTTTATGGGGGCGATGGTCTTCGCGCCGGTGCCGCTGGCCGCCGTTGTGCTTGGCCTTGGGCTTGCAAGCCTGCTTTTTGCCGAAGTGCTCGCCCCGCTGTTTAACGGTGAACCGGACTGGAAGCCTGCCGACGGCTGGGGCGGCTACCTGATGCAGAATGTCTTTGAACTGCTGGAAAGCGTGCTGAGCTATCTGTCCAACACAATCTCGTTTTTGCGTGTCGGCGCCTTTGTCATTGTGCACGCCAGCATGATGATGGTTGTTTTCACGCTGGCCGGCGAACCTTCGAACCTTGTGGTGGTGGTCCTGGGCAACGGGGTGGTCATTGCGCTGGAAGCGCTGCTGTCCGCCATTCAGGGCATCCGCCTGGAGTTCTATGAAATGTTCAGCCGCTTTTATGTCGGCGGCGGCCGCAAGTTTGAGGCCCTGAATCTGGCCGAAGCTTCCGTCCAGCCGGGAAAGAGCGTTTGATATAAGAGTAAAGAGTTTAGCGTTTAGAGTTAAGATAAGGTGCGCCCGACGGCGCGTTTTAATAAGAATGAAGGAACGTTCCGACGCTTTTTTGAGCGCGCCGCCGGCACGCGATCCACCGCAACGAAACGCTAGACACTGAACTCTTTTATAAACCACAACCGATATTTTAACTGTCAATCCTTTCAGGAGGGGTATGTATGAAAACCAATCTGCGCAAACTGATCGCTACTGTCCTTGTTGTCTTTGCGGTTGCCTGCTTCGGCACCCTGACGGCTTTCGCTACCGATGACACCGCCGCCACGACCGCTGCCACCACACAGACTACCGAGACGGAGTCCACCAATGACCACAACACCAGCCTCAGTGTCGGCCTGATTGCGGCCGCCCTCGCCACCGGCCTGGCAGGCATCGGCGGCGGCATCGCGGTGGCCGCCGGCGCGCCGGCTGCCATCGCCGCCAACAGCGAAAACCCCAAGACCTTCGGCAAGAGCCTGATCTTCGTCGCGCTCGGTGAATCCATCGCGCTGTACGGCCTCGTCATCTCGATCATGATCCTCAGCCGTTTGACCTGATCCGGGGGCGCTGACCATGCGGTTCTATCTCATCAGCGATAACTCCGACGCAATGAACGGCCTGCGTCTGGCCGGCATCGAGGGAACCGTCGCCCGCAGCGAGGCCGACCTGCGCGCCGCCCTGGCCGACGCGGCCGCCCAGCCGGACATCGGCATGATCCTTGTCACCGAAAAGATCGCCGACGCCTATACCGCGCTGCTTGACCCGGTGCGGGCCGACCAGAGCGGCCCGCTGCTGGTCACGGTGCCTTCTACCGGCGGTTCGGCCGCCGGCAAGGGGCGCATCACCCGCTACATCCGCGAGGCTGTCGGCATCAAGATATGACATGCAAAACCATTCACGTTATCTGCGTTTATAGATAAGAAAGGCAGGGAAGAGCATGATTGAACTCAAAACCCGCGCCGAGCAGTTCCTGAAATCCATCCAGGCGGAAGGCGAGCGCGAGTGCGCCGCCATCCGTGAAAAAACCGACACCGAGGTGCGCGAGACCCTTTCCGCCGCCAAGGCGGAGGAACAGGCCCGCGCCGACCGTACCGTCGCCTTTGAGGCTTCGCGCGCCAAAACCCAGGCCAACCGCGCGCTTTCGGCCGCCCGGGCCGAAGCCCGCGCCTCCCTGGCGGCCCGCCGCCAGGCCCTGGCCGACGAGGCCTTTGCCGCCGCAGCCGAAAAACTGCGCGCCTTCACCGAGGGCGAGGACTATACCGCCTGGCTGCAGGCCGAGGCCAAGACCCTGGCCGGGCGGCTGGGGCAGGGGACGGTGCTGTACGCCCGGCCGCAGGATCTTGCCCGCTTGGGGGATCTGCCCGCCGGCTGTACGGCCGAAGCGGACCCTTCCATCGAGCTTGGCGGCCTGCGGGCTGAAAACAAGGCGGCCCATATGGCGGCCGACGACACCCTGACCTCCCGGCTGGCGGCCCAGCGCCCCTGGTTCCTGGAAAACGCCGGCCTGTCTATTGAACTGTAAGGGAGGTTACAGACGTGCAAACCTATCAACTGTACAGCATCAACGGTCCCGTCGTTACGGTGCGCGGCCGCACGGCCCTTTCCATGCGGGAAATGGTCTATGTGGGCCGCGAACGCCTTGTCGGCGAAGTGATCCGCCTGGACGACACCTGCGCGACAATCCAGGTTTATGAGGAAACCAGCGGCCTGAAGGCCGGCGAACCGGTGGAACCGACCGGCGGCCCGCTTTCGGTCACGCTGGGCCCCGGCATCCTGCGCAATATTTATGACGGCATCCAGCGCCCGCTGCCTGCCATTGAAGAGGAAATGGGCAGCTTTATCCAGCGCGGCGCGCGCCAGCCCGCCCTGGACGAGGAAAAGAAATGGGACGTCACCCTGACCGTCAAGCCGGGCGATACCCTTGAACCCGGCAGCATCTACGCCACCTGCCCTGAAACCCCGGCCATCACCCACCGCTGCATGCTCAGCCCGCTTTACGGGCCCTGCACCGTGACCTGGGTCGCCGAAAACGGGGCCTATACCGTCAATGAGACGGTCGCCAAAGTCACCGACAAAGACGGCCGCGAGCATGAACTGACCCTGTGCCAGCGCTGGCCCATCCGCACCCCGCGCCCGGCGGCCGCGCGGCTCACCAGCCCCCGCCCGCTGATTACCGGCCAGCGGGTCATTGACACAATGTTCCCACTTGCCAAGGGCGGCGCGGCGGCCATCCCCGGCGGCTTCGGCACAGGCAAAACGATGACCCAGCACCAGCTGGCCAAGTGGTGCGACGCCGATATCATCGTCTATGTCGGCTGCGGCGAACGCGGCAACGAGATGACCCAGGCGCTGCAGGAGTTCAGCGAGCTGACCGACCCGCGCACCGGCAAGAGCCTGATGGACCGCACCGTGCTGATTGCGAACACCTCGAATATGCCGGTCGCCGCGCGCGAAGCCTCGATCTATACCGGCGTCACGCTGGCCGAATACTACCGCGATATGGGCTACCACACCGCGATGATGGCCGACTCGACCTCCCGCTGGGCCGAAGCGCTGCGCGAAATCTCCGGCCGGCTCGAAGAAATGCCGGCCGACGAGGGTTACCCGGCCTATCTGCCGAGCCGCCTGGCCGAGTTCTACGAGCGCGCCGGCTATGTCCGCACCCTGAACGGGGCCGAGGGCTCGGTCTCGGTCATCGGCGCGGTCAGCCCGCAGGGCAACGACTTCTCGGAGCCTGTCACCCAGAACACCAAGCGGTTCACCCGCTGCTTCTGGGCGCTGGATAAGAGCCTGGCCTACGCCCGGCACTACCCGGCCATCAACTGGAACGATTCCTACAGCGAATACCTCGGCGATCTGTCCGAATGGTATTACGACAACGTCGGCGCGGATTTCATGACCTGCCGCAGCCGGATTGCCGACCTGCTCTTGCAGGAAAACAGCCTGATGCAGATCGTCAAGCTGATCGGCTCCGACGTGCTGCCCGACGATCAGAAGCTCACCATCGAGATCGCCCGGGTCATCCGGGTGGGTTTCCTGCAGCAGAACGCATTCCATGCGGTGGATACCTATGTCCCGCTGGAAAAGCAGCTCAAGATGATGGAGGTCATCCTCTACCTCTACGATAAGTGCAACGCGCTTGTCGCCAAACAGGTGCCGGTCAGCACGCTGCTGGCCACCGGCCTGTTTGACGAGCTGGTCAAGATCAAATACACAATCCCGAACGACGACATGAGCGGTTTTGATAAGCTTCGCAGCGAGATCGACCGCAAGCTGGCGTCGGTCAGCGCCGGGGAAGGGGGAGAGGCAAAATGATTCTGGAACATATTGGTCTGTCCCAAATCAACGGCTCGCTCGTCGTGCTCGAGGGCGTGCCCGGCGTGCAGTACGACGAGATGGTCGAGCTGCATCTTGATAACGGCACCACCCGCCTTGGCCGTACCGTTATGGTCGAGGAAGACCGCTGCGTGATTCAGGTGTTTGAGGGCGGCGACGGCCTGAGCCTTGAAAACACCCGCACCGTGCTGACCGGCCGCCCGATGACCGTCGATCTCAGCCCCGAACTGCTCGGCCGGGTGCTGGACGGTCTGGGCCGGCCGATCGACGGGCTCGGCCCGATCTACCCGGTCGCCCGGCGCGATGTCAACGGCGCGCCGATCAACCCGGTCAGCCGCATCTATCCGCGCAACTATATCCGCACCGGCATCTCGGCCATTGACTGCCTGACCACCCTGATCCGCGGCCAGAAGCTGCCGATCTTCTCGGGCTCCGGCATGAAGCACAACGAGCTGGCCGTCCAGATCGTCAAGCAGGCTTCGGTCGCCGACGGTTCCGACTTCGCGATCGTCTTTGCCGCGATGGGCGTCAAGAACGACGTCGCCGAATACTTCCGCGATTCGTTTGTCAGCGCCGACGCGATGGACCGCGTCGTTATGTTGCTGAACCTTGCGAACGACCCGATTGTCGAGCGCATCATCACCCCGCGTGCAGCCCTGACCGTGGCCGAATACCTGGCTTTTGACCTTGGCAAAAACGTGCTGGTCATCCTGACCGATATGACAAGCTACTGTGAAGCCGTGCGGGAGTTCTCCTCCTCCAAGGGCGAGATCCCCGGCCGCAAGGGCTTCCCGGGCTACCTCTATTCCGACCTCGCAAGCCTGTACGAGCGGGCCGGCATCCTCAAGGGCAGCACGGGTTCGGTTACCCAGATCCCGATCCTGACGATGCCCGGCGACGACATCACCCACCCGATCCCCGACCTGACCGGCTACATCACCGAAGGCCAGATCGTGCTTGACCGCGGTATGGACGCCACCGGCCTCTACCCGCCGATCTCGGTGCTGCCGAGTTTGTCCCGTCTGATGAAGGACGGCATCGGCGAGGGCTACACCCGTGCCGACCATGTCACGCTGTCCAACCAGCTCTTCGCCTCCTACGCCAAGGTGCAGGACGCCAAGGCGCTGGCCAGCGTCATCGGCGAGGAGGAACTTTCGGCCCAGGACAAGCAGATCATGGCCTTCGGCCGTGCGTTTGAGCAGAAGTTCATCGCCCAGGGCGATACCAACCGCACGATTGAGCAGACGCTTGATCTCGGCTGGGAACTGCTCGCAACGCTCCCGCGGGAAGCGCTTGACCGTTGTGACGATGCAACCCTTGATAAATACTACGAGCCCGCAAAGGCCCGGCTGCAGGCCGCGGCCCACTAGGGTGTATCAGAAAAATCCCTTAGCACTGTTCAATTCTACTAAAAAGCAGGAAGGAGGTTCCCGCGTATGGCCCAGCAAGTATTCCCCACAAAATCCAACCTGATGGCCACCCGGCGCAGCCTGGCGCTGGCCAACCAGGGCTACGAGCTGATGGACCGCAAGCGCAACATTCTGGTGCGCGAGATGATGCGCCTGATTGACCGGGCGGCCGCCATCCAGGATAAGATCAGCGCCGCCTACGCCGAAGCCTACGCCGCCTTGCAGCGCGCGAACATTACGCTTGGCTCGGTCGGCGAGTTCACGGCCAGCGTGCCGGTGGAACACGGCCTGCAGATCGACCGCCGCAGCGTGATGGGGGTGGAACTGCCCACCGTCAGCCTGCACCCAAGCGCGCCGCTTGGCATCTACTACGGGCTCGAATCCACCAACGGCATTCTGGACACGGCCTACCTCAAATTCAATGAAGTCAAGGCCCTGACCGTCGAGCTCGCCGAGGTTGAGACGAGCGTTGTCCGGCTGGCCGAGGCAATCCGCAAGACCCAGAAGCGGGCCAACGCCCTTGGCAACGTGCAGATCCCGCAGATGAAGGCGACGATCAAACGTATTGATGAAGCCCTGAGCGAAAAAGAACGCGAAGAGTTCAGCCGGCTTAAGGTGATTAAGAGCCAGAAGGGACAATAGCAGAAATTCAGAACGAAGAATGAAAATTATGGCGCAACGCGCGCCTGACGGCGCGCGTTGCACGATAGATTTCCATTATTCGGAAACAAACAGTCGCCCCCGCAGCCATCCGGCTGCGGGGGCGTTACGTTTATCCAGGGCTTCTCGTCACCCGCGGTATTCCTCCCGCACAAACGGCGGGCGGATGGCGGTATCGGTCAGGGCGGTATAGAGTTTGGGGCGGCGGAAGGCATTGCCGTGCGCTTCGGTCTCGCGGTAACGGCGCAGCTGCGCCAGGTCGAGTTTTGCTATATAAATCCCCGGCTCCGACCCGGCCTGCAACACGCACATATCCCGTGAACCGGGCTGGTCGGGCAGGTAGGCGACCCCGTCGTACAGCGTCGAACCGCCGTTGCAGTCGGGCACGCCGGCGGGATAGTTGCAGGTTGCGATGGCCAGCATATTCTCATACGCCCGGCCGCGCAGCTGGCCCAGGCGGTTGCGCTCCATCGGGCAGGCGTTCGGGGTCAGGATCAGCTCGGCGCCCTGCAGCATCAGGATGCGGGCGCTTTCGGGAAATTCGCGGTCAAAGCAGATCATCGCCCCCACCTGCACAGGGCCGGCTGCGGTGTCCAGCTCGGTCACAAAAAAGCCGTCGCCGGGCGTCAGGTTGCGTTCGACGTCAAAATCGCAGGTGTGGACCTTCGCGTAGGTCAGCTTGCGCTCGCCGCGCCGGTCAAACAGCACCAGGGTGTTGCGCGGGCCGCCGGGCCAGGCTTCCAGCAGCGTGACGCCGATGGCCATCTCGAGCTCAGCGGCAAGGCGGCCGAAGGCGGCGACAAACTCGCCGTCGGCCGGCAGCGCTTCGGCCTGCCAATCGGCGACCGGCCGGTTGTAGATGCGGTAGCCGTTGCTCCACATCTCGGGGAAAAGGGCAAGATCCGCCCCGCGCTCTTTGGCGCGGCGGCAGGCGGCAAGGCCGATGGCCAGGTTTTCAGCGGCCGAATTGCCGGGCACAAGCTGCAGCAGCGCGATGGTCAGGGTGGTTTTCATGGGAGCCTCCTTCCCCACAACCTTACTGCGGCGCGATATCAAACCGGTAAAGCGTCGTTGCGCTGTAGGCGGTCTTCGGTGTCACGGTGGTATCGGGGAATTCCATGTGGTTCGGCGCGTCGGGATAATCCTGGGTTTCCAGGCAAACGGCGGCGCGGCGGTCATACACGGCGCCCCCCTTGCCGGGGCGGTCCAGCGCCAGCATATTGGAGGTGTATACCTGTACGGCGGGCAGCGTGGAAAGGGTTTCCATACGGATGCCGGTTTCAGGGCCGGTCAGCCAGGCAAAGTGGCGCAGACCGGCGTCGGGCACGGTAAAGCAGTGGTCATACCCGCCGCCCAGGTGCAGCGCCGGGTAATCGGCGCCGATATCGCGCCCGATGGTTTTCTCTTCGGTGAAGTCCATCGGGGTGCCGGCCACCGGGATGATCTGCCCGGTCGGGATCAGCTGGGCGTCGGTTTCCAGATAAGCGTTGGCGTCCATCGCAAGGCGATGCCCCAGCACGCTGCCGGCGTTGTGGCCGTTGAGATTGAAATAGCTGTGGTTGGTGATGTTGATGACGGTGGGCGCATCGGTCGTGGCGGTGTACTGGATCATCAGCCCGCTGCCGACGAGCGAATACAAAACCTCCAGCGTGACGGTGCCGGGGAACCCGTCCTGCCCGTCGGGGCTCACCGCGCGCAGCAGCACGCCGTCCTCCACATCGGGGGCCTGTTCCATCTCAAACACGGTGCGGTCAAACCCGTGCAGGCCGCTGTGCAGGCAGTTGCCGTTGTCGTTGGCGGTCACGGTGTATTCTTCCGCATTCAGATAAAAATGCGCGCCGGCAATCCGGTTGGCAAACCGGCCCACAACCGAACCCAGCGAACCGCCGTTTGCCTCATAGCCGGCCACGTCGTCAAAACCGAGAACCACGTCAACCTTCCGGCCTTTGCTGTCGGGCACAAACAGTTTCTGGATGGCTGCCGCATAGCTCAAAATATGAACCTCGATCTGCCCGTTGTTCAATATGGCCAGCTGGACCGGGGTGCCGTCCGCCGTGTGGCCGTATTCCTTCAATACTACACTCATTGTGAGCCTCCTTGTTCGGCGGGGGTGTCAGGGGCTGCCTGCGCCAGGTCATACCGCACGCTGGCCGCCACCGCACCGGTGCCGTAATTCAACATCCGGTTAACCCGGCTGACCGTTGCGCTTGAAGCGCCGGTCTCACGGCGGATTTCGCTGTATACCTTGCCCTGCACCAGGCAGCTGGCCACATCGTACCGCTGTTCCAGGGTGCGCAGTTCGGTCACAGCGCACAAATCTTCAAAAAAGCGCAGGCACTCGTCCAAATTTTGCAGCCGAAGAATCGCTTCATACAAAGCGGTGCTGCGCTGGGCGGGGCTGCCCTGGGGGTTCGCAGTGCGCATGGGCGCCTCCCTCTCCTTCGCGTCTTGTTTTGTCATGGGTTTTAAGGCGGCCGGGCCGCCGCTTTCCTGTGCTTTTATTGTAGCAACTCCACCTGGGCAAGTCAAGGCGAAGCGGGCACAATGACAGGCGGGTTTGACAAAAAACGGGGCGGATTTTCAACAATTCCGTAAAAGATGTGGCAAAAAAGCCGTTTCGCCCCTTGACATTTTTCCTGCCCTCCGCCATAATAAATAGCAGTAAACGTACAATTGGGAGGTTACTGCATACTATGGAGGCACTATTTGGCAATATCTTCAACCTCCAGTGGCAGCAGGTGGTTATGTGGGCCATCGGCGGGCTGCTGATCTGGTTGGCGATCAAAAAACAGATGGAACCCTCGCTGCTGCTGCCGATGGGCTTCGGCGCGATTCTTGTCAACCTGCCGATGTCCGGCGCGGTTACGCAGATCGTTGACGGCGTGACCGAGTTCGGCCCGATCGACGTGTTGTTTGACGCCGGCATCTCGAACGAGTTGTTCCCGCTGCTTCTGTTTGTCGGCATCGGTGCGATGATTGATTTCACCCCGCTGCTCTCGAACCCGAAGATGATGATTTTCGGCGCAGCAGCGCAGTTCGGCATCTTCTTCACCCTGTGCGTGGCGGTTCTGCTCGGCTTTGATGTCAAGGACGCTGCTTCCATCGGCATTATCGGCGCGGCTGACGGCCCCACCGCTATTGTTGTCGCCAACATGTTCCAGTCGAATTATCTCGGCGCGATCGTCGTCGTGGCCTATTCCTACATGGCGCTGGTGCCCATTGTGCAGCCGTTCGTGATCAAGCGCATCACCACCCAGCATGAGCGCAAAATCCGTATGAGCTATGCGGCCCGCCCTGTTTCCAAGATGACCAAGATCCTCTTCCCGGTCATCATCACGGTGATCGCCGGCCTTGTGGCCCCGCGCAGCGTCTCGCTGATCGGCTTTTTGATGTTCGGCAACCTGATCCGCGAATGCGGCGTGCTGGACGGCCTTTCCGAAACGGCGCAGAAAGATCTTGCCAACCTGATTACCCTGTTCCTTGGCCTGACTGTTTCGACCAAGATGCAGGCGGCGAGCTTCCTGACCCCGCAGACCTTGCTGATCCTGCTGCTCGGCCTTGTCGCCTTCACCTTTGATACCGTCGGCGGCGTGCTGGTGGCCAAGGTTTACAACATCTTCGCCAAAGAAAAGATCAACCCCATGATCGGTGCGGCCGGCATTTCGGCCTTCCCGATGTCTGCCCGTGTGATCAACAAGATGGGCCTTGAGGAAGACAACCAGAACTTCCTGCTCATGCATGCGGTTGGCATCAACGTTTCGGGCCAGATTGCTTCGGTTATCGCCGGCGGCATGATCATGACCCTCTTTGCCTGATCCTCTTTATTTCGTAAAGGAGCGAATATAGAATGTCCACCTTTCAGACTTTCCTTCAGGTGCTGCCGCTGGCAGGCGCCGGTTGGCTGGGTGTCTTTGTGGTGACCATCGTCATCATTTTGGGGGCCGACCTGCTCAACTACTTTACCAGCAAAAAGTAAGCGGTTCCCTTTGCTTTTTTGCGCGAGGAAGGGCGAAAACATTGACAAACGCCGCCTCAGACGCTAGAATGGGAACAATCCGCAGCGGTGTCACAAGGAAGGGAGGCCCCCATGCAGCCGATCCAGGAGGAGTTGCTGCGGGGCGCCCAGGCCGGGCAGGAGGCGGCGATCGCCGCGCTCATTGCCCGGCTGATGCCGGTTATCCGCAAAGGCGCCCGGGACAACCGGGCCCCCGGGCTGGAGTTTGAAGACGCCGTGCAGGAAGGGCTGATCGGGTTGTTCGGCGCTGTGCGCAGCTATCAGGCCGAAAAAGGACCGTTTGTGCCCTATGCGGTGGCCTGCATTGCCCATGCGCAGCAGGATGCCCGCCGCGCCGCAACCCGCCAGAAACACGCCCCGCTCAATGACAGCGTGCCGCTGACCGAAGGCGAACCGGCCCCCGGTCTGCCCGACCCTGTGGAGCAGGCCATTGCCAACGAAACCTGTGCGCGGGTGTTTGAGCGGATTGACACCCTGCTCTCACCGCTTGAACGCGCCGCCCTGCTGGCCAGCCTGGAAGGCCGCACCGCAGCCCAGACGGCCCGTGCGCTTCACCGTGCCCCGAAAACGGTGGAGAATGCGCTGGCACGCGCGCGCCGCAAACTGCGGGATGCGCGCTGACCCACTCTAAGGACTAAGGCAAAACGCCTGGTCAAAATAAACGTGCCCCCAGTAGCGTGACAATCAGTTCTTCTTTGGTCCCCACCAATAGGCGTTCGGTTCCATTCTTCCGCGGGCAAATATTTGAATGAGGAGATTACCCATTATGTTCGAAGACAAGACTTTGGTATGCAAAGATTGCGGCAAAGAGTTCGTCTGGACGGCTGGCGAGCAGGAGTTCTATGCTTCCCGCGGTTTTGAAAACCAGCCCCAGCGCTGCAAAGCCTGCCGTGATGCCCGCAAGAACGCTGTCCGCGGTGAGCGCCAGATGTTTGACGCTGTCTGCGCCAGCTGCGGCAAAGCCTGCAAGGTGCCCTTCCAGCCCCGTGAAGACCGTCCCGTCTATTGCAGCGAGTGCTTCGCCAAGATGAAGCAGAACTAAAGCTTTTGCAGATCAAACGCCGCCCGGCTTGTTTGGCCGGGCGGCGTTTTTTGTACAATGTCGGGTCGGGGGCGCCCGGGAAAGGCTGCGCTACAGCCCGAGCATAGTCAGGACGTTCGCCGTAATGGCGGCGTTGCCGGCGTCATCGCCTTCGGCAGCCAGGCGGTGGCCGACGCCGGGGCAGAGGAGGAACGGGAACCCATGGCCGGCGCAGAAGGTTTGCACGGCGCGCCAGTCGATGAGCCTGTCCGTCTCACCCGATACCATGCCGAGCACCGTGTCGCCCGGCTGCACCAGTGCGAGGGTATCGGCCAGCGGGGTCAGGTACAGGCTTCGTACCGGCACGCTGCGCGGCGCAAGAGCGCGCAGCGTGCGCGCGGCCGTCACCGTGCCAAGGCTTTTGGAAAGGAAGAGAATGTCGTCATAACGCGCCCAGCTGACAGCGGCCAGCTGCGGGTGGACGGCTGCTTCGGCCAGGTTAAAAGCTTCGGCAAAGGTGGGCACGGGCCCGAAATCAATTCCATAGTCAAGCGGCAGGGTCTCATACCCGGCCGCTTTCGCGCAGGCCAGGCCGGCGGCCAGCAAACCGGTCCCGCAGGTGTAGCCGGTACCGGGAAAGGCAACAAGCAGGTTTCGCTTCATAAAGGGCACCTTCTTTTTGTAGTTTGGCGCAGGCTTCTTTTGGCATCATACCACAAAGCCGGCCACGCGGCAAGCGGGCCGGCAACAGGGAAAAGTTTACCGTGTACGGAACCCGCTGTGCAGGCTCTGCCTGTCTTGACAGGGCGGCAGCGGCATGGTAGAATATTAAAAATCACGCAAAACCTCTGTAAAAAACCGTCGAAAGGAGGCGCCGCATGCTGCGTTCTGTTGCCAACAGCCATCGCAATCCGCTTTTTGTCGGCGCTGTGTTTTTTCCTGACGGGACGCAGGGGTGCCTTTTTTAACTTTTCCCTTTTTCGGGAAAAGTTTTTTTTTGCCCATTCCGTCCCGGCCGCGCCGGGCCTGATTGCCGCGTGCTATGATAAGGAGGTTCCTATGCTGATCCGCCATGCGAAGGATGCGAACGGCCGCATCTGTGACTTTCTTTTGCAGGATGGCAAAATTGCCGCCATCGGTATCAACCTGCCCGCCGCAGAAGGGGAAGAGGTGGTTGATGCCGCCGGCCTGACCATCCTGCCTGCCTTTATCGATACCCACTGCCACTGGCGTGAGCCGGGTTTCGAATATAAAGAGGATGTCGCGACCGGCGCGGCTGCGGCTGCGGCCGGCGGGTATACCTTTGTCAACCTGATGCCGAATACCAAGCCGGTCTGTTCCGACGCCGAAACCGCCCACGCCGTGATGGCCAGGGCGGCCGAGGTTGGCCTGTGCGATGCCAACCAGACTGTCTCAATTACCAGGAATTTTGACGGCCACACCCTGGACCATCTGCTCACCCTGCCGGACGACCTGCGCTACATTACCGAGGATGGTAACGGTGTGCTGGATAACGCCGTGATGGCGCGTGCTTTCGCAATCGCAACCGACCGTGATCTGACCATTATGTCCCATGCCGAGGACCGGGAAATCAGCCCCTGGGATTACCGCCTGGCCGAAAATATCGAGACGCTGCGCAACTGCCACCTGGCTGAATACTATGGCACCAAGCTGCATATGTGCCATGTTTCGACCAAAGAGGCCGTCGATATGGTTCGGCAAAGCCGCCGGCGCGGCGCGCGGGTCAGCTGCGAGGTCACGCCCCACCACCTCTGGTTTGACGATAAGCGGCTGCGCTACAAGGTTAACCCGCCCATCCGTGAAGCCGCCGATGTTCAGGCACTGGTCCGCGCGATTCAGGACGGCACGGTCAGCTGCATCGGCACCGACCACGCCCCCCACACGGTGGAGGACAAGGCGGGCGGCGCGGCCGGTATGGTGGGGCTGGAGACCGCGTTCGGCGTCTGCTACACCAAACTCTGCCGGCTGGAAGGCTTGCCGCTGGAACACCTGAGCTTCCTGATGAGCGCCGGCCCGGCCGAACTGCTCGGTCTGGGTGACCGCAAGGGCCATCTTGCCCCCGGCTACGACGCCGACATCGTGCTGGTTGACCTTGACCATCTCTACACCGTCGAAGCCGAAAAGCTGCACTCCAAAAGCAAGAACTGCCCGTATGACGGGGAACACCTCTACGGCCGCGTCGTGATGACGGTCAAGGGAGGAAAGGTCACCTACCGCGGCCAGGCGTAAATGAGAAAAACGGCGCCGGATGCGCCGATATTTTGAAAAAGTTGGCAGCAGGCCATCAACGCGATTTCCGAGTGCGCCGCCGGCGTGCGGGACATCCTTCTTTGTGCTTTTTCTTTCTTGTTTATTCTTTTGAAAAAAGAGTTCCCTGTACAAAATACACCGAGTGGGAGGATACAAAAATGACCAATATGGACAAACTGTATGCCAGTGTGGCGGCCTATGGGCCGGTCTGCGTCGGGCTGGATACCGAGCTCAGCTACCTGCCCGAGTCGGCCATCGATGCGACCAAAACAGCGGGGGAGAACCTCGTCGCCTACAACCGCGCCCTGATCAATGCGACCAAGGAGGTCGCCGGCTGCTACAAGGTGCAGATCGCCTACTATGAGGCGCTCGGCCTGGACGGGATGCGTGCCTACGCCGAAACCCTGCGCCTGGTGCGGGAATCCGGCCGGCCGGTCATCGCCGATATCAAGCGCGGCGACATTGCCAAGACCGCCGAAATGTACGCCAAAGCGCACTTCACCGGTGATTTTGAAGCCGACCTCATCACGCTGGCCCCCTATATGGGTCTCGATTCGATCAGCCCCTACCTGCCTTACTGCCAGGAACAGGGCAAGGGCGTCTTTGTGCTCTGCCGCACCTCCAACCCCGGCCGGGTTGATTTTGAGTACCAGACCCTCGCCGACGGCCGCACCGTCTACACGATGGTCGGCGACGCGCTGACCAAGCTTGGGGCCGACTATATGGGCGAAAACGGCTATTCGAGCATCGGCCTTGTCATCGGCGGTACGACCGGCGAGGAAGCGGCCGAGATCCGCGCCCGCTACCAGAATACCTTCTTCCTGATCCCCGGCTACGGCGCTCAGGGCGGCAAGGCGGCCGACATCGCGCTGTATATGAAGCAGGGGAACGGCGGCGTTGTCAACTCCAGCCGCGGCATCCTGCTGGCCTGGAAGAAGCAGCCCGGCGTCGGTTACGCCGAAGCCGCCTACAACGAGTGTGTGCGGATGAAGGAGGATATCCAAAGTGCATGCGACAAACTGTAAGGTGACGGTCCGCGCGCAGGATATCGTTGCGCCGGACATCCGCCGTCTGGTTGTGGCCTGGGGAGAGGGCGAACCCCAAGCCTTCCCCCATGCCGGCCAGTTCTATATGCTGCGCGCCTGGCGGGCCGACGAAGCGCCGCTGCTCTCCCGCCCGATCAGCGTGCATGACTGCGACCCCGCCGCCAAAACCCTGACCTTCCTCTACCAGGTCAAGGGCCCCGGCACAGAAAAGCTTGCCGCCTTGCGCCCCGGCGATACGATGCAGCTGACCGGCCCCTGCGGCAACGGCTTTGATACGGCCGCCGCGGCTGCGGCCGGGCGGGTGGCCGTTGTGGGCGGCGGCATCGGTGTTGCGCCGCTGCTTCTGCTCTGCAAGGAACTGTCCGCTGCCGGCCCCAAGCCGGAGCTTTACGTCGGCTTCCGGGATGAACCCTACGGCCTTGAAGCCTTTTTGCCGTACTGCGGCGCGATCAGCGTTGCGACCGATTCGGGCGCGGCCGGCTATCATGGCCTTGTGACCGGCATCCTGCACCCCGAAAACTTTGACCTTGTGCTGGCCTGCGGCCCTACCCCGATGATGCGCGGCGTTGCCGCTCTCTGCAAAGAAAAGGGCGTGCGCTGCCTGGTCAGCCTGGAGCGCAAGATGGCCTGCGGCCTGGGGGCGTGCCTGGGCTGCACCTGCCAGACCAAGGTCGGCCCGCGCACCGTCTGCAAGGATGGGCCGGTATTCAGCGCAGAGGAGGTGTTTGACCTTGACTGAGCGAGCGAACGTTGACCTGCGGGTCAATCTGGCCGGCCGCACGCTGGCCGGGCCGGTCGTTGCGGCTTCGGGCACCTTCGGCTTCGGGCCGGAGTATGCGGGCATCGAGGATCTGCGGGTACTCGGCGGCATCTCGGGCAAGGGGCTCACGCTCCACGGCCAGCCCGGCAACCCCGGCGAGCGGCTGCTGGAAACCCCGGCCGGCCTGATGAACTCGATCGGGTTGCAGAACCCCGGCGTGCAGCACTTCATCGACCACGAACTGCCCGCGATGAAAACGCTGGGCACGACGGTCTGGGCCAACCTCGGCGGCCACACGGTGGAGGAAAACGTCGAGGGCGCGCGGCTCCTCTGCGAAGCCGGCATCGACTTCCTTGAGCTCAACATCAGCTGCCCCAACGTCAAACAGGGTGGGCTTGCCTTCGGCATCCGCGCGCAGGATGCGCAGGAGGTCGTCTCGGCCGTGCGCAAGGAATGCACTGTGCCGCTGATCGTCAAGCTCAGCCCGCAGGCCGAAAAGCTGGTCGATATGTGCCAGGCCGTTGAGGCTGCCGGCGCGGACGGCATCAGTTTGTGCAACACCTTCCAGGCCTGTGCGATCGATATCGAGCGCCGCCGCCCGGTCTTTGCGAATACCTTCGCGGGGCTGTCCGGCCCGGCAATCCGGCCGATCGCGCTGCGGATGGTCTGGCAGGCGGTCGGGGCGGTCAAGATCCCGGTCATAGGCCTTGGCGGCATTCTGACCGGGCGGGACGCGCTGGAATTCATCATGGCCGGCGCGACCGCCGTCCAGGTCGGCACGGCTAACTTCCAGGACCCGCGTGCCTGTGAGCGCATTACGGGCGAGATTGCAAGCTGGATGGAAAGCCACGGCGTCCGGACGCTGGACGAGATCCGCGGCTGTGCACGCCAGGCTTGATGCGTTTATAAAAATACAAAATATACAACTATATTGCAATATTATGCAAATTGTGCTAGGATAACAACAAATATAGACGGAGGGAACCAACCATGGCTAGAGATGCGAAAGAAGTTTTGAAGGAATGCGGCGCGTTTTTGGAAGGGCATTTTCTGCTTTCCAGCGGCCGGCACTCGGGTGCGTACTGCCAGATGGCCTACCTGCAGCAGTACCCGGAAGCCTGCGCCGAAGTGATGGCCCCGGTGGCCGAAAAGATCAAGGCGATGGATGTCGATGTCATCGTCGGCCCGGCGATGGGCGGCATCGTCTACGCTTATGAGCTGGGCCGCCAGTGCGGCAAGCGGGCAATCTTCACCGAGCGGGTTGACAATGTCATGACCCTCAAACGGTTTGCAATCCAGCCCGGCCAGCGCTGCCTGATCGCCGAAGATGTGGTGACAACCGGCGTTTCGAGCCTTGAAACCAAGCGGGTCATTGAGGAAGCCGGCGGTGTCTGCCTTGGCATTGTCTGCGTGGTTGACCGCACGACGGCGGCTGCGCCTTCCCCGATCCCGATCCTTGCCAGCGCGCTCAAGCTTGAACTGCCCAACTACGCGCCGGAGGAATGCCCGATCTGCAAAGAGGGCAAGCTGCCGCTGGTGCACCTGGGCAGCCGTAAGATGAACCAGCAGGCGAAACAGACACTGTAAAACGGAACGCGAGGCACATTATGCAGGCATATCTGATTTTGGCAAACGGAACGGTGCTGCCCGGCCAAAGCATTGGCTGCCCCGGCACTACGGTGGGGGAGGTTGTCTTCGCCACCGGCATGGTCGGTTTTGAGGAAACCCTGACCGACCCGAGTTACTATGGCCAGATCATCACCCAGACCTACCCGCTGATCGGCAACTACGGCATGAACAGCGAGGATATGGAGAGCGACCGCATCTGGGCGAAAGGCTATATTGTGCGCGAAGCGTGCACCGCCCCGAGCAATTTCCGCAGCGAAAAAACGCTTGATACCTTCTTAAAGGAAAACGGGATCATCGGCATTGAGGGAATCGATACCCGCAGCTTAACCCGCACGCTGCGCGAAAGCGGCGTTATGAACGGCGCCATCACGACCGAGTTTGACCCCGCGGCTGATCCTGACCGCCTGGCAAGCCTGATGCAGCAGATCCAGGGGTATGCCGTGCGCGGCGCAGTCAAAGCGACCACCTGCGCCGGCGCCGAGACATACCCCGCCACCGCCGCCCCGAAAGACGGAGGCCCCGAGCTGCATGTCGCGCTGCTTGACCTTGGCTGCAAGCGCAACATTGTACGCTGCCTGCAAAAGCGGGGCTGCAGGGTTACGGTGCTGCCCGGCACCTCGACGGTGGAAGACCTGGCCGCGCTGCGCCCCGACGGGCTTATGCTCTCAAACGGCCCCGGCGACCCGGCCGAGAATACCGAGATTATTGAAAACATCCGCAAAATGCTCGATACCGGTATCCCGGCCTTCGGCATCTGCCTGGGCCACCAGCTCACGGCGCTCGCGGCCGGCGCCAAGACCAGCAAGATGAAGTACGGCCACCGCGGCGCGAACCAGCCAGTTACCGATTTCGCCACCGGCCGCACCTTTATCACAAGCCAGAACCACGGCTACGCCGTGCTGGGCTCCACGCTGCCCGCCGGTGTGGGCCGCATCAGCCATGTCAATGCGAACGACAAAACCTGCGAAGGGGTCGAGTATGCACAGTGGAACTGCTTTACCGTGCAGTTCCACCCCGAAGCCAGCGGCGGCCCGCGGGATACCGAGTTTTTGTTTGACCGCTTTATCCAGAACATCCGCCGCATCAACCGCGTAAAAGGAGGGCTGTAAGATGCCGAAAGACCCCCGCATCAAAAAGGTCATGGTGATCGGCTCCGGCCCGATCATCATCGGCCAGGCGGCCGAATTTGACTATTCCGGCACCCAGGCCTGCCGCGCGCTCAAAAGCGAAGGCATCGAGACGGTGCTCGTCAACTCGAACCCCGCCACGATTATGACCGACCCCGATATCGCCGACCATGTCTATATCGAACCGCTGACCGCCGAAGTCGTCGAGCGGATTATAGAGAAAGAGCGCCCCGACGCGATTCTGCCGAACCTCGGCGGCCAGATGGGGCTCAACCTCAGCATGGAACTGGCCCGTTCGGGCTTCCTTGACCGCAGCGGCGTGCGGCTGCTGGCTTGCCGGCCCGATACGATCGACCGCGCCGAAGACCGCCAGCTTTTCAAAGATACAATGGAAAAGCTGCACCAGCCGATCGTCCCCTCCAAGGTGGTCGAGGAGCTTGAGGACGCCGTCGAATACGCCGGCACGATCGGCTACCCGGTCATCGTCCGCCCGGCCTTCACGATGGGCGGCACCGGCGGCGGCATCTGCGAGGATGAGGAAAAGCTGCGCGAAATCGCGACCAACGGCCTGCGCCTTTCGCCGATCCACCAGATCCTGGTTGAAAAGTGCATCGCCGGCTGGAAGGAAATCGAATACGAGGTCATGCGCGACGCCAAGGGCAACGTGATCACGGTCTGCAACATGGAAAACCTCGACCCCGTCGGCGTCCACACCGGCGATTCGATCGTTGTCGCGCCCAGCCAGACCCTTTCGGATAAAGAATATCAGATGCTGCGCACCGCCGCGCTCGACATCATCACCGAGCTCGGCATCGAAGGCGGCTGCAACTGCCAGTTCGCCCTCAAGCCGGACAGTTTCGAGTATGCGGTCATCGAGGTCAACCCCCGCGTGTCCCGCTCCTCGGCGCTGGCCTCCAAGGCGACCGGCTACCCGATCGCCAAGGTCGCGACCAAGATCGCCCTCGGCTACACCCTTGACGAGATCACCAACGACGTCACCGGCGAAACCTGCGCCTGCTTTGAGCCGGCGCTTGACTATGTCGTCGTCAAATACCCGAAATGGCCGTTTGATAAGTTTGTCTATGCTGACAAATCCCTCGGCACCCAGATGATGGCCACCGGCGAGGTCATGGCGATCGGCAACAATTTTGAGCACGCGCTGATGAAGGCGGTCTCTTCGATCGAGCTCGGCATGGACACCCTGACCCTGCCTGACTTTGAGAAACTCCCGACCGAGGAAATCATCGACCATCTGCACGTCCAGGATTCCGAGCGCGCCTTCTGTGTGTATGAGGCGCTCAAGCGCGGCGTCGATCACAAGACGATCTATGACATCACCAAGATCGACTGGTGGTTCCTGGATAAGATGCAGCACCTCGCGGACCTCGAACTCGGCCTGAAAGAAGGCGAGCTGACCCGTGAAAAGTACCTCGAAGCGAAGAAGTACGGCTTTTTGGATAAGACGATCCGCCGCCTTTCCGGCACCGAGGCTCTGCCGGTGGAAGACCTGCACGCCTCCTTTAAGATGGTCGATACCTGTGCGGCCGAGTTTGCGGCCAAGACCCCGTATTTCTACTCGACCTACGATGAGGACAACGAGGCCGCCGGCTTCATCGCCGAGCACAGTGATGAAAAGCGCAAGAAGGTGCTCGTCTTTGGCTCCGGCCCGATCCGCATCGGCCAGGGCATTGAGTTCGATTACTGCTCGGTACACGCGGTCTGGACGCTCAAAAAGCACGGCTGTGAGGCCATCCTGATCAACAACAATCCCGAGACTGTCTCCACCGACTTTGATACCGGCGACCGTCTCTATTTCGACCCGCTCAACCCCGAAAGTGTTGACAACATCATCGCAACCGAAAAACCGGATGCCTGCCTTGTGCAGTTCGGCGGCCAGACCGCGATCAAGCTGGCCAACCATATGGATGAGATCGGCCTGCCGATTCTCGGCACCCCGGCCGACGCAATTGACGAAGCCGAGGATCGTGAGCGGTTCGACGAGCTGCTCGAACGCTGCGGCATCCCGCGCCCCGAGGGCCGCACCGTTTACACCCTGGAGCAAGCGCTCAAGGCGGCCGAAGAAGTCGGCTACCCGGTGCTCATGCGGCCTTCCTATGTGTTGGGCGGCCAGAACATGATCGTAGCCTACAACTCGGCCGATGTTGTCGAATATATGGGGGTCATCACGGCCCATGTCGATATGTCCCACCCGGTGCTGATGGACAAGTACATCTATGGCACCGAATGTGAAGTCGATGCAATCTGCGATGGCGAGGATTACCTTGTCCCCGGCATCATGGAGCAGATCGAGCGCACCGGCGTACACTCGGGCGACTCGATCTGCGTCTACCCGCCGTATGATTTCCCGCAGAGCGTCATCGATACCCTGGTCGATTACACCGGCCGGTTTGCGCGGGAGCTCAAGGTCGTCGGCCTTGTCAACGTGCAGTATGCGGTGCAGAACGGCAAGGTGTATGTCATTGAGGTCAACCCCCGCTCTTCCCGCACCGTGCCGTACATCAGCAAGGTTACCGGCGTGCCGATGGTCGATCTGGCCGTGCGCTGCACGCTGGGCGAAAAGCTCCGGGATATGGGCTATGGCACCGGGCTGTGGCGCGGAGGCCAGAGCCCGTACTACGCGGTCAAGGTGCCGGTTTACAGCTTCCTCAAGCTGCACGGCGTCGATACGATGCTCGGCCCCGAGATGAAATCGACCGGCGAGGTGCTTGGCATTGCGCCCACCTTCCATGAGGCGATGATGAAAGGCCTTGTCGCGGCCGGTTATCAGTTCAAGACCCCCGGCCCCGGCTCCTGTGTGATCATTACGGTCAAAGATGCCGACAAGGCGGAAGCCGCTGACCTTGCCTGGAAACTGCATGATTATGGGTACAAAATCTACGGTACGCCGGGCACGGCGCGGTATCTCAACAGCCAGATGATCCCCTGCAGCGTTGTGCGCCAGATGAGCGGCGAACGGCCGAATGCGATCGATTTGCTTGAGAGCGGGCTGGTGGATTACATCATCTCGACAAGCGCGCACGGGCGTGACCCGCACCGGGATTCGGTTAAGTTCCGCCGCAAGGCGACCGAACTTTCGATCCCCTGCATCACGGCGCTGGACACCGCCCGGGTTTTGGTCGATGCTTTGCGCGGGGACCATGACATCAGCAAGATGGAACTGGTGGATGTGGCCACTCTGCACCGTGAGGCGGCGGCGCGCTAAAATGCAAGCATTCAAAGCGCCGAACTTTTCTTTTGTTGCCGTATCTATTTTATCACAAATGACAATTTTTGCCCGGAAGGCCGGGATTTTTGTAAAATCCCTTGATCTTGCGTCCTATTTTTCATATAATGGTTAGCGAAATTACCCGGCTTGGCGCGGCAAAATGCCGCAGGGCCGATAGAAATAGGAGATAGAGCAATGACAAGATCGCAGTTGATTACCAAAGTTGCCGGCGACACCGGCATGAGCGCCAGCGCCGTCGAGAAGGTTATGGATGGCATCTTCGGGACAATTGGGGACGTGTTGCGCGAAGGGGACAAAGTCACCATCGCGGGGTTCGGCCGCTTCGAAATGCGGGAGCGCCAGACCAAGAACTTCACCAACCCCAAAACCAAGGTTGTCAGCCAGCTGCAGCCTACCTCCATTCCCGGCTTTAAGGCGAGCGGTCGTCTGAAGGAAAAGGTTTCAAAATAAGGCAAAAAGCCAACGCCCCGGCCATGCGGCCGGGGCGTTCTGCATGCCGGATTTGCGCAAAAAATCGCCCCGGGGGTGCCCGGGGCGCTGTGCTGCGGCGCAGGGTCAGCCTGCGTCGGTGTCATACAGTTTGATGTAGCCGGTGTCATCCTCACGCGCATTCAGCAGCGCGGCGATCAGCGCCAGCACGCCGGCCAGCAAGGCCAAGGCGGCGATCAGTTTGCAAAGCGTTTTCATGCGGCGTACCTCCCTGCCCGGCGGGCAATGCTAGATTGTTTCCAGTATACCACATCCGGCCCCAAAAGGCAATGTGTGCAAAGCGCGCCCGCTTCGGCAAAGGCGGGGCAAAAGATTGCCGGTGTTTGTCTTGACTTGTCAAGTTTCCAAAGGTAAAATGGTATTTGTATTCTATTCCGCCCCCGGTCCCGGGGTGCGGACTTACGGAAACGGGGGAAAAGGTTCCATGTTCAAATTCCTGAAGCGCTCCGCCAAGGGCGCCGTGGTGCCGCATGAGAAAGCGACCGCCGGTATGGCCACTGTCCAGATGCCTGTGCCGGAAAACGTCGTGATCCCTATGTCGATGCACATCGGCGCACCGGCCGAGCCGGTCGTCAAAAAAGGCGACCCGGTTATGGTCGGCACCTTGATCGGCAAAGCGGGGGGCTTTGTAAGCGCCAATATCCATTCGAGCGTCTCGGGCACCGTTGTCGATGTCGCGCCGATGCGGATGGTCAACGGCGCGGTCTGCCAGGCTGTTGCGATCCATTGCGATGGCAACCAGACGGTTGACCCCGCCTGCCAGCCGCCGGTTGTCAAGGACAAAGAGTCCCTGCTGGCCGCCGTCCAGGCCTGCGGGCTGGTCGGCGTGGGCGGCGCGGGCTTCCCGACGCATGTCAAACTGGCGGCCAAGGTTGATACATTGCTCATCAATGCGGCGGAGTGCGAGCCTTACCTGGCAACCGACGCGCGCGAAATGCTGGAGTGCAGCGAATCCATTTTGGCCGGCATCCAGGCGGTGATGAAGTATTGCGAAATCCCGCACTGCATCATCGGCATTGAACGCAACAAACCGGAATGCATTGACCTGATGTGCACCCTGACCCGCGGCGTGGAAGGGGTACGGGTCAAACCGCTGCCGATGCGGTACCCGCAGGGCGCCGAAAAAACGCTGGTGGAAACCTGCACCGGGCGCGAAGTACCGCAGGTCGGTCCTTCGGGCAAACCGGGGCTGCCGGCCGATGTCGGCTGCATCGTGATGAACGTGACGAGCGTATCGACCCTGGGCAAATTCCTGAAAACCGGCATCCCGCTGGTCAGCAAACGGCTGACTGTCGATGGTGATGCAATCGCCAAGCCGCAGAATATTGAGGTGCCGATCGGCACGCTCTACCGTGATGTCATTGCGGCATGCGGCGGCATCAAGCCGGAAGTGGAGCTTGGTAAAATTATTTTCGGCGGCCCGATGATGGGCGGCGCCGCGCCAAGCGCCGATTTCCCGGTGCTTAAGCAGAACAACGGGCTGCTGCTGTTCGGCCGCAAGGCTGCCACGCTGCCCGAAGCGCAGCCCTGCATCCGCTGCGGCCGCTGCATAGAAGCCTGCCCGATGGGCCTCGAACCGGTTGTGATTGTCGAAAACTATAACCAGAAAGACACCGCCGCGCTGCAAAAACTCTGCGTGGACCTGTGCGTTGCCTGCGGCAGCTGCACCTATGTCTGCCCGGCCAAACGGCCGGTCTCCCAGACTGTTACGCTGGCGAAAAACTGGTATCTGCGTGAACAGCGCAAGGGGGGTAAATAATGGATCAATCTTTGCTTGTCACAGCCTCGCCCCATATCCGGGACACCGCCACCACCCGTGGGCTGATGGGCACGGTGCTTGTCGGGCTGGCGCCCTGCATTGTTGCATCGGGGCTGATCTTCGGCTACGGCGCGCTGGTCACGGTGGCTGTCACCGTGCTGGCCTGCGTTGCGTTTGAATATCTGTACTGCCTGCTGCGGAAAAAGCCCAATCCGGTGGGGGATCTTTCGGCCTGTGTAACCGGCGTGATTCTGGCGCTCAATGTGCCGGCCGGCATGCCGCTGTGGATCTGCGTCGTCGGCGCGTTTGTCGCCATCGTTGTGGTCAAACAGCTGTACGGCGGCCTTGGCTATAACTTCGCCAATCCGGCGCTGGTCGCCCGCATTGTGCTGTTTGTGAGCTTTGCTTCCCGTATGACAACCTATGTCTACCCGGATCTTGCGGTGGACGCGCTGGCTTCGGCAACCCCGCTGCAGGTCGTGGCCGAAGGCGGCGTGCAGGCGGCCGAGCAGCTCAGCCTGCTGGACCTTTTCCTTGGCAACCACGGCGGCATGCTGGGCGAAACCTGCGTGCTTGCCATTCTGCTGGGCCTGGCGCTGATGCTGGCTTTTGGCACAATCGAAATCACAATCCCGGCATCCATCACGGTTACGGTCTTTTTGTGCAGCTGGGCTGCCACCGGCAGCGTGCAGACGGCGCTTGTTGAGATCATGAGCGGCGGTTTGCTGTTCGGTGCGGTCTTTATGGCGACTGATTATGTCACCAGCCCGTTCACCACCAAGGGCAAGCTTTTTTATGGCGTCTTCATCGGCCTCATCACCTTCGCCATCCGAACCTTTGGCAGTATGAACGAGGGCATGAGCTTCGCGATCCTGCTTGGCAACCTGATGACCCCGTGGTTCAATGCATGGAGCCGCCAGGTGCCGCTTGGCTTCAGCAAGAAGAAAGCAAAACAGAAGAAAGGGGGCGAAGCCTGATGGCAGCAAACAAGGCGAAAGGGGAGTCCACCTTTAAGACGATGGTCTACCCGGTCATCATCCTCGTTGTGATCTGCGTGGTCTGCAGTGCGGCGCTTGCCGTGCTTAATGATGTGACCGCCCCGATCATTGCGGCCAATGAGGCTGCCCAGACCCAGGAAGCCTATCTCGGCGTGCTGCCTGCGGGCACCGACGCGGCATCCCTTGTCACCCACGACGGGCTGACCACCGAAGGCGTGATCGGCGCGGTGACAGCGCCGGACGGCACCATTGCGGTGCAGGCTTCGGCCGCCGGGTACAGCGGTAACCAGGTGACCCTCTTTGTCAGTTTTGATGCGGCAGGTTCGATTTTGAACCTCAGCGTTGACGCTTCCACCCAGACGACCGGCATCGGCTCCAAGGTGGCGGAGGACGGCTTTGTTTCGGCCTTCCTGGGCTGGAACGCCGCCGAGCCGGTTGCCGCGGGGAACCCGGTGGATGCGATTGCCGGCGCGACCTATTCCTCTGACGCGGTATTCAACGCCCTCAATGCGGCGATCACCTGCTACAACACCGAACTCAAGGGGGTGGCGTAAAGATGGCAGCCAAACAAAACAAACCCAGCAAATGGAAAATCTTTACCGCCGGTATCATCCGCGAAAACCCGGTGCTGCGCCTGGTGCTCGGGTGCTGCTCGGCCCTGGCGATCACCACCACGGTGTCCGGCGCGCTTGGCATGGGCCTTTCCATGACCTTCGTGCTCGTATGCTCAAACATTGTCATCAGCGCGCTGCGCAAGGCAATCCCGGACAAAGTTCATCTGCCCTGCTACATTGTCATTATTGCGGCCTTCGTCACCGTTGTACAGATGGTGCTGCAAGCCTATGTGCCGGATCTATACGAATCACTCGGCGTTTTCCTGGCGCTGATCGTCGTCAACTGCATCATCCTTGGCCGGGCCGAAATGTTCGCCTGCAAGCATACGGTGGTCGAATCCGCGCTTGACGGTTTTGGCATGGGCCTGGGCTACATCCTCACGATGCTCTGCATGTCCTCCATCCGGGAAGTTCTCGGCAACGGCAGCTGGCTCGGCATCCAGATCATCCCGGAATCGGTTGACCGCATGGGCATCATGAACCAGGCGCCGGGCGGTTTCTTCGTATTCGGTTGCCTGATGGCGCTCTGTATCTTTATTGAAAAGAAGACCAACCACCCGATCGAGCGCAAGAGCTGCGGCGATGTCATGCTTGACACCATCGACGCAGCCAAGGCCGAAAACGGGGCCGATACCGCGAAAGGGGGTGACCAGGCATGAGCCAGGTGGCTGTGTTTGCGACCATCTTCTTTAACCTGATCCTGGTCAACAACTACGTCCTTGTCCAGTTTTTGGGCATCTGCCCGTTTTTGGGTGTCTCGAAAAAGCTCGATTCCTCGGTCGGCATGGGCCTGGCCGTCATCTTTGTCATGGTGCTGGCCACGGCCGTCACCTTCCCGCTGCAGATCTTCCTGCTCGACGCCTATGACCTGGGCTATATGCAGACCGTCATCTTCATCCTGGTCATCGCCGTGCTCGTGCAGCTCATCGAGATCACGCTGAAAAAGTATGTCCCGGCCCTGTACACGGCGCTGGGCGTCTACCTGCCGCTCATCACCACCAACTGCTGCGTGCTGGGCGTGACCATCCTGGCCGTGCAGGACTATTCCTCGGTCGTCGCGCAGCAGGGCTTCGGCCTCGCGTTTGCCCAGGCGCTTGTGTGCGCCGCGGGCGCGGGCGTCGGCTTTCTGGTGGCCATGCTGCTGTTCTGCGGCGTGCGCCAGCGCGTCGAAGCGGCCGACCCGCCCGAGAGCTTCAAGGGCCTGCCCATCACGCTGGTGGCCGCGGCCATCACCTCGGTGAGCTTTATGGGCTTCGGGGGTCTGGTCGAAAACATCATCAGCGCGCTGCTGTAAGGAAGGGGGACTTGCGTTATGAATCCGATCGTTTTAGCGGTCGCGGTCCTGACCGTTCTGGGCCTGGCGGGCAGTATCATTCTGGTGCTGGCCTCCAAGTTCATGGCTGTCTATGAGGACCCCCGCATCGCCGAGGTCACGGCCTGCCTGGCCGGGGCCAACTGCGGCGGCTGCGGCTACGCCGGCTGTGCCGACTATGCCAAGGCCATCGTGGAGGACGGCGCCCCCACCTTCAAGTGCGCGCCCGGCGGCGATAAAGCCGCCGACGCCATCAACGCCATCATGGGCGCCGAAGCCACCGACCGCCCCAGCCTGCGCGCTGTGGTGCTGTGCAACGGCGGCGAAAACTGCGGCGTGCGCTTTACCTACCAGGGCGTGCAGACCTGCGCGGCCGCGGCCGCCGTGGCCGGCGGCCCCAGCGCCTGCGCCTACGGCTGCCTGGGCCTGGGCGACTGCACCCGCGCCTGTATGTTTGACGCCATCCATGTCGTCAACGGCGTCGCGCTGGTCGACCGCGCCAAGTGCACCGGCTGCACGGCCTGTGTCACGGCCTGCCCGCGCCATGTCATCGACATGAAACCCATCGCCCCGCAGCCGGTGGTCAAGTGCTCCAACATCGAGCGCGGCGCGGCGGTCAACCAGGCCTGCAAGGTCGGCTGCATCGCCTGCGGCCTGTGCGTCAAGAACTGCCCGCAGCAGGCGATCTTCCTCAAAAACAACGTCGCCGTCATCGATTACACCAAGTGCAACGGCTGCGGCACCTGCGTGACCAAGTGCCCGAAGAAGGCCATCCAGTGGATCGAAGGCAAACCCGCATCGATCGACGCCCCGGTGCCCGCGCCTGAAGTGCGGTAAGTTTTGAGAGTTTAGAGCTCAGAGTTTAGAGTTAAGGAAACGCGCCTGCGGCGCGATTTTGAAAAACGAGTCAAGGATGTTCCCGAGCGCTTTTTCAAATCGTGCCGCGGGCGCGTTTTTCTATCAAACAGGAAAAGGGGAGAGGAGCCATGCAAGTCAAAACCATCCGCATCGTCAGCCTTTCGGCCGGTACCCTGGGTGAGGATTTTGTGCGCCACGAACTCGAAATCGGGCTGCAACGCCTGCGGGCCTGGGGCGTGCAGGTGCAGTTCGGCGCGCACGCGCTGCGCGGCCGGGATTACATCGCCGCCCACCCCGAAGCCCGCGCCGCCGACCTGTGTGATGCCTTCCGCGACCCGGCGGTCGATATGATCCTCTGTGCGATCGGTGGGGACGATACCTACCGGCTTCTGCCCTATCTCTTCAGCCATGATGAACTGAAAAATGCCGTCACAAACAAAATCTTCCTCGGCTTTTCGGATACGACGGTCAACCACCTGATGCTGCACAAACTCGGCTTGCCGACCTTCTACGGCCAGGCTTTCCTGTCCGACGTCTGCGAGATCGCCGATACCATGCTGCCCTACACCGAACAATATTTCACCGAGCTGCTGCGCACCGGCGCCATTCGCCAGGTTACGCCGAGCCCGGTCTGGTATGACGGCCGCACCGACTTCTCTCCGGCCGCCGTCGGAAGCGCGATGCCCGCTCACCCGAACGCCGGGTTCGAGCTTTGGCAGGGGTCGGCGCGGTTCGAGGGGAAAATCCTCGGCGGCTGCATTGATACGCTGTTCGACCTGTTTGACAACACCCGCTACGCCGATTCAGTGGAAACCTGCGCGCGGTATGGCCTTTTCCCGACGCTGGAGGATTGGCGCGGCAAGATCCTGCTGCTGGAATCAAGCGAGGAACAGCCCGCGCCGGAAAAGTATCGCCGCATGGTGGAGGCGCTCAAACAAGCCGGCGTTTTTTCGGCCGTGTCCGGCGTGCTGGTCGGCAAGCCGATGGACGAGAAATATGCCGGCGACTACCGCCGCATCCTCTGCGAGGCCGTCGCCGACCCGTCGCTGCCGATCCTTGGCAATCTGAACATCGGGCACGCCACACCGCGCTGCATCCTGCCCCTCGGCATCCCCGCCGCCGTCGATGCCGACGCGCAGGTGATACGGTTTTTATGAGAGTTGAGATTTTAGAGGTAAGAGTTTAGATAAGGAAAACGCGCCTGCGGCGCGATTTGAAAAGATGACCGGCAACTTTCCGGCAATTTTCAAAATCGCGCCGCAGGCGCGTTCTATATCTAAACTCTAGACGCTACACTCTGAACTCTTTTCAGAACAGCGGCCCCTTCGGGTAGCGGCCTTCCTCCGCCATGCGGGCCAGGGCGGCCATCAGGGCGGGTTTGTCCTCACGGTAGGTGATGCCGTACCATTTGTCGGGGCTGGTCAGCACCTGCACCGTCGCGGCGCGGTCGGCCAGCGCGGCGGTCACGACGCTCGGCAGGTAATACTCGCATTTGAGCGGGTTCTTCGGCAGGTTTTCCTGCAAAAACGCTGCAAAACCGTCCCGCGCGCGGTCGAGGAAATCCGGCGTAAAGCCCCACAGATTCATCGAGACGACGTCCTTGGCGTCAAGCGGCTGCCAGCTCGCGCCGTCATCCTCGGTATAGGCAATGCCGTCGCCGCGCGTCTCGATCCGGGTGCGCTCGGTCACCCGGATCAGCTTGTTTTCAGCGTCCAGCTCGCACACCCCGCGGGAAACCGACCCGTTCTCGCTGACTGTGTTGCCGAGCAGAAAACCGACCATCGCCCAGGGGCTGGGGGTTCCGGGCTCGGTTGTGGCATGGGCCAGGTGGTCGTAGATCAGCCGGAAGCCGGTCGGGCCGTAGTAGTCGTCGGCGTTGATGACAGCGAACGGCGCGTCGAGCGCTTCGGCCGCTGCAAGCACCGCGTGGGCCGTGCCCCAGGGCTTGACGCGGCTTTCGGGAACCGTGAAACCGGCCGGCAGCTTGTCCAGCGTCTGGTAGGCGTAGCGCACGGTGAGCCCGGCCTTTTCGGCGCGTGCGCCGACGCTCTCACGGAAAGCCGCGTCGATCTCCGGCTTGATGATAAAGACGACGGTCTCAAAACCGGCGCGGCGCGCGTCAAACAGGCTGTAATCCAAAATTGCCTCGCCGTGCGGCCCCACCGGGTCAATCTGCTTCAGCCCGCCGTAGCGGCTGCCCATGCCGGCCGCCATCACGGCCAGGATCGGTTTGTTCATGCAAAAAACTCCCTTTCACTGAAAACGCTGAGGTTTGCTGTTTCTATTGTACACCGCCCGCTGCCCGCTGGCAAGCGGCAGCGGGAAGGAATGGAAGAAAGCCCGAAATTATGAAGTTTTTGTAAAATTTCGTTTGCGCCGCCCGGACGCCTGTGCTATACTATTATTATAGGTAGGAAATCAAAGGCGGCGCCGCGTGCCGGCGCCGCGGGACAAGAAAGTGTGAAGCCATGTATCAAAAAGGGGACATCGTCATCTATGGGGCGCACGGGATCTGCCGTGTGGAGGAGGTAGCCCCGCTCAAAATGCGCATCGCAACCGAACATCGCCTGTACTACACCCTGCGTGCATACTATCAGCAGGAACTGGTCATCTATGCGCCGGTAGACGGGGCGGCCATTGTCATTCGCCCGCCGCTGACCAAGGCGGAGGCTGAAGCCGTTATTGCAGACCTGCCCGGCATTGAACCCCTTACAGTGCAGGATGAAAAAAAGCGTGAGGCCGATTACCGCGCCGTGCTTCATGGCTGTGACTGCCGCGCCATTGCGGCGCTGCTGAAAACCCTGCGCGCCCGGCGGGTACAGCGTGCCAAACAGGGCCGGCACCCGACCGGCCTGGATGAGCGGTATACCCACCTGGCCGAAGAGCAGCTCTACGGTGAGCTTGGCTATGTACTGGGCATTCCCCGTGCCGAAGCCCCCGCCTATGTCCGCCGCCAGCTCGGGCTGGATGAAGCGGATGCAAGCTGAAAGGAGACAGCATATGGAACTGCAGCAAATTCCATTGACCGCACTGGCCGGTGTGCAAATCGGCCATGCACAGGATGAAGCAGCCGCGACCGGCTGCACCGTTTTCCTGCTGGGGGCGGAAGGCGCCCCGGCCGGGCTGGATGTGCGCGGCGGCGGGCCGGCCAGCCGGGAAAGCGAACTGCTCAAACCGCTGGCTGCCGCCGGGGCCATCCATGCCATTTTGCTGAGCGGCGGCAGCGCCTTTGGGCTGGATGCCGCCGGCGGTGTGATGCGCTATCTGGAGGAAAACGGCATCGGGTTTGATACCGGCTACGCCAGGGTGCCGCTTGTCTGCCAGGCAGATCTGTACGACCTGAGCCTGGGCAGCGCAGCGGTCCGCCCCGACGCCGCAATGGCTTACGCCGCCTGCCAGGACGCCGCCCGCAGCACATGGCGCGGCGGGAATGTCGGGGCCGGGGCCGGGGCTTCGGTGGGCAAGCCCTGCGGCATGGAGCATGCGATGAAATCCGGCATCGGCGCCTGCGCGTTCCAGCTCGGCGCGCTGCAGGTGGCCGCCGTGGTGGCTGTCAATGCCCTGGGCGACGTGATTGACCCTGCTACCGGCCGGCGCGTAGCCGGCCTGCGTGATGCGGACGGCCAGTTCCGCCCGGACAGCCCTGGCGCCGAAGCCGCCCTGCTGGCTTCTACCGCCGTGACAGAAAACCGTTTTGTTTCGAATACCACACTGGGCGTTGTGCTGACCAACGCGCAGTTTGACAAAACCGCGCTGTGCAAGATCGCCGGTATGGCGCAGGACGGTCTGGCGCGGGCGATCTGCCCGGTGCACACTTCGGCCGATGGCGATACCGTGTATGCGGTCAGTCTGGGGCAGGTGGCGGCCGCCCGGGATGTGGTCGGCACACTGGCCGCCCGCGCTGTCGAAGGCGCCATCCTTGACGCTGTCCGGGTACCCGGCGCAAACGGTCTGCCGGGCATCCAGGATGCCTGAACAATATACACAGCAGTTCCCAACCCGGGCGCGCAGTTTTTCTGCCGCCCGGGTTTTGCTGTGCGGCGCCCCAAAGCCGGGCCACGGGCGCGTTCCGGTGAAAATTCCGGGTATTGCATTGATTTTTGCGAACAGCCGTGCTATAATACGCACCATTACCGGGTAAGGGGAGAAGAGAATGAGCACGCGTCAAATTTTGGAATACCTGCTGGAAACCAACACAAGCGTTTCGGTTTTGCAGCTTTGCTTTTCGCTGCTGTTGGCGGCGGTGTTGTCGGCGTTTATGTATTTTGTGTATCGTGGCACCTACCGCGGCACGCTGTATTCCAAAAACTTCAACGTCACGCTGGTGCTTGTTGCGCTGATCACAACGGTGGTTATGATCGTCATCGGCACCAATCTCGCGCTTTCGCTCGGCATGGTGGGCAGCTTGTCCATCATCCGTTTCCGTACCGCCATCAAGGAACCGCGCGATATTGCCTTTGTCTTTTGGGCGGTCGCCATCGGTTTGGCCTGCGGCAGTGAGTTTTACCTGGCCGGCGTGCTGGGCAGCGCGCTGATCGCGGTTGTGCTGGTTGTTGCAAACCTTGATTTGTACGATTCGGTCTCTTACCTGCTGGTTGTGCAGGGCGGCGATGAAACGCTGGACCCGGCCGCAGTGGAAGCTGCGGTACACGGCCAGGTGCGGGCTTCCAAACTGCGGATGCGCAGCGTGCGCGCCGGCAGCCAGGAACTGACGTATGAACTGCGACTGAAAAGCGGCAACACGGCGGCCCTTGTGGCGGCGGTACGCGGCTGCGCCGGGGTGGAAAGCGTCAACCTTGTCAGTTACAGCGGGGAATCCATCGGATGAGCCGGCACCGGCTGCTTCCGGTTGTGCTGCCGCTGTCCCTGCTGGCGGCCGCCGCGCTGACAGGGGTGGCTCTGCTGCGCCAGGACCTTGCCGGGTTGGACGGATACGCCGACCGCACCGTCCTTATCAATGAAGTCTGCGCCAAAAATCTGACCGGGCTGACCGATGGCGACGGCCAGACGCCGGACTGGATTGAACTGCTCAACACAACCGGGCAGGATGTGGACCTTTCCGGCTGGGGGCTCAGCGACGACCCTGACGACCCGTATAAATGGACCTTCCCCGAAGGCACGGTGCTCAGCGGCGGGGCAAACAACATCCTGCTCCTGTATGCCGATGGGGCTGATGGTCTTGATGCCGACGGCGCGCTGCACACGGGGTTCCGGCTGGGCCGCCGCGGCGAGACCCTGGTGCTGACCACGCCCGAAGGTACGGCGGCGGACACCCTTGATTTTCCCGCGCAGGAATATGACCTGAGCTATGGCTATCTGGCCGGTTCAGGCAGCGAAGTGGGTGTGTTGGCAGCCCCGACCCCCGGCGCGGTCAACAGCACGGCTTTCTTGCAGCCCAGCGATGAAACAGCCGACCTGCCCGCCGTGACCTTTTCAGCCGGGGCCGGGTTTTACCAGGATGCGCTGGAACTGACCCTTTCCTGTACCGATGCCGGCGCGGCCATTGTGTATACGTTGGATGGCAGCCTGCCCACCGGCAGCAGTACCCTGTATACCGGGCCGATCACCCTGACCCCGCGCCGCGGCGAGGCTAACCGGTATGCCAGCCTACCCACCGTGCTGCACGGCGGTTGGCTGGCAAACTACGCCTACTCCTATGCGCCGGAACCGGTTGCCAAGGCGACTACGGTCACCGCGCGCGCCTATAAGGACGGAAAGCTGGGCGAAGCGGTCACCGTCGCCACCTACTGGGTAGGCATTGCGCCGTACAGCCTGCCGGTGGTCAGCGTCACGGCGGATGCGGACGATTTGTTCGGCGCGGCAGGGATCTATATGCCGGGTCAGACCTATTACACGCTGCACAAATACGGCGATACCAGCGCCACCGGCAACTACAGCGGCCGCGAAACGGCTGATGTGCGGGTGCAAATCCTGGAGACGGACGGCACGGTGCAGACCGCCGCCGAAGGCACGGTGCGGGTGTCGGGCGGGTGGAGCCGCAGCGGCGTCCAGCTCAAAAACCTGCACACCAAGCTGAAAGACGGCGCCCAAACCGATCTCCTTGCCGCTGCGCCGGGCAGGGGAAACCTTTCCACCGTTGTGCTGCGCGGCAGCGGCAACGGCACAGCGTACCAGAGCCTGCACCAGGACGCTTTCCTCAACAACTACCTGTACGACCTGGATATCGGTACACAGTGGAATGAACCGGTCATTCTGTTTCTGGAGGATGAATATTGGGGCGTGTATACGGTGCGCGAAAGCAAAAACGAAGATTTTTATGCGCGTCACTACGGCCTGGAAGAGGATGAACTGATCTGCCCCGGCACCAGCGACGAGGAAACCGCCCAACCGGAAAAAATCGCGTTCGGGCTCGGGGTGGATGCGCTTGACGCCACAACGGCCGAAGGAATGGCCTGGGTGGAAGCCAATGTCGATGTGGACGAATATATCCGGTATGTCATCGCCCAGATGTATACCTATAATTCGGACGGCATGTACAATGGCGGCAACAATTCCATCCTTTGGAAAAGCGCGGTGCTTGACCCGGACAACCCCTATGCCGACGGGCGCTGGCGGTTCCTGCTCAACGACCTGGATTCCACCCTTTATGATGTGGAGGTAGACCCGTTCGCCTACCTGCTGGAAAACGATTTCTCGTTTGCAGCCAGGGAAACAGCGCCGTGGTACTCGGTGGTTGACAATCTGTTCCAAAAGCTCTGGCAAAACGCGGACTTCCGCGCACGTTTTGCCGAAGAATTCCGCCGGGAAATGGCCACGGTCTATGCGCCGGATTCCATCCTTCCGGCCTTTGAGGCGTGGGTCGCCCGGCTTGCGCCTGAAATTCCGCAGGACCTGGCCCGCCAAAAGGTGGAGACAACCTGGTTGGCGCCGCTGGCCCGCGCGCTCGGCGTTGAGGTGGAGCCCGGCGGCATTACCGAAACCGAGTGGGATCAAAATGTCGAGAAGGTGCGGGATTACTTTGCCCGCCGTGCCGACATCATGCTGTCATACCTGGATACATATTTGAAGGAGGCGGATACAATATGAACCAACCGCTCCTTTCGGTCAGCCGGCATGAGGAAAAATACCTGCTCAATCCGGCCGAGGCCGTTGCGCTGCGCGGCATGCTGGATGCGCTGCTGCGGCGGGACCGGTATTCGGCCGGCGGCGCCTACTTCATTCGCAGCCTGTACTTTGACACGCCCGAAAATACCGATTATGAGGACAAAGTCCTTGGCGTCAGCGAGCGAAGCAAGTTGCGGATGCGGCTTTACGACCCGGCAGGCGGGCAGGCGCGCCTTGAACGCAAAGCGAAAAGCGGGATCTACGGCCACAAAACCGGACTTTGGTTGACCCGTGCCGAGGCGGAAGCCCTGATTGCCGGCGACGATTCGCCGCTGTGCCGGCAGGACACGCCGGCGGCCCGCAGGCTTTGGGCGGCCTTCCGGCGGGAATGGCGCCGCCCGGCCGTTCTCATTGACTATGAGCGCACGGCCTGGGCGCTGGATTTTGAGCGGGTGCGGCTGACGATTGACGAACATGTGCGCGCAGCTAAAAGCAGCGCTCTGTTTGACCCGGCGGTGCCGATGCTCGGCCTGCACAGCGGGGCCATGACAATCCTGGAAGTCAAGTATGACCGCTTTTTGCCCGGCCACCTGCGGGCTGCGCTTTCGAGCTTTTGCGCGCAGCCGATGAGCATCAGCAAATATGCCATCGCGCGTGAAATGCTGTACTGACCCTGTGGGGAAAGGCGGCGACAAATGTAAAAGTTTTACAAAAAACAGCGTTGCGGCGCGGGATTTACCCGCCGCGGCGTTTTTTGTTGCCGGCGGCGTTGTGTTTTGCCGGCTTGGGGTGTACAATACTACTGCAAAAGATAACACGGGTACCAGTAACGATGCCCCGGATTGCCCTGAAACATAGGAGGTTGCATTGGCAAACCTGAGAAGACAGAAGGAAGCCCTGGTTGCCTATTTTGAAGCCGGCTGCAAACCCCAGGGCCGGATGACGGTGGGGCTTGAGGTTGAGCATTTTCTGACATCGATCGATGGCACGCCGGCCAGCTTTGAACAGGCCCAGGCCGTGATGCAGGCGCTGGAGGAACCCGGCGCGCGCCCGCTGATGGAAGAGGGCAACTACCTCGGATTTGTGACCAACGGCTATACCCTGACCCTGGAACCGGCCTGCCAGCTGGAAATCAGCATCGCCCCGCAGACCGGGGTCGGCGCGCTGATGGCGGTGTATGAAGCGTTTGCGGCCCGGCTGTACCGCGCGCTGGCCCCGCTGGGCCTGCGTGCCTGGAACCTTGGCTACCACCCCACCCGCAGGGCGGAAGCCTTGCCGCTGATCCCCAAAAAGCGGTATGAGGTGATGGACCGCTACCTGCAAAAGCGCGGGCTGCACGGCACCCAGATGATGCGGGGTACCGCTTCCACCCAGGTGTCGGTTGACTATTTCAGTGAGGAGGATTTCATCCGCAAATACCGGGTGGCCTGCCTGATCGCCCCGATGCTGGCCCTGCTGACCGATAACACCCCGGTTTATGAAGGCCAGCCCAACCACACCCCCAGCGTGCGCACAACCATCTGGAATGATGTGGACCCGGACCGCTGCGGCATCCCGCCGATGCTGATGGACGAGACATTCGGTTTTGAAGCCTACGCCGATTATGTGCTGCAAAAACCGCTGGTCGTATCCCGCCGCGGGCCGCGCACCGAGGGGGTCGGTCGCAAATCGGCCTTTGAGGTTTACCCTTCGGCATTGCAGCGGGAGGAAATCGAGCACCTGCTCTCGATGTTTTTCTTTGATGTCCGCTTGAAAAACTATATAGAAATCCGGGTGGCGGATTCCATGCCGGCGCCTTATGTCGCCGGCTATACCGAAATGATCAAGGATATTTTTTCAAGCCCCGCCGCGCAGGAAGGAATCCTGCGCCATTACGCCGGCGCGACGGTTGAATCGATCGAATCGGCCAAACTCGGCGTGTGCTGCCACGGGTACCAGGCCAAAGTTTACGGCCGCCCGGTGGCGGAGGAGATGGCCTGGCTGATGGCCCAGGCAAAGAGCCGGCTTTCCACTTCCGATGCGCGCCGCCGGCTTGAACCCCTGGCCGAGCTGGCCGCGCGCAAAAAAACGCTGCGGGAGGTGTGCGCCCTGTGAAAACCACCATGCCGGCCCTCGCGGCCGAATACCGCGCCCTGGCCGAGGCGGACCCCGCCGCGCTGCGCCGGGATTTTGACGCGATTGTCGCCTATATGAAAGGATCGACCGCAATCCACCACGGTGAGTATGTGCGCACCTGCTTTTCCCCCAAGCTGCTGCCGGCGGCCGATTTTGACCGCCTGGCGGCCGATATGCAGATCCTGTACCGCATTTTTGAAAAGGTGATCGACGCCTATTTTGCCGACGCCGGCTACCGCGCCCTCTTCGGCTTTGACACCCGGACGGAGGACCTCATCCTCCACGCCCGCCGCAGCCCGAGCCTTGTCCCGATGGCCCGTATCGACTTTTTTTACAATGAAGCCACCGGCAGCTATACGTTCTGTGAATTCAATACCGACGGCGCCAGCGCAATGAACGAAGACCGCGAGCTGCACAACGCACAGCGTCTCTCGGCGGCTTACCGCGCCTTTACGGCCCGCCACCGCACCCGCACCTGCGAGCTGTTTGATTCCTGGGTTGCGACGGTGCGCCGGCTTTGGCAAAAAGCCGGCGGGGCCGGGGCGCCCTGCGTTGCCATTGTGGATTACCTGGAATGCGGCACCGTCAATGAGTTCGAGATCTTCCGCCGGCGTTTTGAAGCCGCCGGGCTCGACGCGGTGGTCTGTGATGTGCGGGAACTGCGCTACGACGGCCGCACGCTCTGTGCGCCTGACGGGCGGCGGATTGATGTCGTTTACCGCCGCGCCGTCACCAGCGACCTGCTCGCCCATTATGCGCAGAGCGAGGCGCTGCGGCTGGCTGCGCGGGATGGCAATGTGCTGCTGCTCGGCGATTTCCACACCCAGATCATCCACAACAAGGAACTGTTCCGGGTGCTGCAGGCCCCGCAGACCGCTGCGATGCTTACCGCCGAAGAAAACGCCTACCTGGCCGCCCATCTGCCCGGCACCGCGCCCTACACGCCGGCCCGCAAAGCTGAACTGCTGGCCGATAAGGATGCCTGGATTCTCAAACCGCCGGATTCTTACGGCTCACGCGGGGTGCACGCCGGGGTGGAGCATACCGAAGAAGAATGGCGCGCCGTGGTGGAAGCCCTGCCCGAAACAGGCTACCTGATGCAGGCGTTCCACACCCCCTATGTCACCGAGGATTACGGCCTTGACGCGGCCGGCACATTCGGCCTGAACCGGTATTACAACCTGACCGGGCTGTATATCTACGACGGCGTTGTGCAGGGGGTCTACTCCCGCGTATCGCTGACCCCGATCATCTCGAGCCAGTACAGTGAAAAGACGCTGGCCACGACCATTGTCGAAGGCTGACCGCGTATGAATCCCGCCCCGGCGGCCGATACTAACCCCAACAAGCGCTTTTGCTGCACCAAGAGGGGAGAAGGCCGCCATGCGGGAGAATTCCTATCATGCCATCCTGACCGAGATGACAGTCCGCGCACTGTGGGAAACCCAGAACGTGCTTGACTGTATTCCGGATGAACTCTGGGATCGCCCGTACGGCGGCGCGCCGCTGTGGCAGCATATCTATCATATGCTGCATGCGCTCGACCAGTGGTTCATCAACCCGCGCGACCGCGATTTTGTCGAGCCGCCGATCCACACCCCGCGGCTGGAAGACCTGGCCATCTACCCGGCCACCCGCCTGACCCGCCGCCAAATCTATGAGTACTTTCACACCATCAAGGCCAAGCTCTCGCTGTATCTGACCGCGCTGCACGATGAAGACCTGCTGCAGCGCCCGGCAGGCTGCCAATGGGTCCGGTTCACCCTGATTCTCGCCCAATACCGCCACCTGCACCTGCATCTTGGCATGTTGATGGGGTTTGTGCTCGCCGTGACCGGCCTGACGCCCCGCACGCTGGAACTTGGGGAGGAAATCCCGACCGGGCCGTATGACCCATATAGATGAAGCCCTGCGTTCAAAAAAGGCGGCAGGGCGGCGTGCGCCAAAAGCGGGCCGGTTTGCAGCGGTGCGGCAGGCTGCGCCGCGATGCATTTCGCTTTCTTCCCGTTCATCATTGCTGAAAGGCCGAGGTTTTTTATGAGAAGCTTCCCCAAAACCTGCGCCGCCCTGGCCCTGTCCGCCGCCCTGGCAGGCTGTGCGCAGGCGGATACGGCGCCTGTTTGGCAGGCCGTGCTGCCGGCTGGCGGCGCGGCGGTTTCGATCGCCAACTGCACCGTGACCGAATCCACCGCCCTGTATACCGATGCCGAAGGTGAAACGACCGAGCTGCCGCTGCTGATTACCGAAGGCGCGCCGCTGCTGTGCTTGCCTGAGGACGCCGCGCTCACCGTCGCCTTTGCGGCTCCGGAGGAAGACGGCGGCTATACGGCCTACACCGAAAGCGAACCGATCGAAAAGGCCGACTATGTTCCGGGCACGGCCGCCGACGGCAGCGTGACCTATCGGTTTGACACGGTCTACAGCTTCCTTGTCACCGTTACGACCGGGGAAGGCAGCGACGCGCTGCTGCTGGATTGCCGGCGGTAGGCCGCAGCCAAATTTTACAAAGTTTCCACAAATCCCGCCGCATGCCCTTGCTTTCGCGCCGCATCGCCCATTCTGGCGCCGCGCGAATCTTGACGCGGCGGCTTTTCCATGATAGAGTAATAGTTGTATCGCTGTGCCTATCACACAGCAGGGAAGTGCTGAGCAGGAGTATGCGCATGATTCAGTTTGAACACGTTTCCAAGGTGTATGAAACCCAGAACGACGAAAACGTCGCGCTGGAAGATATCAATATCCAGATTGAGGAAGGGGAATTTGTCTTTGTGCTGGGGCATTCCGGCGCAGGCAAATCCACCTTCCTGAAGCTGATGTTAATGGAAGAAAAACCCACCGAAGGCCGCGTTATCATCAACGGGCAGGATTTGACCCGGCTGCGCCGCCGCAAGGTGCCGTATATCCGCCGGCAGATGGGGGTTGTCTTTCAGGATTTCCGCCTGATCCCGACCATGACCGTCTATGAAAACGTTGCCTTTGCCATGCGGGTCACGAACATTTCGACCAAGACGATCAAGAACCGCGTGCCCTTTGCGCTGAGCCTTGTCGGCCTGGAAGACAAGATGGACCGCTTGCCGGACGAGCTTTCGGGCGGTGAGCAGCAGCGTGTGGCTGTGGCCCGGGCGCTGGCCCACGGCCCCAAGCTTATCATTGCGGACGAGCCCACCGGCAACATTGACCCCGAGCTCAGCATGGACATCATGCAGCTGTTTGAGGCGATCAACAAGGTGCACATCACCGTTGTGGTTGTCACCCATGAGCATGAGCTTGTTCACAAGCTTGCCAAAAAATATCACAACCGGGTCATCACGCTGGCCCACGGCCAGGTGGCGGCCGATACCGCCCACCCGGAGGTCGCCCAGGAATACGAAGCCCGGATGCGGGAGCTCGGCATGGAGCCGGCTTATATTTAAGGGGGAGGGAAGAGCGTGCGGTTTTCCAGTTTTACATACCTGGTCGGCCAGGGCCTGCACAGCATGCGGGCCAACCGGCTCATGACCTTCGCTTCAATGGGTGTGCTGACTGTCTGTATGGTGCTTGTCGGCGCAGCGTTTCTCTTCGGTGTCAACATTGAGGCAATCGTCGATTATATCGGCGAGCAGAATATGACGATGGTCTATGTCCAGAACGACGCCACCGATGAACAGGCCGCCGCTCTCGGCGATGCGATCGAGGCGGTGCCCGGCGTTGCTTCGATCACCTACTATTCAAGCCAGGATATCCTTTCGCAATACGACGACATGCTTTCGGCTTATACAAGCCTGCAGGAAGTTTTTGCCGACGACAACCCCTTCCAGCGCTGCTATGAGGTTGTTGTGACCGATGTCAGCCAGATTGAATCGATCCTGCCGCAGCTGCAGGCGCTTGAGTATGTCGATGATGTCAGCGCGCCGGTGGATATGTCGCGTCTGTTTGTGTCGCTTCAAAATGTTGTGAACTATGTCTGTTACGGCCTTGTTGCGGTGCTTGCCCTGGTCAGCATCGTCGTCATCAACAACACGATCCGCATCACGGTCTTTGCCCGCCGCAAAGAAATCGCGATCATGAAACTTGTCGGCGCAACCAACGGGTTTATCCGCTTCCCCTTTTTTGTCGAGGGCACAACCTCGGGGCTTCTCTCGGCAGCTATTTCTTCGGGGATTGTCTGCGGCGCTTACTATGCGCTCAGCCGCTGGTATATTGAAAACCCGACCAACCTCTCCACAATGTTTGGCGGTGCGCTGGTTCCGCTTGCGGATGTGTGGTATTTCATCGTGATCGGGTTTGTGCTGTTTGGTTTTGTGCTGTGCGGCATCGGCACCGCCACCAGCATCCGTAAGCACCTCAATGTCTGATCTTTTTTGTTTAGTGTTCAGAGTTTAGAGTGAAGATAAGATGGATCGCACTGCGCGCCAAAAAATTGATACGATGTTTCCGGCACGTTTTCAAAAAAGCGCCGAAGGCGCACCGCATCTAAACGCTTGAAAATAACGGGGAGGGAAAAAGATGGCTGATCGATTCAAAACACACCGGTTCCGCAGGGCGGCCCGCCGCTTCGGTTCGCTGCTGATGACCTGCTGCCTGGCGCTTGCGCTGGGCTTCCAGGTGGCGCTGCCGGCCCGTGCCGATGACCGCCAGCAGGAGCTGGAAGCCGAAAAGAACCGCCTGCAGCAGGAACTGGACGCCATCAAGGAACAGCGCGAAGAAAACCAGGAAAACCTTGAAAGCGCTGAGGCCAGCCGCGCCGACGCGCAGGCCCGGCAGGATGTGCTGGTGCAGCAGGTGGCGGTTATCGCGGATCTGATCGCCGAGCTGGAGACCCAAATCGGCGAAACTGAGGACGCGATCACGGCCAAACAGGCGGAGATTGAAGCCAAACAGGAGGAATTCGACGCACGCTGGGCCGGGTTCAAAGAGCGGATGGTCAGCATGCAGAAGCTCAACGACCAGGGCGGCATCGCGCTGCTTTCCAGTGCGACCAATCTTTTCCAGCTGCTGACCATCAGCAAGGCGATGGCCAACATTGCAGAGGAAGACCAGGCTGTCTGCACCGACCTTAACAATCAGAAGGCTGAACTGGAAACCGAGCGGCAGGAACTGGAGGACCAGAAAGCCACGCTGGAAGCCCAGGAGGCCAGCGCGGCGGACCAGCGCAGCCAGCTGGAAAGTGCCCAAAACGAGCTTGCCAGCACGATTCAGGAACTGGACAGCTCGATTTCGGCCGCTGAAGCGCAGGAACAGGCCCTTGCCGCTGCCCAAAGCGACAAGCAGGCCGAGTTCGACAAGGCTGCCGAGGAACTGGACTCTTACCTGCGCAGCCTGATCAGCCAGGCACAGGACGAATTCGCTTCGGCGCCGATCAGCTGCTCGCTCAATTTTATCTGCCCGCTTGACAGCTACAAGTACATTTCCTGCCAGTATGGCTCCGGCGGCCATAAGGGGGTCGATTTTGCCGCGCCCGGCGGCACCCCGATCCGCGCAATTGCGGCCGGGCAGGTCATCACCTCGACCTACCATTCCAGCTATGGCAACTATGTCATGGTCTACCATGGCACCGACGATCAGGGCAACACCTACGCTTCGCTCTACGCCCATATGATCTCGACCCCGGCGGTCAGCCTCAGTCAGGCTGTCGCCCAGGGCGATGTGCTCGGTTATGTCGGTTCCACCGGCAACTCCACCGGCAACCACCTGCATCTTGAACTGCGGGTCAACGGCGCGCGCACCAATGCGCTGAACTATGTGCCGCACTGATCTGCGGAAATTTGGTTTGAAGCTTTCCACCCTTTGTTAGCAAGGAGGGCACCCAAGTGGACAAACATCATAAAAAGACGGCCCGCGTCGCCTGCCTTGTGCTGGCAGCCGCCATGGTATTGGGGCTGTTTTCTTCGGTAATTTACGCGTTTGTATGACGCTGCGCCCGGCACAGGCTGATTTTTGAAGGAGAATCCCCACCCTATGAGCAAAAAAGTGAACCTGGCGGTGGCTGCCACCGTCACCCTGATCGCGATGGCTGTCACCTTCTCCATCACGATGGTTGTCTCGCAGGAAATGTTCAACGATACGGTTCAGGACGTAAAAAACCGTGAGCGGATGTACAACAAGCTTTCCGAAATTGACCGCTATGTGCGCAACAACGCCTACGGCGACATCAATGAGGATACGCTGAACGACCGCATTGCCGCAGGTTATATGCTTGGCATTGATGACCCCTATGCGCGGTATTACTCGGCAGCTGCCTATTCGGAGCAGGTTGGCGTTGAGAGCGGCCGGCTTATGAACATCGGCGTTTCGGTTGTCAAGGATGCATCCAGCGGTTACGCGCGGATTTTGCGCGTTTACGACAACAGCCCGGCCGATGAAAACGGGCTGGCTGTCGGCGGGTTCATCACGGCGATTGACGGCACCAGCGTGCGCACGCTGGCCGATACCGCTGCAATCAACTCGGCGCTGCTCGGTGAGGCGGGCAGCGCGGTCAGCATTGACTACCTGACGCCGGACCGGCAGGAACAAAGCTACGAGATCACCCGCGCCAACTATACCACCACCACGGTTTACCCCCAGCTCACAGCCGATGGGGTCGGGTACATCCGGGTGGATGCATTCTCGGCCAACACCGGCGTGGAGTTCCGCACCGCGGTGCAGAGTATGCAGGATCAGGGCGCCACGGCGCTGTTGTTTGACCTGCGTGATAACACCGGCGAAAACCTCAACGCCGCCCTGATTGCAGCCGACGCCTGTGTGCCGGCCGGCCTGATTGCCCAAAGCCAGGCCAAGGACGGCACCACCGAGGATCTGCGCGTTTCGGACGACAATGAGGTTACCCTGCCGATGGTCTGCCTTGTGAACGGCAATACATCGGGCGGGGCTGAACTGTTCGCCAATGCGCTGCGCAAGATGAGCGGGGCGACCATTGTCGGCACCACAACGGCCGGCATGGGGGTGCTGCTGGGCGATCCGCAGAGTTTTTCGGATGGCAGCGCCGCCGTCATCACGGTCGGCCTGCTGCTTGACAATGAGGGCGCCACTTGGAATGAAGTCGGCCTGACCCCTGATATTGAGGCCGCCCTGACTGCCGACGAGCAGAGCAGCTACTATGATTTCACCATTGATACCGACCCCCAGATCCGCCGCGCGCTCAACGCGGTGGCCGCGCTGGTCGGGTAAGGGGGAGCTATGCCGGCGCTGACCGATCTTTCCACGATCTGGGATCTCTGCAAGCGGTATGATTTTTCACTTTCCAAGGGGTTCGGCCAGAATTTCTTGGTCAACCCCGGCATTTGCCCCCGTATGGCCGAAGCCGCCGGCCTCGGCCCCGGTTGGGGCGCGCTGGAAATCGGCCCCGGCATTGGTGTGCTGACCGAGCAGCTTGCCGCCCGGGCGGACAAGGTGGTTTCGATCGAACTGGACCGCCGGCTGGAACCGCTGCTGGCCGAAACACTGGCAGGGAAGGACAATATCAAAATCGTCTGGGGCGATGTGCTCGATGTGGATCTGCATACGCTGCTGCGTGAGGAATTCGGCGATAAGCCGGTCGCGGTATGCGCAAACCTGCCCTATTACATCACGAGCCCGATCCTGATGCGGCTGCTTGAAAGCCGGCTGCCGGTGCAGAGCATCACGGTTATGGTGCAGCGCGAGGCCGCGCAGCGCCTGTGCGCCGAACCCGGGACCCGGGCGGCCGGCGCGATCAGTTATGCCGTCGCCTATTATGCCACGCCGCGGCAGCTTTTCACGGTACAGCCCGGGAGCTTTTACCCTGCGCCCAAGGTAACCAGCGCGGTGATCCGGCTTGATCTGCACAAAAACCCGCCGGTTACCCCGCCCGGCGGGGAGGAAGCCGGGCTGTTCAGGCTGATCCGCGCGGCTTTCAGCCAGCGGCGCAAAACAGCAGCCAACGCGATTTCAGCCGGCCTGGGCTTGCCAAAACCGCAGGTGCTGGAAGCGCTGGCAGCCGCCGGGCTTGACGCCCGCCTGCGGCCCGAACAGCTTACACTTGCCGATTACTGCGCCTTGCAGGCCGCGCTTGCGCACTGAGTAATTGCCCGGTATGCCGCCAAACGGTTGACAAAGCACGCCGCTGCGTGGTACAATACATGGGTGCTTCGGGGTTTGCCCGCCGCACCCAACTGGGCTGGCATAGCACAATTGGCAGTGCAGCTGATTTGTAATCAGCAGGTTGCAGGTTCGATTCCTGTTGCCAGCTCCAACACCGCGCCGGAAAAATTTTCCGGCGCGGTGTTTTTTCACAGAAAGCGGGGCGACAGCGCTGCGGTTTGCCCCTATGTTTGAAGCCAAGGAGACAAACGTGTCATGAAGAATAAGCACAAAGCCATTGCCGCAGCCGGCATAGCCGCCGCGGCGGCCGGTGTGATCGGGTACCGGGTGGCGGCGGCCCGCCGGGCCCGGGCGGACGCCGATACCCTGCGGCAGGCCTATGAATCCCTGAACGGTCAGGAACGCCTGACTGACCCGGGCAACTACTTCCAGGCTGTTGCCCTGCCGGCGGATATACAAGTGCGGTTGCTCACGGCCCAGCAGGCAGCCAATATGAGCGAGGGCACTGTGTTTTTCGGTTTCCCAACCTGCCCGTGGTGCCGCAACGCGCTGCCGCTTGCACTTGAGGCGGCGGCCGGGGCGGGATGCACGCTGTGCTACTGCCCGCTCGATGAATACCGCGATGTCTACGCGCTGGAGGATGACGCGCTGGTGGAAAAGACGCCGGCCGGCCCCGGCTATCATGCGCTGCTTGCACGGCTGGGGGATTGTCTGGAACCTTACACCCTGACCGATTCCAGAGGCAATGCGGTGCCCATTGGGGAAAAGCGGATCTTTGCGCCGACGATTGCCCGATTCCATAACGGCGCGCTGACCAATTTCTGGACGCTGGAAGCCATCGGTTTCCAACTGCCCGAAGGCCAGAGCAAGTACGCCCCCTGGACCGGGGAACAGAAGGCTATGGTGCGTGAAACCTTGCAAAAAATGTTCTGAAGCCGATAAATATGCAGCGCCGCCCCGTGCAGTAACGGGGCGGCGCTGCGCATTGCGGTAAAAACGACGGTTCTATTGCGGCGGGTCCAGGTTTTCTGCCCGGTATAGCCTGTCCAGATCGCGCTGGCTGCGTAAAACTTCTGCTTTGGCCGGCCAGGCGGCGGTCACGGCGGTGAAACGGGCGCGGCGCTCTTTGGTGCGGCCGTCCCAAAGGACCCAGCGCACAAACTCTGCGTCAAGCTTTTCAGTGCAGCCTTCGCGCATATCGGGCCGGGTTCTGCCGCGGTAGCGGCGGGTGCGCTCCATCACCCGGCGCAGGCAGGCCCAGCGGCCGAACGCAAGGATCAGGATGCGGTCGCTCTCGGCCAGGCGGCGGTCATAACAAAGGTTTGTATAGTTGCCGTCGATGACCCAGCCGGTCTCGCTGTTTGCATCAAGAAAGGCAGCTACGTCGGCCTGCTGCGCGGGCTGGGTGCGTTCGGCCCAGCCCGGGGCAAAGTGCACCCGGTCCAGGTGCAGCACCGGCAGGCCGTACCGCCGGCCGAGCGCTGCGGCCAGCGTTGATTTGCCGGCGCCGGAAAAGCCGAGGATTGTAATTTTCACAGTGCTTCCCCCGTTCGTTTGGTATTGTCTGCATCCGCCACAAAACAGCGCTGCCCGGTTATTCTACGCTTGAGAGCCGGCTGTGTCAAGCAGGGAAAGACGATTGCCAAACGCGCATGGATTGGCTATAATAAAAGAGTTTAGAGTTGAGATGCGGTGTGCTTTGCGGCGCGGTTTGAAAAAAGTGCCGGAAACCCGGACGATGTTTTGGGCGCGCAGCGCGATCCGCCTGATACGGGTTTTCAACTCTGACACTTCACTCTTGAAAGATTGACAAAACCGGGGCTTTGCGGGAAGGGGGCGGACAGGTTGGAACAGGAACTGCAAAAACTGCAGGGTGTGGTAGAACGGGTGATCTTTGAAAACTCACAGACCGGTTACTGCGTTTTTGAAGTGGATGCCGGCGGCACCGATGTTGTGGTGGCCGGCAATGTCGGCAGCATTGACAACGGCATGTCGGTTGTCGTGTACGGCCGCATGACCAACCACCCGAGCTACGGCGAGCAATTCAGGGCCGATACCTGTGAAGCCGCTCTTCCGCAGGACACCGCCGCCCTGCTCAGTTATCTTTCCAGCGGGGTTCTGCCCTATATCGGGCCCTCAACGGCAAAGAAAATTGTCGCCAAATTCGGGGCCGAAACCCTCACCGTCATTGCGGAGCAGCCGGAACGGCTCTGTGAGCTCAAAGGAATCACATCCCAGAAGGCCGCTGCAATCTCGCACGAGTTTCGCCGCCTGTATGGCGTGCGGGAAATCATCGCCTGGATGGCGCGGTTCGGCCTGCCGGCCCAGGCTGCGGTCACGGCCTACCGCACCTGGGGAAGCCACACGGTCGAAGCGCTGACCCACAACCCCTATATGCTCTGCGGCGAACCGCTCAACCTCAAATTCAGTCAGGTGGATGGGATTGCCGCGGCGCTCGATCTTGAACAGGAAGGCGACCTGCGCATCGGGGCTGGGCTGCTGTATACGCTGCGGCACAATGCAAACAACGGCCACACCTGCCTGCCGCGGCAGAAGCTCATCGCGGCGGCAGCCCGCTTTTTGCGGGTGGCGCCGGAAAGCGTTGCGCGCGGGCTGGATGCCCAGCTGGAACGCGAAGAACTGCGCGCACAGACGTTTGACAATACAGAATATATCTATCTGCCCGATCTGCTGGCAGCCGAACAGGATATTGCGGCCCGCCTCGGCGAGCTTTCCACCTTTCCGACCGAGCCGCCCAAAACCCTGGAAAGCGACATCAAGGTGCTGGAAATGGCGCAGGGCTTTGCCTATGCGCCGCTGCAGCGTGAGGCGATTCGCATGGCGCTGTCAAACCGGGTCATGGTGCTGACCGGGGGCCCGGGCACCGGCAAAACAACGACGGTCAATGCCATTCTGAATTTGTATGAAGCCGTTTACGACCGCGTCGCCCTCTGCGCGCCGACGGGCCGGGCTGCCAAGCGGCTCAGCGAATTGACAGGGCACAGCGCTTCCACCATCCATCGTTTGCTTGAAGTCGATTATACAACCGGCAGCGTGCGGTTTGTCCACAACGAGAAAAACCTGCTGCCGTTCGATGTCATCATTTTGGATGAGATGAGTATGGTGGATGTCAAGCTGTTCCAGGCGCTGCTCGCGGCGGCGCGCTACCGCTGCCGCATCATTATGGTGGGCGACGCCGACCAGCTGCCGAGCGTGGGTCCCGGCAACATACTGGGGGAAATTCTGCGCGCCGGCGTACTGCCCACCGTGCGGCTGACCGAAATCTTCCGCCAGGCGCAGAAAAGCCTGATTGTGCGCAACGCCCACCGGATTGTCGGCGGGCAGCTGCCCCAAAAAGGCGGGCGTGAGGATGACTTTTTCATGCTCGAATCCTACGGCCCGGCATGCCAGCGGCTTGTCTGCGACCTTGTGGCAACCCGGCTGCCCCGCACCTATGGCCTTGACCCTGTGCGGGATATCCAGGTGCTTTGCCCGACCAAAGTCGGCCCGACCGGCAGTGTGGAGCTGAACCGGAAACTGCAGGCCGTGCTCAACCCGCCCGCGCCCAACAAACCCCAGATCGCCTGGGAACAGAGCGGCCGGGTGCTGCGCCTTGGCGATAAAGTCATGCAGGTCAAAAATGATTATGACATCCCTTATGAACGGGGCGGGGGCGAAGCCGGCGTCGGCGCATACAACGGGGATCTTGGCGTCATTACCGAGGTGGACCCCGAAACCCGCAGCGTCGTTGTGGAGATGGACGACCGCCGCTATACCTACGGCCCGGACCAGCTTGCCGAGATTGAGCCGGCCTATGCGGTGACCATTCACAAAAGCCAGGGGTCGGAGTTTCCGGCCGTTATCCTGCCGCTGGCCGACGTGCCGGCCCGGCTGTGCTACCGCAACCTGCTGTATACCGGCGTGACACGTGCGCGGCGGCTCTGTGTGGTGGCCGGGACCGGCCGTACCGTGCAGGCCATGGTCTCCAACATCCGCCAAAACCTGCGGTACAGCGGCCTGCGGTTCCTGCTTGCCGAAGCCGCCTGCCGGAACCGGCCTGAGGAGCAAAACGCATGAACCGCCGTGCCGTTTGGCGCCTGGCCGAAAAGCTGGCGGCGCTGGTCTGGCCGCGGCGCTGCCCGCTGTGCGGGGAACTGCTTGGCCCTGATGCGGCGGAAGGTGTTCTGTGCCCGGCCTGCGCGCCGCAGGCTGCTGCCTTGGCTCACAACCCGCCCCGGCTTCATGCAGCGGAGCACGGCTGGTACGCACTGTCCGGTGCGGCGGCCGCGTACCGGTATGAAGGCGCGGTGCGGCAGGCGATTCTGCTTGCCAAAGGCAACGCCCGCCCCTGGGCAGCGCGGGAACTGGCCGACCTTGTTGCGCTGCGGGTGTTCGGCGCCGAAAGCGCGCTGCCCGGCGGCAGGCCCCGCTACCAGGGGCTGGCCGGTTTTCCGCAGTATGATGCGATTGTACCGGTGCCGCCGCGCCGCCCCGGAACCGGTAAACTGCCCGCCCGGCTGGCACGGCGTCTCGGCGCGGTGCTTGGCATACCGGTTGTTGAAGCACTGGTTCCCACCCGCCGTATGCAGCCGCAGAAAAGCCTTGACCGCATGGCCCGGTACGCAAATACCCGCGCAGGGTATGCGGCCCGCGGCGGGCTGGACCTTTCCGGCAAACGGCTGCTGCTTGTCGATGATATTCTGACCACCGGGGCGACGGCTTCGGCCTGCGCGCTTGCGCTGCTGGAAGCCGGGGCGGTCTCGGTTTTTGCGGTTACGGTGGCGGCTGCCGGCGAATCCGCCCAGGCGTCCCGCACAGCCGCGCCACAACCCCACCAACCGGCCAGGCCGGAGAAAGCATAATTCATGAAACAGTACGATATCGGTATCGATCTGGGCACCAGTTCGATCATCATTGCCACCCAGCAGCAGGGGGTCATCTTCCACCAGCCCTCGGTCGGCGCGGTGGACACCCGTTCCAATACCGTCATCGCGGTGGGGGAACAAGCCCTGCGGATGGTGGGCCGCGCGCCCGCTTCGATCGAGATCATCCGCCCTTTGCGGGACGGCGTGATCCAGGACCATCGCATGACCAATGAGCTGATTATCCGGTTCATCAACCAGGTCTGCCCTTCACGCCTGATCCGCCCGCGGGTAGCGGTCTGCGTGCCGGCGGCTATCACCGGGATTGAGGCCGACGCCGTGGTTGAATCGGTGATGGCGGCCGGCGCACGGCAGGTCTATCTTGTGGATGAGCCGGTCGCGGCGGCGCTCGGCGCCGGGCTGGATATCCGCACCCCGCGCGGCTGCATGGTCATCGATATCGGCGGCGGTTCCACCGATATTGCGGTCATCAGCATGGGCGGCCGGGTGCGCGCGGCCAGCCTGCCGGTGGCAGGCAACGCGTTTGACAACTGCATCGCCCAGTATGTGCAGGAAAAATTCAGCCTTGCAATCGGCCCGCTGACCGCCGAGGCGCTCAAAAAGCAGGTGGCCTGCTGCTCCAAAAGTGAGTTTGAAGGGGTTATGGAGGTGCGCGGCCATTCCTGGCAGACCAACCTGCCGGCCCGCCGGCTTGTCTATACCCGGGATCTGTATGAGCCTGTGCGCGAACTTGCGGCCCGGATTGCAGCCACCGCGCACAACGTACTCGAAAACACACCGCCCGAACTTGCGGCCGATGTGGCCCAAAACGGCATTTTGCTGACAGGCGGCGGATCGATGCTGCGCGGGCTTGCGAGCTTCCTGGCGGGGGAACTGCATGTGGATGTGGCCATTGCGCCTGACCCGCTGAACTGTGTGGCGCGCGGCACGGCGGCCAGCCTGACGATGGGGCGCCAGCTTTCGGCGGGGTTCCGTGATGCAACGCCAAAAGTCTGGCACAGCAAACTGGTTGGCCCGCGGGAGCCGTTCGGGGAAAGCTGAGCCCCGGCGGCAAACGCCGGCATTTTTTACACCGCCGTGCTTCCAAAAGCAGGCAAATTATGCTATACTAAAACGGTGTTTCCCCATCAAGATTCAACCAGCCAAAAGCGCGCAAAGCGCCGCCGCAAAGGAGGCGCGGGGCGTAAAACCGCAGAAATATGCGGCATTGCCGGGCCTCTTGGCCTGGCAAGCGCCGCTTTTTGCCGCAGATGGACGGCGCCTGCTTTTTCAGCCGCACACAAACTTCCACAGGCCCATTATCGCGGGCGGCCGCCCGCAGCAAACCAGAAGGATGAACAACATGCCCGATGCGATCACCAACGAATTTATCACCCTGCGGGACCGGTATATCGAGTCCTGTTTTTCCAAGCTGAACCCCGTTCAGCGTGAGGCGGTCTTTACAACCGAAGGCCCGCTGCTGATCTTGGCGGGCGCCGGCTCGGGAAAGACAACGGTGCTGGTCAACCGCATCGCCAACATCATCCGGTTTGGCAAAGCCCACGGCTCAAAGCAGGTCAGCCGCCCTGTGACCCAGGCGGATCTTGACCATCTGCGCGCAACCATGGCCAGCGGCCGCGCTCCCTCGCTCGACCAGCTGCGGCTGCTTGCGGTTGAGCCGGCCCGCCCCTGGAACGTGCTGGCCATTACCTTCACGAACAAGGCGGCCGGCGAACTGAAGGAGCGCCTGAAAGCGATGCTGGGGGATACGGTCGGCGGGGATGTCAACGCTTCGACTTTCCATTCCGCCTGTGTGCGGATGCTCCGCCGTGACGCCGAGCGGGTCGGTTTCCCGACCAGTTTCACCATCTATGATGCCGACGATCAGCTCCGGGTTATCAAACAGATCTATAAGGAACTCATGGTGGACGACAAGTTTCTGCCGCCGAAATCTGCAATCAGTCGGATCAGCAGCTTCAAGGACAAGCTGCTCTCGGCCGCTGATGTTGCGAAGGAGCCGCCGAAAGACACCAAGGCGATGCTTGTCAGCAAGATTTACACGGCCTATGCGGCGCGGCTGAAGCAGGCCGGCGCGATGGATTTTGACGATTTAATCTTTTACACCGTCCAAATGCTGAAAAACGACGCCGAAGCGCGGGAATACTACCAGAAAAAATTCCGCTACGTCGTCGTGGACGAATACCAGGATACAAGCATTGCCCAGTTCCATCTTGTGCGGCTGCTAAGCGGCGGATACAACAACGTCTGCGTCGTCGGCGATGACGACCAGTCGATCTACAAGTTCCGCGGCGCCACAATTGAGAATATTCTGCAGTTTGAGAGCGTTTTTGCCGGCGCCAAAACCATCCGGCTTGAACAAAACTACCGTTCAACCGGTAACATCCTTGACGCGGCGAACAGCGTGATCCAAAACAACAACGGCCGCAAAGGCAAGACCCTTTGGACGGAAAACGGCACCGGCAACAAGGTCCACCATTATACCGCCGCCAGTGAGCAGGACGAAGCCAGCCACATTGCCGACATCATCGGCGAAAACCTGCGTGCCGGCGCCCACCTGCGCGACCATGCCGTGCTGTACCGGATGAATGCGCAGTCCAACCCCGTCGAAACCTACTTCGCCCGCGCCGGTATCCCGTACCGCATCGTCGGCGGCCAGCGCTTCTTTGACCGCAAGGAAGTCAAGGATATCAACTCCTATCTTGCGATCATCGCAAACCCGCGCGACGATGTGCGGCTGCGCCGGATTATCAACGAGCCCGCCCGCAAGATCGGCGCGACCACGGTGGATAAAATTGCCGAAATTGCAGCCGGCCGGGGCGTGTCGATGCTTTCGGTCATCGCCGAAGCGTCAACCTACCCCGCGCTTGCCCGTGCGGCTTCGGCGCTTTCGAAGTTTTATGAGATGTACCGCGAGCTCTGCGACCTTTCGGTAACCTTGCCGCTTGATGAATTTGCCGGCGAGGTGATCCGCAAGACCGGTTATGAGGCGATGCTCAAAGCCCAGAAGGAGGAAGGGGAGTCGAGGCTTGAAAACCTTGGCCAGCTGGTCAGCTCGGTCAAGACCTATGCCGACCAGAACGGCGAGGATGCAACCCTTTCCGGCTTTTTGGAGGAAGTCGCCCTCATTGCCGACATCGATTCCTACGACGAGGAAACCGATGTCGTGACCCTGATGACGATCCACAGCGCCAAGGGGCTGGAATTTCCGTATGTTTTCCTGATCGGGATGGAGGACGGCGTCTTTCCCGGCGACCTTGCCCGCTACAGTGAGGAAGAGCTTGAGGAGGAGCGCCGGCTGTGCTATGTCGGCATTACCCGCGCCAAGAAGGAACTCTACCTTTCCTCCTCTCGCAGCCGGATGATCTTCGGACAGACCCGCCGCAACCCGCCCTCCTGCTTTTTGTCCGAAATCGAGCCCGACCTGCTCGACGAGACCGAAAGCCCTGAACTTGCCTATTCCGGCGGTTTCGGCGCGGGCTACGGCAGTTACGGCGCACATCTGCCCGGCGGGCGCAGCGGCTATTCGGGCGGGTCGCGCGGGTATCTGAACAGCGACTACAACGCCGGTTTCGGCAGCCGGTACGGCGGGCGCAGCGGGTTCGCCGCATCGGGCGGGAACGAAAGCCCCAACCGCCCCGGCACCGCCCGCAGCCTGTCTTCCGCGGGCTTTGGCGCGGGGTACGGGTCTTCCCGCGCGGCGGGGGCCGGCTCCTCCACGCTGCTGGGCAATACGGCGCCGGCCAAAAAGGCAAAGGCCGCCGGTTTCCAGCCCGGGGATCTTGTCGATCATAAGGTCTTTGGCCGGGGCAAGGTGCTCAAAGTCACGCCGGTGGCCGGGGACTGCATTGTCGAAATCCAGTTCGACCGTGTCGGCGTCAAAAAGACGATGGCGAACTACGCCCCGCTGACAAAACTGACCCAGGAATAAAAGGGAGGATGACTCGATGCTGGTCAATCTGATCGCCCACACCACCGACCCCGAGCGCACGATCGCGGCTGCCGCCAAGCTCTGCTACTCCGACGCTGCGATCGAAACCCTGCTTGAAGGCCTGACGCCGGAAAAAACGGCGGCTTTCCTGCAGCGCCTGCAGGATGTCGGCCATGCCAGCCCCATCGAACACGCCAGCTTTACCTTTGGCGTCGAAGGCGTCAGCCGGACCTTCCTTGCACAGGTCACACGGCACCGCATCGCCTCCTTCAGCGTGCAGAGCCAGCGATATGTCCGGCTTGAAGATTTCCGCTATGTCATCCCGCCTGAGATCGAGGCCATCCCCGAAGCAAAGGAAAAGTTCATCGAGGCGATGAACGCCGACGCGGCCAAATACCTTGACCTTGTCAAAACGCTTGAGGACGCGCACACCAAAACCCTGATGGCAGAGGGCCTTGACGAAAAAGCCGCCCGCGCCAAAGCGGCCAAGCAGGCCAACGAGGACGCGCGGTTTGTGCTGCCCAACGCCTGCGAAACCAAGATGGTGCTCACGATGAACTGCCGCAGCCTGCTCAACTTCTTCAACCTGCGCTGCTGCCGGCGCGCCCAGTGGGAGATCCGCGCTGTGGCGGACCGGATGCTCGAGCTGGTGCTGCCGCTGGCCCCGCACATCTTTGCAGGCGCCGGCCCGCGCTGCTTAACCGGCCCCTGCCCCGAAGGGCGGATGTGCTGCGGCGAGCAGCAGGCCGTGCGGGAATACTATGCAAAATGCAAACAGGAGGCGCTGAACAATGGGTAAACTCATCATCTTTGAAGGCCTGGACGGTTCCGGCAAAGGCACCCAGACCGACCTGCTCTGCCAGGCGCTGCGCGCCAAAGGCGAAGAGCCGATGCAGATCACCTTCCCCGATTATGAAAGCGATTCTTCGGCCCTTGTCAAGATGTATCTGTCGGGCCAGTTCGGCCAGAAACCGGACGATGTCAATGCCTACGCATCCTCCACCTTTTACGCGGTGGACCGGTTTGCCTCCTACAAAACCCGCTGGGGGGATTTTTACCGTCGCGGCGGGCTGGTCGTTTCAGACAGATACACAACCTCCAACGCCGTGCACCAATGCTCCAAGCTGCCGCCGATGCACTGGGACGGCTTCCTTGAATGGCTGTTTGACTTTGAATACAAAAAGATGGGGATCCCGGCGCCGGACGCCGTCGTCTATCTTTCGGTTGAGGTGGAAGTCTCCCAGCGGCTGATTGCCGAGCGCTATCACGGCGATACCAACAAGATGGATATCCAGGAAAAGGATATTGAATATCTGGCGCGTTCCCGTGCCGCGGCCGAATATTGCGCCCGCAAGCTCGGCTGGGAGCGGATTGTCTGCACCAAAGAGGAAAACGGTCAACGCGTTATGCGCAGCGCCGATGAGATTCATGCCGAAGTGATGGACCGGCTGGCCGGCCTTGTGTAAATGACCCAATGGGGGAGAGGGGGCGTCGTGGTTGAGCACAGTGCTGCGCAAAGCGGAACCGGCCGACCTTGAAGGCTTGGCCGCGCTGCGCGCCGAATCCTTCGGTACAGATCGCGCCGAGGCGATCGATTGGCTGCAGAAGATGGCGGGGCTGGAAAATGTTCTGCTGCTGGCCCACACGGCCGGCGACAGCACCGCTGTGGCGGCCATGCTTGCCGCGGTCCCGGTGGAATGCGGGCGCCGTCGCGGGCTCTGGTTTACCGGTATGGCCACTGCGGCCCCGCTGCGCGGGCGCGGCGTGATGGAAAAACTGCTGGACGCCTGCCTGCGCGCCTACGCCCAAAGCGGCTGTGAATTTGCCGTCACGGTGCCCGCCGATGGGCGTGAGCGCCAGGCGCTGGCATCCCTTGGATTTCGGAACGCCTTCCCGCTGCGGGTTGTGCGCAAGCCGATCCCCCGCAATTTGTTTGCCAGTGCGGAGTTTGATAACCTCACGGTGCGCCGGCTGCTGGACCTGCGTCTGCATTTTCAGCCGGCCTGTGTCCAGCTGCCCGAACCCACCGTTGCCGAGATGGTCACCCGGCTGTACCGCCGCGGGATGACGATTGTTTCCGGCCCGCGGGGATACGGGCTGTTCTGCCAGGATGGGGAGGTGCTGCAGTTCCTGGAACTGCAGGCCGATAACGATCATTGTGCCGACAGGCTGCTGCAGGCAGCGCGCGAACACACCGGCGCGTCCCGCGCCGATATCCTGCTGGCGGAAAACCAAACCCTGTACCTTGGCGCAGGCAAGCGCTGCGGGTACGGGATGCTGCGCTTTCTGCAAAAGCCGTTTTCCACCACGGACGTCTATTTCCGCCTGTTGGTGTAACCCAGGCCGGCGTTGTGCCGCCAAACGTTGAAAACGGGCCCGGTGCCCGGAAAAGGAGCCAAGCGATGAAAATCAACCGCGATTCCAAACAGGACGAGCGCCAGGTATACCGCAAAAGCCAGCCGGCGCACACGCCGCCGGCCGAACCGCCCCGGCGCAAGGCGTATGACCAGGAGGCCGACCCCGCCTTTGCAGAAGAACCCCTGCCTGAATTTGACCCGGAACCGGAGGACGCCCGCCCGGCCCGCCGCCGGCGCGCGCCTGTCGGGCTGATTATTGTGCTTGTGGTGCTGGCGCTGATTGCGGCCGCCGGCTTCCAGGTCATGCAGCTTTACAATGAAGTGGATGGCAGCGCCCCGAACGGAGAACCCGTCACCGTTACGGTCGAACAGGGCTCCAGCGTGCGGGATATCGCCAGCACGCTGGCTGCGGCCGGCATCATCCAGCATGACTGGCTGTTCCGTTTCTATGCCGAGTACAGCGGCCGCGCTTCGGCCCTGCAATACGGTGATTTCCAGCTCTCCTCCGGCATGTCTTACAACGATCTGCTCACCGCATTGTCGGAACAGCAGGTCTATCGTGAGACCGTTCGGGTGACCATCCCCGAAGGCACAACTGCCGTCGGGGTGGCGCAGCTCTTTGTTGATGCGGGGCTTGTTGACAGTGTCGAAACCTTCCTTGCCTGTGCCAACGGGGAGGACGGCTCGGATTTCAGCCAGTATGAATTCTGGAACCAGATCCCTGACAACGAAGGCAGACTGCTCAAGTGCGAAGGGTATCTTTTCCCTGAAACCTATGAATTTTATACCGACGCCACGGTGTATGACATTGTCGATACCCTCTATGCCCAGTTCGATTCCGAAACCGCCGACCTTATGGATACGATTGCCGAGAAGGGCACAACGCTTGACGAGGTGGTTATCCTTGCCTCTTTCATCCAGGAGGAAGCGGGCCTGCCTGCCGAGGATTATAAGGTCAGCGCCTGTTTCCACAACCGGCTTGAATCGGATGATCCGCTTTGGGCCGAGCATCGGCTTGAATCCAACGCCAGCAGCTATATCACCAACGACGGCGATAACAACTACCTCTGGAACTCCCCAATGGCTGAGTATATGGGCTGGCCGGAAGCCGGCGCCATCCCGGAGGAAGTCCTGAACGCCTACGACACCTACCGCATCAGCGGCCTGCCGGCCGGCGCGATCTCGAACCCCGGCTTTGCCGCGATTGATGCCGCGCTCAACCCGGATGAGGAATTTATGGCTGAAGGCTACTTCTTCTTTGTCACCGGTGCGCCCGGCACCGATGTGGAAGGCCAGTACCTGTATGCCAAGACAGCCGATGAACACTACCAGAACTGCGTCATCGCCGGCTGGGCGTGACCCGGAGGGAACCCTATGCTGCAACAGCCTGAACTGCTCGCCCCGGCGGGCAGCCTCGAAACGCTCAAATACGCCGTGCTCTACGGCGCGGATGCGGTCTACTGCGCGCTGCCGCAGTTTGGTATGCGCGCCGCGCCGCCCAACCTGACCGACGCCGAACTGCAGGAAGCCTGCATCTTCGCCCACGCGCGCGGCCGCCGAGTGTATCTGACGCTCAACACCCTGCCCACCAACGAGGAACTCGCCGCCCTGCCCGAAGCGATTGAAAAGGCCGCCGCGGCCGGCATTGACGCCTTCATCATCGCCGATCTCGGTGTGTTGCGGCTGGCCCAAAAATACGCCCCCGGTGTTGAGATCCACTTCTCCACCCAGGCCGGCATTGCCAACTATGCGGCTGCCACCGCGGCCTATGAACTCGGCGTCAAGCGGGTCGTGCTGGCGCGGGAGCTCAGCCTGCCCGAAATCGCCGCGATCCGTGACAACACCCCGCCGGAGCTCGAAATCGAGGCGTTTGTCCACGGCGCCATGTGCATGAGCGTCTCCGGGCGCTGCCTGCTCTCGAGCTATATGACAGGCCGCAGCGGCAACCGCGGCGAGTGCGCCCAGCCCTGCCGCTGGAAGTACGCCCTCGTCGAAGAGCGCCGCCCCGGTCAGTATATGGAAATCGGGGAAAACGAGGACGGCAGCTACATCTTGAACGCGAACGACCTGTGCACCGCGCCCTTCATCGATCTGATCTGCCAGGCCGGTGTCGATTCGCTCAAGATTGAGGGCCGCGCAAAGACCTTCTACTACGTTGCCTCGGTCACCAGCGCCTACCGCCGCGCGCTCGACGCCTACCTCGCGAACCCCAACGCCGACCCGTTCGAGCTGCCCGGCGACGTCATCGACGAGCTGAACCGCACAAGCCACCGGCACTATTCGCCGGGGTTCTACTTCGGTAAGGAGCAGGCGCTGCAAACCCCCAGCCACAGCTATCTGCGGGAGTGGGAGTTTTTGGGCACCGTTGATTCCTGGGAAAACGGCGCGGCCCGCTGCACCCAGCGCGGCAAGTTCAGCCTGGGCGATACAATCGAGGCGCTGCAGCCCGACGGCACCACCCGTACCTGGGCCCCGGCCTGGCTGCGCGACGCCGACGGCCTTGCCATCGATTCGACCCCGCACCCGATGATGTCCTACACAATGGACTGCCCCGAAGCGCTGATGCCCTACAGCCTTTTGAGAAAGCGGAGCGGGGGAGAAGAGGGCGGAAATTAAAGAATAAATAAGAAAGAAGAAAAGCGGTGGATCGTACCCTTTGCGGCGCGCTCCACCGATTATCTTCTTTCTTGTTTTGTGCGCCGTACCCGGCGCGCGCCCCCTCTTGCCAGAACCCTGATTTTACGGTATAATCATTCTATACAACTATGCGAGTTTATGCCCCTTCGGGATGGGCGGTGCGCATGGGAAAACTGCCGATAGGAGTTGTAACTATGAAAGGTATCATTCTGGCCGGCGGCGCCGGCACACGACTGTACCCGCTGACCATGGTCACATCCAAGCAGCTGTTGCCTGTGTACGATAAGCCCATGATCTACTACCCTCTGTCCACCCTGATGCTGGCGGGCATCCAGGACATTCTTATCATCTCCACCCCCACCGACACCCCGCGGTTCGAGCAGCTGCTGGGCGATGGCAGCCAGTACGGCCTGCACCTGCAATACAAGGTGCAGCCCAGCCCCGACGGCCTGGCCCAGGCTTTCCTGCTGGGGGAGGAGTTCATCGCCGGCGACGCCTGCGCGATGGTGCTCGGCGATAATATTTTCTACGGCGCCGGTATGTCCAAACGGCTCAAGGCCGCCGCGGCCAACGCCGAAGCCGGCCGCTGCACCGTCTTTGGCTACTATGTCACCGACCCCGAGCGGTTCGGCGTCGTCGCCTTTGACGAGGCTGGCCACGCTACTTCGATTGAAGAAAAGCCCGCCAACCCCAAGAGCAACTACGCCGTCACCGGCCTGTATTTTTACAGCAATGATGTGGTGGAGAAGGCCAAGCAGGTGCGGCCGAGCGCTCGCGGCGAACTGGAGATCACCACCCTCAACGAGATGTACCTGCAGGAGGGTAAGCTGGATGTCCAGCTGCTTGGCCGCGGCTATGCCTGGCTGGATACCGGCACGATGGATTCGCTTGTCGAAGCTGCCGATTTTGTCCGCATGATCGAGCAGCGCCAGGGCATCAAGATTTCGGCACCTGAAGAAATCGCCTACAAATACGGCTGGATCAGCCGCGCCAAGCTGCTGGAAAGTGCCGAGCGCTACGGCAAGAGCCCCTACGGCGCACACCTGCGCAATGTGGCCGATGACAAACTGAAATACTAAGGGGGTAGCGCATGAAGATCCTGATTACCGGCTGCCGCGGGCAGCTCGGCACCGAGCTGCAGCGCCAGCTGGCCAACGAAGGCTGCGTGCTTGGCCCGCTGCCCGAACGGCTGCGCAAGGCTACGGTTTTGCCGGTGGATATTGACGACCTCGATATCACCGACCGCGAGGCCACCGTCGCCTATATCCGCCGCCACCAGCCCGATACCGTTATCAACTGCGCGGCTTTCACCAATGTGGACGGCTGCGAAACCAACCGTGATGCAGCATATAAGGTGAATGCCCTTGGCCCGCGCAACCTTGCGATTGCCTGCGACAAGATTGGCGCGCGGCTGATCCATATCTCAACCGATTATGTCTTCCCCGGTACCCCCTACGGCCCCGAAGGCAAAACCCCGATGGATGAGTGCTGCACCCCGGCCCCGATTTCGGCCTACGGGCAGACCAAACTTCTGGGTGAGCAGTATGTGCAGCGGTTCTGCCGCCGCCATTTCATTGTGCGCACAGCCTGGCTTTATGGTTACCACGGCAAAAACTTTGTCAAAACAATGGTCAACCTGGCCAAGAACCACCGGGAAATCACTGTTGTCAACGACCAGTGCGGCAACCCGACCAACGCGGTTGACCTCGCCTACCATCTGCTCAAACTTGCGGTTAGCCATGATTACGGCACTTACCACTGCACCAACAACGGCGTGTGCAGCTGGTACGACTTTGCTTCGGAAATTATCCGGCTGTCCGGTGAAGCCTGCAAGGTCTTTCCCTGCACAAGCGCGGAATATGCGGCCGATCACCCCCAAACCGCCAACCGCCCGGCCTGGAGCGCGCTCGAAAACCGTGCGCTGCGCTGTTCGGTCGGTGATGAAATGCGGGATTGGAAGGAAGCCATCCAGGAATTTTTCGCCACCTGGGATGGCGCCGATGGATGCAAGAATTGAAGGAGTATCGCATGAAAACCTATCTTGTCACCGGCTGCGCCGGTTTTATCGGTTCGAACTTTGTCCACTATATGCTGGAAAAGTATGCACAGATCCGGCTGGTCAACCTTGACAAGCTGACCTATGCCGGCAACCTCGAAAACCTCAAGGATGTGGAAGGGGACCCCCGCCATATCTTTGTGCAGGGCGATATCTGTGACAAAGCCCTTGTCAGCGACCTGATCACCCGTTATGACCCCGACTATGTCATCAATTTTGCAGCCGAAAGCCATGTGGACCGCAGTATCCGCAACCCCGAGATTTTTGTCGAAAGCAATGTTCTCGGCACCGTCAACCTGCTGCAATGCTGCAAGGATGCCTGGTATAACGCCGAAGCCAAAACCTGGAAGGAAGGCAAAAAGTACCTGCAGGTTTCGACCGACGAGGTTTACGGCGCACTGGGCCCCGAAGGCTATTTCACCGAGACGACCCCGCTTTCGCCCCACAGCCCGTACTCTTCCTCCAAGGCAAGCGCGGATCTTTTCGTCATGGCGTTCCATGATACCTATGGGATGCCTGTCAACATCACCCGCTGTTCAAACAACTATGGGCCCTACCAGTTCCCCGAAAAGCTGATCCCGCTGCTTATCAACAATGCCAAACAGCACAAAAATCTGCCGGTTTATGGCGATGGCATGCAGGTGCGGGACTGGCTCTACGTTATGGACCACTGCAAGGCGATTGATATGGTTGCCTCGGACGGCAAGGTGGGCGAAGTGTACAACGTCGGCGGCCACAACGAACGCCCGAACATCTTCATCGTCAAGACGGTCATTGCCCAGCTGCGCGACCGCCTGCAGGACGAAGGCATCACCGAGGAGCTCATCACCCATGTGGCCGACCGCCTCGGCCATGACCGCCGCTACGGCATCGACCCGACCAAGATCAAGAACGACCTTGGCTGGTACCCCGAAACCCCGTTTGAAAAGGGGATTGTGCTGACGATTGACTGGTACCTTGCCAACCCCGAGTGGATGGCCCATGTCACAAGCGGTGACTACCAGAAATACTACGAGCAGATGTATAAGAATAAGTAAGCGCATACAAGAAAAGCGGCGGCAGCCCCCGGGCTGCCGCCGCTTGCGTTTGATCACACCGCCCCGTCCCGTACAGGGGCCAGCAGCACTTTGCCGGTGCCGCGGTAGACGTTGACGAGTCCTTCGCCCGAAGCCGCCGAGCCGACCAGCGATTTGCCCGACCGCTCGACCGTAAAGTTCAGGCTGCCGCTCCAGGCGATTGCCATGTTGCCGTCCACCTTGAGCACGTCATCCTGCAGCTCAATCGTGACAAGCTCCTCCTTCGGGCAGGCGGATTCCAGACAGACAACCCCCTCATTGCCTACAATCCCCAGGTTGAACAGGCCTTCGTTGCCGGCCACCGCCGAAGAAAAGTTGGAGCGCATCACGGTTTTGTGCTTCAAACGGCTGTCACAGGCAAGGAAAAGGCCGTCGTCCAGCACAATCGAGCCGTTCCAATCGGCCAGGTCAAGCAGCAGGATATGCTTATAGGTCGGCTCGAGCACAAGCAGGCCGTTGCCGGTGTACTCGGGCTTGATGGCCGATTCGCCTGTCACGCTGCCGCGCAGCGCCTTGCCGAACAAGTCGCCCACGCCTTTCACGCCGGTTGTAGCGTTGACCTTGCCGACCATCCACTGCATGGCACCGGCCTGCACGGTGACCTGCGCCTTGCTCAGGTCGCAAAGAACCTGGCGCTTGCGCACATTCATCTCATTGCAGAAATAGGCGTTCTGGGCGTTGCCGGGCATCACGCTCAAATCGCGCAGATACTCAATGACAGAAAAGGGGCCAAGGGTATCCAGAACGCGGATATCGTCGTTATCGGTGAAATTGGAAATACGATACATGATTGCCTCCTTTGTTTGCAGGTTTCTACGAAGGGATTGCCGCTTTCAGTATACCACAAACCCGGACCCGCGTCGATCGGCATCAAAGTTTTTGCCGGGCCTTTGCTGCGGCCGGCGCGTTTGCAATGCCGCCCGCTTTATGCTATAATACACCTGTCGCGGCTTCGCCGCCTGTTTCCGCTTTTCCGCAGCGCAGCGCTGCGTCTTGATTGGCCCGTGCAGGGCAAGGAGCTTTCCATGGCAAATTCTCGTGAAGAACAACTGCGCAACAACCGCCGTCTGGCCAGGCAGATCACCGGCGCCATTGCGCTGGTGCTGGTGATTATCGGCCTGTTCACCGTGCTGAACTGGATGGTCGCGGCGGTGCGCGCGGCGCTGGATGATTCTGACCGCCGCGCTATGTACGAGGACAGGGTTTATGGCCTTGTGATGTTTGACGTACCGCCTTTTTCGGATGTTTCGCAGGTGGATGAGACAGTCTTCCGCCAGGCGGCCATCTGGGGTACCGTCTATAAGGCCCAGAGCAACGGCACCCTGAATGACTATGAACGGGATGAACAGACCGGTTCGCTGATTCTGCCTCAGCTGGAAATTGACACCTACCTGACCAACCTGCTCGGGCCGGATTACCAGCTGACCGAAGGCAGCTTTGAAACCGAAGAGTTCGTCTATACCTATGACGAGGCGCGCCAGGGGTACCTGGTGCCGGTAACCGGCGCTGTCGGCCTGTATACGCCGGAGGTGGAGCGCATCTGGAACGAAGGCGGCCACACCTATGTGACGGTGGGCTATATTCCCACGCTGAACAACAATACGAGCGGAGAGCTTTCTCTGACCGCGCCGACCGAGCCTACCAAGTATATGGACTTTGTCTTCACCCGCGGCGAAAACCGCCAATGGTACCTGAGCGCCTTGCAGGAAAGCGAGATGCAGCCTGAAGCCGCCGCCACGGCGACCCCGGCGCCTTCCACCGGCGTGGAAGATTCGCAGGCCATTGTGGAGAACAGCCTGAGCACGGCGGCCCCGACCGCGATTCCGGAAGAAACGGTTTCCGAGGAGAACGGCGAAACTACCGCCCCGCCCGAAGAGACTGCGCCGCCAGAGCAGGATGCCGAATCCACGGCGCCGGAAGATGCCGGCGAACCGCAGCCGGAGGAATAATCCGCCCGGCGGAGAGCCGGCGCGGGCCACAATAGAACACAGCAAAGCGGCGCGCTGCCCATACAGGGGCGGCGCGCCGCTTTTGCTGCAAGGAAAGAACTCAACCCTGCTGCAGCTTTTCAACATAAGCCAGGGGCTTGAAGGTCAGCTCGGCCCAGGCCGGGCGGAAACCGCTGCGTATGGCGTTGCGGGCGGAAGGAATGTTGGACCAGGCGCAGCAGTAAAACGGCACCTTGCCGCGGGCAAGAATTTCGGCCGCCAGCCGGCTGGTCAGCGCAGCCGCGATACCCTGGCGCCGGTAACCCGGCAGCACGTCAACCCCGATCTGCCACATCGTCTCGCAGTCGGCCGAAGCGCCGGCCAACCCGACAAGCCGCCCGCCGTCAAAAGCGCCGACGCCGAGCATGTCAAGGCTGCGGCGCGCTTCACACAAAGCGTTGGCCCATTGCGGGGTATACAGCGGCGCAAAATCCGCAGGACCCAGTACCCGAAGTTCATACCCGCAGCGTATGGGGGCCAGCGCGTCCAGCAGCGGCAGAAAGTATTCGGCCATGAAGCAGGCGGAATATCCGTGGGAACGCAGGGATGCTTCGAGAACATGCAGGTTGGGCGTTTCAAAGCAATGGGCCGGCGCGTATTGGCTGGCGTACTGCCGCACCGCGGCTTCCAGCTGCGGCGAAACCGAGGCCACAAGGTTCGGCCCATAGCTGATAAGGTCGCAGGCGAACGGCAGTTCCAGGTACCGGCGGGCGCGCGGGTCAGCCGCTGAATGGACAATGACATTTTCGGCGCGGTCAAAATCTTCAGGCGCACAGTGGGCGTCGATGGCGGATTGGATTTTGGCAATCCGCCAGATATCTGCTTGGGTCATGGCCCAACCTCCGTTTCAAGGGCAAGGGGGCAGCCGTCCAGCACGGCGCCGGCCAGCCTGTCACCGTCATAGCGCAGTTCCAGGTGGAAAAACGGCGCATCCTGCGCAAGCAGCCGGAAAAAAATCTTGTCGCCGGGCCAGATTGGCAGGTCTTGGATTCTGTCTTTCTCCACCCATTCCAGATCCCCTTCGTCACAGGGCTGCATCTGTCCTGAAAAATCGGCGCAGGTGAACAGGTGCATCCGTTCGGCCGGCCAGGGGGCGCAGTAAAAATCGACAATGCCGCGGTAAGCCGGCGCCAGCATCGTCAGGCCGGTCTCTTCGCGCACTTCACGCAGCGCACAGGCCAGCGCGTCTTCGCCCGGCTCAAATTTGCCGCCCACTCCGATCCATTTGTCCTTATTTACATCATGGGATTTTTTGACCCGGTGCAGCATCAGGTAACGGCCGTCCTGTTCCAGATAACACAGGGTTGTCTGCAGCAATTCCATCCCAAACCGCCTCGCCTTCCTGTTTTGGCCCCATTGTACCATGCGCGCCGGCCCGGGGCAAGGGGGTATATTTGGGCGCTTTGGCTGCAAACTATTTCCAGGCCGTGAGGAAAATCGTGTCAACTGCATAAAGGAAGGGAACAAACGATGAAAGCAACCGGAATTGTACGCAGAATCGATGAACTGGGGCGGGTCGTGATCCCCAAAGAGATCCGCCGCACCCAGCGTATCCGCCAGGGCGACGCGCTTGAAATTTTTACCGACGCCGGCGGCGAAGTCGTCTTTAAAAAATATTCGCCGCTTGTGGGACTTGGCCAGCTTTCCGAAGTGTATGCCGAGGTACTGGCAAAAAACCTTGGCGCGCCGGTTTTTGTCTGTGACCGTGATGCGATTGTCGCCGCCACCGGCGCCCGCCGCGCCGATATGCTGGGCCGGCCTGTTTCGGACGCTGTGCAGAAGCTGTTGGCGCTGCGGGCGCTGTATACGGCACCCGCCAACCCGGACCGGCGGCTGCGCGCACTGGAACACAGCGACCGCCAACTGCTCTGCGCTGCGCCGATCGTGGCCCATGGCGATGTTGAAGGCGGGGTGCTGCTGCTTGGCACAGCCAAGGACACCCCGCCCGATGAAGCCGCGGCCCGTGACCTTTCCATCGCCGCTTCTTTCCTGGCGCGTTGGATGGAGGAGTGAGGAGAGGCAGGCGCTTAGCCTTCACAAGGAAACAGCGATGCCATGATTTACAGAAGCCCGCCGCAAAGAGGCGGGCTTCTGTGCTGGCGCTTTGTGTCAAAACTGTTAAACTTTCAAAGAAGTTGGCAAAAGCCCTTGACAGTTCGGCCGGAAAGGTTATAATAAGTTTAGCACTCGAAGGTAAGGAGTGCTAAACAAACCTGAAAGAAAGGACGTGAAGGGCATGGCGATGGACCAGCGCAAACAACGGATTCTGGAAGCCATCGTTGCGCTCTACGCGGTTGATGGCGAACCGGTCGGTTCCGGCCTGTTGGCCCACTATTTCGACATGGCGGTTTCCAGCGCTACCTTGCGCAATGAAATGGCGGCGCTGACCCGCCTGGGGATGCTGGAACAGCCGCACACCAGCGCCGGCCGGGTGCCGAGCCCCCAGGGGTACCGGTATTACCTTGACCACCTGCTTGGCGCGCCGGGCGCCACCGCCCTGGCGGCGGAGGATAAAGGCCGCATTGATGAGCTGTTTGCCGCGATGGACGCCGAGCCTGAAAAGCTTGCCCAAAGCGCCGCGCGCAGCCTGGCGGATTACACCCACCTGGCGGCGGCGGCCACCACGCCGCAGGCCGATGATTTGTGCATTGCCCATTTCGAGGTGGTGCAGGTTGGCCGCTACACAGCCGCCGTGCTGGCCGTGACCAGCGCCGGCGGTGTGCGTACCCGCGTTGCCCGTGTGGGGGAAGGCTTTACCCGGGGCGACGCCCAGGCACTGGCCGCGCTGCTGAACCGCAGCCTGACCTTTGTGGTGGCGGAGGATGTCACCCCCAGCCTGACGGCGGAACTTTTTGCAGCAGCCGGCGAAAGGCTGCGCCCCGTGGTGCTGGCGGCGGAAGCGCTGGTGCGCACCGGGCCGCAGGTGTTTTTTGAAGGCGCGCAGTATCTGGCCCAGGCGCCCGATGTGCGCAAAAACCTCGGCCTGCTGCTCGAGATTTTCTCGGACAGCCGGTCCGGCCAAACATTGATCGAGCCGCATGGCAATAAGATCACGGCCACCCTGGGCGAAGATGTCCGCCCGGTGCTGCCGGGAATCTGTATTGTCAGCAAGCGATACCTGGCAGGCGGCGGGCTGACCGGCACCGTCGCACTGATTGGTTCCAATCGGATGGCGTACCAGCGCCTGATCCCCGTTCTTAACTATTTTGCAAGCAAACTCGGGCAGTCCATGTCCGGGAAAAAGCAGGAGGAGCAGCTATGACCCCCATGACAGAGGAAAAAAACCAAACCCCAACCCCCGAACCGGCACAGGAGACCAAGCAGCCCGAAACCCCGCAGGCCGCTGCGCCGGAGACGCCGGCCGAGCCGGCTGATGCCGAACCCGAGCAGGCCAAGCCGGAAAAGGAAAAGAAGGACTGGTTTGGAAAGAAAAACCGCGAACTGGAAGCCGCCAAGGCTAAGCTGGAAGAAGCCGAAAAGAAAAACGGCGAACTGAAGGATCAGCTGCTGCGCACCGCTGCCGAGTATGACAACTACCGCAAGCGCACCGCACGCGAGGCTGACCGCAAGTTCAACGATGGCGTCTGTCACGCCGTGACCCAGATCCTTGGAATTCTGGATACGCTGGATATGGCCGCCCGGGCGGAATGCACCGACGAAAACTACAAAAAGGGCGTCATGATGACGCTGGACAAGGCGGACAAAGCGCTTACAACCCTCCAGATTGAGGAAATTGAGGCGCTGGGCAAACCGTTTGACCCGCAGTTCATGAACGCCGTGCAGCAGGTGCCCCCTGCCGAAGGGCAGGAAAGCGGCACCGTCGTCCAGGTTTTCCAGAAAGGGTATAAGATCGGCGACAAGATCATCCGCCACGCCACCGTTGTGGTGGCTGAGTAAAGCCTGAACCGGGCGCAGCCGCCCGTTTCACATAAATGAAAAACAGTCACATAGCATCGTAAATAGCAAAGCGTCCATCCCAAAAGAGGGAGCGGGAACGCATCACGAAGGGAGTTTTTTAGTATGAGTAAGATCATTGGCATCGACCTTGGCACCACCAACAGCTGCGTCGCCGTTATGGAAGGCGGCGAGCCCGTCGTTATCGCAAACTCTGAAGGCGCGCGCACCACGCCGTCTGTCGTCGGCTTTACCAAGACGGGCGAGCGCCTTGTCGGCCAGGTTGCAAAGCGCCAGGCCATCACCAACCCCGAAAACACCATCTCCTCGATCAAGCGGAAGATGGGCACTGCCGAAAAAGTCCATGCCGGCGGCAAGGACTACACCCCCGAAGAGATCAGCGCGATGATCCTTTCGAAGCTCAAGGCGGACGCCGAAGCCTATCTGGGCGAAAAGGTCACCGAGGCGGTCATCACGGTGCCGGCCTACTTCAACGACAGCCAGCGCCAGGCAACCAAGAACGCCGGTACCATCGCCGGGCTGAATGTCCGCCGCATCATCAACGAGCCGACCGCCGCTTCGCTGGCTTACGGCATTGATAAGGAAGCCGACCAGAAGATCATGGTGTACGACCTTGGCGGCGGCACCTTCGATGTCTCGATCATCGAGATGGGCGACGGCGTCACCGAAGTTCTGGCGACCAACGGCGATACCCACCTCGGCGGCGACGATTTTGACCAGCGGATTATTGACTGGATGGCCGATGATTTCCAGAAAGAAAACGGCATCGACCTGCGCAAGGACAAGATGGCGGCCCAGCGTCTGAAGGAAGCGGCCGAGAAGGCGAAGATCGAACTGTCCAGCGCGACCTCCACCAACATCAACCTGCCCTTCATCACCGCTGACGCCAACGGCCCCAAGCACCTGGACATGACGCTGACCCGCGCCAAGTTCAACGAGCTGACCTCCGACCTTGTTGACCGCACGATGGCGCCTGTCCGCAAGGCGCTGGCCGACGCGGGCCTGCAGGCTTCCGACCTCAAGAAGGTTTTGATGGTCGGCGGTTCCACCCGTATCCCGGCCGTCTATGACGCTGTCAAGAAAGAGCTCAACTGCGAGCCGTTCAAGGGCATCAACCCCGATGAATGCGTCGCTGTCGGCGCGGCGATCCAGGGCGGCGTGCTGCAGGGCGATGTCAAGGGCCTGCTGCTGCTTGACGTTACCCCGCTGAGCCTTGGCATCGAGACCCTCGGCGGTGTCTGCACCAAGATCATTGACCGCAACACCACCATCCCGACCAAGAAGAGCCAGATCTTCTCGACTGCGGCTGACAACCAGCCCAGCGTGGAGGTCAATGTTCTGCAGGGCGAGCGTGAGTTTGCCCGTGACAACAAGAGTCTCGGCACCTTCCATCTGGACGGCATCGCCCCGGCCCCGCGCGGCGTGCCTCAGATTGAGGTCACCTTCGATATCGACGCCAACGGCATTGTCCATGTCAGCGCAAAGGATCTCGGCACCGGCAAGGAGCAGAGCATCACAATCACCGCTTCGACCAACATGAGCAAAGACGACATCGACAAGGCGGTCAAGGATGCCGAACAGTATGCGGCGGAGGATAAAAAGCGCCGTGAGGAAGTTGACACCCGCAACAACGCCGACCAGCTTGTGTTCCAGATCGAGAAGGCCCTCGGCGAGTTCGGCGATAAGGTTTCGGCCTCTGAAAAGAGCGATATCGAGACCAAGGTCAGCGCGCTGAAGGAGGCTGTCAAGTCCGGCACCATCGACGACATCAAGGCGAAGATGGACGACGCCCAGAAAGCGTTCTATGCCGTGAGCGAAAAGGTCTACCAGCAGGCTGCCCAGCAGCAGGGCGCGCAGGGCCAGCCCGGCGCCCAGCAGGGCCAGGCCGGCGGTGCGGAACCGAAGAACGATGACGGCGCGGTGGATGCGGACTTCCATGAAGTTTGATCCGCTTCACCGGAAAACCTGAGCAATAACGTGTGACCCCCGGGCCGCCGCCTTTTGGCGGCGGCCATTGTGGGGCTTTGGCAGGAAACCCGGCGGCACGCCGCATGGGTTTCAGACAGAATAAGGTGTGATCCTATGGCAGACAAGAGAGACTATTACGAGGTGCTGGGTGTCGGCAAAAATGCAAGCGACGCCGAAATCAAGAGCGCCTACCGCAAGCTCGCCAAAAAGTACCACCCTGACCTGAACCCCGGCGATAAAACCGCAGAGGAAAAGTTTAAGGAGGTCAACGAGGCGAACGACGTCCTCTCCGACCCGGAAAAGCGCAAACGGTACGACCAGTTTGGTTTTGCCGGCGTGGACCCGAACTATGCCGCCGAAAACGGCGGCGGTTTCGGCGGGGCCGGGTTTGGCGGCGTGGACCTTGGCGATATTTTCGGCGACCTGTTCGGCGGCGGTTTCGGCGGCTTTGGCGGTTTTGGCGGCGGGGGCGCCCGTACCCGGGCCAACGCCCCGCGCAAAGGCCACGATATTCAGGCCAGCGTGGTGCTGACCTTTGAGGAAGCCGCCCACGGCTGCGCCAAAAAGGTCACGATCAACCGGCAGGAAACCTGCCCTGATTGCCAGGGCTCCGGCGCGGCCAAGGGCACCAGCCCCGAAACCTGCCCGCATTGCGGCGGGCGCGGCTATGTGGTGACCCAGCAGCGCACCCCGTTTGGCGTGATGCAGTCCCAGCAGCCCTGCCCGCATTGCGGCGGGCGCGGTACCGTCATCAAGGAGCCCTGCAAGACCTGCCGCGGCACCGGCATGACCGGCGCGCGCAAAACCCTTGAGGTGCGCATCCCGGCCGGCATTGACGACGACCAGAATATTGCGCTGCGCGGCCAGGGCGATGCCGGCTCCAACGGGGGCCCGGTGGGCGATGTCATCGTACATGTGACGGTGCGGCCCGATCCGATCTTCCAGCGCGACGGCTATGATGTCACAGTCCGGGTGCCGATCACCTTCAGCCAGGCGGTGCTGGGCGATGATGTCGAGGTGCCGACCGTTGATGGCCGGGTGGTCCAGCATATTCCGGAGGGCACCCAGAGCGGAACAAGATTCCGGCTGCGCGGCCAGGGCATCCAGTACCTCAACGGCCGCGGTCGCGGGGATCAGTACGTCATAGTCGATGTCGAAATCCCCAAAAAACTCACCCGCGCCCAACGTGAAGCGCTCAAAGCCTTCGACGATTCGCTGCGCGAAGAAAACTATGAAAAACGCAAAGGGTTCTTCAAGAACCTGCGCGACCGCTTTGCCGGAAACTGAGCGGATTGGCCCGCAGACTGCTTCAGCCTGCGGGCCAATTTAAAGTTTGCCGCAGCTTTTGGGGAAATCGGCGCCGAAGCCGGCGGCCTTTTGCAGTTGCGGCGCTTGCCGTTTTGGGGTATAATACAATCGTATGCGGTTGCCTGAAACCGCGAGCCTACGCAAACGAAAGGCGGGACCTTGTGCCTACCATCCAAACTTTTTGCCGCCGTCACCGTCTGCTGCTGGCCGGCGTGCTGGTGGCGGCGCTCAGCGCGCTGCTGATCGGCTGGGCCGGGTATGACCTGTCCAGCCGGGTTGACAACGAGCCGGTGTATACCATCGTCAACGATACCTACAGCCAGACCATCGAACTCGGCGGCGGGCTGTCCCAGCAGATGCCGGTATCGGCCGGGCAGACGCTCTATGGCGTCCGGCTTGACCTGACCACCTACAACCATGCGTTTGCCAGCGGCACACTGACTGCCACGCTGCACAACGCGGCGGGGCAGGCCCTGGCCACCGCGCAGCTGCCCTGCATCGAAATCCTTGATAACACTTTTGCGGCGCTGATTTTTGACACGCCCTACACCCCTGCGCAGAACGAAACCCTGACCCTGCGCCTTACGGCCGAAGAGTTCACTGGCGAGGATGCCGCCTATGCCCTCGGCCTCTGGGCCAGCGAAGCGGTCGTTTCGCCCGTCGAAGCGTCCGGCCTGACCGGTGCGATGCCGCTCTTTGCGGCTGACGGTACGGCCTGCGGCGCTACGGCGGCGATCCAGTATGTCACCGATTACTCCGGCCACTGGTCGGTCCTGCTGTCGGCCGTGCTCGGTGTGCTGACCTTTGCGGCGGTGGTCGGCGGGTTCGCGCTGCTGGGGCGGCGCGGGGCGCTGTGGGCCGTCGTGCTGCTCTGCGGCGGGCTGCTCGGCCTCGCGTTCGCGGTGCTCACCCCGCCGCTCGTCGGCCCGGATGAGTACACCCACCTCGCCGTGAGTTATGAACGCGCGAGCGAGCTGCTTGGCCAGCCTGTCACAAACGGCGAAGCCGAAAACTGGGCGCTGCTTGTCCGCCCCTGCGACGCGCCCTACTTTACGGCCCAAAGCGGCGAGATCGGCATCTTTGCCTACAAGACCTGGCTCTCCGGCCTGGGCGACCAGACGGGCGGCGCGGCGCAGCCGAGCGTGGCCAGCGCCTTCACGGTCGGCGGGCAGTCGAACGGGCTGCTCTACGGCGGGCAGGTCGCCGGCATCGCGCTTGCGCGGGCACTCGGGTTCGGTTTCCATGCGATGTTGCTGGCCGGGCGGCTCGGCAACCTTCTTGTCTATCTGGCGCTGGCCGCGGCGGCTGTGGCCGTCGCGCCGGCCGCGCGGCGCGGGCTGCTGGCCTGCGCGGGGCTGCTGCCCCAGACCTTGCAGCTGGCGGGCAGCCTTTCGGCCGACGCCATGGTGCTTGGGCTTGTCTTTCTCTTCACGGCGCTTTGCTTCCGGCTGCGGGAACGCCCGGCCGGCAAGCCGTCGCTCGCATTGCTGCTGGCGCTGTCGCTCGCAATCGGCCCGGCCAAGGCAATCTACCTGCCGGTGGTGCTGCTTGTGCTGCTGATTCCGGCCGAACACCTTGACCCGCGCGGGCCAAACGCAGCCCCGCTGCGCTGGCGCATCGGCAAGGAGCAGGGAACCCTGCGCGCCGGTACGCTGACAAAACTGCTTGCGCTGTCGCTCGCCGTCATCGGCTGGCTGGCGCTCAACCTGGGCAGCTTCCTCTATGTCACCCGCGATGTTGATAACGTCGGCCTGACCCGCGCGGCCGTTGCCGTGGCAATCGCCGTCCTTGTTCTCGGGCTGGTATATTGGAAACTGCGCCGCAACCCCAAAGCCCGCAAAGTCTTTTTCGGGGTGGTGATCGCCGGGCTCTGCGTCGCCGTGCCGGTTGCGTTCTGGCGCCTGACCCATATGTGGGGCGGCCTGACGCCGGAACAGCTGGTGGGCAGCATCCAGCCCAACGGTGATTCGATCTACACCTACTCGGTCGGCTATATCTGCCGCAACCTGCCCGCCACCATCAAGCTGCTGCTGCGCTCGGTTTCGGCGCAGGGGGCCGCCTGGCTGCAGGGGCTGCTCGGTACCGCGCTGGGCGAGCCGATTGTCTATCCCGTCGCTGTCTCCTGGCTGCTTGGCTGCGGGCTGCTGCTTGCGCTGCTCGCTTCGGCGCTGCCGGCGGTCGATGCCCCGGCTCTGCCCGCGCGCACCCGGCTGGGCGGCGCGGCGATCGTCCTGTGCGTTGTCGGGCTGACCTTCCTCGCGGCGCTCAGCTGGACGCCGATCAACTACACGACCATCTTCGGCGTGCAGGGGCGGTACTGGCTGCCGGTGCTGCCGCTGGCGCTGGCGGTGTTCGGCGCCGGGCGCAGCTTTGCGGTGCGGCGGCCGGTGGCCCGGCAGGCTGTGCTTGCGGTGGTCGCCCTCACATCTCTGGTCATCCTGCAGGGCGCGGGACTCTACGCGGCCTGGCAGATGATATAAATTTTGCATCTTCACACAGATTCACACAGAAAGGAACTTTCCCATGACTGTCCAAAGAGATACCATCATCATTGACATCCTCAAGAACGATCCCGCCCAGGGCTGCGTGCCGATCTTCCAGAATGCGGGTATGCACTGCCTGGGCTGCATGGCGGCCCACGGCGAAACCGTCGAGCAGGCCTGCCAAGTGCACGGCCTCGACCCCGACGCCCTGATCGCCCAGCTCAATGACTACTTTGCCAAGCAGTAAGCCCCCGCACCTTGACGCCCGCCTGCAGGCGGCGGCCGACTATGTGCGTCCGGGCCATACGGCGGCGGATATCGGGTGCGACCACGGCAAACTGAGCGCATGGCTGGCGGGCAGCGGACGCTGCCCGCTGGTTTTTGCCTGTGATCTGCGGGAAGGCCCGCTGCAAAAAGCCCGTGCCACCTGCGCGCCCTGGGCCGACCGGGTGGTGTTCCGGCTCGGCTCCGGGCTTTCGGTGCTCGAACCCGGCGAGGCGGACGATCTGATCTTCGCCGGCATGGGCGCGCAGACCATCCTCGATATCCTCGACGAAAGCCCCTGGGTGCGGGATGTGCGGTACAATCTAGTCTTTGTGCCGGCCACCAAGCACAGCGTGCTGCGCCGCGGGCTTGCCCGCCGCGGCTTTGCCTTGCGCGGCGAAACCCTCTGCCGCGCGGCCGGCCGCTGGTATACCGTGATGAACGCCGTCTATACCGGCGAGGAAGCCGAGCCGGACGGCCTTGCCTGCCTGTGCGGGCTGGTGGCCGGCCAGCCCGGCGCGGGCGAGTACCTCACCGAGCAGCGCTTCAAGCTGCAAAAATACCGCCGCGGCCTGCCCGCCGGCCCCGAAGCCGACGCCGTGGATGCGCTGCTGCAACAAATGGAGGATTTGCTATGTCCGTAACGGTTCAAAGCGTGCTGCAGGTTTTGCAGCAATACGCCCCGGTCGAGCTTGCCTGCGACTGGGATAACGTCGGCCTGCTGGTTGACGCCGGCCGCCCGGTCAGCCGCATCGCGACGGCGCTGGATATCACCCCGACCGTCGTGGCCGAAGCCGCGCAAAACGGCTGCGAACTGATTGTGGCCCACCACCCGGTCATCTTCCACCCCTTCAAGCGGATCGAGGCCGGTGATGTACCGGCGCTGCTGCTGCAAAACGGGATCTCGGCCATCTGTATGCACACAAACCTTGACGCCGCGCCCGGCGGCGTCAACGATACGCTGGCCGGCCTGCTCGGCATGACCGAGACCGAAGTGTTCGCCGAGGGCTGCGGCCGCATCGGCCGGCTCGAAACCCCGACTACCGCCGAAGCGCTTGCCCGCCGCTGCGCCGACCTGCTCGGCAGCCATCCGCAGTATGTCGAGGCTGAACGCCCCGTCGCCCGGCTGGCCGAGGTCAGCGGGGCAGGGGGCAGTTATCTCGAAGAAGCCGTCGCCCTCGGGGCAGATTGCCTGGTCACCGGCGAGGCCGCCCACCACATCGCGCTTGAGGCGCGTCGGCTCGGCGTCGGGCTGGTTGTCGCCGGCCACTGGGCCACCGAACACCCGATCGCCGCCGTGCTGGCAGGCAAACTCGCCGCCGCCCTGCCCGGCGTCGAGACGATGGCCTGCCAGGCCGATACCGATCCGTTTGCGTATTTATAATCCCGCAAGGCGCGCCGCCTTGCCGATTCCGTCTTTTGAAAAGGAGGCCGCCGATGGCTCTTGACGCCGCGACGCTGGCGCTTGTCGCCGACGAACTCAAATCCACCCTGCTGGATGCCAAGATTGATAAAATCTTTGAGCCCACCCGGGATGAAGTCCTCATCACGCTGCGCACCCGCACCGATACGCACCGCCTGCTGCTGTCGGCCCGCAGCGGGTCGGCCCGGGTCTGCCTGACCAAAGAGAGCTTCGAAAACCCGCTCACCCCGCCCGGCTTCTGTATGCTGCTGCGCAAACACCTGACCGGCGGCCGGCTCTTCGACCTGCGCCGCGAACCCGGCGACCGCATCGTCTTTTTCGACTTCCGCTGCACCAACGAGATGGGCGACCTTGTCGTCAACACGCTGGCCGCCGAGCTCATGGGCCGGTATTCGAACCTCGTGCTGATCCAGGACGGCCGCATCATCGACGCGCTCAAGCGGGTCGATTTTGAGGACAGCGAAATCCGCCAGCTGCTGCCCGGCCTGGCCTATACGCTGCCGCCTAAGCCGAACAAGCCGGATTTCCTCGCCGTCAGCGCGGCCTCCATCGTCGCGGACGCCTGCGGCAAAGACCTGCCGGTTGCCCAGGCGCTCGGCAAGGCGGTCGGCGGCGTCGGGCCGGTGGTATTGCGTGAAGCCTGCTGGCAGGCCTTCGGCGGCGAAACCCCGCTTGCGGCCTGCGATCTGACCGAAGACCAGCGCCGCGCCCTCGCCGCCGCGCTCGATGACCTGCGCGCGCGCCACGCGGCCGGCGGCGCCCCGACGGCGGTGCGGCTGCCCCAGGCGGACGGAACCCTCAAACCCACTGAGTTCAGCTTCTTCGCCCCGCAGCAGTACGGCCCGGCCGCTGTACTGACCGAGTATCCCACCTACAGCGAGATGCTCGAGGATTACTACGCCACCAAAGACCGCGCCGAGCGCCTGCGCCAGAAGAGCCGCGAGCTGTATAAGGCGGTGCACAACCTCTACGACCGCGCGGTGCGCAAACAGGCCGCCCGGCGCGAGGAGCTTGCCCAGAGCGAGAAGGCCGACAGCCTGCGGCTTTACGGCGAACTGCTGCAGGCCAATCTCTGGGCCATCCAAAAGGGTGACCGCCAGGTCACGGTGGAAAATTACTACACCGGCGAGCCGGTCACAATCCGGCTTGACCCGCGCCTTTCCCCGAACGAGAACGCCCAGAAATATTTCAAGGACTACAAAAAGAAGCAGACCGCCCACGCGATGCTGCAAAAGCTGCTTGTGGAGGGCGAAGCCGAGATCGAGTATCTGGCCACCGTCCTCTATGAGGTCAACGCCGCCCCCGGCGAGCAGGCCCTCAACGAGATCCGCGCCGAACTCAAGAGCCAGGGCTATCTCAAATACTATAAGCAGCGCGACAAGCGCCAGAAACCCGCCGATTTTCTGCGCTACCGTTCATCCGATGGGTTCGAGATCCTCGTCGGCCGCAACAACGTCCAGAACGATAAGCTCACCCTGCACACCGCCCGCGGCAAAGACCTCTGGTTCCATGTCCAGAAAGCCCCCGGCAGCCACGCCGTCGTGCTCAGCCACGGCCAGAATATCCCCGACGCGACCAAACAGGAAGCCGCCGAGCTCGCGGTGCTGCACTCCAGCCAGAACGGCGGGGCCAAGGTCGCCGTCGATACGACCGAGGTCAAAAACATCTGGAAAGCCAACGGCGCCAAACCCGGCATGGTTCTCTACGAAGTCTACACCACCGTCTACGTCACCCCCCGCCCCGGCCTCGAAGAGATGCTGCGGGAGAAAAAGTAAAAACTTATTTCCAACCTGTAAAACCTTGTGCCCGCCCGGCCGAAGCTCTTTTCGGCCGGGCGGGTTTGTGCTATACTGAAGGTAAGATAAACCGGAAAATTGAAAATAGGGCGTTTCTACCCTGGGAACGCCTGAAAGGGAGGTCTCGCCATGTTTCGCCGTCTCTCTGCGTTCGCGCTGGCCCTGCTGCTGGCCGGCTGCGCGGCGACGCCTGCGCCCGAATCGGCGGCCGCGACTGCTACGCCGTCTCCCTCGGCGGCTTTGACGCCGACGCCGGGCCGCTGCCCAACCTATGACGAGGCGATGGCCGCCGCGGCCGGCCCCGGCGAGACCGGGAAAGGGGCGTACACCGACGCTGACGCCTGCCTGCAAAACGCCTACGCGCTGGCGGCGGCGCTCTATGCAAAGGACGCCTCCGCCGCCGCGGCCGCCTGCGGGCGCGCGCTGGACAATGCGCCCAACGAAAACGCCGGCGTGACTGATCTCTTCCCGTTCGCTGATCTGACCGGGCTGATGGTGGAAGGCTTCGCCTTCACGGGCGGCGGGGCGGGGGAACCGCTCTGGCTGCAAATCACGGTCGCCGACCCCGGCGCGACGCCGCTGCCCGCCGGTGCGACCACATACGCCGTCGAATTTGGCGACGGCTACTACACCGACGCCAACTGCGTGCAGGCGCTGATCCCGCAGGCGCAGTATCAGCCGCAGCAGGGCCGGGCCTGGCAGGCGGTGACGAGCTTCCGCAACTGGGTCACCGGCGACGCCTGGCAGGACGCGGCCGACCTGCCGCCGGCCGGGGTGGCCTATTACCTGACCGGCTTCGCAGCCGGGCGCGGCGTCACGGCAGGGGAAACCGGCGCCTGGCCGGCCGACCGGCTGGCCGAGCAGGCACAGGATGCCTTCGGCCGCCGGCTCGATGTTTTTGACAATCCGAGCGAAGCGGCTTTCCGCAGCGAGCGGTATGGCGGCGTATATGACGCCGAAACCGATACCTTCGCCCTGGCTGCCAGCCCCGGCGACGCCAACCGCAACTGGCGGATGACCGCCCTGACCGAAGAACCCGATGGAACCTGCACTCTGACCTTGGCCGAAGGCACGAACTGCCTCTGGATGGAACCCGCGGCCCAGCTGGCCTACACGTTGCAGGAAAACGACGACGGCAGCTTCGCCCTGCTCGGCGCACGGTGGGCCGGCGGGGCGCAAACGCCGGAATACGAACTCTGGGATGCCGATGTGCGCCTGCCAGACGGCACGGTGCTGCCCGAAACCCTGCCGCTGCGGGTTGAATTTGCGCCCGGCACGACCTGGCAGCAGGCGGCCGAGGCGGTCGGGATGCCGCCGGCGGGTATGAACCGGCGGTTTCCGCCTATGTCGGCTATCTGGCCGGCCCACAGGGGGAACTCCGGTTTGGCGGCGGCGAGCGCGGCGGCAACCCGCTGCTGCTGACCGAACTCTGCACCGAACCGCAGACCCGGCCGGACGGCAGTCTCGTCTACGGAATCCTCGGCATCGAATCCGCCGCCGATGCCGGCCCCGGCGCGCCGCCGGCCTGCGCCGTTTGGCACACGGTGCGGCTGGTCGAAACCGAAGAAGGCTGGCGGGTGGCAGAGATGACGCTGGCAGGGTAAAAAGTATTTGTATAGAGGAAGGAATCATAGCGATGGCGTCCCGGCGGCCGCAACGCGCAAAAATGTATGCCTGTAGGGGTCGATTCCATATCGGCCCGGCCCTGCGGCGCGGCATACGCGGGCGGATATAGAATCCGCCCCTACATCGTGTCGTGATTCCGCGCACATCATCCGGCGAACCTTGTTGAAAAATTCTGCGACACAAAAACAAAAGCAAAGGAGTGACTTTCATGCGTATCGGCAATTCTGGCAAATCAGCGCCCCTTATCCTGGCGGCCCTGTTGCTGGTGGGCTGCGCGGCGTCAACGGCGGCATCCACGCCGGAGAGCGCCGCCACCCCTTCGCCAAGCGCCGCCCCGCCGGCCACGGCCGAGACGGCGCAGACGACGCTGACCTATGACGAGATCCGCCCCATCGCCGATCTTGGCACCGAGCCGGGCGGTCTCTGCACCGGCTACTTCACGGTCAGCCGGGACGGCCTGTGGGGGCTGATCCGTGCCGACGGCGAGGAAGTCCTCCCCTGTGAAGCGCCGGTTCCCATCACCCGCTGCGGCGGCGGGTGGCACTGGATCTACTGGCCTGAGGGCCTCGGCTGGAGCGATTCCTCAACGATGAACTTCAATGAGCTCGACGCCGCCGTGCAGGCCGGCAACAATGGCTCGCTCTGCCCGGGACACGGCGGCTCGGCCGATACCTTCTTCTTTGACCTCGACGTCGGTGCGGCGGTCTGCTACTACCACGGCACGCCGGGCTATATCAAGCCGATCAGCGACGCCGACTGGACGGAATATGGCGAACCGCTGCCGGTCTACCCGGCTTACGAGGCGGGGGAGGAGGGAGACCCCGCCTGCCCCGGCACGGCGCAGGGTGGATATTTCTACGTCAAACGCATCGGCGAGAACGTCTACCCGCAGAAGGATGGCGTGCAGGTTGAAGTGACCCTCGCCTCCTACTTCTTTGACGAAGTCCTTGCCCCGGTGCAACTCGAAACCGGCTGGGCTTATCTCGACCGGGACGGCAACATCCTGACCGAAGCCGTCTATGAACCCACCTACACCGACAGCATACGGGACGCCACCCCGACGCTGGCTGCCCCGCTGCAGAACGGCTACGCCGCCGTCTGCCGCGACGGCCTCTGGGGCCTGCTCAATGCAAACGGGGCCGAAGCGTTGCCCTGCGCCTATGAGGGTGTCGCCTGGGAGGGCACGACCCTCTGGGTACAGGAGGACGGCGTCTGGTGCGAGCAGGAACTGCCGGATGGGGCGGCGGCCGAAGCGGTTACAATCGACCGCGATTACGAAGTGACCCTCGACGACGGCGCCCCGCTCCCCACCGCTGCACTGCCGCTCTATTATAAAGGAAATTATGCCGGCCTGACCTGGGCAGAGCTGGCCGAACAGACCGGCTTTGCCGAAGCCGAGCTGCGGGCGCTGAACCCGGATGCCGCCCAAAACCCCGACGGCACGCTGGCCGGGGCGGGGGAGCTGCTGCTGGCCGAAAGCTATCCCGTTCCGCAGGAGGCACAGATTCTTGTCACCTTCACCGCACCGGGCGTGCCCTACCCCTACAGCAGCTGCGATTTCCGGGTCCCGGCTGCGCTCGAGGAGGAAGCCGCCGTTGCCCTAGCCAAAGCCTATTACGAGACCTGGGCCGAGGGGCAGGGCCTTGCCGTGCAGGAGAGCAATGTTGACAGCTACCGCACCGTGACCGGCGGGCGGTTTGCCGATTTTGCGGCGGTGCAGGAGTATTACAGCACCATCTGGGCCGGCGAAGCGCTTGAAGTCTTGCTGGAACCTTACCCCTGGCGCCGCGCCGCGCCGACGGCCTATTTTGCCGAAGGGCCGGACGGCGAACTGCTGACCCAGGGCTACGCCTATGACAGCGTGATTCCGCAGGCCGGCTACACCCACACCGCGCCGCAAACCGCGCCGGACGGCAGCGTGACCTTTGCCGGCATCTGCATCCAGACGACCGACGACACCGGCGCGCCGCTGCCCGCCGGAGCCGGCAGCCTTCTCTACACCCCGATCCGGTTGGAAGAAACCGAAGAAGGCTGGCGGGTGACAAGCGTGGGAGCGCCGTTTTGAGGCGAAAAGCGCTTCTTTGGAATTGACTATATCTTTAAAAAGCAAGAATAGCGCCGCGGATACAACCCGTGGCGCTATTCTTCGTTGGTCGGCTCTGTGGATGAATCTACATAGGTTATGATGTCCTGCACAGAACAATGGAAAATTTTGCAGAAATCATCGATTTTTGACGTGGTGATGCCTTGCCCTTTACGGATTCGGTCAATCGTACCGCTGCTGATGTTGTACTTGTGAATCAGCGTATAGGTACTTTCACCGCGTCGCCGCATAGTTTCCCAAAATTTGTCGTACACAATCATCTTATCACCTTACTTAAGCGTAATGCATGGTACTCTCGTTGACAATGACCATAAAAATGGCTATAATAAAGACGTAGCCATAAAAATAACCATTATGGCAAAATCTGCGAGAGGATGAAAAAGCGATGGAAAACACAGTGGTTCAAAACGGGGGTCCGCGCGTGAGAAAAATGCACTGCCCTCGATGCGGGAGCACACATTTAACGGTTCAGTCCAACAATCGTGTTGTATCTTCGGCTACGGCGGCGCACGGCTTTGGAAAACGCTCAGCTGTTGGAGTAACATCCTACAATACGGAAAACGAAACGTTTTGGTTTTGTATGGATTGTGGCAAAAGGTTTCGGGATTTGGACGAATTGCAGGCACTGGTTCCTGTTTGCTTGAAAAAAGCACGCGTAGGGCGTATACTAATGATCGTATTTGCGGCATATACGGCTTTTATGCTCTTGTGCTCCCCGTATGTTCCGGGGCCTCTCACGGCATTTTGCCTTATACTGCTCTTGGGGATGACGGCATTGTCCTATATGATTATGAGAAGTTGGCAACGGAAAGCCAGGGAGACACAGGCAGAGTATGAAGAGTTATCCGCCAGAGTGTGGATGGATGAATAGGCAAGCATTTTACCACGCATCAATCAACAGCGCAGGCCGGGCTTTTCAGTAAGGGGCCGTTGGCTGATCAGCGCTGTCTGCCCGGCGCAATATAAAATCTTCAAAAAAATTTTGTAAAACGGCCAAAAAACACTTGCAACGCGGGGGAGGGTGTGGTATACTAACCCTTGGCTGCGAACGGCTTGTGTGAACATCCGTTTTGCGCAAGCCGGCGATATGCGTTGATGCGGGAGGTTGCCGCTCGCCATGGATCACCAGGGTGAAGCGGGTTTTTCCGCGGAGTATGTCCGATCTTAGAACCGGGCGAAAGAATTACGGATGCGAAGGGATACGTACACGGCTGCATTCTGCGGCGCGTACCAATGTCCAACCCACTTTGCGAGGATTCTTTCCGGGAGAACTGCCGCGGGCGGTTCACCGGATTTTGTCATGCGAAGCGGTTGAACACCCGGGAGCGTGTGTGATTTATCGGCTCGCCTAAGGCAAACAAACATCAGGAGGCGAATGAAATGGCAGTCAAGGAAAAGATCAGAATTCGGTTGAAGAGCTACGATGCATCCCTTATCGATGCGGCTGCGGCCAAGATCGTGGAGACCGCGCGGCGCACCGGCGCCCGTGTGAGCGGCCCGATCCCCCTGCCCACCGACAAGGAGGTTGTCACGATTCTGCGCGCTGTTCATAAGGATAAGGACAGCCGTGAGCAGTTCGAGACCCGCACCCACAAGCGTTTGATCGACATTCTGAAGCCGTCCAACAAGACGGTTGAGGCTCTGATGAGCCTGCAGCTCCCCGCGGGCGTTGACATCGAGATCAAGCTGTAACCCTTCTGCGGCGCTCACGCCGGCCCGAGCGGCCGTGTCACGCTGACCGCCGGCAAAGCAAAACCGCAAACGGATACACGATCCCGAACCAATGACCACGGAGAGGTCATGTTGATGGGCCACCCGTTTAACGCCCACCAACCAATAACCTTTTAGGAGGACAAAAACAATGCAAAAAGGTATCATCGGCAAGAAGCTGGGCATGACCCAGCTGTTCG